>Ga0247808_10000003_pt1 | contig 507837 bp, 462 predicted proteins | sample UWRJL089202R1_FD_179914 | JGI IMG/M metagenome (GOLD analysis project Ga0247808, IMG submission 179914) | Plant litter microbial communities from Arlington Agricultural Research Station in Wisconsin, United States - UWRJ-L089-202R-1 | ecosystem: Environmental > Terrestrial > Plant litter >...
GCGACCGCGAGCTGCCGGTCGGCGACCTCCGCGTCGTCGAGGAACCGGCCCATCAGCATCTGCCGCTGCACATGCGGGGACAGGGTGCGCGGGTCGGGCCTCGTGTCGTACTCCGGCGGAGGCTCGACGAGCAGATCATCGAGTGGGCCGTCGGGCGGCGTACCGCCCGGGTCATCCAGAATCGCGGTGTTTTCCATGCCCCCATTTTCCCACATTCGAACGTATGTTCGAGTATTTTCTGGGAGATTGTGGACAACGGATTGCGCCTGTGGATAAATGCATCGCGGCCGACGGGGTGTTTGTGCGGCGTGACACGCCATTAAAGTGTTCGAACATCCGTTCGGTTCTCTGTAGACTCCTACACAGCTTCTATCGAAGACGGTTTGTCCACCAACCGCGAGGCGTACGCCGCAATGTCGTACGCCGAGCCTACGGTTGAGACAACTGAAACAGCCTTTGTCGGGAGGCTGCGGACCTTGCATCATCGGTCCCCAGCGAACCGACAGCCTATGGGCAGCAACCTACGACTCCAAGGAGACACACAATGGCATCAGCAGCAGACCGCGAGAAAGCCCTCGATACCGCCCTCGCGCAGATCGACCGCCAGTTCGGCAAGGGTTCCGTTATGCGTCTCGGCAGTGACGAGCGCGCTCCCGTTGCTGTGATCCCCACGGGTTCGATTGCTCTTGACGTCGCACTCGGCATAGGCGGGCTTCCCCGCGGCCGCATCGTCGAGATCTACGGACCGGAGTCGTCAGGTAAGACCACGCTCACCCTGCATGCCATCGCGAACGCTCAGCGCGCGGGCGGCATCGCGGCGTTCATCGACGCAGAGCACGCGCTCGACCCCGAATATGCGCAGAAGCTCGGCGTCGACATCGATGCCCTGCTCGTCTCGCAGCCCGACACGGGCGAGCAAGCCCTCGAGATCGCCGACATGCTCGTGCGCTCCGGCTCGATCGACCTCGTTGTCATCGACTCCGTCGCGGCGCTCGTGCCCCGTGCTGAGATCGAGGGTGACATGGGAGACTCCCACGTCGGCCTCCAGGCCAGACTGATGTCGCAGGCACTGCGCAAGCTCACCGGTGGACTCAGCCAGACCAACACCACCATGATCTTCATCAACCAGCTGCGCGAGAAGATCGGCGTGATGTTCGGCAGCCCCGAGACCACCGCGGGTGGAAAGGCGCTCAAGTTCTACGCGTCGGTGCGCCTCGACATCCGCCGCATCGAGACTCTGAAAGACGGCACCGAGGCCTACGGCAACCGCACGCGCGTCAAGGTCGTCAAGAACAAGATGGCGCCGCCGTTCAAGCAGGCCGAGTTCGACATCCTCTACGGGGTCGGAATCTCGCGCGAGGGCAGCCTGATCGACTTCGGTGTCGAGCACGAGATCGTGCGCAAGTCGGGCGCCTGGTACACCTACGACGGTGACCAGCTCGGTCAGGGCAAAGACAACTCGCGCAAGTTCCTGCTCGAGAACCCCGAGATCGCCGCCGAGATCGAGGGCAAGATCATGCTCAAGCTCGGCATCGGTGCCGAGGGCAAGGCTGCGAAGGACATTGCCGACAAGGCTGCCGCAGTAGCGCGCTCCGAGGCCAACGCGGCGAAGCTCGCCGCGGCAGCCGAGAAGACGGCGAAGGCCGCGGGAGCAGCAGCCCTCAAGGTAGCGAAGGCCGATGCGAACGCAACGCCCAAGGGTGTGGCCGCTCGCGCCGACGCTGAGCTGCTCAAAGCAGTAGGAGAGTAGTCGTGGAGCGTTCCGACGGTCGTCTGGCGACGGTCAGTTACCTGTTCGGCGCACAGGCGCCGTCGGAACGCGAGAACGACGCCGCGGATGCCGCGGCGAGCGGTGCGACGCACGGTGACAGCGGGTCGCACGGTGGCACCGCGTCGCACGGCGACACCGCGTCGCACGGCGACACCGCGACGCACAGTGAGACCGCGCCACACGGCGAGACCGAGGCGCACGACGCCGCGGTCGGTGACACCGCGGGTCCGGCCGCGAACGGCCGCACTCCGGCATCCGGCTGGTACATCGAGCCGGGAGGGGCCGACGAGGCCTCGTCACGCGACGATGAACCGGTCGAAGAAGAACCCGAACCGGAGGCCGCGGCCATCGCCGCGGCGCGTCGCTTCCTCTCGCTGGTCGAGACCGGATCGACAGGCAAGGCAAGCACTTCTAGCCAGACAGCGACGAAGAGCGCGACAGCCGGCGCGGCAGACGAGACTCCCGAGAGGCGGTCGTCGCCCGGCGGCGTGCGTTTCGTCGAAGACACCCCGGTCGAGACAGAGGCGCCCAAACCGCCTGCCGTGCGCAAGGCGAGCATCAACGCCCTCGCCCGCAAGGGGATGTCGAGCGCGGAGATGGTGACCCTCCTCGAGAACCGCGAGATCGAACCAGAAGAGGTCGCGGCCGAGGTCGAACGCCTCGAACGCGCGGGGCTGCTCGACGACCGCGTGCTCGCCGAAGACCTCGTGCAGTCGCTGCGCGACCGAAAGGGTCTCGGCAAGTCCGCGATCACCGCAGAGCTCCGCCGACGGCGCGTCGACCAGTCCGCGATCGACGAGGCGCTCGAGAACCTCGACGTCGGCGACGAACTCGAGCGGGCAACCGAGGTCGCCATCAAACGTGCCGGGCAACTGAGCTCCTACGACCGCACAACCGCCGAGCGGCGGCTGAGCGCGTTCCTCCAGCGCCGCGGCTACTCCGGCAGCGTGGTCGGGGCCGCGGTGAATGCAGCCCTCGGGCCCTCCGGGCCGCGCTTCCGCTGATCCGGCGACGCTTTCTCGGAGAACGGCGCCTTCGCTGAACGAACCTGCCGCGCTGAGGCCACCCTTCGGTGTTCCGGCCGCCGCAGAGTTCTACACTGGAGACCACTATGACCCTCGTTGCACCCGCCCCCGTTCTGTCTGACAGCGGCACGCCAGAACCCACCCGAGTGCGCACCTACGAAGTGCGCACCTACGGCTGCCAGATGAACGTGCATGACTCCGAAAGGCTCAGCGGCTCGCTCGAGGCCGCCGGCTACGTGCGGGCCACCGACGAGCAGGCCGACGTCGTGGTCATCAACACCTGCGCGGTGCGCGAGAACGCCGACAACAAACTCTACGGCAACCTCGGAATGCTCGCCTCCGTGAAGAAGGTGCACGAGGGCATGCAGATCGCCGTCGGCGGCTGCCTCGCCCAGAAAGACAAGTCGGTCATCCTCGAGAAGGCCCCCTGGGTCGACGTCGTCTTCGGCACCCACAACATGGGGTCACTCCCCACCCTGCTCGAACGGGCACGCCACAACGACGAAGCGCAGATCGAGATCCTCGAATCGCTCGACGTGTTCCCGTCCACTCTCCCCACGCGTCGCGAGTCCACCTACAGCGGCTGGGTCTCCGTCTCGGTCGGCTGCAACAACACCTGCACCTTCTGCATCGTCCCCGCCCTGCGCGGCAAGGAGAAAGACCGCCGCCCCGGCGACGTGCTCGCCGAAGTGCAGGCGCTCGTCGACGACGGCGCCCTCGAAGTGACCCTGCTCGGCCAGAACGTGAACTCCTACGGCGTCGAGTTCGGCGACCGCCAGGCCTTCGGAAAGCTGCTGCGCGCCGCGGGAACCATCGACGGCCTCGAACGCATCCGCTTCACCAGCCCGCACCCCGCCGCATTCACCGACGACGTCATCGACGCCATGGCGGAGACCACCGCTGTGATGCCGCAGCTGCACATGCCGCTGCAGTCGGGCTCCGACCGCATCCTCAAGGCGATGAAACGCAGTTACCGGTCGGAGAAGTTCCTCGGAATCCTCGACCGCGTGCGCGCCAAGATCCCGAACGCCGCCATCAGCACCGACATCATCGTGGGCTTCCCCGGCGAGACCGAGGAAGACTTCCAAGACACCCTGCGCGTGGTCGAGGCGGCTCGCTTCGCGTCGGCGTTCACCTTCCAGTACTCCATCCGCCCCGGCACCCCCGCCGCGACCATGGACGACCAGGTGCCGAAGGAGGTCGTGCAGGAGCGCTACGAGCGGCTCACCGCCCTGCAAGACCACATCTCGCGCGAAGAGAACCAGAAACTCGTCGGCCAGGTCGTCAACGTGCTCGTCTCCGCCGGCGAGGGCAAGCGCGACGCCGAACGCCACCGCCTCTCCGGCCGCGCCGAAGACTCCCGACTCGTGCACTTCGACGTTCCGGCGGGAAGCGAGACGCCCCGCCCGGGCGATATCGTCACCGTGCGCATCAGCGAGGCCGCATCCTTCCACCTCGTCGCCGACGCCGCGCCCGGCGAGCCGCTCATCGTGCGCCGCACCCGCTCCGGCGACGCGTGGGACCGCGCCGAGGCCGAGTCGTGCGGTGTGCCCGCCCCCGCCGGCGCAGCGAGCGAGCCCGGCCGCGTATCGCTCGGCCTGCCCGGCCTGCGCATCGGAACGGGCCCCAGCGCCTCGCTGCCGCTGACCGCGGTGCGCCGAACCGCCCCGCGCCCGACCGGCGACAACCCGGCCGCTCCGCAGGTGTCGACCACCCCGATCTACGACCTGCTCGATGGCGAGCGCTAGCCATCCAAACGTCGTCGTGCTGATGGCCGCACTGCCGAACGTCGACGCGCGATGCTGATCGTCGTTGTCGGAGCTACCGGCACCGGCAAGTCCGGGCTGTCGCTCGACCTCGCCGAGACACTCGCCGCGCGGGGCCAGCCGGCCGAGATCGTCAACGCCGACGCCATGCAGCTGTACCGCGGCATGGACATCGGCACGGCCAAGCTGCCGGTCGACGAGCGCCGCGGCATCCCGCACCACATGCTCGACGTTCTCGACGTGCGTGATGAGGCCAGCGTCGCCGACTATCAGACGGATGCGCGCCAGGCCATCGCGGCCATCGAATCGCGCGGGGCCTGGCCGATCCTCGTGGGCGGCTCCGGGCTCTATGTGTCGAGTGTCATCTACGACTTCCGGTTTCCCGGCACCGACCAGGCGATCCGCGAGCGGCTCGAGTCGGAGCTGCTGACCGTGGGCCCCGGCATGATGCACCGGCAGCTCCTCGCGGTCGACCCCGCCGCCGCCGCCGCGATCGGCCCCAGCAACGGGCGTCGGATCGTGCGCGCCCTCGAGGTGGTCGAGATGACCGGCCAGCCGTTCGGATCGGGACTGCCCGACGACGACGCGCTCTGGCAGCCCGCGACGATTCTCGGCCTTCGGGCGCCGCGCGACGAGCTCGTGACGCGACTCGACGACCGGGTCGAGCAGATGTGGCAGCACGGACTCGTCGGCGAGATGGAATCGCTGCTGCCGCGGGAGCTCGGTGTGACCGCCGCCCGCGCGATCGGCTACGCCCAGGCCGCCGCCCAGCTGCGCGGCGAGATGACCGAGCGCGAGGCGATCGAGCAGACCCAGCTCTTCACCCGCAAGTATGCGCGGCGGCAGGTGAGCTGGTTCCGTCGCTACGAGGCGATCAACTGGCTCGACTACGACGATCCGCAGCGACTGGCCACGGCACTGGATAGGCTTGCGCGGTGACTACTCTGCACTTCACCAAGGGCCACGGCACCGGCAACGACTTCGTGCTCTTCTCCGATCCCGACGGGTCGATCGACCTGACCGCCGCGCAGGTCGCGGCGATCGCCGACCGGCACTTCGGCGTGGGCGGCGACGGCGTGCTGCGCGCCGTGCGCTCCACGCACATCCCCGAGGGCGCCGAAGCCCTCGCCGAAGACGACACCGCAGAGTGGTTTATGGACTACCGCAACTCCGACGGCAGCCTGTCGGAGATGTGCGGCAACGGCATCCGTGTGTTCGCCCGCTACCTCATCGAGAACGGGCTCGCCACACTCGAGCCCGGCGACACCCTCGCTATCGGCACCCGCGCCGGAGTGCGCGACGTGCAGCGCAACCTGAGCGGCTTCCAGGTCGACCTCGGCCGTTGGCGGCTCGCCGGCGGAGAGCCCCTCGTGAGGGCGAAGAACCTCGCCGTCGCCCGACCCGGACTCGGCATCAACGTGGGCAACCCGCACGTGGTCGTGGCCGTCGCGAGCGAGGAAGAGCTCGACAGCGCCGACCTCAGCTTCATCCCGCAGCTCGACCCGGAGGCTCCCGACGGCGCCAACGTCGAATTCGTGCTGCCCGCCGACCCGATGGTCAAAGACGGCGTCGGCTACATCCGCATGCGCGTGCACGAGCGCGGCAGCGGCGAGACTCTGTCGTGCGGAACGGGAGCCGCCGCCGCCGCTCTCGCCGTGCGCCACTGGGCCGGGGCCGGCGCCCCCAACCAGTGGAAGGTCGAGGTTCCCGGCGGAACGGTGGGCGTGCGGATGTTCCCGACCGAAGACGGCGAGCATGTCTCGCTGAGCGGCCCCGCCGACCTCGTGTTCGAGGGCGAACTCAGACTCTGACCCGGCCATCTCGACCGGCCACACCCACCGATTGGACAGTATCGTGCTTCCTCTGAAACTCGGATACAAGGCGAGCGCCGAGCAGTTCGCCCCGCGCGAGCTCGTGGAGATCGCGGTCGCAGCTGAGGACCACGGCTTCGAATCGGTCATGGTGAGCGACCACTTCCAGCCCTGGCGGCACACCGGCGGGCACGCACCGTTCTCGCTCGCCTGGATGGCGGCGGTGGGGGAGCGCACCCGGTCGATCCAGATCGGCACCTCGGTCATGACACCCACCTTTCGCTACAACCCCGCGGTCATCGCGCAGGCCTTCGCCACCCTCGGCTCGCTCTACCCGGGCCGCATCGTGCTCGGGGTGGGCACAGGCGAGGCGCTCAACGAGATCGCCACGGGCTTCCGTGGCGCGGGCGAGCAGGACTGGCCCGAGTTCAAAGAGCGCTACGCACGCCTGCGCGAGGCGATAACCCTCATGCGGCAGCTGTGGACCGAAGACCAGGTGAACTTCCGCGGCGAGTACTACTCGACCCACGATGCGAGCATCTATGACAGGCCGGATGCCCCGATCCCGGTGTACATCGCCGCCGGCGGGCCGCTCGTGGCCGGCTACGCCGGGCGAGCGGGTGACGGCTTCATCTGCACGTCGGGCAAGGGCATGGACCTCTACACCGAGAAGCTGCTGCCCGCCGTCGTGGCGGGTGCGGAGAAGGCCGGCCGCGACGCGGCATCCATCGATCACATGATCGAAATCAAGCTGTCGTACGACACCGACCCGGACGCCGCCCTCGAGAACACCCGCTTCTGGGCGCCGCTGTCGCTCTCGAAAGAAGAGAAGCACGACATCACCGACCCCGTCGAGATGGAACGCGCGGCCGACGCCCTGCCGATCGAGCAGGTCGCGTCGCGCTGGATCGTCGGATCCGACCCCGACGAGACGGTCGCCCGCATCGGCGAGTACATCGACGCGGGGTTCAACCACCTCGTCTTCCATGCGCCCGGGCACGACCAACGACGCTTTATGCAGTCGTTCGAACGCGACCTCGCGCCCCGCCTGCGCGCCCGCCCGTAGCGCTATCGCACGGCGAGCCACTGCCGCCAGCATTCCCGGCGATGTGAAGCAATATGACCGTGCGTGACTCCCGCTTACCCGCGGGCAGAGTCGTGGCATCCGCGCGCCCCTAGCGTCGGGAGTGCGGTATGGGTGAGAGCCCCGCCGCTCGAGCGCGGAGGAGCACCCATGACCATCGAGATTCGCACTGCCCCCTGGGACGGCCAGGAGGCGAGCGCCCTGCGCCTCGAGATGGACACCGAGCTGCGCCCCCGCTACGCCGACCTGTTCGCGACCAAGCCCGCGTATCCGGCCGTCGAGGTCGACGCGGTCCGGTTCACCCTCGTCGCCTTCGACGGCGACCTGCCGGTGGGCACGGCATCGCTCAAGAGCACCGACGGCTTCTGGGAGGTGAAACGGGTCTTCGTCGCCGCCACCCACCGCAGGCTGGGCCTCGCCGCGCGGTTGCTCGCGGCGGTCGAGGACCGCGCGAAAGAGCTGGGCGTCTTCGAGCTCGTGCTGCAGACCGGGCTGCGCCAGCCCGAGGCGATCGCCCTGTACGAACGCGAGGGCTGGCTGCTCATTCCGCCGTTCGGCCCCTACACCGACGACGCCGTGATCAGCCGGTGCTTCGCCAAACCGCTCGCCCCGCTCGTCGTCGCCGTCGAGCTGCCCGCCACCGGCCGGGCCACAACGCTCGTGCGCGACTCGCTCGCCGCGCTGAGGGGCTTCGCCGCCGTCGGGGTCGACTTCGCCGTGATCGCAGACGAGGAGCCGGCCGAGGACGCGCACGCCCGCATCGACGCACCCACCCTCGCCGCCTTCGCCGCTCCCCAGGTGCCCCAGCTCGGCATCGGCGCGACGATCTCGACCACCCACACCGAGCCGTTCCACCTCTCCAAGGTCGTGCAGACGCTCGACCACGCGTCGCTGGGCCGAGCCGCCTGGCAGGTCGCGGTGTCCACCTCTCCCGCCGAGGCCGCACGGTCGGGGCGCAGGAGTGCGGTGGACGACGCTGAGGCGTGGGCCGAGGCCGAGGAGGCGATCGAGGTCGCCGAGCGGCTGTGGGACTCGTGGGAAGACGACGCCGAGATCCGCGACCGCGCCACCGGCCGGTTCATCGATCGCGACCGCGTTCACCACATCGACTTCGAGGGCCGCTTCTTCTCGGTGCGTGGGCCGTCGATCGTGCCGCGCAGCCCGCAGGGCCGGCCGCCGATCATCGTGCGCGTCACCGGGCCGGAGTCGCTCGACGTCGCCGCCCGGCGCGCCGACGTGATCCGGGTGCCCGCGTCGGGCGTGGCCGAGGCCCGCGCCGCGGTCGACGAGGCCGGCCGTGCGCAGCTCGTGACGATCCTCGTCGACGTGGCCGCGGCATCCGCGAGCCTCGTGCGCGACGCTCTCGCCACCCTGCGGCACGACACCGGGGCAGACGGCGCCGTCATCGTGTTCGATTCGACACCGGATGCCGCCGACTTCGTCGACCCACTGAGGCCGTTCGTGCAACGGGCCCTCGCACGGCCCGGCCGCCCGGCCACCCTGCGCGACCGGCTCGGGCTGGAACGCCCGGCCAGCCGCTACGTGCGCACACTTGAGGGAGCACGCTCATGACCGCCCGCAAGCAGATCCACCTCGCCGCCCACTTTCCCGGGGTGAACAACACCACGATCTGGTCAGACCCGCTCTCGGGCAGCCAGATCGACTTCTCGTCGTTCGAGCACTTCGCGGCGACCGCGGAACGGGGGCGGTTCGACTTCCTGTTCCTCGCCGAGGGACTGCGGCTGCGCGAGCACAAGGGCGAGATCCACGACCTCGACGTGGTCGGACGCCCCGACACCCTCACCGTGCTCGCGGCCGTCGCCGCTGTCACCGACCGCATCGGACTCGTCGGCACGATCAACACCACCTTCAACGAGCCGTTTGAGCTCGCGCGCCAGCTCGCCTCGCTCGAACTCGTCTCGGGCGGACGCTCCGGCTGGAACATCGTCACCACCAACGACGCGTTCACGGGCGAGAACTTCCGTCGCGGCGGCTACCTCGACAACGCCGACCGCTACACGCGCGCCGCGGAGTTCGTCGACGTGGCGACGGCGCTCTGGACCGGGAGCGGGGCCGGCAACGGGTCAGGCAACGAGTCACGGGTCGAGCACCACGGCGACTTCTTCGACGTCGTCGGGTCGCTCGAGCTGCCCGCCAGCCCGCAGGGAAAGCCGGTCATTCTGCAGGCGGGCGTCTCCGACGAGGGGCGCGACCTCGCAGCACGCTACGCCGACGCGATCTTCTCACCGTTCGCCGACCTCGCCGCCGGCCGCACGTTCTACGCAGACATCAAGTCGCGTCTGGCGCGGTTCGGGCGCGGCGCCGACGATCTCAAGATCCTGCCGGGCGCGGCCTTTGTGCTGGGCGACACCGAGGCGGAGGCCGACGAACGCTACCGGTACGAACGCCGCGCCCAGGTGAGCGGCGCCACGGCCCTGCGCACGGTCGAGGCCGTGTGGGGCAGGGACCTCTCCGACTACGATCCCGACGGCCCGCTGCCCTCCATCGAGTTGGTCGTCGAGAATGTGGAGCTCGCGGCCGGGCGGGCGAGCGTGCACAAGGACCGCCGCGGCACCGCGCTCGAATGGGTCGAACGCGCGGCCGCCGACGGACTGAGCATCCGCGAGGTGGCGATCGCGAATCTCAGCCGGGGAGTGCTCGTGGGCACACCGACCCAGGTCGCCGACCGCATCGACGAGTTCGTGCAGACCGAGGCGAGCGACGGGTTCATCCTCGTGCCGTCGATAACCCCGACCGGGCTCGACGAGTTCGTCGACACGGTGATCCCGTTGCTGCAGGAGCGCGGCTCCTACCGAACCGACTACGAGGGCACGACACTGCGGCAGAACCTGTTCGCGTGATCGCCGGTTGAACAGGCCGTCGGCGGCCGACGCTACTTCTTGCGGGCCCTGATCACCCGGTAGCCCTTGTTCGTGGCCGTGCGCACAAACGTGAACTCTTCGGGGAAGGTCGCCTGCATCCAGCGGTGCAGCGAGTCGGATCCGAGATTGCGTTGCACCACGAGCCATCCGTCCGACCCCGCGTCGAGGCGCGGCAGCCACTTCTCGAGCAGGCCGTGCAGCTCGTTCTTTCCCACGCGGATCGGCGGGTTCGACCAGATGGTGGTGAACACGACGTCGTCGGGCACCTGGTCGGGCGTGACCGCGTTGATGTTGGTGGCGCCCACGATCTCCGCGTTGCGGCGCACGAGGTCGAGCGCCCGCTCGTTCACGTCGACGGCCCAGACGGTGCTGCGCGGCGACTCGACCGCGAGGGTCAGCGCGATCGGACCCCAGCCGCAGCCGAGGTCGAGCACGTTGCCGCCGGGCGGGGGAGCGGGAACGTTCGCGAGCAGAACCTGGGTGCCGGTGTCGATGTGCTCCGGGCTGAAGATGCCGTTCGAGGTGGTGAGTTCGTAGGCCCGTCCGGCGATTCTCGCGTGGATCGTGCGAAGTTTGAGTTCACTCTCCGGGGACGACGCGAAGTAGTGCTCATTTGACATGCACCGAACCTATCGAAGTCTAGGCGAGTAGGGTTAATGCTAATGAGTGAAAAAGTAGACAGTCCCGTTGAGAGCGACGATGTGGTAGCACGGGTTCTGGCCAGCGCCGGCGCACCCTCAGCGGGCCACACGGTGTTCGGTTCCAGTGCACAGGCCCTGCAGAGCGCCTCGCACTACGACGAGAGCCGCGACGGCGACCAATTCGACCGCGAAGACCGCCAGGCGCTGCGCCGCGTCGCCGGTCTCTCCACAGAGCTCGACGACGTCACCGAGGTCGAGTACCGACAGTTGCGCATCGAACGCGTTGTGCTGATCGGCATCTACACGCAGGGCAACACCGTCGACGCCGAGAACTCGATGCGCGAGCTCTACGCCCTCGCCGAGACCGCCGGCGCCGTTGTGCTCGACGGCCTGCTGCAGCGTCGCGCCAACCCCGACCCCAGCACCTACTTCGGCAAGGGCAAGGCCGAAGAGCTGCGCGGCATCGTCGCGGCGAGCGGGGCAGACACGGTCATCGCCGACACCGAACTCGCGCCCAGCCAGCGTCGCGCCCTCGAAGACATCGTCAAGGTGAAGGTCATCGACCGCACCGCCGTGATCCTCGACATCTTCAGCCAGCACGCCAAGAGCCGCGAGGGCAAGGCGCAGGTCGAACTCGCGCAGCTCGAGTACATGCTCCCGCGCCTGCGCGGCTGGGGCGAGGCGCTCTCCCGTCAGGGTGGTGGCGCCGGTGGTTCGGGCGACGGCATGGGAAGCCGTGGCCCGGGTGAGACGAAGATCGAGCTCGACCGCCGCCGCATCCACACCCGCATGTCGCGGCTGCGCAAGCAGATCAAGGGCTTCGCGCCGGCCCGCGAGGCCAAGCGCGCCAACCGCAACCGCTTCGAGGTGCCCAGCGTCGCCATCGTCGGCTACACCAACGCCGGCAAGTCGAGCCTGCTCAACCACATCACCAACGCCGGGGTGCTCGTCGAGAACGCCCTGTTCGCGACCCTCGACGCGACGGTGCGCAAGTCGGTCACGGCCGACGGACGCCCGTACACGCTCACCGACACCGTCGGCTTCGTGCGCAACCTGCCGCACCAGCTGGTCGAGGCGTTCCGGTCGACGCTCGAAGAGGTGGGCGAATCCGACGTGATCGTTCACGTCGTGGATGCCTCACACCCCGACCCGGCCAGCCAGCTCACCACCGTGCGCGAGGTCATCGCCGAGGTCGAGGCGCGCGAGATTCCCGAGATCGTCGTCTTCAACAAGGTCGACCTCCTGCAGGACGACGACCAGCGACTGCTTCTGCGCGCCCTCGAACCCGCCGCGATCTTCGTCTCCGCCCGCACGGGCGAGGGCGTCGCGGAGCTCCAGGCGCGTATCGGCGAGCTCGTGCCGTCGCCCGACGTTCAGGTCGAGCTGCTCGTGCCCTACGACCGCGGCGACGTCGTCGCGGGCCTGCACGACCGGGGCCGCATCCTCACCACCGACTACGTCGAGGGCGGCACCCGCATCTCGGCGATGGTGAACTCGATGGACGAGGCCGCGCTCAAGGACTTCTCGGTCGTTCCCGCGTAGTCATCCCACGCTGCATCCCGGGCTTCGGCGCGCGTAACACAAAGCAACTCTCCTGCGCCGTCGGCGAGGCCCCGATAGCGTAGAACCGTTGCCGGCACGACTGCGGCACGGAGCGACAGCCGAGCCCGGCACCCGCCCATACCGAATCAGTTTCTTGATGACCGGAGGGCCCAGGTGAGTACCGTGACGACCACAGTCGATCGCCCCACGTTCTCGTTCGAGCTCTACCCGCCGCGCTCCGCCGCCGCGGAGGAGGCACTGCTCGGCTCGCTCGAGCATCTCGTGAACGCCGGCCCCGAGTTCATCTCCGTGACCTACGGCGCCAACGGGTCGTCGCGCAGCTCGTCGCTGGCCGTGCTGCTGCGGCTCCTCGCCGAGACCGACGTTCGTGCCATGGCTCACCTCACCTGTGTGGGCTCGTCGTACGCCGAGGCGACCCGGCTCATCCGCGAGTTCCTCGACGCGGGGATCACGAGCTTCCTCGCCCTGCGCGGCGACCCGCCCGTCGGCTCGGTCGAGGGCGACAGCTTTCTCGGCGACCTGGGCAGCGCGGGGGAGCTCGTGCAGCTCATCCACCGGGTGCAGGCCGAGCGCGAGCAGTTCAGCCTCAACGACGTTCCCGGCTTCCCCGGCGCCAAACGCCTGGGCAGCGGCCACAAGGTCACCATCGCGGTCGCCGCGTTCCCGAACGGACACCCGCGCAGCCGCTCGGTGGAACAGGACCTCGACACCCTCCTCGCGAAGGAGGCCGCCGGTGCGAACCTCGCCATCACCCAGCTGTTCTTCCACGCCGACGACTACCTGCGTTTTGTCGACCAGGCCCGCTCCGCCGGCGTCACCATGCGCATCCTCCCCGGCATCATGCCCGTGCTGAGCCCCCAGCGTCTGCGCCGCATCGTCGAACTCACCGACGAGAAGCTGCCCACCGACCTGCTCGCGAAGCTCGAGGCGCAGTCGACGCCCGAGGGGCAGGCCGCGGTCGGCATCGAGCACGCGATCGACCTCGGCAACCGCGTGATCGGCGACGACCGCCCAGGACTCCACCTCTACACCTTCAACCAGCACGAGGCCGTCATCGAGGTCTTGCGCGGCACCGGCTTGCTCTCTCTCACCACCAAACACAACTAAGGAATCCAGCAATGAGCACTCCCTTCCCCACGGGCACCATCCTCGGATACCCGCGCATCGGCCGCCGTCGCGAGCTCAAGAAGGCCGTCGAGGCCTTCTGGGCCGGCAAGATCGGCGCCGACGAGCTCGAGGCGACCGCCGCGGAACTGCGTGCCGTGACCCGTGAGCGTCTCGTCGGCCTCGGCCTCGGCGCCACCGACTCGTCGATTCCCGAAGCGTTCTCCTACTACGACCAGGTGCTGGATGCCGCGGTGACGGTCGGTGCCGTCCCCTCCCGTTTCCAGCGGCTCGTGCGCGAAGACGGCACGCTCGACCTCGCCGGCTACTTCACCATCGCCCGCGGCGAGGGGCAGGACGTGCCCGCCGAGATGACCAAGTGGTTCGACTCCAACTACCACTACCTCGTGCCCGAGATCGGACCGGAGACCGACTTCCACCTCGCCTCCGACCGCCTGCTGCGCGAGGTCGCCGAGGCCACGACGAGCGGCTACCGCACGCGCCCCGTGATCGTCGGCCCCGTCACTTTCCTGCTGCTCAGCAAGGCGAGCGAGAGCGCCCCCGAGAGCTACCAGCCGCTCGACCGCCTCGACGACCTGCTGCCCGTCTATGCAGAGCTCATCGCCGGTCTCACCGCTGTCGGCGCCGAGTGGGTGCAGCTCGACGAGCCCGCCCTGGTGAGCGAGTCGATCGAGGTCGACCGCGCCACAGTGCTCGCGGCCACCAAGCGGGCCTACGACCTGCTCGGAGCCGTTCCGGCCCGCCCGCAGATCTTCGTCTCCGCGCCCTACGGCTCGCTCGACGACGCGCTGCCCGTTCTGCTCGAGTCGCCCGTCGAGGCCGTCGGCCTCGACCTGGTGCGCGGCTCCGTTCCCGAACTCGCCCACACCACCGACACGACCCTCGTCGGCGGCGTCGTCGACGGCCACAACATCTGGCGCGGCGACCTCGACGCCGCCTTCGGCAAGCTCGAGGCGCTGCGTGCACTCTCGCCCAACGTCTCCGTGTCGAGCTCGACGAGCCTGTTCCACACCCCGCACTCCATCGCCGACGAGCCGAAGCTCGACGACCGCCTGAAGAGCTGGCTCGCCTTCGCCGACGAGAAGGTCGCCCAGATCGCGGCGCTCGCGACGGGACTCACCGAGGGTCGCGACGCGATCTCGTCGACTCTCGCCGAGGCATCCGCGGCCCTCGCCGACCGTCACGACGCCCCGGGCGTTCGCGACGGCGCCGTGCGCGCCCGCGCCGCAGCCCTCACCGAGGCCGACTTCAGCCGCGGCGACTACACCGAGCGCCTCGAGGCGCAGGAGGCGGCCCTCGGCCTGCCGTTCCTGCCGACCACGACGATCGGGTCGTTTCCGCAGACCGGCGACATCCGCAAGGCCCGTGCGGCCAACGCGCGCGGCGAGATCAGCGAGAACGAGTACATCGACTTCCTCAAGGCCGAGATCAAGAGCGTCGTCGACCTGCAGGAGGAGATCGGCATCGACGTCATCGTGCACGGCGAGCCCGAGCGCAACGACATGGTGCAGTACTTCGCCGAGCACCTCGACGGCTTCGCGGTCACCGAGAACGGCTGGGTGCAGTCGTATGGCAGCCGCTGCACGCGCCCGTCGCTGCTGTGGGGCGACGTGGCCCGCGAGGCGCCGATCACCGTCGAGTGGAGCGCCTACACGCAGAGCCTCACGGCCAAGCCGGTCAAGGGAATGCTCACCGGCCCGGTGACGATCCTCGCCTGGAGCTTCGTGCGCGACGACCAGCCGCTCGCCGACACCGCCAACCAGGTCGCCCTCGCCCTGCGCGACGAGATCGCCGACCTCGAGGCCGCCGGCATCGGCGTGATCCAGGTCGACGAGCCCGCCCTGCGCGAGCTGCTGCCGCTGAAGAAGGCTGACCAGGCCGACTACCTCGACTGGTCGGTCGGATCGTTCCGCCTCGCCACGGCGGGCGTCGAGCCGCGCACGCAGATCCACACGCACCTCTGCTACTCGGAGTTCGGCGTAGTGATCGACGCGATCAACCGCCTCGACGCCGACGTCACCTCGATCGAGGCCGCGCGTTCGAAGATGGAGGTCGTGCCCGACATCAAGAGCTCGGGCTTCGGCCGCGGAATCGGCCCGGGCGTCTACGACATCCACTCGCCCCGCGTGCCCTCCGTCGAGGAGGTCACCGAGCTCATCGAGATCGCCCTCGGGTCGATCCCCAACCGCCAGGTCTGGGTGAACCCCGACTGCGGGCTCAAGACCCGCGGCTACACCGAGACCGTCGACTCGCTGCGCAACGTCGTGGCGGCCACGAAGGCCGTGCGCGAGCGGGTCGGCGCGTAACCGCAAAGGGCGAGTCGGCGGGACCGATCCGGCTCACCACGCGTCGACAGGACGGATGCGCCCCTCGCGGCGCATCCGTCCTGTTCTCGCGTGTGCCGCGTGAGCCGCGTGCGCCGGGTGAGTCGCGCTGTGTGAGTCACGCTGTGGCCATCGCCTGATCGTTCACGAGCCGAAACCGGCTCGATGACGCCGCCGCGGCGGGCTCGGCTGGTCGAAACCGCCTCGCGGGTGCCCTAGACCGAGCGCAGAACAGCGACGACCTTGCCGAGCACCTCGGCGAAGTCGCCGAGGATGGGGGCGAAGGCGCTGTTGCGCGGGAGCAGCCAGGTGTGTCCGTCGCGCTGCTGGAAGACCTTGACCGTGGCCTCGTCGTCGAGCATGGCGGCGACGATGTCGCCGTTCTCGGCGGTCTTCTGCTGACGCACGACGATCCAGTCGCCGTCGCAGATAGCGGCGTCGACCATCGAGTCTCCGACGACCTTGAGCATAAAGAGCTCGCCCTTGCCCACGAGCTGGCGGGGGAGCGGGAAGACCTCGTCGATCTGCTGGTCGGCGAGGATCGGCACACCGGCGGCGATGCGGCCGACGAGCGGAACCATGGCCGCGTCGCCCACCGACGGCGCGTAGCCGGTGCTCTCGGGGGCGTCCGACTCCTGCGTCGGCATCTCGATGAGGATCTCGAGCGCGCGGGGGCGCTTCGGGTCGCGGCGGAGGTAGCCGCTCAGCTCGAGCTGGTTGAGCTGATGGGTGACGCTCGAGAGAGAGGAGAGGCCGACGGCGTCGCCGATCTCGCGCATGCTCGGCGGGTAGCCCTGGCTGGCGACGGAGCGCTGGATGACGTCGAGGATGGCGAGCTGCTTGTCGCTCAGGCTCTTCCTGCGCCGGGTCGTCGGCCGGTCGGGGCCGGCGTTGCCACGGGTCTCGTCGCTCATGTGCACTCCAATGTCGGTGGCTGCTGATTGCCTGTCCTCAGACATTCGAAACAGTATCCGCTTTAGCGGCCCAAAACAAACACCTATTCGAGTGTGTCGCACGAAAGTTCGTAGAGATATTCGAATAATCGCTTGCGTCGGCCCTAATTCGAATGTATGTTCGGAACAAAGCTTCGTATCCGGCACTCCCGGCCGAGTGTCGGATACGAAACCCCGTGAGGGGGAGCAGGTCAGCCAAGCGAGTCACGAGAAGGAGCAGCACATGAGCACAGCAGTCTTCACCACTTCAGCACCGGCCACATCCGCAACGGATCGATCCGACGTCGTTGTGCGCGTGCCCTCCGCAACTCCCCGCCTCCGTCTGACCAAGCGCGGCCGCGTCGTATTCACGTCGCTCGCCGCCCTCCCCGTCGTCGCCGCCGTTATGGTCTTCGCGCTCAACGGTGGCGGAGCGACCGCGACGAGCTCGAGCGGCGCCGAACTCGAAGAGATCACGATGCAGGCCGGAGAGTCGCTCTGGCAGCTCGCCGAAGACATCGCCCCCGGGGTCGACCCGCGCGACGTCATCAGCGACATCATGGCCGTGAACCAGCTCGAGTCCGGCAGCGTGCAGGCCGGCCAGCGGCTGATGCTGCCGTCGGAATACAGCGCCGAGTAGAGCACCGCCGTCGTGGGCCCGTCCGCTCGGACGCGGCGCCGCGTGAATCGGCAATACGATTGAGCAGTGGTTAACCTCTCCGACCTTCCCATCCGTGACGACCTCCGTGGGCTGACGCCGTACGGCGCCCCGCAGAAGGCGGTGCGGGTCGCTCTCAACGTCAACGAGAACACGCATCCGATTCCCCCCGACGTCGCCGTCGACATCGTGGAGTCGCTCGCCGCCGCGATCCTGTCGGTCAACCGGTACCCCGACCGCGAATTCATCGAGCTGCGCGAGAGCCTCGCCGCATACCTCAACTTCTCGGTCGAGCCGGAGAAACGCCTCACCCCCGACAACATCTGGGCCGCCAACGGATCCAACGAGGTGCTCCAGCAGATCTTGCAGGCCTTCGGCGGGCCCGGCCGCAGCGTGCTCGGTTTTCCGCCCACCTACTCGATGCACTCGATCATCGCGAGCGGAACCGGCACCCGGTGGATCAGCGGCGACCGCGACGCCGGCTACGAACTCTCACCCGAGACCGTGACGCGCTGGATCACCGACACCCGGCCCGACGTCGTCTTCCTCTGCTCGCCCAACAACCCGACTGGCACACCGCTGTCGATCGAGACGATCGCGGCCGCCTACGACGCCACCGACGGGATCGTCGTCGTCGACGAGGCCTACGCCGAGTTCGCCCCCGACGACGTGCGCAGCGCGATCACCCTGCTCGACGGCCGCGAACGCCTCCTCGTCTCGCGCACCATGAGCAAGGCCTTCGCCTTCGCCGGCGCCCGCGTCGGCTACCTCGCCGCCGACCCGGCGATCAACGACGCCCTACGCCTCGTGCGCCTGCCCTACCACCTCTCGGCACTGACCCAGGCGGCGGCGGTCGCGGCCCTGCGCCACGCCCCCGAGATGCTCGCGATGGTCGACAACATCCGCGACCAGCGCGACCGCCTGCTCGTCGAACTGCCGAAGCTCGGCTACTCACCGCTGCCCAGCTGGTCGAACTTCGTGCTGTTCGGGGGAGCCGACGACCCACACGCGGTGTTCGAAGCCCTGCTCGAACGAGACATCCTGGTTCGCGACGTGGGCATCCCGAACCACCTGCGGGTGACGGCGGGAACCGAGGCGGAGACCACTGCCTTCCTCACCGCGCTCGCGTCCCTGTAGCATCCGCCCACCCTCGATAGAATCGACTCCATGAGCACCGAACCCCGCGTGGCGCAGATCAAGCGCGAAACGAGCGAGTCCAGCATCGAACTGTCGATCAACCTCGACGGAACCGGTGTCTCGAACATCGACTCGAGCGTGCCGTTCTACGACCACATGCTCACCGCCTTCTCGAAGCACTCGCTCATCGACCTCACCGTGAAGGCGACCGGCGACACCCACATCGACGTGCACCACACGGTCGAAGACATCGGCATCGCGCTCGGGCTCGCCATCAAGCAGGCGCTCGGCGACAAGGCCGGCATCTCGCGTTACGGCGACGCACTGGTGCCCCTCGACGAGGCGCTCGTGCAGGCCGTCGTCGACATCTCCGGTCGCCCCTACCTCGTGCACACCGGCGAGCCCGCGGGATTCGAGATGCACCTCATCGGCGGCCACTTCACCGGGTCGATGGTGCGCCACGTCTTCGAGGCCATCACCTTCAACGCCGGTCTCACCGTGCACATCACCGTGCTCGGCGGCCGCGACCCGCACCACATCGCCGAGGCCGAGTTCAAGGCCTTCGCCCGCGCCATGCGCAAGGCGGTGGAGCCCGACGCCCGCGTCACCGGGATCCCCTCGACCAAGGGCGCACTGTGACACTCGTCTCACCCTCGGTCGTCGTTCTCGACTACGGCTCGGGCAACGTGCACTCGGCCGCCAAGGCGCTCGAGCTGGCGGGCGCCCGGGTCGAGCTCACCGCCGACCGCTCGCGGGTCGCAAACGCCGACGGGCTGTTCGTGCCCGGAGTCGGGGCATTCTCCGCGGTCGCCCAGGCGCTCGCGAAGGTGGGCGGCGGCGCCATGATCGAGAAGCGCCTCACCGGCAGCCGCCCCGTGATGGGCATCTGCGTGGGCATGCAGGTGCTGTTCGAACACGGCGTCGAACGCGGCAACGACACCCCCGGCCTCGGCGAGTGGCCGGGCAGCGTCACCGAGCTCGAGGCCCCCGTGCTGCCGCACATGGGCTGGAACACCGTCGAGACGCCCGACGACACCCGCCTGTTCGACGGCATCCGCGACGAGCGGTTCTACTTCGTGCACTCCTACGCCGCGCAGGAGTGGACGCTCGACGTGCAACCGCCGTTTCCCGCACCGCTGCTGACCTGGGCCGAGCACGGGTCGCGATTCATCGCCGCCGTCGAGAACGGCCCACTCACGGCAACACAGTTTCACCCCGAGAAGTCGGGCGAACCGGGCATCCGTCTTCTGAAGAACTGGCTCGACTCTCTCTAGAGCGGGCCACCCGGTACTATCGAGTGTTTGCGCGCCGCCCGCGCGATACTCCACACAGGAAATCTCCCGAAGAAAGTACGGCAATGAGCGAGTTCAGCAGGACCCCAGGTCTCACCCTCCTTCCCGCGGTCGACGTCGCGGGTGGCAAGGCCGTTCGCCTCACCCAGGGCGAGGCCGGTTCGGAGACGTTCTACGGCAGCCCCATGGATGCCGCGGACGAGTGGATCAGCCAGGGCGCCGAGTGGATCCACCTCGTCGACCTCGACGCAGCCTTCGGTCGCGGCGACAACCGCCACGTGATCGAGAAGGTCATCAAGAACTCGCCGCGCAGCGTCAACATCGAGCTGTCGGGCGGCATCCGCGACGACGCCAGCCTCGAGGCCGCACTGCAGACCGGCGCCAAGCGCATCAACCTCGGCACCGCCGCCCTCGAGAACCCCGAGTGGGCCGCCCACGTGATCGCCGAGTTCGGCGAGGCGATCGCCGTCGGCCTCGACGTGCGCGGAACGACCCTCGCCGCCCGCGGCTGGACGCAGGAGGGCGGCGACCTCTGGACCGTGCTCGAGCGCCTCGAGTCGGCCGGCTGCAGCCGCTACGTGGTCACCGACGTGACCAAAGACGGCACGCTGCAGGGCCCCAACCTCGACCTGCTCTCTCAGGTCATGGAACGCACCCACAAGCCGGTCATCGCGTCAGGCGGAATCTCGAGCCTCGACGACATCGCCGACCTGCGCGAGCTCGTTCCCCACGGTCTCGAAGGCGCCATCCTCGGCAAGTCGCTCTACGCGAAGAACTTCACCCTCGCAGAGGCACTCGACGTCGCGAACGACTGATCGTGGCTGACCACCACGACCACCACGGCCCGGGAGCCGACTCGGCGGGAACCCCGTGGGCCGGCCGCCACTTCGAGCCCAACACGAACGCCGACGACGACGGCTCCGCTCCCGAACGGCTGATCGAGGCGTTGCGCCGGTTCTCGAGCAACGAACTCGGCGAATCCGAGGTCGTCGACGCGCTCCGCGACGTGCGTCTGCTGATCCCGCTCGTCGCCCACCTCGGCGAGGCCGGAGTCAACGAGCACGGTGTTGTGATCGACAAGACGCAGGAGCTGTCGATCATCACCGTCGCGGGCCCCGACGGCCGCAACGTGCTGCCCGCGTTCACCTCGGTGACCGCGATGAGCCACTGGAACCCCAAGGCGCGCCCCGTTCCGGCCAGCGCAGTGCGGGTCGCTCTCGCCGCCGCGAGCGAGCAGACCGAGCTCGTGGTTCTCGACCCGACCTCCGAGACCGAGTTCGTCATCCGGCGCCCCGCCCTGTGGGCGATCGCGCAGTCGCAGCCGTGGACGCCGTGCTTTCGCGACGAGCAGGTTCTCGATGCGTTCGCGGATGCCGCGGCCGACGAACCCGCCGTACGATCGGTCGCACTCGCGGCGGGCGACCCGCAGAGCCGACTGGCGGGCCCCGAGCTCGTTGTGCAGCTGGCTCTCGTCAACGGGCTGAGCAAGCCCGAGCTCGACGGCGTCGTGGCGCGGATGCAGGAGAAGTGGATCGCGAGCGAGACGATCGCGCTGCGCGTCGACTCGATGCGGGTGCAGCTGGTCTCTGCGTCGTAGCAGCCATCCCCGATCTCACCCTGGCCTGATCTGCCGCCCGCACGCCGGATGTGGGAGGATGCCGCCGTGACCGATCGCGCCGAACGACTGATGCTCCTCGACACCGCCGCGCTGTACTTTCGCGCCTTCCACGCCGTGCCCGACACGGTGGTCTCGCCCGGCGGCGCGCCGGTGAACGCCGTGCGCGGACTGCTCGACATCATCGCCAGGCTCGTCACCGAGTTCGAGCCCACCCGCATCGTCGCCTGCTGGGACGACGACTGGCGGCCGCAGTGGCGCGTCGACCTGATCCCGAGCTACAAGGCACACCGGGTGGCCGAGGAGGCGCCGACGGATGCCGCGAGGGGCGACGCTTCGACGGGCTCAGCGACCGAGACGAGCTCAGCGACCGATACGGGCACAGCGACCGAGACGGTGCCCGATGCCCTCACACCGCAGGTGCCGGTCATCCGCGAGGTGCTCGGCGCGCTCGGCATCCCCGTCGTCGGCGCGCCCGAGCACGAGGCCGACGACGTGATCGGCACCCTCGCATCCCACGCCGACATTCCCGTCGACGTCGTCACCGGCGACCGCGACCTCTTCCAGCTCGTCGACGACTCGCGTGACGTGCGGGTGATCTACACGGGGCGCGGCATGTCGAAGCTCGAGATCCTGACCGACGCCACGTTGACGGCCAAGTACGGCATCCCGCCCACCCAGTACGCCGACTACGCGGCGATGCGCGGCGACGCCTCCGACGGACTGCCCGGGGTCGCGGGCGTCGGCGAGAAGACCGCCGTCACCCTCCTCGCCCAGTACGGCGACCTCGACGGCGTCATCGCGGCGGCCGCCGACCCGTCGTCGAAGATGACTCCCCGGGTGCGCGCGGGGCTCGTCGACGCCGCCGACTACCTGGCGGTCGCGCCCGCCGTCGTGAGAGTCGTGCGCGACCTGAAACTACCCGAGTTCGACGCCCGCATCACGCAGAGCACCGCCGAACAGGCGGCCGAACTCGACCGGCTCGCGACCGAGTGGGGGCTCGGCAGCTCGATGAAGCGCGTGCGCGACGCGCTGCGCGCGGCGGGCGACTAGGGGCAGTGCCGGCGCTCAGTCGATCAGCGCACCCTCCACGATGCGGGCGATGAGCTTCGCGCAGCGCAGGTCGGGGTCGAGGTCGGGGTCGTAGACGCAGATGTCGACGCCGATGCAGCCCGGCACCAGCCCGCGCAGCAGGTCGCCGAGCTGCTCGGCGGTGAGGCTGCCCGCGTCGGGACTGTCGACGGCGGGCATGATCTGCGGGTCGAGAACGTCGACGTCGACGTGCAGCCACCACCCCGCGGTGTGCGCGAGCGCGGCGGTGATCGCCTCGACGGCCGCGGGAGCCCCGGCGTCCACGATTTCGCTCGCGCGCACAACGAGCCGTAGGTCGCGTGACACTTCGACGAGGTCGTCGTCATCGTCGCGACATCCGACCTGCACTGCGTTCTCGGGAAGGAAATAGGGGCCCAGGCCGCCGTGATCGCTGAGCGACGCCCAGTGCTTGCCCGTGACCGCGGCGAGATCCTCGCCCGCGAGAGCCCCGCACTCGTCGCTGTTCTGCGGATTGCGGTAGTCGGTGTGGCCGTCGATGTGAACGAGGCCGGCGGGGGAGCCGCGGCGCAGGGCGAGGCCCACACCGACCAGCACGCTGCAGTCGCCGCCGATGACGATCGGGCGACGGCCGCGCGCGATCTCCACGTCGATGCGGTCGGCGAGACGGTCGGCATGCTCGAGGAGCGTGGTGTGGTTGCGCACCCGCTCATTGCGCGGGTCGGCGTCGTCGAGGTAGCGCGCCGGCAGAACCACACCCGAGTCCTCCGCCCCGTGCGCGATCAGACGGTCGAAGAGCCCGACCTCGCGCAACGCCTCGGGAGCCTTCGAGGCTCCCGGCGTCGCACCCGGCTCAGGCGGACGCAGGCCGAGATTCGTCGGCGCCGAGATGATCGACCAGCCGCGGTCGACCGACATCAACCCTCGTCCTTCGGCAGGCCCGGCTCTTTGGGCAGCTTGGGGCTCGGCTTGAACGCCGCCCCGAACACCCTGCGCAGCGCGCCGCCGCGCGTCGACGGGCTGTTGCGCACGGGAAACTGCGACGCGAACTCGGCGGGGGAGCCGAACTCCTCCTCGATCTCCTTGCCCGTCTTCTTGGCGTAGCCGCGCAGTTCGGTGATCGCGCTCGCGATCTCGGTCTCTGTCTGTCCGCGCATCCGCAGCAGCAGCACGAGCTCCCGCTCGTATCGCGCTGTCTTCTTGGCCGCACCGTCGTCGCTCATGCCTCAATTCTGACGTAACACCGGCGCAACTCAGGCTGCTTAGACTGATCCGATGAGAATCGGCGCGCGGTCACGGGTGGCCGCGCTGCTGGTAGCCGCACTCGCCCTCACCGGCTGCGCGTCTGCCGCCGCCGACCAGCCCAAGGTCGACCTCGGCAACCAGTCTGACGTGCACTTTCTCACGGTCGACGGCGTCGAGCGCAGCTACGTCGCCCACGTGCCCGAGGGCGCCGCCGCGGGAGCGCCGGAGACCCTCCCGGTGCTCGTCGTGCTGCACGGCGCCGGCGGCAACGGGGCGAAGGCCGAGACCGCCACGGGCCTCTCCGGTTTCGCCAAGGCCGACAACTTCATCGTCGCCTACCCGAACGGCAGCCAGGCGGCGCAGATCGAGGGCCAGCTCGCCTGGAACGCCGACGGATGCTGCGCGGCGCCCCGACTCGACGACGTCGACGACGTGGAGTTTCTCACCCGCATGCTCGACGACATCGCCGAGCGCAACGCCGTCGACCCCGGCCGCATCTTTCTCGCCGGGTTCTCGAACGGCGGCATGATGTCGTACCGGCTCTCGTGCGAGCTCGGCGACCGCATCGCCGGAATCGCCGTCGTCGGAGGCGCATTCAACGTGTCGAAATGCGATTCGGATGACCCTATGAACGTGCTTATCGTGCACGGCACCGGCGATCTCACGGTTCCCTACCGGGGAGGCCCCACGAACGAGCGCACCGCCGCGAGGTTCGGGCAGTGGGAGAACGCGTCTGTCGCCGACGCCAAGCGCGTCTGGGTGGCGAGGAACGGGTGCAGCGGCTTTGCGTCGAAAGACGTGGAGGGAACCGTCACCCGCGAGTCCTACGATGAATGCGATGACGAAAAGAAGCTCGAAGTGGTGACGATCGCCGGCGGTGCTCACGTGTGGCCGATCGCGCCCGTGAACGGTTTCGACGCATCCGAGACTCTCATCACCTTCTTCGGACTCGGCTCGTGACCCAGAAGCCCCCGCCCCCGTATCGCGTACGCGACAGCGGCGACGCCTGGGTCTACGGTCCGAACGGCACCCGGTACTGGGGGCGGTTCGGGGCAGCCGGGCTGCTCGTCTGGCATCCCGTCGCCGGGGTGCTGCTGCAGCACCGCATCGCGTGGAGCCACCACGGCGGAACCTGGGGCCTGCCCGGGGGAGCCCTCAAGGAGGGCGAGTCGGCGGTCGACGGCGCCCTGCGTGAGGCGAACGAGGAGGCAGGAGTGGATGCGGCGCTCGTGCGAGTGCTCTTCACCTCGATTCTCGACCTCGGGTTCTGGCGCTACACCACGGTCGTTACCGAGGCATCGGCCCATTTCGAGCCGGTGATCGGCGACGCCGAGAGCGAGGCGCTCGCCTGGGTCGCGGTCGACGAGGTAAAAAATTTGGAACTTCATCCCGGCTTTGCGGCCGCGTGGCCCGAACTGCTCCCTCGGCTGCGCTAAGCTATTCGAGTTGCCTTTCGAGGCAAAATGTCGCGGGCTGTAGCGCAGCTTGGTAGCGCACCTGACTGGGGGTCAGGGGGTCGCAGGTTCAAATCCTGTCAGCCCGACAAAAATGTCTCGGAAACTCACGGGTTTCCGAGACTTTTTGGTTAAGAGATTTGACCCGGCCATCAAAAACCCACCGTTTATTTCTCTCCGGAGCCGGTGAGACGCACCTTTCGTCCGACTCGAGCATGTCGCATCCGGTCGTCTCGGGTCGTCCGGGATCGCCGTGCGCACCTTGTTCGTATGAAGATCCACGACGAGTACCCACCCTCCTCCGCAAGCACCGATTCCTCAGTCACCGACTCCTGGGGCCCGGAACCGCTCATAGACGTCGCCGAGCTGGCGTCCGCGAAGCCTCCGACCGGCGGTGAACTGATGCCGCGGCCACGGCTGACCATCGGCACCGTCGGCGACGTCACCATCAGGAAGGTGCCGTCCGGCCGCTTCGAGGCACGCACCCGGTACCGCGACTGGGACGGCAAGACGCGCCAGGTGCAGAGCTCCGGCGCCACCGCCGCGGCCGCCGAACGCGGGCTGAAGGCGCGGCTCGTCGAGCGGTCCGAGCTGCAGCCGGCAGACACGACGCTAACGCCGGACAGCCTGATCTCCGACCTCGTGGCGTACTGGCTGGGCGACATCGACATGGAGGGCCGCATCTCCCAGACCACCCGCAACCTGTACGAGCGGAATATGCGCACCCTGGTGTCCCCGGCGTTCGACAGCCTGACCCTGCGCGAGATCGGCGTCGCCCGCTGCGACCGGTTCATCAAGGAGCTGGCGAAACGGTCGTACAACCGCGCCAAGCAGGCCCGGGTCGTGCTGCGACTGGCGCTCGAACTGGCGGTGCGGCACGAGGTCCTCCAACGCAACCCGATGGACCACGTCTCCCGCCTCCGCCGGGAACCGCACATCCCCGACGCGCTCACAGCCCCTGAGGTGAACGTGATCCGAGCCGCGATCGCCCGCTGGGAAAGCGGTGCCGACCACGTCTCCGGCCCGCTGCCGGACGGCCAGCTCGGCGCGATCGTCGAGGTCATGCTCGGCACCTCCGCCCGGATCGGGGAGGTGTTGGCAATCCGCCGAAGGGACGTCGACATCACCGGCGCCGTGCCGTCCATCCGTCTCGCCGGGACGATCGTGAGCCGCAACGGCGAGCAGACCTTCCGGCAGGACCACCCCAAGACCGCCAAGTCCCGGCGGATCGTGGCGCTGCCTTCGTTCACCGCCGACGCTGTCCGACGGCGTCTCGCCAAAGTCGGCAGCCTCGAGCTGGACTCGCTGCTGTTCCAGTCGCGCGACGGCACACCATTGACCACTGCGAACGTGCGCCGCCAGTTGCGGCGGGTGCTCGGGGGAACGGGGATCGACGGTGTGACCCCGCACATGTTCCGCCGCACGGTGGCGACAGCGGTCAACGACAACGCCGGCGTCGAGCTCGCGGCCGAGCTGCTCGGCCACACCGACACGAGGATCACGGTGATGCACTACATCCAGCGCAGGGAGCTGGTGAACCCCGAGACCGCGGCGTTGCTCGACCGGGCATTCAAGAGGGACGAGGAGTGATCGCGGTGCTGCCACGGTGGCCGCACCGCCTTGCCGCCTCCCGGGACCGCCATCTTCACGAGGCCGTGGATGCTTGACTCAATTCCTTTCTACACCGCGGTCGGAGCATACGCAATCGGCTTCGGAGGCTCCCGTCGCGGACAGTCCCCCCACGGGTTGCGACCTGTCCAATTGCCAGTTGCGGGCGACCTAAACGGACAAATCGGAAGCGTGAGTGTGCAACATTGGAGAATGGTCCTGCGGTATGCGCTGCCGCTCGTGGTCGCGGATCATCGGGGTCCTCCGCGCGATCAGCGCCACCAATTGAGCGCATACCGCAGCGAAGCGCATTACGGCTCTAAGCTCGTCGGTCACGAGTTCAAGTCTCGTCCGCCCTTCGATAAACCCCTCCTCACCAGCTATTTTGTCGCTCGCGCGAGATATCCAGCCCCATCTAAAGCGCGTCTCCGCTCAAGACTCGGCCTTAATTCCTGCATTCGCACGCCGCTCGCCTCGGTTGACCCGGATCAACGGTCGTGGATCCGTATACTGCGTCCGAGGTCGTTTCAGCGCTAAACGAGGCGGACTACAGCGGGGGAGTGACTAAAACTTCCGTTCCATGAGTATTGATTTCGGGAAGCAAACAAGGGGGGCGCTATGGTGACGCAGGCTTATATAGGGAGAGTCCTAGCGCTCAAACAGATGATCGAGCCAGCTGAATCTGTTGACTCGGTGGCCAAATCGCAAATCTTGGCTACGTTCAACCGAGCGTTGGAGATCGCCGAAGCGTATCCAGCAATAGTCGGCGCGGCTGATGGGCAAGGCTCGCTCGAGGAACGCACAGAGGAGATTCTCAAGGAATTCCCGCTCCTGGCAATTGACGGTGACGAGCTAGTGCTTCTGGACTGGACGCGAAGGTTCAACGAGGCCATTAGGCGCGTCGTGATGATTTTCGTCAACGAGAAGCAAAGAACCGAACCTGACGCGAATCAGGAGTCTCTCCAAATAGCGCACGCGTACCTCTCAGCCCTGGAGACGGATAATCAGACTGCAGCAGCAGTTCAAGAAGCTCTCGTTTTTCGCGCGCGGGCGGAACAGTCTGCGGTAGCCGCAGAGCAAGCCGCGTCCGCAGCTCAGACTTCGGCGGGCATTACAGCCGACGCCAGACTGGGCGAATACTTCGAGAAATATGCAGAGTCGGAACTTCGCACTTCGATGTGGTTTCGGTTGTCGACGATTGCCTCGCTAGCGGGCACTGTCGCGTTCGCAATTCTACTTCCGCATGCCAGTTCGTCCGAAATTTCGACGATCATTTACCGCGCCGCTGCTGTATTGGGCGTTGGCGCCTTTGCTGCCTACTTGGGGCGACAGGCAGGGCAGCATCGCAGGAATGGTAACTGGGCGCGGTCGCTGGAGGTACAGCTCAAATCGTTTGATGCGTTCATCGCGCCAGTGGTGGAAAGCAGTTCCCGCAATGAAATCTACGAACTATTCGCTCGGCGCGTTTTGGGTGCGCCGCCGGAAAACCGAACGAACGAACAGAAAAGCCTGGATCCACAAATTCTCGACTTGATGACGCTGATGGCTAAGCGAATCCAGAATTAGTCGAAAGTGGTTTCCGACTAATGTGACCGAGCCATGTCGGAGGACTGGCTGTTCGATCCCAGCAGCAAGCAATCTCGTAGCGGGTGAGCCCACGACGATCTACAGCGACGAGGACCCGGAAACTTTTGATGAATGACGTGATGAGGGTGCCGGAATCTGGCGCACGAACTATCAGCAGGCCGTTGGATGACTGACCTCATCGGCTATCAAGAACGCGTTGATTGGATGGGTATGGAAGTGCTCACCCTCGCCGAGATTTGGCCATCTCGCCCTCGAGCGATGATAGTCGGATCAACCCTTCGCTAACGAGCGTGTTGACCGGGCACTATTTTCAAGGTCACGGCGCGCGAGGTCGGATCATGATGTTGGTGAAGGCAGGTCTCATGGAGCTGAGGGACGGGGAGAGCCAGTTTGAGCGCGCCGCACTTGAAGCTGAAGTGGGATTTGTGGACTTGGTTCGACGCCCGACCAATAGGGCAACAGACCTGACGGGGAGAGAAATTGAGTATGGCAAGAGTCAGTTCGAAGCGAAAATGGCCGCGCGCGGAGTTCCACTTGTCATCGGAATCTCCGCACCGCCAGTCGAGTTGCTACTGGGAACCAAACCACAGCCCGGATTGCAAAGTGGACGGACGGCCTGGGGAGCGCGCGTATTCAACCTTCCTCGGCCTTACCTCGAGGCTGGCCGCGGCGGACGTCATTTCGACGCTTCGAGTCGACTGAAGGTGCCCAGTTGACTGCGAAAGATCGGTGTTCCGAGCGACGAATAGCAGATGGATCAGACGAATCAGGAAGTTACCGTTCCTGTCAGGATGCATCTGCTGCGGTGGGGAGCATGACCGAAGGGGTTAGCGTCAAGAGATGATCAATCACTCAAAGCCTGACGACGCTGATTCAGCCGATTCAGGTTATACATCGGAAGATGAATTTGCGTCGAACTCCGATGCGACCAACCAAAGTGCTGACAATGCGATAAGCGACCTGTCTCGTTCAGCCGCTTCAGCCCTGGGTGCTCAGACAGCGTTTCACCTGGACTCGATCGCCCTCGCCCAACTGCATGAACAGGTGGGCAAGGCGGCACAGCTGCAGCCAGAAGTTTTAGTGCGTATGCGAGAAATCGCCGAATCCGCTGCACGAATGGCCATTCCGACAGAGGCATTGCGAAAGATGGCGGCCGCCCTTTCGGCGTCTGCGAGACTCTCCATTTCGACCGAGGCGTTGGCTGGCGCGGCTGCGGCTGCTAGTCGCCTGGCTCTTTCTTCGGAGGCGTTAGAGAGCATGGCAGGCACGGCTGCAGCGGCTAGTCGCCTCGCCATTTCGTCAGAAGCGTTGGAACGCATGGCTGCCGCTGCCGCGGCCGCTGGGCGCATCAACTTCTCCGAAGACTTCCTCGAGAATTTTAGAGTCACCACCCGGCTCCTTGGTGAGTCCGTGTCCGTGCCGGCGCTGTATTCCTCAGACCAGCTTGCATTGCGGCGGAGCGAGGAGCACGAGAAACCTCGAGTTAGTCGCACTGCTCAGGCCTTCTTCGACGAACACGCGGTAGACGTCACGGACGTACGCTCGCTGCTAAAGGCGCTCTCAGTAGTTCAGGACAAGCACCACGAGCACAGGTTGGTCTGGCGCGGGCAGCAAGACACGAGTTGGCCCGTCCATAGCTCGCTCTACAGAAAACTAGCGGCGTCCGCTCTTCCGACCGAAGATCGCTTGATTACGGCCGAGCTGACCGGCATGCAACTTGCTAGGCAATGGGGCGAGAGTACGGGATCCGCCTTGAAGTTTTTCGCAGACTTGCAGCACTACGGTGCTCCAACGCGGCTACTCGACGCCACTCTCGATCCCGAAATTGCCGCATGGTTCGCCATCGAGGAAAGCCCAATGCACGACGAAAAGGACGGCCGCATGATCGCATGGGGGCGAACCGTCCGAACAACAGCTCGTAAAGTGTCGGTGCCTGACGACGAGCTCTCCGATCGAGACGCGGTGCCCTTCTGGCATACGTGGACGAGTGACGAGGAACGAGGACGACTTGGCTGGGGGACAGGATCGAGGACGTGGTCGTGGTTCCCTCCGGCTCTCAGCGACCGGATGCGGGCGCAGCGGGCAGGGTTCCTTCTCGAAGCTGGACCTCTGGTAACGCCAACAGTCGCCGCGGTGATTTCTGACGGCCTGACGCAAGACTGGCGAGTGGCTGAGATCACGCGTGCAACTTCAATTGTCGGGATACCGTCGGTGCACGATGCACGTACAAAGCCGAACGAGGCGCATCTGGTGCCCCTGTTTTCGTTTCGAATAGCAGCTAGTGCAAAGCCAGCTATCCGCGAGTATCTCAAGAGCAAGGGCTTATTCTTTTCCACCGTTTATCCCGACCACGGAGGTCTAGTCGAGTACTTAAAAGGTCCTTTCGGACTTGACCCGCGTTAGGACCACCAGAATTTTCGGCCAAGAAACTACTTCGTCAAATCCCGGGTGGTCGCGGTTCGAGCGATGGGTGTGGCCGCAGGCGTCCGACAGGCTAGTGAGCGACTGCCTGCCAGCGTGGCCATGTCGGGAGCGGATGGTACGGCAGCCCTTTAGGCACCTCGAACTGGTTCATGCAGGCGCGACTACGATCTCGGCGCCCATGAGTTCCGCGAACGCGTCGATCTTCGCCGAGTTTGGTTGTCCAATCGAGAAGTCATCCCATGCCCGGAACGCCAAGCCCAGAACGATTGCATTCACTTTCAGCACCTCATCAAGATATTTGTACGGCGCATGACGAATAAAAGCGACTCCGTGCGGCCACTCGTTCGAGACGGGGATGCTGTGCACGTACTCGTCGACTATCGCAACGCCGCCGTGAGATGACTCGGAGAGAAGCCTGTAGTACGAGTACAGGCTTTCACCTCCCGCAAGTGCTCGACATCGCTGCTCTAGAGACTTCGCTTGCCCGGAGCTGAAGCCCGCAAACTTCTGGCCGATCGAACCCCAATCTGGATGTGTCGCGTTCGGTTCGCCGACCAAATTACCCATTCCCTTCATAAGTGCGCTCTTCAATCGCGCAGCTTCCTCGAGTGAGCCTTTCAGATTTGTTGGATTGAGCGTCCACCAAGCCGCGGAAACTCCACATTCCATCGCCATCCGTACTAATGGCGCGATCTGGATGAAGAGACCCCCACGCACTAGCAACAGGACGGCCTCTGTTAGCCGTGTCGCGTGTTCGACTTGGGCTTGAATGGCAACGCCTGTCAGAACCCCGCCGTCGAAAATAGGAACGGCAACTTTACTGTCTTGCGCGTCCCAAAACGCGACCATATCCGTCAGCAAGCCCACTGACCGCTCTCGCGACTGGAGGCTAGCGTCGGGTATCTGTTTGGTCATAGGGCCCTCATCGCGTGTCCTCGCTCGCTTGCTGCCTGGTGAGGACACGGGTTACGACCTTGGTGCCACTCACGCTGATGAGAGTCGTATCGCCTACCTCCAACCACGAAGCATGCTGTGCCTCGCCGTGGTGTTTGCCCTCGCAGGTACAAGTGCAGTCGTCGCCGTTTGCCGTTTGGCACCGTCGGTCGCATTGTTCGGACTGGCTGTAGTGCATCTCGATCAGCACTTCCCCGTCACGGATGGCAATTGCCTGCGCGACTGCCGTCAAGTGTTCGCGATGTATCGTCCAGTGGCCCTGCCAACCGGGTTTGCCCTCGTCTGCTGGCACCCACGTGGGACGAATTGCCATGTCTGCTGCGGTCTTGAACATTTCCCTGTTTGGAGGTTCGTTAACGCGTGGGCCCCTTAGGTTGTGAATTCTGATGCGTCCCCTGAGTGGGCGGATGATCGTGGCGGTCATGGTCCGAGAGTAATCCTCGGTTGGGCGGTGCGCGACCAGCAGTATTGATTTACACCGTCGCCATCACCGCCTGAGCACCTCCCGCCGATTCGTGCCCTTGATTACCGCGGCTCGTAACGGGCGGCATCCCCACTCAGCGAGTGGCACGCGGTTGCCCGTCTCGTTCGCCGTTATCCTCAGATGATCCTGAAGACTAGGCCGAATGTGGTCGCGAATGCTCAGGGGCAGGCGTCGATCAGAAGCGTGACCGCCCAGGCGACTCCAAAGGCCGGTCTGCGTGCGGGAGAGAAGAGGCATCGTGCCATACGAGTTTGATCAGTCGCATCCGGCGGTCGTCGCTGCCTTACTTGACAGGCTTGCCTCGGCTCGAGAAGACCTACTAGACGTCTGGGAACGTCTTTGGCTCGACGATGAGTACAAACTTCTCGATGACGCTCTAAGAGCCGAGATTGATTTCCTATTCGCGTACGAACTCCGAGAGGAGTATGGCAGCGCGGGCGTAGTGACGCTTGAGGAGTCTACATATGCGCTTACTGCCACACGCCCGATGTCAGGAACGCCGGCAGCCGCATGGGCTTTATGGACCGAGGTGAACCTATGCCTCCAGAACCCGCTGGTCGGAGCTCATGTCGCTGACGTATTACTAAGTTCGCGCACCTGCACTTCACCTGATCACGCTGTCACCACGATCAAATCGTATGTTTCTGTAGCTACAGACGGTGAAGTGTCGCCTCAGCACGCGGCGCTGTCGCTTGCGCGCGCGAACAGTATTGCGCGCTCTCGGTCAATGGATGAGGAACTGGCTGTGCGAACGACCATGCTCCAATTGAGTGAGACATTCGCCGACCATCCAGACAAAAGCGGCCCCGCCTTGACACTCCTAGCCACACTTTCCGTGCCTCCACGTGGTGGTACATTTCGCGAGGGCGAGCGAGAGGATTTGCAACGCCGCTTGTTTGCACACGGTGACTCGTATTTCTCACTCGTCAACGAGGTTTTCAAGACTCTCGCGCGTCTAGCGGCCGACCCTTCCGCACTTGCAATAGCAAGACAATGGCAAGTGAACCAATACTTGGCGTTGGCCGAGGCGGAAGATCAAGGAATGCGGAAGATGCATCACGCTCAAACCGCAGCAGACCTGGCGGACTCCTATGGTCTGTCTGATCTCAAAGGCTCCGCAATCCGGATAATGCAGTCCATCGACCATGACTCCATGGGCTGGCAGTCCATCGCAGTCGACGCGCCGCTCTCCAAAAACGCCTTCAGGGCGCACCTTCGCCGGTATCGCCGAGCGCGCGACTGGGAATATGCGCTTGCGGTATTTCTCACCAGTGGGTCCCCGTCGGGCGATCATGAAGCCAACGTGCGGTTGGCCGAGCGCACCGCCGTTGGTTCAATACGAGCTCTAGCTTCGCGGACGACCTATGGCACGCATGGTCTTCCGGAGCGGTCGAACGGTGATTTCCTGGATGAAGAAGTCGTACGTAACGAGTCATTCAGGTTGAACTTTTCTGGGATCCTTCTCGCCCACGAACTCGAGTTTGTGCGTGACCGTTTCCTACCGCCGTCGACGAGGCACATTGCTGATTGGATGGCTGCGAGCTTCTTAGTAGACGTGTCGCTTGTTGAGCACTTCAGCGAATCGCTCGCGTTGCATTGGGCGGGAAAGTTCTCCGATTCGGCGCGCCTTTCTATTCCCCTAATCGAAAGTGCAGCGCGAGCCCTACTCCTGCGGTTGGATGAACCGCTTTATCGGACTCAGAGGGGCGATTCCCCGGGCAAGTTCCCGACAATGGACTTCTATCTCGAGGCCCTTGCAAAGCGGGGCTTGGATCCCGATTGGGCTAGGGCATTGCGAGTAACCCTCCTGTCGCCTGGCATGAATCTCCGGAATCGGTTCGCGCACGGGTTCGATTTGAGCTTCACCGAAACTCAATCCGCTCTCCTTCTCCGCCTGGCGGGACTCATCTGTTCAATGCCCGTGGAACTTGACGCATCTGACCTGCAGGGTCCCGCTGATTTCTCGCGCGGACGATTGCGGCGCCGACTCGGGTGGGTGTGGTCATAGACGGTCTTCCGTCTTCTGGCCGCGCCCTCATTGCAAAACGAACCTTTTTTTCGAGCCCTGGGCCCCGCTCGCGTCCAAACCAGTTCGTTCTAGGCGACGCTGCTGAGCGAATCGGCCGTCTCAACCCACTCGTAGGAGTCCGTGCAGGCTGCGCCGATTTCCCCGTACCCGCCACTCTGAATTCACGTCGTTTTTGAAAATCGAGGAGGAGTTGGAAAGTTATGGGAGCAACTGCGCAGTCCGCCGCACCACTGCGCCAGCTGCTCGACCGCCCATGGCCGCATGACCCAAGCCGTACACTGCGCGAGCCGCGCCGACGACGACGATGACTCGTTTCGGCGGGCCATCTGAGGGCCTCCCAGTGCGCTACCCGTCGGCGATTTCGCAATAGGCTGCCGCCGCCAACGCTCTCAGCGCCCTTTTCAGCTCAGCCCGTTTCAATTCAAGGGGTGGGTTTCTACCCGCGGTAGTCACACTTCCGCCGGTTACGAAGCGTCGAAGTGGCCTTCCCCTCGAACGCAGGCAAGGTTATATACCGCTTGCTGGATCCCACAGGTTGCTCCTCGAAGTGACGAAGCATCCGGTCACGCAGCGTCAGTCTAATCCGGCATCTCCGTCATAGCTCCGGTGCACGGAACGTCGATGGCAGTAGGCCGATTCGAAGAAGTGGGGCGGGTGTTCAACGGCGACTGCTCGGCGCCGTGATCGCCGACTGTCAGATCAAACGCGCGGCCCGCTCTACCGCCGTGACCTGCGGGAAAGACGCGGCCGAGGACGTTCCAGTTGACGATTGGGGAGCCCGTCTCAATGCGGCATCGGTGTCGGGGCGAGCTAGCTCAGCCGGGCTACCTTGCACACCGGACACCACCAATAGGGATTCTCATCGGACCCCGCGGCCCAGGGCGGGCTCAGGCACCGCTCGCAGTTCGGCATACCCACGCCGTCTTCCATGTCTCCCATACCGCGACGATAGGGCGACTCGCCACCACCCTGCGGGAGTTATCCACAGCACTGGTCACAGCCGCGCAACGCGGCAGATGGGACACCACCAATAGGGATGCGTCACCGTGCCGGCTATCTGCAGGGGAGCCGAGCAGTCAAAACAGTTCGGGCTGTCGTCATTGACCATTGCGGGAGACTACGCCCACGCCGAGCTTCGCAGAAGATCTAGACAACGGCCGCGCTTGCAGGCCGGCGCTTCGCGATACGGACAGGTATCCCGGGATAGGCGTGTTCGACGCGCCTCACGCTCGTGCTGGGCAGGGCGGCAGACCCGTCAGAATAGTCTCCATGCACTCACCCATCAATTCTCCGACGTGACCGAAAAGCTGTACGAGGCACGCTCCTCGCGAGAGACCGTCCTCGAGACCGGCTTGTTCGCCATCTTCCTATTGGCCGTCACGGCAAGTCCGTTCACCATCATTGGAGCGATGCAGGGTCCTGATGCGGCCCTCGGAGCAGTCGGGGACGCCGGCGGGGTCCTGCTAGAGCACATTGGCTGGGCGCTCAGTGGCTACATCGCGGTGCTGCTTGGCTTCTACCTTGTCGTGATAGGCGGGCAGATTCTCGGGGGCGGGGATGAGGCTGCACGGATCAGGCAGCTACTCGGGGCGGTGGCGGAGCTCGTCGGCGCCGCGGCGATCGTCCTCGTGGTCATGGTCGGTGCACACTGCGTGGGGGAGCCACGGTCATGGGCTGTGTTTATCGCCATCGGGCCAATGGTGGTTCTCGTAGTCTTCCTGGCGGTTGCGTTGGGGCGATTCCTAATCCCGGGGCGGGAGATGCGCCTGGAAGACGCGGAACGGAGGCGCAAGTCGTCGAGACTTCGTTCGCGAAAGTTTTCCGTACGGACGCGTCGCCAATTCATGCCGGTATGGGCCACAAACGCGATTATTGCCTCTATGCCGGGCACGACGGTATTCGCAGTTTGGGGCGGTGTCGCGGTGTCCGGTCCGTGGAATACCGCAATATTCGGAATATTCCTATTCTTGTTAGCTACGGCGCTGCTGGGATGGAACGGGTTCGCCCGGTACATGGCCGAGCTCGACGGCGGCTGGTCGCCGCGAGTTATCTTCTCCCTGCTAACCCTCGTCGTTTATGCGGGCGTGTTTGCGTACAGCCGGTCACTTATCCGCGACGGGTCAGGCTGGTTTGCATGGCCGGTGGTCGTGGTCGCGGTGCTCACGCTCGTTGTCACCGGTCTCCCTGCCACGCTCCTGCCAGGCCGACTGAGTACCTGGTGTTTCCGCGCCGCCGTAAACCGGCTCATCGCCCAACGCTATGCCAGGGTGCACGCGATGGCGGTGCGCGAGATCGGGGAACTGAAGGCAACAGAACCGGTACACGCGCCGCCAAGCACTGGCCTCCGTCGAATCCTTGACGGGTTCCGAACGCGGGCGGCGTCGGAGCCGTGATTAGGACACCGACCCCACCGGACCTATCTTGCGACCTACGCCCACCAACCCGCTCTAACCTTGCATTCAACAAGACGATTCGAATAGACGCCTCTGCAGAGATCGCTCGCTGGAAGCAGCCAACTATGACCTTCGGATTCGTAGACCAAGACGGCAAACATCAATTCACGCACCTCAGGCATCCTGAAGACTTCATAACGGTATAGGTGGAAGCGAGCAGAACTCTGCGGGCCCGCCCGAACTCGGAAGGTAAGGCGCTACGGCGCCTCGAGCCACCTGAGATTTCTTTACATTGCTGAGCGTCTTGCGACTTTGGCGCACTCGAAGCCGATGGTTCGCGAAACGACGCCCACGCGGAATGCTGATCACTCGTACGCGAGCAAGTCCGTCGTTTGATCGCCGCGAACATTTTCACCGCGTGTGACCTTTCCGCCTGGTCGAGATAGAGCCAGCCGGGGATCGGTCAAGGTAGGCGGCCCGCTGATGCGCGTCGATTGCCACGCCTCTTGCAGATCGAGGCGGCGCACCTCTTGAGTGACGAGGGAGGTGGGCGCCGTGACGGTGTCGATGCGGGTGATGAGCGCTGGGGACGGATACAAATACCTTCTTCGCACGGTCGCTGTTGGGGATGGCAAGCGCTCGTTGTCGACCCCGCTGACGCGCTACTACAGCGCCGAGGGCACGCCGCCGGGGAAATGGATGGGTGACGGTCTGCGAAGCTTTGGTGCCGGACCCGTCTTTGAAGGTGCCGAAGTGACTGAGGAGCAATTGCAACTCCTCATCGGTCAAGGGCGCGATCCGCTAACGGGCGAGGCGCTTGGGCGGGCGTACCCGGTCTATCGAACTGCCGCAGATATGGCACCAACCGAAGAAAAGCGAGTTGTAAATCCCTCGTCAACGGGCGACGCAACCGCGCCCGCATCGCAACCCAGCGACGACCCATCCAGCCGGCGCCGCGCAGTCGCCGGGTATGACTTCACGTTCTCGATCCCAAAGTCGGCGAGCGTTCTCTGGGGTATTGCAGATGCAACAACGCAAGCGCGAATCGTGCACGCACACCATGCGGCGGTCGCGGAGGCGATTGGATTTCTCGAGCGCGAAGCCGCGTATACCCGCGCTGGTGCAACTACACGCGATGGGGCGGTTGCGCAGGTGGGCGTGACCGGCCTAATCGCAACTGCGTTCGACCACTTCGACAGCAGGGCCGGCGACCCGCACCTGCACACGCACGTTGTGATCAGCAACAAGGTCGAAACGGCGTTCGATGGTAAGTGGCGCTCGCTCGACGGCAGACCAATGCACGCAATCGTCGTTGCTCTCTCCGAACTGCACGAGACACTCTTCGCCGACGCCCTCACGCGTGAACTCGGAGTCACATGGGAGAAGCGTGAGCGAGGGCGTGATCGGCATCCCGCGTGGGCGGTCAGCACTGTTCCCGACGAGTTGGTGGCTGAATTCTCGACGAGGTCGCGGCATATCGATATGGAGACCGATCGGCTGATCGAAGAGTTCGTGAATAGAAACGGCTATCGCCCCGGTTCGGTGACGATCACCAAGCTGCGTGCGCAGGCAACGCTCACCACGCGCCCCGCAAAGCACGTCCACTTGCTCGCCGAATTAACGAAGGGATGGCGCGCGCGCGCAACGGAAGTAGTCGCGCAGGATGCCACGGCCTGGGCGATTGCCGCGTCTTCGAACAGGTCGCCAGTCCTGATGCGCGCGGAGGACATGCCGCTTGACACAATCAGCGCTCTCGGGTTGAGCGTGATGTCCGCGGTGAGCGAGAAGCGCTCGACCTGGCGTCGCTGGAACCTTGCTGCCGAAGCCGCGCGACAAACAATGCAATATCGGTTCATCTCCGCAATCGATCGCCAGGCAGTTATCGGGCTCGTGACCGACGCGGCGGAACGAGCGTCAATGCAGCTAACGCCACCCGAACTAGCGCCGAGCCCGGCACAGTTCCAGAGGAATGACGGGACCTCGGTGTTCCGTCCGATGTACTCGACGCTCTTCACCTCGACGGTCTTGCTCGACGAGGAAGCACGGCTCCGGGAGCGTGCCGACGATACAACGGGACCACGAACCGCACCCATCGTCGTCCGCGCGATCGCACAGAAGCGCTTGCCGGGTGGAGCGACACTCTCGGACAGCCAGGTCGATGCAATCACGTCCATCGCCGGCTCTGGGCGCGTCGTTGACGTTCTCCTTGGACCCGCCGGCGCAGGCAAGACAAGCGCTATGGCCCTACTTCGGCGGGCGTGGGAGACCTCCCACGGGTCAAACTCGGTCGTGGGGCTTGCTCCTTCGGCAGCTTCGGCGCAGGTACTCGCGGAGGATCTGAGGATCGGCACCGAGAACCTAGCCAAATGGTGGCAAAACCATCTCAGTAGTGGATCAACATTCCGCAACGGTCAACTCATCATCATTGACGAGGCATCCTTGGCTGGAACCGCGTCACTAGACCAGATCACGTCACTTGCCGCGGAGACGGGCGCAAAAGTCCTTCTCATTGGAGATTTTGCTCAACTCCAGTCGGTGACTGCTGGAGGTGCCTTCTCAATGCTTGTGCACGATCGTGACGATGCTCCCGAACTTCTCGACGTGCACCGTTTTGTGCATGATTGGGAGAAGGCGGCGTCACTCTCGCTGCGTCAAGGCGCTCCAGAGTCGATCGACCTATATGACACTCATGGCCGAATTCGACGAGGCAGTTCGGAATCGATGGTGGATGCCGCGTATAAGGCTTGGCGCGAAGATTGCGAGACTGGCAGGGCATCAGTGTTGATCAGCGACTCCAATGAAGCGGTTGCGGCAATGAACATCCGCGCTCGCAGCGAACGGATTCTGGATGGATCGGTCGACGCCCTCCAAGAGGTCGCCCTGCACGATGGAACCCGCGCGGCCGTTGGCGATTCGGTGATTACTCGCCGCAATGATCGCCGGCTTCGCACCGCCCGCTCTTGGGTGAGGAACGGTGACCGATGGACGATTGTCGGGATTGGCCGAAACAAATCAGTCGAGGTGCGGCGGGTCGGGCGACGGCGGGGGAGCACCACAATGCTCCCTGCGGAGTATGTCAAGCATCACGTTGAACTCGGTTACGCAGTAACGGCCCATAGAACGCAGGGCCTGACAACCGACTCCGCTCATGTCGTTGTCACGTCGGGCATGACCAGAGAGAACCTGTACGTGGCGATGACCCGTGGGCGAGAGTCCAACGTTGCCTACGTCGCCCTCGACCAGCCGGACGTCGCCCACTCGGGGCCTCGCCCAGGCGACAGTTATGAAAAGACAGCCCACGGTATTCTCTACGGGGTTCTGCAACATGTCGGTGCCGAGCCGTCTGCGCACGAGGCGCTCAGGACCGAACAGAACATTCGAGGGTCGGTCGCCCAGATCGCGGCCGAGTACGAGAGCATCGCGGCGGCTGCTCAGCACGATCGATGGGTGTCCGCGATTCGCAACTGCGGACTTTCAGATGACCAATCCAATAGCGTCATTGATTCGGATGCCTTCGGTCCCCTGACAGCGGAACTCCGGCGAGCAGAGGCGTACCGAATCGATGTCGATCATCTGCTTCCGCACGTGGTCGTATCGCGTGGCTTCGAAGACGCTGAGGACATCGCAGCTGTCATTCAAGCCAGGGTCGCGTCGTCTATCGCCCAGTACACGAACCGAGGCAGCTCGCGTCAATCGCCACGACTGATCGCCGGGCTCATCCCCCGGGCAATCGGGCCAATGAATCGCGACATGCACGAAGCGCTGGTCGAACGAGGTCGAATGCTCGAAAAGCGAGCGACGGCTGAACTCGACGCGGCGCTCGCCACAGAGGAAGCGTGGGTACGAGCGCTAGGGCCTGTCCCGCGAAACTCAGCAGCAACCACGTGGCGGCGACATGCCAGCACGGTAGCGGCCTATCGGGACCGCTACGGCATCATCGGGGGAGCACCACTAGGACCGCCACCAGAATCGACCGCACAGAGACTCGACGCAGGGCGAGCACGTGCCGCGGTCGACGCAGCTCAGAGGCTTACCGCGGAATGGCAACCTGGCAGCACCGGGGGAGCGACCGTGTCGGCACGGGTTCCGTCTGTCGTCCGTCACTTCTAATACTTCGACTAGGCAATTTCCATTCCGCACCATTGCTCGTCGCGAAGGCATGACCCTCGTCCTTCTCCTTCTCGTTGCCGAACGTTCGGAGGCCGTTGCATGTTCAAATCATCGGAGCCGGACCGCCCGCGCGCACTACTCTTTCCGACGGTTCATGCCGACAAACCTCGCGCTCCATGCGATCGCCACGCAGCGCGGTCTCAATTGGGGCGTGCCTGCAATGCTCGTCGCGGTGCCCTACGCGCTCGCCGTAGTGCTTTGTGTCGGGCTGGTCGGCGCGATTTCAGCATGAAGCGGTCGATGGTGAGGGCGAGCCTATGGCGAGTGGTTTCTTCGGCAGTCTGAGAGGATTAGTCGGGGTCTTGTTTCGTGCGGAGCCCATCCAACAATGAAGGGCGTGCCTCTGTGACGATCACCCAGCCGGAGCTCGAAACTCGGCTCTGGGACGCGGCGAATGCCCTGCGCGGCCCCGTCGATCCCGCTGATTTCAAGACCTACGTCTTTCCTATGCTTTTCTGGAAATGGATATCTGACACGTGGGTCTATGAGCACGCTGCGGCGATTCGCGAATACGGCGCTGACCTAGACGACGAAGTCGAGGCAGACTTCCACCGGTTTGAGATGCCGCCGGGTTCTCTTTGGTCGCAATCCACTGGGAAGGTCAAGAATTTAGGCACGGAGATCGCAAGAACTTTCCAGCGCATAGAGAAAGCCAACGCTCGTTCGCTTGCTGGGGTATTCGGCGACGCTTCATGGGGCAATGCTGAGCGCCTTCCCGAATCGGCGCTACTGGGCCTAATAAAGGCCTTCAACAAGATTCGATTAGATCCGACGACAGTGTCCCACGACCTTCTCGGTGCAGGATACGAGTATTTGTTGAAGAATTTCGCGGACGAATCTGGGAAAAAAGCCGGCGAGTTCTTCACGCCACGCGAGGTAGTCAGCCTTTTGGTCGGCATTCTGCAACCTCAGCCTGGGGAATCCGTATACGACCCTGCGTGTGGCTCGGGTGGGATGCTGGTCGCGACCATCAACCAGCTACGTGATGCAGGCCAGGATCATCGGACGTTGCGATTGTATGGCCAGGAAATTAACCTGACCACGTCGTCGATTGCACGGATGAATTTATTCCTGCATGAGATAGAAGACTTCGAAATCAAGCGTGGCGACACGCTTCGCGCGCCGGCGTTCAAAGACCCCCGCGGTGCAGTTCGACAGTTCGATTCAGTGATTGCCAATCCGCCCTTTTCGCTTTCGAACTGGGGAGCAGATCGTTGGGCATCGGACCCACGGGCCAGGTTTGGAGTGCCGCCCGCGAAAAACGGTGACTTCGCTTTCATACAGCACATGGTCTCGTCGATGAAACCCGGAACTGGCCGTGTCGGCGTGGTGATGCCACACGGCGCGCTCGTCCGAAGTGGAACTGAGGCCAACATACGACGGGGTCTCATTGAAGCCGATTTGCTTGAAGCCGTAATTGGCTTACCTCCGAACCTGTTTTATTCGACGGACATTCCCACCTGCGTATTGATATTTCGCGACCAGAAACCTGCGAACCGCCGCAACCACGTCTTGTTCGTTGACGGGTCGGCACGTTCATCGAAGGCGGTCAACCGAAATCTGATGACCGAGGACGACATTTCAGCCTTAGTGGATGCTTACGCTCAAGGAGAGGTGCCGGCCGACGTGGACGGCATCAATTTGCGCTTGGTTCCGCACGATGAGATTGCGGGCCGTGGGTTCGACTTGCGGCTCGGGCACTACATCGATGTCGCCGCTGAGCAGTCCGCCGACATTGGGAGCGTCCTCATGGCATACGCGGATAGTCGACAGAGGCGAATTGTGGCCGAGGCCGCAATGTTCGAACGCCTAGCAGCGGCCGGTATTGATTTGAGTGCGTTCGAGGTGACCCATGGATAGTTGGCCCCTGGTTCAGGTGGGTTCTTTTGCAAAACAACGTCGTGAGACTGTTCGTTTGGAGCCGGGCATAAATTACACAACTATGGGGGTTCGTTGGCATGGGAAGGGGGCATATGACCGCGGAACAGGTACGACAGAAACCATCAAAGCTAAGACCCTTTTCCGCGCGCGATCGAATGATTTCGTTTTCAACAGAATCGACACGCAAAAGGGGGCGTTCGATGTCGTTCCCTCATTTCTCGAGGGCGCTCTCGCTACAAACGAGTTCCCTCTCTATGAGACCGATGCCGAGGCTTTGTTACCCCACTTCCTGCTGATCTACTTCAGACAAGAATCGGTCCTGCGTTCCATTGAAACCTCTCGGGGCGGATCAGAAGGTCGAGCTCGGTGGAAGGAACACGATTTCGAGTCCTGGTGGATTCCGCTGCCGGATCTACCCGTTCAGCGACGGATCGTGGACCTTGTGTCATCGGTTGAGAGATGCGCATCGGTGCTCGACGAGGAGTCCGGCGGGTCTGGCGTCGGATTGGGGTCGCTACTAGGTTTTCGCTCAGCCCTCACTCGAGCGCTGTTCAATCAAGAAATTGAAATCCCCGAATCCTACGACGCGCTCTTAGGCCAGGTGGATTGAAATGGGATGGACCGAGACGAGCACCATTCAACGTTCTTTGCTGGAGTGGGCGGAAGAGGCTGGCTGGGTTCGTCTGAGTGGCGAAGAGTTGCCACGAGGTAATCACGACGCGATAGTCGAAGGCTGGGCACGCGAGGCAATACTTTCTCTCAACCCCGAGCTCGTTGAGGATAGCGAGTCCGTCGATCTCGTCATGCATGAGATCAATCAGACAGTCCTCGATGCCCACAATGGTCTCGGCCCTGCGAATGAGCGACTCACCGTGATGCTTCGTGGTGACCACGCCTTCGCGACCATCGACGGCGAGCACGTACCCCGCAGGTTGATTGATTTTGAGGCACTCGAGAACAATCGATTCGTCGTCGCGGACGAAATCAGGATCTCAGGAGCAGTTCGATCTCGGCGATTCGACGTTGTTTATTATGTGAACGGATTTCCTCTCGTCGTCGTGGAGACAAAGACTCCGGTGAAGCAAGAAGTCTCTTGGGTGAACGCCGCCAGAGACATATACGAGGTGTACGAGGACGAATACCCGAACTTTTTTGCCACTAACGTTTTCAACGTCGCTACGGACGGCCTCGAGTTTCGGATGGCTCCTATCCGTGCAATTCCGGATCCTGACTCGGAGATTTGGGCGCCCTGGGGCTCAACGACGGACGACCCGCGATTGATAACGGGACCCGCTCGTGTTGAGCGTGCCGCGCGCCTGCTCTTGCGTCCGGAGACGATCTTGCCGATCTTGAAGGATCTGGCGATGTTTAGGCACGCTCGCGATGCTTCGGAAGTGGATGTCAAGTTTCTACCTCGATACCCTCAATTTGAGGCTGCGCTAGCGATACATAAGAAAGTATTAGACGATCGCCCAGGTGGATTGATTTGGCATCATCAGGGTTCTGGTAAGACCGAGCTCATGGCATTCGCGGCGTCTCGGTTGCTTCGTGACGACGCGGTGCTTGAGAAGTTTGGAGGCGCGCCGACTGTCATCGTTATTGCAGACCGGAGGGACCTCGTTCGGCAGACCGCGGAAATGTTCGCGACGGCAGGCATGCCGCGCGTGGCTGTGCCCCGCAATCGGCGTGAGCTGTTCGCATTGCTTCGTGGTGAAGAACCGGGGGTCGTCATCACGACAGTGCACAAGTTTGCTGAAGCTGGCCTGCTAAGTAGCCGGTCAAACATTGTTGTCCTCGTTGACGAGGCGCATCGATCGCAGGAGGGCAAGTTTGGCGATGCATGGCGAGCGGCCGTCCCAAACGCGAAATTTTTCGGTGCGACTGGCACAGCCGTAAAAGACAAAGATCGATCGACATTCAAACTATTCGGCGATCCTCAAGATCCAGATTTCGTAATGTCGCGGTACACGCCTGAGCAGTCCATCCTCGACGGATTCACAAAGCCGGTCATCGTTGAAGGCCGGTCAGTCGGCTTCACTTTAAACAAGGACGAGCTCGACGCGGCTTTTGACGAGTTGGCAAACGGGGAGGATCTAGACGAGGAAGATAAAGCGTATCTTTCCGGCAAAGCATCCCACATTGAGACGATACTTTCGAACCCGGACCGCGTCGCTGCTGTGTGCGTCGATATCGTCGATCACTTCCTCACTTACGTTGCGCCCCTCGGCCAGAAGGCACAAGTCGTCGCTTACAACCAAAAGCTGGTTATCGCGTACGCGAACGCGATTGAAGAGGAGCTTGAGCGTCGCTCGGCAACCATAAGCGATAGTCGCCTGCGGACGGTTGGAGTGGTTCTGCATATTGCCGATAGCAAAGACACGCCGAAGGAGTACCGCAAGTACTCCCTCACACCCGAGCAGGAGGAAGATCTAAAACGCCGTTTCAAGAAGGTTGATGACCCGGTCTCATTTATCGTGGTCACGGCTAAATGGATGACTGGCTTCAATGCACCTATTGAAGGCGTTCTCTACCTTGATAAGCCGGCTAAGAATGCGAACCTTTTCCAGACGATCACGCGGCCCAATAGGCCGTGGAAGAACCCGATTACGGGGCAGCGGAAGGACTTTGGTCGGGTTGTCGACTACATCGGCCTTGCGATGGCAATCGGAACTGCAATCGCTGGTCCAAACGCAGGGTCAGGCGAAGACGACGGTCTGGATGTTGCCGATATTTCAAAACTGGCCGGCAAGTTCGTCACCGACTTAACTCGCCTGATTCACTTGTTCGCTGACATCGACACCATGGACGCATCATTCGAATCGCTTGCGAAGGCGCACGAGAGGATTGCCGAGGGAAGCGCCGAGCGCACCGATTTTGTTGAGCGTTTTGTGGCGCTGCAGACAGTTTGGGAATTCCTCGACCCTCATCCAATGTTGTTGCCTTTCAAGCAGCAGTATTTCTGGTTGGCAAAAATCTATGAGTCGATCCGACCAAAGGACGTCTCCAGGACGTTCTTGTGGGCACGCCTCGGCGCGAAGACGACCGAGCTAATTCATAGTCACATGATCGATGTAGCGGTAAAGCCGACGGCATCAAAGACTGTGACCCTCGACGCCGCCGGGCTGGCGCTGATGAAGCGGATTGCGGATCAATTGCGTCTGCCGACGGTCCCTGCGGTTGAAGGAAGTCAGCGCAACGTGTTTGAGGAGGTGCTCGACTCAATCGACGCGCGGCTGAAGCGGCGCCTCGCGGGTGTCGACAGCGCGGTGTACAAGTCGCTTGCGGACCGGATCGAGAAGTTACGCGCCAAAGCAATCGAGAATGTCGAGGATTCTCTTGCGTTCCTTGAGGAAGCTCTAAAGGTTGCGCAAGACGTAATTGCGGCCGATCGTGCCGCCAGGGCCGGCGACGAGGAAGCATCGGGGCGATTGACCGACCCAAAGCGCGGCGTTCTTACCCAGATCGTCGAGGAGAACACCCCGCAAGGGCTGCACAAGATCGTGCCAGAGATCGTAGATCGCATCGACAAGATCGTTGCAGAGGTCGCATATACGGGGTGGACCTCGAGTGACTCAGGTGACAAGTCCGTGCGACGCGAGCTCCGCGCGGTGCTTAAGAACTTCGGGCTAGAGATCAAGGGCAACTTGTTCGACCGGATCTACCAATATGTCAAGGAGAACTACTAAACGGTGCTGACATAGTCTTCATCTAGTCGTACTGGCTGCGTCGCTCGGGCAGGTTGGCTAACCGGCTACAGGTAGCGGTGCCTCCGATGGCGGTGTGGGCCGCTGTGATTGCCTTTGTGGAGCCATTTCGGGAATGCTACTCGGCGGGCTGAGTTCGAGTTGCAGCGGCGGGAGAAACGCCCATTCGTCGGTGAACTTGTTACTGATCTGTGGCCGATAAGGTCTGATTTTTTCGGCTCGATCCGGAGTTCGGTGCGGGTGTCCCGCCAAGCGTGCGAGCGGGACGTTACGCAAGTTGTTCGTCTACCTGCCTGTGTATCAACGCATGACCACTTGACGAAGAAGTCTGGAGCGTCTGTCAAGGATCAGAACGCGACGACAGCCGCTCGCCGAGAGACCGTGTGCGCACAAGATTATGGACTAGTGGGGAACGACAGCAGGTTCCGAGCGCGTCGGGAATCCATCGCCGACCTGCGGTAGGCGTCGACGACCCAATGTCGCAGGTTTCACGCGGGCAAAGTGTGCGCTCCGCATGATGACGACGCAGCGGACCCTAGATGCGATCTAATCCCTTCACTCACTATTCCGCTCGGCGACGACGGGGTGCCGCGTGTCAAACCGCAGCAATGAAGATAAATCAAAGGCCCGCGTTAGCATGACGTACATGGCAGAAATCCCGATCAACAAGGAGATACTGCGTTGGGCGATTGACGACGCGAGTCTCACCACCGAGAGTTTCGCGCGCAGTATCCAGGTTGAATCAAGGACCGTTGAAGAGTGGCTGCAAGGCGATAAGAAACCAAACAAAGGCAACATGGATGCTGCTGGGAAAGTCCTCGGCAGATCACTTCAATTCTTTTTCTTGCCGACTCCGCCTGATGCACAGTCAGCCATACGCGCTCGATTTCGCTCATCGCTGAGTGCCGAAAATCCAGATGCGACAAAGCAAGCAAATGCTATTCGCCAAGCGGAGCGTATGCAAAAGATTGTGACATGGAGTAATGCAGATGAAGGGGTGCGTTCACTCGTACCGGAGGCATCTGCGCAAATGTCATCCAAGACATATGCCGAAAAGCTGAAATCTGCGCTTGGGTGGTCGCTCGGCAGACAAAAAGCTCGCTCTAAAAGCCAAAATTATAAGGAACTTCGCCGACAAATCGAAGCACTAAATGTCCTTACAGTTGCCCGTAAAATCGGGGAAAGTAGCTGTCGAGGGTTCTCAATAAGCAGTAGCGACGCTCCTTTGATCTTCATAAACACGGACTACAAGTCGCCTGCTCTTCGCACGTTCACACTGCTTCACGAGCTGGCGCACCTCGGGCACGGTTCGTCGTCCGTTTGCTTCAATTCAGATAGTGATGCGGAAGTTTGGTGCAACAAAGTTGCAGCAGACTTCCTCCTTCCTGAAGACGAGCTCCGAACGTACATTTCTTCGCGCGATTTCACTCAAGCCAATGCCCACAACACGGAACCAGTTCGTTTCGTAGCTAACTACTTCAAAGTAAGTTGGTTAGCTGCTGCTATCAGGTTGAAATCGATCGGAATGGCCGATCAATCTGCAGTGGAGTTCATCCAAGACCATCCGCTCGTGGACCACGACGACGGGTTTGATCCTAATGGGGAGGCGCGAACTCTTCCCATTCATCGTTTCGACGAGTTCGGGATTAACTTTCCTCTTGCAATCTTCAAGGCAGTAGGGCGCGAGAGGCTAACTGCGCTCGAAGCGAGCCGCATGCTTCGAGCGGATAGCGGTCAGCTGCTCCAGCTTCAGGCCCTCGTGGAACAGGCGAGGTGAATCAGATGTACGTAATCGATTCATCCAGCTTGCTGCAACTTTCGGGGCATTTCGGCGGACATGAGCCTTCGGTCGCTGCCGTCCTCGACAAGCTGCTCGACCTGATCAAGGCGAACGAAGTTGGGTTTCCCACGTCTGTCGTCCGAGACTGTCGAAACTTCAATCAATCGACATTCCTCGGAGCCTGGTTGCGGGCAGCAGCCTCTCATGTCAAACCTCAAGACGTGGCTTACACGTGGCAGGAACAGGCAGTAGATAACTGTCCGGATGTCGTCGATCCAGATGCAGAAACAAACGACCACGTTGATGTTCTCGGATATGCCTATTGCCTTCACCAGAACGGAGATCCGAGCGTTGTCGTTGTGACCGAGGATCGCGGCGACCTCCCCACGCGCACGTCACTTGCTGATGCGTGCGGGGCTTCAGGCATGGGTGAAATCGATCTAGGTGAGTTCTTGACTCGTATCTAGTTTTCCGAGATTGAGTATGTATTTGTTGTGGCGTCGTCGAGATAATTTTGCCACCATGAGGCTTCGAGGAGCCCCCGGCGCGCTAGAGATTCCATGATCTCTACGCTGTAGAGCAGCAGGGCGCGCCCCGGTTCAAACGCCACACGGATTCCCGACATGCCTGCTGAGAGCCTACTCACGGGATATGTGGCTCCACCTCGCTCGAATACGGCCGGTCCTCCGACGGCAACCTCCTCCCATTCGTTTAGGATTTTGTCCCCGGTAATCGCGTCCCGTTTGTGCAGCGGGACCATTTCGCCGTTGAAGTCCGAACGATCAGGATTGACCTTCCCGATTAGGCCAGGATCCACTACGCAGAGGCTGTCTGGCCATTCGATTTCGTCCAGAGTGCGAAAATGCGAAATGGTTGTTGCTGGCGATACCGTGGCGTGAAAGGCGAAGACCGAAAACTCCGGCAGTTCTCTACCCGGAATACTCGTTTCCAATGCCCGAAGCGATCGAACTTTCCCGCCGATGTCTGCGATCTCCCCTTGATTGAGAGTGGTCTTGACCTCCACGACCAAGACGACGGTGTCAATCGGATAGATCAGGGTGACTCCTTGCGCCAGAAGGCTCGGAAATCTGTGCTTTTCGTAGAAAATGATGTCCATTTGACTCGACCGATTCCCGTGACGGTCAATCACCTCACCTGTACCTACTCCTACGTTAGGAGGTAGCAGTCGCTCGAAGTAGCTCACGACCGCCAACTCGTTCGCCCGCCCAACTTCGCCATGATGATTGACCAGCCGGTTAAAACCATCCGCTTCTATTTGCAAGCGGCGAGTTGCCGCCGTCCAATAGTCCTCGAGTATCCCCACGAATTTTCTCCCCGAATCGAAGGCCGCAAGCCGGCAAATGCGTGGCTACTTTAGCGACGAGGCTATCAGCGCGTGCCACCCCGGCCTGGCTATATCCCCGCGACTTCGTACTCCGGCGGTACCAGCGGGCGCTCGTCGGGTCACGCTGGCCACATTTGGATTAAGCACGCAGGGCAATGCCACTACGAACGCATCCCAACCGTTCCCGCGCGCAGCGGTAGTCCGTTCGCGCGTGTGGGCCTTTCCTGCGAGGGACACCCCATCTCGCTACCTGCGTGGCATGGAAGAACACGATCTAAGCGACGGCACCCGAACGCCCGGAATGCTTAGCTCCGCTCTTGTCAGCGGGCTAAAATAACGCGCCCCACTGGTTCTGCGCCCAGTGCAAGGTGCCGGTGATCTTGGGGTGTCGCCCTCCGGGTTCGCCCGGCCTACGCCAACCGGTCCGCCAATACCCCCGGGAGGATGATCGGAGGCCCCATCCTCACCTACTGCGCCGCGCCGGGGCACCGTCCGTGAAGAACTCGGCCGAGACCTCCACGAGAAGCCGACCGACGCTGCGAAGCAGTTCCCGCAGCTCGACGTCGTCGAAGGCGACAGCGGCAAACTGGAGCTGGAGCTCGCATCAGCGTCGACGTCACCTCCGTCGCCGATACCCCCCCCCGCCGCGCGGCCTCGAAGGTGAAGCGTCTCCTGGCCAGTGCGGCGGCCCTAGCCAGCATCCGGTCCCATTTCTCCCAGCAAACCAATTTCTCGCTGCCAGAAGTCGGACACCCCGCCTACGGGACCAGCAGATAACTCGATTGCGAGGGGTCCAGTCTCGGCGAGGTCGAAAAAGTTCAGGAAGCATGGAGTCGTCGCTTTGGCCGAGATGAGACCGAGCCGCTCGCGGTAGGAGACGTAGTGCACAATATCCGAACTCGTCGCTCCGAAGGTTTCGTAGTGCACGGTCTTCCACTGGGCGTAGGACACGAGCGGAAGCGCCCACAGGTATGCCTGGCAGGCCGTCTGATAGTCGAGCTCGTTGTAGACGATCTCCACGTCCTGCCGACGGGGCATCTCGCCGTCGTATTGAATGTCCTTCAAGCGGCCGGTCAGATTTATCCGGGCATTCGATCTCGATTCAATATGGACTCTCCACTGAACCGCAGCCACGCTTGGGTTCGACCATCCACACAGGGTGAAGTCGGAGGAACTGCGCCCAGAGCGCCCGCCCGGTAGCGCCAAAAGCGGTTCAAATGGCCATCATTTACCCATCAAAAACGTCCGTGACCGACTCGACCTGACCGCGTACAATCGATGTCAGCGAACCGCCCGGTTCCCTGTAAACATAAGGGAATCCGAGGGTTTTCGGAGACATTCGGCAACGACCAAGAACAGGGCCTGCACCCTCCAAGGGGTCGCAGGTCCAAATTCTGTCAGCCCGTCAAGACGTCTCGCAAACTCTTTGGCTTCCGAGATTCTTGGGTTAACGGTTTGTGGTGTTGACTGTGGCAATGACATCCGCGCCGCCCATCCTGTCCATCAGGGACGAAACCGAATGGCGAGCGGAGACACTTCCGCAGATCGACGTGAAGCTGCGCACATGCATCTACGACAGCGACTGGCTGGCTGACGCGCCTTCGGCGTTCGACACTGAGCACGCAGAGACTGCTCGTCTCTATGAGACCAACAGCGGCATCTCGCCTACTATTATCGGCGGATTTCACCGAGACCAGCCCGGGAAATCGATCCCGATGGGCTACACGAACCTGCAGCTTCTCGAGAAACGTGCCGTCATCTTCGAGGGCGCACTCGTGCGGTTGTGGAGCAGTCGCCATAAACCGAGCGTCCCGATAGACGCGGCCGGCTTTGATGCCGTGACCGAAGGTGACACGTGGAAGCATTTACGGCTGGGCCTCGACCAGTCGATCGGCCACGCGGTGGGCCAAGCAGAGACACTGTCAGCGCGGATGAATGGCGCCCCCGTGATCGTCACCCGTCTGCTGAGCTCGATTTATTGGCACTGAGTCGAGCCACTATCTAACCGGCTTGGAGAAACGGCTGGTGGTGGTAGCCAGAGGAGTCCACGATCGCGACTGTCGACTCAGGCACTTCCGTGAATACCCCGGGCAGGTCGTTGAGCGGTTCGGACACGATGAGGTAGTCGTGCGGCCCGAACAGCTTGAGTCTCTCCGCATCGGGATACATCTCGCGCAGCGTCTCGACGTCAGTGGAATGAAAAAGTGAACGGGTGCGTCCCTGCGAGGAGTAGCGGAACGCCCAGATGGTGACGCCGTCGCTGACGGCGACCGTCCCCTGCATCGCGAACGCGATCCCGTGCTCGCGCCCCACCGACTCGACCATGCGGATCGCCGCCCCCATCGCCGCAACGGGGTCGTCCATGAGTCCCATGGTCAGGGCGAGGTAGAACAGCACTTCCGAGTCCGTCGTTCCCAACACATGCGGGTAGAGCGACGGGTCGATGGCGAAAGTCAGATCGCGCTTCACCTTCGAGAAGTCGGCCAGAGAGCCGTTGTGCATAAACAGCCAGTTCTTGTGCCGGAACGGATGGCAATTGGTCTGCTGAATCGGAGGTGCGGCGGCCGCGCGAACATGGCTGAAAAACAAGGGGCTCTGGATGCTGTGCGTCAGCTCGTGCAGATTCTGGTCGTTCCAGGCCGGTTCGATGCTGTGGAAGAACGCGGGTTCGGCGCCGGGCTCGCCCTCCGGATACCAGCCGAAGCCGAATCCGTCACCATTGACGGTCTCCTTGCCGAGCGGCGAATCCAACGATTGCGCGACCAGAGAGTGTTGCGCGTCGAGAATCACCGTGGACGGTCGGATCGCGCCACCCGAGAATGCCAGCCATCGACACATCGCCTGTCCTTCCTGTGCGGAGTGCCAACACTAGATCCGGGCGTGAGCCCGCGGCGTCATCCGGAGGGGATGAGCGCGAGAAGGCGGCCGAGGGCCGGCAGCCCGCCCCGCTGGAACGCGGCGCGCTGCCGCTCCGCACCGGTTCCGTCGGTTGACAGTCGCGCGGCGATCTCAGCCGTCGCCTCGAGGTCGCCCACCTCCGCAAGCTCTCCCCGAAGCATCCGCAGGAGACCGCCGAGGCAGTCGCCCGCCGGGGCGAGTGCGCCGGAGAACGGATCGAACACCTGACGCCGCATGCCGAAGTGAGCCGCATGGAGTATCGCTGCCGAGAGGAGTTCGGTGGGTATGTCGGCCGAGTCCGTCCTAGAGCTGTTCGCCGGGGCATCCAGAGCATGGGCGACGAAGGCGCGGCACAACGCGGCGACCAGCAGCGTGGTCTCCGTCTGCAGCTGCGCGTCCGCCATCCTGAACTCGATCGTGGGCAGGTGCTCCGACAGACGAACGTCCCACATGATCACACCCCGGTCGAGGGTGCCGCCCATGCCGAGGAGTCGCGATACGCGCCGATCGTAGTCCGCGGCGTCGATGAACGAGGGCGGTGATCCAGAGGTGGTCCAGCGGCGCAGGAGCACCGTGCGCCAGCTGTCGTAACCCGTGTCGTGCCCCCTCCAGAGCGGCGAGTTCGACGAGAGCGCCGTGAGGAGTGGAAGCCACGGACGCACAGCGTTGAGGGCGATGACGCCGTGGTCGCGGCTCGGGACGCCGACGTGCACGTGGAGGCCGCTCAGCTGGTGATCGGCGATCACGCCGTCCATTTCGCGCACGATGTGGTGGTACCGCTCGAGGTCGGTGATGGTGGGAAACGGAGTGGTGTCTGGCGGAGTGCCGATGCTCGCGGCGATCACACCGAGTTCGGCGGCCTCCCGGGCGATGAACCGCCGAAAGCCGTTCAGCGCCGCTCCCGCATCATCCAGCCGCTCGAACACGGCCGAGGAATGTTCGATCTGAGACGCGAGGAACTCCCGATGGGTGACCTCCCGCCACGCGGGATCGGCGACGAGCCGGTCGAAGACCCGAGTAGCGACATCCACAGGACGCAGCTTCTCCGGGTCGAGAAATTGGAACTCTTCCTCGATGCCGAACGTGCTCATGCTGACCCCGACTTCGTGCCGACAATCCACTCCCACATCAATGGGCGAGTCCTCCTGCCTGGAGTGTGCGCCGCGGTGGATCGGTGCGTCATCACCCAGAGCGAATGACCCGGTTGCCCCGATGCGATGCGGCCGCGGAACCCATAGAGGCGGGCGGAAAACGCGAGTACCCTGCTACTCGAATCGGGATGTCGCGGCGAGAGGAGAGCGACATGCAACAGAAATCGAGGCGATGCCGGCTCGGTATTCACAAGTGGGTGGTGCGCCGGGAACCCGACGTCGAGCCGTACTTCGAATGCGCCCGCTGTTCGAAGGTCCAGGTGACCGAGGCGCATCCGATCGATCTCGGCGGCTGAGATGCCGTTCACGCCCGACGACTACCGAGCGCCGCTCGCCCACGCGGCCGCGCACGCCGCCGACTGGCTGAACTCACTCCCGTCACGCCCGGTCAGCCCCCGGCAGAACATCGAGCAGCTCGAATCCGCCTTCGCCAAGGCGCTTCCAGAGTGGCCGACGGATGCCACGGAGGTCGTCGACGAACTCGCGCGACTCGCGGAGCCGGGGCTGATGGCGATCGGCTCCGGCCGCTTCTTCGGCTGGGTGATGGGCGGAACGCTGCCCGCGGCTCTGGCCTCCGACTGGATGGTGAGCGCTTGGGATCAGAACAACGGTCTGCGCTACGCGACCCCGGCCGCCGCGGCGATCGAGGAACGTGCCGGGGCGTGGATCCTCGACCTCCTCGGCCTCCCCGCCACGAGCTCGGTCGGGTTCACGACCGGCGGAACCATGGCGAACTTCGTCGGGCTGGCAGCCGGCCGCGGCGCGGTGCTCGAGGCCGCGGGCTGGAACGTCAACCGCGACGGACTGACGGGGGCACCGCGGGTGACCGTTCTGGCGGGCGCCGAGGTGCACAGTTCGGTGGAGCTGGTGTTGCGCTATCTAGGCCTGGGGGAGCCGACACTGGTCGCATCCGACGACCAGGGGCGAATTCGACTCGACGCCCTGGCCGACGCACTCGAGTCGGTCTCCGGACCGCTGATGGTCGCGCTTCAGGCCGGCAACCTCCACTCCGGCGCCTTCGACCCGCTGCGTGAGGCCGTCCGGATGGCTCACGAACACGGGGCGTGGGTGCACGTCGACGGAGCGTTCGGCCTGTGGGCCGCCGCTAGCCCCCGCTGGGCCGACGATCTCGACGGGCTCGACACGGCCGACTCGTGGGCGACCGACGCACACAAGACGCTCAACGTGCCCTACGACTGCGGTGTGGCGATCGTGTCGCGTGCCGGCGCCGCGACCTCGGCGTTCACCTCGCACACGAGCTATTTCATCCGGGACGACGCGGGCATAGCCGATCCGATGGACCGGGTTCCCGAGCTGTCGAGGCGGGCGCGGGGGATCCCGGTGTGGGCCGCGCTCCGCACGCTCGGCCGCAGCGGAACGGTGGCTCTGATCGAAGGCCTCGCCTCCAACGCGCGCTCGCTCGCCGACGGGCTGGCGTCGATAGACGGGGTCGACGTGCTCAACGACGTCGTGTTCACCCAGATCTCGGTGGCGTTCGGCTCGAACGAACGGACGAGGGCCGTCACGCAGGCGCTGATCGACGACGGCGTCGTGTGGATGTCGGGGTCGACCTGGGCCGGACGCGACGTGTTGCGAATCTCGGTGAGCAACTGGTCGACGGATGAATCGGACGTGACCAGGTCGATCGACGCCGTCGCCCGAGCCGTGGCCGGCTGAGCGGTATAGGCGCCCTACTGGTCGTCGCTGAAGATGCCCTCGATCGTCAGTTCGAACAACCGCGCGAGACGGAACGCGACCGGCAGGCTCGGATCGAACTTCCCCGTCTCGATCGCGTTGATCGTCTGCCGTGACACGCCGATTCGAAGAGCCAGGTCGGCTTGCGTCCAGCCCCGTTCGGCGCGGAGGCCGGTGATGCGGTTCCTCACCGGTACCTGATCGAGCCGATGGCGTAGGCGAGCAGGTAGACGACGCCGAGGAGCGCGGGAAAGAACGCGATGTTGAGGTCGAACGCGATGAGGCCGGCGGCATCCGCGACGAAGTAGGCGAATCCGGCGACCCAGCCCACTCCGAGCGTGACTGCCAGCGCGTCGAGCATGATCTTGCGCTGCAGGTCGTCGAGCGCTCGCAGGAAGCGCGCGAAGGCGACGATCCACGCGAGGCCGACGAGAACGTTGACGGCGACGGCCGCCCAGCTCGCGACCTCGTTTACTTGCGGATCCCAGAACTGTTGCGGCCCGAATCTCGCCACCGCGAGGCTGGCGGCCCAGGCGACCGTCCAGAGAACGAACTGAGCGGTCATTCTGTTGGACTGGCGATAGCCGGTGCTGTCGTCGTGTGCGCGCACGGGGTGCCTCTCGATCGTCAAGTCAAGTTCACTTGACACGATAGGAGGGCCGTGGCGAGAAGTCAAGTGAACTTGACTCGCGCCGACTCGAGTGAAACGAACGGGGGTTGCACGTGCAGGCTCCCGTGAGCCAGCGTCGACTGAAACGTTGCGACGGCGCAGGCAGAGTAGGGAGGCGGTCGAGGATGACACGGGGGCTGGCGACGGCGATGTGGGCGGCGATCCTGCTGCTCATCGCCATCGTGCTCGTCTTCGCCGCGATGCGGGTGGCCGGCGATGTGCCGCTCATCGCCGCCGGGCAGGATGCGGAGAGCGGCAGCTTCGGTGAGCGCTATGTCACCCACCCGTGGCTCGCCTACCTGCACATCACACCCGGGGTGCTGTATCTCGTCGGCGCGCCCCTCCAGCTGTCGCGACGATTTCGCACACGGCATTTCACCTTCCACCGCCGATTCGGCCGCGTCGTGCTCAGCCTCGGGCTCATCAGCGGCGTCTTCGCGCTCGCGTTCGGCGTGCCGTTCTCCTACGGCGGAGCCTGGCAGTCGCTCGCGGCGGCGGTCTTCGGCTCGTGGTTTCTCGTGGCGCTGCTCCTCGCCTTCGGGGCCATCCGGAGGGGTGACGTGCGCACGCACAGGAGGTGGATGATCAGGGCCTTCGCGGTGGGCCTCGGTGTGGGCACGATTCGTATCTGGGTGGGCCTCTTCGCGCTGTTCGACGTGATGTCGCTCGAGGAGAGTTTCGCCCCGGCGTTCTGGCTGGGCCTCACGATGCATGTAGTCGCGGGGGAGTTGTGGCTGTGGTGGCGACCGAACCAGAACGGGAGGCCGCGGCGGGTGCCGTCACGGTGACCGACCTATGCTGGAAAAGACGGCGGAACGACGAAGGAGCAGACCGTGGCGACGACTACAGCGACCCAGGCGACTGTCGGCGACGTGATGGCAGAGCTCGCCGCCCTGGAAGACCCGAAGATGCGCGCGGTGAACGAACGCCACGGCGACGACCACGGTGTCAACCTGACCAAGCTGCGCGGTGTGGCCAAGAGTCTCAAGACCCAGCACGACCTCGCCGGTCAGCTGTGGGAGACCGGGGACACCGCCGCCCGCCTCGTCGCCCTCCTGATCTGCAAGCCGAAGCAGTACACCGCGCCGCAGCTCGACGCGATGCTGCGCAGCGCGCGCATCCCCAAGGTGCACGACTGGCTCGTCAACTACGTCGTCAAGAACAACCCGCACGTCGAAGAACTCCGCACGGCCTGGTTCGATGATCCCGACCCCGTCGTCGCGAGCGCCGGGTGGGCGCTCACCAGCGACCGGGTGGCGAAGTCGCCCGAGGGACTCGACCTGACCGACCTCCTCGACCTCGTCGAGGCGAACATGAAGAGCGCGCCCGACCGTCTGCAGTGGTCGATGAACGAGTGCCTGGCCGCCATCGGCATCAACCACCCCGAGCACCGGGCCCGCGCGATCGAAATCGGCGAGCGGCTCGAAGTGCTCAAGGACTATCCCACGCCGCCCAACTGCACCTCGCCCTTCGCGCCGATCTGGATCACCGAGATCGTGCGGCGTCGAACGGCAGGCTAGCGACGGCCGGCCCGCTCACAGCGTGATCTGGGCGGGGCTCTCGATGAGTCGCCACCGGTCGACCATCCGTGCCGACTCCGCGGGCTCGAACCGATCCGCAGCAGAGAGCAGCGCGACGTCTAACGCGGTCATCGCACCGATGTCGGAGACGGGCACCTGGAAGGTGAGAAACGGGCCGAGCGGCGGCGGATCGTCGCTGTCGGCGGCCCGCGGACTCAGGTCGATGTCGTCGAGAGACGGGCCCTGGTCGAGGAGGAAGCCCGCCGACCTCAGCTCGGCGGCACCGGACGCGCCGACCACGGTCCAGGCGGCGATCTTCCAGAACCTCCGGGGAATCTGGATGCCTCGATAGACGACGTCGTCGACGGCGAGAACGGGGCCGGTGAAGACGCTGATCTTCTGCTCGTGCGCCCGCGCGAACTCGAGCACGTGGTCTTCGAGCCCCACCCACAGGTTCGGGCCCTGATTGAACTTCGCCGCTTGAGGGGCGGCATTGGTGAAGACGAACGTCGCGGTGTTGGCTGCCGCTGCGGTCGGGGGCGGCCCCCACACGGGATCGCGTCGGCGCACCAGGTGTCCGCGGTCGAGGTCGTTGCGCGCGTAGAGCTCTTCGCCGGCCTGATCGGACGCGGGCACGCGCGGGTCGAGCCGCCAGTCGTCGGCGCGGTCCAGATCCACGAGCGCGGCACCGTCGATGTTCACCATCGTCGCGGCGGCCAGACGCCGGGCGGGGTCGAGCAGCACGGTGAAGTGCACGTAGGGGAGGTCGACGACTACCCGCCCGTCGAGAGGGAGCGGGGCGGGCACCGACACGGGCAGGAAGTCGTCGCGATAGCCGTCGAGTGCAGACATACCCACAGTGTGACACCCGCCGGTCAACGCGCCCTTCCGGGGTCGGCCATCAGCCGCCTCGTCGCGGGGGAGATGCGCCCGGCGTTGCGCGTCACGAACTCGTCGAGACGTGCGGGGTCGACGCGCCCGATTTCACGCAGCGCCGTGCCGAGCGACGTCTGCACGAAGTGCTCGTCATCGTCGAGCAGGAGGTCGACGAGGGCGAGCGGGTCGTCGAGATCACCCGCACGGATGATCCAGAACGCCGCGGTGATCGCGGTGCGCCGCTCCCACGGGTCGCCGGACCGTGCGAGTTCGAACAGCGGCGTGCGCGATCGCTCGAGGAGGTAGTCGCCGACGACACGCGGCGCCGCCCGGTCGACGAGGTCCCAGGTGTCGATGTGGCGGTGCTCGGCCAGGTAGAGCTCGTAGATCGCGCGGCGGTCGTCGGATGTCGCGGGCGACATACGGGCACGCGCGTCGAGGATGCTCACGGCAACCACCCGCGCGTCGTACCAGGGCGATCGCAGCAGCAGACGCACCTCGTCGAGGTCCATCGACGCTTGCGCCTTCGCGAGATCGAAGAGCAGTTTCATCCGCACGCCTATGACCTGCTCGGCAGGCACGCGTTTCACGGTCTTCGCGAACTCGGCCGGGTCGGCGAGCTCGCGGAGGCGCCGCACGATCTGGTCGGCGTCAGTCGTCGTAGTCGCTGTCTTCGCCACACCATCAGCAGGCCTCACGCGGCACCCCGGACGCAACCGGTTGAAATAAGTTCGAGTCAGTGGTTCTGTCATGGGTATGCACTCGCTGCTTGCTCGATACGGGGTATTCGCGGCCTCGCACGCGTGGCGGGTCATCGCCGGATGCCTCGTTTTCATCGCCCTCGTCGCGGGCTTCGGCGCGTATCTCGGGCAGCAGACCGACGACACCGTGACGCTGCCGAACAGCGAGAGCACCTCGGCGCAGAACCTGCTCAATTCGGCGTTCCCCGACAGCGCGAAGGGCTCGGGAACGATCGTGCTCTCGGGTGATCCCGGCGCGTTCACATCGACGGATGGTGCGGCCTCGCTGCAGACGCTCGCCACCAGCATCGCGGCGGACAAGCACGTCACCCAGGCGGTCGTTCTGCCGACGGCCGTGAGCTCCGACGGCAGCGTCGCCTACATCAGCGTGTCGTTCGACGTCGTCACCCGCGAGATCACCCCCGCGATCGCCCAGCCCGTGCTCGACACGGCCGAGAAGGGCGCGCCGAAGGGGGTGAGCGTTCTCCCCGGCGGGCAGATCGCGAAGACGCTCGCCGCCGAACCGACCCACGTCGCCGAGGTCATCGGCCTCATCGCGGCCGCCATCATTCTGCTGATCTCCCTCGGCACCGCGGTGGCGATGTCGCTACCGATCATCTCCGCTCTCATCGGCCTCGTCTTCGGGCTCGGCACGGTCGCGCTGCTCAGTCACCTCGACTCGATCCCGAGCGTGTCGGGCACGATCGCGGCCATGCTCAGCCTCGGCGTGGGCATCGACTACTCGCTGTTCGTGCTGACCCGCTACCGGGCCGTGCGCGCGACGGGGGAGACCGTGGCCGCATCCGTCGGCCGGGCCATGGCGAGCTCGGGGTCGGCCGTGCTGTTCGCGGGGATCACCGTGATGATCGCGCTGGCGGGTCTCGTGCTCGCGGGCGTTCCCTACCTCAACTCGCTGGCCTGGGTCGCCGCGGCCGGCGTCTTCTGCGCAATGCTCACCTGCCTGGTGCTGTTTCCCGCGGTGCTCGGCCTGCTCGGCGACCGCATCGAACGGCTCGCCCTGCGCAAACGGGAGGTGAAGAGCGAGCGTCGCGGGTTCTGGCGTGCGGTGGGCGAGGCGACGTCGAGGCGGCCGTGGCTGTCGCTCGTCGGCAGTCTCGTTGTGCTCGGTGTGCTCGCGCTTCCGGTCGCCGCTCTGCAGCTCGGCCAGACGGACGACGGCAATGCGCCCAAGAGCCAGGTGACGCGCCAGAGCTATGACGTGCTGAGCGACGCCTTCGGGCCGGGCGTGAACGGCCCGCTCCTGGTGATCGCGGAACTGCCGACGCCGGAGCCGGCCGACGGTTCGGTGCCGCCGGACCCCGCCTTGGCTGCCCTGACGACGGCACTCGGCGGGGCCAAGGGCGTCGCGAGCGTCGCCGGGCCGGCGGTGAGCCAAGACGGCACGGCGGCGCAGTGGACGGTGATCCCGACCACCGCGCCGAGCGACCCGGCTACCGAGAAGCTGGTGCAGAGGCTGCGCGACACGGTCATCCCCAAGGCGCAGGGCGACCTGAACCCGTTCGTCGGCGGGCAGACGGCGGCGAAGGCAGACTTCGCCGACATCATCGGCGCGAGCCTCGTGCGGGTGATCGTCGTGGTCATCGCGGCGAGCGCACTGCTGCTGTTCTTCGCGTTCCGGTCGATCGCGGTGCCCCTGACGGCCGCGGCGATGAACGTGGTGTCGATCCTCGCGGCCTACGGGGTGCTCGTCTTCGTCTTCCAGGAGGGCAACCTCATCCAGCTCACCGGGCTCGACGCCCCGGTACCCATCGAGGCCTATGTGCCGCTGCTCCTGTTCGCGGTGCTGTTCGGCCTGTCGATGGACTACCAGGTGTTTCTGCTCACCGCCATCCAGGAGTCGTGGCACCACTTCGGCGACAACCGGCGCGCGGTCGTGACGGGCATCGGAAGCACGGGCCGGGTGATCACCTCGGCGGCGCTCATCATGGTGAGCGTCTTCGTGTCGTTTGTGCCCAACCCCGATCCGGTCGTGAAGATGTTCGGCATCGGGCTGGCGGCCGCCGTGCTGGTGGATGCCACGATCGTGCGGGGTCTGCTGGTGCCCGCCGTGATGACGGTGCTCGGCCGCGCGAACTGGTGGCTGCCGAAATGGCTCGACAAGCGGATGCCGCACATCTCGGTCGAGGGCTGACCGCTCGGGGCTAGGCGGCGTCGCCGGCCTGCTCGGCGCGCGCCCGGCCGACGACGAGGCCGCGAGCCGATGTGGGGAACCGCTCGAGCATCTCCCGAACGGTGGTGGCGTCGACATCCGAACCGAACAGCTCGGTGCTGGGTTCGAACCGCACTCCCTCGGCGAGCGGCCCGGCGACGACCGGGTCGAAGCCCAGGTCGTCGACGACGGATGCCACGGCCGAGACGTCTGCGGGATCGTCGCCGGCGATCGCCAGCGCCTTGCGACCGGGCTCGCCCGCGGGGCGCGCCTCGTCGTCGAGGTCGTGGTAGCCCATGTGGTTGAAGGCCTTCACTACCCGGGAGTCGGGGAGGAACGCCTGCACGATCTCGCTCGACGACGTGCGTGGGTCGACGAGGTCGTCGCGGATGCCGTCGATCTCCCACCAGTAGTTCATCGCGTCGACCACGATCTTGCCGCGCAGCTCGGCGGCGGGGATGCTGCGGAATTTGCCGAGGGGGAGGGCGAGAATCACGATGTCGGAGTTCTCCGCGGCGTCGGCTGCCGTGGTGGCGACCGCGCCGTGGCTGAGCACGTCGACGATGAGCGCGATCTTCTCGGGAGAGCCGGAACCCGCGATGAGCACCGGGTAGCCTGCCTCGACTGCGAGACGGGCGAGGATCGTTCCGACCTTGCCCGCTCCGAGAATGCCGATCGTCTTCTTCATGTCTCCCATTTCCTCATCTTCGATGGTAGACGCCCCGGCGGCCTCGCACCCGACTGGTGCGGCCAATGCTGAAGCATCGTCGATGATTGAGGGACATCACTTTCATGGGGGCACGATGAGCGACGTACATGGGCGGTCAGAACCGCAGTTCGTAGGGGCGGGTCGCAGGCTGCTCGTCGACGGGCTGGTGGCGATCTACGACCGGGTGAGAACAACGTCGACGCCGGCCTGGGTCGCGTTGGAGGCGCCGTCGGGCTGGGGGAAGACCAGGATCGTGCGTGAGTTCTATGCCGCGCTGGCGGGCACGCAGGAGGCTCCTGCCTACTGGCCGGCATCGATCGTGAACTCGACTCCCAGCGCCTACGCGCCGACGGCACTGGAAGACCGGCGCAAGGCCGTGAACCCCGCAGACTTCGCGCACGTTCCCCTGAGCCGCCCCACGTTCATGTGGTGGGGCATCTCCTGCGCCAGCAGCAACGGAACCGCCACCGAAACCCTGTCGCGCGACTTCGGTGTGGTCAAGGATCACGCTAACTACCTCGACGACGCGTGGCACCATCATTCGAGCTTCCGAAAGAAGTACGCCGCCCCCGTCGTGAAGGGCCTGCGCGACAAGATCGTCGGCGACGGCATCGATGACGCGGTCGAGGCTGCCGCTACCGCGCTCGCCGCGGGAGTGGGATTGATCGCCGAGGCCTCGATCCCGGGCTACTCCGTCGGCAAGTACGCCGTGGGCAAGGCGGCCGGAGGCGTCCGCTCGGCCGCGGAACGCAGATCCAGACATCACAGCGACGGCGACATCGGTACCGCCGACGACCTGGTCGAGCAGATCCGGGCCATGCTGACGAAACTCGCGATCCCCGAACTCCCCGTCGTCGTCTTCGTCGAAGACGTGCACGACGCCCATCCGATGCTGTTGGAGCTGCTGGAGAAACTCGTCGGTCAGCCGGCCCCCATCCTGATCATCACGACGGGGTGGCCGGGCTACTCGCAGAGGAACGAAGCCCTGGGCGAATCGTTCCGCATCGCGGGGCACCGGCTGGTCGCGATCGACGAGACGAGCGTGCCGCCGATCCCGTTCGCGCCCGGCGCCTCGCTCGCGGCGATGGACCGCACCGACCAGTCCGCACTGTTCGACGGGTACTACCCGCTCGCAGCCGAGCAGACCAAACGGGCTCTGCTCGACAAGTACTCGGTGCCGCTCCACCTCGAACTGGCGCTCCTCACCTTCCACGGCGAGTTCATGGAGGGCGAGACCTTCGAACTGGAGCCGGGCGAGATCGTCGCGTTGCCGAGCGAGCTCCTGGGCCTCTACCAGAAGCTGTGGACGCAGCTCGATCCGGCCACCCAGAAGATCCTTATGCTCGCCACCCTGGGGATACCGGCTGCGGTGCAGCGGGACCAAGAAGCCAGTCATGCCTGGGATCAGCAGATGCTGGATGCGGCCCTGCGCAACTCCGGACAGACGGCTCCCGCCGCGAACGCCCTGCGCCTCGACCGGTCGTGGGTGCGGTTCATCGACGAGACTCTGCGTCAATTTCAGGTGCCAGAGCAGATGGACATCGCGGCACAGGGCTTCAGCGTGCGGGAGCCAGTGAAACGCGCCGTGCGAGCGGCTCTGATCGCCGAGGCCGGCAGGAGGCTCGCGGGAGACGCAGAAGGCCGCGGCGCCGCGGAAGAAGAGAAGACCCAGGCGGCGAGATTGCTCATCGCCTACGGACCCGAACACAGCGACGACCATCTGATCTCGGCCAAGGGCCATCTCATCGGTCTTCTGTCGGAGCACTATCGCGAGGCCCCGGAGATCGTGAGGCTGGGGGCTCCGCTCATCTCCCACCTTGACCTTCGCGACGACGACCATCGGATGATCCTGGAACACTATGCGGGAGCGCTGCAGGGCACCGGTGACATCGACGGCGCCCTGATCGCGTGCCGGCAGATGCTCGACGCCGAGAACGAGGTCTTCGCGCCCGATGACCCGGCCGTCTTCGCGACCAGGGCATGGATCGCATCGCTCACCGACCTGTCGGGACGCCACGAGACGGCTGCGACGATGTTCGAGGAGGTGCTGCGCGACCGCGATGCCGCCCGGTTGGGCGACGACCTCGTGTCTCTCGGCTACCGACGACGTCTCGGGCAGGCGATCAGGGCGTCGGGTTCACCGCGCAGGGCGGTGGAGGTGTTGGAGGATGTGGTCTCCCGTCTCGACAAGCTGGGTCTCGGCCAGAGCGACGAGGGCTGGCACACGCGACTGTCCCTCGGCGAGGCGGTTCTGGCATCCGGCGATGCGGCGGAGGCGATCCGCACCTACCGGTCGCTGGCCGACGACCTCCACGGGTCGGGGAACGCAGACCACCCGCTGCTCCTCTCCGTGCGGGGAAGCATCGCGCGCGCCGTCGAAGCCGCGGAGGGACCGGCGCAGGCGGCGAAGCTGTTCGAGATCCACGTCGCCGACGAGACCGCGACCCTGGGGCCCGACGCGCCCAACACCCTGGTCAGTCGGGAGAACCTGGCGCGCACCCTCAGCGCCGCCGGTGATCTCGACCGCGGCATCCCGATGTACGAAGAGCTGATCGCCGACCAGAGACGGCTGCTGAGGCCCGACCACCTGACCGCCCTACGCACCCGGCACAATCTCGGCGGCGCGCTGATCAAGGCGGGGCGCGCGGCGGAGGCGGAAGTTCTATACCGCGAGCTGCTCGATCATGCGGCGGTCGTCTTCGGCACGCTGAGCCCCGGGTATCTCTCGATACAAGCCAATCTGGCCTGGGCGCTCGAGGCCGTGGGTGACTTCGATGCGGCCCTGCGCGTGTACCGGGAGGTGCTCGCCTCGCGCACCGCGCTCTTCGAAGCCGGGCATCCCGTGATCGACGAGTCGCAAGAGTCTCTGGCGGTCGCACTCGCGCAGGTGGGAGAGATCGAGGAAGCGCGGGAGGTGCATCGGGTGCTGACCCGGTCGCTGGTGCAACGCCACGGCCACGCGGCCCCACGCGTGTCGCGTGCCTACGGTGTCTTCGCCCAGGCTCTGCGCGACAACGGGTTTGATGCGGAAGCACGCTCCGTCGTGCAAGAAGGTCTCGACGGGCAGTCGCGACAGAGCGAGGCCCACACGGAGGAGTGACAGACGACGGGGCTGACAACGCGAGCCCGCCGGGTCGATAATTGCCGCTGTGATGGCATGTGGCGAACCGATCGGACGGCGGGCATGAACCCCGCGGCGAGACGAGTGCAGCGCGTCTACCTGATCCTGCTGCTCGGCAACACGCTCGCCGCATCGTTCATCTGGGGCATCAACACGCTCTTCCTGCTCGACGCGGGGCTGTCGAACTTCGAGGCGTTCGCCGCGAACGCGTTCTTCACCGTGGGGATGGTCGTCTTCGAGATCCCCACCGGGGTCGTCGCCGACACGGTGGGGCGCAAGGCGTCGTATCTGCTCGGCACGATCACGCTCGCCGCCAGCACCGCCCTCTACTGGCTTCTCTGGGTCTGGAGCGCTCCGTTCGTGTGGTGGGCGGTCGCATCCGTTCTGCTCGGTCTGGGCTTCACCTTCTTCTCCGGCGCGGTGGAGGCCTGGCTGGTGGATGCGCTCACGTCGACCGGGTACACGGGCAGTCTCGAGGCGGTGTTCGGCCGAGGACTGGTCGTGACCGGCATCGCGATGTTCGTGGGCTCCGTGCTGGGCGGGGTGGTCGCGCAGGCGACCGATCTCGGGGTGCCGTTTGTGGTGCGCGCGGTGATCCTCGTGGTGATGTTCGTCTTCGCGGCGGTGGTGATGCGCGACATGGGGTTCACCCCCGACCGTTCGATGGGTCCGCTGGAGGCCACCCGGCACGTGCTCGCCGAGTCGGTCGAACACGGCCTCAGAAAGCGCTCGGTGCGCTACGTCATCCTCTCCGCACCGTTCGCCTCCGGGGTCGGCATCTACGCCTTCTACGCGCTGCAGCCGTATCTGCTCGAGCTCTACGGCGACCCGTCGGCCTACTCGATCGCGGGTCTCGCGGCCGCGGTGCTCTCGCTCGCCCAGGTGGCTGGCGGCGTACTGGCTCCGCGGCTACGAGGGCTCTTCGCCAGACGCACGACCACGGTGATCGGTGCCTCCCTGATCAGCATCGCCACCCTCATCCTGCTCGGCATCAACAGCGCGTTCTGGCTCGCGATCGTGCTGCTCGTGGTGTGGGGATTCGTCTTCGCCGTCGCCGGACCCGTTCGGCAGGCCTACCTCAACGACATGATCCCCTCGAAGCAGCGCGCGACCGTGCTGTCGTTCGACTCGCTGTTCGGCAGCCTCGGCGGGGTGTTCGTGCAGCCGGCGCTCGGCCGGGCGGCCGACCTCGGCGGCTACGGGACATCGCTCGTCATCGGCGGCATCGTCGAGCTGATCGGCATCCCGTTTCTGTTCGCCAGTAGGCGGCAGCGCGACCCGGCCGACACGAACACCGCCGGACAGAACGCCGGACCCGCGGCGACCGAGGCTCCCTAGTGCGCAAGAGAGCAAGTATCGTCATGCCGGTCGCGCCTAGCGTCGAAGCATGAGAACAGACAGCGCACACGCACCTCTGACCGTCGCCGGAATCGCCATCCGCACCAGCAACCGCGAGGCCGACCAGACGATCCCTCCCCACTGGGGCGCATTCTTCGCCGGGGGAGGGATCGGCCAGATCCCCTCGCGGCTCGACGACGAGGTCATCGCCGTCTACACGGCCTTCGAGAACGAGGGCGTCGACAACGACGGCGACTACACCCTCGTGATCGGATGCCGCGTGCCGGAGGATTCCCCCACGCCGGAGGGCCTCTCGACGGTGACGGTTCCGGCATCCGACCGGCTCGTCTTCCCGGTGCAGACGGGGCGACCCGACCTGGTGGGAGACGCCTGGCAGCGGATCTGGGCGCTGACCGACCTCCAGAAAACCTACGTCGCCGACTTCGAGCGCTATTCTCCCGATGGAGACATCGAGATCTCGATCGGAGTGCGATCACCAGAATGAACCGTGCCGACTATGCGCGCCAGCTCGTCGACGTGTCCGACTTCATCTACGACCACCTCGACGAGCAGCTCGAGCTGTTCCGGCTCGCCGAGGTCGCACACCTGTCGCCCTTCCACTGGCACCGCGTCTACCGCGCGATGAGCGGCGAGACCGCCGCGGACACGGTGCGCCGGCTGCGGCTGCAGCGCGCCGCCGGGTACCTCGCCGACACGACGATGCCGGTGCGTGAGGTCGCCGCGCGCGCCGGCTTCGCGAGCACGGAGGTGTTCTCGCGCACGTTCCGCGCGGCCTACGGCATGCCGCCGGCGCAGTACCGCCGCACGGGCGACCACGCGCACTACCGCGCGGCCCCGTCGACCCCGGCGTCGGAGCTGCCGGCGCACCCCGTCGGCGTGCGTCGGGTGGGCCAGCGCGTCATCGCGGCGTCGGCGCACCGGGGCGCGTACGTCGACATCGGCCGCGCGTTCACCCGGGTGCGCGAGGGAGTCGCGACGCCCGGCAGCATGATCGCCGTGTACCTCGACGATCCCGAGGCCGCCCCCGAGGCAGAGCTGCGATCGGCTGCGGGGATCGAGATCGCGGCGGATGCCCCGGTCTGTGCGCCGTTCGAACGGATCGTGCTTCCCGGCGGCGAGTACGCCGTGCTGTCGTACCGTGGCCCCTATGCCTCGATGCGCTCGGCCTACACCTGGTTCTACGGCAGTTGGCTGCCTCAGAGCGGACGGGTGCCCGCAGACCATCCGGTGGTCGAGGAGTACCTCAACGATCCGGCCGGCACGCCGCCGAGCGACCTGCGCACCGACATCATGGTGCTGCTCGAGCGGTAGCGCCCGCTCAGGCGCGCCAGAAGCCGCAGAACGTGACGTTGGCCTTGGGCACCCCGCGGGTGTTCACCAGCCAGCGGCGCAGCGACGTGGGCAGGGCCTGCTCGCCGACGACGAACGCGTAGACCGACCCGGCGGGAAGGTCGAACGCCTGCACCGTCGACAGTGCGAGGGTGCCGGCGCGGTCGCCGTGGTCGCGCACGAGCCAGTGCACCTGCATGCCGGGAGGGCCGTCGACAGGCTGGGCGTCGGCCGCATCCGGAATCTCGATGAAAGCGTGACCCACGGCATCCCGGGGCATGTCGCGCAGGATTCCCGCGACCGCCGGCAGCCCGCTCTCGTCGGCGGCGAGCAGGTGCCAGTCGACGCCGGCGCCCGGGTTGAACATGATGCCCTGGTCGAGCAGTGCGACCGAGTCGCCGACTCGCGCGGCGCCCGCCCACTTGCTGGCGGGGCCGTTGTCTCCGTGGGCGACGAAGTCGATGTCGAGCTCGCGTTCAGCCGGGCGGAACTCGCGCACCGTGTAGTTGCGCATCACCGGCCGGGTCGCCTTGGGCATGGCCAGAAACTGCACGTAGCCCAGCAGGTTGATCTTCTTGGGCAGGTCGAAGTTGGTGTCGACGTCGTCGGCGGGCGGCAGGAACAGCCGGAACCACTGGTCGAACCCCATCGCCTCGAACCGGTCGAGGGCCTCGCCGCCGAGGGTGATGCGCATGATCGTGGGGCTGATGCGTTCGCTTCGCATCACCTCGGCCACGACCATGGTCGGGTTCGCGGGTAGCAGGGTTCGGTCGGGTGCGCTCATGGGGACTCCCTGGTCAGCGGGGTGACAGCTCGGTCATGTGGTGGCGGCCGATCGGCAGCATCAGCGGTTTGCCCGAGGTCGGATCGAGGATGACCCGGCTGTCGAGACCGAACACCGAGCGAACGACCTCCTCGGTCAGAACCTGCGCGGGTTCTCCCTGCGCGTGCACCCGGCCTTCGGAGAGGGCGACGAGGTGGTCGGCGTAGCGGGCGGCGAGGTTGAGGTCGTGCAGCACCATCACGATGGTGGTGCCGCGGGTGCGGTTGAGGTCGGTGAGCAGGTCGAGCACCTCGATCTGGTGGCTCACGTCGAGAAACGTCGTGGGCTCGTCGAGCAGCAGCAGGTCGGTCTGCTGGGCGAGCGCCATGGCGATCCACACGCGCTGGCGTTGGCCGCCCGACAGCTCGTCGACGCTTCGCTCCGACAGCGCCGCGGTCTCGGTCGCCTCGAGGGCCTCGGCGACGGCGATGTCGTCGGCCCGGCCCCACCGCGAGAGGATTCCCTGATGCGGGTGCCGGCCGCGCCCGACGAGGTCGGCCACCGTGATGCCCTCCGGTGCGATGGGCGACTGGGGGAGCAGTCCGAGCGTGCGGGCCAGCTGCTTTGCCGGCATGCGGTGCACGTCTTTGCCGTCGAGGAGCACGTGGCCGGTGCGCGGTGCGAGCAGCCGTGACATCGACCGCAGCAGAGTCGACTTGCCGCACGCGTTCGCGCCGACGATCGCCGTGACCTTGCCGGCCGGGAGCACGAGGTCGAGGTCGTCGATGACGGTGCGGTCGCCGTAGCCGAGAGTGAGCTTGTCGATCGTGAGTGTGTGGTCGGTGGTCACAGGGATCCTCCCGCGCGGTTGGTGCGGACGATGAGATAGACGAGATACGGGGCACCGAGAACACCGGTGATGACGCCGACGGGGAAGCGGGTGTCGAACGCGAACTGCCCGCAGAAGTCGGCGACGAGCACGAGCAGGGCGCCGACGAGCGCGGAGGGGATCAGCAGTGATCCGCCGGGCCCGACGATGCGCGAGGCGATCGGACCGGCGAGGAAGGCGACGAACGCGATCGGGCCGGTGGCAGCGGTCGCGAAGGCGATGAGCCCGACGGCGGCGACGATCACGACGATGCGCGAGCGTTCGACGCGAACCCCGAGGGCGGAGGCGGTGTCGTCGCCCAGCTGGCCCATCGACAGGTTGCGCGACTGCCCGACGAGCACGGGGCCGAGAACGGCGAGCGCGACGAGCACGGGGAGCACCTGGCCCCAGTTGGAGCCGTTGAGGCTGCCGGTGAGCCAGCGTGTGGCCTCCTGGAGGTCCCACTCCGCGGCCTGGGAGAGCACGTAGGCGGTGATGCTGTCGAGCATCGCCGCCATGCCGATGCCGATCAGGATGAGCCGCGTGCCGACGACCCCGCTCTTGAACGAGAGCCCGTAGACGAGCAGCGCGACGACGAGCCCGGCCACGATGGCGAATGCCGAGACCTGCGCGTCGCCGAGCGAGAGGGTGACGATCGCGAACGCGGCGGCGGCGCTGGCGCCCGAGCTGATGCCGATGATGTCGGGGCTCGCGAGCGGGTTGCGCAGCATGGTCTGGAAGGTGACGCCGCCGATGCCGAAGCACAGGCCGACGAGAACGGCCAGCACGGCGCGGGGGAGGCGCAGCCGCCCGACGGTGAAGGTGGCTCCCGGCACGTCGTGGCCGAGGATCACGCCGATCACGTCGGCCGGAGGGTAGAAGGTCTGCCCGACCATCAGGGTGATCGCGAAGCAGGCGACGATGAGGGCTCCGAGCAGGGTCATCACCGATCGGCGCCGCACCGCTCGGCGGGTTCGGCTGCGGGCGACGGAGTCGGCGGCCGTTTGGAGGGCGGGCGTCGCGAGATCGGCGGTCACAGTGCGCGCACTTTCTGACGACGCACGATGTAGATGAAGAACGGGGCGCCGATGAGGGCGGTGATGATGCCCACGTCGACCTCGCTCGGCCTGGCCGCGATGCGACCGACGATGTCGGCACCGGTGAGCAGTGATGCGCCGAGCACGGCCGAGAACGGCAGCAGCCAGCGGTGGTCGACGCCGATGAGCAGCCGGCAGGCGTGCGGCACGACGAGCCCGACGAAGGCGATCGGTCCGGTCACGGCGGTGGTGGCGCCGCAGAGGATGACGGCGCCGATCGACGCGCCGCCGCGGGCCACGGCCACCCGCTCGCCGAGGCCGGCGGCGAGGTCGTCGCCCAGCGCGAGGGAGTTGAGCCCGCGGGCGGAGAGGAAGCAGATGACGAACCCGACGGCGAGAAACGGCAGCACCTGCAGGGTGCTGTCGAAGCTTGCCCCGCCGACCCCGCCGATCTGCCAGGACCGCACACTGCCGGCGATGTTGTTGAGGGGCAGCACGACCGCCGTGACGAAGGAGGCGAGGGCCGCGGATGTCGCGGCTCCGGCCAGGGCGAGCTTGAGGGGTGTCGGTCCGCCACGGCCGAGCGATCCGACGGTGTAGACGAAGGCCGCGGCGAGGGCGGCGCCGGTGATGGCGACCCAGATGAAGCTCGAGGCGGCGGTCAGGCCGAAGTAGGCGATGCCGATGACCACGGCGAGCGAGGCGCCGAGGTTCACCCCCAGGATTCCGGGGTCGGCGAGCGGGTTGCGGGTCACACCCTGCATCACGGCGCCGGACATGCCGAGGGCCGCGCCCGCGATGACGGCGAGCACGGTGCGGGGGATGCGCTTGGCGACCGCGGCTTCGTCGAAGCCGTCGACCGAGCCGCCGAGGGCGGCAACGATGTCGTTCCAGCCGACGTCACGCGATCCGATCATGACCGAGGCCACCATCAGCAGAAACAGCACGCCCAGCGCGACGAGCAACCATACGGCCCGGAGCCGCCTCGGACGCCGCACGATGGCGACGTCCGAGGCGGTCAGGGTTTCGCTACTGGTCACTCTGCCTTGTCGGCGGCCTGGGCGATGAGCGACACGTAGTCGTCGAGAACCCAGGAGATCGAGAGCGGGGTGGGGTTGGCGGCGGTGCCCAGCGGGCTGGTGCCCGGCAGGTTCACGATCGAGCCGTTCGCCACGGCGGGCATCTGCGATAGCAGCGGGTCGGCCGTGAGGGACGCGACGAGGTCGTCTCCGCCGTAGGTGACGATGATGTCGACATCGCCGAACGCGTCGGCCTGCTCGGCGCTCTGCGTGAGCGAGAACTTGTCGGTGGAGTCCGACGCCTCGGCGATGCTGGCGGGGAACTCGAGTCCGAGGTCTTCGAAGAACATCGTGCGGGTGTCGTGGGTGGTGTAGAAGCTGACCTCGCTGAGGTCGGCGGTGTCGACGTGGGTGAGGAACATCGCCGACTTGCCCGCGATCGAGGGGTACTTCGCCGCGGTGGCGGCGATCTCGTCCTCGAGTTCGGCGATCAGGGCGTCGCCCTCGTCAGCCATGCCGATGGCCTCGCTGTTGAGCTCGATCATCTCGCGCCACGGGGTGCCCCAGGCGGTCTCCTTGTAGGCGACGACGGGGGCGATCTCGCTCAGCGTGTCGTAGTCCTCCTGCGTGAGGCCGGAGTAGGCGGCGAGGATCACGTCGGGCTGCGTGTCAGCTACGGCTTCGAAGTCGATGCCGTCGGTCTCGTCGAACAGCACGGGGGTCTCGGCGCCGAGCTCGTCGAGCTTCTCCTTCACCCACGGCAGCAGGCCGTCGGTGTCGTCGTCGCCGAAGTTCGCGGCGGCCATGCCGACCGGAACCACTCCGAGGGCGAGGGGGACCTCGTGGTTGGCCCAGTTCACCGTCGCGACCCGCTCGGGCTTGGCGTCGATCGTCGTGGTGCCGAGCGCGTGCTCGATCGTGATCGGCGTCCAGTCGCCGTCGCTCTCGGCCTCGGCCGTGGGCGCGGGAGTGGCGCAGGCGGTGAGTCCGACGATGAGCAGAGCGGACGCGGAGAATGCGGCCAGTCGTGATGCGCGAGACATGGGGTCCTTTCGGTTGTGGAGCTGTGAGTGCGGGGTCCGGATGCTGTGCGCGCGCGCGAGAAGGGAGGTCGACAATGGTCGATCTCACCGGCACGGAATGGTCTGCACCCTCCATCCACAACAGTGGAGGAGGAGCTTAGGATTGCCTAACCAAACCTACGGCAGCGTCACGGGCATTGCAAACGGACGACGACAGCTCGCGCTACTGCAGCGCCGAAGTGAGCCGCGCGAGACCGTCGAGGAAGGTGGCCGACTTCGGCTGCTTCTCCCATTCCTCGAGGGTGAGTTCTCGGCCGACCGCCCGGTAGCCGGCCTCGACCTCGCGCATCTCGTCGACGAACGCGCGCCCGCGCACGAGCAGCGACACCTCGAGGTCGAGCGCGAACGAGCGGATGTCCATGTTGCTCGACCCGATCACGGCGACGTCGTCGTCGATCGACAGATGCTTCGCGTGCAGGATGAACGGCGGCGGGTACATCCAGATGTGCACGCCGGCGGTGAGCAGCGCCGGGTAGTACGACCGCTGCGCGTGAAACACCCCGCCCTGGTCGCCGATCTCCGAGACGAAGAGCTGCACGTCGAGCCCACGCTGCACCGCCGAAGTGATCGCGTACATCATCGCCTCGTCGGGCACGAAGTAGGGGCTCGTGATGATGATGCGTTCCTGCGCCGAGTGCAGCAGCGCCAGAAACAGCCGAAGGTTGTTCTCGCCCTCGAAGCCCGGCCCGCTCGGCACCACCTGGCAGTCGAGCGCCTCGGATGACTCGTGCCGGGCGACCTCGGCGATCGGAAGGTTCTCGTTCTCGATGACCTCGTCGGTCTCGAAGTACCAGTCGCCGATGAAGATCACGTTGATGCCGGTCACGACGGGGCCGGTGACCCTCGTCACCAGCTCCTGCCACTTGAGCCCGCGCTTGAGGTTCTTCTCCACGTTGTAGGTGCGGTCGACGAGGTTCTGCGACCCCATGTAGGCGACACGTCCGTCTACGACCACGATCTTGCGGTGGTTGCGCAGGTCGGGTCGCTGGTAGACGCCCTTCAGCGGGCGCACGGGCAGCATGTAGCTCCACTTCACCCCTATGCGCTCCAGCTCGGCCAGGGTCTCCTTGTGGCCGACGGCGCGAACGGACGCCACGTAGTCCAGCAGCACCCGCACGATCACACCCCGCTTCACCGCCGCTTCGAGAGCGGCGAAGAAGCCGGCCGTGGTGCGGTCGAACGACACGATGTAGTACTCGACGTGCACGAACGAGCGGGCGGCGTCGATGTCGGCGGCGATGGCGACGAACGATTCCTCGTAGTCGGAGATGAGGTGCGCCTCGTTGCCGCCGACGATGGGCACGGCGCTGACCGCCCGGTTCATCTCGGTGACCCCTGCGAACCACGACGGCCATCGGGAACGGTCCGCCTCGAGATCGAGGCCGTCAGCGGCGCTCGAGATCATCTCGTTGACCCTCTTCTGCTTGTCGCGGCGGGCCTTGGGCAGGTGCGTGTTGCCGATCAGCAGGAAGAAGAAGATGCCGATCACGGGGATCAGGAAGATCGCGAGCAGCCACGCCATCGCCGCCGTCGGCTTGCGTTCGCGCGGGATGATGATGAGCGCCGCGATGCGGATGGCGAGGTCGACGGCGAACGCCACCACGAGGACGAACGTCGTCGCGTCGTTCATGCGTCGACCGCCCCGTCGCCGACCGATGCCGTGGACTCCTTCTGCCACGGCCACCGGCCGGTCATCTCCAGTTCGAGCGCCCAGCTCAGAAACGTACGAATGAGCACGATGATCCCGAGCACCGTCACCGACTGGATCGTGGGTTCGACCGCTACCGTGCGGATGATGTCGGCGGCGACGAGCAGTTCGAGTCCGAGCAGGATGGCGCGGCCGAGCACGCGGCGAAAGCGGGTGTAGATCGGTCGCTGGCGTCGCAGACCGCGGAGCCCTGCGTCTAACAGCGCGAATACGACTCCCACGACGATCGCGACGACGCCGAGAGCGTCGACGATCTCGCCGAGGGTCACGATGGCCGATTCGAGCTCCATGTGGCGACTCCCGCCGCGACTACGACTGTGCCTCGGGTACCCGCTGGTCCATCCCGTTTCCGCGGGTGCCGATGTAGACGATCGCGGCGATGAACGGGACGAAGACGAGGAAGAGGATCCAGCCGGCCTTCGCCCAGCCGTTCATCGAATGGTCGCGGAACAGGTCTTTGAGGATGGCGAACAGCACCAGCAGGATCGAGATGACCACGTAGCTCCAGAAGAAGAACGCGAAGAAGTCCCAGAAGTCGTCCATTGTCGTGTCCTTACTGTCGGGCCATCGCGATGCGGAGGGTTTCGAGGGGGTCGATGAGGCGGTCGTGGTCGTCGTCGCCGAGCTCGATCTGCACCCAGTCGATGCCGCCGGAGAACCGGCTGGAGTGGGTGCTGTAGTCGGCCGTGACCGGGGTTCCCGATTCGTATCCGACATCCGTCGTCTCGTCGGCGGAGAAGATCATCGCCTGCGTGGCGCCGACGCGTCCCGTGCCCACTGGGTCGCCGTCGTAGAGCAGGGTGACGTCGCCGCCCTTGCCGAGCCCTCCGCCGTCGTAGGCGAACTCGACCCGCACCTGGTGCCTGCCCGGGGTGAGCGGGCGCTCGGCCTCCGTGGCGAACTCCTGGAGGCCCAGCACGTTGTAGCTGAACTTGAGCCTGCCGTCGCGCGCATACACGCTCCAGCCGCCGAATCGTCCGCCCTGCGCGATGATCACGCCCTCGGCGCCACTCTCCGGAACGGTCAGCTCGGCCGTGACCGAGAACGACTTGTTCTTGACGCTCACAACGCTGTTCTCCGACAGCCGTCCCATGCCGGAGAACAGCAGCTGGGTCTTCCCGTGGATGAGCGTGGGGCGTCCGGCGATCTCGGGAGTGGCCCGCTCGACGCCGCGGTCGTCGATCGGGAGCACGTTGTACTTCGTGGCCTCGATGATCCACAGCCGCTGCAGCTTCGCGAGCATCTCGGGATTCTCGCGCGCGAGGTCGTGCGCCTGGCTGTAGTCGCTGCTTCCGTCGTAGAGCTCCCAGAGGTCGTCGTCGAATGCCGGCAGTGTCGGCCCGACCATCTCCCACGGCGTGCGGTGTTTTGTGACGGCGCTCCAGCCCCTGTAGTAGAGCCCGCGGTTGCCGAACATCTCGAAGTACTGCAGGTCGTGGCGTTCGTCGGCCTCGCGCTCGTTGAAGCTGTAGAGCATGCTGGTGCCCTCGATGGGCGACTGCAGCACGCCGTTGACCATGGTCGGCTGGGGCAGGCCGGCCGCTTCGATGATCGTCGGCGCCACGTCGATGCAGTGGGTGAACTGCGAGCGCAGCCCGCCCTTCTCCTCGATGCCGTTCGGCCAGTGCACGATCGTGCCGTTGCGGGTGCCGCCCCAGTGCGACGCCACCTGCTTGGTCCACTGGAACGGGGTGTCCATCGCCCAGGCCCAGCCGACCGCGTAATGGTTGTACGACTCCGGCCCGCCGAGCTCGTCGAGCTTCGACGCCAGAAACTCGGGGGTCTCGAGCGCGGCCATGCCGTTGAAGTTCGCCATCTCGTTGAACGCGCCGTTGAGGGTGCCCTCGGCCGAGGCACCGTTGTCGCCGATGATGTAGTAGATGATCGTGTCGTCGAGAAGACCGAGCTCGTCGATGGTGTCGATCACCCGGCCGACGTGATGGTCGGTGTGCTCGAGGAATCCCGCGTACACCTCCATCTCGCGTTCGAGCACGGGCTTCATCTCGGCCGGCATGTCGTCCCAGGCGGGAATCTCCGCGTGCCGCGGGGTGAGGTCGGCGTCGGCGGGGATGACCCCCATCTCCTTCTGCCTGGCGAAGGTGCTCTCCCGCTGCGCGTCCCAGCCGTCGGCGAACTTTCCCGCATACCTGTCTGCCCACTCCTTGGGCACATGGTGCGGGGCGTGGGTCGCCCCGGGGGCGAAGTAAACGAAGAACGGCTTGTCGGGCATCAGCGCCTTCTGCGTGCGAATCCAGCTCACCGCGTGGTCGGCGAGGTCCTCGGTGAGGTGGTAGCCCTCTTCGAAGGTGGCGGGCGGCTCGACCGGGGTGGTGCCGTTGTACAGCGCCGGCTCCCACTGGTTGTTCTCGCCGCCGATGAAGCCGTAGAAGGTCTCGAATCCGCCGCCCGCCGACGGCCACGCGTCGAACGGGCCCATCGGCGACGACTGCCAGACGGGCACCTCGTGGCACTTGCCGAACTGCGCCGTCGAGTAGCCGTTGAGCTTGAGGGTCAGCGGCAGCGGCGCCTTAGTGTTCGGGCGCAGCGAGTTGTTTCCGGGGGCCGACGTCGCGGTCTCGGTGATGCTGCCCATGCCCACCGAGTGGTGGTTGCGCCCCGTGAGCATGGCTTGACGCGTCGGCGCGCACAGCGCGGTGGTGTGGAAGCGGTTGTACTTCAGTCCGCCGGCGGCCAGCTTCTCGGCGTTGGGGGTCTGGCACGGCCCGCCGAAGGCGCTCGACGCCCCGAATCCGGCGTCGTCGATGAGCACGACGAGCACGTTGGGAGCGCCCTCGGGCGGGCGCAGCGGCTCGATCGGCGGGTAGGCCGTGTCGGGGTCTTTGGCGTCGTAGGTCGTGAGTCCCGGCGCCGGGACGTTGGGGATGGGCAGTATTGCGCGCGAGTGGCGATCGGGACTCATCCTGACTTCTCCGGTTTCGGGTGTGTGCGATCAGACGTCGGCGGCGAGCTCGCGGCCGTGGGCGGTGAGCGCGTAGATCACCAGGATGTCGATGGCGATGATGATCGTCGACCACCAGGGCTGCGCGGGAAGCAGGAACAGCTGTCCGACTGCGCTGAGGATCGCGAGGATGATCGCGATCACCCGCGCCCACATGGCGCCCGTGAACAGCGCGGCGGCGGTCAGCATCAAGAGCACGCCGATGACGATGTGCCACCAGCCCCACCCGTTGAGGTCGAAGAGGAACAGGCTTCCGCCCGCGGTCACGAAATAGGGCTCGGGGGCGATGAGCGCCACGATGCCCTGGATGAGACCGAAGATCCCGCTGACGAAGAGAATCACTCCGGCGAATCGGCCCCAGCCGACCCACCCGGTTACCTCGACATTGCTCATGGTGCCTTTCCTTTCGTAGGTGGTTCAGAATCGCCGTCTGCGCGGGGTGACCGCGGCCCCGACGACCGCTGCCTTCGCGACGGGTGCAGGGCCCGGTCGCACGGCGCGCGTCACAACGGCGGCTTTCGCCACCGGTGCGCGCACCACTCCGACCCGGCCGACGCGTCCGGCTCTCAACATGTCAGGCCCCCTGCTCTTCGAGTTCGCGCTCGGCATCGATCGCCGCGGCGATGGACTGGGTGTGGATGCGGCCGTCGGCGACCAGCTCGCCGCCCGCCCGCCGGGCAGCCCTAGCGAACGGCGCCGCCCAGACGTTCTCGTACACCAGGACCCCTGCCACTGTGCCGGGGTCCATGGCCTCCGCGAGGTCGACCACGTCTTCGGCGGCGAGAAACTCCGCGAACTCGCCCACGAGCGTCTCGAGCGCGTTCGAGGGGTCGAACTCCGACAGCTCGAAGGCCTCGATCCCGCCCTCCGCGTCTTTGGCGATCACGATCGCGTCGATCACCCGGATGGTGTGGGCGTCGACCAGTTTCGCGATCTCGTCGATGATCTCGCCGGTGAAGCTCGCCGTCTCCGGCGGGAAGCGGATGATGACGAAGTCGACCGGCCCGGCCAGTTCTCCCGTGTCATCCGTCATTGTCTTGCTCGTGTTCGAGGATTGCGGAGATGTCTATGGGACTCGTCTGCGCGAGCTCGATGCCCGCAGGATCCGTCGGATTCATGAACGTACGCCCTCCCTGTGTGCGGCACCCGGAGGCGCCCGAATGTGACGAAAGTATCGCCGGGCAAAAGCCAGCGGCATCATCCTCCGGGGGTGATGTCCGCGGCAGAACCGGAGGGTTCGTCAGTTCGTGTCGAGGCACTCCGCCGCCCGCGCCGGTTGCGTTTCGCCTCCTCGTCGGCCGCACGCGCGATGTCCCTCGTCTCGCCCGTGGGTCCGAGCGCCGGCCGCCACCAGCGCGAACCCGGGTCGGCGTCGACGAGGAAGGTCTTGGCCATCAGGGTGAGCGGCACCGCGAGGATGGCGCCGACCGGGCCGATCACAAAGGCCCAGAACAGCACCGAGAAGAAGGTGAGCGTCTGGCTGAGCGACACGGCGTGCCCGACGACCCGCGGCTGGATGATCGACTGCACCACGGCGTTGATGATCGCGTAGATGACGACGATCGCGACGACCGTGGGCCAGCCTCCCTCGAGAAAGCCGAAGAAGATGGGCGGGATGATCGCGAAGAAGTAGCCGATGTTCGGGATGAAGCTGCAGAGGAAGGCCAACAGCCCCCAGAGAAGAGCCGAAGGAACCCCGAGCAGGGAGAGCGCGATGGCGTTGAGCGTGCCCTGCGCGACACCGAGAACCGTGGTCACCACCATGTAGCGACGGACGTTCGACGCGTACTCGCCGAGCGCCTCCACCAGGTTGGGGTTGTGCTCGCGCAGCTGCCCGAGAATCGTGCGCGAGTAGACGGCGTCGGCCGCCATGAGGATCATCATCGTCAAGACGATCACCAGGGCACCCGTTATGCCGGCGATGCTCCCGATGGCGTCCGTCACCACGGTGGCGATATTGCCCGGGTCGATCCCCGACACGACCGACTGCACCTGCTCCGGCCCGAAGCCGAGGGTCTGCAGTCCGTCGCCGAGGGTCGAGGCGACCTGGGCGAGCTCGTCGGCGTAGGTCGGCAGCATCTCGACGAACTGGGCGAACGCGATGATGATCGTGTAGGTGAAGGCCGCGAGCAGCCCGAACACCACGAGAATCACCGAGCCGGTCGCAATGCCGGGAGGGACCCCGCGTCGCAGGAGACCGGTGCGCACCGGGTTGGCGCAGATGACCAGGACCAGGGTCAGAAGCGTGGGCGCCAGGATGCCCCGGATCGCACTCATGCCGATTGCGACGACGGTCGCTGCCGCGAGCGCGACGAGGATCGTGGTCGCGCGCGGGAATCGCGCCGGCACAGTGTCGGTCATGGTGTGCTCGTCGTCATGGCCACACGGTAGGTAGCCCGACGCGCGGGCTACATCATCCCTTCGGGGTGAGGTGGCCCGCCCTCGGCGGTTCTAGTTTCGGCCCACTGCGGAGGACTGTTTGACGATGGTGAGCGGCTGATCGAGACGGTGGGACCATGTGGGCTGCGTTGGGTCACATCCTTCCCATCGCGGTCGCCGGGGCGGTCAGCTCCGTTCCGATTACGGCGGTGATCCTGCTGCTGCTGTCACCGAACAGAACCCGCTCGCCCCTCGCCTTCCTGATCGGCTGGGTGCTGGGCCTGGCGGGTGTCGTCGTCGCGTTCACGGCGCTCGCCGCGGTGATCCCCGTCTCCCGCAGGCACACAGACGTCGTCGTCGGCGGTGCGCTCATCGCCGTCGGTCTCGCCCTGATCGTCGTGGCCGGGATCACCTGGCGCCGCGGGGTGCGATCGCCAGTCGACGAACTGCCGAAGTGGCTGCGCGCGGTCGGCTCGATGAGGCCCTGGCCGGCGTTCGGATTCGCCCTCCTGCTCAACATCCGGCCGAAGGCGGTGCTGCTCGCCGCCGCGGCCGGCCTGTCGTTGCGCGGCGAATCGCTCTCGTCGGGGGAGATGGCGATCGTGATCGGCACCTACACGGTCGTCTCCGCGTCGACGGTGGCCGCACCCGTCGTGGCCACCCTTGTCGCGCCGGGCCGCACCGAGCACCAGCTCGAGCGAGCCCGCGTGTGGATCGCGGCGAACTCGGGCATCGTCAGCGTGGTGATCATGCTGATGATCGGCGTGGTGATCGTCGGGAGCGGGCTGACGCACTTCTGAGCGTCGCGTCGGTCAGGAACGTCACGTCCGGAACGTCAGGTCAGAAACGTCACTTCAGATAGGAGCCGGCGGACACCCGGCGGTACGACTGGTCGATGATGCTCTCGAGCACCGCCAGGTCGACCCTGTCGAGGTTCTTGAGGTAGAGGCAGACGACCCCGGTCGTGTGGTCTCCCAACCGCTCGAGCTCGTCGGCGTAGCCTCCCACGCCGTCGGGCAGGTAGATGGTCGTGGCCGCTTTTCGGGGCGAGAATCCGGCGGCCCCGGCGTCGCCCTCGCGGCCGCTCTCGTATGCGTAGTGGTAGTGGCCGAAGCCGACTATCGTCGGTCCCCACATGCGCGGGGGCTCGCCGGTCACCCGCTGCATGAGGTCGAGGAGGGTGTTCGCGTCGCGTCGGCGGGTCTCGCCGGGCACGGCGTCGATGAAGTCGCGCACACTGGCGTCTGTCGGGATCATCGCGGGTCGGTCCTGTTGAACATAACACCACGGTACGGCGCGGAGACGGCTGCCACCACCTGCAACTCGGGGGTTGCGGCATCCGAGGGATTAATGCAACTCTGGGGTTGCAGCAATCGACCGAAAGGAACAGAATCATGACCATGACTGCGAACTCGCCCACCGTCGTCGACAGCGGTGGCTTCACCGTGCGGCGCACCATCGCCATCGCGGCACCCCTCGAGAAGGTGTGGGCCGCGATCACCCAGGCCGAGCACATCGCGCGCTGGTTTCCCCAGCGGGCGGAGCTCGCCCCTGTCGCCGTGGGTGCGGGCGGCGTCTTGCACTTCGACGGCCACGACGATCTGCCGATCACCGTCGAAGAGCTCGACGAGCCGCGGATGATCGCCTACCGCTGGAGCAACTCGTACGGCGAGAGCGCCGACCCGCTGAGCGTCGATCCGGAGCACTCCACGGTGTTTCGCTTCACGCTGTCGCCCGTCGACGGCGGCACAGAGCTCACCGTGGTCGAGACGGGGTTCGACACCCTCGCCGACCCGTCCGGGAGCATGGAAGACCACCGCAGCGGCTGGGATTCCGAGCTCGACGAGCTCGTCGCCTACCTCGAGGGCGGCTCGTGAGCCAGACCCCCCTCGTGCCGGTGTTCGCCGCGCTCGGAGACGAGACCCGGTGGAGCATTCTGGCGGCTCTCGGCGAGGGCGACGCTTCGGCGTCCGCCCTCGCCGGGCGCCTCCCGGTGACGCGCCAGGCCATCGCCAAGCACCTCGCGGTGCTGCAGGAGGTCGGGCTCGTCGAGTCCGTGCGTGTCGGTCGCGAAGTGCGCTACCGGGTGATCGGCGCGCAGCTGACCGCGACCGCGCGCGACCTCGATCGAATCGGCGCCGACTGGGAGCGCCGACTGACCGAGATCAAGCACATCGCCGAAGGGCTCTGACCGGGTCACTGCACCACGATCTGCACCGGAAACTCGTTCTGGACCGACCCGTCTTTGGCCGAGAGGCTGAAGGCGACGAGGTCGTAGAACCCGCCGGGGAGGTCGGCGGGCAGGGTGACCAGCTCGCCGAAGTCCGACTCGACTCCGCCCTCCTCGCTCAGGAAGTTGCGCGAGAACACCACGGCGCCCGCGGCATTCCGCAGCTCGACGGTGAGGGCGGCCTCGAACACCGTCGCCCTGCCCTGAATCGAGAGGGCGCCTCCGGGTGCGACGGTGTCGCCGCAGACGGGACTGGTGAGCACGATCGCCGGCCGCTCGGCTGACAGCGTCACCGCACGCTCGACGAGATTCACGATCGAACCGTCTTTCGCGCTGAGTTCGTAGGCGCGCAGCACAACGGGGGCGTCGGTCTCCGACTCCGGAACGATCGACAACACCGTGGCCCAGGTTCCCTCGGTGCCGCTGCCCGACGTCGCGGCCACGTGGCGGATGCACAGCGTGTCGCCCGCCACATTCTGCGCGTCGACGACGAGCTGCGCCTCGAAGGTGTTCGCCGTTCCGCGCAGGGCTACGGGGGTCGAGACCGTCGCGTCGGTTGCGGGCTCGACGATGCGGATGACGGGCACGCCGGCGGTCGCCGTGGGGGTGGGAGTGCCGGAGGAACCCGGCGGAGGGCTGCCGTACGGGGGAGTGCCGGCGCCGTAGCCGCACGCCGTGATCGCGAGAATCGCGGTGGAGATCGCAATGAGCGAGATCGTTCTGTGCCGGACCATCGTCTTGGTCCCTTCCACTGCAGATTTTACTCCGCCCCGGCGCCGGCGGCCCGGTTTTCTCGGCCGGCTGCGGCTTTTGCCCGCCCGCCTCCCGTGGCACGATCGAGGGATGACTCCGACGCTGCACATCACCGACGACGAGACGGCCGACGCGCTGCTGTCGACCAACCCCCTGGCCCTGCTCATCGGCATGCTGCTCGACCAGCAGGTGCCCATGGAGACGGCGTTCGCCGGTCCGGCGAAGCTGCTCGACCGCATCGGCACCCTCGACCCCCGGGCGATCGCCGAGTACGACGCCGACGAGCTCGAGGCGGTCTTCCGCATCACGCCGTCGATCCACCGGTACCCGGGGTCGATGGCCGGCCGTGTGCAGGCGTTGAGCGCGGCCGTCGTCGAGAACTGGGGCGGCGAGGCATCCGCGATCTGGACCGCCGGCGACCCCGACGGTGCCGAGATCCTGAAGCGGCTGAAGGCCCTGCCCGGCTTCGGCGAGCAGAAGGCCAAGATCTTTCTCGCGCTGCTGGGCAAGCAGTACGGAGTGACGGCAGACGGATGGCGGGCTGCCGCGGGCGACTACGGAACAGAGGGCTCGCACCGGTCGGTCGCCGACATCGTCGACCCCGCTTCGCTGACCAAGGTGCGGGAGTTTAAGAAGGCGGCGAAGGCGGCGGCGAAGGGCTGACGCCTCATCGCGCGGCCGATCCGTCGGAATTCGCGCGGTGCCGCGGGCGTTGGCACCGGCAATGACTTCTACACCGCACGACAGCCCGACCGCCGCCCGCACCGACCCCGCAACTCCGGCCCGCACCGCTCTGGTTGTGGGCGCCACCGGGATCGGCGGATCGGCACTCACCGACCAGCTTGTGAACGAGGGGTGGACGGTGCTCGCGCTCGCGCGACGACCCGGGCCCGACCGCAGCGGCGTGCAGTGGGTCTCGGCCGACCTGCGCTCGCCCGCTGACCTGCGCGGCACGCTCGGCACGCTGCATCCGACCCACGTCTTCTTCACCGCCTGGGCGCGCCAGGCGACCGAGCAGGAGAACATCGCCGTCAACGGCGGGATGGTGCGCGACCTCCTCGCCGCCCTCGACCACGCGCCCGTCGAGCACGTCGCGCTCGTCACCGGGCTCAAGCACTACCTCGGCCCGTTCGAGACCTACGGGCAGGGTGCGATCCCCGAGACGCCGTTCCGGGAAGACGAGCCGCGGCTCGACGCCCCGAACTTCTACTACGCGCAGGAGGACGAGCTGTTCGCCGCCGCGGCGAGAAGCGGATTCACCTGGTCGGTGCACCGCTCCCACACGGTGATCGGCCACGCGGTCGGCAACCTGATGAACATGGGGCTCACCCTCGCGGTCTACGCGTCGATCTGCCGCGAGCTCGACCTCCCCTTCGTCTTCCCCGGCAGCGAGACGCAGTGGAACGGGCTGACCGACATGACCGACGCGACCGTGCTCGCCGAGCAGCTGGTCTGGGCGGCCACCCACGATGCGGGTCGCGACGAGGCGTTCAACGTCGTCAACGGCGACGTCTTCCGCTGGCGCGCCATGTGGCCCCGTCTCGCCTCCTACTTCGGGGTCGAGCCGGTCGGGCCCGGAGCCGAGCCGCTCACCCTCGAGACACAGATGACGGGCATGGATGACACGTGGGCGCGCATCGCCCGAGAGCACGGGCTCGCCGAGGCCGACCTCTCGCGGCTCGCGTCGTGGTGGCACACCGACGCTGATCTCGGCCGTCAGATCGAAGTCGTCGCCGACACAAGCAAGTCGCGGCTTGCGGGGTTCGTGACGCACCACCGCACGTCGGATTCGTTCACCGCGCTGTTCGACCGGTATCGCGCCGAGAACCTGATCCCGGCTTAGCGGGGACGCGAAAAGCGCTGACGAGCGCGCACAACAGGGCTAGCCGCTGAACGATCGCCGGGAGTATGGTGATCGCGTTCGGGGCCGGAGCCTGAATCCGGCCGCACGCCACGCTCTGCGCAGGAGGCGCCATGGCACCCGTCGATCCCCGATTCCTGGCCGCGTTCGGCACGATCTTCGCGGCCTCCGACGCGGTCGCCCTGCCGGTTCCCGATCTCGAACTGGGTCAACCCCTGCTCGATCTCGGCGTGCGCCAGGTCGAGTCCCTGCCCCGCGTGAGCGTGTGGCGCGCGGCCGACCTCGCCCGCGTCGAGTTCCGGTTCGTCAACCTCGAGATCGTCGACGTCGACGGCGTGCGGTATCTCGCCCGACAGCACGGGAGGCGGCCGGCGTACCTCGTCGCGGTGCTCTGCCCCCAGCACCTGTTCGAGCAGGCGTTCTTCGACCCCAGCGGCGACACGAGCAACTTCGTCGAGAAGGGCAAGACCACACCCGACCCGACGCCGGGGTCGGAGGCCCCGGAGTACCCCGTCGAGGCCCGGTTGTCGCGCCCGAGCCGTCTTGCCTTCGCGGTGAGCGACCAGCGCATCGTGTACTCGCAGTCCGGGCTGCTGCATGCGATGCGGGTGCTGCCGCTCAGCGTCGCGCCGCACGCCGAAGGGCACTCCCGCCTCCTCGACTGGAACGTCGTCGCCGACGAGCTCGGCGCCCTGAAACGCGTTGCAGAGGTGTCGGCGACGCTGCGCACCGCCGCCCGCCGCCATCTGACCCAGCTGGCAGCGGCACCCCACGCCGCGCTGCCGCAGACCGCCGGTCGCATCAGCCAGGCACTCGCGCGCAACGACGCGACCTTAGCCGCGCTGACGGAGGTGGCCGGTGCCGCGCGACTGCGCCGCACGGCGAGCGAACTCGACGTGCGGTTCGGCGCCCACTCCGCCGTCGCCGCCGTCGCAGACAGCATCACAGCGGGGATCGACATCGGTCCGGTCTTCCTGCCCGACACCCGACCGCCCGTTCCGCGCGAGCCGTCGTCGGTCGAGACGGCGATCGAGCTTCCCTGGCGCCTGCAGCTCAGCCCGCCGTCTGCGGGCGCCTTCGCGCACTCCCTCGACGAGGTCGAACATGCCGGCCGGGTCGAGCTGTGGCACACCCGGCTCGCCTCACGCACCGACGGCGCCGTCGACCTCGACCCGCAGTCCGTGCCCCCGGTCGACGAGCGGGCCACCGTCACGCGCACCGTGCGCGCGGTCTGGACCCGCGACTTCACCGCCTCGCAGACACCGGAGTCGGGCAAGAACGGGTTTCCGCAGCCGGAGGAGAACCTGGCGGTGCTCGCGACGATCCCGCCGTTCCGATCCACGCTCACGGCGAAAGACCGGATGCAGCTTGTGCATCTCACCTCCAACCACAGGTTTCCCGACGCGGCGAGGCGCTGGCAGCCCTCCGCCGTGCCCGTGGAGAACCTCATGCTCACCGCGCTCGGCGGCTGGCTCGCGAGCGAGGTGCACTTTTCCGACCCGCTGCCGCCCGGGCTCTCCGTCGAGGAATGGCAGCATCGGGCGACGATGGGGCGCGACCACTTTGTGAAGGTCGTGTACCAGGGTGTTCTCCTCCCGTTCGGAAACCGGGCGAGCCTCATCAAGGTGACGGAGCGGCGGGTCAAGGCCGACAGGCACGCGACGCTCTACCAGCGGCTGTTCGTGGTGCTGCGGGAGCCGGAGCGCCGGTTTCTCCTCAGCGGCGACAAGACCCACGACAACCGCATGCCGTTTCGGTGGGTGCGTATTCTCACGGCGTCGACGCCGCCGCTCGCCCTCCCCGAGAAGCTCGCCGACGAGGCGGAGGGGCAGCTGTTTATGCCCGCGATCGCGACGGCCGACGAACCCGACGGGTCCAAGCCGCCGGCGGGCCGGGCGCCATTCCGCTTCCGCATGATCGCCAACGACATCGACAACCGGCTGATCGAGTTCGAGGGGCCGCTGGTATTCGCCGAGAAGTCGGTGTTCGAGACGGCACGGTCGAGCAAGTTCATCGCCCTCGCCGCGGCGAATGCCGCCATGCAGCCGTTCCCGATGGGCGGGCAGCGCATCTCCTTCGCCGCTCCGGCCGACCCCGACGACACGACCGTCGCCGTCGAATCCATCACCTTCGACGCCCACCGTGACACGACCACCCCCGACCGCAGCACGAACTTCGTGCTGCCGGTCATGCGGGTGATGAGCGCCCCGGTTCCCGCGATGAGCGCGTTCACCGGGCAGTCCGGTGCCAGAAAACTGACCTACGCGACGGCCTACCGCGACCACGCCTTCCGCGCGACCGGCGCCGTCAACAACAGCGGCGGCGTCTTCCTCGAACTCGCGGATGCCGCGGGCAAACCGCTCACCACGGCGTCGCCGATGAACTTCGCGACCCAGGCCGACCGGTCGGGCGCCTTCCTGAACCCCGACGTCGAGATCACGGGACTCGCCCGCCGTGTCGGACCGGTCGGGGGAGATCTCGCCGCCCTGGCCTCCGACCCTGGATCGTTCTCGGTGGGGAGCATGTTCGCGGGGCTCGACTCGGCCAGGCTGTTCGGCATCCTCCCGCTCTCCGAACTGCTTCCCGCGTCGGGCAGCCCGATGCCGAAGTTCGTGGCCCAGGCGGTGAACTCCGTCGTCGCGCTGCAGCAGTCGGTGACCCAGGCCCGCGCCTTCGCCCTGCAGTTCGGGGGCGAGCTCGACAACCAGTCGGCGGCCGTGCAGCAGGCAGCGGGCGACCTCGCGGTCGCAGCCGACACCCTCGCCACCGCGATCGTCGTATTCTCCGCACCCCAGCACCCGGCGCAGGACTTCACCGTGCTGCTCGGCGACGTGGTCACACACGCGTCCACCCTGCTCACCGCCTTCGACGACTCCGCACCCCCGTTGAAGCTGCCGCGGCCGGTGATCGAGACCACCGAGGCGCTACTGGCGCGCATCACCGGCATCGCGGGCCAGGTCGCCGACATCGCCGGCCTCATCGAGAAGTTCTACACCGGGTCTCTGCTGCCGGAACAGGTGAGCGCACGCCTCGAGTGGGAGACGCCGCTCGAACCGTGGGCGCCTCCTGGAATCACACCGGCCGTGTTCCGGCCCGAGGGTGACAAGACACTGCGGCTGACCTCCGAGATCCAGGCGCCGCTGTCGTCGGGTCTCGCGGGCGGCAGCGCCGTGCCCACGGCCGTGATCTCGTGCTCGCTGCCTCCGTTCCAGCTGCTGCTGCTCGGCGGCACCCCGTTCATCTCGATCCGGGTCGCGGTGATGGAGTTCTCGGTGCGGCCCGGGCGCAAACCCGACGTCAACGTGCAGCTCGACAAGAGCACGGGCATCGAGTTTCTCGGCCCGCTCGCGTTCATCGAGACGCTCCAGGAGATCATCCCGTTCGACGGCTTCAGCGACCCGCCGTACCTCGACGTGCAGCCGAGCGGGCTGAAGGCCGGATTCGACCTCGCCATCCCCGATCTCGCGGTGGGGGTCTTCGCCCTCACCAACATCCACTTCGGTGCCGAGCTGTCGGTGCCGTTCATCGGGGAGTCGCTCGAGTTCCGGTTCTTCTTCGCCACGAGGGAGGACCCGTTCCGGCTCTCCGTCGCCTTCTTCGCGGGAGGCGGGTTCTTCGCCATCACGATCTCGCCGAAGGGCGTGCGGATGATCGAGGCCTCGTTCGAGTTCGGTGCGGCCGTCGAGATGAGTTTCGTCGTGGCATCCGGAAGCCTGTCGGTCATGGCCGGCATCTACTTCCGTCTCGAGATCGAGGGGGAGAAGCAGAGTGTGCAGCTCACGGGGTTCTTCCGCGCGCGTGGAGAGGTCGACGTGCTCGGCCTCATCTCCGCATGCATCGAGCTGTACCTCGAGCTCAGCTACCGCTCTATCGACGGACCCGGCCCGGGGGAGAGCAGCGCGAAAGCCGTGGGCAAGGCCTCGATCAGCATCGAGGTCTCGGTGTGCTTCCTCTCGTTCTCGGTGTCGGTGTCGTGCGAGAAGCAGTTCGCCGGGTCGAGCGGCGATCCCACCTTCGTCGACACGATGGGGGAGTACACCGACGCGTTGGGCGCGGCCCGCGACCCGTGGGCCGAATACTGGGGCGCGTTCGCGGCGGTGGGCGCGTGAGCGACGACCTGCGCGCGGGCGACGGGCGCGCGGGCTTCGGGCGCGCGGATTGCGGGCGCGCGGGCAGAGGGCGACTGAGGAGCAGATCATGATCGAACGGGCGGTCTTCACGGCGATCCCCGCGGGCCGGCTGCCCGACGGCCGACGGCTCAAGGTGACGGTCTTCGTCACCCCCAAGCTGACGACCGCCGAGCCGCCCGACGGCACCCTGCTCGCCCTCGGCGACTTCCCCACGTTCGCGAACTGGCCGAAGAGCCTCGCGGATGCGCGCTGGGTCATCGACGTCGGCGGCGTCGGCGCGGTAGAGGCCAGACCGCTCGACGACCCGATACAACCGGATCCCGCGCTCTGGCGGCTGCTCCTCGGCGAGACCACGGTCGGCGACGCGGGTTTCCAGAACTTCGAGAACTCGGTCGTGCACTCCTACCCGGTGGAGGAGGCGGCCAAGGCGGTCACCGCGCTGTACCAGACCATCGCGCGGGTCAGCCCCACGAGTTTTCCGGCGATCACCCGCGGCCCCCTCGTGCAGTTCATCAACGACCTCACCCTCCGCCTCGACGAGGGCGAGGTGATCGAGGGCGGATACCGCCGGGCGGTGAAACGCCGGCTCGAGTCTGCGCGGTCGAAGTCGGACACACGCGGGGGGCGCTACCTCGACATCGACGACGTGGCGGTCGCCGAGCAGCCCGCGATGGCCCTCGCGGCGGCCGCGTCGTTCTACGACCGGCACAACGATCCGTGGGACGAGGCCACGGCCACAGCGAAGCCGCCCGAGCCCACACCGCCCGAGTTTCACAGCTTCGTCGCGAGGTGCGCCGACTTTCCCGAACTGCTGCGCCACCTCGGACTCGCCATCGACCTCTGGATCGACGACGACGGCGCCATCCCCGAGTCGACCACTGTGCGGGTTCTCGACGGTGCGAACACGGATCCGCTCGAGGCGATCCTGAGCCCGGGCGAGGCGCGGCCGTTCACCGTGGCCCACCACACCGACCGATTCTGGGCGCCCGCCTCCGAGGTCGAACAGCCCGACATCGTCGACGGCAGCCTCGTGGTCGACGAGTCTCGACGCTTCCTGGTCGAACAGCTCGACCCCGACGGCTCGGCGCTCAAGGTCGGATCGCTGCTCGCGACCCTGCAGCGCACGACCGCGGAGCTTCGAGAGAGCGCCAAGCGCAACAACTCGGCGACCTCGATGACGCCCGACGCGTCGAGCCTGCCCGCGCTGCGCTCGGCCGGAATACTCGTGGCGCGCCGCAACCGGGCCGAGTGGCTCGTGCACCAGTTCGAGCAGTCAGCCCGCCACGAGACCGCGCGCACCACACGAGAGCCGGCACGGCTGGGAGCCGCGGATGTCACGCGCGGCTGGCGGGTCGACGTGCACGATCGCGAGGGCGGCGGGTGGCTCTCGCTGCACCGCCGGGTCGGCGAATACGAGGTCGTGCGCAGCGGCGAGCCCGCCGCGCCGCTGCCCGTGCAGCCGGCGCCCGACGAGGCCTACCTCAAGGCAGCGAGCACGTCGAGCAACGAGACGCAGCCGGCCGCAGACCAGTACCTGCACGAGACCCTCGCCGGCTGGGACGGCTGGTCGCTCGCGGTGCGACGCCCCGGCAAGATCGTCGACGAGACCGGGCCGGTCGACCCCACCGTCGACCCCGCAGCGGGCGACGGGTGGGTCGCCGACTCGGGCTTCCCGCTGGCCGCGCGGTTCGCCCCCGCGCCGGGGTCGCTGCCTCGACTGCGGTTCGGGCACGGCTACCGGCTGAGGGTGCGGGCGGTCGACCTCTCGGGCGGCTCGATCCCCGACGACCAGCTCGACGAGGCGCACGAGCGCGACCTCGACGGCACCTACCAGCGCTGGGAGCCCGTGCCATCGCCGGCGGTCGTGCCGCTCACCGAGTTCACCGAGGGCGAGTCGCTGATGCGCATGGTCATCCGCTCGACGCTCGACACGACGGTCGGCGACTACATCGCACAAGAGCGGGTGAGGTCGCTGCCCGGGCACGCCGCGACCGGCGACCTCGGAATCGTCTACCGTGCCGCCAACGAACGCAATCTCGCGGCACCGACCGGCAGTGTGCAACTCGCCGAGACGCACGGACTGTTCGATGCGGCCCTCGCCGGAGACCCGGCGGCGCTCACCGCCCAATTCGACGTCGCCGCGCGGGAGTCGGGCAGCTTCCTCACCCTCCCCGGAGCCCGGGTCGTGAACTCCACAGGGGCGCCGACCCCGCTCGACGGCACGAAGGAACAGCGGCTCGCACCGGGGGAGTACCTCCTGCACAACACCACGAGCCTGCCGCTGCCCTACCTTCCCGACCCGCTCGCCCGCGGAGTGTCGTTCACGACGCTGCCCGGAGACGGGGCCGCGGGCGATGGCGCTCCGGGTGGGACGCCGGCCACACGGCTGCTGCGCTGGCCCGGCGACCCGGCCACCTGGTTCGACCGCCAGCCGGTGCTGATCCGCATCGTCGAGGGCACGGCCGCACCCGACTTCGACAAGGACACCCGCATCCTGACGGTGAGCCTGCCGAAGGCGACCCAGGCGACGGTGCGTCTCAGCTCGTTCCTCGATGACGACGACCCCGACCTCATGCGTCTCTGGACCCTGATGGCGACCTACGCGCCGTCGCCGGCGACAAGCGCCGACCGCGACATCGTGCGCCGCGGCCTGCACTGGATGGTCACTCCCTTCGGCGAGCTCACCCTCGTGCACGCCGTCGAGAAGCCGCTGGAGCCGCCGGCCATCGTGATCGAGCCCGGCGTCGTGCGCGCGCGGGACGCGACCTTTTCACTGCTTCCGGGAAAGGTGCACAACCACGCCGCGAGCACCGGGCGCATCGACATCGACGCCGAGTGGGAGGACACGGTCGACGACGTCGTCGAGCCGGCGCCGCGAGGCCATCTGAAGTCAGCCCACGTCGCCGACTTCCCGGTGCTGCCGACCGAGACGGATGCCCAGATGTGGCCGACGACCGGGCCGGCCGCGGGCAGATTCGGCCCCCGGCACGAGGTCAGGCACGAGTTCGGCGACACGAAACACCGCTACGTCGACTACACGCCCACCGCCACCACCCGGTTTCGCGAGTACTTTGCGCCGCAGATCACTACCCGCCCCGACCTCGTGACCTCGCCGGGGGCGGTGCTGCGGGTCGACGTGCCCTCGAGTGCTCGGCCCGAACCGCCCGAGGTGAAGTACATCGTGCCGACCTGGGAGTGGCAGCAGTCGACGCTCGACGTCGAGGGCTCGCCGCTCGCGGTGCGCCGGGTGCGCACCGGCGGGGGACTGCGGGTGTACCTCGCCCGGCCGTGGTTCTCGACCGGTGTCGACGAACTGCTCGGGGTGGTTCTCGCCCGGCAGCCGTGGATCACCTGGCCGGCCGACGTCGACCGCGGGGTGCTCGGCACCCTCGAGGCCCGCGCACTCGCCGACAGCTGGGCCGTGCGGGTGGAGGAGGCCGGCGGCGAGATCGTCGTATCGCCGGGGATCGCCTTCGATCAGGCCGGACGCGAGGTGCGCCCGCGCGCCCGCACCGACATCGAGCGGTTTCTGCAGGCCGCCGACGACGCGGTCGTCGCCGCCCGCAGCGCGGACCCCGCACTGGTGGAGGCCACCGAGTCGATCGCCACCGCGAGGCTCGTGACCGAGTTCCTGCCGCTGTTCGGGGCGACGAACGCCGACGGCCGACGGTTCTGCACCGTCTGGGGCGTCGACCCCGTGTTCGTCGGCGAACCGCTGCCCGCCGGCCCATTCACCCACCAGTTTCCGCTGCGCACCGCCGTCGGGTCGTCGATCTCGCTGTCGGAGGTCGCAAACGGCGAGGTGACCGTCGTCGGGCACCAGCCGGAATACGACGCCGACCGCAGACTGTGGTTCTGCGACATCCAGATCGAATCTGGCGACGCCTACACCCCGCTCGTGCAGTTGCGGCTCGCTCGCTACCAGCCGCACTCGGTCGACGGCGTGCACCTGTCGAAGACCGTCAAGGCCGACTTCGCGCAGCTCGTGCCGCGACGCGAGGCGACCTACGTCGCGTCGCCCGACGCGACCGCCATGGCGGTCACGGTGCGGGGCGCCGTCGGCGTGCCGAAGCACGCTGAGGGCATGCCGAACGTCGCGAGCGAGGTGCGCGCGTCTCGCGTTGTGGAGGCGTGGGTGGAACGGATGCCGGCTTCCGCCGGATCCGACCTCGACTGGGAGCCCGTCGACACCCCGGTCGCTCTCGTTGTGCGGCGCGGGATCGGGATCCTCCGGTCACGCGGCTACGCCGACGTCGAGTGGGCCGGCGCGATCGGTCTGCCCGTGCGGGAGCCGGGCGACCGGGTGCGGGTGCGCGTCGCCGAGTACGAGCTGCACGAGGCCGATCTGCAGGGGGTCCCGCCGATCATCGCCGTCACCCGTCTGCGCGGCCGCCGGCTGGTGTACAGCGACGAGGTCGAACTGCCCTAGTGCGCCCCCGGCGCAGGCGCGCCGACCGTGCGGTCTCGCTGCGCCTGCACCTCGACGAACGTGTCGTGGGCGCTCGAATGCATGGCCTCGTCGTAGGCGGCCATGGCGGCGCCGATCGCGGGGCCGGCGCTTCCGCTGCGCCGCACCCGTGTCGCGACGATCGCGAGCATCACGAGCACAGCGCCCACGGCGGCGAGCACAAGCAGCCCCACGACCGCGTCGGGCATGGCTACCGGCGCGGCTTGCGGTCGGGGCGGTCGCCGTAGCTCTCGCGCTTGGGGCCGCCGCGGTCGGCCTTGATCTCGATCAGCTTGCCGCTGATGCGGGTGCCCGACAGCTTCTCGAGAACGTCGGCCGACAGGTCGGCGGGCAGCTCGACGAGCGAGAAGTCGGGACGGATGTCGATGTGGCCGAAGTCGTCTCGGCTCAGGCCGCCCTCGTTGGCGAGGGCGCCCACGATCTGGCGGGGCTCGACGCGGTGACGCTTGCCGACCTCGATGCGGTAGCTCGACAGCGGCTTGCCGCTCGTGCGCGGGCGACGCTCGGCGCGCTCGGGCCGGTCGGGGCGGTCGTCGCGGAACGAACGCTCGGAACGGCCCTGGCGGTCGTTCTGGTCGCGATCCATGCGCTCGCGCTCACGGCGCGCGAACCGGGGGTCGTCGGGGGAGAGCAGCAGCGGGGTGTCGCCCTGCGAGACCACGGCGAGAGCGGCGGCCACGTCGGACTCGACGACGTCGTGGTGCTCGACGTAGTGCGCGATGATGTCGCGGAACGTGTTGAGCGTCGCCTCGTCGCCGAGAGCCGCGGTGATCGCGTCGTCGAAACGGGTGAGGCGGGTGACGTTGACGTCTTCGACGCTCGGCATGCGCATCTCGACCATCGGCTGACGCGTGGCCTTCTCGATGGCGCCGAGCAGGCGACGCTCGCGCGGGGTGACGAAGCTGATCGCCGCGCCGCTGCGTCCCGCGCGACCGGTGCGGCCGATGCGGTGCACGTACGACTCGGTGTCGATCGGGATGTCGTAGTTGACGACGTGCGAGATGCGCTCGACGTCGAGGCCTCGAGCCGCGACATCCGTCGCCACCAGGATGTCGAGCTTGCCGTTCTTGAGCTGCTCGACGGTGCGCTCGCGCTGCGCCTGGGCGACGTCTCCACTGATCGCCGAGGCGGAGTAGCCGCGCGCACGCAGCTTCTCGGCGAGGGTCTCGGTCTCGTTCTTGGTGCGCACGAACACGATCATGCCCTCGAAGTTCTCGACCTCGAGGATGCGCGTGAGGGCGTCGATCTTCTGCGGGTACGACACCATCAGGTAACGCTGAGTGGTGTTGGCGCTCGTCGTGGTCTTGTTCTTGACCGTGATCTCTTCTGGGTCGTGCAGGTACTTCTGCGAGATGCGGCGGATCTGCGCGGGCATCGTCGCCGAGAACAGCGCGATCTGCTTGTCGTCGGGGGTGTCGGCGAGAATCGTCTCGACGTCTTCGGCGAAGCCCATCTTGAGCATCTCGTCGGCCTCGTCGAGCACGAGGTACTTGAGCTGCGACAGGTCGAGGGTGCCCTTGTCGAGGTGGTCCATGATGCGGCCGGGGGTGCCGACGACCACGTGGACTCCGCGGCGCAGCGCAGAAAGCTGAACGCCGTAGCCCTGGCCGCCGTACACGGGCAGCACGTGCACACCCTTGAGGTGGGAGGCGTAGCGCTCGAAGGCCTCGCACACCTGCAGCGCGAGCTCGCGGGTGGGGGCGAGCACGAGCGCCTGCGGGCTCTTCTGGCTCAGGTCGAGGCGGGAGAGGATGGGGAGGGCGAACGCGGCGGTCTTGCCGGTGCCGGTCTGGGCGACACCGAGCACGTCGCGGCCCGAGAGCAGAGGGGGGATCGTCGCGGCCTGGATGGCCGACGGGGTCTCGTAGCCGACATCCTTGAGGGCCTTGAGTACTGCGTCACCGAGCCCCAATTCGGTGAACGTGAGGGTCGCGGGCGCAGATTCTGCCTCGCTGGGTGTGGATGTTTCGGGGGAAGTCATAGGTCAACGGTAGCCCGTCGCCCGCCCGCTTAGGGCCGGAACCCGCCAAAACAGAGTAGAGTTGTGCTCATTGATTGCGGCCGGGTGCTCACGCCGCGGCCGGTCACAGCAAGAACAGCAGTTGACGCGGTGAAACGAAGGTGTTCACTTCAGTACCTTCAGGGGATTCGCTTCTCGGACTCTCGCCATCGAACGTCCATTGGGGATCTCGCATGACTCGTCTGTTCTCTCGCCGCGGCACCGCCGCCGCCGCATTCACCGCCGCACTGGGGCTCGCCGTTCTGGCCGCCGTCCCCGCGTCGGCGGCCGTCGCGATCAGCGGCCCGATCGACTTGGGATCGGCCACATCGTTCGGCGTGCTCGGCGCCAGTGCCGTGGTGAACACCGGCCCGTCGGTCATCACCGGCGACCTCGGCCTGCACCCGGGAATCTCGATCACGGGCTTCCCGCCCGGCCGGGTGATCGGCGCGACGAACGCGACGAACTCGACGGCGCTCCAGGCGCAGACCGACCTCACCACCGCCTACAACGTCGCCGCGAGCCTCACGCCCGTGCAGAGCGGTCTCACCGAGCTCTCCGGCCTGTCACTCGTGCCCGGGGTGTACTCGGGCCCGGTGCTGTCGATCACCGGAAATCTCACCCTGAGCGGCACCGCCCAGTCGGTGTGGGTGTTCCAATCGGCCAGCGCCCTCGACGTCGCACCGTCGAGCCGCATCCAGGTCACCGGCGGCGCGAGTTCGTGCAATGTCTTCTGGCAGGTGGGCAGCTCGGCCACGATCGGTGCGGGAGCGGAGTTCGTCGGCACGGTCATGGCGAACCAGTCGATCACCGCGACCGCGGCAGCCACCGTCGCGGGCCGCCTTCTCGCCAGTGCGGGCGCCGTCACCCTCGACAGCACCGTGGTCACCCGGCCCGCCAACTGCAACCCCGCCCCGCCCGTGACCGTCAGCCCCACCATCACCTCGGGCGCCCCGGCGGCCGCGGCCGTGGTCGGCACTCCCTACTCGTCCACGATCACCGCGTCGGGAACGCCCGCCGCCGGCTTCACCGTCACCTTGGGCATCCTGCCCGGCGGCATCTCGCTCGACCCCACGAGCGGCGTCATCGCGGGCACCCCCACCACCCCCGGCACCTTCGCCTTCACCGTGACGGCCGGCAACGGCACGGCGCCCGACGCGTCGGCGAGCTATACGATCACCGTCGCCGGCGGCGCCGTCGTTCCGCCGGGCACGGGAGTTCCGCCGGGAACCGGAGTTCCTCCGGGCACTGTGGTTCCGCCGGGCACGGGAGTTCCGCCGGGCACGGTGATCCCGCCGGGAGGCGTGGTGCCCCCCGGCGCAGTTCTCCCTCCGGGGGCGGGCGTTCCGCCCGTTACCTCGCCCGTAGCCCCGGGCGTCGTAGCGCCCGTGGCCGCGGCCGTCGGCGACGCGACGAGGGCGCCACGACTCGCATCGACCGGCGCCGAGATCCTGCCGATCGCGGCACTGGGCGGCGCCCTGCTCGCGTTGGGTGCGGCCCTGAGATTTCGGTCGACACGCACCCGCACGCTCCGGTCGTAGCCCCGAGAGCACCCGTCGAGCGACGCACCCGCTGCCGTCGGCCGTCAGACTGCACGGCCGGGCCGCCGAGTCAATGCTCAGAATTCGCTTGGCAAAAACGTGAATAAGTGTTCTACTTCTAATAACTGTAGAGGTTTCGCTTTCTGGGACTCTCGCCAGCCCGGCCGCTAGGAGATCTCTTATGTCACCCATCCGACCTCGTCCCCGCGCCGTTGCGGCAGGAGCTCTCGTGCTGTTCGTCGGTCTCGGCGCGGCCCTCGTGCCGGCCGGCGCGGCCACGGCCGACACCACCATCGACGGCCCCGTCGACCTCGGCACCGCGACACCCTACGGCATTCTCGGCGCCAGCACGGTCACCAATACCGGGCCCTCGGTGATCGGCGGCGACCTCGGACTCAGCCCCGGAACCTCGATCACCGGATTCCCGCCGGGAATCGTGCTCGGCACCGTGCACCCCACCGACCCCGTGGCTGCCCAGGCGCAGTCCGACCTGACGACCGCCTACAACGTCGCGGCGAGCCTCACCCCGTCGACCACCGGGCTCTCAGACCTCGTGGGCCTCTCGCTCATCCCCGGCGTGTACTCGGGGTCGACGCTCTCGCTCTCCGGCGACCTCACCCTCGCCGGCACCGCGACGTCGGTGTGGGTATTCCAGGCCGCCAGCACCCTCGTGACGGGATCGGCGAGCCGCATCATCCTCACCGGCGGGGCGACCGCCTGCAACGTCTTCTGGCAGGTGGGCAGCTCAGCCACCCTGGGCACGGCGTCTGAATTCGCCGGCACCATCATGGCGAACCAGTCGATCACGGCGACGACCTCGGCGACGGTCACCGGCCGCCTGCTCGCCGACAACGGCGCTGTCACCCTCGACAGCAACGTCATCACCGCGCCGACGGGATGCGCCCCGGCGGGCACCGTCTCGACGAGCCCCACCTTCACCTCGAGTGCTCCCACCGCGACGGGCGTCGTCGGAACCCCCTACACGTCTGGCGTCACCACGACGGCCAGCCCGACCGCGACCTACACGGTCACCGGCTCACTGCCCGCGGGCCTGACCCTCAACCCGACGACCGGAGCCATCACCGGCACCCCGACAACGCCCGGCACCTTCACCTTCACGGTGGTGGCGAGCAACGGAGTCACCCCCGACGCCTCGGCGACGTACTCGATCGTGGTCGCCGCGGCGGCCGTCGTGCCCCCGGGCGGCGGCGGTGGCGGCGCCGCGACCGTGACCCGGGCTGCGGAACTCGCGAACACCGGCGCGGACGCCGCGTCGCTCGCCGCCCTCGGAGCACTGCTGCTCGGAGTCGGCACGGTGCTCATGGCAGCGCGCGCGGCAGGGGTGCGGGCAGCACGCTCCCGGGTCTAGTTTGATTCGATGACAGCCGTCGTCAGTCGATTCACCCTCGCGGTTCCGTTCGCGCAGCTCACCGACCTGTCCGAGCGGCTCGACCGCACGCGCTGGCCGGAAGAAGAGCCCGTCGACGACTGGTCGCAGGGCATCCCGCTCCGAGTGGTGCGTGATCTCTGCGACTACTGGGCGCACCGTTACAACTGGCGCGAACGCGAGCGCAAACTCAACGCCATTCCCCAGTTCCGCACCGAGATCGACGGCCTCGGGGTGCACTTCGTGCACATGCCGTCTCCGCACGAGAACGCGCTGCCGCTCGTGCTGACGCACGGCTGGCCGGGCTCCGTCGTCGAGTTCCGCAGGGTGCTCGCACCGCTGGTCGACCCGACCGCGTTCGGAGGGTGGGCGGATGACGCGTTCCACGTCGTCTGCCCGTCGCTGCCGGGTTTCGGCTTCAGCGACAAGCCCGCGGCGACCGGCTGGAACGTGGCTCGCACGGCGAGGGCGTGGGCCGAGCTGATGACGAGACTCGGCTACCCGCGGTTCGGCGCAGCGGGCAGCGACTGGGGCACGAGTGTGAGCGCCAGTCTCGGCCAGCAGTTTCCCGACCGGGTGGTCGGCCTGCACCTTGTTCCCCCGCTCGCCGCCGCCGACCCCGCCACCCTCGACGAGCTCACCGAGCCGGAGGCGCGGGCGTTGGCCGACCTCGACCGGGCGAACGAACGGGAGTCGGGGTACTCCGGCATCCAGTCGACCAAGCCTCAGACCATCGGCTACGGCCTCGTCGACTCGCCGTCGGCACTGTGTGCCTGGATCCTGGAGAAGTTCTGGGCCTGGAGCGACCACGACGGCGACCTCTACGACCTGATCTCCCGAGACGACCTGCTCGACAACCTCATGCTCTACTGGCTGCCCGGCACCGGCGCCTCGGCGGCGCGCCAGTACTGGGAAAGCTTCGACGAGATCTGGCACGTGTTCAACGACGCGGTGCCCGACCGCATCGGGGTGCCGGTCGGCGCGTCCATCTACCCCCGCGAGACGCCGCGGCCGTCGAGGCGGTGGGCCGAGAGGCGTTTCTCCCAGATCCTCTACTGGAACGAGCTCGACCGCGGAGGGCACTTCGCGGCGCTCGAACAGCCGGAGGTCTTCGTTCGCGAGCTGGCCACGTTCTTCCGCCTGGTGCGCGAGTAGCTCACCGCCGCACGACGAGCACGGGGCAGGTGGCGTGGCGCACACACTGCTCGCTCACTGAGCCGAGCATCAGGCTCGAGAATCCGCCCCGCCCGCGCGATCCGATCACGAGCATAAGAGCGCCGGCGGACGCGGCGATGAGCACCGACGCCGGGTGCCCGAGCACCCCTCGGTAGCTGATCGCGACCGCGGGGTGCAGCGCCGCCTGCTCGGTCGTGTCCTCCACGAGCTTCTCGCGCACCTTCTGCGACACCTCGTCGAACGACGAGACGTAGCCGTGATCGACCAGGGCGCCGTGGGGCGCCGTGTCGACGGTCCAGGCCCTGATCGCCACAATGCCGCAGCCCAGTTTGTCGGCGAGGGTGAGCGCGAACTCGAACGCCTCTGCAGAGCTGCGGGAGCCGTCGTATCCCACGACGATGGTCGGTGCGGTCTCCTCCGGCATGGTGTCGCCTCTCCGTGAGCATGCGCCGTCGAAACAGGGCTGTCGGGTCAGATCGTAGAACCGCGCGGCCGATGCGACATTGGCCCTACCCCCGCGGGGCTCGAGCCGGGACGATAGACGTAACCGTGGTCTCTCGCACGGCCGGCGTGGAGCGAAGGAGCGATCATGACCGACAAGGTGGTTGTGGCGGTCGACAACCGCGCCGTGAGCGCCTCGGTGCTGCAATGGCTGCACACGCGGTGGAGCAGGGTGGCCGACTTCGATGTCGAGGTCGTCGCCGTGGCCGATCTCGGCTGGGTGCCGGTCGGCAGCTCCGACACCGGGTACCGCAGCGGCTACGAGGCGGCGTTGGAGGAGTCGGGACAGAGCATCCGCGCCATACTGCCCGGGGCGACAGTGGAGACCACGGTGCTGTGGGGGCTCCCTCCCGACGTGCTCGTCGACGTCTCCGCCCAGGCCGACCTGCTGGTTCTCGGCAGCGACAAGACGGGGTTCTTCCAGGGGCTCGTGTCGGGCACGCTGCCGCTGCGGGTCGCCGCGCACAGCCACTGTCCCGTGGTGGTCGTTCCCGCCGGCTGGAGCCCGGGGGAGCCTCGCGTCGTCGTCGGCGTCGCCCTAGACACGACGGATGCCGCGGCGATCGAGTTCGGCGCCCTCGAGGCACGCCGTTCCGGAGGCGGGCTGCGCCTCCTGCACGCGGTCACCCTCCCTCAGTCGCTGCTCGTCGAAGACCTCATCACGACCGAGACCTACGACGAAGTCGTGGAGGCGCGCTCGCGCATGCTCGACCTCGCCGTCGAGGAGGTTCGGGCGCGTCATCCAGACCTCGACATCTCCACGGCCATCCCTCGCGGCCGCGCCGTCGACGCGCTCGTCGACGAGGCACGCGACGGGGCGCTCGTCATCGTCGGCACCCACCGTCGCCGAGCGCTCGCGCGGCTGATCCTCGGCTCGGTGAGTCACGACGTGCTGCTCAACGCGCCGTGCCCGGTCATCGTGGTCCCGACGGGCGGTGTGCGGCTAACATGATGCTGTGCAGTCTGAATCGACACAAACTCAGTTCGCCGTAGGGGGCGTCGCCGCGTGAGCGAGATCGAGCGTCGCGACGACGCCGACCTCATGTCGTTGCTCGCCTCGGGGCACGCGACCGCGTGGGATCCGCGCAGCGACGAGGCCGTGGCGGCGAAGCGGCGCGGTCGCCGTCGCGGGGCGGTAGCGGCGGGCGTCGTGGCGCTCGTGATTCTCGCTCTCGTCGGCACGTACATCCCGCTGAGCCTCAACGCGCCCGTCGCCGCACCGACGGTGGAACTCGCGCCGCCGACCCCCGAGCAGCCCACGGCCGTGAACCTCATGCCCCCGACGGCCGGCGTGAGCGCCATGAGCGTCACGGGAGCCGAGCAGTTTGCCGGCACGGTCGGCACCGACGGCATCCTCGTGCTCAACGGCGGCGGCGAGGCCCGCCCGATTGCGAGCCTCACCAAGGTGATCACCGCTCTCGTCGTGCTCGGCGCCAAGCCGCTCGCGCTCGGCGAGACCGGCCCGACGCTCACCTTCTCGAAGGCCGACAACGATCTCTACGACAAGTACTACGTGCTCGGCGCCAGCATCCAACGGATGAAGATCGGCTCGGCCATGACCCAGCGCGACGCCCTCGAGGTGATGCTCGTCGCGTCGGCCTCGAACTACGGGGAGGCGGTCGCGAACTGGGCATTCGGCTCCACCGCGGGCTTCCGGTCGGCGACCAAGGCCTGGCTCGCGGCGAACGGGCTCGGCGGCACGGCCATCGTCGAGCCCACCGGAATCGACCCGCGCAACACCAGCACCCCGGCCGACCTCATCGCGATTGCGAAGATCGCGATGGCGAATCCGGTGGTGGCGGAGATCGTCGCCTCGCGCAGCGTCGACGTGCCGAACCTCGGCCGCCTATCGAACACGAACCCGATTCTCGGTAGCGACGGCGTCGTCGGCCTCAAGACCGGCACGCTCGAGGAGAGCGGGTCGAACCTGCTGTTCGCGGCGAACATCGATGTGGGCCTCCCGGCCCCGATCACGCTCACGGGAGTAGTACTCGAGGCCTCCGACAACTTCGCCGCCGGCGTCGCCGCTCGGGCACTCATCGCGAGCGTGCGCTCCGGCTTCCAGAAGCTGCAGCTGGTCGAGCTCGGCACGGTCGTCGGCACCTACACGACGCCCTGGGGCGACGACGCCGACGTCGTCACCGGCACGTCGCCGAGTGTGCTCGTCTGGTCGGACACACCCGTCACGGTGACGCTCGAGAGCGAGCCCGTCGTGGAGGCCGAGAGCGGCACCGAGGTCGGCAGCCTGACCTACGTGGTCGGTGCCGAGACGGTCGTTGTGCCGCTCGTGCTGCGCGGCGGGATCGCGGGCCCGGGAGGCCAGTGGCGCCTGACCCACCCGGAGATCCTGCTGGCCAAGTAGCGCTTAGCGCCCGGAGAGCACCCGCACGAAGTCGTTCAAGAACGTGTCGCGGTCGACGTCGACGACAACGACGGTGTCGGGTGCGTCGTTCCACTGCCAGCTCACCGGCAGCCCGTCGGCGGTGCGCATGAGGTGCGCGCGCGTCGCGAAGCCGTCGGTCGTGATGTTCACGGGGCCGAGCAGCGCCTCGGTGATCCACTCCGGGTGGATGAGCAGCGCCGCGGCGAGTCCGTCGTGGGCGGGGGAGACCCGGCGTCCCCAGGCGAACTGGTAGAAGTCCATGTAGGCCTCGAGGATCTGAGCTGAGAACGTTCCCCACGGGGTGCCAGCGCGGTGCAGCGCCTGCACGGCCTGCTCGTCGACGATCGTGCCCGCGGTCACGTTGACGCCGACCATCACGAGGCGCTCGCGCGGTGCCGCGAAGACGAGAGCCGCGGCATCCGCGTCGTTATGGATGTTCGCGTCGACCATCTGCACGGTCCCGAGCGGCGGGAACGGCCCCGACCCGCCCATGATGACGACCGAACGGAAGAGCGTGAGCAGGTCGGGCTCGATCTGCAGCGCGAGGCCGATGTTGGTGAGGGGGCCGACCGGAAGCAGGTCGTAGTAGCCGGGGCGTGAGCGGGCGAGGTCGACGATGAGCTCGGCCGACGACAGCGGCGAGAGGTTCGCGGGCGCGATCGGGGTGGACCAGAGGTCGCCGAGTCCGTCGGCGCCGTGCACGTGTCCGGCGATGCGCGGGTCGCCGTTGAGCGGGCCGTCGGCGCCGCGGGCGACGAGGATCTCGTCGCGGCCGGCGAGCTCGAGCACCCGGGCGATGTTCGTCAGGGCCGCCTCGACCGGGGTGTTGCCGTACACGCTCGTGATGGCCGAGACCTCGACGTTCTCGCTGCCGAGCAGGTAGAGAAGCGCGAGGGCGTCGTCGATGCCGGTGTCGGTGTCGAGGATGATGTGGCGAACCGAGTCGTCGGAGGGCTGGGTCTGGGTCACAGCGTGCTTTCTGTCGAGATGGATGTGCGGCGGGGACGCACGGGGAAACGGATCCGGGTGGCCACGAGAACGAGCAGGGTGATCGCGTACGGCGCCGCGTCGGTGAGCTGCTGCGGAGCACCGACGCCCTGGAGGCGGAAGCCGAGGGCCTCGGCCGCCCCGAACCCCAGGCACGCCACGGGCAGCCACAGCGGCCTTCCGGCAACGAGCATAACCGCAGCGACGGCGATCCAGCCCCGGCCGGCGGTCATGTTCTCGGTGAACACCGTGACGTTGCCGAGCGACAGTTGGGCCCCGGCGATGCCGCAGAGCGCACCGGCGGCGATGGTCGCCCAGAACTGGTAGCCCGCGACGTTGATGCCGAGGCTCGAGGCGGCTTCCGGATGCTCCCCGACGCCGCGCAGCCGAAGCCCTCGAGGCGTGAACTTCAGCCACAGGCCCACGGCCACGATGAGCACGAGCGCGAGCGGAACGAGCGGGGTCTGGCCGGCGAAGACCGGCCCGATCACCGGCACGTCGGCGAGCCAGCGCATCTTCTCGAGCCCCTGGAGCCCGCGCGGCGAGAACGAGCCGGAGACGTCGAAGAGCACACGCATCAGAAAGCCAGTGATGCCGAGCGCGAACAGATTGGAGCCGATCGCGATGACGATCGGGTCGGACTTCCAGCGCGCGGCTCCCACGGCCAGGGTGACCGAGAAGACGGCGGTGGAGACCACTGCCGCGAGCACGCCGGCCCAGGCGCTGCCGGTGTAGTAGCTCGCCGCGACGGCGGCGAACGCACCCCACAGCATCTGGCCCTCGAGGGCGATGTTGAACACACCGACCTGCGCCGAGAGCGCGCCGGCCAGGGACGCGAACAGCACGGGGGTGGCGGCGAGCAGCACCGCGGCGACGAAGCTGAGTTCGAAGATCTGCATCAGTGGCCTTCCTTTCCGCCGGAGCGCCGGGAGTCGACCACGGTGCGCAGTGCGAGCACAACGATCACCACGCCCTGCAGCACGTCGGAGAGCTGGCGGGGAACGTCGGCGGAGCGTTCCATCGCCGCGCCTCCCACCTGCAGCACGGTGAAGAGCACCGCGGTGACGGGGATGAGCGCGGGGCGGCCGCCCGCGAGGAGCGCGGCGGCGAGCCCGGCGAAGGTGTAGCCGGGAGACAGGAGGGCCCCGTCGGTGAGGCGGTACGGAGCCGAGAGGGTGATGATGGCGCCGACGATTCCGGCGACCGCGCCCGAGGCGGCCATGGCCCCGAGGGCGAGCCGGCCGACGCGCACACCGCCGTAGGCGCCGAAGCGCCGATTGGCGCCGACCACCCGCAGTTCGAAGCCCACGGCCGTGCGGGTGTCGACGAGCCAGTAGGCGACCATCAGGAGGATCACGATGACGAGCCCCACGTTGGTGTACGAGAGGTCGCCGATCGCCCACATGCGGGAGGACTCGGGGAATCGTTCTGTCTGCGCGACGGCCGCACCCTTCTCGCCGATCTGGAACCGCAGCAGGTAGGAGACCACCGCGACCGCGACGGGCGACAGCAGCAGGGTGCTGATGATGATCGGGATGCCGAACCGGGTGGCGAGCGGTGCCGAGATGGCGCCGAACGCCCCGGCGAGCACCGCGGCGGCGAGGATCGCGACGGGGACGGCGAGCAGCGGCGGGAGTCCGGACTGGCCGGCGACGACGGCCGCCGCGAGTCCGCCCAGCACGAGCTGGCCGTTGCCGCCGAGGTTGAATTCGCCCATGCGCAGCGGGATCGCCGCGACGAGCGCCATGCCGCAGATGAACGCCCACACCGAGATCGTGTAGTCGAGGGTGTCGGGGTCGAAGGCGCCCGCGAGCACCGCGGCGTAGGCGGTGAGCGGGTCGAGCCCGGCGGCGGCGATGATGACGGCGCCGATGAGCACGGCGATCACGACGGCCCCGAGCGGAACAACGGCGGGGTGGCGCACGGCGACCTGGGTGAGGCGCACGAGGGGGTGGCGCAGTGCGGGCGTCGCGTTCGCGGGGTCGGCGCTGGGCGCTGTGGGCGGATCCGGGTGCGGCGCGGTCATCGGGTCACTCCGGTCGTCGCTGTCGGCACGGTGGTCACGGGAGTCACGGCGCCCGACATGGCCGCGCCGATCGATGCCGAGGTCGCCTGCTCGCGGCTCAGCTCGGCCACGATCCCGCCCGAGAGCATCACCAGAACGCGGTCGGCGAGGGCGAGCAGTTCGCTGATCTCGTGCGAGACGAGAAGCACGGCACCGCCCCCTGTGCGGTAGTCGAGAAGGCGAGCGTGGATCGACTCGATGGCGCCGACGTCGACGCCCTGGGTGGGCTGTTCCGCGACCAGCAGAGGAGCGCCGTGCGAGAGCTCGCGGGCGATGACCACCTTCTGCGCGTTGCCTCCCGAGAGCGACCCCGCGGTCTGCTGCCCGCTCGGTGTGCGGATGTCGAACTGCTCGATCAGCTCGCGGCCGCGCGCACGCTGTGCGCGCAGCGAGATCCAGCCGCGACCGATGCCCCGGCTCGCGCCGATCGGGGCGGCGCGGTGGTGGCCGAGGGTGAGGTTCTCGGTGATCGACATCGTGATGGCGCTGCCTTCGCCACGGCGGTCCTCGGGAATCACGGCGACCCCGCGGGCTCTTCTGTCGCGCACCGTGGCTCCCGAGACATCCGCCCCCAGCAGTTCGATCGTGCCGTTCGCGAGCGGCCGGGTGCCGAGGATCGCCTCGACGACCTCGTGCTGGCCGTTGCCGGAGACCCCAGCGATGCCGACGATCTCGCCGGCGCGCACCTCGAACGAGACGTTTCTGACTCGCTGGCTGCCGCCCTCGACGACGACGGTGTCGCGTAGTCGCAGCACGATCTCGCCGGGGGTGACGTCGCCCTGGTTGCTGACCTGGTGAACGTCGCGGCCGGTCATGGCGTGCACGAGTTCGGCGCTCGACGTGGCGCTCGTTGTGAAGCGTCCGGTGACGCGGCCGTCGCGCAGCACGGTCACCTCGTCGCTCACGGAGAGCACCTCGTTGATCTTGTGGGTGACGAGCACCACGGTGGTTCCGGCGTCGGCGGCGCGGCGGATCACGGCGAAGAGCGACGACACCTCGCCGGGAGTGAGCACGGCGGTCGGTTCGTCGAGGATCAGGATCGTCGCGTCGCGGTGCAGCGCCTTGAGGATCTCGACGCGCTGACGCTCGCCCACCGACAACGACGAGACTCGCGCGCGCGGGTCGATCTCGAGACCGTAGCGTTCGCCGAGCTCGCGAACCCGTGCCTCGGCGGCACGGCGGTCGTAGAGCCCGAGCCGACGCGGCTCGGCGCCGAAGACCACGTTCGCGGCGACCGACATCGAGTCGAACAGCCGGAAGTGCTGGTGCACCATGCCGAGGCCCACGGCGATCGCGTCGAGCGGGTTCGAGAACTCGACGGCGCGGCCGTCGACACGGATCTCGCCCGAGTCGGGAGAGACGAGCCCGAACAGAATCGACATCAGCGTCGACTTGCCCGCGCCGTTCTCGCCCATGACCGCGTGCACGCTGCCGCGACGCAGAACGAGGTCGACGCCGTCGTTGGCCACGACGGCGCCGAACCTCTTGCTGATCCCGCTCAATTCGACGGCGGGAGCGGCTGTTGCAGAAGGGGTCATCCGGCGGTGAGCGGGTCGACCACGACGATGTCGCCTGCGACGATCTGGTCGCGGATCGCCGTGACCTGCTCGATCACGTCGGGGTGGTCGGCGATGATGCACTGCGAGTCGGCGACGCCCTCTTCGAGACCGGTGAGGCTGACGCCGCCCTCGGCGAGGCCGTAGGAGGCGAAGCCGCCCGCGTTGCCGTCGAGGATGTCGCCGACCGAGTTGACGAGCGCCACGTCGACGCGCTTGATGGCGTTGTCGACGACGTTGCCGGGGGAGTCGAGGCACTGGTTGGTGTCGACGCCGAAGGCCGCGATCGAGTTCTCGCTGGCGGCCTCGAAGACGCCGAGGTTGCCGCCGGACGCCGCGGCCTGGATGTAGTCGGCACCGCCGTCGGCGAGGATCTGCGCTTGCGCCTTGGAACGGGCCTGGTCGCCGAACGGGTTGTCGCCGCCGACGTACTGCGCGCCGGTCGTGACGTCGGGGTTGACGCTCAGGGCGCCGGCGAAGAACGGGTCGACCCAGCGGTGGATGAACGGGGTGTCGAGCGATGCGACGACTCCGATGTTGTTCTTCTCGGTGAGCAGGCCGGCTTCGACACCGGTCAGGTAGGTCGCCTCGTACTCCTTGAAGACGGCGGCGGTGAGGTTCTCGGTGGGCTCCTCGGCCGAGGTGTCGATCAGCAGGAACTGCTGGTCGGGGTAGTCGATGGCTGCCTCGGTGAACTGGTCGAGCACGCTGAACGAGACGCCGATGATGACGTCGGGCTTCTCGCGGATCGCGGCGTCGAGGTTCTGCTGGATGCTCGCGGGGTCTTCGCTCTCGAACACGTCGAGGCTCGCGTTGTACTTGTCGGCGGCCTCTTCGGCGCCGTCGGATGCCAGCTGAAGGAAGTTGTTCGACCCGATCGGGGTCGGGGTGATGAGGATGAGGGAGGCCTCGGTGGCATCGCCGCCGGCGTCGGTGTCTCCGCCGGCGCTCGCGCAGCCGGTGAGGGTCGCGGTGACCGCGAGCAGAGCGATGCCGGTGCGGAAGCCGGCGCGCGAAGAGATCTTCATGTGGGGTGCCTATCGGGAAGCGGTGTCAACGTGCGGGGGAGTGCCGGGGCTGTGAACTCACCGGCCCGCCGAGCCTAACAACGCGCCGACGGGGCTCCCGACGTGGGTGTCACACGGGTTCACACAAGCCACGCGATCGGCCGGATGCGTCCTGTCGACCACCCGGTTAGACGACCCGCAACCAATGCGCCATGCCTATACCCACGATTGCCAGCCCGCTACCGTGGCCCCATGGCAACCGAAGCAACGATGCTCACCGTCGGCGACCGCGAAGTGCGCATCTCGAGCCCGAGCCGGGTGCTCTGGCCCGACGACGGCATCACCAAACTCGACCTCGCGAAGTACCTCGTCGAGGTCGGCACCCCGTTCATCGCCGCGAACGGCGACCGTCCGCTGTCGCTGCAACGCTTTCCAGGCGGCATCGACGGCGAGCAGTTCTTCTCGAAGAACCCGCCCAAGGGCGCCCCCGACTACGTGCGCGACGTGGCCGTGGTCTACCCGAGCGGCCGCACGCATCCGCAGCTCGTGATCGACGAACCCGCCGCCGCCGTCTGGGCGGCGCAGATGAACACCGTGGTCTTCCACCCGTGGGCGAGCCGCGCCGGAAACACCGACAACCCCGACCAGCTGCGCATCGACCTCGACCCGCAGCCCGGCACCGACTTCGACGACGCCATCGCCGCCGCGCTCGAACTGCGCACGGTGCTCGACGAGGCCGGTCTCACCGCGTTTGTGAAGACATCCGGAAACCGCGGTCTGCACGTCTTCGCACCGATAGAGCCCACCCACGAATTTCTCGACGTGCGTCACGCCGTGATCGGCGCCGCCCGCGAACTGGAGAGACGGATGCCTCGGGAGGTGACGACCAACTGGTGGAAGGAGGAGCGCGGCGAACGCATCTTTGTCGACTACAACCAGGCCAACCGCGACCGCACGATGGCCGGCGCCTACAGTCCGCGCGCCCTGCCCGCCGCGACGGTGTCGTGCCCACTCGAGTGGGACGAGCTGGAGAACGCCGACCCGACCCGTTTCACGATCCTCACGGTGCCCGAGCGGCTCGCGACGACGGGCGACCCGTGGGCACGAATGCACAACAAGCCGGGCACGATCGACGTGCTGCTCGGCTGGTGGGAGCGCGACCTCGCGGCGGGCGAGGGCGAGCTGCCGTTCCCTCCCGACTACCCGAAGATGCCGGGGGAGCCGCCGCGCGTGCAGCCGAGCCGGGCGAAGACGCCGAGCCCTTCGACAGGCTCAGGGAACGAGTAGCAGGCCTAGCCCTTCGACAAGCTCAGGGACCGAGGGAGCTCAGGGACCGAGTAGCACCCGGCTCAGATCGTAGAGGTGCGGCACCTCGAGCTGCTCGAACGTGCACGAGCCCGCGTCGCGGTCGGGCCGCCACCGGGCGAACTGCACCGTGTGCCTGAAACGCGACCCCTCCATCTGGTCGTAGCGCACCTCGGCGACGAGGCTCGGTTCGAGCCGCACGAACGAGACGTCCTTGCCCGCCGAGAAGCGGCTGCGCTCGGTCTCGCCGTGAACGACGGCCCCCGAGTCGTCGTGCGCCACGAGCGGCTCGAGCTCGTCGACCAGCTCGAGCCGCCGCGCGTCGCTGAACGCCGACGCCCCTCCCACGTTGCGCAGCACGCCCTCGTCGTCGTAGAGCCCGAGCAGCAACGACCCGACCCCGCTGCCGCTCTTGTGAACCCGATAGCCCAGCACCACGACATCCGCGGTCCTGTGGTGTTTGATCTTGAGCATCACGCGTTTGCCGGGGGCGTAGGGCGCCCCGAGCGGCTTCGCGACGACGCCGTCGAGGCCGGCGCCCTCGAACTCTACGAGCCAGCGCCGGGCCAGCTCGACGTCGGTGGTCAGCTGGGTGATGTGCAGCGGCTCGCCGAGATCTCCCACCAGCGCCTCGAGCGCGGCACGCCGCTCGGAGAACGGCGTCTCGAGCAGCGAACCGCCGAGCTCGAGCAGGTCGAAGGCCACGAACATCGCCGGGGTCTCGACCGCGAGCAGGCGGATGCGGCTCTCCGCGGGGTGGATGCGGGCCGAGAGCGCCTCCCAGTCGAGCCGTTCGCCGCCGGGCTTCCCGCTGCGAACGACGATCTCCCCGTCGAGCACACACGGCCGGGGGAGGAGGCGGGCGAAGGCATCCGTCAGCTCCGGAAAATAGCGGGTCAGCGGCTTCGCCCCGCGACTGCCGATCTCGACGGTCGACCCGTCGAAGGTCACGATCGCGCGAAAGCCGTCCCACTTGGGTTCGTAGGCCAGACCGCCCTCCACGCTGTCTGCGTCGGGAACGGAGTCGACGGCCTTGGCGAGCATGGGTGCGATAGCGGGCATACCCCGATTCTGCTCCGTGGCGCCCGGTCTGAACAGCCTGGCAAAAGCTATTGCCACCGGCCGTTTTCGGGCGCATCATCGAGGCAAGCAACAGCCGAGTACAGCGGGCTCCGGCCCCGATGGAGGGGCTATGAGTGCAACGACGCAGAAGACGGATGCTTCGACCCCCGAGTTGAAGCGGGTGATCGGGCCGAAGCTGCTGCTGCTGTTCATCATCGGCGACATCCTCGGCACCGGGATCTACGCCCTCACCGGCCAGGTCGCGGCCGAGGTCGGGGGCGCGGCGTGGGTGCCGTTCCTCGCAGCGTTCGCCGTCGCCACGGTGACCGCGTTCTCCTACCTGGAGCTGGTGACGAAGTATCCGCAGGCCGCCGGCGCCGCCCTCTATGTGCACAAGGCCTTCGGCATCCAGTTCTTCAGCTTCATCGTCTGCTTCGTCGTGATGTCGTCGGGCATCACGTCGGCATCGGCGGCGTCGCGCGCGTTCGCCGTCAACCTCGTCGCCGGCTTCGGGCTCGACGTCGGTGTCGGCACCGTACTTCTCATCGCGGTGCTGTTCATCCTGCTCGTGATGTTCGTCAACTTCAGGGGAGTGACCGAGAGCGTCATGCTCAACGTGGTGCTCACGCTCGTCGAGCTCTCCGGCCTGCTGCTCGTGATCCTGATCGGCTTCTGGGCCATCGCCGGCGGAAACGCCGACTTCTCCCGCGTTGTCGCCTTCGAGACGCCCGGAGACAAGGGCGTGCTGCTCGCGATCAGCACCGCCACCTCGCTCGCGTTCTTCGCCATGGTCGGCTTCGAAGACTCGGTGAACATGGCCGAGGAGACGAAAGACCCGAGCCGCATCTTTCCGCGCATCATGCTCACCGGTCTCGGAATCACCGCGACTGTCTACGTGCTCGTCTCGATCTGCGCCGTGGCGATCGTGCCGATCGGCGAGCTCGCCGGCAACGAGACCCCGCTCGTGACCGTGGTGCAGACGGCGGCCCCCGACTTCCCGATCTCCGACCTGATCCCGTTCATCTCGATGTTCGCTGTCGCCAACAGCGCCCTGATCAACATGATGATGGCGAGCCGGCTGCTCTACGGCATGAGCAGGCACGGCGTTCTCCCGGCGTTCCTCGGCCGGGTGCACCCCACCCGCCGCACACCGTGGGCGTCGATCCTGCTGACCACGGCGATCGCCGTCGGGCTCATCAGCTATGTGTCCCTCGACACCGAGGGATCGGTCGTCGCCCTGCTCGGCGGAACGACCTCCCTGCTGCTGCTCGCCGTCTTCACGGTCGTCAACGCCACCGTGCTGGTGCTGCGCCGCGACAAGGTCGAGCACCGGCACTTCAACGCGGGCCCGGTTCTGCCCATAGTCGGCGCCCTGTTCTGCGGCTATCTCGTGTTGCCCTGGTCGTCGGGGCGGCCGGTCGAGCAGTATCAGATCGCCGGTGTGCTGCTGGGTCTCGGTGTGCTGCTGTTCGGGCTGACCTGGCTCGGCCGGAGGCTCGTGGGCTCGAATCGCGAGGTCTCGGATGACGCGGACGACCTCACCACAAAGGTCGAGTAGCCTTCACGCGGCGTCACGAAGCGACCCGCCGCGACGGATTAGCAGATGATGGACGCATGACGAGTCACGCGGTCCTCCCGCACCGCACGGCCACGAAGCCGTTTCTGCTGCTCGCGTCGCGCGCCGACGACGAGGCCGCCGACGACGAGTACGAGTCGTTCCTCGTTACGGGCGGGCTCGAGCCGCACGAGCTCGTGCGCATCCGGCTCGAGGCGCAGTCGCTGCCCCCGATCGACCTCGACGACTACTCGGGCATCATCGTCGGCGGCAGCCCGTACAACGCGAGCGACCCCGTCGAGTCGAAGTCGGCGGTGCAGATCAGGGTCGAGACCGAGCTCGGCGCCCTCATCGACCACGTGATCGACCGCGACTTCCCGTTCTTCGGCGCCTGCTACGGAATCGGCCTGCTCACCAGCCGTCTCGGCGGAGTCGTCGACGACAGCGCCCCCGAGGTGGCCGGTCCCACCCGCATCTCCGTGACCTCCGACGGCGCGACCGACCAGCTGTTCGCCGGCCTCGAGCACGAGTTCGACGCCTACGTCGGCCACAAGGAGGCGTGCGCCGTGCTCCCGCGGGGCGCCGTGCTGCTCGCGAGGGGCACCGCCTGCCCCGTGCAGGCCTTCCGCCTCGGCCGCAACGTCTACGCCACCCAGTTTCACCCCGAGCTCTCACGCACCTCGATTCTCACGCGCCTGCGCATCTACAGCGACAACGGGTACTTCGCGCCGAACACCTACGACGAAGTCGTCGCCACGATCAACGCGTCGGCCGTCACCGAACCGCCCGCGCTCGTGCGCGCCTTCGTCGACCGGTTTCGCCAGCCCGAGTAGGCACGGCGCGCGGCGGCGGGTTCAGCGCGGATTCTCCGCGAGAAACGCGTGCACGGCGCTCACCACGACCGAACCCTCGCCCACCGCCGAGGCGACCCGTTTCACCGAGCCCCGGCGCACGTCGCCGACGACGAAGAACCCGGGCAGCGACGACTCGAGCGGCGACGGCAGCCGGTCGTACGGCCACGCGCGCCGCCCCGCCTCGGCAATGATGTCCTGGCCGGTGAGCACGTAGCCCCACTGGTCGCGCAGCACCTCCGGCGCGAGCCAGTCGGTGTGCGGTGCCGCGCCGATGGTGATGAACAGCGCATCGCACCGCACCGCCGACTCGACCCCCGTCACCCGGTCGCGCAGCAGGATGCTCTCGAGCGCGCCCGCCGATCCGGAGCCGCCCACGACCCTGGCCTCGGTGACGATCGCGACCCCCGCGGCCGCGAGCTCCTCGATGAGGTACTGCGACATGCTCTCCGCCAGACTCGCACCGCGAACGACGAGGGAGACGGATGCGGCGTAGCGTGCGAGATGCAGCGCCGCCTGCCCGGCCGAGTTGCCGCCGCCCACGACGTAGACGACGCGCCCCGACTGGGCCTTGGCCTCGCCCGCGGCCGCGCCGTAGAAGACCGACGTGCCGAGGTAGGGGTCGAGGGCGGGCAGCGACAGGCGCCGATACGACACCCCGCTGGCCAGCAGCACACAGCGCGTCGTGAGCAGCTCGCCCGGAGCGACCTCGAGCACGAACCCCTCGTCGAACGTCGTCATGCCCACGGCCTCACGCGCGTGGGCGAACCGCGCGCCGAACACCCAGGCCTGCTGGTAGGCGCGGTCGGCGAGCTCCGCGCCAGACACCCCGCGCGAGAATCCGAGGTAGTTGCGAATGAGCGAGCTCGACCCGGCCTGCCCGCCGATCGCGTCGCGCTCTACGACCACCGTCTGCAGCCCCTCGGATGCGGCAGACACCGCCGCGGCCAGCCCGCCCGGCCCGGCCCCGACGATCGCGAGGTCGACCGTCGTCGTCGGCAGCGCGGTCGAGAGCCCGTGCTCCTCGGCCCGTCGCTGGTCGCCACGCAGCGTGGTGATGTCGAAGTGCTCGCGGGTCGCACGCTGCCACTCGAGCAGAAACTCGGTGATCGCCCGGTTGAAGTACTCGTCGGGGCTCAGCCGGGGCCTGATCACGTAGTAGTCGATCTGGTTCGTCGACAGCAGCTGAACGACCGATCCGGTGGTCGAGTCGTCGGCCCACGACCCCCACTCGATGACAAGGGCCCTGCGCGCGTCGGGGTGCAGCCGCCGGGTCTCGGCGAAGGGGCCGGCCGCGGCATCGTCGCTGAGCAGCAGGGCGACCGGGTCGCCGGTGCGTGCCGCCGAGTGCAGCTGTTCCACCGCTGCTGCCGTGCTCGCCGCCACCAGCACCCGGTAGTCGGCGGCGAAGCGCCGTTCGAGGGCCGCGGCCATCGAGGCGCGCGACTCGGGGTCGTCGACCGCGAGCAGGATGACGGGCCTCGTCACGGCGGGAGCACTCTCGAACACTCTCTCAGACACACTCTCAGGCCTACTCGCCTCCGCGGCCGAGCGCGACCGCCTAGACAGCGCGAATCATCCGCATCGACAATGCCAGTCATGGATCGATTGCCCGAGCGAATCCGCACCCCAGACCAGCGCCTGCGGGTATTCGTGAGTTCCACACTCAAAGAACTCGCGGCCGAGCGCAGGGCCGCCCGCCTCGCGATCGAGCGCCTGCACCTGGCGCCCGTCATGTTCGAGCTCGGTGCCCGCCCGCACCCGCCGCGCAGCCTCTACCGCGCCTACCTCGAGCAGAGCGAGGTCTTCGTCGGCCTCTACTGGGACCGCTACGGCTGGGTGGCACCGGGCGAAGACGTGTCCGGCCTCGAAGACGAGTACAACCTCGCCCCAGGCCTGCCGAAGCTCATCTACATCAAGGAGCCGAGCGAGCAACGCGACCCCCGCCTGCTCGAGCTGCTCGACCGCATCCGCAATGACGACGGCGCATCGTTCAAGTACTTCTCGACGCCCCGTGAGCTCGGCCGGCTGGTCGAGGCCGACCTCGCGACCCTGCTCGCCGAGCGGTTCGACCAGAGTCGGGCCGAACGCGTCCCCGACTCCGTCGAGGAGCCCGCGGCCGAACCCGCCACGACCCTGCCCGCGCCCCTGACCGAGCTGATCGGCCGGGAGAGCGAGGTCGACGACCTCGAACGGCTGCTGCGTCTGCCCGCGGTGCGCTTCGTGACGCTCACCGGTCCCGGCGGCATCGGCAAGAGCCGGCTCGCGATCGCCGCGGCGGCGCGGGCGGGCGACGAGTTCACGGGCGGTGTCGTCTTCGTCGACCTCGCGCCCGTTCGCGAGGCCTCTCTCGTCATCAACGCGATCGCGGCCGCCCTCGGCGTGCGCGACACCGGAGACGCGCCGCTCACCGAGAAGGTGATGATGTCGGTGCGCAACCGCCGGCTGCTGCTCGTGCTCGACAACGTCGAGCAGGTGCTCGACGCCGCCCCCGTCTTCACCGCACTCCTCACCGCGGCGCCCGCCCTCACCCTGCTGCTCACGAGCCGCAGTCTCGTGCGGGTGTCGGCCGAACGCAGCTTCCCGGTCGGCCCGCTCGAACTTCCACGGCCCGGCCGCCCGACGAGCCTCGACGAGCTCCGCGCGACTGCGGCCGTCGCCCTGTTCGTCGAGCGGGTACACGCCGTGAAACCCGACTTCGAGCTCACCGAGGGCAATGCCGACGCGGTGGTGAAAATCTGCGTGGCGCTCGACGGCGTGCCCCTCGCGATCGAGCTCGCGGCCGCCCGCATCCGCACCCTTTCTCCCGCGACGATGCTCGAGAGGCTCGACCGCCGGCTGCCGCTGCTCGTCGGGGGCATGCGCGACCTCCCCGAACGCCAGCAGACGCTGCGCCGCACGATCGAGTGGAGCACCGAGCTTCTAGACGACCCGGAACGCGACCTGCTCGCCACCCTCGGGGTCTTCGCCGGCGGGTTCTTCCTCGAGGCGGCAGAGGCCGTCGCCGACGGCGCGAACGGCGACGTCGTCACGCGGCTCGGCATCCTCGTCGACAACTCGCTCGTGCGCGAGGGCGACAGCGACGGCTACTCGCACTTCTCGATGCTGGCCACGGTGCGGGAGTACGCGCTCGAGCAGCTCGAGACCACCGGCAGGCTCGACGCGATGCTCGAACGGCACGCGGAGTACTACATCGACCTCGGGCGCAGTGTCGAGCTCGAACTCGAGGGCCGGAGGCAGCGTGCGCTCGTTGTGAGGCTCGCTGTCGACAAGGAGAACATCCGCGCCGCGCAGCGCTACCTGCTCGATCGCCACGACTGGGAGCGGGCGGCCGAGTTCGCGTGGACGCTCTATCTCTACTGGTGGGTTGGTGGGCTGCTCGGCGAAGTGCGCGACTGGATGGAGGAGGTGCTCGCCGCCCACGACCCGTTGACCGACCGGTCGCGGGCGATAGCGCTCTACTTCACCAAGGCCATCACGTTCTGGCTGGATCCCGACGGTCGTGTGGTCGCCGGCCTGAGCGAGAGCGCCGAGCTCTTCGGAAAGGTGCACGAGCCCGCCGGCGAAGCTCTCGCACGCGTCTCCGTGGCCCTGGCCCAACTCGCGGCGTCGACACCCGACGTGGCGAGCGCCGACGAGCAGCTGGAGATCAGCCTCTCGCTGTTCCGCGAGTCGGGAGACCTGTGGGGCGAGTCGATGGCCCTCGTGACCCTCGGCCGTGTCGGCCTGTTTCAGAACAGGGTCGTCGCCGCCTGCAACCGCTTCGAGGAGAGCCTCACGATCACGAGAAACCAGCACGACGAATTCGGCGAGTGCATCGCCCTACACCATCTCGGCTGGGCGCGCCTTTTGCTCGGCGAGCTCGATGTGGCATCCGGATGCTTCGAGCAGAGTCTCGGGATCGCGGTGCGCCTCGGCCACGACGACGGGGTGGCCTACGGGCTGGAGGGACTCGTCGCCATCGCCGCCTCGGCGGGGCAGATCGCCCGCGCCGGCCACCTGCTCGGGGCCGCCGAGCGGCTGCGCGAGGAGAGCGGCCTCTACAACGCGCCCGCGTTCTCGTTTCACCATCAGCTCGTGGTGGGCATCGAGGGCGGCCCGGCCGCCGAGCAGTTCGCCGCTGCGCGGGCCGAGGGCAGACTGCTGCCGATCGAGCGGGCGATCGCCGAGGCCCTGGACAGCGACGCCGCGGCCGGCGGGGTGTCGGGGGAGGCGTCCCCGTGACGCGCGACGACCGCATCCGCCCCTTCACCCGTGTCGTCGCGGCCGTGGTTCTGCCGTTTCTCGTGGCGGCCTGGATTCTGCTCTACCTGCTGCCGAACGACACCGACGCCCTCTTCGCGTGGACGATCGCCCCCAGTCTCACGGCGATGCTCCTCGGCTCCGCCTACGTCGGCGGAATCTGGTTCTTCGTGCAGGTGCTGCGGGCGGGGCGCTGGCACCGCGTGAAGTACGGTTTTCCCGCGGTTCTCGTCTTCGCGGCCCTGCTCGCCGTGGCGACTCTGGTGCACTGGGACCGCTTTCACTTCGGGCACATCTCCTTCCTCACCTGGGCGACGCTCTACCTCACGACTCCGGTGCTCGTCGCGGTGGCGATCGTGCTCAACTGGGGCGCCGATCCGAAGGCCGACGACGAGCGCGACTACGCCATCCCGCTCGTGCCGCGGTTCGCGATAGCGGCCGTCGGTCTGGTTTCGCTGATCTGCGGCGTGGTGATCTTCATCGCCCCCGGCCTCGTCGCCGGCGCCTGGGCGTGGGAGCTCACCCCGCTCACCACACGCGTGGTCGGCGCGGTTCTGACGTTGCCGGGAATGGTCAACCTCTGGATGCTGCGCGACGCCCGGTGGAGCGCCTTCCGGTGGATCTTCCAGGCCCAGATCGTGAGTCTCGTCTTCATCGTCGTGGCGCTCGTCGTCGCCAGGGGAGATCTCGCGGCGAGTCTCGCCGCGCCCGCGTTCGTCGTCGGAATGGTGGTGTCGCTCGTCGTCTACGTCGCGCTCTACGCCTACTGCGAGCGTGAGAGCTCACGCACCGTCTCAGCCGTGCGCGAGTAGCTGTACGCCGATCACCACGAGACCGAGCAGCAGCAGCACACCGAAGACCGCGAGCTTCGCCCACCCGCTCAGCTTCGACCGGAAGACAGCGATGTAGCCCACGGCACCCAGGGTGAGAGCCATGACCCAGATCGCGATGCCGAGCGCGAGCTCGATCGGCACGAGGCCGGCGACCGCGAGCAGCAGCACAACCACCGGCAGGGCCACGGTCGCGAGCGCTCCGGCGGAGACGCGCACGAGGTAGCGCAGCTCCGCGGCATCGGGGAGGTGGTTGTGCACCGCGAGGTGGGCGATGATCTCGGAGACCAGACCGGCGAGCCCCGCACCGAGTGCGGCGATCAGCAACGACCCGACGGCGGTCGCCGGATCGGTGTCGGAGGCGTGCGCGCTCAACGCCAGCAGCACCGCGAGCCCGATGAACGTCACGTAGACGCGCTCCTTGAGATACGGGACGAGCTGCGCGGGTGTGGGCTCCGGTGACTTCTGCATCGGGCTAGTCTGCGCGAGGGCGGGTGGATACGATAGCCGCGACTCGGTCGATGACGAGCGGGTCTCACGCACGGTTCGATCCTTCGTGGTTCAGAGAGCGAGAGCGCAATGTCGTCGATCAGTCCGTTTCTGTGGTTCGACTCGCAGGCCGAGGAGGCAGCCACCTTCTACGTCTCGCTGTTTCCCGACTCGCGCATCGTGTCTGTGGCCCGTTACCCGGAGGGCGCTCCGCAGCCGGCCACCCCCGGCGCGGCGATGTCGGTGTCGTTTGTGCTCGACGGGCTCGACTTCCAGGCGCTCAACGGCGGGCCGCAGTTCGCGTTCACCGAGGCGATCTCCCTCTTTGTGACCGCCGAGACGCAGAACAAGATCGATTTCTACTGGGATGCGCTCACGAGCGACGGGGGAGAGGCCGGGCAGTGCGGCTGGCTGAAAGACCGGTGGGGACTGTCGTGGCAGATCGTGCCGCCCGCGCTCGGCGACCTTCTCGGCGACCCAGACATCGAGCGTGCCGGCCGGGTGATGCGGGCCATGCTCGGCATGCAGAAGATCGTGATCGCCGACCTCGAGAACGCCTGATCCGCAGGGGCCGGGCGGGCGCTACTCGCGATGCGGCGGCCCGATGCGCAGGATGTCGTCGGCCGGGAGGGTGACGACGGCGGTCGCCGTCTCCTCCTCGGGGTAGGGCAGCGCCGGGCGCACGGTGCAGGAGTTCTTGTCGAGGTCGACGATGACGATGCGCCGCCACTCCCAGTCCGCCTCGGGGGCGCGCAGGTCGAGGCCGTTCTCGGGCATCGGGCGCGGGGCGCGAACCCACCAGTAGTTGGCGAGAGACGTGAGACCGCGGTCGGCGAGAACCGACTCGGCCTCGGCGCGGGTGCCCGCCTCGCCGAGCGGGTGGCCGATGAGGTTGAGCGGCACAAACGACCCGTCCTCGAGCGGATCGAGATAGCCGGTGAGTTCGCCGTCGTTCGGACGGCGGAATGCGATCCAGTGCTCAGCCACGCCACGAATGTAGCACCCGTGCCACCGTTTGTCCCGGGGGTGCATAATCGGGGAATGGCTGCTCAGCGAGGATTCGATCGCATCGTCAACCTCAGTGACGCCGTCGTCGCGATCGCGGCGACCCTGCTCATCCTGCCCCTCGTCGACACCGCGTCGACGATACGTTCGAGCGACGTCGGCGGGCTGCTCGTCGAGCACTGGAACGCGCTCTTCGCCTTCGTGCTGAGCTTCGCCGTGATCTGCCGTTTCTGGCTCGTGCACCACGGCATGTTCAACCAGCTCGTCGGGTTCACGAAGCCGCTGCTGTGGGTGAACTTCGTCTGGATGCTCGGCATCGCGTTTCTGCCCTTCCCCACCGAGCTCATCGCCTTCTACCGCATCGACCACCCGGTGGCGTCGGGCCTCTACGTCGGCACCATGCTGCTCACCTCGGCCGCCAGCACCGCGCAACAGTGGATCGCCATCCGCACCCCGTCGATCCAGGCGCCGGAGGTCAGGGGCACGCTCTCCATCGCGCCGGGCCTCTCCGCGACGACGACGCTGCTGGTCGTTCTCGTCATCGTCATCGTGCTTCCCGACGTGGGGCTGTGGGCGCTGCTGCTGCTCATCCCCGCGGGGTGGATCGGCGGGCACTTCGCCGGGCGCATCCGGCACCCCCGTCCGGTCGCCGACTAGCGCTCGCACGTGACGAGTCTTTCTCAGACATACTGGGAGGGCAATCACACCCAAAACAGGAGAGCTCACATGGATACCCCCCTGCCCTCGGATGCGATCGTGACCGGCGGAATCGTCGCCGTTATCGTCATCGTCGTTCTCATCGTTCTATTCACACTCTTGCGCGGCATCAAGGTCGCCAAGCCCGACGAGGCGATCATCGTCACCTCCCGGCAGAAGACCGTCAAGAAGACGGGTGATGCCGAAGACGAGAACGGCGGCCAGCGGGTCGTCTTCGGCTCTCGCGTGTTCGTTATGCCCATCGTCGAAGCCCACTTCAAGCTCAGCCTCCGCAGCCGCCAGCTCAACGTGCAGGCCACCGCGCAGACCAAAGACGCCATCACCATCAAGGTGAACGCCGTCGCCGTGGTGAAGGTGGGTGGTTCGGAGTCGATGGTGCGCGCCGCCGCCCAGCGATTCCTCAACCAGCAGGACCAGATCGAGACCTCCACCGAGGAGGTGCTGAGCGGATCGGTGCGATCGATCGTCGGCCAGCTCACCGTGACCGAGATCATCACCAACCGCTCCGCACTGCAGGGCCAGGTGCTCGAGGCAGTGCGCGAGTCGCTCGACGTGCAGGGCCTGCAGATCGATACTCTGCAGATCAAGGAGATCGACGACGACAACGGCTACATCCGCGACCTCGGTCGTGCCGAGGCCGCCCGCGTGAAGCAGGTCGCCGAGATCGCCGAGTCCGTCTCCCGGCAGGCATCCGAAGAGGCACGCATCTCGGCCGACCAGGCCGTCGCCGAGCAGCAGCGCAAGCTCGACCTGCGCAACGCCGAGATCCAGAAGGAGACCGACAAGGCGCGTGCCGAGGCGGCCGCCGCCCGGCCGCTCGCCGAGTCGATCGCACAGCAGGGCGTCATCGCCCAGGACGAGATCAACGCCGCCTCGCGGGTCGGCCTGCGCAAGCAGGAGCTCGACGCGGAGATCCGCGCCGTCGCCGACGCCGAGGCCTACTCGGTGCTGAAGAACGCCGAGGCGAGCGCCGCGGCTGCCGTCGCGGCCGCAGACTCCAACCGAGACGCGCGAAAGGCCAGCGCCGAAGCCGTCGAGGCCGAGGGTGTCGCCGAGAAGAACCGCCGTATCGCAGCGGCCGAGGCACTGCGTGCCGAGGGCGAGGCAGAGGCCAACTCCATCCGCGTGAAGGGTTCGGCCGAGGCCGAGGCGACGCGCGCGAAGGCCGAGGCGCTCGAAGAGCGGGCCGACGACCTCCTGCGTCAGCAGGTCATCGCCCAGCTGCCCGACATCGTGCGTGCGGCGGCCGAGCCGCTCGCGGCGATCAAGAACATGACGGTGATCTCGTCCGACGGCGGCGGTGCCGAGCAGGTGGGCCAGAACGTCGCCTCCCAGCTCGCGACCTCCACCCAGATCGTTCGAGACCTCACGGGAATCGACATCGCGGAGATCGTCACGGGCCGGGCGACCGGAACCGCCGTGGGCGACGCCCTCGGAGCGCAGATCCCTGCGCAGCGGGCACCGGTCGCGAAGGCGCCGAAGGTCGCGAAGGCTCCTACCGAGCCGACGATCTAGCCGCCGGCAGCATCTCGAAGAACGCCCCCGCCACACCGGCGGGGGCGTTTGTCGTCGCGCTACGGTCGCTGAGCCCGCTACGGTCGCTGAGCCTGTCGAAGCGCCCCGAGCCGCTACGGTCGCCGAGCCGCTACGGTCGCCGAGCCGCTACGGTCGCTGAGCCTGTCGAAGCGCCCCGAGCCGCGCGATCCGCCCCCGCGCGGCGACCTCCGAGGTCGACCGGTTGCCGAGCAGCGCACCGACCAGCCGCAGCACGATCCCCGTCGCCCAGACGACGGGCAGCGGGGACCGTCGCAGGCCGAGCATCTGCCGGTACTCGCGCGGGATCGACGCGACGGCTCCCGCGAACAGCACCCGGTAGGCCGGCATCATGCTGCGACGCAGCGGGGGATTGCGGATGAACCGCACCGCCTCGGCCACCCGCTCGTCGCTCTTCAGAGTGCCCGCGTCAGTGAATGCCCGCAGCCTCCCACGCAGCTCGGCCTCCGAACGCGGAGGATCGACGACGCCCACGAGCTCGCCGGCCTTCGCCCACTCGCTCACGTAGGCGTCGGCGCCGCCCGGAATCGCCCCGCCCCACAGCTCGTGGCAGGAGAGGAAGGCGTCGGTGAACACGATGTGCACCCACGAGAGCAGTTCGGGGTCGCCCGCCGCGTAGGGGCGGGTGTGCCCGCGCGCATCCGTGTACGTTCCCGCGACCCGGTCATGGAATCGCCCGACCCGCGACGACTCCGCGACGGCGACCGCGGTGTCGGCGAAGGTCACGGTGACGAGCCACTGGATCGTGCCGGAGAGCCGCCCCAGCGGGTCCTCCCGGTACCTCGACCAGTCGTGCACCCCCGCCATCGCCCCGGGGTGCAGCGTCTGCATCAGCAGTGCGCGGATTCCGGCGACGAGTGTGGGGATGCCGCCGTGCACCGCCCACGAGGCGGAACCCGGCCCGAAGAACCCGGCGTCGTCGCCCTCGGCTATGCGGTCTACCCAGCGTGGCTTGCCGTCGCTGGTGCCCGAGAAGGTGGTGAGCAGGTGCGACCGCCAGCTGTCGACGAACCTGCTCACGAGAATCCGGTGCGGCGCACGGTGTCGGGTGAGTCGCTCATCCACCGACGATACGTCGCCCCGCCGCGGGTCGCTAGAGCTGGTGCTCTCCCCGCAGCTTCTCGATGTCGCGCCGGTCCTTCTTCGTCGGGCGGCCGGCGCCGCGGTCGCGCACCGCAGTCACCACACGCTCCTCCTTGGGCGGCGGGGGAGGAGTGAGATCGTCGAAGCACTCGGCGGCGACCGTGGCACTCACACGCTTCACGATGAGCCGGCGAACGATGAGGATGCGTTCTCCCTCACCCGTGCGCACCCGCACCTCGTCGCCGATGCGCACCGACTGGGCCGCCTTCGCCCGCTCGCCTCCCACACGCACGTGACCGGCCTTGCTGGCTGCGGTGGCGGCCGAACGGGTCTTGAGCACACGCACCGCCCAGATCCAGCTGTCGACCCGCACCGAAGTGGGGCCGCCGGGCCCGGTCGTGTGGCTCATCTAGTTCTTCTTGCTCGCGGCTTCGCGCTTCTTGCGCTCCTTGCGCTCGGCCTCGGCGATCGCGGCGACCTCGGGGGTCGGCGCGCTCCCGCCGAGCCTGGCCGGCTGCCACCACGCGCCGGTGCCGTCGACCGGGTAGCGGTCCTGCAGCGAGTGCACGAGTTGCTGAAGCCGGGCGCGCAGGTTCGTCGTCAGTTCTGCCGCGTCATCCGCCGGACCCGGGTAGAAAGGCGCGCCGACGGCAAAGCCGATCGGCAGGCCGAACTTCTCGCGCAGCGTCGAGCCCGCCGACTTGGTCAGCAGCCGCTGCCCGCCCCAGACCGCGACGGGGATCACGGGAACGCCGGCCTCCGCCGCCATCCGCACCGCACCCGACTTGAGGGCGCGCACCTCGAACGACGCGCTCACGCCGCCCTCGGGAAACACCCCGAGCACCTCGCCCTCGCGCAGGGCCTCCACGGCGAGGGCGTAGGCGTCGGCGCCGGCAGACATGTCGACAGAGATGTGGTGCATGCCGCGCAGGAAGAATCCGACGGCGGGTTTGTCGAAGGCGCCCTTCTGGGCGAGGAAGCGGATGTGGCGTCGGTTGCGCTTGAACATCATCCACTCGACGAGGGCGAAGTCCATGTAGCCGAAGTGGGTGATCGCGAGAACCGCGCCGCCGGTGTCGGGCAGGTTCTTGCCTCCCGTCACGGTGGGTTTGAGCCGCAGAAGACCGAACAGTGTGCGCCCCAGGCCGACGGCAGTGATGTAGATGGGTTCCGCCCCGTGCTTCGTCATTGCCTCAGGATAATCGGGTTCGCTGTGGGCTCGTGGGCGCACCCGCTTTTGGTATAGAAAGTTAGGGATGCCATACTTAGGCAATGCTTACTTCCGACGCGACGGCAACCATCGAGACGGATTCCCGACCCTCATACCGCCCGTTCCGGGTGCGTGTGCTGCGCGTGCAGGTTCTCAGCGAGCATTTCACCCGCGTCACTTTCACGGGCGACGAACTCGACACCTTCGGACGCCTCGGCCTCGACCAGCGCATCAACCTGGTCTTCCCGATCGACGGGGTCGGCTTCAGCGACTGCGGCTGGGACGACGAGCAGCCCATGGCCGAGGGCCACTGGTATTCGCAGTGGCGCGCCCTGAGCAACGAGGTGCGCAACCCGCTGCGCGTCTACACGGTGCGCTCGATCCGCCCGGCCGAACGCGAACTCGACGTCGACTTCGTGGTGCACGGCGACGGACCGGCCGCACGCTGGCTCGCCGCGGCGGCCCCGGGCGACGACCTCATCATCATCGGACCCGACGCCCGTAGCGAGAACTCGCACGTCGGCAGCGACTGGCACCCGGGTGCCGCGCGCAACCTCCTGCTCGTCGGCGACGCGACCGCCGCCCCGGCGATCGCCGCCATCCTCGAATCGCTCCCGCCCGAGAGGTCGGCCCACGCCATCATCGAGGTTCCGGATGCGGCCGACGCCATCGCGCTCAGCCATTCGGCCCGGGTGACGGTCGACTGGATCGAACGCGGCAGCGCGGCCCCGGGTGCGACGCTCCTTCCTGCCGTGCACGAGTGGGTCGCCGCCCGCCCCGAGATCGTCGACTCCACGCTCGCCGCCTCGGCCCAGTCGGTCGAGGAGTCGGCCGACCCCGATGCCATCCTCTGGGACGTGCCCGTGGCGCCGACCGGCGCGAGCCTCTACGCGTGGGTGGCCGGCGAGGCATCCGCCATCACGAGCATCCGCCGCTACCTGGTTCGCGACGTGGGCATCGACCGAGGCCAGGTGGCCTTTATGGGCTACTGGCGCAACGGAAGGTCGAACGACTGATCGCGCGACGCACGTTCGGCTTCGTCGCACTGCTCGTCGCACTGCTGGTCGTCGTGCTTCTGAGCCTCACGATCGGCTCCCGCGCCATCAACCCCGCCGACGTGTTCGGTGCGGTCTTCGCGCCGGACACCTCGAACACCGACCACATGGTCGTGCGCGACCTGCGGGTTCCGCGCACCGTCGTCGGCCTGCTCGCCGGGCTCGCGCTCGGGCTGGCGGGAACGATCATGCAGGGGGTGACGCGCAACCCGCTCGCCGACCCCGGCCTGCTCGGCGTCAACGCGGGCGCCTCGCTCTTCGTGGTGGTCGGAATCACCTTCTTCGGCGCGACCCAGCCGGAGGCGTTCGTCTGGTTCGCCTTCGCGGGCGCCGCGGCGGCGACCGCCGCCGTCTACGCGATCGGCGCGAGCGGCAGCGGGGGAGCGACCCCGATCAAGCTCGCCCTCTCCGGCGCCGCCCTCACCGCCGCCCTCACCTCGCTCATCACCCTGCTGCTCATCACGAACCTCGACACCCTGCAGCTCTACCGCTTCTGGGCGGTCGGTTCGCTCGTGGGCCGCGACCTCGGCACCGCCGCCGTCGTGCTTCCCTTCCTGCTGCTGGGAGGGGTGCTCGCCTTCGTGACCTCCCGCTCGCTCAACGTGCTCTCGCTCGGCGACGACGTCGCGCGCGGACTCGGGCAGAGCCTCGTTCGCGCCCGCGTCACCTCGGCGCTCGCGATCGTGCTGCTCTGCGGTGCGGCCACGGCCCTCGCCGGACCCCTCGTGTTCGTCGGTCTCGTTGTGCCGCACGTCGCCCGCCGCCTCGTCGGCTCGGACTACCGCTGGATCCTCGCCTACTCGGTGCTGCTCGGCCCCATCCTGCTGGTCTGCGCCGACATCGTCGGACGGCTGGTCGTGCCGCCCGGCGAACTCGAGGCCGGCCTCGTCGTCGCCCTCCTCGGCGCGCCCGTGCTCATCGCCTTCGCGCGCAGCTCCACGGTGAAGTCGCTGTGAGCGTGGTCGAGCCGTCAGTCGGGCCGCCTGTCGGGCCTCCCGTCGGGCCTCCCGTCGGGCCCGCGGTCGAGGCGGTGCGCCGGTCGCGCTCCCGGCGCAGCCGGCGCTACGTCGTGGTCGTCTCCGTTCTGGCGGCACTCGCGCTCGTCATCGCGGCCCTGAGCCTCTGTGTCGGCGCCTACACGCTCAGCGTCCCCGACGTCATCCGAACCCTCCTCGGTGGCGGCGAGGGGCGCGAGTCGTTCGTTGTGCTGCAGCTGCGCGCCCCGCGTCTTGTGCTCGGCATCATCACCGCGATCTGCTTCGCCGTGGCGGGCGCGCTCTTCCAGACCCTGCTGCGCAATCCGCTCGCGAGCCCCGACATCATCGGTGTCTCCGGGGGAGCGAGCCTCGCCGCCGTCTTCGCGATCCTCGTTCTCGGCCTCGGCGGTCTCACCGTGTCGCTGTTCGCCTTCGCGGGGGCGCTGATCGTCGCCGCGGCGATCTACCTGCTCGCCGCCCGCGGCGGCCTCAACGGCTACCGCTTTGTGCTCATCGGCATCGGAATGGCGTTCATCGTCAACGCCGCGCTCAACTTCATGATCACCCGCGCCGAGGTGCGCGACGCCCAGGAGGCGCTGGTCTGGCTCGTCGGCAGTCTCGGCAGCGCGCGCTGGCCCGAGATCGCCCTGATCGCCCTCTGCGCCGCCGTGCTGCTGCCGCTCGTCGCCGTGATGGCGCCGCGCCTGCGCATGCTGCAGCTCGGCGACGACACGGCGCTCGGTCTCGGCGTGCACGCCGAGCGGATGCGGCTCGTGCTGCTGATTCTCGCGGTCGCCCTCGTCGCCGTCGCGACCGCCGCCGTCGGGCCGATCGCGTTCGTCGCGTTCGTGTCGGCGCCCATCGCCCGCCGCATCGTCGCCACCGGCGGCCTCGCGCTCGTGCCGAGCGCGCTCGTGGGCGTCATCGTCGTCACCCTGTCCGACTTCGTCGCCCAGCACCTGCTCGGCAGCGTCACCGTGCCGGTCGGCGTCATCACCGGCGTCGTCGGGGCGCCCTACCTGCTCTGGCTGCTCACCACGTCGGGCCGCAACGGTCGAGGAGACTGATCATGTCCACTGCCCACGAACTCCGGGCCGAGGGCCTGCGCCTCGGCTACGACGGCCGCACTGTCATCGAGAACCTCGACCTGCTCGTGCCCGATGGCGAGGTCACCGTCATCGTCGGGGCCAACGCCTCCGGCAAGTCGACCCTGCTCCGCGGGGTCGCCCGGCTTATGCGACCGCAGGCGGGCGCGGTCACCCTCGACGGCCGGGACATCCACTCGATGCTCTCGGCGGAGGTCGCCCGGCTGCTCGGGCTGCTGCCGCAACAGCCGGTCGCCCCCGACGGCATCACCGTCGCCGACCTGATCGGCCGCGGCCGCCACCCGCACCAGAGCTGGTTTCGCCAGTGGTCGGCGACGGATGAAGCGGCGGTCGCCCGCGCGCTCGAGGCGACCTCCACGACCGAGCTCGCCGACCGGCGCGTCGACGAGCTCTCGGGCGGCCAACGCCAGCGCGTCTGGATCGCGATGGCCCTCGCTCAGGAGACCGACATCCTGCTGCTCGACGAGCCGACGACCTTCCTCGACGTGGCCCACCAGATCGAGGTGCTCGACCTGCTCGCCCAGCTCAACCGCGAACGCGGCACCACGGTGGTCATGGTGCTGCACGACCTCAACCTCGCCGCGCGCTACGCCCACCACCTGGTCGTGATGGTCTCCGGGGCCATCGCCACGAGCGGGCGGCCCTCCGACGTGATCACTCCCGAGGTGGTCACCGCTGCCTTCGGCCTCGACTGCCTCGTCGTCGCCGACCCCGTGTCGGGCTCGCCGCTCGTAATACCGAAGGGCCGCTTCCACCGGGGAGAGGCGGCCGCGTCCTAGGATAGGCTACCCTTACCATCTTCCAACCCCGAGGAGTCTCCCCGTGTCCCACCGCATCACCATCCGCGCAGCAGCGGCAATCGCAGTAGTCGGCGCACTCGCGCTGGCCGGCTGCGCGAGCAGCACCGAGCCCGACGACTCCGGCGCGGCCGCGAGCGACGGCACGTTCCCCGTCACGATCGAGCACGCCTTCGGCGAGACCACGATCGACGAGGCGCCCGCGAACGTCGTCACCTGGGGCTGGGGGAGCACCGAGGCGTCGATCGCCCTCGGCGTCGTGCCGGTCGCGATCCCGTTCGACTCCTACGCCGGCGGCGACGACGGTGTTCTGCCGTGGGTGACCGAAGAACTCGACAACCTCGGCGTCGACACCCCGATCGTGCTCTCCAACGACGGCGAAGCGCCGCCCTACGAGGAGATCGCGGCGGCCGACCCCGACGTGATCCTCGCCGGATACTCGGGCATCACCGAGGAGCAGTACGAGCTGCTCAGCGAGATCGCACCCACCGTCGCCTACGAGGGCGAGGCGTGGAGCACGCCGTGGAAAGACGTCGTGACGACCGTGGGCACCGCGCTCGGCAAGAGCGCCGAGGCCGACACCGTGCTCGCCGACCTCGACGAGGTGCTCGCCGAGGGCGCCGCAGCGCACCCCGAACTCGAGGGCAAGTCCGTCGCCGCCGTCTGGGATGTCGCGGGCACCTTCTACGTCTACAAGGCGGCTGACTCGCGCGTCGCCTTCCTCTTCGACCTCGGGCTGGTCAACGCTCCCGCGGTAGACGAGCTCTCCAACGGCGACTCGACGTTCTACTACACGCTCAGCTACGAGCAGCTCGACAAGCTCGAGAGCGACATCGTCGTGGTCTACTCCGACACGCAGGCCGAGCAGGACGCCTTCATCGCCGCGCCGTACGCCCAGGCGATTCCCGCGGTCAAGGCCGGAGCCGTGGCCCCGGTCGTCGGCACCGAGCTCATCGCGGCCGTCTCGCCCCCCACGGCGCTCTCGCTCACCTGGAAGCTCGACACCTACCTCGACAGCCTCTCGGCCGCCGCGGCAGTCGTCGACGGGGAGTAGACGCCCGAACGACCAGCAGGTCGATCGCCTAGTGGGCGGCCGCGAGTTCCGACTTCCAGCGCACGAGTGAGCGCACGGTGTCGTCGGGGTCGTCCGCTAGGCGCTCCATCACGTCGACGGGCACGAAGTAGTTGACGGCGAGCCATCCGCGCACCGTCTCCGACTCGTCGTCGGCGAGGGAGCGCAGGATGTCGCAGGGCACCGACTCGTTGCGGGCGAGGCATGCGCGAACGCTCGCCTCCGGATCGTGCGCGAGGGCCTCGAACAGGTCTTCCGGCGCGTGGTAGCTGCTCGCGACGCTCTCCCTGATCTTCGGGTTGGCGTGGGTGGCGAGCAGCCGCAGCCGGGCGATCTTCGACTCGGTCACGGCTGGGGCCGGGTGCAGCGCGGCCGCCTGCTCGGGCGTGAGCATCACCGGGGCGTGGTCGCGCATCGCCTGGCGCTGCGCCGGAGTGTTGAATCGGATGCAGGACATGCCCCTACGCTACCCGCCGGTCGCGTCGGCCGCCGGAGCGACATTCCGACGTCGCGGCGGCCACGGCACGATCGGCGACGTCGTCGCCTGGTAGTCGGCGTACTCGGGATACCGGCCCCGGGTGATGCTCTCGGTGAAGACCGTCGAGCCGACGAAGAGCAGGGTGAGCAGCAGCGCGCCGAGCACCGTCCACTGCAGCAGCGAGCCGGCCGCGGAGGCGCCGAGCAGAAAGATCACCCACCACTGCGCCTGCTCGAAGAAGAAGTTCGGGTGCCGGGAGAGACGCCACAGCCCGGTCTGCAGAAACCGCGGGGAGGCGTCGGCCTGCGCGGCCTTCCAGACGTGGAAGTCCCACTGCTGCTGGTCGGCCACCGTCTCGCCGGCGAGCAACGCGACGAAGACCAGCGCGAGCACCGCGTCGAGCGGCCCGAACGGAGCGGGGTTCTCGAGAGCCGTGAGCGCCGGAAGCGTGATGAGCACGAGGATCGCGTTCTGGTAGAGCACGATGAAGAACAGGTTGAACAGCTCGAACTGCCAGCGGCGCAGACGGCCGCGCAGAATCGGCCAGCGGTAGTCCTCCATGCCCGTGTAGCCGCCCTTGCGGGCGAAGTTCGCGGTGAGCCGGACACCCCAGAGCGTCACGAGAACCGCCATGACGTTCAGCCGAACGTCGGCGAGGCCCGCGGATGCCGCGAAGACCCAGACGTACACGACCGGCAGCACCGACCACAGTCTGTCGACCCACGAGTGGTCGCGGGTGAGCAACGACAGCACCCAGGCGGCGGCGCACGCGGTCGCCGAGATGAGAAGCACCAGAACAAGCGGACTCATGCTCCCAGCGTAGAACGGGTGGCTCGCTAGACTCGGGATTTGTGAGCCCCGAACCCGAATCCTCGCCCCGCGCGGCAGCGGAGGTCAGCTCGCGGATCTGGACGGTTCCGAACATCCTGAGCTTCGCCCGGCTCGCGCTGGTTCCGGTGTTCCTCTGGCTGATCGTGCGCGGCGACGACGCGTTGGCGCTGCTCGTGCTCGTCATCTCGAGCGTCACCGACTACCTCGACGGGATCATCGCCCGCAGATTCGGCCAGATCACCCGGCTCGGCCAGCTGCTCGACCCCGCCGCCGACCGCCTCTTCATCTTCGCCGCCCTCATCGGGCTCTCGGTGCGCGGCATCGTGCCGTGGTGGTTTCTCGCCGTCATCCTCGGCCGTGACCTTATGCTGGCCGCGATCGGCGTCTTCCTCGCCAATCACGGCTTCGGACCGCTGCCGGTGCACCATCTCGGCAAGGTGGCCACGTTCGCTCTCTTCTACGCCCTTCCGATCGTGATGCTCGGCCAGGCATTCCCCGCGACCGCGCCGATCGCCGATCCGATCGGCTGGGCGTTCGCGGTGTGGGGAGCTTTCCTCTACTGGTGGGCGGGCGTGGTTTACCTGCGCGAGGCGATCCGCGTGACCCGACTTCGCTAACAGGCAAATTCTTTCGCCTCGGAGCGGGGCCTGTATCCGTTACGCTGGAGAACCAGCAGGGCTAGCCACGAGGTTAGTTAGGGAGGTTCACATGAATGATTCAGATATTCCGGGTCAATCAGGCGTGAATCCGCCCAACGAAGAAGCCAACGCGCAAGAGGAAAAAGCCAACGTGCCCCAGGAAAACGACACGACGCTGACATTCGGCAATGAATTCGGCGCTCAGCTTGCCGCCCTCGAGGGAGAGGTCTCCAGTGAGGAACAAGATGCGATAGCGGCGCTGCCGTCTGGCTCGGCACTGCTGATCGTGCGTCGCGGCCCCACAGCGGGCGCCCGCTTCCTGCTCGACGCCGATGTGACGACCGCGGGCCGTCACCCCGAGGCCGACATCTTCCTCGACGACGTCACCGTCTCCCGCCGTCACGCGCAGTTCCTGCGCCACGGCACGAGCTTCGAGGTTAAAGACCTCGGCTCGCTCAACGGCACCTATCTCAACGGCGAGCGCATCGCGACCGAGCCGCTCGGCGACCGCGCCGAGGTGCAGGTCGGAAAGTTCCGGCTCACCTTCTACGCGTCGCGCGTAGACCTCGCAAACGCGGCTGGCAAATAGTGGCACGAGCAACTGCCCAGGCACGCGTGCCTGGGGCCAGTGGCCTCCTCAGCATCGGGCAGGTGCTCGCGAAACTCAACCCTGAGTTTCCCGACCTCAGCCCGTCGAAGCTGCGCTTCCTCGAAGAGCGTCAGCTGATCACCCCGGCCCGCACAGACTCGGGCTATCGCAAGTTCAGCACCACAGACATGGACCGCCTGCGGTTCGTGCTGACGATGCAGCGCGACCACTACCTGCCGCTCAAGGTCATCCGCGGCTACCTCGACGACTTCGACGCCGGCCGCCAGCCCGAGCTGCCGCGGGGCGCCCTGCAGGCGCCGTCGATGCTCAGCTCCGAGCGCCGACTCTCTCGTGACGAGCTCATCCGCGAGGCGGGCGCCAACGCGATGCTGCTCAACGACGCCGTCTCCGCGTCGCTCATCGTCGCCGCCGACAACTTCGGCGAAGACGTGCTCGCGGTTCTCAAGTCGCTCGTCGAGCTGCAGCGCTCGGGAATCGAGCCGCGCCACCTGCGCGGATTCCGTGCGGCGGCAGAGCGCGAGCTCGGCCTCATCGAGAACGCCCTGATGCCCGTCGCACGCCGCAAAGACGCCTCCAGCCGGGCGAAGGCGGCCGAAATGGCGCGCGAGATCGCGAGCCAGCTCGAAATTGTGCGCAGCAGTCTTATCCGCTCCGCCCTCACCCGCCTCGATTCGTAGTACCGTCGAGTATCAGCACGTGCGACACGCCGGGCAGTTTCTCCGGATGTGCGGTGCGTTCGACCGGTGTCTCGGTACCGTGGAGTTCGACAACATTAAGCGTCAACTTCACGATGAAGGTTAAGAGGACAAAGCCATGAGTGAACTCAGCCGTAGCGAGGAATCCCGCTACGACCTAGGCCTCCTCTTCACCGACGGAATGCCCAACCACGACGACGCCACCGGCTACCGCGGCGCCGTCGCCGCACGGGCCGCCGGCATCAGCTACCGCCAGCTCGACTACTGGGCCCGCACCGAGCTCGTCGTGCCCACCGTGCGCGGCGCGGCCGGCAGCGGCTCGCAGCGTCTCTACGGCTTCCGCGACATCCTCGTGCTCAAGCTCGTCAAGCGCCTGCTCGACACCGGCATCTCCCTCCAGCAGATCCGCATCGCCGTGAACCAGCTGCGTGAGTCGGGAATCAACGACCTCGCCCAGACCACGCTGATGAGCGACGGCGCCAGCGTCTACCTGTGCACGAGCAACGACGAGGTCATCGACCTCGTCAGCCGCGGCCAGGGCGTCTTCGGCATCGCCGTGGGCAAGGTGCTGCGCGAGGTCGAGACGAGCCTCATCGAACTCGACTCCGTTCTGGCCGAAGACCCCGCAGACGAACTGGCGAAGCGCCGCGAGAGCAAGGCCAGCTAGCCCCCTCGAACATAAGAAGAACCCCGGCTCGATGACGAGCCGGGGTTCTTTTGTGTCTGTCTGGCTGCCGGGGGTCAGCGAACCTCGCTGTAGTCGCCGATCTTCGCGGTGCGCATGATGCGGTCGAGCAGCTGGTCGAAGTTGTGCGCCATCTCCTCGGCGCTCTCGCCGGGCCACACGTGCAGGGGCTTCGCGGCGCCCTGAGCCTGCTGAAGCGACGTGCGCTCCGGCAGCTGGGGGCTGAGCACGAGGGGGCCGAACATGTCGCGCAGCTCCTTGATGCGGAACTGGTGCTCCAGCGACTGGATGCGCACGCGGTTCACGATGATGCCGAGGGGCTGCAGGCGGGGGGAGAGCCCGCGTCGGATCTCCTCGATCGCACGCAGGGCGCGGTCGGCGGCCGCCACCGAGAACAGACCGGGCTCGGTGACCACGGTCACGCGGTCGCTCGCCGCCCAGGCGGTGCGGGTCAGCGCGTTGAGCGACGGCGCGCAGTCGATGAGAACGAGGTCGTAGTCGCTCTCGACGTTGGCGAGGGCCTCTTCGAGCTTCCAGATCTCACGGATGCTCGGGTGCGGTCCGTCGAAATTGATGGCGGATGGCGATCCGATGAGAACGTCGATCTTGCCGGGGCGCCCCCGGGTCCAGCCGCTCGGGGCGATCGCTGCTCGAACGACTTTCTCTTTCGGCGACGCGAGCACATCCGCGATGTTGAGTCGGCCGGTGACATCGATATCCATACCGGTGGAGACATCGGCTTGGGGATCGAGATCGACGACAAGGGTTCTGAGGCCCTTTGCGAAGGCGGCAGAGGCGAGCCCAAGGGTGACCGTGGTCTTGCCCACACCCCCCTTGAGGGAGCTGACGCTGAGTACATGCACGAGTAACGACGATACCTTCACTAGTCTTAAAGAACCTAAACGTCTGCGGTGTGCCGAAAGGGCTCAATGTTCAAGAAGATTCTCGTCGCCAACCGTGGTGAAATTGCGATCCGCGCTTTTCGCGCAGCTTACGAGCTCGGTGCCAAGACCGTCGCAGTGTTCCCCTACGAAGACCGCAACTCGATGCATCGGCTCAAAGCCGACGAGGCATACCAGATCGGCGAAGAGGGCCACCCCGTGCGCGCCTACCTCGATGTCGACGAGATCATCCGGGTAGCGGTGGAGTGCGGCGCAGACGCCATTTACCCCGGCTACGGCTTCCTTTCGGAGAACCCCGACCTCGCGCAGGCCGCCGCGGCCGCCGGGATCACGTTCATCGGCCCGCCCACCAAGGTGCTCGAGATGGCCGGAAACAAGGTCACCGCGAAGGAGCACGCGATCGCCGCCGGAGTGCCGGTGCTCAAGTCGACGGAGGCCTCGAAAGACATCGAACTGCTGCTCGAGCAGGCCGGCGACATCGGATTCCCAATCTTCGCGAAGGCCGTCGCCGGCGGCGGCGGACGCGGAATGCGCCGTGTAAACACACAGGAAGAACTCAGGGGCGCACTCGAGGAAGCCATGCGCGAGGCCGACAGCGCCTTCGGCGACTCGACCATGTTCCTCGAGCAGGCCGTTGTGCGACCGCGTCACATCGAGGTGCAGATCCTCGCCGACGCCCACGGCGGAACCGTGCACCTGTTCGAGCGCGACTGCTCGGTGCAGCGACGCCACCAGAAGGTCATCGAGATCGCGCCCGCGCCGAACCTCGACGAGAGCATCCGCCAGGCCATGTACCGCGACGCGATCGCCTTCGCCAAGTCGATCGACTATGTGAACGCCGGCACCGTCGAGTTCCTGCTCGACACGGTGGGGGAGCGCGAGGGCCAGCACTTCTTCATCGAGATGAACCCGCGCATCCAGGTCGAGCACACGGTGACCGAGGAGGTCACCGACGTCGACCTCGTCTCCTCGCAGATGCGCATCGCCTACGGGCAGAGCCTCGCCGAGCTCGGTCTCGAGCAGGGCGACATCCGGCTCCGCGGCGCGGCCCTGCAGTGCCGCATCACGACGGAAGACCCCGCCGCGGGGTTCCGCCCCGACACCGGCAAGATCACCACCTACCGCTCGCCCGGCGGCGCCGGCATCCGCCTCGACGGCGGAACGGTGAGCGCGGGCGCACAGATCTCGCCCCACTTCGACTCGATGCTCGTGAAGATGACCTGCCGGGGCCGCGACTTCGCCGCCGCGGTCAACCGCGCACGCCGCGGACTCGCCGAGTTCCGCCTGCGCGGCGTCTCCACGAACATCCCGTTCCTGCAGGCCGTTCTCGACGACCCCGACTTCATCGCCGGCGACCTGAGCACCTCGTTCATCGAGGAGCGCCCGCAGCTGCTGAACTCCCACCAGTCGAAGGACCGCGGAACGAAGATCCTCAACTGGCTCGCCGAGGTCACCGTCAACCAGCCCAACGGCGACGGCGCCGGCCTCATCAACCCGCAGGTCAAACTGCCGGTCGTCGACCTCGACGCCCCCGCTCCCGCCGGATCGCGGCAGAAGCTGCTCGAGCTCGGCCCCGTCGGGTTCGCGACCGCGCTGCGCGCCCAGACCGCCCTCGCGGTCACCGACACCACGTTCCGCGACGCCCACCAGTCGCTGCTCGCGACCCGGGTGCGCACGCGCGACCTCGTCGCCGTGCTGCCGCACGTGGCCCGCATGACCCCCGAGCTGCTGTCGGTCGAGGCCTGGGGCGGAGCGACCTACGACGTCGCGCTGCGATTCCTCGGCGAAGAGCCCTGGGAGCGCCTCGCGTCGATGCGCGAGGCCCTGCCCAACGTCAACATCCAGATGCTGCTGCGCGGCCGCAACACCGTCGGCTACACGCCCTACCCCACGCAGGTGACCGACGCGTTCGTGCGCGAGGCCGCCGCGACGGGCGTCGACATCTTCCGCATCTTCGACGCCCTCAACGACGTCGCGCAGATGCGCCCGGCCATTGAGTCGGTGCTCGAGACGGGCACCACGCTCGCCGAGGTCGCCCTCTGCTACACCGGCGACCTGCTCGACCCCGCCGAGAACCTCTACACCCTCGACTACTACCTGCGTCTCGCCGAGCAGATCGTCGAGTCGGGCGCCCACGTGCTCGCCATCAAGGACATGGCCGGCGTGATGCGCGCGGGTGCCGCTGAGAAGCTCGTGACGGCCCTCAGAGAGCGTTTCGACCTCCCGGTGCACGTGCACACGCACGACACCGCCGGCGGGCAGCTGGCGACCCTCCTCGCGGCCGCGCGCGCCGGCGCCGACGCGGTCGACGTGGCGAGCGCGCCGATGGCCGGCACAACCAGCCAGCCGTCGGCATCCGCCCTCGTCGCCGCCCTCGCCCACACCGAACGCGACACCGGGCTGTCGCTGCAGGCCGTGAGCGACCTCGAGCCCTACTGGGAGGCCGTGCGCCACGTCTACAAGCCGTTCGAGTCCGGTCTCGCCGGGCCCACCGGCCGTGTCTACAAGCACGAGATCCCCGGCGGCCAGCTCTCCAACCTGCGCCAGCAGGCGATCGCGCTCGGTCTCGCCGACCACTTCGAGAAGATCGAAGACCTCTATGCCGCGGCGAACGTGATGCTCGGACGCCCGCCCAAGGTCACCCCGTCGTCGAAGGTCGTCGGCGACCTCGCGCTCGCCCTCGCGGCGGCCGACGCCGACCCGGCCGACTTCGAGCAGAACCCCGACAAGTACGACATCCCCGACTCGGTCATCGGCTTTATGGCCGGCGAGCTGGGCGAACTGCCCGGCGGATGGCCGGAGCCGTTCAGAACCAAGGTTCTCGCGGGCCGCACCGTCAAGATCGGTGTCGAAGAGCTCAGCGACGACGACAAGGCCGCCCTCGGGGCCGATTCGGCGTCGCGGCGTTCGGCGCTCAACCGCCTGCTCTTCGCTGGCCCGGCGAAGATCTTCGACACCGTGCGCGAGACCTACGGCGACCTGTCTGTGCTCGACACGACCGACTACCTCTACGGCCTGCACCAGGGCGCCGAGCATGTCGTCGAGATCAGCAAGGGCGTGAGCCTCTACGTGGGGCTCGAGGCCATCGGCGACGCCGACGACAAGGGTTTCCGCACCGTCATGGCGACCCTCAACGGCCAACTGCGCCCCGTGTTCGTGCGCGACACGAGCATCTCTGTCGTCACCGCGACGGCCGAGAAGGCGGATGCCGCGAAGCCCGGCCACATCGCGGCGCCGTTCTCCGGCGTGGTCACCGTGCAGGTGGCCGTGGGCGACGTCGTCACCGCGGGGCAGAGCGTCGCGTCGATCGAGGCCATGAAGATGGAGGCCGCGATCACCACGTCTGTGGCGGGAACGGTCGCGCGACTGGCCATTCCGAAGACGCAGCAGGTCGACGCGGGCGACCTGCTCGTCGAGGTCACACCCGCGTAGTTCTGCACCGTGGGGAGGGCCACGGCGGCTCTGGCAGTAAAGTGAGAACTGTACTGCACCGAAAGGGAACGCCGCCGTGGCCATTAAACGAAAAAGGGAAGACGGGTCGATTCAGGTTCTCGACGACGAGACCACCGACTCCGCACCCGAGAACGGGGAGCTCGTCAGCGAGCTCGCCGACGATTCCGGTGCCGACCTCGCAGCCGCGCTGCCGGAGAGCCTGACCATCAATGTCGACCTCCCCGCGACCGTGCACTCGGCCCCCGAGCACGAGGTCGCCGTCTCGATCGACGACAACACGATCAACCCCGGCGAAGTCGTGCTGAGCGCCGACCCCACGACGACCACGATCTCCGTCGTCGCCGAAGACGTCACGACCCACCCCGACGAGCCGGTCGAAGAAGAGAAGGTCATTCCCGAGCTTCCCACCAACGACCAGCAGCTGAGCCGTCGCGAGCGCATGCGCGGCGCCGTCTCCGACGCCCCCGAGACGGCGGCGATGCTCACCGCAGACCGTCTGCTCGACACCAAGGGCAAGCGCCGCCACGCGCCCGAGGGCGGCTGGCCGTCGTTCGTCTATGCGATCAGCCTCCACCTCGTGAACCTCGGCGACTCGCAGAAGGTGCGCGAACGCAAGGCCGTCGACGCCCGCATCGACCGCCAGTTCGAGGGCTCGGCGCGGTTCGTGCCCGTGCTCACCCGCAAGGGCGGCGTCGGCAAGACCACGATCACCACGATCATGGGCATGGCCTTCGCCGACGTGCGCGAAGACCGCATCGTCGCGATCGACGCGAACCCCGACCGCGGAACGCTCGCCGAGCGCATCAACAAGCAGACGCGGGCGACGGTGCGCGACGTCGTGACCCGCGCGCCATCCATCAACGGCTTCACCGACTTCTCGACGCTCGTCTCCCGCGACGAGACGCGCCTCGACATCCTCGCCTCCGACACCGACCCGCTGCTCTCCGAGGCGTTCGACGAGAACGACTACAACGTCGTCGCCGACCTGACCGAGCGTTACTATTCGCTCGTGCTCACCGACTGCGGCACGGGAATCGTGCACTCCGTCATGCGCGCCACCCTGCAGCGCGCCGACTCGATCGTGATCGTCTCCGGCGGCAGCGTCGACGAGGCGCGGCTCGCATCCGAGACGCTCACCTGGCTCGAGGCCAACGGCTACGGCGACCTGGTGCGCAACGCGGTCGTCGCCCTCAACACGGCGACGCAGGGCACCAACCTGATCAAGCTCGAAGAGATCGAGGCGCACTTCCGTTCGCGTGTGCGCGAGATCGTGCGCATCCCGTACGACCCGCAGCTCGCCGCGGGCTCCGTCGTCAACTATCGCGAGTTGCGCCCCATGACGCGCAACGCCGCCCGCGAGCTCGCGGCCCTCGTGGCCGACGGACTCCCGGTTCGCCGGGTCATCTAAGCCGGTGGCGATCCGACAGATTCGCCTCTTCGGCGACCCCGTTCTCCGGTCGAAGTGCGACACCATCCCCGCGGGCGACCCCCGGGCGGCAGCGCTCATCGACGACCTCATCGACACCGTGGAGGTTCCCGGCCGCGCCGGCGTGGCCGCCAACCAGATCGGCGTCGGCCAGCGCGCGTTCAGCTACAACGTCGACGGCGTCGTCGGGTACGTCATCAACCCGGTACTCGTCGAGGTGTCGGGCGAGCCCGAGCTCGTCGACGAGGGATGCCTGTCGGTTCCGGGGTTCTACTTCCCGCGGCTTCGCTACCCGTTCGCCCGGGTGACCGGCATCGACCTCGACGGCAACCCGGTCGAGCTCAGCGGCGACGGCCTCATGGCTCAGGCGCTGCAGCACGAGACCGACCACCTCGACGGGCACCTGTTCATCGAGGGGCTCGAGGCAGGCGCCAAGCGCGACGCGATGAAGCTCATCCGCCAGTCGGAGTGGTGGGCGTAGCGCAGCCCACACGACGAAGCCGGCCGCCCGCGAGACGCGAGCGGCCGGCTCGGCCGGCGGCATCCGCTACTTCAGGCTGAGTCCCGCGGTCGACGGCGAGTCCGAGTAGAGCGCCTCGATGGCGGGGGTGAACTCCTCCACGATCAGGGCGCGCTTGATGCTCAACTTGGGCGTCAGGTGACCGCTCGCCTCTGTGAGCTCGATCGGCAGCAGCTGGAACTTGCGGATCGACTCCGCACGCGACACCAGCGCGTTCGCCGCGTCGATGGCCCGCTGCACCTCGGCGATCACGTGCGGGTTCACCGCGGCCTGGGCCAGTGTCATAGTCGCGTCTTCGCCGTTGTTCTTCAGCCACGTGGGCAGCATCTCGGCGTCGAGGGTGACGAGCGCCGCGATGAACGGCTTCTTGTCGCCCACCACGATGACCTGTCCGACGAGCGGGTTGGCGCGAATGGGGTCTTCGAGCGCCGCCGGGGCCACGTTCTTGCCGCCGGCGGTGACGAGGATCTCCTTCTTGCGCCCGGTGATCGTCAGGTAGCCGTCGGAGTCGAGCGAGCCGATGTCGCCGGTCTTGAACCAGTCGCCGTCCATGACCTCGGCGGTCGCCTCCGGGTTGTTCCAGTAGCCGCCGAAGACGTTCACGCCCTTGATCGAGATCTCGCCGTCGTCGCCGATGCGCAGTCCGACACCGGGGAGGGCGGGCCCCGTCGTGCCGATCTTGAACTTGTCGGGCAGGTTGACCGTCGCGGGAGCGGTAGACTCGGTGAGCCCGTAGCCCTCGAGGATTCGCAGGTCGAGGCTGCGGAAGAAGTGGCCGAGACGCGGTCCGAGAGGCGCGGAGCCGGAGACCGCGTACTTGACGCGGCCGCCGAGGGCCGCGCGGATCTTGCTCAGCACCAGGCGGTCGAACAGCGCGAACTGCAGTTTGAGGCCGAGCGGCACCGAGCCGGCGTCGAGGGCCTTCGAGTGCGCGATCGCGACATCGGCGGCCTTACGGAAGATCTTGCCCTTGCCGTTGCCCTCCGCCTTCTGCTCCGAGGAGTTGTAGACCTTCTCGAACACGCGGGGGACCGCGAGCAGGAAGGTCGGGCGGAACGACGCCATCGACGGCAGCAGCAGCTTCGTGTCGGGCTGGTGGCCGACCTTGACGCCGGCGTGCACCGACAGCACCGAGATGAAACGGGCGAAGATGTGGGCCGTGGTGATGAAGAGCAGGGTGGATGACCCGGGGGCGAGCACCTCGTGCATAACAACGGCCGCGTTGCGGGTGAGCTCCACGAAGTTCGAGTGGGTGAGGATGACACCCTTGGGGCGCCCGGTCGACCCGGACGTGTAGATCAGCGTGGCGATGTCGGACCCGACGGCGATGGAGCGACGGCGCTCGACCTCCTCGTCGCTGATACCGGTGCCTGCCGCGGCGAGCTTGTCGAGATCGCCGAGGTCGACCTGCCAGACGTTGTCGATCACGGGCACGTCGCCGCGGATCTCATCGAACTTGGCGAAGTGGCCGGCGCTCTCGACGATGATCGACGTGGCGCCCGAGTCGGTGAGGTTCCACTGCAGCTGGGTGGGAGACGAGGTCTCGTAGATCGGCACCATGATCGCGCCGCTGAACCAGAGCGCGAAGTCGACCAGAGTCCACTCGTAGCGCGTCTTGCACATAAAGCCGACCTTGTCGCCCGGCTCGATGCCGCTCGCGATGAAGCCCTTGGCGAGGGCGACCACCTGGGCGAGAAACTCGGCCGACGTGACGTCGGACCATCCGCCGGTGGCGGTGGGAAGGGCGAACAGCGGCTCGTCGGGTGTGGCGGCGACTCGGTCGATCAGAAGATCGGTCGCATTGGCACTGGGATCCGGCTCCACCACAGGTGGGACGAAATATTCGGTCACGGTAACTCCTTTGGCACCGGGGCGGACTAGGTTTTCCCTACTCTAACCGGGATTCATGAGCGCAAACCGGGTTTCGGCCGGTGGCGTGCCCCCCAAGTCGCGGGGCGTGGCGAGCCAAACTAGACTCGACTCTCGTGCATGCCATCGGAATAGACATCGGCGGAACCAAGATTGCCGGAGCTCTGGTGAGCGAGTCGGGCGAGATCGTCGCCGAAGACCGCCAACCGACTCCAGCGGGAGACCCCGGTCAGATCGTCGACCTCGTCGTCGCCATGATCGACCGGCTCGGCACCGGGCACGAGGTGACGGCCGCCGGGGTCGCCGCCGCCGGATTCGTCGACGCCGCTCAGTCGACGGTGTACTACGCACCCAACATCAGCTGGCGCAACGAGCCGCTGCAACGGCTCATCTCCGACCGGGTGAGCCTGCCGATCACGATCGACAACGACGCGAACGCCGCGGGCTGGGCCGAGTACCGCTTCGGTGCGGGCCGAACGGTGACCGACATGACCATGCTCACCATCGGAACCGGGGTCGGCGGCGCCATCGTCACCCAGGGCCGCCTGTTCCGCGGCGGCTTCGGCGCGGGCGCCGAGCTCGGCCACCTCCGTGTTGTGCCCGACGGCCTGCCCTGCGGCTGCGGCGCGCGCGGCTGCATCGAGCAGTACGGCTCCGGTCGCGCCCTCCTGCGCATGGCCAACGCCCTGGCCGACGCGGGCGGGATCGGCCTGGCACTCGCCGAGGCACGCGCTGCCAACGGCGAACTGAACGGAACCATCGTGGGCGAGTTCATCGCCGCGGGCGACCCCGGCGCGGTTCACGCGCTGCAGGAGCTCGGGCGCTGGCTCGGCCAGGCCTGCGCGTCGCTGAGCGCCGTGCTCGACCCCCAGCTCTTCGTGTTTGGCGGGGGAGTCGCGGTCGCCGGCGACCTGCTCCTCGACCCCATCCGCGAGGCCTACCTGCAGCACTTCCCGGCCCGCGGATACCACCCGGAGCCCGGCTTCGTCATCGCCGAGCTGGAGAACGACGCGGGAGTGGTCGGCGCGGCCGACCTCGCGCGCATCCACGCGACCGCGCATTAGAGTAGTGACCCCAAGCGGAGGCAGATAACGATGTTCTACTGGTTCATGAAGAACCTCGTGGCTGGCCCGATCCTGAAGACGGTGTTCCGTCCGTGGGTGACCGGCCTCGACAACATCCCGAAAAAGGGCGGCGTGATCCTCGCGATCAACCACCTCTCGTTCATCGACTCGGTGTTTCTGCCCCTCGTTCTCGACCGCCGCATCTTCTTCCTCGCCAAGAGCGACTACTTCACCGGTCGTGGCATCAAGGGCTGGGCGACGAAGGCGTTTATGAACGGCACGGGCATGCTGCCCATCGACCGTTCCGGCGGCAAGGCCTCGGAGGCGAGCCTCAACACGGGCCTCAAGGTGCTGCACGACGGCGAGGTGCTCGGCATCTATCCCGAGGGAACCCGCAGTCCCGACGGCAAGCTGTATCGCGGCCGCACCGGCGTCGCGCGCATGATCCTCGAGGGCAACGTCCCCGTGGTCCCCGTCGCGATGATCGACACCGAGAAGATCATGCCGCAGGGCACGACGATCCCCAAGGTCCGCCGACTCGGCATCGTCATCGGCGAGCCGCTCGACTTCTCCCGCTTCGCCGGGCTCGAGAGCGACCGGTTCATCCTCCGCTCGATCACCGACGAGATCATGTACGAGCTCAACCGGCTGAGCGGCCAGGAGTACGTGGATGTCTACGCCTCGTCGGTCAAAGACCGCGCGGCCGCGCGTCCCGCCCGCTGAGCGGCGACGCCGACCCCACCCCGGCCACGGTCGCTGAGCCGACCACGGTCGCTGAGTCGGCCACGGTCGCTGAGCTCGTCGAAGCGCACGCTCCGTAACACAGCACCGTGAGCCGATAAGCTCGTGAGTCGGGCCTGTGTGCCCCTGTCCCACCCCTCGAATCAAAGGAAGCCCCGTGGTAGACCCGTCAGAGCAAGTCGTTCTCGCCGATCCAGCAGTGATCGCCGGGCTCGACTATTGGCGTGAACTGCCGATCAAGCAGCAGCCAGAGTGGCCGGATGCCGCGGCGGTAGCCGAGGCGTCGAAGCAGATCGCGAGCTTCCCGCCCCTCGTCTTCGCGGGCGAGGTCGACGACCTGCGCGACAAGCTCGCGCGTGCTGCCGCCGGCGAGGCCTTCCTGCTGCAGGGCGGCGACTGCGCCGAGACCTTCGCGGGAGCCACCGCAGAGCAGATCAAGAACCGGGTCAAGACCATCCTGCAGATGGCGGTGGTGCTCACCTACGGTGCATCCATGCCCATCGTGAAGATGGGACGAATGGCCGGGCAGTTCGCCAAGCCGCGCTCCACCGACACCGAGACGCGCGGCGACGTCACGCTGCCCGCCTACCGCGGAGACATCGTCAACGGCTACCCGTTCACCGCCGAGTCGCGCACCCCCGACCCGAGCCGTCTTGTGCAGGGCTACCACACCGCCGTCTCGACTCTCAACCTCGTGCGCGCCTTCACGCAGGGCGGTTTCGCCGACCTGCGCCAGGTGCACAGCTGGAACAAGGGCTTCGCGGCCAACCCCGCCAACAAGCGCTACGAGATCCTCGCCCGCGACATCGACCGCGCCATCAAGTTCATGGAGGCGGCGGGAGCCGACTTCGACGAGCTCAAGCGCGTCGACTTCTACGCGAGCCACGAGGGCCTGCTGATGGACTACGAACGCCCGATGACGCGCATCGACTCGCGCACCGGAACGCCGTACAACACCAGCGCGCACTTCCTCTGGGTCGGTGAGCGCACCCGTGATCTCGACGGAGCGCACATCGACTACTTCTCGCGCGTGCGCAACCCGATCGGCGTGAAGCTCGGGCCCACCACGAGCCCCGACGACATGCTGCGGCTCATCGACAAGCTCGACCCGAACCGCGAGCCCGGGCGCCTCACCTTCATCACGCGCATGGGCGCCGGCAAGGTGCGCGACGCCCTGCCGCCCCTGCTCGAGGCGATCAAGGGCCACGAGGCCACCCCGCTGTGGGTCTCCGACCCGATGCACGGCAACGGCCTCACGACGTCGACCGGCTACAAGACCCGTCGTTTCGACGACGTGGTCGACGAGGTCAAGGGATTCTTCGAGGCGCACCGCGCCGTCGGCACCCACCCGGGCGGAATCCACATCGAGCTCACCGGCGACGACGTCACCGAGTGCCTCGGCGGATCGGAGCACATCGACGAGGCCGACCTCGCGACGCGCTACGAGTCGCTGTGCGACCCGCGACTGAACCACATGCAGTCGCTCGAGCTGGCGTTCCTCGTCGCCGAGGAGCTCGCGGCGGTCTAGCCGTCACAACGAGAAAGGGCGGTCCGCTGATGCGGGCCGCCCTTTCTCGTGTGTGCTCTAGTAGTTGGCGTTGATCGTGACTTCTGCGCCGCGAAGGAGTTTCTCGTCCTTCGGGCTCACGCTTCGGACCTCGGCTACGGCCTGGAAAGGTCCCGGCACATTCGTGTTGAGTCTGACCACAAAACCAGCCGCCTCGAGCGCGGCTTTCGCCTGGGGGATGGTCTCGCCCACTACATCGGGAACCTCGACGAGGTCGGGCCCCTTCGAGACGATGAGGTTGATCGAGTCTCCGGGCCTGATGGGTGCATCGGGCGTCACCGTCTGGAGACCGATCACCGCTCCGGTGGGCACTGCGGGGTCGAACACCGGATCGGTCGCGATGCCGGTCAGCTCGACGGCCGTGAGCCGGGCCTGCGCGTCGGCGACCGAGAGGCCGTTGACCGCGGGCAGCGGTCCGGCCGAGACGAGGAACGTCACGGGGCGCTGGTCGAAGTAGTTCTCGCCGGTGACGAGAGTGATGCGCCCCTGCGCGTCGTCTTCACCGAACGCGGCGAGAACGACTCCGGCCGAGACATCCGCACTGAACTGTCTCTCGCTGTCGGTCGGCGGGAAGCCCGTCGACGTCGCGAGCTCCTTGGCGGCGTCTTCGGAGAGACCCGCGAACTCGGGCACGACTATCGGCTGCGGGCCCTTGGAGATCTTGAGCGCCACCACGGTGTCGCGCGACACCTGGGTGCCGGCCGGCGGGTCGGTCGCGGCGACGCTTCCGGCCGCGATGTCGGGGGAGAAGACCTCGTCGCGTGACGCGGCGACCGTGAGCCCGACCTCTTCGATCGCGGCGGCCGCGGCATCAGGGTCTTGACCGATCACGTTCTCGACCGGGATCGAGACCTGAGATCCGGGTCCGGCGCCGAAGTACCAGCCCGTGCCGCCGGCGAGTCCGGCGACGACGATGAACAGCACGATCCACCACCAGGCGCGCGAGTGACGCTTGTTGGCCTGCAGGGTGAGCGCCGCCGTCGCGTCGGAGATGGGGGCGACCGGGCCGGAGGGCTGCGCGGCGCGGATGACGGTGGTCTGGTCGCCGGTGTTCGAGAGGGCGACGGGCAGCACGGTGGTGCGCTGGATGATCGAGGTCGACCCGGTGGGGAGGGCGGTCCTCAGCTGCGACTGGGTCTCGACGACCTGCTCGAGCATGATGCGGGCGTCACGCGGACGCTCGTTGGGCTCGCGCGCGGTCGCCCAGAGCACAAGCTCGTCGAGCTCGGCGGGAACGTTCGGGTTCTTGGTGCTCGGGGTCGGAACCGAGTCGTTGGCGTGCTGGTAGGCGATCTGCATCGGCTGCTCGCCACGGAACGGCTGTTCTCCCGCGAGCATCTCGTACATCATGATTCCCACCGCGTAGATGTCGCTGCGGGCGTCGGCGATGCCGCGCGTCACGAGTTCGGGGGAGAGGTAGGCGATCGTGCCGAGCAGGGCCGCGCCGGTCGCGGTGTTCGCACTCGCGGCTCGTGCGAGGCCGAAGTCACCGATCTTGATGCGGCCGTCGTCGGCGAGCAGCACGTTCTCGGGTTTCAGGTCGCGGTGCACGATGCCCGACTTGTGCGCCGCGGCGAGGCCCGACAACACGGCCTCGAGAATGTCGAGGGTCTGCTCGGGGGTGAGGATCTTGTGCTCGGTGAGCAGGTCGCGCAGGGTGATCCCGGAGAGGTACTCCATGACCAGGTAGGCCATGTCGCTGTCCTGGCCCTGGTCGAAGACATTGACGACGTTGGGGTGCGCGAGGCGCGCCGCGCTTCTCGCCTCCTGGATGAAGCGTTCCTTGAACTGGCTGTCGTCGGCCAGATGGCCGTGCATAATCTTGATCGCGACCCGGCGCTCGAGGCGCAGGTCGGTCGCCAGATAGACGGTGGCCATGCCGCCCCGGGCAATGCGCGATCTGACCTGATAGCGGCCGTCGATGAGACGGCCAATCATGGGGTCAGTTATGTTCGTGCTCACTCGGCCATTCTAAAGTTCGCGTGCCTGAACGCCCGGTTGAACACGGGGCGGTTCGCCATCAGTTGCGCGATCGCGCGCAACGATTTGGTTACTTCAGCTCTGAGAGCCAGAAGCGGGCGGAGGTCTCCCACTTCGCGTAGGCGTCGGGGTAGGCCGAGATCTGCACCTTCTGCGCGGCCTGCGTCACGGTGAGTGCCGACCAGCCGGAGATGTCGAGCAGACCCCGGGTGATGCCCGCGTTCGGGTTCGACGGTCCGCCGTAGAAGAGCTTGGCCGAGTGCGCGGCGTCGGTGAGCTGGGCGACGGTGCCCCAGCCGGAGCTCGGACGCTGCTGGAAGAGGCCGACGGAGTCGAGGTGGCCGTAGTCGATGTTGCGCAGGCTCGACTCCTGCATCGCCGCAGCAAGGGCGATGACGATGCCGTAGTCGCTCACGCCGAGGCTGCGTCCGACCGAGACGATCACGCGGGCGTTGGCCTCCATCTCGGCGGTGAGAAGGGTCACGGTGCCCGGGTTCGCTGCGGGGGCCGCGGCGACGGCGGCCGGGTTCACGAGGGTGCGTCCCGCGTAGATGATGCTGGACTGGGTGAGCCCGTTGGCGCTGAGCAGGGACTGCACGGTGACGCCGAGCTTCGTGGCGATCTTCGTGAGGTTGTCGCCCGCGACGATCGTGTAGGTCGCGCCCGCGGCGGGGGCCGGGGTGGCTGCGATCGGCGCTGCGGCCACCGGCGCCGCGGTGACGGGAGCCGCCGCGGGTGTGGTCGAACCGGGGATCGCGACCGACTGGCCGGGGTAGATGATGCTGGTGGCGCTGAGGCCGTTGGCCGTGAGGATGGCCTGCGTCGTCACGCCGTAGCGCGAGGCGATACGGCTGATGGTGTCGCCGGCGACGATCGTGTAGCGGCCGCTCGCGACGGGCGCGGCGGTGATCGGTGCGGGGGTCGAGGTGGCGACGCCGCCGCCGAGCTTGAGCACCTGTCCCGGGAAGATCGTCGACTTCCAGCCGAGGCCGTTGAGCGCGAGTACCGACGCGGTCGACAGGCCGTAGCGGCCGGCGATGGAGCTGACGGTGTCGCCGGAGGCGACCCGGTAGGTGCTCGGTGCGGCGGCGATCGTCACCTCGCCGACGGGGGTGTTCTCTGCCGAGGCGACGCCGGCGTCGCGAACGGTGGTGTCGGCCGCTGGGCCCGACTTCTCCGACTTGTCGCCGGAGGGCGACTTCGCCTCGACCCGCTCGATCGGACCGGTGAGGTTCATCGACACCGCGATGGACCCGACGAGGATGATCGGCATCGTGGCGAACAGGGACTTGCTGATCATCGATTCGCGGCTCACCGTTGCCGGTTTCGCGAAGGTCGACGATGGGGTCGGGACGAGCCCCGAGAGAACCGTTCCGGCAGTCGTGTGTGTGTCGTGCTCAGAAAGATTAGTCATGGATTCCCCGTCTTGCTCCCGGCCAGGATCGCCGCGCACAGGTGGCGCGACTAGACCAACGTGACACACAAGTGAATGAGAGTCAATCAGTGTGGCTAATGTGACTCGGGTTAATCTGCGCGAAACATTGGCGATTTGCGCACGTCAATGCCGCTCAAACTTCGATCGACGTGGCAGTCTTAATGCGTGACTGAAACTCCCGACGCCACCTGGCTGACCGTTCCCGACCTGACCGAACTCCTCGGAGTCAAGGTGAGTCAGGTGCGCCGTCTGATCGAAGATCGCGCCCTGCTCGCCCGCAAGATCGACGGCGTGTGGAAGGTGCCCGCGTCCTTCATCGTCGACGGCGAGCCCATGAGCGAGCTGCGCGGAACCCTCGTGGTGTTGGGCGACAGCGGTTTCACCGACGACGAAGCCATGGACTGGCTGCTCAACCCCGAAGACAGCCTGGGAGTGAGCCCCATCGAGGCGCTCCACGCCGGCCGCAAGGCCGAGGTGCGTCGGGTCGCCCAGGCCCTGGGCTAACCCTCTCCGCGCCGGGTCGTCAGGCCGTGCGCCGGATGACCGTGTCTGCCAGCTGGGTCAGCTGCGCACGGGACGAGGCGCTCAGGGGCGCCGACTCCAGCGCCTCTTTCGCGAGTCCCACGTTGTGGGAGATGATGCGCTCGACCCGGTCGATTGCGCCGCTGTCGCGGATGATCGACTGCAACACCTCCACCTGGCGTGCGTCGAGCTCACGGTCTCCGAGCAGTTCGTCGAGCAGGGCGCGGGAGTTGCCCGGCAGCGCTGTGCGCGCGAGGGCGATGAGCACGGTGCGCTTTCCCTCGCGCAGGTCGTCGCCCGCGGGCTTGCCGGTGACCTCGGGGTCGCCGAATACGCCGAGCAGGTCGTCGCGCAACTGGTAGGCGACCCCGAGCGGGAGTCCGAACGCCCGCAGGGCGGCCGTCTGCTCGGGCGTGCCGCCGCCGAGGGCAGCGCCGATGGCGAGCGGCGACTCCACGCTGTACTTAGCCGACTTGTAGACGATGACACGGTGTGCCCGGGGGAGCAGCTGGCTCTCGGGGTGACTGCGCCACGCGTTCTCCTCGACGATGTCGAGGTACTGGCCCACGGTTACCTCGGTGCGCATGAGGTTGAATTCGGCCCGGCCCGCGGCGCTGGCAGCCGGGTCGGCGAGGGCGCGCAGCGCGGTGTCGAAGACCTCGTCGCTCCAGCCGAGCAGCAGGTCGCCGAGCAGGAGCCCGGCAGAGTTTCCGAACGCCTGCGGGCTGCCGAGCCAGCGGTTGTCGCCGTGCAGCGACTCGAACCGCTTGTGCGCGGAGGGTCGACCGCGTCGGGTGTCGGAGTTGTCCATGATGTCGTCGTGCACGAGTGCGGCGGCGTGAAACACCTCGAGGGCGGCGGCCGCGGTCACTATCGCCGGAAAATCCCGCTCGGGGGAGTCGTCGGCGACGTCGAACCCGACTCCCGGCGTACTCACGGATTGCCAGCCCCAGTAACAGAACAGCGCGCGGAACCTCTTGCCCCCCGAGAGCAAATCCCGCGAGAATCCAACAAAATCGTCGATTTCCTCGGCTATTGCCGACAGCTGCGGCGCTCGTTCCTCCAGAAATTCGTCTATACGTTCTTGAACAAGGTCAACTAACCGCGTACTCTCAGCCACACTCATAGCCTAGCGAGGCTCGTGGGGCGTATTATTGAAACCCATAGCGTCGACAATCCGAGCCGGAGGGGATCAGGATGCCACTTTCCGAGCAGGAGCAGCGTCTCCTGGAAGAGATGGAGCGGGGTCTCTACCAAAATGACGCCGACTTCGTCGCGACCGTAGGCCAGCGCCGCGGCAAGCCGAACTACACCGTGGTGGTGGTGGGTGCCCTGCTGGGAATCCTCGGCATCGCAACTCTCGTTGTGGGAGTCGTGATCCACCAGACCCTCGTCGGTGTTCTCGGTTTCATCATCATGTTCGGCGGAGTGCTGCTGGCGTTCGCGCCGCCGCGTCGCGCCGAGACCTCGGGCGGGTCCTCCGGACCGCAGAGCCGCGGCCCCGGCAAGCAGAAGTCCGCCGGCTTTATGGACGGCCTCGGCGACCGTTGGGACAAACGCCAAGACGAACGCGGGCGCTAGCGAGACGCACGATCACCCTCCGGGGTAGGCGAATAGCCGAAAGCAGGACCGACCTTTGGGTCGGTCCTTTTTTTGTGCTCTTTTTCGGGCCGATCGCCTCCATTTCCCTCCACCCGTATTTTCCGCGCGAATAAAGGCAACTTTGACCCCAATACGGCCGGAATCATGTGATTTCCTAGTTTTGTGGTGGGTTGTGGAGTAAAGTGGAGGATATCCATCCGGGCCGGAGTGAAGGGAGAGTTCCGTGTTTCTAGGCACCTACGCTCCCAAGCTCGACGACAAGGGCCGCGTCATCCTTCCCGCGAAGTTCTGGGACGAACTGTCGAACGGCCTCGTCATCACCCGCGGACAGGAGCGCTGCCTCTACGTCTTCACCGAACGCGAGTTCGAGAGCGTGCACGACAAGATCCGCCAGGCGCCCGTGTCGAACAAGCAGGCCCGCGACTTCCTCCGTGTCTTCCTCTCGGGAGCCAGCCAGGAGCGTCCGGACACGCAGCACCGCATCACGATCCCCGCGACGCTGCGCGACTACGCGGGACTCGGCCGCGACCTCACGATCATCGGTGCGGGCAGCCGCGCCGAGATCTGGGACACCGAGACCTGGAACACCTACTACGAGAGCACCGAAGCCGCGTTCTCCGACACCGACGAGGAGGTGATCCCCGGACTCTTCTAGCTCCCTGGCGATGACTCCCAGCCGATCGAGCCCTGACTTTCTTCCCCGATGTCAGGTCGGACCGGATGGGGATCACCGCCAGCGATTTGGAACCCGTGCTCGCTATGACTGACAACGACATCCACACCCCGGTGAATCTCGAACGCACCATCGAACTGCTCGCACCCGCCCTGAACCGCGAAGGCGCCGTGCTCGTCGACGCGACGCTCGGCATGGGAGGGCACGCCGAGGCGTTTCTCACACGTTTCCCCGACATCACCTTCGTCGGCATCGACCGCGACACCGACGCTCTCGCCATCGCGGGAAAGCGCCTCGCGCCGTTCGGCGACCGGGTGCACCTCGTGCACGCCGTCTACGACGAGATCCCGGCCGCGCTCGAGTCGCTCGGCATCGACGAGGTATCCGCCTACCTGTTCGACCTCGGCGTCTCGTCGCTCCAGCTCGACGAGGTCGACCGTGGCTTCTCCTACTCGAAAGACGCCCCGCTCGACATGCGTATGGACGCGTCGTCTCCGCTGACCGCCGAGCGCATCCTCGCCGAGTACAGCGAGTTCGAACTGCGCCGCATCTTCTACGACTACGGCGAGGAGAAGCTCGCACCCCGCTACGCGAGCAAGATCGTGCAGCGTCGCGAGATCGAGCCGTTCGTGCGTTCCTCCCAGCTCGTCGAGGTCATCATCGCCGCGACGCCGGCGGCCGTGCAGCGTGCCGGCCACCCGGCCAAGCGCGTGTTCCAGGCGCTCCGCATCGAGGTCAACCAGGAACTCTCGGTACTCGAGCGCGCCATCCCCGCCGCGATCGACACCCTCGAGGTCGGCGGGCGCATCGTCGTGCTCTCGTACCAGTCGCTCGAAGACCGCATCGTCAAGCGCATCCTCGCGGCCCGCTCCGCCTCGACCGCCCCGGCCGGTCTGCCGGTCGAGCTGCCCGAGCACCGCCCAGAACTCAAACTCCTCGTCCGTGGCGCCGAGCTCGCGTCAGAGGCCGAGAAGGCCGTCAACCCCCGTGCAACCCCCGTGCGCCTCCGCGCCGCCGAACGACTCAGGAGAATCCAGTGAGCAGCAACCTCGCATTCGCCACGCCGCTGCGAACTCCTCGTGAAGAGCAGCCCGCCACCCGTCACATCGAGATCGTCTCGAACCGCGAGCAGCGCAAGTCGCGCCCGCGCATCGTGTACGCCCTCGTGACCGTCGGCGGACTGTTCGCACTCTTCATCGCCCAGCTTCTGCTGAGCATCGTCGTCTCCCAGGGCGCCTACAGCATCGCGAGCCTGCAGACACAGCAGCGCGACCTCGGCCGTCAGGAGCAGGCGCTCAGCGAGCAGCTCGACCTGCTCGCCTCTCCACAGAACCTGGCCACCCAGGCGGAGTCGCTCGGCATGGTGCTCAGCACCACGTCGCCGGTCTACCTGCGTCTCGCCGACGGCGCGATCATCGGCGACGCCTCCGCGGCCACCGCGGCCTCGGGCGGCACCGTCATCGGTGCTGAGGGCAACCTCGTGCCCAACGCCCTCCTCGGCGACATCCCGCTCGTGACCCCCGTCGTGCCCGCTGCGACGACTCCCGCCGACGGCACCACGCCGGCCACACCCGTCATGCCGGGCGCGCCTACGACGCCCAGCACCCCCGGCTCTGTAGCGTCGACTCCGATGGCGCTGCCCTCCCCGGTGACCCGCTAGAGAATCAGCGGTCCTCTCGGTACCGGCGGTCGCTGTCGGTACAGGCAGTCAACGGTAAGGAACCGACTCAGTGAATGATGCTCGCAAGAACAAGCGCCGAGTCGGAATCGCGGTCCTCGTGATCTTCGCCGTCGTGGCGATCTTCGTCGTGCGACTCGTCGACATCCAGGTCGTGCGCGCCGCCGACCTCAACAGCGAGTCGCTCAGCAAGCGCTCGGTGAGCCAGACCACCTACGGCTCGCGCGGCAACATCGTCGACGCCTCGGGCAACGTGCTCGCCGACAGCGTCGACCGTTTCGACATCACCGCCTCTCCGCTGCTCGTCGACGAGTTCGAACGGCGCGACAAAGACGGCGAGAACAAGGTGACGATCTCGATCAACGACGCCTTCACCGAACTCGCCGAGACCACCGGCGTCCCCGTCGCCGAGATCGGAAAGGCCCTGACCGAGAAGCCCGACTCCAACTTCGCCTACGTCGCGAAGTCGGTCACCCTCGAGACCCTCACCGCCGTTCGCGCACTCAAGATCCCGTGGATCTACGACGTGCTGCACCCCAGCCGCACCTACCCCAACGGCGCCATCGCCGGCAACCTCGTCGGCTTCATCGGCACCGACGGCCCGCAGGCCGGTCTCGAGTACGCGCTCGACGAGACCTGCGTGGGCAGCGCCAACGGTTCGTCGACCTACGAGCGTGGAGCCGACGGCATCCGCATCCCCGGCAGCACCGTGACGTCGAAGGAAGCGAAAGACGGCGGAACCCTCAAGCTCACCATCGACCGCGACTTCCAGTGGTACGTGCAGCAGGCCAACGCCCAGCGCGCCGTCGAGCTCGGCGCGAAGTGGGCCACCACCGTTGTGGTCCGGGTCAGCGACGGACACCTCATGGCGGTCGCCGACTACCCGAGCGTCGACCCGAACAACGTCGACGGCTCGGCGGTCGACGCGCTCGGCTCCCGCGCGTTCAGCACCCCTTACGAGCCCGGCTCGACGATGAAGGCCATGACGATCGCCTCGCTGCTCGACGCCGGCCAGATCGACCCGCTCACCCAGGTGGTCGCGCCCGGCCGACGCGACCTCGGCAACGGCGAGTCGATCAAAGACGCCTGGGCGCACGGCGACATCCCCTACACCGCGACCGGCGTGCTCACGAACTCCTCGAACACGGGCATCTCGTTGCTCGCCGACAAGATGACGCCCGGCGACCGCCGCGACTACATGATGAAGTTCGGCCTCAACGAGGTGACCGGCGCGTTCCCCGGCGAGTCGTCGGGCTACGTTCCGCCGACCAGCGACTGGGACGCCGTCACCAACTACGCCGTGCAGTTCGGACAGGGCGAGTCGACGACGTCGGCCCAGATAGCGTCGCTCTACCAGACGCTCGGCAACGGGGGAGTGCGCCAGCCGCTCACCCTCATCGAGGGCTGCGAATGGCCGGATGGCACGGTCACCGGCGTTCCCTCCACCGAGGGCACGCGCGCCGTCTCCGAGGCGGCCGCAGACACCACCGTGCGGATGATGGAGAACGTCGTCACCCAGGGCGGGTTGAGCCAGGGGCTCACGATTCCCGGCTACCGGGTCGCGGCCAAGACCGGTACCGCCGAGGTCGCCAACGCGCCCGGCGGCGGCTACGGCAACGACTACGTAATCTCGATCGCGGGGCTCGTTCCGGCTGAGGATCCGCAGTACGCCATTGTGGTTACGGTCGGAGAGCCGTCTACGATGAAGACGTCGTCTGCCGTCGCACCGACCTTCAAGAAGATCGTGACGCAGACGATCAAGACCTTCCGGATCGAACCGTCGGTCGAGCCGTCCCCCGAGATTCCGCTGACCTGGTGAGGTCGGCCCCCCAGCATGCGCTGGATCAAACAGAAATGAGAACCGAGTGACCGCCAGGATCCCCCCGGTACTACGACCGGAGCATCCGTCGGCCCGATCTCTCGCCGAGCTGGTGAGCGATTTCGGTCTCGACTACCGCGGCTCGCTCGACCACGTCGAGATCAGGGGAGTCACCCTGAGCACCAACGACCTGCACCCCGGCGACCTCTACGTGGGCATGCCCGGGGCGCACAGCCACGGTGCGAGCTACGCGGAGCGTGCGAAAGAGGGCGGCGCGGTCGCCGTGCTGACGGATGCCGCGGGCGCAGAACTCGCCGCCGCGACCGGTCTGCCCGTCCTGATCGTCGAGTCGCCCCGCGAGGCCCTCGGCGAGATCTCCGCGTGGGTGTACCGCACCAACGAGGAGCCGCCGCTGCTCTTCGGCACGACCGGCACCAACGGCAAGACCTCGACCTCGTACCTTCTCGAGGGCATTCTGCGCCAGTTGGGCCTGGTCACCGGTCTCAGCTCGACCGCGGAACGCCACATCGGCGACCTCACCGTGGTCAGCCGTCTCACCACGCCGGAGGCGAGCGAGATGCACTCCCTGCTCGCCCGCATGCGTGAGAGCGAGGTGCGCGCCGTCGTCATCGAGGTGAGCGCCCAGGCGCTCAGCCGCAACCGGGTCGACGGTCTGCTGTTCGACGTCGTCGCCTTCACGAACCTCAGCCACGACCACCTCGACGACTACGCCGACATGGAGGAGTACTTCTATGCGAAGCTGCCCCTCTTCCAGCCCGACCGCGGCAAGCGCGGCGTCGTCTCCCTCGACTCGCCCTACGGGCAGCGCGTCGTAGACGAGTCGCGCATCCCGCTCACCACGATCTCCTCGACGCCCGGCGTCGTGGGGGAGTGGAACGTCGAGATCACGGCTGAGGAGGCCGCGTACACCGCGTTCACCCTCACCGGGCCCGAGGGCCGCTCCCTCTCGAGCCGCGTGCCGATCATCGGGCGTCACATGGCCGCCAACGGGGCGCTCGCGATCGTGATGCTCGTCGAGGCCGGATTCGAGCTCGAGGCCATCGGTCAGGCGCTCGAGTCGCACGGCGGAATCGACGCCTACCTCCCGGGTCGCACCGAGCGTGTGTCGGGCGACACCGGTCCGAGCCTGTTCGTCGACTTCGGGCACAGCCCCGACGCCTTCCTCAACACCCTCGCCGCGGTGCGCACGTTCACGCCGGGCAAGGTCATCATGGTCTTCGGCGCCGACGGCGACCGCGACGCGACCAAGAGGCACGAGATGGCACGGGTCGCATCCGAGGGTTCCGACATCCTCGTGATCACCGACCACCATCCCCGTTTCGAGAACGCCGCGTCGATTCGCGCCACCCTCGTCGAGGGCGCCGCCCTCGCCGAGCACCCTGCCGAGCTGCACGAGGTGAGCCCGCCCGAAAAGGCGATCCGCGTCGCCGTCTCGCTGGCACGCGAGGGCGACTCGATCCTCTGGGCGGGCCCCGGACACCAGGACTACCGCGACATCGAGGGCGTGCGCACGCCCTACTCCGCACGTGAAGAAGCCCGCTCCGCCCTGCGCGAAGCCGGCTGGGACGAAGCCGGTCGAGCGTGATCGTCGCTATCGCCGGGCATCGCGGCGACACGGCGCGGCTACTGCTGGACGCGGTGCTCGCCGGGGTGCGCCATGAATTCACGCCACTCGACTCCACGTGCCCCGACGTCGTGGTCGTGCTCGGCGACGAGCCGGGCCTCGCGGCTCGGCTGTCGGCGCTGCCTCCCACGACCGTCGTCGTCGGCTACGCGGATGACTCGGCCGTCGTCAGCGCGGCGGCGGGCATCTCCGCGCGCTCCGTCGGGTTCGGCATCGGCGCCGATGCCGCAGTGCGGGGCGAGGCGATCGAGACATCCCTCGCAGGCACGGCCTTCTCGCTCGCGGGAGCGCGCGTGCGCGTGGGCATCGTCGGCGAGTCGATCGTGCCACTGGCCCTCGCGGCTCTCGCCGTGGCATCCGAGGCCGGCGTCGACGACGCCACCGCCATCGCCGCCCTCGGCCGCGTCGAGCACGGCGCGCGCTGGGACATGCAGCTCTCGCGACCGACCGAGGGGCTCGTCGTCATCAACGACTCCGCCGACGGAACACCGCGGTCCACCGCCGACGCGCTCAAGGCGCTCGCCCAGCTCACGATCGACGGAACGCGCTCCGTCGCGGTGCTCGGCGACCTCGACCTCCCGCACGGCACCGACGCGATCGACTCGCGCGACGAACACGACCGGATCGGGCGGCTCGTCGTGCGCCTCAACGTGTCGCGGCTCGTCGTCGTCGGCCAGTCGGCCAGGCATATTCACAACGCCGCGGGCCTCGAAGGTTCGTGGGACGGGGAGTCGGTGCTCGTCGACACGTCCGATCAGGCATACGATTTGCTGAATGAGACCGAGTTGGCGCACCATCGCACCACCACGGTCGTCCTCGTGAAGTCGGGGGCGGCCGGCAACCTCGGCGACCTCGGTGACCGGATCGCCGCCACAGGCGGAAAGCGCACGGTAATCGCATGATCGCACTGCTCACGGGCGCGGGCTTCTCGCTCATGTTCACCCTGCTCACAACGCCGCTGTTCATCAAGCTGTTCAACCGCATCGGCTGGGGACAGTTCATCCGCGACGACGGCCCGAAGTCGCACCACGCCAAGCGCGGAACGCCCACGATGGGCGGCATCGTCTTCATCATCGGCGCGGTGCTCGGCTATTTCGTCGGACACCTCATCGCCGGCGACCCGTTCACCCTCGTGGCGTTCCTGGTCATGTTCCTCATGGTCGGCCTCGGCGCCGTCGGGTTCCTCGACGACTTCCTGAAGACCCGCAACCAGCGCAGTCTCGGCCTCGGCGGCTGGTCGAAGGTGCTCGGGCAGGTCATCGTCGCCGCGATCTTCGCCGTGATCGCCCTCAACTTTCCCGACGAAAACAACCTCACCCCCGTCTCGACGATCACCGACGACATCCAGCACACCTACATCTCGTTCGTACGCGACATCGAGTGGCTCGACTTCGCCACCTTCGGACTCATCGCCGGCGGCATCCTGTTCGCCCTCTGGTCGATCGTGATCGTGGTGAGCGCCTCGAACGGCGTCAACGTGGCCGACGGCCTCGACGGCCTCGCCACCGGCGCGTCGATCCTCGCGATCACGTCGTACATCTTCATCGGCTTCTGGCAGAACAACCAGTCGTGCTTCAACTCCAGTGTCATCGACAGCGCAGAGAACTACTCTCGCTGTTACACGGTGCGCGACCCGCTCGACCTCGCCGTCATCGCGGCGTGCATCGTCGGAAGCCTCATCGGGTTCCTCTGGTGGAACACCAGCCCCGCCCAGATCTTTATGGGCGACACCGGTTCGCTCGGCCTCGGCGGCGCACTCGCCGCCCTCGCGATCCTCACCCGCACCGACCTGCTGCTCATCTTCATCGGCGGCCTCTTCCTCATCGTCACCGGCTCGGTCATCGTGCAGCGCATCTACTTCAAGATCACCAAGGGCAAACGCATCTTCCTGATGAGTCCGCTGCACCACCACTTCGAGCTCAAGGGCTGGGCCGAGATCACCGTGGTCGTGCGCTTCTGGATCATCGCCGGGTTGTTCGTCGCGGCCGGTGTGGGCATCTTCTACGTCGAATGGGCGATAGCGCAACCGTGACCGATCTCACCACCCTCACCAGCTGGCACTCCGACTGGAAGGGCCTGCGCGTAGCAGTGCTCGGCCTCGGCATGACGGGCTTCGCCGCCGCCGACACGCTCGTCGAACTCGGGGCGACCGTGCTCGTCGTCGCGGCGAAGGCGCCCGAGGAGCACGCCGACCTGCTCGGCGTCATCGGCGCCGAGCTCGTCGAACAGCCCGGCCTCGACAGTGTGCCGCCCCGCCTCGCCGAGTTCGCCGCCGAGCTGATCATCGTCTCGCCCGGGTTCCACCCCGACCACGTCGTGCTGCTCTGGGCCGCGCAGCAGGGCATCCCCGTGTGGGGAGACATCGAGCTCGCCTGGCGGGTGCGCGACAAGGTGCGCGCCGCCGAGTGGATCACGGTCACGGGCACCAACGGCAAGACCACGACGGTGCAGCTCGCCACCCACCTGCTCGTCGCCGCCGGCCATCGTGCGGCAGCCGTGGGCAACATCGGCGTGCCCGTACTCGACGCCGTGCGCGACCCGATCGGGTTCGACGTGCTGGTGGTCGAACTGTCGAGCTACCAGCTGCACTGGATCAACCAGACGCCCGAAGGGTCTCTCTCGCCGTTCGCGAGCGTGTGCCTCAACCTCGCCGACGACCACATCGACTGGCACGGCACCGCCGACGCCTACGCCGCCGCCAAGGGCAAGGTCTACGACAACACACGGGTCGCCTGCGTCTACAACCTGGCCGACGAGGCGACCCGGCACATGGTCGAGGAGGCAGACGTCGTCGAGGGATGCCGCGCCATCGGCTTCGGCCTGTCGGCGCCCGGCCCCAGCGACGTCGGGCTCGTCGACGGCATCGTCATCGACCGGGCCTTCCACGACGACCGCCGCAACTCGGCCTTCGAACTGACGACGCGCGGAGAGCTCGCAGCCGCCGGTCTCGCAGCGCCGCACTCCGTCTCCAACGTGCTCGCGGCATCCGCCCTCGTGCGCGCCTACGGCGTCGCACCGGCCGTCGTGCGCGACGCCCTGGCGACGTTCCGCATCGACCACCACCGCACCGAGACCGTGCTCGAGAGCGACGGCATCGCCTGGATCGACGACTCCAAGGCCACCAACCCCCACGCCGCAGACGCAGCACTGAGCGCCTTCGACCGGGTCGTCTGGGTCGTCGGCGGGCTGCTCAAGGGCGTCGACGTGAACGATCTGGTGGCACGCCACGCACCACGACTGGCCGCCGCGATCATCATCGGCCGCGACCGGCAGATGCTCAGGGAGGCATTCGCGCGACACGCGCCCTCACTTCCGGTCTTTGAGGTCGAGGCGACCGAGACTGAACAGGTAATGCCCGAAGTCGTGCGCGTCTCGGCCGAAATCGCCCGACCGGGCGACACGGTACTGCTCGCGCCGGCGGCGGCGTCGATGGACCAGTTCGCCGACTACGGCGACCGGGGCAGACGCTTTGCCGCCGCGGTTCTCGACCAGATAGCAGCGAACAACGACACAGGAGGTGCAACGGATGACGACGACACGCAATCCGGGCACGAACCGGGGACCGAAGCCCCCTCCGCCTAGGCAGCCCCCGGCACCCAGGTCTTCCGCAGACCAGGGCGCAGTCAGAAGCTCCGTCGTCGTCGGTGTGCGCAAGCTCTTCGCCGCCGAGACACCCAACTTCTTCCTGCTGCTCGGCACCACCGTCTTCCTCGTCGCCTTCGGCCTCGTGATGGTGCTCTCGTCGTCGTCGGTCGAATCGCACCTCGAGAGCGACGACTTCTTCGCGTCGTTCTCGCGCCAGGGCCTCTACGCGCTCATCGGTGTGCCGTTTATGCTCGTCGCGTCGCGCATGCCGATCACATTCTGGAAGCGCTGGGCGTGGCCCGCGATCTTCGTCGGCCTCGGCCTGCAACTGCTCGTCTTCAGTCCACTCGGCTACGAGTACGGCGGAAACCGCAACTGGATCAACTTCGGTTCGTTCAGCGCGCAGCCCTCCGAGCTGCTCAAGCTCGCGATCATCGTCTGGATCGCCTTCATCCTCACCTCGAAGGAAGGCCTGCTCGACGACTGGAAGCACGTGCTCATCCCGATCGGCCCCGTCGCGGGCCTCGCAATCGGCCTCGTGCTCATCGGCAACGACCTCGGCACCGCCGTGATCATGCTCTCGATCGTGCTCGGCGGGCTCTATTTCGCGGGCGTCAGGATCAAGTTCATCGCCGTCGCCGTCGGCGTGCTCGCGTTCTTCGGCCTCATCATCGCCTTCGCCAGCTCGTCGCGCACCGACCGCATCAACTCCTGGCTCTACGGCTGCACCGCCGAACAGTACGAGGGATTCTGCTGGCAGCCGACGCACGGCACGTGGGCGCTCGCCTCCGGCGGCATCTTCGGAGTCGGGCTCGGCAACTCGAAGGCCAAGTGGTCGTGGCTGCCCGAGGCCGACAACGACTACATCTTCGCGATCATCGGCGAGGAGCTCGGGCTCATCGGCGCCGTCGTCGTACTGGTGCTGTTCATCGTGCTGGCGATCTCGTTCGTGCGCATCATCCGCTCGAGCACCGACGCCTTCGCCCGCATCGTCACCGCCGGCGTCGGCATCTGGATCGTCGGCCAGGCCCTCGTGAACATCGCCGTCGTACTCACCGTGCTGCCGGTGCTGGGAGTGCCCCTGCCGCTCATCTCGGCGGGAGGCTCCGCCCTCATCTCCACCCTGCTCGCGATCGGCGTCGTGCTGTCGTTCGCCCGAGAACCCGCTGGTGCCGACGACGTCGCCTTCGACCAGAGCCCGGCGCAGCGCTCCCGCCTCGCCTCCACCCAGAGAACGCGCCCGGCAGCAGACCGAGGCGCGCAGGAAAGACGCCAACGGTGACCACATACCTCCTCGCGGGCGGCGGCACCGCCGGCCACGTGAACCCCCTGCTCGCCACGGCAGACAGGATCGTCGAGAGACACCCGGATGCCACGGTTCTGGTACTCGGAACGCGCGAGGGCCTCGAGGCGCGCCTCGTGCCCGAACGCGGCTACGAGCTGCTCACGATTCCGCGACTCCCGTTTCCGCGGCGCCTCGGACGCGCCGCCGTGCGATTCCCCGCCGCCCTGCGTGACTCGGTCGCCCAGACCCAGGCCCTGATCCGCGACCGGGGTGTCGACGTCGTCGTCGGGTTCGGCGGCTACGCCTCCGCTCCGGCCTACCTCGCCGCCCGCCGCGAGAACGTGCCCCTGGTGGTGCACGAGGCGAACGCCAAGCCCGGCATCGCCAACCGTCTCGGCGCCCGCATCACGAAGTACGTCGGGGTCGCGTTCCAGTCGACCCGCCTGCCCCACGCGACGCTCGTCGGCATGCCGCTGCGCAGCGAGGTCGAACGGCTCGACCGCCGCGCCGAACGCGCCGCCGCGGTCGCGTATTTCGGGCTCGACGCGTCGAAGCCGACCCTGCTCGTCACCGGCGGCTCGAGCGGCGCGCGCCACATCAACGCCACCGTGTCGAGCGCCATCGCGCTCGTACTCGGCGCCGGGTGGCAGGTTGTGCACATCGCGGGCGAGAAGTCGGAGATCGTCGACCCGAAGCTCGCCGGCTACCGACTGCTGCCCTACTGCAACCGCATGGAGTTGGCGATCGCCGTCGCCGACCTCGCCGTGTCGCGCGCCGGGTCGGCCACCGTCAGCGAGTTCTCGGCGATCGGTGTGCCGGCCGTCTACATCCCCTATCCGGTCGGCAACGGCGAGCAGCGTTTCAACGCCAAGGACGCCGTCGACGCCGGGGGAGCCCTGCTCGTCTCCGACGCCGACTTCACACCCGACTGGGTGCTGCAGAGCCTCGTGCCGTTGCTGCAGGACCGCGCCCTCATCGCCGAGATGGCCGCGCGCGTCACGAGTGTGGGAGTGCTCGACGGCGCAGGCCGCATGGTCGACCTCGTCGACCGGGCCGTCGCGGAGGCTCCCAGCGAGGCATCCGTTACCGATGCCTCGAAAGCAGACACGACGCCAGACGCCACGCCGTCTACAGACCAGCCACCCACAGACACGCCGCCCACCGACCGCGGCGCCGAGCAGTAAAATCGAGACCAATGATCTTTCCTGACTTCACCCAGCCCCTTCCCGGCGCACTCGGCACCGTCCACTTCGTGGGCATCGGCGGCTCCGGCATGAGCGGCATCGCCCGCCTGTTTCTCAGCGCCGGCCACACCGTCACCGGGTCCGACCGCAGCGAGAACCACAACACCGAGGCGCTGCGTGCGCTCGGCGCCACCGTCACGATCGGCCACGACGCCGCGAACCTCGGCGACGCCGACGCTCTCGTCTTCACGGGCGCTCTGTGGCCCGACAACCCCGAGTACCTGCTCGCGGTCGAACGGGGCATCCCGCTCCTGCACCGCTCGCAGGCCCTCGCCTGGCTGATCAGCGGACAGCGGCTCATCGCCGTCGCGGGCGCACACGGCAAGACCACCTCGACGGGCATGATCATCACGTCGCTCCTCGAACTGGGCGAAGACCCCAGCTTCGTGAACGGGGGAGTGATCCAGTCGATCGGCACGAGCGCCGCCCGCGGCACCGGCGACCTGTTCGTCGTCGAGGCCGACGAGTCGGACAAGTCGTTCCTGCTCTACGACGCCTCGGTCGCCCTCGTGACCAACGTCGACGCCGACCACCTCGACCACTACGGATCGCACGAGGCCTTCGATGAGGCGTTCGTCGAGTTCTCGGCCAAGGCGAGCGAGCTCGTCGTCGTCTCGAGCGACGACGCCGGCGCCGTGCGGGTGACCGCGTCGCTGCGGAAGCGCGTCGACGGCTCACCCCGGATCCTCACCTTCGGAACGGATGCCGCGGCCGACGTCCGCATTCATTCGATCGTCGCCGACGGCCCGGTCTCGTTCGTCGTCTCCTGGCAGGGTCAGGACTACGCCGCACGACTGCGCGTGCCCGGCGTGCACAACGCCCTCAACGCCGCGGGCGCCTTCGCGGTGCTCGTCGGGCTGGGCTTCGACCCCGCGCGAGCGCTCACGGGCATCGAGCAGTTCGGCGGCACCGAGCGCCGGTTCGAGTTGCACGGCGTCGTGCGCGGCGTGAGTGTCTACGACGACTATGCCCACCACCCCACCGAGGTCGCCGCCGCCCTCTCCGCTGCGCGCAGCGTCGTCGGCGAGGGGCGCCTCATCGCCATCCACCAGCCGCATCTCTACAGCCGCACCCAGCTCATGGCCGGCGACTTCGCCCGCGTCTACGAGGAGCTCGCCGACCAGACGATCGTGCTCGACGTCTACGGCGCGCGCGAAGACCCCATCGCGGGAGTGACGGGCGCTCTCGTCTCCGAGCGGTTCGTCGACCAGGCCCACGTCGACTACCTGCCCGACTGGCAGGCCGCCGCCGACCGTGCCGCCGAGATCGCTCGTGAGGGCGACATCATCATGACCCTGAGCTGCGGCGACGTCTACCGCATCGTGCCCCAGGTTCTCGCGTCGCTCTCCTCACCCGCATCCGGCGACTAGCGCACCGTGAAGAGGCCGGAAGGATTCGACCCTCCCAAGCCGGGCGCAGCAGACGCCGGCAAGGACAGGGCGCCCCGCCGACCCCGCGCGACCCCGCCCGTCGCGCAGAAGGCCCAGCCCGCGCCGGTGCAGCCGCCGACTCGGCCGTCTACACAGCCGCCGTCGCCGTCACAGCCGTCGCCGTCAGCGAAGCAGTCTCCGTCCGCGCCATCCGCCCGGCCCGTTCTGCCCGGCGGGGCACCGACCGCGCAGTCGCCCTCGGGCGCCGTGCCGAAGCGTCCCACCGCACCCGGCGCGCCGCGTCGCCCCGTTATGCCCGGCAGCGCGACCCCGCCCGAGCCCACAGCCCCGCCGCAGAAGTCGAAGCGCGCGGCGAGACCCCAGCGGGTCGTGGCCCCGGCCGTGCTCAGCGAGCGCGACGCGCGTCGCGAACTGGCCCGCGCCGCGCGTGAGCGTCGCCGCTTCGAGAAGGGCGAGGTCAAACGCTTCACCCGGCGCTCGCGCACCCGACGCACGATCTGGCTGTCTATCGGCGGTGTCGTCGTCGTGCTGTCGATCGTGCTCGCCGTCGCCGTCTATTCGCCGCTGCTAGCACTGCGCACCGTGACCGTCGACGGAACCGCCCGGGTCAGCGCCGAAGAGGTCACGAAGGCCGTCGAGTCGCAACTGGGCACACCCGTCGCGCTCATCGACTACGACACGATCACCGACCAGCTCGCGAAGTTCCCCCTCATCCGCAGCTACGTCACCGAGGTCGTGCCGCCCGGCACGCTGCTCATCCACATCGTCGAGCGGGCACCGGTGGGCGCCGTGGTGAACGGCGCCGAGTTCGAGCTGCTCGACCCGGCCGGGATCGTCGTGCAGTCGACCCCGACGCGTCCCGAAGACGTTCCGCTCATCAACATCGGCGACCAGGATGCCGAGAGTGCCGCCTACGCCTCGGTGGTGGAGGTGCTGCTCGCGTTGCCGGCGCCCCTGCTGGCCCAGGTCGACACGATCACCGCCACGACGAAAGACGACGTGTCGTTCGTGCTGCGCGGCGTCGGGCAGAGCGTCGTGTGGGGAAGCTCCGAGAACTCGGAGTACAAGGCGCGCACTCTCGCCGCGATGGTGCCGAACCAAGACCCCGACAAGCTGCTCGAGTACGACGTGTCGGCGCCGGGCAGCGTTGTGGTCACACCCCGCTGATCGTGTGCGAAATCACCGCGCGGACGCGTGCAATCCTCAGTCGGCGAGAAGGATTCGGTTGTTCGGCGGATATCTTTCGACACGCTGGAATTTCTGCGGGGCGTGCGCGGATGACCGACCTACCCTCAAAGCAGTAAATCTAAACTGAGTATAACTTTAGACCTCAACTTGAGGTTGAGAGTTTCGCCGCACCGAGTGCGGACACGACAATTTTTTCCAGCAGTATATTTTGCCAGCGGAGGCCGGACGTGACATCGAACCAAAACTACCTAGCCGTGATCAAGGTCGTCGGCATAGGCGGCGGCGGCGTCAACGCCGTCAACCGCATGATCGAACTCGGTCTGCGGGGCGTTGAATTCATCGCCATCAACACGGATGCTCAGGCTCTGCTGATGAGCGACGCCGACGTCAAACTCGACGTCGGTCGCGAACTCACCCGCGGCCTCGGCGCGGGCGCCGACCCCGAGGTCGGCCGCCGTGCCGCCGAAGACCACGCGGAAGAGATCGAAGAAGCCCTCGCGGGCGCCGACATGGTGTTCGTCACCGCGGGTGAGGGTGGCGGAACCGGTACCGGTGGCGCCCCCGTCGTCGCCCGCATCGCCAAGTCGATCGGCGCGCTCACAATCGGTGTTGTCACGAAGCCCTTCGGCTTCGAGGGCAAGCGACGTTCCTCGCAGGCCGAGATCGGCGTCGCCAGCCTCAAGAACGAGGTCGACACGCTCATCGTCGTTCCGAACGACCGCCTCCTCGAGATCAGCGACCGCGGCATCAGCATGATGGAGGCCTTCGCGACGGCAGACCAGGTTCTGCTCGCCGGCGTGCAGGGCATCACCGACCTCATCACCACCCCGGGTCTGATCAACCTCGACTTCGCCGACGTCAAGTCGGTCATGCAGGGCGCCGGTTCGGCCCTGATGGGCATCGGCTCCGCGCGCGGCGCCGACCGTTCGATCAAGGCCGCAGAGCTCGCCGTGGCCTCCCCGCTCCTCGAGGCGAGCATCGACGGCGCACACGGTGTGCTCATCTCGATCCAGGGCGGATCGAACCTCGGAATCTTCGAGATCAACGACGCCGCCCGTCTCATCCAGGAGGCCGTGCACCCGGAGGCCAACATCATCTTCGGTGCGGTCATCGACGACACCCTCGGCGACGAGGTGCGGGTGACGGTCATCGCGGCAGGATTCGACGGCGGAGAGCCCGTGCAGAAGGTCGTCGAGACCAAGCGCACGAACTTCGTCACTCCCGAGGCCGGTCGCGAGACCGGACAGGTCGCTCCCGTGGCGACCGCCGCGGCCGCTGCCGCCCCCGCCGCCGCGTGGACGCCCGAGCCCGAAGCAGTGGCCACGGCCCAGGCCGACCGCACCTTCGACGACGACGAGAGCAACGACCTCGACATCCCCGACTTCCTCAAGTAGCGGCATGGCAGGCGACGGCGCGCTGGCCGAGAGGCTGGCGCGCGTCTCCGCGTCGGTCGCCGACGCCGTGCGCGAGTCGGGGCGCGAGCCGCACGACGTCACAACGATCGTCGTGACCAAGTTCCACCCGGCGAGCCTCGTGCGCGAGCTCGCGACCCTCGGTGTCGTCGACGTCGGCGAGAACCGTCAGCAGGAGGCCAGTGAGAAGTCGGCCGCACTCGCCGACCTCCCGCTGCGCTGGCACTTCATCGGCCAGCTGCAGAGCAAGAAGGCGAAGCAGGTGCTCGCGTTCGCGAACGCGATCCACTCGCTCGACCGTCTGTCGCTCGTCGCGGCCCTCGGCTCCGCCCTCGCGGCCGGGCAGACCGGTGCGACCATCGACGGATTCATCCAGCTCAACCTCACCGACGACCCGGCCCGCGGGGGAGTGCGACCCGGCGATCTCGATTCGTTCACCGAATCCGTTCTCGCGACCGGCGGCATCCGCCTGCGTGGCCTGATGGTGGTCGCACCGCTCGACGGCGAGCCCCGAGCCGCTTTCGCGGCGGTTCGCGAGCTCAGCGAACGCCTGCGGCTCGTGGCGCCCGACGCGACCGCGCTCTCGATGGGCATGTCCGGCGACTACCGCGAAGCCGTGCTCGAGGGCGCGACACACCTTCGGATAGGCACGGCAATCACGGGAAACCGGCCCCTCGCCGGTTAATCTGGCTGCAGGAGCTATACACGGAGGATCACAATGGCCAACCCACTGCGCAAGACCATGGTTTACCTGGGCCTCGCCGACGAAGAATACGACTACGAAGCCGCGCAGCCGAGTGCACCCGCCCAGCCCGCGACACATCGCGACGCCGCGCACCAGAACGCGCCGGCCTCGAGCAACACCCAGAGCAGCGCGCCGGCCCAGACCCGCGCTCCCGTAACCCCGCTGCGCCGCCCCACGGCAGCGCGCCAGGCAGGACCAGCTGAAATGAACGAGATCCTCACGGTGCACCCCACGCACTACAAGGACGCCCAGGTCATCGCCGAGAACTTCCGCGAGGGAATTCCCGTCATCATCAACCTCTCGCAGATGAGCGAGCCCGACGCACGTCGACTCGTCGACTTCGCGAGCGGCCTCTCGCAGGGCCTGTACGGCAAGATCGAGCGTGTGACCGGCAAGGTCTTCCTGCTGTCTCCCGCGCACGTCGTCGTCAGCGGCGACCACGCGGAAGCCGAGACCGACGTCGAAGCATCCTTCTTCTCGCAGCAGTGATCTCCGGTACCAGGGCCCGCGCGACGAGTAGTCCTGTGACGACAAGCCTGTGAGCGGCGTCTCGATCGTCGCGACGATCATCGTCGTCGCGCTCAACATCTTCGTCGTGATCATGTGGGCGAGGTTCATCCTCGACCTCGTGGCAATGCTCGCCCGCCAGTGGAAGCCCCGCGGAATCGTGCTCCTCCTCGCAGAGCTGGCCTACACGATCACGGATCCTCCCGTGAAGGCCGTTCGCCGCCTCGTTCCCGCACTGCGTGCGGGGGGAGTCGTCATCGACTTTTCCTGGAGCATCGTGCTCATCGCTGCGATCATCCTCAGCTACATCGCTGCGGGATTCATCTAACAGCCCACCCCATGTACTCTGGATAAGTCGATCAAGTCTGGAATGACAGATCAGCGGGCACCGGTCCGGCTGAGTTGCAGTAGAGAATTACTTGGTAGCGTTAGCTAAACGTTACGTTCAGTTCAAGAAAGTGTTAGAGGTGACGGATATGGCTTTGACTCCCGAAGACGTAGTCAACAAGCGGTTCCAACCGACCAAGTTTCGCGAAGGCTACGACCAGGACGAGGTCGACGATTTCCTCGACGAGGTAGTGGTCGAACTCCGCCGTCTCAATCAGGAGAACGAAGAGCTTCGCCAGCGCCTCATCGCGAGCGACTCGCGCATCAACGAGCTGCAGCGCAGCGCCGGCTCCGCTCCCGCGAACGCCGCCCCTGCCGCTCCCGCGCCGAGCTTCATCTCGCAGCCGGTCGAGCCGACGCCGGCCCCGGCCGAGGTCAGCCAGCCGGCACCCGCGTTCGCCGCGGCACCGCCCGCAGCGGCCCCGGTTGCCGACGCCTCCGTCGACCCGAACAACACCAACAACCTCCTGCAGCTCGCTCGTCGACTGCACGAAGAGCACGTTCGTGAGGGCGTCGAGAAGCGCGACGCGCTGATCGCCGAGGGACACGAAGAAGCAGCCCGCGTCGTCTCCGAGGCTGAGGCCGCACAGCGTGCCGCAGCCCAGGAAGCCGAGACTGCGGCCCGCGCCCAGATCTCGACTCTCGAGTCGGAGCGCCAGCAGCTCGAGACCGAGCGCCAGCAGCTCGAGGGCAAGGTCGAAGACCTGCGCAACTTCGAGCGCGAGTACCGCCTGAAGCTGAAGAGCTACATCGAGGGCCAGCTGCGCGAGCTCGACACGAACAACGTGATCGGTACCGAGACGCCCGCTCCGGCACAGTCCTACGGGGCACCCGCCGCAGCGCCGAACTACACGGGCTTTGCCGGCACCAACTAGCACCGCCACGAAGGCCAGTGCGCCGAGAGTCAGAATTCTGGCACTCGTCGTACTGGCCATCGTTGCTGTGTGCGTGTATGCCCTCGACCAGTTCACCAAGTTTCTCGTTGTAGAGAACCTCACCGAGCGCCAGCCCGTCGAGGTGATCGGCGACTTTCTGCAGTTCTACTTCGTGAAGAACGCCGGAGCGGCCTTCTCCCTCGGAAGCGGAAGCACCTGGATCTTCGCGATCATCGCCAGCGCGGTCGCGATCTTCATCATCGTCTTCGCCCATCGCATCCGCTCCCTCGCCTGGGCAGCCCTGTTCGGTCTCCTGCTCGGCGGAAACCTCGGCAACCTGACCGACCGGCTCTTTCGCGAACCGGGCTTCGGAGTCGGCCACGTGATCGACTTCCTTCAGCTCAAATACTTTCCGGCGATCTTCAACATCGCCGACGTCGCCATCGTCGCCAGCATGGGCATCTTCATCATCCTGACGGTGCGGGGGGTCCCGCTCGGAGGCAAGACCGAGGAGGCCGTCGTCGCCGAAGATGGCACCGCGCCCGACACGACGATCGAGCCCGCGCCCGCCGAAGAACCCGAGACCCGACCCAAGGACGCCTCCTAGTGGAAACCCGCAGCCTGCCCGTTCCCGACGGCCTCGTCGGACAACGCGTCGACTCGGCGCTCGCCAAGCTCCTCGGCTTCTCCCGCACCTTCGCCGCCGAAGTGGCCGAGGCCGGGGGAGTCACCGCCGACGGCGTTGTGCTCGGCAAGTCCGACCGGCTGCTCTCCGACGTGTGGCTCGAGGTCACCTGGGAAGACCGGCACGCCCCAGAGGTCGTGCCCGTCATCGTCTCCGACCTGACCATCGTCTACGACGACGACGACTTCGTCGTGATCGACAAGCCCGTCGGCGTCGCCGCGCACCCCTCCGTCGGCTGGACCGGCCCGACAGTGCTCGGAGCCCTCGCGGGCGCCGGCTTCCGGGTCTCGACCTCCGGCGCCACCGAGCGCGCCGGCATCGTGCACCGTCTCGACGTGGGCACCAGCGGCCTGATGGTCGTCGCCAAGTCGGAGCGCGCGTACACCGAGCTCAAACGCCAGTTCCACGACCGCGAGGTCACCAAGATCTACCACGCCGTTGTGCAGGGCCACCCCGACCCCCTCGCCGGCACGATCGACGCGCCCATCGGCCGTCACCCCGGCAGTTCGTGGAAGTTCGCGATCACCGCCGACGGCAAACCCTCGGTGACGCACTACGAGACGCTCGAGGCCTTCCCCTCCGCATCGCTCCTGGAGGTGCACCTGGAGACGGGACGCACACACCAGATCCGCGTGCACATGGCTGCGCAGCGCCATCCGTGTGTCGGCGACGCCATGTACGGCGCCGACCCCACCATCAGCGCCCGGCTGGGGCTCTCGCGGCAGTGGCTGCACGCCATGAAGCTCGAATTCACACACCCGTCGAGCGGCGAACGGGTGCGGTTCGAAACCCGCTACCCCGACGACCTGCAGCACGCGCTCGATGTCCTCCGTGAGGCTTAGGCTTAAGCCCTTCCGGTCGTCGGTTCTCTTTCTCTAGTCGGAGTTGTTTTGCCCAGTAACGATTCATTCGTTCACCTGCACGTTCACAGCGAGTACTCGATGCTCGACGGAGCGGCGCGCGTCGGTCCGCTGATGAAGGCCGCTGCCGAAGAGGGCATGCCCGCGATCGCCATGACCGACCACGGCAACATGTTCGGCGCCTACGACTTCTGGAAGCAGGCCACCGCCAACGGCGTCAAGCCGATCATCGGCACCGAGGCCTACATCACCCCCGGCACCGCCCGCGGCGACCGCACCCGTGTGCGCTGGGGCGGCCAGCACCAGAACCAAGACGATGTCGGCGGCTCCGGCTCGTACACCCACATGACCCTGCTCTCCGAGAACAACGAGGGCATGCACAACCTGTTCCGGCTGTCGTCGCTCGCGTCGATCGAGGGCTTCTACTTCAAGCCGCGCATGGACCGCGAACTGCTCAGCAAGTACTCCAAGGGAATCATTGCGACGACCGGATGCGTCGGTGGAGAAGTGCAGACCCGGTTGCGTCTCGGGCAGTACGACGAGGCGCTCAAGGCCGCGGCCGACTTCAGGGACATCTTCGGCGAGGGCAACTTCTTCGCCGAGGTGATGGACCACGGCATCGACATCGAGAAGCGCACGATGGAAGACCTCTTCCGTCTCGCGAAAGACCTCAACCTGCCGCTCGTCGCCACTAACGACCTCCACTACACACACGCCCACGACGCGACAGCGCACGCGGCGCTGCTGTGTGTGCAGTCGGCGTCGACGCTCGACGACCCCAACCGGTTCAAGTTCGACTCAGACGAGTTCTACCTGAAGTCGGCGGCGCAGATGCGGCACCTGTTCCGCGACCACCCCGAGGCCTGCGACAACACACTGCTCATCGCCGAGCGCTGCGAGGTCAACTTCGAGCACCGCAACCTCATGCCGCGCTTCCCCGTGCCCGAGGGCGAGACCGAGGCCAGCTGGTTCGAGAAGGAGGTCGCCGCAGGAATGATGCGACGCTTCCACAACGCGCCATCCGAAGCGCACCTCGCCCAGGCCAAGTACGAGGTCGACGTCATCAAGCAGATGGGTTTTCCCGGCTACTTCCTCGTGGTCGCCGACTTCATCACCTGGGCCAAGCAGCAGGGCATCCGCGTCGGACCGGGCCGCGGCTCGGCCGCGGGCTCCATGGCGTCGTACGCGATGGGCATCACCGAGCTCGACCCGATCGCCCACGGACTCATCTTCGAGCGCTTCCTCAACCCCGAGCGCGTCTCCATGCCCGACGTCGACGTCGACTTCGACGACCGTCGTCGCCCCGAGGTCATCCGCTACGTCACCGACAAGTACGGCGACGACCGTGTGGCCCAGATCGTCACCTACGGAACCATCAAGGCCAAGCAGGCGCTGAAAGACTCGTCGCGCGTGCTCGGCATGCCGTACTCGGTGGGCGAGAAGCTGACCAAGGCGATGCCGCCCGCCATCATGGGCAAGGACATCGCACTCGGCGACATCATGAACAAGGATGCGCCGCGCTGGAAAGAGGCGAGCGACATCCGCGCGGTCATCGAGACCGACATGGAGGCCGCGAAGGTCTTCGAGACGGCGCTCGGCATCGAGAACCTCAAGCGCCAGTGGGGAGTGCACGCCGCCGGCGTGATCCTCTCGGCCGAACCGCTGCTCGACGTGCTGCCGATCATGAAGCGCGAAGACGACGGCGCGATCATCACCCAGTTCGACCAGCCGCCGCTCGAAGACCTCGGCCTGATCAAGATGGACTTCCTCGGGCTCCGCAACCTGACGATCATCGAAGACGCGCTGCGCATGATCGAGAAGAACACGGGCTCGAAGCTCGTGATCGAAGACCTCGACCTCGACGCCGACCAGAAGACCTACGACCTGCTCGCCCGCGGCGACACCCTCGGCGTGTTCCAGCTCGACGGCGGGCCCATGCGCGCCCTGCTGAAGCAGCTCAAGCCCACCAACTTCGAAGACATCTCGGCCGTCATCGCGCTGTACCGCCCGGGCCCCATGGGCATGAACTCGCACACCAACTACGCCCTGCGCAAGAACGGGCTGCAGGAGATCGTGCCGATCCACCCCGAGCTGGCCGAGCCGCTCGAAGAGAGCCTCGGAATCACATACGGACTCATCGTCTACCAAGAGCAGGTGATGTTCGTCGCCCAGAAGGTGGCGGGCTTCTCGCTCGGTCAGGCCGACGTGCTGCGCCGCGCGATGGGTAAGAAGAAGAAGAGCGAGCTCGACAAGCAGTTCGCCGACTTCGAGGGCGGCATGGTCGCCAACGGCTACAGCGCCGCAGCGGTCAAGGTGCTCTGGGACACCCTGATGCCGTTCGCCGACTACGCCTTCAACAAGGCGCACAGCGCCGGCTACGGCGTGCTCAGCTACTGGACCGCCTACCTCAAGGCGAACTTCCCCGCCGAGTACATGGCCGCCCTGCTCACGAGCGTCGGCGATTCCAAGGACAAGCTCGGCATGTACCTCAACGAGTGCCGCCGCATGGGCATCAAGGTGCTCGCCCCCGACGTCAACGAGTCGTTCGTCGACTTCACCGCTGTGCCCAGCGACGGCTCCGGCATCGGAGACATCCGCTTCGGCCTCGGCGCAGTTCGCAACGTGGGCGCGAACGTCGTCGAGGGAATTCGCGTCGCGCGTGAGAGCAAGGGACGATTCGACTCGTTCCACGACTTCCTCGCCAAGGTGCCGCTGCAGGTCACCAACAAGCGCACCGTCGAGTCGCTCATCAAGGCCGGTGCGTTCGACTCGCTCGGCTCCACCCGGCGTGCCCTGCTCGAGATCCACGAAGACGCCGTCGACGGCTCGGTCAACGTCAAGCGCACCGAGGCCACCGGCCAGGCCGGCTTCGACTTCGACAGCCTGTTCGACGAACCGCAGGAGACCAGCAAGGTCCCCGACCGTCCGGAGTGGGCCAAGCGCGACAAGCTCGCCTTCGAGCGCGAGATGCTCGGGCTCTACGTGTCCGACCACCCGCTCGCGGGCCTCGAGGTCGCCCTTGCCAAGCACGCGAGCGCGCCGATCACCGACATCCTCGGGGGAGAGGTGGCGGGAGACGGCGAGCACGTCACCGTCGCCGGGCTCATCACGAGCGTGCAGCACCGCGTGGCCAAGAACTCGGGCAACCAGTACGGCATCATCTCGATCGAAGACTTCGGCGCCGAGATCGACGTTATGTTTCTCGGCAAGGCCTACCAGGAGTTCGCCCCCGAGCTCGTCAACGACTCCATCGTGGTCGTGCGCGGCCGCGTGAGCATGCGCGACGACGGCATGAACCTGCACGGGTCGAGCCTGATGGTGCCCGAGCTCGGCCAGGGCGGGGTCGCCGGGTCGATCATGATCTCGCTGCCCGACACCCGGGCCACGCCGCCGACGATCCGCGCCCTGCGCGAGATGTTCCTGCGGCACAAGGGCGACGGCGAGGTGCGACTGCGCCTCACCAAGGGCGACGTCGGGCGAATCTACGAACTGCCCTACGCGGTGCAGACCACGGGCGACTTCTTCGGAGAGCTCAAGAGCCTGCTCGGGCCCGGCTGCCTCGTATAGCCGACGCGCCGCGCTGCCGCCGCGCTGCGCTGCCGCCGCGCTGCGCTGCCGCTGCGCTGCCGCCGCGCTGCGCTGCCGCTGCGCTGCGCTGCGCTGGGTCCCGCCGCGTCCCGCTCCCGAGACCGAAAACGAAGGAGTTCGCGCTCGTACACCGGCCGATAGCGTGTTTCGGAACCGGTATCCGCGCGTAGTCCTTCGTTTTCAGACCGACGCGTCTCTGCGCCTGACACATCGACCCGATGCTTCACCGAAAACGAAGGAGTTCGCGCCCGTACACCGGCCGATAGCGTGTTTCGGAGCCGATACCGCCGCGATGTCCTTCGTTTTCGGTCTGCAGCGCAGCGCGGGCGGGCGGCGGCTAGAGGTCGCTCGGCTTCATGTACGCGCGCTCGTGGTAGAGCAGCGCCTCGTCGTTCTCGCCGAGGGCGCCCGACTCGATCTGCACGATCACGACGGCATTGTTGTGAACGGGATGCACCTCGATGATGCGCCCGACCATCCAGGCGGTGACGTCCTTGAGCACGGGGACACCGTGCGGGCCCGGCGCCCAGTGGTCTCCGACAAAACGCACGGCGTTGTCGGCGGCGAGCTTGTGCGCCTGGTGTTGGGAGCGCGGGCCGAGGGTGTGGATGGCGACGTAGTTGCCCACGGTCATCGCCGGCCACGCGCTGGCGATGCGCGCCATGTTGAACGTCACCAGCGGAGGCACCGCGGCGAGGCTCGCGAGCGAGGTCGCGGTGAAGCCCACGGGGTTGCCCGCCGGATCGACCGAGGTGATCGCCGCCACCCCGGCGGCATGCCTGCGGAACGTCTGCTTGAACGCTTCCAGGTCGGCGGGACCCTCGGCGTGGTCCGGGGTCGATGCGGCGTCGTTCATACTCACGTATCAATCGGTCTGGGGCTCGCGGTATTCCCTGGCGCCGGTACGCGGCGCAAGCGACACACAACTAACATGGTGAGGCCATGATCCAAATCATCGACCTCCGTGACATCCAGCCTAATCGTGTCGACCTCGCCGAGCTCATCCCTCGGTCGAAGAGCGACTTCTCCGCCGCGACCGACGTGGCCAAGGGCCTCATCGACGCGGTGCGCGACCGCGGAGAGCTCGCGCTCTTCGAGCAGGCCGAACGGCTCGACGGCGTTCGTCCCGCGCAGATCCGCATTCACGCCGAGGAGATCGGCAAGGCGGTGAAGGCCCTCGACCCCGCCGTGCGCGATGCGATCGAGGAGGCCATCCGTCGCGTCACGGTCGCGTCGCAGGCGCAGCTGCCGACCCCCGTCGTCACGCAGCTCGGCGAGGGCGCCGAGGTCATCCAGCGCTGGCAGCCCGTCAAGCGCGTCGGCCTCTACGTTCCCGGCGGCAAGGCCGTCTACCCGTCGAGCGTCGTGATGAACGTCGTGCCCGCGCAGGTCGCCGGCGTCTCGTCGATCGCGCTCGCCTCCCCGGCGCAGAAGCAGTTCGGCGGCTCCGTGCACCCCACGATCCTCGCGGCCGCGGGGCTTCTCGGCGTCGACGAGGTCTATGCGATGGGCGGTGCCGGCGCCGTCGGCGCGTTCGCCTACGGAGTGCCGTCGATCGGCCTCGACCCCGTGCAGGTCATCACCGGCCCCGGCAACATCTACGTCGCCGCGGCCAAGCGCCTGGTGCGCGGAATCACCGGCATAGACTCCGAGGCTGGTCCTACCGAGATTCTGGTGATAGCGGATGCCACGGCCGACGCCCGGCTGATAGCCGCCGACCTCGTCAGCCAGGCCGAACACGACGAGCTCGCCGCGGCGCTTCTCGTGACCGACTCGCCCGAGCTCGCCGAACGGGTGCGCGTCGAACTCGCCACCGTCGCGGCATCCACTCACCACGCCGCCCGGGTCGCCGAGGCCCTCGCCGGACAGCAGTCCGCGATCGTGCTCGTCGCCGACCTCTCGGCGGCGGCCGCCTTCAGCAACGCCTACGGGCCCGAGCACCTCGAGATCCAGACCGAGGAGCCGGGAGCCGTGCTCGACCTGATCGACAGCGCCGGCGCGATCTTCCTGGGCGAGAACTCGCCCGTGAGCCTCGGCGACTACCTCGCCGGATCGAACCACGTGCTGCCCACCGGCGGCCAGTCGCACTTCTCGTCGGGGCTCGGCGCCTACACGTTCCTGCGTCCGCAGCAGATCGTGAAGTACGACCGCGCGGCCCTGCAGGCAGTGGAGGCACGCATCGTCGCGCTCAGTTCGGCCGAAGACCTTCCCGCGCACGGCGACGCGGTCACCGCCCGCTTCTCCGCCTCGTAGGCGGCGGCCCGCCACACCGCGCGGGCTGCTGTGCCACCGGTCAGCGCGGACAGCCTCCCCACTTCACGGGGTCGCACGCGGTACTCTGAGACCACTATGTTCTGCCCCTTCTGCCGCCATCCCGACAGCCGTGTCGTCGACTCTCGAACCAGCGATGACGGAATGTCGATCCGCCGCCGCCGCCAGTGCCCCGAGTGCGGGCGCCGCTTCAGCACGACGGAGACCGCGAGCCTCAGCGTCATCAAACGCAACGGCGTCGTCGAGCCCTTCAGCCGCGAGAAGATCGTGAGCGGTGTGCGCAAGGCGTGCCAGGGGCGACCGGTCACCGACACCGATCTCGCCGTGCTCGCGCAGAAGGTCGAAGAGGCGATCCGCGCGACCGGAGCCGCGCAGATCGAGGCCAACGACATCGGCCTCGCCATCCTCCCGCCCCTGCGCGAACTCGACGAGGTCGCCTACCTGCGTTTCGCGAGCGTCTACCAGGGCTTTGACTCGCTCGACGACTTCGAGACCGCGATCGGCCTGCTGCGTGTGAGCCACGACTCGCGCCCGGCCCCGCTGGTCTCCGAGTAGAAGAAGGCGCGGCCGGTCTGTTGCGGTCGGCGCTGTAGCGTTGACCCCAGCATGTACAGACTCCTCTTCTCCACGGTCCTCACCCGCATCGACCCCGAACGCGCGCACCATCTCGCGTTCGTGGTCATCCAGCGCCTGCCGCTGCTGGGCATCGGGGCGTTCGTGCGCCGCTTCACGCGGCCCGACCCGCGCCTCGCTGTGCGCACGCTCGGCCTCGACTTCGACTCGCCGTTCGGCGTGGCCGCGGGCTTCGACAAAGACGGCAATGCGATCCGCGGGCTCGGCCAGCTCGGATTCGGTCACGTCGAGGTCGGCACCATCACGGCGCGTCCCCAGCCCGGCAACCCGCGCCCGCGGCTCTTCCGTCTTGTGCCCGACCGTGCCGTGATCAACCGCATGGGGTTCAACAACCACGGCGCTGCAGCGGCCCGCGACCGGCTCGCTCGTGAGGCCCGCCGCACGAAGCGCCCGGTCATCGGTGTGAACATCGGCAAGTCCCGCGTCGTCGAGGTGGATGACGCGATCGCCGACTACCGCGAGAGCGCGGCCCTGCTCGCCCCGGCCGCCGACTACCTCGTGGTCAACGTCAGCTCGCCGAACACGCCCGGGCTGCGCGGCCTGCAGGAGCTCGACAAGCTGGCGCCGCTGCTCGCCGAGGTGCAGGCCACGGCGAAAGACACGCCCGTGCTGGTGAAGATCGCCCCCGATCTCAGCGACGACGAGGTTCGCCGCATCACCGAGCTCGCTCTCGAGCTCGGTCTCGACGGCATCATCGCCAACAACACGACGCTCTCCCGCGAGGGCCTGGTCTCCAGCGCCGCGGTAGTGGAGGCGGCCGGCGCCGGGGGACTCTCCGGCGCGCCGCTCGCCGCCCGCTCACTCGAACTGCTCGTGCTCATCCGCTCGCTCGTTCCCGCGGACTTCTGCGTGATCTCCGTCGGCGGAGTGGACACGGCGGCGGATGTCGCGGCCAGACTCGACGCCGGTGCGACCCTCGTGCAGGGCTACACCGCGTTCCTCTACCGTGGCCCGCTCTGGGCCCGGGAGATCAACCGCGGCCTCGCCGCCCTCCGCGCCTAGCGCGTCGGACGCGGAAAACGGCCAGCCACCCGAGGGTGACAGGCCGTTTCGCACTTCTGCACTCGGGCGCTCCCCGCCCGTGCGCTGCTGCTAGCTCGGGTACTGGCGACGCTTGACCTGCGGCTTGGGCAGGCGCATAAGGCGCAGCTGGAGCGCACGCATGGCGGCGTACCAGCGCACGCCGCTCTCGACGTTGTCGGCGCCGACCTTGGCGCCGAGCTTCTTGCGGATGACGAAGCCGAGGATGACGCAGTCGATGATCGCCGCGCCGAAGAACAGCCACAGCAGCACGAACGAGCCGACCTGCACCTCGGGGGAGGGCACGACCGTGGCGATGAGCACAACGACCATGATCGGGATGAGAAACTCGCCGACGCTCGTTCGCGCGTCGACATAGTCGCGCACGAACTTGCGCTGCACTCCGCGGTCGCGTGCCGGCATGTACTTCTCGACGCCGGCGGCCATGCCGATGCGCTGCTTCTCCCGCTCGACGGCGAGGGTGGCCTTCGACTGGCGACGTGCCTCGGCGCGGTCGTTGGAGACGAGCGGCCGCTTGCGGGCCTCTTCCTTCTCCCGACGGGTCGGGGTGGGGCGCCCCTTGCCGGTCGTCACAGTGTCGGAGGTCGGCTCGACCTCGACAGCACTGTCGGTCGATTTCCTGAAGTTGATGGCCACGATGAGTCCTTGCGCTTGGGGTCGACTTAAGATTACCTCCATGACAGATTTCGAGCAGACAAACCCCGCAACCGCACAGCCTCACGCAGCGCTCGACGCCCTGAGGGAGTCGGTGCAGCTCGGGCTGCCCGCCGCGATCGCCGACCTCTCCCGGCTGGTGCGCATCCCCTCGGTGTCGTGGGACGGCTTCGATCCCGCCCACGTCGCCGAGAGTGCGACGGCCGTCGCGGGACTGTTCGAGGCGCTGGACGTGTTCGACTCGGTCGAGATCTCACGCGCCGAGATCGGATCGACCGGGGCGCTCGGCCAGCCGGCCGTGCTCGCGACGCGCGCGGCCCGCAACGGCCGCCCGACGATCCTGCTCTACGCGCACCACGACGTGCAGCCGCAGGGCGACGACGCCGACTGGGAGTCGCTGCCGTTCGAGCCCACGGTGCGCGGCGACCGCCTGTACGGGCGCGGCGCGGCAGACGACAAGGCCGGCGTTATGTCGCACGTCGCCGCCATCCGGGCATTCGTTGCGACGGTCGGCGACGACTTCGACCTCGGACTCGCGGTGTTCATCGAGGGCGAGGAGGAGTTCGGCTCGCGCTCGTTCTCCAACTTCCTCGCCAAGCACCAGACGGCGCTGGCCGCCGACGTGATCGTCGTCGCCGACTCCGACAACTGGGACACCGTGACACCGGCGCTCACCGTGGCGCTGCGCGGCAACGTCACCTTCAAGCTCACCGTCGCCACCCTCGCGCACGCCTCCCACTCGGGCATGTTCGGGGGAGCGGTTCCCGACGCCATGCTCGCCACCGTCAAGCTGCTGGCGACCCTCCACGACGACGCGGGATCCGTGGCCGTGCCCGGGCTCACGTCGCGCGACAGCGACACCCCGCCGTACGACGAGTCGAAGCTGCGTGAAGAGGCCGGGCTTCTCGACGGCGTCACCCCCATCGGCACGGGCACCGTGCTCAGCCGCCTCTGGTCGCAGCCCGCGATCACGATCACCGGCATCGACGCGCCCACCGTCGTCAACGCCTCGAACACTCTCGCGCCCGCCATCACCGTCAAGTTCAGCGCGCGCATCGCCCCCGGGCAGACCGCCGAAGACGCCTTCGCGGCGATCGAGACGCACCTGAGGGCCAACGCGCCCTTCGGGGCCCACCTCACCATCTCCGATGTCGACCTGGGCAACCCCTTCCTCGTCGACACGAGCGGATGGGCGGCCGTCGAGGCGAAGGCCGCGATGCACGAGGCCTGGGGCGTCGAGCCTGTAGAGACGGGCATCGGCGGGTCGATCCCGTTCATCGCCGACCTCGTCGCCGTCTTCGGCGACGCGCAGATCCTCGTCACCGGTGTCGAAGACCCCGACTCGCGCGCGCACAGCCCGAACGAATCCCTCCACCTGGGAGTCTTCTCGCGGGCCATCCTCACCGAGGCCGTGTTGTTCGCAAAACTCAACGACCGCGCGTAGAATCGCGAACATGACTGACACCACTCTCACCTCGCCCGAGACGGCAGCTGCGCACGGCGTCGGACTTTCGGATGCGGCAGCGCAGAAAGTCCGCAGCCTCATGACCCAGGAGGGTCGCGACGACCTCCGCCTCCGCGTCGCCGTGCAGCCCGGCGGCTGCTCCGGCCTCATCTACCAGCTCTACTTCGACGAGCGCTTCCTCGACGGCGACGCCTCAGTCGACTTCGGAGAGGGCGTCGAGGTCGTCGTCGACAAGATGAGCGTGCCTTATCTGATGGGTGCTTCGATCGATTTCGAAGACACTATCCAGAAGCAGGGCTTCACCATCGACAACCCCAATGCCGCGGGAAGCTGCGCATGTGGGGACTCTTTCCACTAAAAAAGGAGAGGGACACGATCCGCAAGAGGCACTGACCGCGAGGTCGGTGCCTCTTCGTCGTTATAGACTCGTATCGTTCCAGTCCGTGTCATCCGAGAGGTTCCAGGTGCGCTCCAAACGCCTAAGTCGATGGGCCATTATCCCCATTGCGGTCGCAGTCTCGGTGGTTCTCGCCGGGTGCACGCAGGCCCAATTGCAGGGCTATCTGCCCGGCGATCCCGATACCACCAACCACACGAGCCGCATCATGGGCCTGTGGGTCACCTCGTGGATCGTGCTCCTCGCCGTCGGTGTTGTGACCTGGGGCCTCATCATCTGGGCAGCCGTCGTCTACCGTCGCCGTAAGGGCCAGACCGGCCTCCCGGTGCAGCTGCGCTACAACCTCCCGGTAGAGATCTTCTACACGATCGTCCCCCTCATCCTCGTGCTCGGCTTCTTCGCATTCACGGCGCGTGACCAGTCCGCGATCGAGAGCGATCCGGGCAACCCCGACGTCAAGGTCGAGGTCTTCGGCAAGCGCTGGGCCTGGGACTTCAACTACCTCAACGAAGACGTCTACAGCGCGGGTGTCCAGGCCACCGAGCTCGACGACACCGACGGCGTCGACATGGACGCCCTCCCCGTTCTCTACCTGCCGGTAGACAAGAAGGTCCAGATCGACATCGAGTCCCGCGATGTCATCCACTCCTTCTGGATCATCGACTTCCTGTACAAGAAAGACATGATCCCCGGCAAGTCCAACCACATGTACTTCACGCCGACCAAGATCGGCACCTACCAGGGCAAGTGCGCCGAGCTGTGTGGCGAGTACCACTCGCTCATGCTGTTCCAGGTGAAGGTCGTGTCGCAGGATGACTACGACGCCTACATCGAGAGCCAGCGTGCCGCCGGCTTCGAGGGTCGCCTCGGCCCGGAGTACAACACGAACACCAACCTCCCGGGCACCGGCGCGGTTGACCACGGCGAAGAAGGCTAGTCGCAATGAGCACAGCAACTGCAACCAGGCCGGGCCTCAGCACACCAGCGGTGGTGCGTCGCGGCAACGTCCTCGTCAGCTGGATCACCTCCACTGACCACAAGACGATCGGGTACATGTACCTGATCAGCTCGTTCATCTACTTCTGCATCGGCGGGGTGATGGCGCTCATCATCCGCGCCCAGCTCTTCGCCCCGGGACTCGACATCGTCGACTCCAAAGAGCAGTACAACCAGCTCTTCACGATGCACGGCACGATCATGCTGCTGATGTTCGCGACACCGCTCTTCGCGGGATTCGCGAACGTGCTGATGCCGCTCCAGATCGGTGCACCGGATGTCGCGTTCCCGCGACTCAACGCGTTCGCCTACTGGCTCTACAGCTTCGGCAGCCTGATGGCCGTCGCCGGCTTCCTCACCCCGCAGGGTGCGGCGTCGTTCGGCTGGTTCGCCTATGCGCCGCTGTCGAGTACGACGTTCTCGCCGGGCGTCGGTGGCAACCTCTGGGTGTTCGGACTCGCCATGAGCGGATTCGGAACCATTCTCGGAGCCGTCAACTTCATCACCACGATCATCACCATGCGCGCGCCCGGTATGACGATGTTCCGCATGTCGATCTTCACCTGGAACACCCTCGTCACGTCGATCCTCGTTCTGATGGCCTTCCCGGTTCTCGCCGCCGCCCTCTTCGGGCTCGGCGCCGACCGAGTGTTCAACGCGCACATCTACGACCCCGCCAACGGCGGTGTGATCCTCTGGCAGCACCTGTTCTGGTTCTTCGGACACCCCGAGGTCTACATCATCGCGCTGCCGTTCTTCGGCATCGTCTCCGAGGTCTTCCCGGTGTTCAGCCGCAAGCCGATCTTCGGCTACAAGACCCTCATCTACGCGACGATCGCGATCGCTGCCCTGTCTGTCACTGTGTGGGCCCACCACATGTACGTGACCGGGTCGGTGCTGCTGCCCTTCTTCTCGCTGATGACCATGCTCATCGCGGTGCCGACGGGTGTGAAGATCTTCAACTGGATCGGCACGCTCTGGCGCGGCTCGGTGACGTTCGAGACGCCCATGCTCTGGGCCATCGGCTTCCTGATCACGTTCACCTTCGGTGGACTCACCGGCGTCATCCTGGCCAGCCCGCCGCTCGACTTCCACGTCTCCGACTCGTACTTCGTCGTCGCCCACTTCCACTACGTGGTCTTCGGCACCGTCGTGTTCGCGATGTTCTCGGGCTTCTACTTCTGGTGGCCGAAGTGGACCGGCAAGATGCTCAACGAGCGTCTCGGCAAGATCCACTTCTGGCTGCTGTTCATCGGCTTCCACACCACGTTCCTCATCCAGCACTGGATCGGTGTCGTCGGTATGCCCCGCCGGTACGCGACCTACCTGCCCGAAGACGGCGTGACCTGGATGAACCAGCTCTCGACCGTCGGCGCCGCGATCCTCGCGACCTCGATGCTGCCGTTCTTCTACAACGTCTACCTCACGGCACGCACCGCGCCGAAGGTCACCGTGAACGACCCGTGGGGCTTCTCCCGCTCGCTCGAGTGGGCCACCTCGTGCCCGCCGCCCCGCCACAACTTCACCTCGATTCCGCGCATTCGTTCGGAAGCTCCCGCGTTCGACCTGAACCACCCGGAGGCAGAAGTGCCCATCGGTATCGGTCCGGGCAAGGATGCGCCCGACGCTCCGGTCTACGACCTCGCAGACGAAAAGGTTAAGTAACACATGAAGGCCAATATCAACCTCTTCTGGATCCTCGCGGCGTACTGCGTGGTTGCGGATGCGGCGTACATCGCCTGGTCGCTCATCGACCAGACGCACGGCGGAACGATCGAGTGGGTGGGAACCCTCGCGATCGGGCTGAGCGGCATCCTCGCCGCGTTCATCGCGTTCTACATCGGACGCGTGCACGCCGGGCAGGGAGCGGAGCTTCCCGAAGACCGCCTCGACGCCAACATCGACGACGGCGACGCCGAGCAGGGCTTCTTCAGCCCGTGGAGCTGGTGGCCCGTTATGCTGGCCGCGAGTCTCTCGCTGATGTTCCTCGGTCTGGCCGTCGGCGTGTGGATCTCGTTCATCGGCGCCATCGTCGTCGTAGTCAGTCTCGTGGGGTGGGTATATGAGTATTACCGAGGCAACTTCGCCCACTAGTCAGGTGCAGATCCGTCCGGCCCGCGCGAGCGACGCCGACGCGGTCTTCTCCCTGCTCAACGAGCTCGACGTCAGCTACCTTCCCGACCGGGAAGCGTTCGACGTGACGTTCGACTCCTTCGTCGAGGGGGAGTCGAACGCGCTCCTCTTCGTGGCCGAGATCGACTCCGTCGTTCGCGGTTACGCCCTCACCACGGTGACGCGGCTGCTCTACACGAACGGCAGCTCCGCCCAGCTGCAAGAGCTCGTCGTCGAGAGCTCGGCGCAGGGCAACGGCGTCGGCTCGCTCCTGGTCGAGACGACCGAGCGTGCCTGCCGTGAACGCGGTGTGCGCCAGCTCACCGTCGCGAGCCGACGTGCCTCCGGCTTCTACGAGCGACTGGGCTACGGCTCGACCGCCGACTACCTCAAGCGCACCTTCGACTGAACCGCGCTGAACCGCTAGACCGCGCTGAACCGCTAGAACGCGCCGAGCCGCGTTAGGCCCGCCGGTACGACGATACGTCGACGGCGACGGTCACGCGGGTCTGTTCCGCGGCCGGCGGGGTCTGAGCGTCCCGGCCTTCTGCGGCCGCATGGTGCCCGCTCGGGCCCATGCCGGCGAGGCTCTGCACCTCGTGGGGGAGCAGGTCGACCGTGTACTCGACCGCCCGGCGTTCGTCGAGCACGAACTGCGCAGCGAGGCCCTCGTCGAGGTGCGCGAGCTTGTCGCGCTGGATGCCGATGAGGCGCCCGCTCTCGCGCAGCTCCACAAGATGGTTCTCGCCGGGGGTCGCGACGACGAGGCGCCCCTCCGGTGTCAGCACTCGGGCGAACTCCGCGGCATTGCGCGGGGCGAAGACGCACAGCAGCACGTCGGCGCGGGCGTCGCGCACTGGGAGCGGCTGCCAGACATCGCTCACAACACCCGCTGCGGCGCCGCCTGTTGCCCGCAGCGCCATCGCGACTGCCTCGGCCGACACGTCGAGCGCAAGCGCCTGCCAGTGGTCTCTGCGGGCCAGCAGTTCGGTCAGGTAGTAGCCCGTGCCGCATCCGGAGTCCACGATGCTCAGCCCCGCCGCGCCCGGCAGCACCGCGTCGAGGAGGTCGACGATGGGGGAGTAGTGGCCGAGGGCGAGAAACCGTGCGCGGTCGTCGAGGATCTGCCGGGAGTCGCCCAGAATGCCGCGGCCGCGGTCGACGAGGTTCAGATAGCCGCGCTTGTTGGCGTCGAAACTGTGTCCTGAGGAACACAGAAGCGACCAGGTCGCGGGCCCAGGCTCGAGATCTCTCTCACAGCGTGGGCACCGCAACCAGGTCGCTAGCGTGCCGGCGGAAGTGCCGATATCAGTGTGCGTCGCCGTCGTGCGAGCTCTCGATCTCGCCCTTCGAGACCGGGATGATGCGGTCTTCGAAGAACCAGCGGGAGAAGCCGGCGCGCAGGCGCTGGTTGACGGTGATCTGGCCGTTGCTGTTCGGACGGATCATCAGCGGCTCGTAGTCGGTGTAGCTGGTCAGTCTCCAGCGCTCGGCATCGCTGAGCGGCTGGTGGACCTCGATGTACTCGCCACCGGGGAGGCGCACGATGCGGCCGGACTCGAAGCCGTGGAGCGCGATCTCGCGGTCCTTCTTCTGCAGACCGAAGCAGATGCGCTTGGTGACGATGTAGGCGACGATCGGGCCCAGGAAGAACAGCGCCTGGAGTCCGTGGATGACGCCTTCGATGCTCAGCTTGAAGTGCGTGGCGATGAGGTCGGAACTCGCCGCCGCCCACAGCACCGCGTAGAACGTGACGCCGGCAGCGCCGATCGCCGTGCGAACCGGGGTGTTGCGCGGGCGGTCGAGGATGTGGTGCTCGCGCTTGTCGCCCGTGATCCACGCCTCGATGAAGGGGTAGAAGGCCACGAGGCCGAGGAAGATCGGCAGCACGAGCAGCGGCAGCAGCACGTTGAGCGAGAGCGTGTAGCCCCAGACCACGAACTCGAGTCCCGGCGGAACGAGCCGCAGGGCACCGTCGGCGAAGCCGATATACCAGTCAGGCTGGGTTCCGGCAGACACCGGCGACGGGTCGTACGGGCCGTAGTTCCAGATCGGGTTGATCGTGAACGTGGCCGCGATCAGCATGATCACACCGAAGACGATGAAGAAGAATCCGCCGGCCTTCGCCGCGAACACCGGCATGACCGGAACACCGACGACGTTGGAGTTCGTCTTGCCGGGGCCGGCGAACTGGGTGTGCTTGTTGATCACGAGCAGCAACAGGTGCACGCCGAGGGCGGCGACGAGGATGGCGGGCAGCAGCAGGATGTGCAGAACGTAGAAGCGTGCGACGACGTCGGTTCCGGGGAACTCGCCACCGAACAGCAGGTACGAGATCCAGACGCCGATGATCGGCACCGCCTTGACCATTCCGTCGATGATGCGCAGGCCGTTGCCGGAGAGCAGGTCGTCGGGGAGCGAGTAGCCGGTGAAGCCCTCTGCCATGGCGAGGATGAAGAGGACGAAGCCGATCATCCAGTTGATCTCACGCGGCTTGCGGTATGCGCCGGTGAAGTAGATGCGCAGCATGTGCAGGCCGATGGATGCCACGAACAGCAACGCCGCCCAGTGGTGCACCTGGCGCATGAGCAGGCCGCCGCGGATGTCGAACGAGAGGTCGAGGCTCGACGCGTAGGCGACCGACATCTCGATGCCCTTGAGCGGCACGTAGGAGCCGTCGTAGTGCACTTCGACCATGGAGGGCTCGAAGAAGAACGTGAGGAACGTGCCCGAGAGCAGGATCGCCACGAAGCTGTAGAGGGCGACCTCGCCGAGCATAAACGACCAGTGGTCGGGGAAGATCTTGCGACCTACCTCTTTCACCAGGCCCGAGATGCTCGTGCGCTCGTCGATGTAGTTGGCCGCGGCGCCGGTGAAACGCGCGCCGCGCGTCGCGGATGCGAACGGTCCGTAGGCGGTCGAGGTCGACTCCGACGTCGTCGCGGGTTCGTTGGTGACAGTGGTCTCGGTTGCTGTGCTCACAGCTCACGCTCCCAGAAGCTCGGGCCGACGGGTTCGTGGAAGTCGCTCTGGGCTACCAGATATCCCTCGTCGTCGATGGCGATAGGTAGTTGGGGAAGGGCCCGGGAAGCCGGACCGAAGGTCACCGCGGCGTGGTTCGACACGTCGAACGTCGACTGGTGGCAGGGGCAGAGAAGGTTGTGGGTCTGCTGTTCGTACAGCGCGACCGGGCAACCGACGTGGGTGCAGATCTTGGAGTAGGCGACGATTCCCTGGTACGACCAGCTCTTCTTGTCCTCGGCCTCGTTGAGGTCTTCGGGGCGGAGGCGCATGACCAGCACGGCGGCCTTGGCCTTCTCCTCGAGCTTGTGCTCGGAGTCGTTGAGCCCCTCGGGGATCACGTGGAACGCGGAACCGTAGGTGACGTCCGACGCCTTGATGGGAGTTCCGGAGGGGTCGCGCGTCAGGCGCGTTCCCTCGGCCCACATCGTGTGACGCAGCAGTTCGCCCGGCTCTTCGGCCGGGGCGAGGTCGCGGAACATCACGATCGCCGGAAGCGGGAAGACCGCGATGGCGCCGATGAGGCTGTTGCGGATCAGCGTGCGACGTCCGAAGCCGGACTCCTTGTTGCCAAGGGTGAATACCTCGACGGCCTTGGCGCGCGTCTTGTCGGAGCCGCGAGTGTCGTGACGCTCTTCCGTGATCTCGGCGTCGGACATCAGGGCCTTCGCCCAGTGCACCGCGCCGATGCCGATTCCGAGCAGTCCGAGGCTGAGCGCGATGCCCAGGCTCAGGTTGCTGATGCGAACCGTCGAGAAGTCGGTCGGGTCGATCGGGAACAGGAAGTAGAACACGATCGCCAGGACGCTGCCGATGAGCGACAGGAAGAAGAGAGCGGATACGGCGCGGCTGGCTGCCTTGTCTTTCTTCGGGTCGATGTCGGTGACGCGCAGGCGGTGCGGCGGGTGTCCGGGGTTCGGGATGCCGTCGCTGACGACGACAGCGGTGCCCGGCGAGACCGTACGAGGCACGGATGTCTCGACAGCGGTGCCGGCATCGGTGCTGCCGGACTGGCCACCGTTATGGTCTGCCATTGTGTTCCCTTCAACTGTGCGCGGAGCGCGTGGTGCGATGTAGTAGTCGAGCAACCAGCCGGCGCTGGCCGGCGGGTAAAACTTATGGAGTTAGTTGGCCTATGGAGCTAGTTGGCCTATGGAGCTAGTTGGATTTGGCCGTCAGCCAGACGGTGATCGCAACGATCGCGCCGAGGCCGAAGATCCAGATGAACAGACCCTCGGAAACCGGGCCGAGGCTGCCCAGGGCGAATCCGCCGGGGGAGGGGTTCTCGTCGAGGAACTGCAGGTAGGTGATGATGTCTGCTTTGTCTTCGAGCGTGAGGTTGCGGTTGTTGAACACCGGCATGTTCTGCGGGCCGGTGACCATGGCCTCGTAGACGTGGGTCGAGCTCACGCCGCCGAGCGCGGGAGCGAACTTGCCCTGCGTGAGCGCTCCACCGGCGCCGGCCACGTTGTGGCACATGGCGCAGTTGATGCGGAACAGTTCGCCACCGAGGGCGGCGTCGCCGTTGCCGGCGATCGTCTCCTCGTCGGGGAGGCCCGGACCGGGCGACTTCGAGCCGACGAAGGTGTACATCGCCTCGATCTGCTCGTCGGTGAACTGCACGGGCTTGATCTCGGCCTGCGGGCCGCTGGCCGCGAGGGGCATACGGCCGGTGGACACCTGGAAGTGCACTGCGGCCTCGCCGACGCCGATGAGGGTCGGGCCCTCGCTCGTGCCCTGGAGCGACATACCGTGGCAGGTGGCGCAGTTGGCCGCGAAGAGCTTGCCGCCCTCTTCGACGAGCTGCTCCTGCGAAGCGGAGGTGTCGGCGGTGGCGCTCGTGGTGAACAGAGCGTATGCACCGCCGGTGCTGAGGAGGCCGACGGTGATGAGGGCGACGGCGGCAAGGGGATGCCTGCGCCCGACCTTGCGTCGGTCAGCTGAGGTGCGTGAGAACTTCTTCGCCATGGTGCGTACGGGTTCCGATTCTTACTTGAGGATATAGATGATGAAGAAGAGGCCGACCCAGACGACATCAACGAAGTGCCAGTAGTAGGAGACCACGATTGCGCTGGTCGCCTCCTTGTGGCCGAAATTCTTGACCGCGTAGGCGCGGCCGATGATGAACAGGAAGGCGATGAGCCCTCCGATCACGTGCAACCCGTGGAATCCGGTTGCAAGGTAGAAGGCTGAGCCGTACGAGTCGGAGCTCAGCGTGAGGCCCTCGCTGACGAGCACCGCGTACTCGTAGATCTGGCCGATGACGAAGACGGCACCCATCGCGTAGGTGAGGAAGAACCACTCGACCATGCCCCACTGGGTGGGCTTCCACCCGGTGCGTCGCGGCTGCAGACGCTCGGCGGCGAACACACCGAACTGGCACGTGAGAGACGAGAGCACGAGGATGATCGTGTTCACGAGCGAGAAGGGCACTGTCAGCAGGCCGGACTGCGACTCCCACAGGCCCGGCGATGTCGACCGCAGGGTGAAGTAGATAGCGAAGAGGCCGGCGAAGAACATGACTTCGCTTCCGAGCCAGACAATAGTGCCAACCGCAACGGTGTTCGGGCGGTTAACCACTTGTGTCCCGATTGAGGGGCTGATGGAGGTCGTAGTCACCCCTCCATTATGTCCGATATCTGAGGTCGCGTTTCGCTTTCCGGGGGCCAGTCGTGTCGGATCGGCCTCGAACGGGGTCGTTAGGATTTGACCCATGTCTTCGACTCTGACCTGGCCCCGCATTCTCGGCACTCTCGTAGACGGAGAGAATCTCTCCATATTCGAGGCCACCTGGGCGATGAAGCGGGTCATGGCGGGCGAGGCGACGAGCGCACAGTTGGCCGGACTCCTCGTCGCCCTCCGGGTGAAGGGCGAGACCGTCGACGAGATCGTCGGTTTTCGCGACGCGGTGCTCGAGAACGCGCTGCCGCTCGACGTCGATCCGATGGTGCTCGACATCGTGGGAACCGGGGGAGACCCGTACGGCGCTGTGCTGAACATCTCGTCCGTGGCGTCTGTGATCGCCGCGGCATCCGGGGTGCCCGTCATCAAGCACGGGAATCGCGGCGCGAGCTCCGCCTCGGGCGCGTCGGACGTGCTCTCGGCGCTCGGCCTCAACCTGACGATCGCGCCCGAACGGGTCGCCGAGGTGCTGCGGGAGACCGGAATCACCTTCGCCTACGCGGCGATGTTCCACCCCGGCTTCCGCCACGCGGGACCGACCCGCACCGAGCTCGGAATCTCGACGCTGTTCAACGTGCTCGGCCCGCTGTGCAACCCGGCCAGGCCCGAGGCGTCGGCGGTCGGCGTCGCCAGCCTCGAACGCGTGCCGCTCGTTGTCGGAGTGTTCCAGACCCGCGGGGCGACGGCTCTCGTCTACCGCGGCGACGACGGCATCGACAAGCTCACCACCACGGGCCACAGCCACATCTGGGAGGTCTCGCTCGGGGCCGTCACCGAGCACGACCTCGACCCTCTCGACCTCGGCATCGCCCGCGCCGACATCCAGTCGCTGCTCGGCGCCGGTCCCGAGCACAACGCGGGCGTCATCCGCTCGGTGCTCGCGGGAGAGACCGGGCCCGTGCGCGACATCGTGCTGCTCAACGCCGCGGCGGGGCTCGTGTCGTTCGCGCTCGCGCAGGACGCCGACCAGGTTCGTGTGCCGATCCTCGACCGGCTCGGCGAGAAGCTCGAGGTCGCGGCGCGCGTCGTCGACTCGGGCGCGGCCGCGCAGAAGCTCGACGAATGGGTCGCCGCGACCAACCGCTAGCGCCGCAGCCGGTCTCGGCTAGGCGGCGTCGACGTAGTACCAGCGACGCCGCTCGCGAACGAACCGGCTGACCTCGTGCTGTTCGCCCGCGGTCGGGCCGAGCCGGTACTTCGCACGGAACTCGACGGTTCCCGAGTCCTCGAGCATGCCGCCGCGACTCGTGCGCAGGATGTCGAGCATGTACCAGCGCTGCGCCGGGTCGAGTTCGAGGGTGCGGGGGCGGGTCGTCGGATGCCACGTGGCCAGGAGATAGCGCACGTTGCCGGTGACATAGGCCGAGTACCGTGAGCGCATCAGCCGCTCGGCCGAGGGTGCGAGCTCCTCGCCCCGGTGGAACGGGCCGCAGCACGAGCCGTAGCTCGCTCCGCTCAGACACGGACACCGTGCGGCGTCGTCGACGCTCGGCCAGTCGGAGCCTTCGGAGTGGGTCATGCGTCCATTATCGAGCGTCCCGGGCGTGTCCCGGGCTAGGGAACGTAGCGTTCCGCACCGCCCTCCAGGCAGCTCCTACCCCTTGGCCCGGGCCGTGCGCGGTGCGAAGATGAAGATCGTGGAGAGAATCATGGTCGTCGTCGACGGGACCGCCTCGGGTGAGGCGGCGATCGACTGGGTCGTGGAGCGGGCGCGCACGGTGCCGGTGTCGATCGAAGTGACGACCGTGTACGTGCCGATGCCGTCGGAATCGGTGCTCGCGGGCAACGACTTCCGCGCCGTCTACGCGACGCTGCTGGAAGACACGGTGCGTCGCATCGAGGAGGCGGTGCCCGGGGTGCAGGTGACCGCCGCGCTGCGCACCGGCCAGGCCCGCACCGAGCTGACGACGGCGACGGCGGAGGCCGACCTCTTCGTGATCGGCACCGGCTCGACCGAGGCCGGTCTGCACGGTGTCCTGCCCATCCGCATCGCCTCGGCCGCCCACTGCCCGGTCGTCGTCGTCCCCGCCTCGTGGGCCCCCGCCCCGGGCCCGGTGATGGTCGGGCTCGAGTCGACCGACCAGGAGCCGCGCGTCGTCGACTTCGCCGCGCGCGAGGCCGAGCGGGCCGACTGCGAGCTCACGGTTGTGCACGCGTGGAGTGTGCCGACCCTCATCGCGGTGGCGATGTTCGCCCATCCCGGGGTGTGGAGCTCGATGCTCGAACTGCACACCAAGGCCCTCGCGGCGACCATGGAGCACGTGCGGAGGGTGTGGCCCGGTGTCGACGTGCACCAGCGGCTCAAGGAGGGCTCTGCGGCACGCATCCTCGCCGAGGACGCCCGCGGTGCGGCCCTGCTCGTCGTCGGCCGGCGTGAGCACAGCACCATGGGCGATGCCGTTCTCGGCACCACGAGCCACGACCTGCTGCTGTCGATGCCGTGCCCCGTCGCGGTCGTTCCCGAGTAGCCGGGTTGCATCCCTTCGAATACGCGCAACTCGACGCGGTCGCCCTCCGGGGGCTCCTCGCCGCGCGCGAGGTCACGCCGGCCGAGGTCGAGCACGCCGCGAGGCTCGCGATCTCGGCCGTCGAGCCCGACCTGAACGCTCTCGCGCGGCCGCTGTTCGACGACGCCCTCCCGAGCGACCCGGCGGGATCGCTCGCCGCGATCCCGTTCCTGATCAAAGACAGCGGACCCATCGCGCGCGGCGTCGGCTTCGCGCTCGGCAGCCGCGCGGTGCGGGGCGCCGTCGCCGCGCACGACCACCCGCTGATGGCACGGTTCCGCGCGGCCGGGCTCTCGACCATCGGGCAGACCACCGCCCCGGAGTTCGCGCTGAGCTTCGCGACGGAGTCGGCGCTCTACGGCATCACCCGCAACCCCTGGGCGCCCGGCCGTGGTGCGGGCGGGTCGAGCGGGGGAGCGGCGGCCCTCGTCGCCGCCGGCGCCGTGCCGATCGCGCACGCCAACGACGGCGCGGGATCGATCCGCATCCCCGCCTCCGCCTGCGGGCTCGTCGGGCTCAAGCCCTCCCGCGGCCGCACGCCACATGGCGCGCGGTCGATCTCCGCCGGCCTCGACACCGCCTGCGAGTTCGCGGTGGCCCGCACGGTGCGCGACACCGCGCTGCTGTTCCGTCTCGTGGCCGAACCCACCGCCGAGGCCGCACCCGCGCCGACCCGGCTCCGTGTCGCCGTCGACACCCGGTCGTGGTCGGCCGGTGCCGTCGACCCGCAGGTCGCCGCGGCGACAGACGCGGTGGGGCGGATGCTCGAATGGATCGGGCATTCCGTGAGCGTCGCGAGTCCGGCGCTCGACGGGGCGCTCGTCGTCGACGCCGCAATGCTCGGCGTCTACGCCGCAGGCCGCGCGATCCTGGCCGCGCCCCGCCAACCCGAGGCGGCCCGCCTGGAGGCGGTGTCCCGCGCGGTGCTCGCGGACTCCCGCGCTGCGACGATCGACGATCTCGAGGCGGCAGCGCACGCGCAGGGCCGCGTGTCACACGCGATCGACGGACTGTTCGACCGATACGACGTGCTCGTCACCCCGACCTGGTCGCAGCTGCCGCTGCGCCACGGCACGCTCGACTACAACGACGAGCGGTACACCGCGCGATCCTGGCTGGAGCGCTTGATCGAGTTCGGGCCGTTCACCGCGCCGTTCAACGTGAGCGGCCACCCGGCCATCAGCCTTCCGCTCGGCGAGAGCGCAGAGGGGCTGCCCATCGGCGTGCAGCTCGTGGCGGCGCGCGGTCGAGACGAGTTGCTGCTCGCCGTCGCGGCCGACCTCGAACAGGCGATGCCGTGGCGGCAACGCACCCCCGTCGTCTTCGTCGACTGACCGTCTCTGCGACATCCGCTTCTCGCCGAATCGTGCATCCGGCCCGCTGAAATCGGCACAACGGCGTAGGATCGTCGGGTGCTGATAGACGAGATCGACAGAGCCTAGCCACCGTTCTCCGGTGGCGGCCCCGAACACGCCCTCCGCGACTCATTCCCGTCGCCGCGTCGTTCCGCTGTCCTTTTCCCGTCGCCCGCGCAGGGCGACGCCATCGACCTCTGTCGCACCGGCACGCCCGGTCCGACGCGACCCTCAGGGAGCACAATGTCTACCCACCCCACCTCCGTCGTCATTGCCGGCGTCACTCTGCGCTGGCCCGACGGCGAATTCGCCCTGCGCGACGTCACGGGCAGCTTCGGTACCGGCCGCACCGGTCTCGTCGGCAAGAACGGCGCAGGAAAGTCCACCCTCCTGCGTCTGATCGCGGGCGAGATAACCCCGACCTCCGGCACCATCACGACCTCCGGCGACGTCGGCTACCTCCCGCAGTCGCTCACCCTCGACGGCGAGTCGACGATCGCCGACCTGCTCGGCATCGGCGAGAAGGTGCGTGCTCTCGAGGCCATCGTCGGCGGCGACGTCGACGAGGGCCATTTCGAGAGTCTCGGCGACGACTGGGATATCGAGTCCCGCGCCGACGACGCGCTGCGAGCCATCCGGTTCTCATCCGCGGATCTGCACCGCCCCGTCTCCAGCATCTCCGGGGGCGAGGCGATGCTCGTCGCGATCACCGGACTGAGACTGCGGCGCACTCCGATCACGCTGCTCGACGAGCCCACCAACAACCTCGACCGCGAATCGCGCCGGCGTCTTGCGCAGATCGTGCGCTCGTGGCCGGGCGCCCTCGTGATCGTCAGCCACGATCTCGACCTGCTCGAAGAGATGGATGAGACGGCCGAACTGCACGGGGGAGAGCTCACCGTCTTCGGCGGGCCGTACAGCGCGTGGCGCGAGCAGCTCGACGTGCACCAGGCCGCCGCCGCGCAGTCCGCCCGGTCGGCCGAGCAGGCGGTGAAGAAGGAGAAGAGACAGCGGATCGAGGCCGAGAGCACGCTCGCCCGCCGTGCCCGAACGGGGCAGAAGAGCTACGACAACAAGCGGGGAGCCAAGATCCTGATGAACCAGCGCGCGAGCGACGCACAGGTGTCGGCGGGAAAGCTGCGGCACGGACTCGACGACCGGGTCGACTCGGCGCGGTCGGCGCTCGACGCCGCGACGTCGCGACTGCGCGACGACGAGCACATCCACCTCGAGCTTCCCGATCCCGACGTGCCGCGCGGCCGCGCGATCGCCGAGATCCGGGGCACCAACCGCACGGTCCACATCCAGGGGCCGGAGCGGGTGGCCCTCGTCGGCGCCAACGGCATCGGCAAGACGAGCCTGCTCGAGCAGCTGGTGAACGGCGGCGGCGCCGAGCCGGGGAGAGCGAGCGGCACACTGCTTACCGACCGGGTCGGATACCTGAACCAGAGGCTCGACAGCGTCGACGACTATTCGAGCGCGCTGGAGAACGTGCGTCGGGTCGCGCCCGATGTCACCGACGGCGACATCAGAAACCGGCTCGCCCGCCTGCTGTTGCGGGGCGACGGCGTCAACCGGCCCGTGCGGTCGTTCTCCGGAGGGGAACGCTTCCGGGTGTCCCTCGCGCTGCTGCTGTTCGCCGACCCGCCCGCGCAGCTGCTCGTTCTCGACGAGCCGACGAACAACCTCGACATCCAGAGCGTGGACCAACTCGTCGACTCGCTCACCGACTACCGGGGCGCACTCCTCGTCGTCAGCCACGACGACGCCTTCCTGCGTCGGCTCGGGCTCACCACGGTGCTCGAACTCGACGCGGAGGGGGCCATCCACGAGGGGGACCTCGGCTGAAGCGGAGTCGCCGACGGATTGCGCTCCGCGTCTCGTGTGCCCTAGACCGGAGGGGACGGCAGTTCGGCGACGCACGAGGGAGAACAGATGCTGCTCGACGGCAAGAACGCGATCATCTACGGGGGAGCCGGCGCCATCGGGGGAGCGGTCGCCCGCGGGCTCGCGCGAGAGGGTGCGCGGGTGCACCTCGTCGGACGCACCGGGGTCACGCTCGACGCGATGGCCGACGAGATCTCCCGCGGCGGCGGACTCGTCGATGTCGCGGTTCTCGACGCTCTCGACGAGGCGCGCGTCATCGCGCACGCCGACGCCGTGGCGGGGCGATTCGGCAGCGTCGACGTCTCGTGCAACCTCATCGGGGTAGGGGACGTGCAGGGTACGCCTCTCGTCGAGATGACGTTCGACGACTATGTGCGCCCCATCCACACCGCGGTGCGCTCGCTGTTCGTCACCGCCCGCGCGGCCGCACCGCACATGAAGCGCCAGCGGGCCGGAGTGATTCTCACTTTCGGGGGAGACGGTGGGCGCAACCCGATTCGCAACTACAGCATCGGCGGGTTCCAGGTGGCGCTCACGTGCGTGGACGCCATGCGCCGGCAGCTGGCGGCAGAACTGGGGGAGTTCGGCATCCGCGCGGTGACGCTGCACACGGGCGGGATCCCGGACACCGTGCCGATCGGCTATCCGGGCCGCGAGGCCATAGTCGACTCGATCGTCAGGCCGACCATGCTGGGCAGGGCGGCGACTCTCGACGACGTCGGCAACGTCGCGGCGTTCCTGGTCTCCGACCGGGCGAACTCCATCACCGCGGCCGCGGTGAACATCACCGCGGGAGCGGTGGCCGACTGAGAGCGGTGTTTCACGGGCACGAGAAGTGGGCCCTGAATCGTTCACTTGACATAATGTGCATTATCAGCGCAAGAGTCAGCCCCGGAATCACCCGTGATCGACGGCGCCGACGCCCGTGTCCGTGAGGATCGCGAAGCCTGCCCGGTCGACGGCCGAGTTGCGCGCGGACAGCACGACGACGCCCGTGCCGGCCGATCGATCGATGCCGATCCACGAACTGAAACCGCCGGTGCCGCCGTTGTGCCACGTGACCGGCCGGCCCTTTATCTCGACGGTTATCCAGGCGGCGCCGATCTGCACCCGCGGGCCGAATCGCGTGGCGGGCGTCAGGGCGTCGAGCCCGGGCGCCGATCCGTCGAGGATCGCCGCCGTCAGCCGCGCCATGTCGGTGACCGACGACCTGATGCCGCCGGCCGGGCCGAGGGCCTCGCCCGTCCACGGCTCGCGCCGGCGCGGCCCCCGGCTGGTCCCCGTGACCGCCCCGGAGCGCACCTGATCCGCCGTGGCGGGCACGTAGGTGTCACGCAGGTCGAGCAGCTCGACGATCCGCTCGCGCAGCAGGTCGGCGTACGTCGTCCCGGCGGCGGAGGCGAGCGCGTGCCCCAGCAACATGAACCCGAAGTTCGAATAGCGCGGGCGCGGCGGTCCGACAGCGACGCCCCGCGCCTGAACGAGCAGCTCCTGCAGGCTGTCGCCGTAGGGATTTGTGCCGTGCCGCCACAGTGCCACGGTGCGTCGCGCCACCCGAAACGACGGCGGGAGCCCCGGCAGCCCCGAGCTGTGCGTGCTCAATGACGCGAGCGTGACGGCGGAGGCCGCACACTCCCCCAGCGGCAGGACGTCGCCCAGCCTTGTGCCGTCGGTGATCTCTCCGCGCTCGAGCGCGTCGCAGTACAGGAGCCCGGTGACCGCCTTGGAGATCGACCCGATCTCGAAGTCCGATCTCGGTCCGGCTCCGCGGGTGGCCAGCGTCGTCGCCGCGGCGGTGACGAGTGCGACCGCCGCCGGGGCCCGGTGCCGCACGATGCCGTTCATCCGGGCTGCGAGCTGCGCGTCGCCCGACACGAGGCCGGTCATAGCGCGCCGTCGAATCGTCGTCCGCCGTACTTCTTGTGCACCGCTTGTTTGGTCACGCCCAGCGCCTCGGCGATCTGAACGCCGTTGGCCCCGTTGGTGCGTGCTCGGTGCACCAGCACTTCCTCGGAGCGTGCCAGTTCGGTGCGGAGCTGTCGAAGCGCGCGAAGCGCTGCCAGCGGGTCGTCGGCGGGGGTTCCGACCCGTCGTGCGAGATCAACCATGTCCATGACGGTCAACCTTAGTTGACTCCCCCGTCATTAGTCAACCGAGGTTGACCCGCTCGGGCTCACACGCCGACGTACTCCGCGAGGTGCTCGCCGGTGAGCGTCGTCTTGACGGCGACGAGGTCGGCCGGTGTGCCTTCGTAGACGATCCGCCCTCCGTCGTGGCCGGCGCCCGGACCGATGTCGATGATCCAGTCGGCGTGCGCCATCACGGCCTGGTGGTGTTCGATCACGATGACCGACTTGCCCGAGTCGACGAGCCGGTCGAGCAGCCCGAGCAGGTTCTGCACGTCGGCGAGGTGCAGGCCGGTGGTCGGCTCGTCGAGAACGTAGACGCTGCCCTTCTCCCCCATGTGCGTGGCCAGCTTGAGCCGTTGCCGTTCGCCGCCCGACAGTGTCGGCAGCGGCTGCCCGAGGCTCAGGTAGCCGAGTCCGACATCGACGAGTCGCACGAGGATGGTGTGGGCGGCCGGTGTGCGCGCCTCCCCCGCTCCGAAGAATCGCTCAGCTTCGGTGACCGACATGGCGAGAACCTCGCTGATGTCGCGGCCGCCGAGGTGGTACTCGAGCACCGAGGCGTCGAAGCGCTTGCCCTCGCACACCTCGCAGGGGCTCGCGACGCTGGCCATCACCCCGAGGTCGGTGTAGATGACGCCGGCGCCGTTGCAGTTCGGGCAGGCGCCCTTCGAGTTGGCGCTGAACAGCGCGGGCTTGACGCCGTTCGCCTTCGCGAACGCCGTGCGGATCGGATCGAGCAGCCCCGTGTAGGTGGCCGGGTTGCTGCGCCGAGACCCGCGGATCGCGCCCTGGTCGATCGACACCACCCCGGCGTCGGAGGGCATCGAGCCGTGAACGAGTGAGCTCTTCCCCGACCCGGCGACGCCGGTGATGACGGTGAGCACCCCGAGCGGGATGTCGACGTCGACGTCTTGCAGGTTGTTCGCCGTCGCACCGCGGATCTCGAGGGTGCCGGCGGGCGTGCGCACGGTGTCTTTGAGGGCGGCGCGGTCGTCGAAGTGGCGGCCGGTGAGTGTGTCACTGGTGCGCAGGCCCTCCACGGTGCCCTCGAAGCAGATGGTGCCGCCCGTCGTTCCCGCGCCGGGGCCGAGGTCGACGACGTGGTCGGCGATTCCGATCGTCTCCGGCTTGTGCTCGACCACGAGAACGGTGTTGCCCTTGTCGCGCAACCGCAGCAGCAGGGCGTTCATGCGTTGGATGTCGTGGGGGTGCAGGCCGATGGTGGGCTCGTCGAATACGTAGGTGATGTCGGTGAGCGACGATCCGAGGTGCCTGATCATCTTCGTGCGCTGCGCCTCTCCTCCCGAGAGCGTGCCGGAGGGGCGGTCGAGCGAGAGGTATCCGAGCCCGATGTTCACAAACGAGTCGAGGGTCTCCTGCAGGGTAGTCAACAGCGGCGCCACCGACGGCTCTTCGAGGCCCCGCACCCATTCCGCGAGGTCGCTGATCTGCATCGCACAGGCGTCGGCGATGTTCAGTCCGAGAATGCGCGACGACCGCGCACCCTCGTTCAACCGCGTGCCGTTGCACTCGGGGCAGGTGGTGAACGTCACGGCCCGGTCGACGAACGCGCGGATGTGGGGCTGCATCGCCTCACGGTCCTTGGCGAGAAACGACTTCTGCACCCTGGGGACGAGCCCCTCGTAGGTCATGTTGATGTCGCCGATCTTCACCTTCGTCGGCTCGTGGTAGAGGAAGTCCTGCAGCTCCTTCTTGCTGTAGTCGCGGATCGGTTTGTCGCCGTCGACGAATCCCGACCCGGTGTAGATCCGCACTCCCCAGCCGTCGGCGGTGTAGCCGGGGATGGTGAGCGCTCCCCCGTTGAGCGACTTCGAGTCGTCGTAGAGCTGGCCCAGGTCGATGTCGTTCACGTTGCCCATGCCCTCGCACCGGGGGCACATGCCGCCCGTGATGCTGAAGCTCCGGCGTTCCTTGGTGGTCACCCCGGCCTTCTCGAGGGTGACCGCCCCGGCGCCCGAGATTGAGGCGACGTTGAACGAGAACGCCTGCGGCGAGCCGACGTGAGGCTGCCCGAGCTTGCTGAACAGGATGCGCAGCATGGCGTTGGCGTCGGTGGCCGTGCCCACGGTCGAGCGGGAGTTGGCGCCCATCCGCTCCTGGTCGACGATGATCGCGGTGGTCAGCCCCTCGAGCACGTCGACGTCGGGCCGGGCGAGACTCGGCATAAAGCCCTGCACGAAGGTGCTGTAGGTCTCGTTGATCATCCGCTGGGACTCCGCGGCGATCGTGGCGAACACCAGCGAGCTCTTGCCCGAGCCGGAGACTCCGGTGAACACCGTGAGCCGGCGTTTGGGGATCTCGAGGCTGATGTCCTTGAGGTTGTTCTCGCGCGCGCCCGTGACGCGGATCAGGTCGTGGCTGTCGGCGACCTGCGACGCTGAGGTCGGGGCGTCCGTCCCGGTGGCGGTGCTCATCGGGTCTCCTGGATACGCAGCTGGTTGCCCGCGGGATCGCGCACGGCGAAGTCACGGAGGCCGTAGGGCTGGTCCATCGGCTCCTGCACCACCTCCGCACCGCTCGCCTCCAGCCGCGAGAAGAGCCCGTCGAGATCGGCGGTGGCCAGAACGACGCCGGCGAATGTCCCCTTGGCCATCATCTCGGCGATGGTGCCCCGCTCGGTCTCGGTGATGCCGGGGTCGGCCGCCGGCGGCTCGAGCACAATCGACGTTCCGGGCTGTCCGACCGGACCGACCGTGATCCAGCGCATCCCCTCGTAGCCCACGTCTCCCCTGACCTCGAACCCGAGGGCGTCGCGGTAGAACGCCAGAGACGCGTCGGGGTCGGTGTGGGGAAGGAAGGCGGCATGAATTGTGATGTCCATGCCAGTCAGGCTATCCGCGGTCGCGTCCGTGACGCTTCTCCATTCCTGATCGCCCTGAACGCGTGGTAGAGATGGCAGCCGCTACTCCCCCAGGAAGATCTCCAGCGCCTCGACGACGAGGGCGTGGTCGTCGGCCTGGGCGAGCCCGGACACGGTGACCGTGCCGATCAGCCCGGCCTCGCGGATGCGGATCGGGAAGCAGCCACCGTGCGCCGCGAACAGCGACAGCGGCAGTCCGGATGCCTCGTTGAAGTCCTTGCCGTCGCGCTTGTGGATGCGACCGACCAGGAACGAGCTCGCGTCGTAGCGGCGAACCGTGCGGGTCTTGCGAGCGACCCAGTCGTCGTTGTCGGCCGTTGTGCCCGCGAGCGACACGTGGAAGACCTGCTGCTCGCCCTTGGTGATGTCGATGGTGATGCCGAGCCCGCGCTCGATTCCGAGCCGCGCGAGCAGCGATCCGAGCTCGTAGGCGTCGGCGTGCGTGAACTGGTCGAACTGCAGGCGTGCCTCCTGTTCGCGGATCTCGGCGATCTGGGTTTCGTAGTCTTCAGACACGGTCACTCCTGGGTGTTCGGCAGATGGGTGCGCACGAGCTCGACGAGCTCGGCGGGTTCGAACGCGTCGGTGCTGGCGGTCAGCTCGTCGAGCGAGAACCAGCGGTGGGCGTAGACCTCGACCTTCTCGTCGTCGGTCCAGTTGAGCTCCGACGGCGTGAACCGGTCGACGACGGCCCGGTAGAACTCCGCGTGCCCGGTGTCGTGGTCGGCGGCGTTCCACGCCACGTCGAAGTCGTGCGACCAGACGGGCTCCCCCAGATCCACCCCGGTGAGGCCGGTCTCTTCGAAGAGCTCGCGGTACGCGGCATCCGCGTGGTCTTCTCCCGGGTCCACTCCCCCGCCGGGCGTGAGCCAGCGGGCCGCCCCGCTCGAATCCGGAGCTTTTGTCAGAAAAAGCAGCACGTGCCCGTCACGGTCGAAGAGCAGCACCCTCGACGTGAGGCGGTGGTGATGGATGTTGGCCACGAGAAGGTGTCGGCGCTAGTTCGCGGCGAGGAAGTCGCTCACGTCGCCGACGTAGCGGGTGTTGTCTGCGGGCACGGGCTCGACCGCGGCGGCGGTGACCTCGGCGGCGAACTCGCTCACGTTGTAGAGACGGCCCGCGGCCTCCTTGCGCTGGCCGATGGCGCCGGGGTTGGCCCGTTCGAGCAGGGTGGCCGTGATGGTGCCCTCGATCATGTCGCCGGAGACGACGACGAACTCGATGCCCTTCTCGGCGAGAGCGGGGATCATGTCGCGCAGGGCGTCTTCGCCGGCGCGCTTGCTGAGGGCCACGGGAACATACTCGGGCATGGTCTCGACGGTCTTGATGAAGTGCGCCTGGTGGCTCGTGACGAAGACGACGCGTGCGCCGGGAGCCAGCAGCGGCAGCGCCGCGGTCAACAGGTTCACCTGGGCGTCGCGGTTGAGCTGCATGGCGTAGTCCTCGGCCATCCCGCTCTCCATGCCGCCGGAGGCGTTCATCACGAGGATGTCGAGGCCGCCGAACTCCGCTGCGATCGTGTCGAAGAGATGAGCGACGGATGCCGCCTCCGTGAGGTCTGCGCCGACCGCGATGGCCTCGCCGCCCTTGGCCTCGATGGCCGCGACGAGCTTGAGCGCCCGCGCCTCCTTGTTGCGGAAGTTCACAACGACGCGTGCGCCGGCCTCCGCGAGGTACGAGACGGTGTCTGCACCGATGCCTCTCGACGATCCAGTTACAAGGGCGCGTTTGCCGGTCAGAGTTCCGGACTGTACAGGGTTGCTCACAGACAACGAGACTACCAATACCCCTGCCGATTCCACGCCCGTGCTAGGTTCGGATGGAAACGACACACGAGAGGTGCCGACCGATGCTGCTGGATTTTCTGATCGATTATGCATGGGTGGTGTGGGTTTCTCTCATCCTGATTTTTCTCGTGATCGAGATCTTCACCCTCGATTTCACGTTCCTGATGCTCGCCATCGGCAGCGTCGCCGGCCTCGCCACGAGCTTCACCCCGCTCAACTTCTGGGTGCAGATCGTGATCACCGCGATCGTCTCCGTTCTGCTCATCTTCGCGGTGCGCCCGCCGCTCTTGCGCCGCCTGCACCGTGACGACGATCCGGCTCTCAGCAACATCGACGCGCTGCTCGGCCAACGGGCCACCGTCGCTACCGACTTCATCGGTTCCGACGGCTACGTGAAGCTCGCCAACGGCGAGACCTGGACCGCACGCCTCACCGACGCCACCTCGGCCAACCGACTCCAAGCCGGCGACCACGTGGTCGTCATCTCCATCGATGGGGCGACCGCAGTTGTCGAACCCGCTGAAAGGACCGCCCTGTGAACTCCGGCGAACTATTCGGACAGATCGTGCTGGTGATCTTCCTCATCATCATCGCGATCTTCGTTCTGACGATCCTCTTCCGCTCGATCCGCATCATCCCGCAGGCGAACGCCGGCGTGGTCGAGCGTCTCGGCAAGTACCGCAAGACGCTGACGCCGGGGCTCAACATCCTCGTCCCGTTCATCGACCGGCTGCGCCCCCTCATCGACATGCGCGAGCAGGTCGTCTCGTTTCCGCCGCAGCCCGTGATCACCGAGGACAACCTCGTTGTGTCGATCGACACCGTCGTGTTCTTCCAGGTCACCGACGCCCGCGCCGCGACCTACGAGATCGCGAACTACCTCGGCGCGGTCGAACAGCTGACCACCACCACCCTGCGAAACGTCGTCGGTAGCCTCAACCTCGAAGAGGCGCTCACCAGCCGCGACACCATCAACGGCAAACTCCGGGTGGTGCTCGACGAGTCCACCGGCAAATGGGGCGTGCGCGTCGGACGCGTCGAGCTCAAGGCGATCGACCCGCCCGTCTCCATCCAGGACTCGATGGAGAAGCAGATGCGCGCCGAGCGTGACCGCCGCGCGCAGATCCTCACCGCCGAGGGCACCAAGCAGGCGGCCATCCTGCAGGCCGAGGGCTCGCGCCAGGCGTCGATCCTCGAGGCCGAGGGCGAGGCCCAGGCGGCCGTGCTCCGCGCCAACGGTGAGGCTCAGGCCATCGAGACCGTCTTCGGCGCCATCCACGCCGGCGACCCCGACTCGAAGCTGCTCGCCTACCAGTACCTGCAGATGCTGCCGAAGATCGCGGAGGGGCCCTCGAACAAGCTGTGGATCATCCCGACCGAGCTCACCGAGGCGCTCAAGGGCATCACCGCCGGATTCACGTCGGGCCGCGGCCCCGCCGCCCCCGGCGACGCTGCCCCGGCCGGCCCCGCTCCCACGGTCCCGCCCTTCAGCGGCACCCCGCCTACCCCCTAGAGGCTCTTCCCCCACTACCCGAAAGCACGCACCATCGCCTACCTCACCCCCGCTCCCCCGCGGGTGCTCGCCCACCGGGGTCTCGCCCTCGAGGCCCCGGAGAACACCCTTCTCGCCTTCGTCGCCGCCATCGGCCTCGGGGTCACCCACATCGAGACCGACGTGCACGCGTCGAGCGACGGCGTAGCGGTGATCAGCCACGACCCCGACCTGTCGAGGGTCGCCGGCACGCCCGCGAGGGTGTCCGAACTCTCTTTTCCCGTGCTGCAGAAGATCGATCTGGGCCACGGGCAGTCGTTCTGCTCGCTCGCCGAGGCGCTGCACGCCTTTCCCGAGACGCGGTTCAACATCGACATCAAGTCGGCCGACGCGGTCGCTCCGACCGTGGCCGCGATCCTCGACGCCGGGGCGATCGACCGGGTGCTCGTCACCTCGTTCAGCGGTGCCCGCCGCCGCGCGGCCGTGCGCCAGTTGCCGCGCGTCGCTACATCCGCATCGTCCGGCCTCTTCGCGGCGGCCCTCGCTGCGGGCAAGGCCGGGGTCACCCCCCTGCTGCGTCGGGCGCTGCGCGGCATCGACGCCGTGCAGATTCCGGAGAGCTATTCGGGGGTGACGATCGTGACCGAGCGCATGATTCGTCAGCTGCACTCCGCTAAGGTCGAGGTGCACGTCTGGACCGTCAACGACGCTCCGGCTATGCACCGTCTCCTCGATCTCGGGGTCGACGGCATCGTCACGGACCGCGCCGACATCGCACTCGGCGTCCTGACCGCTCGCGCACAGTAGCGCCGTGTGGGTGCTTTCGCGCCCGCGTCGGCCTCGCTCTGTGAAGCTGTGACTGTCCTGTGAATGGCCCCCTATCGGGGTGCTGTTGGAAGGTTATGCACAGCTAGCGGGTTTATTAATTCGTATGTATCGCGAGAGCGCATTGTTGTCTCGCGTGAAATGTTTCTAGAGGAGGCCACACAATGGCAGACCGTAGTTTGCGCGGCATGAGACTCGGCACCCAGAGTCTTCAGAGCGAAGTAGGCGTGGAGTTCTCGCCGCGAAAGAAGAGCGTTTACCGCACGGCAGACGGTGAGACTTTCGAGATGGTCTTCGCCGCCGACGCCGAGGTTCCCGGAGTGTGGGAGTCCGCGAAGAGCGGCCTCGAGGGCGTACTGCTCGACGATGACGGCGTCGCCGTGATCTCCGAGGCCGTCGAGACGAAGATCCCCCGCAGCCACTGGGACATGCTCCTCGAGCGTCGCACCCGTCCCGAACTCGAGGAACTGCTCCAGGAGCGCCTCGACTTCCTCCGCGCTCGTCGCGGACAGCAGAAGATCGGCGCCTAGGGTCTCATCCCCTGAGTGACACTGAAGGCCAGCCTGCGGGCTGGCCTTCAGTGCGTTAAAGCGCGGTCGTCGCGCCGAGAGTGCAGTTGTGCCCCGGATTCGGGCGCATGACGGGTCATAAGTGCACTATGGGCGGCAGGAGTGGCCGGCGGTGGGGCGGCCGGGCGGGCGGCCGTGCGGGCGGCCGTGCGGCCGTGCGGGCGGCCGTGCCGGAGCGGCCACCGGCGCTCGGGGCGCGGCTAGGAGCGGGGGCGGGTGCGCTTCAGCCGCACACCGACACCCCACTGGGTGACCCGCCAGAGCGCCTCGGCGACGATGCCGAAGTGCATCTTCGACTCCCCGCTCTCGCGCTCGACGAAGGTGATCGGATGCTCGACGACGATGAGCCCCGCCTGCTCGATGCGCCACGCGACCTCCACCTGGAAGCAGTAGCCCTGACTCGAGACGTCGGCCTGGTCGAGCCAGATCAGCGCGGTCGTGCGAAACACCCGGTAGCCGGCGGTGATGTCGCGGATCTGCGACCGCAGGGCGATGCGCGAGTAGGCGTTTCCGCCGCGCGAGATCGCCTGGCGCAGCCACGGCCAGTTGCGCACCTCTCCCCCGGGCACCCAGCGCGAGCCGATCACGAGGTCGGCGCCGCCGCGGGCGAGGGCGATCATCGCGGGCAGCTCGGCCGGATCGTGCGAGCCGTCGGCGTCGATCTCGACGACGAAGTCGTAGCCGCGGGCCCTGGCCCAGGCGAATCCGGCGAGGTAGGCGCGGCCGAGGCCGTCTTTCTCGGTGCGGTGCAGCACCGACACCGCGCCGTCGACGGCGGCGAGAGAGTCGGCGACCTCGCCGGTGCCGTCGGGGCTCGCGTCGTCGACGACGAGGATGTCGGCGTGCGGCACGGCCGACCGGATGCGACCGACGATCGCGCCGATGTTCTCGATCTCGTTGAAGGTGGGCACAATCACGACGACGTCAGCCACGGGGGCCTCTCTTCGTGCGGGAGGACTGCCGCACGAGCACGCCCGCGAGCACGAGGCCGAGCAGGCCGACGCCGCTGACGAGCCATTCGAGCTGGCGCCCCAGCAGCACGGCCGGGGTGGTCACCGTGCTGAGCGGCACGTCTTCGAGCATGGCCCCTGCCGTGTAGGTGGGCAGCTCGTCGATCGTGGAGCCGTCGGGCGCGATGATCGCGCTTGTGCCGACCGTGGAGATGTTGACGACCGTGCGCCCGAGCTCGATCGCCCGCACCCGTGCGATCGCGAGCTGCTGCACGCTCTCGTCGGTGCGCCCGAAGTCGGCGTTGTTCGACTGGGCGAAGATGATCTGCGCGCCCTGGTCGACCGAGTCGGTGAGGATCTGGTCGTCGACGATGTCGAAGCAGATGTTCACCCCCGCGATCACGCCGTCGATGTCGAAGACCACGTCGGTGGTGCCCGGCGTGTACTCGCGACCGATGAGGTCGATCAGGTCAGGGGCGAACTGGCGCCAGAACGCGCGGTCGGGAACGTACTCCCCGAAGGGGACGGGATGCTTCTTGTCGTAGAAGTCGAGGGCGCCCTGCCCCGCCTTCCAGAGCAACGAGGAGTTGTAGTAGGTGTCGTCGGCGCCGTTCTCGCCCTCGCGAGTGGTGATGGCGCCGGTCACGAGGGGCGCATCCATCGCGCTGCTCACATAGTCGAGCACCTGGGCGCCGTAGGCGAAGTCGTAGGGGCTGATGTCGGTGCCGCTCTCGGGCCAGACGACGACGTCGGCGTCTTGGCCGATGAGCGGGTAGGTGGCGTCGAGCTGGGACTGCAGCAGGTCGCCGCGTTCGCGCTGGTCGAAGTAGCCGGCCTTTCCGTTGCCCTGCACAGCGGCGACGCGCATGGAGCCGTCGGCGATCACGGGGAAGGCGGGGATGGCGAGGATCACCGCGGCGAGCCCCACGGCCACCACAGCCCGCACAAGGCGGTCAGCGCTGCGCAGACGCAGGCACTCGACGACGACGGCCACGAGGAACACCATGACGAAGCTGACGCCGGAGACGCCGAGCCAGCCGAACAGAGCCGCGAAGGGGCTCTCCGACTGCGAGAGCGCGACCCGGCCCCACGCGAATCCGCCGTAGGGCCAGACGCTCGCGATGGCCTCGCGGGCGGTCCACAGCCCGGCGACGACGAGCGGGAGGAAGAGCAGGCGGGCGGGGGTCGAACGCCAGACCCGGGGCACCCAGCGGTAGGCCAGGGTGATCGCGACGGCGCCCACCGCGAAGAACAGCGCTTCGAGTGTCGACAGGGCGACCATGGGCACCGGACCGAGAAAGAGCGACGCCCACTCGATGTGCACGAGGTAGAAGCTCAGTCCGGCGACGAGACCGACGAAGAAGCTCCCCCAGGCGCCGCGGCCGATGAGTGCCGCGAGTACGAGCCCGATGCCGACGAATGTCGCGGGCCACCAGTCTCGGTCGGGAAACCCCGCGTCGAGAATCGGGCCGGCCGCGAGTGCCACAAGGAACGCCGCCCACAGGGGCAGCGCTCGTCGGGCGGGAGGATGCACGGATAGAGCCTAGGCGACGGAGCTGTATGCCACGATCCCGCGGCGGATGGCGTCGAGGGCCTTGCGTGCGGTGGCTCCGACGGGCGAGTCGGCCACGACCGAGAGCTGGTCGAGGAGGTCGATGGTCTGCTTGGTCCAGCGCACGAAGTCGCCCGCTGCCAGGTCGGCCTCGCTCAGCACGGCGTCGAGACGCCCGCCCTTGGCCCAGTGGTACATGCCGAGGCACAGGCCGGTCGCGAGCGGGTTGCTGCCCGGAAGTCGCTTGTCGCGCTCGAGGTCGTCGAGGTTGCTCCAGAGATCTCCGGTCGCGTCGAACGCCGCGCGGAACGGCCCGTGTGGCAGGTTGCGTTCGTCGGCCTGGCCCTCGTCGCGGCGGGGCTCGTAGATGAGCGCGGCGGCCATTGCGGCGAGCGACGGGGCGTCGAGGTTGTTCCACAGCCCGAGCCGCAACGACTCGGCGACGAGGAGGTCGCGTTCGCCGTAGATGCGGCGCAGCATGCGTCCCGCCGGGGCGAGGACGACGTTGCCGTTCGGGTCGCGTTCGAGGTAGCCGAGAATCGTGAGCACGTCGGTGACACGGTCGAAGACCTTCGCGACGGCGCCCGTGCGGGTGCGGATCTCGGCGGTGATCTGGTCGGTCTGCTTCTTGAGCTTCCAATAGCGCTCGGCCCAGCGCGCGTGGTTCTCGCGGTCGGGGCAGAGGTGGCAGGGGTGCAGCTTGAGCCGCTTGCGCAGCGCGTTCAGCTGATTCTGTCGTTTCTCGCGCTCACCGCGGCTCGAGTAGTCGCTGCGGCCGGCGCCCTTCTTCTCGAGGTCGCTCAGCTCGCGGCGGATCGACGAGTACTCTGCGAAGTCGCCGAGGTGGCAGGTCATCGACTTCTTGTAGCCGTCGAGCGACTCCTGCTGGCTGCGCACCTTCTGGGCGAGGTCGACGACGGCGCGGTCGGCCTGGAACTGGGCGAAGCTCGATTCGAGGATCTCGCGGGTGCGCTGCCGGCCGAACTGGTCGATGAGGTTCACGGCCATGTTGTAGGTCGGCTTGAAGCTCGAGTTGAGCGGGTAGGTGCGGCGGGAGGCCAGCGCGGCGACCGCCTGCGGGTCGAGGCCGTCGGCCCACTGGATGACGGAGTGGCCCTCGACGTCGATGCCGCGGCGTCCGGCACGCCCCGTGAGCTGGGTGAACTCGCCGGAGGTGATCGGCACGCGCGCCTCGCCGTTGAACTTCTCGAGCTTCTCGAGCACCACCGTGCGGGCGGGCATGTTGATGCCGAGGGCGAGCGTCTCGGTGGCGAAGACGACCTTGACGAGCTTCTTGCGGAACAGCTCCTCCACGACCTCTTTGAACGCGGGCAGCATTCCGGCGTGGTGCGCCGCGACGCCGCGCTCGAGACCGTCGAGCCACTCGAAGTAGCCGAGAACGCCGAGGTCTTCGTCGAGCAGGGTGCGGCAGCGCTCTTCCACAATGGCGCGGATCTCGTCGCGTTCGTGCTTCTGCGTGAGCCGCACACCGGCGCGCAGCACCTGCTGCACGGCCGCATCGCAGCCCACGCGGCTGAAGACGAAGAAGATGGCGGGCAGCAGGTTGTGCGAGTGCAGCAGCTCGACGAGAGCGGCGCGGTCGGTGCGGGCTCCCCCGCCGCCGCCTCCGCCGCCGAAACCGTTGCCGGGCTTGTTGCCTCGGCCGCGGCCCTCGTGGCGTTTGCCGCCGTCGAAGCCGCCGCCCCCGCCCCCGCCACGGGAGCGTCCGTCGCCGTGCGAGAGGCGCACGAGTTCGGGGTTCACCCGGATCGGGGTGAGGCCGGCGAGGGGCACCACGGGCGGTTTCGAACCGCGGGCGCGCTTGTCGACGCCGCGGCGGTCGCCGTAGGGCACCGGTTCAACCGCGGTCGTGGTGACGACGGCCGGCATCCGCGATCGTGCCTCGTTGGGTCCGCCGGCCGCGTCGAAGAGGTCGAGCAGTTTGCCGCGCACCAGCACGTGCTGCTCGAGCGGCACCGGGCGTTCCTCGGAGACGATGACCTCGGTGTCGCCGCGCACCGCCTGCAGCCAGTCGCCGAACTCCTCGGCGTTAGAGACGGTCGCGCTGAGGGAGACCATGCGAACGGAGCGCGGGAGGTGGATGATCACCTCTTCCCACACGGCGCCGCGAAACTTGTCGGCGAGGAAGTGCACCTCGTCCATCACGACGTAGGAGAGGTTGGTGAGCAGGTCGGAGCCCGCGTAGAGCATGTTGCGCAGCACCTCGGTCGTCATCACGACGATGCGGGCCTGCGAGTTGACGTTGGTGTCGCCGGTGAGCAGTCCGACGGAGTCGGCGCCGTACTCGGCCACGAGCTCTTGGAACTTCTGGTTGCTGAGCGCCTTCATCGGCGCCGTGTAGAAGACCTTGGCGTGGCTCTCCTGCATGGCCTTGAAGATCGCGAACTCGGCGATGATCGTCTTGCCGGCGCCCGTGGGGGCGGCGACGAGCACGCTCTTGCCCTGCTCGACCAGCGCGCAGGCCTCCCGCTGGAAGGGATCGAGCGCTATCGGCAGTTTGTCGGTGAACGCCTCGAGAACGGGGAGCTCACGTTTCGTCTTCGATGCGGCATAGCGTTCTGAAGCACTGAGCTCGGTCGTCATGCGATGAGTCCACCCGTATCGGTTTCGTAGGAGGCGAGACGTTTGGCGACGCCGCGGTCGTGCAGCCAGGCGATCAGCGCGGCCGCGTAGTAGAGGGCGATCATGGGCACGGCGAGCATAAACATCGCGAGGATGTCGGCGGCGGGCGTGGCGAGGGCGGTGAAGATCACGATGCAGAGGATGGCGATGCGCCAGCCCTTGAGGATGGCGGTCGCCGAGAGGATGCCGATGAAGTTGAACAGAACGAGGAACACCGGCAGCACGAACGCGATCCCGAGTGCGAGCACGAGCTTGATGACGAAGTCGAGGAAGTAGCGCGCGGTGAGGAACGTGGCGTCTTCGTTCGACGCGAAGCTCAGCAGGAGGGTCACCGTGCGCGGGAAGATGATCCAGCCGAGGTAGGCGCCGGCCAGAAACAGCGGCACGGCGCTGAAGAAGAAGCCGAAGGCGTAGCGGCGCTCTTTGCGCAGCAGCGCCGGCACGATGAACGCCCAGATCTGGTACAGCCAGACGGGGCTGGTTCCGACGATGCCGACGATGAAGGCGATCTGCACCCGCAGGTCAAAGGCCTCGGTGATGCCGGTGTAGTTGATCGACGCGTTCTGCGAGTCGCCGATCGCGAGGATCGGCTCCCTCAGCGCCTCCCAGATGACGGGGGCGACGATGAACCCGCCGATGGCGCCGAGGAAGATCGCGACGCCGCTGATGACCAGGCGTTTGCGCAGCTCGATGAGGTGCGCGCCGAGCGACATACGGCGTTCGTCGCCGCGATTCTTGCGCCCCTTCGTTCCAGGCACTGCGTCGTCAGCGATCGGTGGGATGGACGGGCTCACGAAGCCTAGGGCTTTGCGGCGGTGTCGCCGGACTCGGTCGAATCGGCCTTGTCGGTCTTCGGATTGCCGTCGGCGTCTTTGTCGGTCTTGATCTCGTTCTTGAAGATGCGCATCGACTGGCCCATGCTGCGGGCGAGGGCGGGAAGCTTCGGAGCGCCGAACAGAAGTACGACGATGATCAGAATGACCCACCAGTGCGCGCCTAGATTAGCCATGCTCATGCGGCCACTCCTTTAGATTGATGTCAGCGGTTGTGATCATTTTAGCCCTTTGGATGCGGGCCTGCCTGCGAGCGGCCTTACGGTCGGCCCGGTGGCGCATGCGCTGGGCGAATCGCTCCCTCACCACGGCCGACTCCTCGAGCACCGCGTTCAGCGGGCGCTCCCCGTCGGAGCCCTCGATGCCGTCGAGGATCGACAGTTTGTCGGTGAGCGCGAAGAAGTCCTCCAGCACGCCGAAGAACCGGCGCACGAGGCGCCAGGCGAACAGGGCGATCATCGCGATGAGCGCGATCACCAGGCCCGTCCAGATGGCCAGCCAGCCCCACCACTCGATCATGACGGGTCGCTTCCGTAGCGGGCGGCGCCGGCGGCCGCCCAGTCGGCGACCGCACGTCGTGCATCCGGCGGGTCGACGACCACGGCGACGCCGGACATGCTCGCCAGCAGGCGTTTGAGCCCGTGATAGTGGGAGACGCGCAGGGTCGTGCGCACTCTCCCGTCGAGCTGCTCGCGGGCCGCGCCATCCGGAATGTAGTCGGCGAGCAGCGCGGCGGCCGAGTTCGTGACCTCGACCGTGACGACGAGGTCGTCGGCCGAGTTCTCGAACAGGGTGTCGGGCAGGGTCACGTCGGAGGCGCGGTGGCTGATCGGCTCGGTCGAGACGCGCGGGTTCGAGATGCGGTCGAGTCGGAAGGTGCGCACGGCGCTGCGCAGGTGGTCCCAGCCGCGCAGGTACCAGTCGGCGTCCATCGACTCGACTCGCAGCGGGTCGACCCTGCGGCGTTCGCGTTCGCCGCGGGAGCCGAGGTAGTCGAACTCGAGCTGAGTGCCCCCGGCGACCGACTCGCGGATGAGCGCGAGCGTCGCGTCGGACTCGGTGCGTTCGACCGCGAGCGGGCTCGGGTGCGCGGATGCGCCGCGGGAGAGCTTGGCCATCAGCGAGGCGACCGCGGCCCGGTCGGCGTTCTCGGGCAGGCTCGAGAGGTACTGCAGGCCGGCGATGAGCGCTGCGGCCTCTCGCGCGGAGAACCGTGGCGAGTCGTCGAGCGCGACCTGGTTGGTGAGCACGATCTGGTCGTTCTCTTCGAAGTCGTCCCAGGCGATGTCGAAGAGGTCTTCGTACTGGTAGGTGTTGGTCTCCCCGGGCACTCCGGAGACGGCGATGAGTCGCACCGCCTCGCGGATCTGCTCGGGATCGACGGCGAAGTGCTCGGCCACCTCGGCGACGCTCACCCGCTCGCGCTCGATCAGGTACGGCACGAGCGACAGCAGGAAGGTGAGCTTCTCCTGCGCGTGCATGGGCTTGGGCTTCTTGGGTCTAGCCATGGTCGGTCGCCGTCTTCACTAGTCGGTCGCGCACCGCTCGGCGCAGTTCGGGCGGGGAGAGCACAAGCACCTCTGGGCCGAAGCCCGCGAGCTCGTCGGCGAAGATGTTCACGTCGGAGTAGTGCAGGCGCAGCAGGTTCTGCGAGACGTCGGATGCCTCGGCCACGGTTCCCCGTCGCTTGCCGAGTCGTGTCGCGGCGTCGGAGCCGGGCTCGACGTCGACGACGCCGGTGTGCGAGTTCCACACCTCTTCGAGCTCGAGCAACGCCGTGGCCGACTGGTCGTCGGCGGGCGGCGGGAAGGTCGTGCCGGTCGTGGTCACGCGGGAGACGATGCGGCGCAGCAGGAAGGTCTTGCGGATGCCGGTGCCGGCCTCCTCTGCCGAGAGGTGCCACCGGCCCTGGTGCTGCACGAGGGCGAGCGGCGCCACGGTGCGCACGCGGGCCTGCTCCTCCCCCGGCTTGAGGTACGAGAACCGCACGTAGGCGTTGCGGCCGAGGGCGGCGTTGAGCGCGTCGAATGCCACGTCCCGAACCCGCACGCGCGGTGCATAGCCGAGCACGGGCTCGTCGCCGGTGACGCCGAGCGAGCGCAGCTTGAGCAGCGCCCTGCGCGACTCGGTCGAGAGCGATCCCTCACGCCAGACCATGGCGGCCAGCCCCAGCAGAGTGGTCTCCTCCGCCGAGAAGGTGATGTCGGTCGGCAGCTCGTAGGCGCCGCGCGGGATGCGGTAGCGCAGGTTCTGGTTGTTGCCCGGGTCGCCGGGCGACTGCACCGTCTCCAGCGGAACGCCGAGCTCACGGATGTCGTCTTTGTCGCGCTCGAACTTGCGTTCCAGATTCGCGTTGTCGCCCGTGTGCGCGAAGTCCTGGCGGTAGCCCTGCACCGTGGAGAGGATCTCGGTCTTGGTCAGGCCGTTCTCGGTCGCCAGCAGTGCCAGGACGAGACTGAAAAGCCTCTCCTCGACGGGTACTTTGGCTGAATTCTCGAGCGACACGAATCGATCCTATGGTGAGGACACCCGGCCAGTGTCGGTGGTTGCAGTGCGGAGCGGAACCGTGTGGTCGAGGGTGACCGCTAGTCCTGGATGCCGAGCACGTCGACGACGTAGACGAGGGTGTCGTCTGCGGTCATTCCGGCAGGGAGAGTGGCGCCCTCTTCGAAGCCGTCTTCTCCCGGGGGGATGACGACGACGAGCTGGCTGCCGACCTTCGCGCCGACCAGTGCCTTCTCGAGGCCGGGCAGCACGCCGCCCGCGGAGCCGCCGGTGGCATCGGGGCTGACGAACAGTGTGGTCGGAACGGCGGAGTGCTCGGCGGTGAGCCAGGTGGTGTCGATCACGTCGCGGGTGCTCCAGAGGAGACGGGTGACGTGTGCGACCACGGCGTCTTCTTCTTCGACGGTCTCGCCGTCGCCGAGGATGGTCGTGGCGATCCTGAGATCGGTGGGGGCGTCGCCCGAGGGAATCGTGACGCCCGGCTGGCCGCTCGGCGCGAGCGCGATGGCCGGCATGCCGTTCTGGGCCAGCTGCGGCACGCCATCGGCGCGGCCCGGGAAGCTGCGCACGACGTCGACGATGAGCACGATGGTGTCGTCGGGCTTGAGGAAGTCGGCGCTGAAGCCGATCGACTCGGTGGTGGCGGTGACGCCGAGTCGGTCGCCGACTTTCGCGCACTCGAGGATCTCGCCGAAACGGTCGGAGTCGTCACCGGCGGTGCGGCGCAGGATCGAGTCGGGCTCGATGCTCGTGATCGGGATGATCTCGGCGGTCTTCGCGTTGACGACGGTGAGGTGGAAGTCGGCGATCGCGCCGGTGTCGACGGTGTCGCCGTCGCCCGGTGTGATCGTGGTGACCTCGAGGCCCTGGGTGATCAGCGGCGTCGGGAAGGAGACGGTCGGCAGGGTACCCGGCTTGCCCGTCGCGGTGATGAGAGACGAGGCGTCGCCCGACTTCGCGGTCGGCTCGCACGACCCGGACGGACCGGAGGTGGCGCAGGCTGAGAGTGAAGCCACCAGTCCAACGGTGATGATGGCCGCGGTGAGAGTGCGCACAAATCCTCTTTCTTGGGTGCTACGAGTACCGGACAATCCTACCCACTAGTGGGTGAGCTCTAATCAGCGGCGTTCTCGGCGGCGACCGCCGCGTCGGCGACGGCCTGCGCGTGACGGGCCGTCTTGCGCAGTCGCTTGTCGCTCGACGAACGTTCGCCGAGCGAACCGGGGGTCCAGGCCTCGACGTCTTCGTCGCTGAAGTCGCTCTTCGACGCGCGGCGCTTGAGCTCGGGCAGAACCGTGCCGGGGGCGAGCCGGCGCGCGGTGAGCAGGAAGCCGGTGTGACCGATCATGCGGTGGTCGGGGCGCACGGCGAGACCCTCGACGTGCCATCCACGGATCATCGTCTCGGTCGACTCGGGGTTCGTGAACTGGCCGGTGCGGCGCAGCGCCTCGGAGACGCGCGAGAGCTGGGTGACGGTGGCGATGTAGCAGATGATGACGCCGCCGGGGGTGAGAGCCTCGGCCGCGACATCCAGGCACTCCCAGGGGGCGAGCATGTCGAGCACGACGCGGTCGACGGTTCCCGGCTGGGCGACCTCGGGCAGCGTCTCGGCGAGGTCGCCGAGCGTGATGTCCCAGTTCGACGGGGTGGCGCCGAGAAACGCGGTGACGTTCGCGCGGGCGACGTCGGCGAACTCCTCGCGGCGTTCGAACGAGTGCAGGGTGCCCGAGGGGCCGATCGCGCGCAGCAGCCAGAGCGAGAGCGCGCCGGAGCCGACACCGGCCTCGACTACGGTCGCGCCCGGGAAGATGTCGGCGGAGGACAGAATCTGGGCCGCATCCTTCGGATAGATGATCGCGGCGCCCCGCGGCATCGACATCACGAAGTCGGTGAGCAGCGGGCGCAGCGCGAGGTACTCGATCTCGTTCGTCGAGAGAACCACCGACGCGTCGGGCTGGCCGATCACCTCGTCGTGCTTGAGCACGCCGCGGTGCGTGTGGAACTCTCCCCCGGCCTCGAGGGTGATGGTGTTCATGCGGCCCTTGGGGCCGGTGAGCTGCACGCGGTCGCCGGCGCGGAACGGTCCGCTCTGGCGGCGGAAGGTGTCGTTGGTCATGGGGTGTTCCTTATGGGGTTCGCGCGGAGTCGAAGACGTCGGTGAGGTGGCTGAGCGTGCGGCCCGCGAGGGTCGGCCAGATGGTGTGCTCGGTCGACTCGTCGATGGTGACCATGTGCGGCACCCCGATCGAGACGGCTCCGGATGCCACGGCGGACGCGAGCCCGGGAAGGGAGTCTTCGAGGGCGACGCAGTCGCGGATGTCGACGCCGAGCAGCTCTGCCCCGCGCAGGTAGGGCTCGGGGTGCGGTTTGGAGTGGGTCACGTCGTCGCCCGACACGATGGCGTCGAACGCCGGGAAGTCGATGAGCGACACGACGAGCTCGGCGAGGCTGCGCAGCGACATGGTCACGAGCGCGGTCTTGATGCCGGCATCGCGCAGCTCGGTGAGCAGCTCGAGGGCGCCGGGCCGCCACGGGATCGCGATGCGGATCTGCTCCATAACGCTCGCGGTGAGGGTCTGGATGAGCTCGTCTTCGCTGAGGGTCACACCCTTGGCCTGCATAACGCGGGCGGAGTGCCAGAGGCCCTGGCCGACGAGCGAGAGCGCCTCTTCGTGGCTCCAGGTGCCGCCGTACGATTCGACGAGCAGGGTCTCGGCGCGCATCCAGTACGGCTCGGTGTCGACAATCGTGCCGTCCATGTCCCAGAGAACGGCTGCCGGTTGGAGAGAAGTCACAACGGGCGAGTCTACCGACGTCTGGCTGCGTGCGAACCGCGAGAGTTCTATCCTTGAACGACGGGTGCTCGTACAGGCTCGACTACACGTAAGGAATTCTCTGTGGCAGACAGCACTGGCTTTGCAAGCGGGCGGCTCCTCGTCGTGGCCTTCGAGGGCTGGAACGACGCGGGAGAAGCGGCGAGCAACGCCGTGCGCACCCTCGAGGAACAGCTCGAGCTGGTGCCGATCACCACGGTCGATCCCGAGGACTACTTCGACTACCAGTTCAACCGGCCCAACATCTCGCTCGACGACGACGGCAACCGGGTGATCGAGTGGCCGAGCGTCACGATGTTCGGCCCCGCCGACCTCGAGTCGAGCGACGTCGTGCCGCTCGCCGCCGACGCCGAGCTCGCCGTCACCGGCGACAACGGGGCGAACGTCTACCTGCTCGTCGGCACCGAGCCCTCCCGCGGCTGGAAGACCTTCGTGCTCGAGATCCTCGAGGCCGTCGACACCCACGGCATCACCGCGGTCGTCTTCCTCGGCGCGATGCTCGCCGACGTTCCGCACACCCGCCCCATCTCGGTCTTTGTGAGCAGCGAGAACCCGAGCGTGCGCGAGAGGCTGTCGATCGAACGGTCGAGCTACGAGGGCCCGGTGGGCATCCTCTCCGTGCTGTCCGACGCCGCCGAGAAGGCGGGCATCCCGACGCTCTCGATCTGGGCGTCCGTTCCGCACTACGTGCACAACGCGCCCTCCCCCAAGGCGACGCTCGCGATCATCGACAAGCTCGAGGAGATCATCGACGTCGTGATCCCCCGCGGAGAGCTCGTCGACGAGGCCGCCGCGTGGGAGACGGGCATCGACGCCCTCGCCTCCGACGACGACGACATGACGAACTACATCGAGCAGCTCGAGCAGGCCCGCGACACGGTGGACTCCCCCGAGGCCAGCGGCGAGGCGATCGCCCACGAGTTCGAGAAGTACCTGCGCCGCGAAGACGGCAAGCCCGACTCGGGCGGCAAGGCCGGCGGGAGCTAGAGCGCGATTCCGAGCAGCGCGTCGATCGCGGCGACGTCGGTCGCGGTGGCCGGCGCTCCGGAGTCGATGCGCGCGTCGACCGCGGCGAGGGCCGCCGGTGTGTCCAGGTCGTTCGCGAGGGCTGCCCTGAGCGCGTCGAGAAGGGTCGCATCCGTCGCGTCAGAATCCGTCGCGTCAGTGTCGCCGACGGCGGTCGCCGCCCAGGTCTCCCAGGTGCCGAGACGGCACTGCGCCTCGGTGAGCTGACCGCGGGTCCACTCCCAGTCGGCCCGGTAGTGGCGGTCGAGAAGGGCGAGGCGGATGGCGCGGGGATCCGTTCCCTCGGCGGTGAGAGTGGAGACGAGTACGAGGTTGCCGAGCGACTTGCTCATCTTCTCGCCGTCGTAGGCCACCATTCCGGCGTGCGCGTACAGGTCGGCGAGGGGGCGACCCGAGAGTGCCGCCGCGTGTCCGGCGCTGAACTCGTGGTGCGGGAAGAGCAGGTCGGAACCGCCGCCCTGCACGGTGATGGGAGTGTCGAGGTAGTGCTGCGCGATCACCGAGCACTCGATGTGCCAGCCGGGTCGGCCGGTGCCGACGGGTGAGTCCCAGGAGGGTTCGCCGTCGCGGTGGCCGCGCCACAGCAGGGGGTCGAGGGCGTCGCGCTTGCCTGCCCGGTCGGGGTCTCCCCCGCGTTCGGCACTGAGCGCGAGCATCGTGGCGCGGTCGAGGCCGCTCTCGTCGCCGACAGTCCAGGCGCCCGATGCCGCCGCCGAGTTGTCGAAGTAAATGTCGCCCGAGCCGTCGTCGAGGCGGTAGGCGATCCCGGAGTCGAGCAGCGTGTTGATGGCGGCCGCGACCTCGTCGATCGTGTCGGTCACGGCGACATAGTGGGTCGGCGGCAGTATGCGCAGGCTCTCCATGTCGCCACGGAAGAGCTCGATCTGTTCGGCGGCGAGTTCACGCCAGTCGACGCCCACGGCGATCGCGCGCTCGAGCAGCGGGTCGTCGACGTCGGTCACGTTCTGCACGTAGCGCACGTCGAAGCCGCCGTCGGTCCACAGCCGCACGAGTGTGTCGAAGGCGAGATAGGTGTTCGCGTGCCCGAGATGCGTCGCGTCATACGGGGTGATACCGCAGACATACAGGCTCGCATCCGACCGTGGAGCCGCCTCCGAAACGTGTCGGGTCGACGAGTCGAACAGTCGGGGCACAGCAGCGCGCCCCGGCAGGCGCGGAACGACAGGCCGGATCCACGATTTCACTGGATCAGCTTAGCCATCCGCGGCTGAAAGCCCGCTTCGCGTCATTCCAAGCCGGAGTGCTCTCCGGCCAGAGCGAACGCGCGCAAGTCGTCTTCGGTGAACGGATGCGCTGTCGTCACGATGCGGTAGAGACGCTCGTACAGCCGTGGCTCGGCCCGATCTCCGACTCCCGAATCGATGTCGAAAAAAATCTCGTCAATGTCGTTGGCCATCACGGGCCTCCTCGATTTTCTCACCGGAAAATGTAAGCCGAGGTCTAGGGCCTGTACGTCGAGTTTACGCTCTTTGAACGAAAACGGCGGGGTGGATTCAGGGGGTTGTCAGAGAGTCAGCGACCGGCTAACAACGAGTTCGGCGACGTCTCGGAGGTTGAGGTTGTTGCTGCGGGCGTAGTCGCGCAGGGTGCGGAAGGCCGCGTCCATGTCGAGGTCGCGCATGTAGGCGATGACACCCTTGGCCTGCTCGATGAGAACGCGGCTGTCGAGGGCGTGCTGCAGCTGGTTCTTGGCAATGTCGGCTTCGCGGATGGCGCGTTCTTGGAGGATTCCGATGGTGGCGACGTCGGCGAGCCCCTGGGCCACCGACATGTCCTCGACCGACAGGGCGCCGGGGTGCGAACGGAACAGGTTGAGCGTGCCGATGACGTTGCCGCGCAGTCGCAGCGGCACGCCGTGCACAGAGCGGAAGCCCTGTTCGAGTGCCGCTTCCTTGAAGCCAGGCCACTTGTCGCCGAGCTCGGCGACGTCGCTGACGGTGACGGCCACTCCCGTTGTGAAGCATTCGACGCACGGGCCGGCCCCGTAGCTTAGCTGCATGGTCTCGACGAGCATGCTCCGCTCGCTGGTGGATGCCACCACCGAGAGCTCACCGTTTCCGTCGGCGAGCATAATTCCCGCGGCGGAGGCGTCGAGAAGATCGGCGCAGGTGTCTACAAGTGTCTGCAGCAGGTCTACGACGTCGTAGCCCGCTACCAGTGTGTCTGCGAGAGTGACGAAGGCCGAAGTCAGCCGTCTCTCTCTCGTTTGGCTCGTCATTAACCTAGTTTACTCCGTCCAAATTAGTGGATGCCATCCGTGCCGAAGTCGAGTTTGCGCTCCACGATGTCGCTCGCTACCTCCGACACCGACCGCCCGCTCGAGAACGCGTGGGCGCGCATAAGCAGGGCCGCGTCGGCCGCGCTGATCCCGAGCTGAGCGAGAACCATCCCCGTCGCCTGGTGCACTTCGCGCCGGTTGTTGACGCTCGGTCCGCCGTCGTCATCTGCGGCATTGTCGGCGAGGATTCGGCGCAATACCTGCCACGACGCGAGGGCGGCCAACTCCGAGGCATCCGTGATCTGCTCGGCCTCGAGCGGTGTGTGGGTCGACGCATAGAGGTCGACCGCTCCGATGCCGAGGGATCCGACGAAGAGCGGGAAGGCATACACCGCGCGCACTTCGCCGCTCTCGGTGTTCTCGTGCACGGCCTGGGTGAAGAGCGGCCACGAGCGTGGTCCGTCATTTGCGAGGTTCGGGCGCAAGATCGGTTGGCGTGTCGACAGGGCGTCCCAGCAGGGGCCCTCGCCGAGGTCGAACTGGAGCTCGTCGAGGCGTGCAGCGGTGGCGTCGCTCGAGCACACCGTCGACTGCCCGGCGGTGCCCGCGAGCACCGACAGAGAAGCGCCGCGCACCGGCAGCGCCGAGACGAACGGGTCGCACAGGTTCGTGTTGCGCTGGTGAGCGTAGAGGAGGTCGGTACGTGCCTGGCTGAAAGCCTGTCGTGCTGACATTGGACTCACCCTCATCGGTCGCATGGTCTGGGCGAGTCAACGGTTTTCTCGAAGCCCCAGTCTATCGCCCCCGCTATGCGGCCTGCAGGACCCCTGTTGTAAGCAGCACGATGAGTGCGATGCCGAGCACAATGCGGTAGATGACGAACGGCATAAAGCTGTGCGTCGAGATGTACTTCATCAGGAAGGCGATCACGACGTAGCCGACACCGAAGGCGATGGCCGTCGCGACGGCCGTCTCGGCGTAGCCGTAGGCGCCCTCCGGCTCGCCGAAACTGTGGATGAGCTCGTACAGTCCGCTTCCGAAGACGGCGGGGATGGCCAGCAGGAACGCGAAGCGCGCTGCCGCCGGGCGCTCGTAGCCGAGTGCCAGCGCGGCGCTCGTCGTGGCACCCGAGCGGGAGACTCCGGGAATGAGGGCGAGCATCTGCGCGATGCCGATCGTGATGCCGTGGCCGTAGGTGAGCTGGTCGAGCGGGCGGGCCTTTTTGCCGAGGCGGTCGGCGAGGCCGAGCAGGATTCCGAAGACGATGAGCACCGTCGCGGTGATCCAGAGCGAGCGCCACTGGTCGCGGATGTACGACTGGGCGAAGTAGCCGAGGAGGACGATCGGCACCGTGCCGATGATGATGAGCCAGCCGAGACGAACGTCGGGGTCGTTCTTCTGGATGCGGTTCGCGCCCGTGCCCCCGGTTCCGCGCAGCGAGCGGAACCAGCGCCCGATGATGCGGGTGATGTCTTTCCAGAAGTAGATGACGACCGCGGCCTCGGTGCCGAGCTGGGTGATCGCGGTGAACGTGGCGCCCGGATCGGTCTGCGAGGGCAGGAACTCGCCGACGATGCGCAGGTGGGCGCTCGACGAGATGGGGAGAAACTCGGTCAGGCCCTGGACCAGGCCGAGAATGATCGCCTCGATGAAACTCATGGATGCCCCGCTGTCGAAATCAGTAGTTGGTCAGCAGGTCGCCGAGGACTCGCCTGCCAAAGACTAATGCGTCGAGCGGGACCCGCTCGTCGACACCGTGGAACATGCCGGGAAAATCCAAGTCGGCCGGCAGCTTGAGCGGCGCGAAGCCGTAGCCGGTGATTCCGAGGAGGCTCAGCGCCTTGTTGTCGGTGCCGCCGCTCAGCAGGTAGGGCAACACGGGGGTGCCGGGATCGTGGGCCTGCAGCGAACCGACCATGGCGTCGACCAGCGCGCCCTGGAACGGGTTCTCGAGGCCGATGTCGCGATGCATCACCACGATGTCGATGTCGGGACCCACGAGCTCCTGCACTTCGGCGAGCACGGCGTCTTCCTCGCCCGCGAGGGTGCGGATGTCGACGAGCGCCTCGGCGCTGTCGGGAATCACATTGTGCTTGTAGCCCGCCTTGAGCAGCGTCGGGTTGGTCGTGGTGCGCAGCGTGCCCTGGATGAATCCGCCCGCCGACCCCGTGGCGAGCACGATCTCCTCGGGACCGACGCGTTGCGGGTCGACGTCGAGGATGCGCGCGAGCTCGGTGATCAGCTGCTGTGTGGTGTCGGTCAGGTGCACGGGCCACTCGCGGCGCCCGACCTTCACAATCGCCTCGGCCAGCTTCGTGACGGCGTTGTTGTGCATCACGCGGCTGCCGTGGGAGGCGGTGCCGCGGGCGATGAGCTTGATCCAGACCAGGGCCTTCTCGCCCGTCTGCAGCAGGTAGGCACGCTGGTCGTTGATCGTGACCGAGTATCCGCCCACCTCGCTGATCGCCTCGGTCGCGCCCGCGAACAGGTCGGGGCGAGTGGTGACCAGATGGTGCGAACCGCGCACTCCCCCGGCCTCCTCGTCGGCGAAGAACGCGACGATCAGGTCGCGCTTGGGCTGAACGCCGGCGGCACGCATGTCTTGCAGCGCGGTGATGATCATCGCGTCCATGTTCTTCATGTCGACCGCTCCGCGGCCCCACAGCATCCCGTCGCGCACAACACCGCCGAACGGGTCGACGCTCCAGTTCGCGGGGTCGGCGGGCACAACGTCGGTGTGCCCGTGCACCACGAGTGCGGGCAGGCTCGGGTCAGAGCCGGCGACCCGGGCGACCACGCTCGTGCGCCCCGGGTCGGAGTCGACATAGGTCGTCGTCAGATCGAGTTCTTCGAGCAGCGAACCCAGATATTCGGCCGCGAGCGTTTCTCCGTTGGAGACGCCCTCACCGTAGTTGGAGGTGTCGAACCTAATCAGTTGCTGGGCAATTCGGGCGGTTGCTTCAAGCTCTGGTTCGGTCGTCATGGCTCAACGGTACCCGTCGCCGACGGCGTGTCGGGCCCTCGTGGCGTCAAGTGACGAAAGCACCTCGCAGAGCATGCTATTCTCGTTTCTCGGCGGTCAACGCAGTGTAAAAAACTGGGAAGACAGCTACTGCGCGCGGATGGCGGAATTGGTAGACGCGCTAGCTTGAGGTGCTAGTGCCCGTAAGGGCGTGGGGGTTCAAGTCCCCCTTCGCGCACGCAGGTTGTCTCGTTGCGAGACAACAGAGAAAAGCCCCGGCAGACGGAAACGTCTGCCGGGGCTTTTGTGTTTTAACCGCGCGGTCTCGCAACTCCTCATCCCGTACCGCGGCCCTCCCCCGACCTCAGCGCGTCGGACTGTCGCCACGGGTTTGTGTCGAACCCGGTGCGTATTTCCCTGACGTTAACGTCTTGTTACGTCCCCTCCAGAAACACGAAATCACTATTGCGCTCACTCGGGCGCCGCATATAGTCATGAGGTAAGAGGTCCTACCACTGGAGAGATATGCAAGAGACGAGTCCGAACTACCGCGGGTACCGTTCGTTTGATTATCTGGAGCCGCACGCAGATTTCACGGTGTTCGACCTCGCCCCCGAGCTGGGCCGTGTTCCCGAGTACGACGTCGGGCTCGACGCCGCGCAGTCGGCGCGGGTCACGCGCCTCCTCGCCGACAACGACGTGATCTCTCTGCACGAGCATCCGAAGATCCTCACGAGCGACCCCCACCAGTTGCGCGAGTACAACCACACCGGCCGCAACGCCATGGGCTACGAGGGACTCGCTAAGTCGGGCATGTCGGCCTTCTTCGACAACTTCATGAACGGCACGAACTGCGTCACCTCCGAGCACGGCTGGAAATGGAACGACGTCGTCTACGACCTCGGTCTGCGCTTCGCCGACGTGGCAAAACAAGACCACATCGTGCTCGCTCGCACGGTCGTCGAGATCGAGAAGGCGAAGGCGGCCGGCCAGATCGCGCTCATCGCGGGGCTCGAAGCGGCGACGATGATCGAGAACGAGCTCGACCGACTCGACATCCTCTACGGTCTCGGGGTTCGCCAGATGGGGATCGCCTACTCGATGGCGAATCAGCTGGGTTCGGGACTCTCGGAGCCCCAGGACGGTGGCCTGACGACGTTCGGCCACAAGGCGGTCGAGCGGATGAACAAGCTGGGCATTGCGATCGACATCTCCCACTCCTCTGACAAGACGAGCCTGGATGTCATCGCCGCGTCTAGTGTTCCCGTCTTCATCACACACGCGGGAGCCCGCTCGGTCTGGCCCACGAACCGGATGAAGCCCGACGAGGTCATCGTCGCGTGTGCCGAGCGCGGCGGGGTGATCGGCCTCGAGGCCGCACCGCACACGACGCTCTCGGAGGGACACCCGCGCCACTCGATCGAGTCGGTCATGGACCATTTCGCCTACTGCGCCGACCTCGTCGGCATCGACCATATCGCGTTCGGTCCCGATACCAACTTTGGCGACCACGTCGGTCTGCACGACTCGTTCTCAGGACATCTCACGATTGGCCAGGCACACGGCCACGTCGACTATCCCAAAGTGTCGTACGTGGCCGGGATGGAGAACCCCGCTGAGAACTTCACCAACATCGTCGGTTGGCTCGTCAAAAACGACTACGCCGACGATGCAATCGAAAAAGCAATCGGATCGAACATCTTACGAGTTCTCAAGGAAGTCTGGTGACCAGAACGATGATCAATAAACGCCATGTGGCCGCGGCAATTCTCGCCGTCGCCGCCCTGACCATTACGGGTTGCTCTCTCAATGAGGGAGAGGCCGAGCCGACCAATGCCGAAGACACGGTTCTCCGCATCGGAACCACCACCGAGGTCTCCAACTACAACCCGCTGCAGTCGCTCAGCAAGACTGACAACTGAGTGCTCAATGCGATGTACCCGCATCTCATGCGCATCGACGAGAACGCCGAGAAGGTTCCCGAGCTCGCCTCCGAGTACAGCTACGAGAACGACGGCGCGACGGTGGTGTACACCCTGCGCGACGATTTCGTCTGGTCGGACGGTGAGCCGGTGACCTCCGAAGACGTCAAGTTCTCGGCCGAGGCCATCATGCAGTACCAGCTCGGCAACGTCGCAGCCAAGCTCACCTGGGTCGAGTCCATCGAGGCTCCGGATGCCACAACCGTGAAGTTCAATCTCACGCAGCCCTACGCCCCCTTCGCCGAGGGCGTCGCGTTCTGGATGGCGATCGCCCCCGAGCACATCTTCTCCGAGGCGGGCGATCTCTCCGCGTTCGCGAACGACTCGGACTGGGTGGGCGCAGGCGCATACATTCTCGACTCCGTCACTCCCGGACAGCGCTATGTGATGAAGGCGAACGAGAACTACCCGTATGCCCCCGAGGGCGGCGCGGCCGTCGAGACGATCGAGTACGTGGTCTACCCCGACATCAACACGATGCTCCTCGCGCTGGGCAGCGGCGACATCGACCTGATGGCGAACCCCGTGCCCGCATCGGCAGCAGCCTCGCTCGAATCGAACAAAGACATCACCATGCAGTCGGTCGATTCACTCGGCTTTGCACACCTCACCTACAACGTGAACAACCCGCTGCTCGCGCAGAAAGAGGTGCGACAGGCCCTGTCGATGGTGGTCGACACCGAGTCGATCATCGCGACGATCCTCCAGGGTGACGGCGAACCGATGGTCGGCCCGATCTCTCCGATCTTCGCCGAATACGACAACACAAAGCTCGAGGCCTACCCATTCGACCCCGAGGCCGCTCGCGAGCTGCTCGAGGACGCCGGGTTCGCAGACGCCGACGGCAACGGACTGCTCGACGGCCTCTCGATCGAGATGCTGTGCGACCAGAGCAACGCCAACCTCACCCGGGTGGCCGAGGTCGTACGCGAAGACGCCGCACAAGCCGGCATCGACATCACGCTCGCCTGCGTCGAACGGAACACGTTCCTCGCTCGCACCAAGGCCGGCGAGTACGCAATCGACCTCTCCCAGTGGGGCGTCTTCGACAACCCCATGGACCAGTTGCGCAGCACCTACCTGTCGAGCAACCCCGGTGGCATCAACTACAACCTCGTGCAGGACGAGAAGCTCGACGAGCTCATCAACGACGCGGCCGTCACGGTCGAGCAAGACGAGTTCGTCAGCAAGATCAAGGGCATCGACAAGTACGTGCACGAGCAGGCGCTGCTCACGCCCCTCTACGTCGAGCAGTTCCGATTCGCCTACCGTTCCGACCGCTTCACGGGCTTCGCTCCCTCGCCGAGCGATCTGCTCGGAATGGTGACGGGGTACTCCCTGTCGCAGGTCACAACGGTCGACTGAGTAGCCGGGGAGGGAAGGGAAAGCCATGCTCGCGTACATCTCGAAGAAGGTGTTCCGCGCGGTCCTGACAGTCTGGATCGCCGTCACAATCACGTTCTTCCTGCTGCGTCTGCTTCCGGCGGACCCGACCCTCCTCGTCGTCGAAGGCGACATGACGGAGGCCATGCAGACCGCGCTGCGAGAGCAGTACGGACTCGACAAGCCACTGCTCGTGCAATATGTGCTCTACCTGGGCGAGTTGTTGACGGGAAACCTCGGAACCTCGTTCCGGCAACTCGCCCCGGTGAGCGAGATCCTGCTCGACCGCCTGCCGTGGACGCTGCTGCTCGCCGGATCGGCCTTCATCATCACCATCCTCATCGGCATCCCGCTCGGTGTGTACGCGGCCGTCGGTCGCGGCAAGTTCATCGACAAGCTCGTGCAGGTGCTCGGCGTCACGAGCAACGCGCTCTTTGTGCCGAGCGTCGCGATCCTGTTCCTGGTCGTCGGCGGCGCGATGCTCGGCTGGTTTCCGATCGGCGGCGCGATCGACCCGGATACCAGGGGCCTGGCGGCCTACGCGAGCCTGTTCCACCATCTGGCGCTCCCGCTGCTGTCGCTCGTGCTCGTGCAAATCGGGCCCTACGCCCTCACCCTCCGTACCAACATGCTCGAGGTGCTCGGCGAGGACTACATCAAGAGCGCGAAGTCACGCGGCCTCACCCCGCGGCGCACGATCTGGCGTCACGCCCTGCGCAACGCCATGCTCCCGGCGCTCACCCTCATGGGCCTCCAACTCGGTGCGCTCATCGGCGGCGCAGTGCTCACCGAGACGATCTTCGCCTACCCGGGCGTCGGCCGGCTGATCTACGAAGCCGTTCAGCAACTCGACTACCCGGTGCTGCAGGGGGCCTTCGTGCTGCTCGCGGTCACCGTGGTGCTCGCCAATCTCCTGACCGACATGATCGCCTTGATCCTGAACCCGAGGATTCGCGCATGAGCATCCAGCAACCGTCGAACGGCAGCGCGGTCCCGGCCGTGCCCATCGCCACTCTCACCCGGCTGCCGGGAGGCAGACGGCGCGGCAACAACAGCTTCTTCGCGAGGCCCTCCGGGTACATCTCCGTCGCAGTGCTTCTGGTCTTCGCTTTCTCGGGCACTTTCGGCCCCATGCTGATCGACCGGCCCACGGGCCTCGGCGACGACATCCTCCAGCCGCCGTCGGGCGCGCACATCTTCGGCACCGACGATCTCGGCCAGGACGTGTTCGCACAGGTGGTCTGGGGATCTCGCGTGAGCCTCATCGTCGGAGTCGTGGCATCCATCATCGCCATCATCATCGGCACCGCCCTCGGGCTCATCGGCGCGTACGTGAAGAAGCTCGACCCGATCGTGACGACTCTCACCGACGTGATGCTCTCGATGCCCATGCTTCCGCTCATGATCCTCGTGACGGCTCTCGCCGGGCCGAGCGTGATGACCCTCACGATCGTCATCGGCGTGCTGTCCTGGGCCGAGGTCGCGAGGCTCATCAGATCGAACGGCATGGTCGTGGCATCCATGCCCTATATCGACGGCGCCAGGGTGCTGGGCGCCGGACCCATCCGCATCATCACGACCGAGATCTTTCCGGCCGTTGTGCCTCTCATCGTTGTGAGCGTGCTGCTGACAGCCGCCCGCGCGGTCATCTCCGAGGCCGGACTCAGCTTTCTCGGCATGGGTGATCCGTCGTCCTGGTCGTGGGGCCGCATCCTGCTGAACGCGCAGCGCTCTGGCGTGCTGGCCACCGCCTGGTGGCAGACGCTGTTCCCGTCGCTCGCGATCCTCGTGCTCGTGCTGGCCGCGACCATCGCGGGCATCCGCTACAACGACTCGCGCGATCCGCGCACGAAGGGACTGTGACCATGCGTCTTCCCGTCGCGTTCTACGATCGTGTGCAGGCCGAGCTCGTCGCGCGCATTGCCGAGCAGGACCTAGATGGACTCCTCGTCACAACGCCGGGCGACATCGCCTATCTCGCGGGCTTCTTCTACGCCGTGACCGAACGGCCCGTCTACCTCTGGATCGGCGCGGACGGCGACAGGTTCTGTCTAATTCCACGGCTCGACGAGGAGTATGCGAGCGCACAGGACATCCAGGCCGACGTGGTCACCTACTTCGAATACCCGGGGGTCGTCGCACCGGAGGCGAACCTCGCGGCGGAGCTGCAGCGTCGCGGCCACGCCGGTGCCAGAATCGGGCTCTCCCCCGCGCTCTCGACCGGCGCCCTGGCGACGCTTCGCGAGGTACTGCCCGGCGCCGACTGGACGTCGACATCGACTGTCGGATGGATGCGACGCACCAAGCACCCCGAGGAGATCGAGTTCCATCGCAAGGCCGGCGCGATCTGTGACGAGATGCTCGCCGCGGGGCGCAGTCTCATCGAGGACGCACTGTGGGGCGGAAAGCCGTTGCCGTCGGAGGGCAGCTTGGCACGCCACGTCATCAGCCACGGCACCGAGTTGATGCACGACCGCTTCGATCACGTGGTCTACACGACCAAGCTCGCCGGAGGGCTCGTGTACGCGGGACCGAATTCGGCCCGCCCGCACGGCCTGCCGAGCAGCCGGCGTCTCGCGATCGGCGACACACTCATCCTGTCGCTCGGCGCTGCGGTGGCGAGCCGGTTCGTCGAGAGCGAGCGCACGTTTGTGATCGGCGAGCCCACACCAGAGCAGGAGGCCTACTTCTCCGTCGCGCTCGCCGCTCAGGAGGTCGGCGTTCAGGGGATGACGCTGGGTCGCACGTGCGCTGAGGTCAATGCCGAAAGCCTCGACGTGATCCGCGACGCGGGCATGGGCGAGTACATCCAGCACCGCCTGGGTCACGGCATCGGAATCGCGCAGCACGAGGCGCCGTGGATCGATGACGGAGCCAGCTCGCTGCTCGAAGCCGGAATGGTGCTGTCGAGCGAGCCCGGCATCTACGTTCCCGGGCACGGCGGCTACCGGATCTCCGACACCGTGCTGACTACGGCACACGGCCCAGAACGACTCACCCGCTATCCGCGCACGCTCGAACAGAATGTGATCCCGGCATGAACAACGACCACGAATTCTTCGCGACGGTCAACGGCGCGCAGCTCAAACTGCAGGTGCTGGGACCGGAGGGAGCGCCGACGATGATCGTGCACCACGGCGCGCCGGGTCTCGGCTCGCGATCGGAGCCGGTGCGCTCGTTCGGACCCTTCTCCGACGAGTACCGCGTCATCACGTTTGATGCGCGCGGTTCGGGCGAGTCCCCCTCCGCCGGCCCCTTCACCCACGAGCAGTGGGTCGCCGACATCGAAGGAATCCGTGAGCTGTTCGGTCTCGAGTCCATCATCATGGCCGGCGGCTCGTACGGCGGCTTCCTGTCTCTCGAGTACACGCTCGCGCACCCCGACCGCGTCTCCGCTCTGGTGCTGCGGGATACCGCAGCGAACACCGCGTACGACTACACGGCCGTCGAACGGGCTCGCACCACCGATCGCGTCACGATCGACCCGTGGGCTATCGAACGGATCGGTACCGGAAACTTCGCCGACAATATTGAGTTCGAGCGCTACTGGCGGGCGATCCTGCCGCTCTACGATCACAACTACGACCCCGCCGCCGTCGAGCGCAAGGCTCTGGCGACGCCCTACCACTTCGCAACTCACAATTTCGCCTTCGGTGTCAACATGCCGGCCTACGATCTGAGCGCGCGTCTGCGGGAGATCACCTGCCCGACACTGGTCGTCGTCGGACGCCACGACTGGCGCACGCCGGTGCCGGCGTCGCAGGCCATCGCCGACGGCATCCCGAACTCCGAGCTCGTGGTGTTCGAGCACTCTGGCCACTCGCCCCAGCTCGAAGAACCAGCCCTGTTCCAGTCCACGGTGCGCGACTTCCTTCAGCGCGCCGGCGTGGGCGGTCGATCATGACCGAGACAGTGCTGAGTGTGCGCGACCTGAGCGTCGAGTTCGATACCCGCGACGGCATCGTGCGTGCGGTACAGAACGTGAGTTTCGACGTACTCGCCGGACAGACGCTCGCCATCCTCGGAGAGTCGGGCTCGGGCAAGTCGGTGACCGCGCAGACCGTGATGGGCCTGCTCGACACCCCACCCGGCCGCATCACGTCAGGCGAGGTGCACTTCGAGGGCATCGAGTTGCTCGGTGCTCCGGCGCGCGTACGCCGCCGGGTGAGCGGCGAAGGCCTGGCGATGGTCTTCCAAGACTCGCTCTCGGCACTCAACCCTGTCTACTCGGTGGGCGGCCAGATCGCCGAACTGCTGCGAGTCCGGCGCGGGATGTCGCGGGCGAACGCCTGGGCCCGTGCGATCGAGCTCATGGCTCGCGTGAGCATCCCCGCGCCGGCGGAGCGGGCGAAGGACTACCCGCACCAGTTCTCCGGCGGGATGCGCCAGCGCATCATGATCGCCATGGCCATCGCGCTCGACCCGAAGGTGCTGATCGCCGACGAGCCGACCACGGCGCTCGACGTGACGGTGCAGGCGCAGATCATGGAGCTTCTGCTCGAGTTGCAGGACGAGAAGGGAATGGGCCTGGTGCTCATCACCCACGACCTTGGCGTTGTGGCCGAGGTCGCCCATAAGGCGGCGATCATGTATGCCGGGCGGATCATCGAGGCGGGCACCGTGAACGAGCTCTTCTTGACAACCGCACACCCGTACACCCGTGGCCTGTTGCGCTCGATCCCCCGCGTCGACCGGCAGGACGCCGAACTGTGGGCGATCCCGGGAGCACCGCCCAACCTGCTGACCCTCGGTGGAGGGTGCGCATTCCGAGATCGTTGCGACGCGGCGATCGACCTGTGCGGCACCGAACGGCCCTCGCTTCTCGCGCCGTATTCATCGACGGAACCTCGTGAGAGAACCAGCGCCTGCCATCGCAGAGAGGAGGTCCTCAGTGGACAAGCATGATGTGGTCTTGACCGTCGACGACGTTGCGAAGCACTTCCCGGTTCGCGGGCAGTTTCTGCGCAAGTCGGGACAGGTGGTCAAGGCGCTCGACGGCGTGAGCTTCGACCTGCGCAAGGGCGAGACGCTCGGAATCGTCGGCGAATCGGGCTGCGGCAAGTCGACGCTCGCCCGCACGATCGTCGGCCTCGACAAGCCCACCTCCGGATCGGTGCTGTTTCGCGGCCAGGACGTACACGCTGTGAGGGGCACGGAATCGCGCACGCTCCGCCGCCGCATTCAGATCGTGTTGCAAGACCCGTATGCCTCGCTGAACCCGCGCCGCTCGCTGCGAGACATCCTTATGCAGCCCTACCAGATCCACCCGGATGTGATGCCGCGCAACAAACGCCTCGACCGCGTGCGCGAGCTCGTCGAACTGGTCGGGCTGAACCCCGACCACATGGACCGCTTCCCATTCCAGTTCTCGGGCGGGCAGCGCCAGCGCATCGGAATCGCGCGCGCTCTTGCACTCGAACCCGAGGTCATCGTCTGCGACGAACCTGTCTCGGCACTCGACGTGTCTATCCAGGCGCAAGTCGTGAACCTCTTCCAACGCCTGCAGGCGGAGCTCGGGCTCTCCTACGTGTTCATCGCCCACGACCTCTCTGTAGTGCGGCACATCTCCGACCGCATCGGGGTTATGTACCTCGGCAAGGTCGCGGAGCTCGGTCAGCGCGGCGAAGTCTATGACGCTCCGCTGCATCCATACACCAGCGCGCTGCTCTCCGCCGCCCCTATCCCCGACCCGACGCTGGCCGGAACACGCCAGCGCCGTCTGCTCGACGGCGACCCGCCCAGCCCCGTCAACCCGCCGAGCGGGTGCCGTTTTCGAACGCGCTGCTGGCTCGCGCAAGACCAGTGCGCCAGCCACGAACCACCACTCGCCCGTGTGCGCGACTCCAGCGACCGCGAAGTCGCCTGTCATTTCCCTCTCCCGCTCACCGCACCGACCGCTTCACGCTAAGGATCACCATCATGCAACCAGTCGCCTCCCGCTACGACGGCTACACGGCCTACGACTACCTCACCCCCGGCGACGACTACAAAGACTTCGCCCTCGCAAAGGAGTTCGGCCGAGTGCCGGAGCACGACCTGAAGCTCACGGTCGAACAACAGCAGAGGGCCGACCGCATCATGGCCGAGGAAGTCATCTTCTCGCTGCACGAACACGCGATAGTGCTTCCCGAGGATTCCGGCGACATCAAGGCACTCAACCGCACGGGCCGCCAACGGACGGCGTACGCCGGTCTGTCGCGTTCCGGTCTGACCGCGGTCGTCGACAACTTCATGGCCGGCGCCTCCTGCGTCACCAGCGAGAACGGCTGGAAGTGGGACGACATGATCTACGCGCTCGGTTTTCGCCTCGCCGATCTCGCCAAGCAGGACTACGTGGTGCACGCGAGGTCGGTCGCCGACATCCTCGACGCGAAGGCCAACGGTCAGCTCGCTCTCGTCGCGGGGCTCGAGTGCGCGAGCATGATCGAGAACGAACTCGACCGCATCGACATGCTCTACGGTTTCGGCGTTCGCCAGCTCGGCATCGCCTATTCGCAGGCGAACATGCTCGGATCCGGGCTCTCCGAGCGCAACGACGGCGGTCTCACGAACTTCGGCCGTCGTGCGGTCGAGCGGATGAACAAGATCGGCATGCTCATCGATATCTCGCACTCGGGCGATCAGACGTGTCTCGACGTGATCGAGCACTCGAGTGTTCCCGTGATGATCACGCACGCCGGCGCACGCGCGGTCTGGCCCATCGCCCGGATGAAGCCCGACGAGGTCATCGTCGCCTGCGCGCGGCGTGGTGGGCTCATCGGCCTGGAGGCCGCCCCGCACACCACCATTTCACCCGACCACCTGTCGCACTCGATCGACTCGGTGATGGACCACTTCGAGTACTGCGTCGACCTCGTCGGAATCGACCACGTCGCGTTCGGGCCCGACACGATGTTCGGCGACCATGTCGCCGTTCACCATGCTTACGCCAGCAATTACGCCCAGCGTCAGGATGGAAAGCGGGAACATCCGGAGATCGAGTATGTTGAGGGGCTGGAGAATCCGGCCGAGAACTTCGGAAATATCGCCGGGTGGCTCGTGAAGCGCGGCTATAGCGACGAAGACATTGCCAAGGTGCTCGGTGGCAATATCCTTCGAGTGTTGGGCGAGGTCTGGTAGCGCCTGTTGGTTATGCGCCGGGCCCGCCGTAGAGATCGCGAGGAGACCAGGGATGGCCAAACGACACACGGTCGTTAATGGCGCAGTTGCGCAGCTTCGCCAGCTTCTCGGCACCACCTACGCCGTCGACGACCAATTGCCGAACGAGAAGCAACTCGCCGAAGAACTGGACGTGAGCCGAGGCACCGTGCGGGAGGCGCTTGGGGTGCTTGCGACCGAAGGCCTGGTGAGCCGCAGATGGGGCGTCGGCACCTTCGTGAGCCCTCCGCTGCCCGCCGCGTCGCTCAACATGTCGACGATTCAGTCGTATCGGGATCGAGTGCAGCTCGGCGGTCATATCGTCGGCATCCGCGAGTCGTCGTGTTCGCTCGAGGTGCCGCCGGATGCGGTTCTGACCGCCTTGGGGCTCGCCCCGGGCACGCAGACGTGGCGGGTCGATCGGCTGTTCACCGTCGACGGGACACCCTCCGCCTCGATGACGGAGCACATCCCGACCGTGCTCTACGGGATCGACATCGACCCGCACGCCATGACGAGCATCGACACCGACCTCTTCGACATGCTCAACAGTCACGTCGCAGGAGCGGTGTCGCGCACGGCGACCGACATCGCGGCGGTCACGGTCGACGCCGGCCAGGCGTCGGCCCTCGGGCTCGAGATCGGGCATCCGGTGTTGCGCGCCGAGCAGATCACCTTCGACAGCGACGGAACGCCGCTCGCGCACAGCGTCTCCCTGCAGCGCACCGACCTCGTGCGTATGCACATCACCAGGTAGTGCGACGGCGACGAATCGTGCGCCTGCGACCTCCCTAGCCGACGGACCCTCAGAGTTCTATAGTGGTGCCGTAGTTTCCTGTCGGGAATGGTTGGTCAGTCAATGAGCGAATCCGAATTCGTTCTAGCGATCGAAATCGGCGGCAGCCACGTCGTTGTGGCCACTGCCCGTCTGGCGCAGAGCGAGCAAACCGAGGTCGCCCTCCACGAGTGGGCTCACTCGCAGCGAAGAGCCCCCGCGATCGCGTACCTCGCTCACGACGAGACGCTGTTATTCGGCGATGAGGCCGCCCAACGAGCCTCCGAAGATCCGGCACGTGCTGTGACCGGCTTCACCCACCGCCTCGGCGACGACATCCCGTTCGCCATCGACGGGTGCGCACTCCCCGCCGAACTCGTCTATGCCGCAGCCGCGTTATGGGCGATCGACACTGTCACCGACATCGAAGGGGTGGCCCCCGTCGCGCTCACCCTCGCCCACCCGGCGCACTGGGGCGAACACCGTCTCGCAACTGTCCGGGACGCGCTGACACGGCAGGGGGTCACCGAGATCACCCTCATCCCTGCCGCGAAAGCCGCGGCGATGCACCTCGACGCGCCGCACCCGCTCGAGTCAGGTGAGACCGTCGCTGTATACGATCTGGGAGCTTCGACCGTCGAGAGTGTTGTGCTCCGTAAGCGCCACGACGGCCTCTTCGACATCATCGGTGACGCAGTGCACATCGAGAACATCGGGGGCGCCGGATTTGAGGATGCCGTCCTCGAACATGTGATCGCTGCGGGCGCGCTCGACCTCGAACAGTTCGCGCCTCACCACGACGCCTCGCTCCTCCGACATACGGTGCGCGCAGCGAAAGAAGCGCTCTCATCCCACCCGGATGCGACCATCGACATTCCGACCGCCGCGACCAGCGTGCGCATCACTCGCGCCGAGTTCGAGGAGATGATTGTCGACGACATCGACGAGAGCCTCGAAGCACTCACGCAGGCAATCGAATCAGCCCACCTCACACCTGCCGCGCTCAGCGCGATCGTGCTCGCAGGCGGCTCCTCACGCATCCCGTTCGTTGCTCAACGCGTGTCGGACCGATTCGACCGCCCCGTCGTCGTCGATGCAGTTCCCGAAGCTGCGGCGGTGTTGGGCGCAGCACGCGCAGAGCTCGCCGAGCGTCACGCGCGACAGCTCTCCGAGAACGGAGCCGACGGGGAACCCGACGGGTCTACCGACGACGCACAGTCCTTCTCCCCCGTGCTTGTCGGCGCATCTCGGGATTCAGCGTCCCCACTCAGACGAGGTCTATTCATCTTCTTCACCATCGTCGCCACGGTCATGGCGGGTGCCATCGTGCTCGGGGGCGCAGCTGCGCTCGGCGACACCCGTGCCGGGCCATCGTCGGATCATCCGACGAACCCTCCGGCCGCCCCGCGCCCGACGCCCAATCCGAACCCGGAGTCCGCGCCCGGCGCGGACCCGCCCCCAAACCGCGACCCGACGCGGACCGAGCCGATGCCCCAGAATCCGGCTCAAGAGCAGTCGTCGGGAGTGGATACGGACTGACCCAGGAGGATGCTCTATGTCGCCGCTCGCCGCGATACCGTTGCCGGTTGCACGCCCACCTTTTGTGTGGGAGCGGCATATCGCCTTCGCCCTCGATGCCGTCGCAGCCCCTTCCGCACTGGCGCGAGCCTTCGTGGTCGGCAACGCGGGCTCCGGAAAGTCGTCAACACTCCGCCACCTCCACCAGCTCCTCCAGACACGCGAACGCGATGTGCATCTGATCGGAGGCGACTCGACCGGACTCAGAGGCATCCCGCCGTCTCACGTTGTGCTTGTCGACGACCTGCACCTCCTGCATCACGACCAGATCGCCGCCGTACTCAAACGTGCAGAAGTCGCCGACGCGGGCCTCATCGTCGCCAGCCGCCCCTGGCCGACCTCCGCGACGATCGCGGCAATCGCGCACCGCCTAGAACAGACTCGCCCCGCCGTCGTCTTGGGACACGTCTCACCATCCGACGTGCGCGACTACCTCACCGACGGCAACAGGCAGCTCTCCCAACCGTGCCTCGAACACATACTCGAAGTGACCGGCGGTGTCTCGTGGCTCGTCGCTGAAGCACTGCACGCACACGACGACCGGGATTGCGCCGGCGACATCGCCCATACCGAGCTGCGGCGCCGCCTTCAGGATCACATCACGCACCGACTCGAGTCAGTGAAGGTCTCGCTCCGCGACGCCATCGAGAAGCTCTCGATCGCTCCGCCGGGCCCGGCCAGCGCACTCGCCGACCGCGACACGATCATGCACGGCTACGCCGAAGGCCTTCTGCTTCGCAATGGTCAGCCGGTTCCACTCGTCCGCTGGGCAGTCCATGCGACGACGCCGATCCCACACCTGATGGACCACGCCAACGACCTCCTAGAAGGGATTGCCTCCTCCGTCGCCCGCGGCGAAACCGCCTACCGAGACTGGCTCGGCCTCGTGCAGGACAAAGAAATCGGCCACGCCCTCGCAGCACACGCGCAGCGCGTGCTCGAGACAGACCCCGCCCAGGCCGCCAAGTTGCTCCAGTCGGCGCTCGAATCCGGCCTCGACCCCACACCGTTGGCCGGGATGCTGGCCCAGGCCGCGTGGGCCATCGGAGACCTCGACTCGGCGAGCCACATCGTGGACGAGACGCCGCCGCAGGTGTCATCCACCGAAAATGACCGCCTCACCGACACCGCAGCAGCCATTTGGTCCACCCGCGGCATGATGGAGCAAGCGGACAAGTTCTACCGTGCGCGGAGACCGGTCTCCACCGAGTCGCAAACGCGCGCCGCAATCGCTGCGCTGGGGGTGGGCGACGGAAGCCAGCTCACCGACTCCGGTAGCGACGCATCCCAACCCCCGTCGACGCTCCAGGTTGCGATGCAACTACTGCGTCGCGGGCTCGAAGCGTCCGTCGCATCCGATCCGCCCCCGGGAGCCCTCGCTGATCTCGTTCGGGCCACCGATCTCTACACCCGGACGCGAACAACTGCGGCGATTCCAGAACTGCCGGCAGTGATCGCCGCGATCGTCGCCCTCAACCTCGGCGGGCTCGCTACGGCCGCGAGCATCGTCGACGAGGCCATTCGCGGCCGGCACGGCGGCCAATGGGGACACCGGAGACTCCTGTTGTGGCGCGCCTGGATCGCTGTACAGCGGGCGCGGCCCGCCGAGGCGCGTACAGCCCTCGACCAAGCGCAAGAACAAGCAAGCGAGAAAAGCGCGCGAGATGCCCTGCTTGCGAGTGCGATCGAAGTCGCCATTGCGCGGCGCTACGACGATACTGCCGGCCTTGAACAAGCGTGGCAACGCACCCGCGGCACCATCCTCCGTACCGATGTCGATCTCTACCTGCTGCACCCGCTGGCAGAACTCATCTGCTCCGCGACGCGACTCGGCGACCTCGAGTGGATCAAGCCGCACTTTCAACACGCTCTCGATCTCTGCACCCGCCTGCAGGAACCGCCACTCTGGTCGGCGCATCTACGCTGGGCAGGCGTGCAACAGGGAATTCTCGCGGGGCGGCCGGAGCTCCTCGCCCCCCATGCGAAAGCCCTGGTGACAGCATCCGCTCACAGCCGCGTTGCGTCCGTGATGGCGAAAGCCGGCCGGGTCTGGACCTCGGTACTCGCGGGTTCGGTCGATGCCGACGCGATCGAAGCCGCGGCAACGGACCTCGCCTCGATCGGACTGATCTGGGACGCGGCTCGCCTCGCCGGCCACGGCGCTGGTCGCACTGACGACCGTAAGATCGCGGCCAGACTGCTCGCCTGCGCACGCGCACTCCACCCCACGGAGACCGGACAGCGAGTCCCACCCTCGCCAGACGAGAGCGAGAGCATGCAGACTGCCGCCGAGGAGGTCCTCAGCGAACGCGAGATCGAGATAGCTCAGCTCGTGCTGCAGGGAAAGACCTACGCCGAGATCGGGGACGCGATCTACATCTCGCCCCGAACCGTTGAGCACCACATCGCCCACATCCGCCGACGACTGGGTGCCACCTCGCGTTCAGACGTTCTCGCGAAACTCCGGCTCCTGCTCGCGGATCGAGAAATGTCCGCCGAAGCGGCGCACCCGGGCGACGCGCGGAGACAGCCCCGTAGGACCCCCCATCCGGCAACGGGGTCATCCCCGATGCTGGGCCGGGACCGCGCGCAATAGCATCCGACATAAGACCCAGCCGCTGCGTGGAGCGACAGAGTTGCAGTACTTCTAACACCTTTGCGGAAATGAGGAAGTCAGACAATGAATTCACCCGTCGCTACCATCGCTGACGCATTGATTGCCTTCATTCTGAGCCTCCTACGCGACCCGGACGCCGCAGAGAAATTCACCGACGACCCCTCAGGTGCCATGGCAGAGAATGGCGTACAGGGCGCGAGCTTGGCCGATGTGCGCGACGTCAAGCCTGTCATCTTCGACCATCCTCAGGTTGGCCCTAAGCCGCCCACTCCCTCGGTGGCGCCCCCCGAGGGTGAGCCCAATGAGGTGGTGGCCGAGATCGTGAGAATCATGAACCAGTTCACGACTGTCGACGCCCGATCGACAATCGTCGACCAGTCGGTGAATCAGAACATTTGGACGGAAGGCGGGGACGTCACCCAGCTCTTCGATCAAGAAGCCGTCATCGCGTCGGGCGACCACGCCGCCGCAGCGGGAGACGATGCGAGCACGCTCGATCAAGACCTCGATTTGACGGTCGGCGACGTCACCGTCGGTAACGACACCTACAACGACAGCTTCAACGACGCCGACATCGACGTTAGCGCTCCCCAGGCAAGCGTGCCGGGAGCGGCAGAACAAGCAACAGGCGCAGAGGCCGAAACGCCGCCTGCACCGGAAGCAGCCGAGCCGGCTGCAATCGAGGCACCGCAGACGCCGGCGTCGCTCCCAGAGCCCGCGGACAACCTGGAGTCCGATTTGACGACCGCATCCGACGACACCTACGATTCCGGAACCGCCGCTGTCACAGGCGAAGAGACCGTCATCGACGCCCCTGTCGACGAGTGATTTCGTGCGCCCGTGTCCGATACCCCGAGCAGAACGCCCGATGCATCCGAGCCTGCGGGTGATGCGCTGACGAGAAGCGTGTCGCCAGCAGCACCACGTGCCCGAACTGTGAGGTCGGCAGGAACTGCAGACCCGGAGCCGACCCATGAAGCTCCCGCGCGACCCTCATTGGTCAGCGACAACGCCCCGCCCGTGCTGGTCAAGAAGGTCGCCCCTCTATCTATTCGACTGAGCCAGTTCTTCTGGGTTGCCAGCATCGCGGTCGGGGTATTCACCCTCGTCTACTACTTCGTCATTCGCGAAGATCTGTTGCCGCTCGTTGCCGACAGAGCGCGGCGGGTCACCGCGGGTCGTCCAGACGCGGTCTACGACTCCGCGAGCGACATCATCTACTGGGCCGTCTTCGCGGTACTCGTCGGCACGTTGTTCTTCCAGGTTGTCTTCCTCGTGTCGTTTATGAGTCGGCGCCCTCGAATCCGATGGTGGCAGCTGGCGACACTCGCGCTGCTCGGCGCCGTCGTCGCACTAGCGCCGGAATGGGTGGCGCTCGGCGAGCCGGGCGAACCAATTCAAGCGCTTCTTGCGGTGCAGACGGCGGTGGGGCTGGTCGCCCTGCTCCTCAGCGTCCTGCCCGGTGCTCTGCGATGGTCCGCTCGGCAACACGACGTCCGCCGGGGGTCGGAGAGCACGGGCGGCCCCGACTTCTGACGCAATACCGTCGAGGCTTCGAATGACTACCTGGCAGATCATCCGTACTTCGCGGTCCGCCATCGGGGATGCAGCCAAGCGCCGCCAGTGCGACAGCGCGTCGAGAGTTCGCGCCCGCACTTCGTGCGCCTCCGCCTCCCCCGCGAGGCCGAGCCGTTTTTGGGGTGTGACCCCGCCCGCGCCCAATAGGAGCTGCGCGGCGGCAGCATCTGCCGGCGACAACGGCAGCGCATCTGCCCGGGCACGAGCGAGCAGCTCCAGCTCCCGAAACGCGTGCGCACGGCACACAATCGCTTCGATTCCGCCATGGATGGTGCGAGCCTCTGGCCGCGGACGATTGCGAAGCAGCCACTCCAGCTGCACAACGATGCCCCGCGCTTTGAGAGCGGCCGAGCGTGCAAGGAACTGCTCCCGCACGAACTCCTCGAGATCGAGCAGTCCGCTCTGCTCCACAAGCTCAGTCGAGAGGTCAGACGAACTCGTCGCTCCACCGCGCACGAGTGCCGTCGCCAATCGGATGCCGTACATGCCGAACCGGTCTAACAGAGACGCCCGCATCGCCTCACTCACCGTAGTCACGTCTGTGGGCCTCATGAATCGGTCAGCGGAGACGAGGAGACGCTCTCGTGCGACGCGGTCGAGGCGGGCGAGTTCTCGGAGTGCGATGAATTCGTTCTCACGCAGGGTGCGGGCACCCTCGGCGACCAGCCCGGCGATAGGAATCACCCTCAGAACGAGCGAGGCGAGATCACCGTGGCGTTCGTAGCGTTGCGCCACCTTGCGCGCCGACAATAGTGAGTCGATGCGACCCGACCCGATCTCATCGGCCCGGGACAACACCCCCACTGCCGAAACCGTCTGGGCTGCGCCGGGAGCGCTGTCGCGGAACGCTTCCAGAAATCGCACATCCGTCCCATGGAGGTGACGCATGAGGTAGACAACGGCATCCGCTACCGAGGGCGACTCCTCAGACGTGAGGTACCGAGCGGCGCGTGCCGACGTGGTCACCGAGAGCGACGCGATGCCCGGCGTATCGACGAGGATCAGGGAACGCAGTGACTCCAGGGGCCACGCAACGTCGATCCACTCGATCTGCTCTGCCGACATTCCGCCGAGCACGAAAACCAGCCGACCACCATCACGCCGGATGGGCATGCGCTGTGGCGCGCTGTCCCGGGGATGGATGGTGATCGCCGGCGTCGCCGAATAGCGATACACGGTCACGACTCGAGTGCATTCCCCGGTGTCGGTCGGCGCGATCTGTTCACCGAGGAAGGCATTCAGCAGTGTCGACTTGCCTGCCTTCACGATCCCCGCCACGGCGAGGCGCAACGGCTCGCGAAGCCGGGTCTCAAGCTGGTCGAGGAATGTCTCGGCGATCGGATCATCGGCGTACGCCGTGCGAGCCTGACGGAGCAGCTGTTCGGCGTCAGCAACGAAGGTCACGACGCGCTCCGGGCGATGGGGGCTGATGCCTCAACTGATTTGGATGATGGTGCGCCCGACAGCTCGGGAAGGGGCGGGATCGCCTCATGCAACTTCTCGAGCTGCGCGATCTTTGCGCGCAACTCCACAACTCGCCCATCGCGCCGAGACGTATATGTCCCCGCCGCTTGCTTCGCCGCCAGCAGCGCCTCCGACAGCGACCGGTGTAGTTCCTCCGCAATTGCACCGAAGTGGTCGCGTGAGATTCGCTGCACCAGGCGCAAGCGATCCTTCAACTGCTTCCCGACCTGGAAGGTGACCTCGTCGATATATCGACGCACATGGGTCTTTGCCTCCTGCTGCCGCCGATGGAGGCGCGTCTGCATGTCCTCTCGGTATGCGCGGCGGCCCACAAAGACCCCGGCCAGCAGCGACAGCGGGTTGATCAGCGCCATCCCGATGAGTCCGGTCGCGAGCCCCACCATAAGGACTCCGCCATAAGAACCACGCACCCCGATGAAGATCTTCTCCCCCGCACCGAGCCTCCCCGGATCCAGGTGCGAAAGATCCTCGACGGTGTCGAGCACCCCCTCGGTGCTGCCGACGTGAATTGTGGGAATGCCGGTTTCTCCTTCGCTGAAAAGACCGGCGACCTCCTCCGACAACCACCGCGATCGCTCATCCGTCCACACGAACGTCTCGGCCACCGCCGCGGCGACACGTTGTTCCAACCAATCGGTGATCTGATCCCAGATCGGGCCCGGGTCACCCTCGTCGATTGCGCGTTCCGCCTCGCGTTGCACTTTGCGCAACCGATCCCGCAGGTCGTGTTCCATGTCGGCGATGAGATCAGCGATTCCGTCGGTCAGGAGCACCTGCCAGCGAGCCGAGCGCCCCCGAAACTCATCTGCGCGGGCCTTTGCGTCCTCCAGCTGCGCGATCATCCGGGGCGTGTCCTCCGGATTCTCCAGCGCATTCAACTCGGTGCGCAGCGACAACGTCAGCTGCTCGACAACCGAGGTGAGATCGTGAATGGCACTGCGTTCGTGGATGACCTCGGCGCGACCCAACACCTCCCGTCGGAGGTGTGCAACGAGCGCGGGGAATCCTGACTCATCATTGAGTTCGCGATCCTGCAGGTCGGCGGCCAGCAGCCTGAGGTCGCTGGAGACGGAGAAAAGCGGCACCTCGCCGACGTCAGTGAGATGGTTGCGGTCGATGCGTTCGACCTCACGCCACTGTGGGTACAGATCGGTTTTCGCCAGTACCGCCGCAACGTTCGGTGAAAGCCGCATGGCATGCCGCAGGAACTGGACTTCGGGTTCCGTGTACTCCTGTGAAGCATCCGACACCAGCAGGACGGCGTGCGCAGATGAAAGAGCGGCGAGCGTAGCCAGTGCGTTGGACGATTCAAGGCCGCCCACACCGGGCGAATCGACGAGGTTCAATCCACCGCGCAAGATCTCCCGCGGGAGAAACACCTCCGCAGAGAGCACGTGCCGCTCATTGCTCGGATTGCCGCGCTCCGATACGTACGTCGAAACCTCGTCTAGAGGGATGGGACTCCGTGTGAAGCGCGGCTTCGACGGGGTCGAGTCGGATGCCTCCACCGTCACCCACGCCGACGGCGTATCGGAGTACCCGACCATCGTCGGCACGCTCGTGGCGACATCATCATCGACCGGACACGCCGGCGCATTCACCAGGGCATTGATGAGCTTGCTCTTGCCCTGTTTGAACTGTCCGACGACAATCACCCGCACACCCGGGTCGCGCAGGCGCACTGACGTCTCTTCCAGTCGCCGCGCAAGATCTGTGCGGCCGCTCACCCTCACCAGCGCGTTGACTTCGTGCAGTGTCTTCGCGAGTGAAACCGCATCTCGCGAACGCTGCGTAGCCGCCGCGGCCTCCCACAGCGGCGGTTGTCCGGCTAGGGCCATGTAGGCGTCATCCGTACCTGCAGCTTCGTCCACGTGAACTCCCTGTCTGTGCGCCGTGTCGACGTCGGGCACTCTGGGTCGGTGCGGAGGATCGGTGAACCTCCGGGTCAGAGGAAAAGGTCGAGGCCGAGCGGGGCGGCTCCGGAAGCCACTTCGTCTATCTCGTCGCCCCAGAGGTCCGCAGTTTCAACATCCCATTCGGATGCATCGACATTCGTGAGCTCATCAGTGAACAGATTCGCGCCAGACACGTCACAGTCTTGGTCTGCGGGTGGCTCCGTCGGCCACCCTGCCCCATCGCTTGACATGTCCGTCACTCCCGTCGCTTCTGTTCGGACCTATCGGTGTGCCCGGCCGCCCATAACGGACGGCCGGGCCCGGGCGAATCCGACCTAGAAGTCGAAATCGTTGCCGCTCACGGGGCCGGCAACCTCCACGTCCTCGATCTCGACGTCGACATCCAGGCTGTTGTCATCGATTGACCAGTTGTCGGAGAGGTCGTTCGTCGAGTTGTCTTGGAACGAATCCGTCACCGTAAGGGTGTCGGAGAGGTCGTTCGTCGAGTTGTCTTGGAACGAATCCGTCACCGTGAGGTTCTCGGAGTAGTCGTTCGTGGAGTGGTCGTCGATCGACCAGTTTTGAGAGTAATCGTTGTTGAACGAGTCCGTGTAAGACGAGTTCCCCACCGAGACGTCTCCGACGCTGACGTCCATGTCGATGTTGCTGGTCGAGGCGTCGTTGCCGGCTGCGACCGCGTAGTCACCCGAGGCAGTCACGCTGCTCTGGTTGAAATTCTGACTGACGTTTCCGCCGAGCGCACTCGCGACTTCCGGCGCGCCGCTTGCAGCCAGGGCCGCTCCGCCGCTGCCCGCAGCAGTAGCGATGTTCTGGTTGACGGACTGGTCGTTCAGAGTCGATCTGGCGTCAACCGTGAAGTCACCGCCACCTCCGAGACCTGCGCCACCACCGGTGAGATTGAGGTCGTTGAACCCGGCACTGTACTGCCGGATGCCGACGTCGATCGAGTGGTCGTTCAGCGTCGTGTTTCCGGAGTTCGAAATCGAGTTGTCTTGGAACGAGTCGTTGATCGAGTCCTTGTAGTCCGAGTTGTCCGAGTTGTCGCTGTTGTCGGAATTGTCGGAGTTGTCGCTGTTGTCGGAATTGTCCGAGTTGTCCGAGTTGTCGCTGTTGTCCGAGTTGTCCGAGTTGTCGGAATTGTCCGAGTTGTCGGAGTTATCGGAGTTGTCGCTGTTGTCGGAATTGTCCGAGTTGTCGGAGTTGTCCGAATTGTCGGTGTTGTTCGACAGGAAGTCGTTGTCCGAATTGTCGCTGTTGTCGCTGTTGTCCGTGTTGGTCTGAACCCCTAGAAAGTTGAGGTTGTCTTCTACAGCCATGATGTGTCCCCTGCTCGTCGGTGAGAGTGCCGAAAGTGGCGTTGGGACGAGTCTGAAACCTGGCGGAAGTGACGACATCGGGGCAGGGCCCGAGAAATCCCGATTTTGAGTCGGGGGTAGATCGGAAACCACCCGAGGCCAGTAGGGGGTCGTTCCCCGTCTGGCCGCGAGCGGCCGAGGCGTCCGGTCGACGTGGCCCACGCCGCGTCGGCGCTGCCTAGTCGAACGGCCCCGGGCAGGCGGCGATGAGAGCCGCCGCGGCGGGTGTCGCGAAGCGCTCATCCATCTCCGGCGCCCAACCCGGGTTCGGCCAATTCGCGATGTACTCCGCGCGGGCCGGCGCAGGCGAGTTCTCGATGCCGTTCGCTGCGTAGCAGGGCGCGAGAAACTCGGTCAGATAGTCGTAGTGGTAGCCGATCTGAGCCGCATTCCACGGTTCGGGCCTCAGCGTGACGGTCGCCCGGCAGACGAATTTGACGCGAGACTGCGCTTCGTTGCCGGCCTCGGCGTCGTTGACCACTGTCTCGCCGATCTCGTTCACCTTCATGCCCAGCCTGAGTCCGCTCGCCGTGTAGCACTTGTGAAGAGTCTCCAGATAGACGTCTTCGTCGGTGTAGTCCTCGAACGCGACGACCGGACGGACGGAGTCGGGGTAGATGTGCGCGACGGGCCTCCAGTCGATGTCCTGTTGCACGAGTCGCAGCTGCTCGAGGCCGTCGTCGGGCAGGTGGTCGGGAGCCGGAGACGGCCCCAGATCCGGCATGTCGATGGTGGTCACCGCATGCGTGTTCGAACCCGGAGTGGCGGATGATTCGGGGCCGGGAGAAACGGACGGTGTACACCCCGACAGGAGCACGCTGCCGACGAATCCGATCACTATCAGGACTAGTGCCCGCGTCACTGTGCCTCCACCTCTCACCCTCGTGCCGTTGTGTGTCTTCCGCAACCATACTGTGAGAGATAGTCAAAGTCACTCCGACGAAACGTCCTCCAGTTCGGTCACAACCGTGCCGCCCTCGGCATCGTGTCTCACCGTTCTTCCGAGCTTCTCCGCCGCGCTGCGGTAGGCGGATGATTCGATAACCTGCGCAATCGCCCGGGCGATCCTCCGCGATGATGCCCGACGTGACACGGCGACACCCGCGCCTCGCGTCGTCACCCTGGCCGCGTTGTCTGCCTGGTCGCGGCCGTGGTGGAGAACGACGAGGGGCAGCCCGGCCGCGAGTGCTTTGATGACAGTGCCGTGGCCGCCGTGGGTCACTACGAGGCTGGCCCTGCGCATCACCTCGTGGTGCGGGGCAGACGCGACGACCGAGACGTTCGCGGGTGCTCGAATCTCGTCGGGACCGACCGCGGGCCCCGTGGTGACAATGCCGTGAACGGGGAGGCTCCCGAGCGCTTCGGCGATGCGCTGCAGGCACTCGACGTGGTTCTGAAAGGTCGACGACATCGCGACGAGAACGAGCGGCCTGTCCGCCGGCGGCGGCATCCACTCTTCGTCTGCCGCCCAGGCGGGATCGTCGAGGATCGGCCCGACGTAGCGCACGTAGTCGGGCAGCTCGGCCGGGAAGTCGAAGGCCGACGAGGTGAGCACGAGGTGCCGTCGTGCGTGACGTTGCTGGTCCCAGGTGGTGGCGATCGGCGCCAGGCCGTGGTCGGCGCGCACCGCGTTGATCCGATCGAGCGCGTAGTGGTCGAACAACCGGCTGCTCGCCACGGTCGCGAGGCGATCCCGCGCCCTGCCGAGCGGTCCGGCGGCCGGTGCGAGTCCGGCGCCGAACGGCGGCATGCCCTTCGCCGGCAGAGGATAGGCGTTGGGAAACAGCAGATCGAACGGTAGAGCCCGGGCCTCCGCGGCGATCATGGCTCCGTAACACAGGGATGACGCCACCACGATATCGGGCCGCACCTCGTCGATTCCGGTCGCAGTGTCGCGTGCGTGGCCCGCCGCAGGCCCCGCGATCATCCGGTCGACCATGCCCCGCGCGAGGCTCGTCGGGGTGCGCAGCTCCCAGTCGCGAAAATCGCCCGAAGCCGTCTGCGACCACGCAACGAAAGTCGCGCCGGTTCTGGCGACCTGATCGGCCATGGACTCGTCGGCGAGCACCGTCGTCTGATGGCCTCTGGCCACAATCCGACGGACAACTCCGACTTCGGGCGGCACCGTGCCGCCGGCGTCGGTGAGCGCGAACAGGAAGACGCGCGAACCGCGGGCCCGTGCGGCCTCGCCGCGTAGGTCCCCGGGGTCGATCATGCGAGACATCCTAGTTAGCAAGCTCGTGGCGCAGCAGCCCCCATATCGCTCTGTCCCCTGGATCTCTAGGGTGGTGACCACACTCGACCGAACGGACTCAGGAGGCGCACATGGGCACTATCGTCACGACCGACGGCACGGAGATCTTCTACAAGGACTGGGGCACCGGGCAACCGATCGTCTTCAGTCACGGTTGGCCGCTATCGGCCGACGACTGGGACAACCAGATGCTGTTCTTCCTGGCCCAGGGATACCGTGTCATCGCGCACGACCGGCGTGGCCACGGTCGCTCCACCCAGACCGGCGAGGGTCACGACATGGACCACTACGCGGCCGACCTCGCCGCGCTGACGGAACACCTCGACCTGCGCGACGCCATCCACGTCGGCCACTCCACCGGGGGTGGCGAGGTCGCCCACTACATCGGACGGCACGGCGAAGACCGGGTGTCGCGCGCCGCGCTCATCAGCGCCGTGCCGCCCCTTATGGTGCAGACCGCCGACAACCCCGGCGGGCTTCCCAAGAGCGTCTTCGACGACCTCCAGGCGCAGCTCGCGGCGAACCGCTCGGAGTTCTACCGGGCGCTGCCCAGCGGGCCGTTCTACGGCTACAACCGGCCCGGCGTCGAACCCTCGGAGGCCGTGATCGAGAACTGGTGGCGTCAGGGGATGATGGGCGCCGCGAAGGCCCACTACGACGGGATCGTCGCGTTCTCGCAGACCGACTTCACCGAAGACCTGAAGAAGATCACGGTGCCCGTGCTGGTGATGCACAGCGAAGACGACCAGATAGTCCCCTACGCCGCATCCGGCCCGCGCAGCGCGGCGCTGCTGCAGAACGGCACGCTCAAGACCTACGCGGACTTCCCGCACGGGATGCCGACCACGCAGGCAGACACCATCAACGCGGATCTGCTCGAGTGGCTGCGCGCCTGACGCGTCACGCCGGCCTCGAGAGCTTGATAGGCTGGCCTTTCTGCTCTTGAGACAGCAGGACCCCGACTGTGTCGGGACAGGATGACTCCGGCCCACAAGCCGGGGTCATTTTTGTTGGGCCGGTGCGTCGGGGTTACGCCGCCTGTTCCTTGGCCGTCGAGCTCGCGTTCACGAGGATCGGCAGGTGGTCGGATGCCCCGATGGGAAGCGTCTCGACGCTGTCGATGGTCATGCCGACGCTCGTGACGAAGTCGAAGTGTCCGGTGAAGATCTTGTAGCGGGTGTAGGTGCGACGGTCGCTGAGAGACAGGTCGTATCCGGTCTTGCCGATTCGCTTGCCCAGGCCCTTCTGGAACAGCGGGTAGTTGTAGTCGCCCACCATGAGGTGCGGCAGCTCCTCCCCCATCGCCTTGAGTGCCTCGTGCGCGGCCTTGATCTGATTGCGGCGCAGCGAGTTGAGCGCGGTGAGCGGCGACGCGTGGAACGAGGCGGCGACGAACTCGAGACCGGTCTCCGAGTCGAAGAACCGGGTTCCGATGAGGCGCTCGTGCGTCGGCGCGGCGATGCGGTCGTGCAGCGACTTCTTCAGCTCGAAGGTCTTCGTCTCGAGCGGGGTGAACCTGTCGGTGCGGTAGTAGATCGCGAGACCGAGGCGGTTGAGCTTGGTGGCGTCGGCGAGCTTCATCTCGCCGAGCTCGGCGGGGAGGAGGTTGGTGTCACACTCCTGCAGGCACAGCAGGTCGAGCTGGTAGGTGAGGGCGAGCCCGGCGAGCTCTGCGCTGGCCATGTTCTTACGAAGGTTGTAGCTTGCGATTTTAATGTCTGTACTCCGACTGGCCGGTGGCGCTCACGATTGACTCGCAAAGTCTACGACGCAAGTCAGTGCGTCAGCATAAAAGTGTGGCAGCGCGGCGTGGCGTTGATTCTCTGTTCACCGCGGGTCCACTTTTTCGGGGCGCGGGCTGGGCGATGTCGGCTCCTCGGCGCTAGCGTGGCGGCATGAGAGTGAGCGCGGTTCGCAAGCGAGCGGTGGTCAGCGGCGTGGTGCAGGGTGTCGGATTCCGGTGGAGTGCACGGGCCGAGGCCCAGCGGCTGGGGGTCGTGGGCTTCGCCCGCAACCTCGCGGATGCCACGGTGGAGGTCGAGGCGGAAGGCCCACCCGCCGCCGTGGCCGCGTTCGCCGCCTGGCTGAAGAAGGGCCCGCCGGGCGCGAGAGTCAACGGCGTCGACCTGAGCGATGTGCCCCCGCGCGGATCGACGGGGTTCGACGTCGGGTAGTGCCGTCTACTCGACGAAGCGGATGCCCGCGAGCAGGCGGGTGCGCACGTCGAAGACCTCGTTGCCGCCGCTCAGCGTGCTGCCGGGCAGCCCCTCACGCAACAGGGCGGGCAGGTAGGAGTGGCGCACGACCGCCGCGGAGGCACCGCGAACCCGCCCCAGTTCGATGACCGGCTCAGACAGGTCGTCGTCGGGCAGAACGATCACCAGGCCGGTGAACTTGAGCCGCAGGCCGCGCTGGAGGGCCTTTACCCGGTGGCCGAGCTCGTGCATCGGCCGATCGCCGCCGACCGCCTCGCCGATGAGCTCGCCGCCCTTCACCCGCACGGGGCCGCCGAAGTCTTCGGAGAGAATGGCGAACAGGCCGCTGGCACCCAGCACGACGTGGTCGATCTTCTCGTCGGGGTAGCCCGTGGAGACGTCGTGCCACACCGTGTAGGCGATGCCGAGGCTGGAGATGGTTCGCGCCGTCGCCTCTTCGGCGAGGGCGTCGGCGAGCAGGTGCCTGATCTCGCGGGGGGCGCTGCGCACCAGCGCGGGATCGTAGGGGTCGGGCAGCGGGGCACCGATGCCGACCCACTCGCGCATAAGCCCGAGGAACCGCTCACGTCTCCAGCCGCCGGGGTGTCCGTAGGCGCGGGCCGGCGGGCGGGTGTCTTGCGCGGGGCGTGCGCTCGGAGCCGCCCACGGCTGGTGCCCGCCGTCGTCGGTGCCGCGCGCCGGACGGCCGCGGTCGTAGGCAGCACGATCGTCGGGGGTGCCGATGCGTTCCCACGCGAGCTGCACGGCGACAAATCGGGCAGAGCTGCCGCCCGTGTCGGGGTGTGTCTCGCGGGCGAGGCGGCGGTACGCGCGCCGAAGCTCGTCGTGACTCGCGCTGGGGCTCACGCCGAGCACCTCGTAGGGCGTCGCCGAGATGGGGCTGTCAGGCATCCGCTCGCTTTCGATCGTGCAGGTCTTAGGTAGAGACGATACCGAATGGATGCTGCCTGTCGGCTCTGCGTGCACGGTGAGAATCCAGAGTCGGGGGCGAGCGTCGGTCGCACCTGTCAGGCTGTACCGATGATCACCGACACGCGCGAATCAGCCCTCACCGTTCTGCGCACCCTGGTCGGGCGTGACGACGCCGATTTTCACGACGGGCAGTTCGAGGCGATCTCGGCCCTCGTCGACGACCATCGGCGCGCCCTTGTTGTGCAGCGCACCGGCTGGGGCAAGTCGGCGGTCTACTTCGTCGCGACCCTGCTGTTGCGCCAGCGCGGCAGCGGCCCCACGATCCTCGTCTCGCCGCTGCTCGCCCTCATGCGCGACCAGGTCGCCGCCGCGGCGCGCGCCGGCGTGCGGGCCGTGTCGATCAACTCGTCGAACGCGCACGAGTGGGCCGAGGTGCTCGAGAAGCTGCAGGGCGACGAGGTCGACGTGCTGCTGGTCTCCCCCGAGCGTCTCAACAACCCGTCGTTCCGCGACGAACAGCTGCCCGCGCTCGTCGCCCGCGCCGGACTGCTCGTCGTCGACGAAGCACACTGCATCTCCGACTGGGGCCACGACTTCCGCCCCGACTACCGGCGACTGCGCGACCTCATCGCCGAGCTGCCCACCGACATCCCCGTGCTCGCGACCACGGCGACGGCCAACAGCCGCGTGGTCGCCGACGTCGCCGAACAGCTCGCTGGCCACACGACCGAGGTGCTCACGATCCGCGGACCGCTCGCCCGCGCGTCGCTGCGTCTCGGCGTGCTGCGGCTCCCGACCGCCCAGGCCAGACTGGCCTGGCTGCTCAGCCACCTCTCCGACCTGCCCGGTAGCGGCATCATCTACGCGCTCACCGTCTCGGCGGCCGAAGACACCGCCCGCCTGCTGCGCGACGCCGGTCACGAGGTGCACGCCTACACCGGCCGCACCGACACGGCCGAACGCGAACAGCTCGAGGGGCGATTGAAGGCGAACGACCTCAAGGCCCTCGTCGCCACGAGCGCGCTCGGCATGGGCTTCGACAAACCCGACCTCGGTTTTGTGCTCCACCTCGGAGCCCCCTCCTCTCCCGTCGCCTACTACCAGCAGGTCGGCCGCGCCGGCCGTGCGACCGCCAACGCCGACGTGCTGCTGCTGCCCGGCAGCGAAGACGAGGCGATCTGGAACTACTTCGCCACCGCGTCGATGCCCAACGAGCGCAAGGCTCTCGCCGTGATCGCCGAGCTCGGCGACACCCCGCTCTCGACCCCGGCCCTCGAGGCCCGTGTCGACCTGCGTCGCACCCCGCTCGAGCTGCTGCTCAAGGTGCTCGACGTCGACGGTGCGGTGCGCAAGGTTACCGGCGGCTGGGTCTCGACCGGAGTGCCGTGGACCTACGACGCCGAACGGTACGAGCGCATCGCGGCCGCGCGAGAGCGTGAGCAGCAGTCGATGCTCGACTACGAGCGGCTTCCCGGCGACGAGGGCGGCTGTCGCATGCAGTTTCTGCAGCACGCCCTCGACGACGACACCGCCGTGCCGTGCGGCCGCTGCGACAACTGCGCGGGCGTCTGGTACCCGTCGGAGATCCAGACGGATGCCACGGCTACCGCCGCCCGCTCGCTCGACCGGGTCGGGGTGCTCGTCGACCCGCGTGCCCAGTGGCCCGGCGGCATGGACAACCTCGGGGTCGCGGTCAAGGGCAACATCGCGGTCTCCGAGCGCAACTCCCCCGGCCGGGCCCTCGCCCGGCTGACCGACCTCGGCTGGGGCGGCGCGTTGCGCGACGCCTTCGCGCCCGGTGCGGTCGACGCCCCCGCTTCGCCGGCCATGATCGCGGCCTGCGTGCGCGTGCTCGCCGACTGGGGCTGGGAGTCGCGCCCGGCGGCGATCGTGAGCGTGCCGTCGCGGCGGCATCCGCTGCTCGTCGAATCGATCGCGCAGGGCCTGTCGGCCGCCGGCCGACTGCCCTACCTGGGCGCGATGACTCTCGAGAACGGCGGACCGACGGGCGAGGCCGGCGGAAACAGCGCCTATCGCCTCGCGAGCGTCTGGGAGCGCTTCGGCTCCCCCGCGCTGCCCGAGGGCCAGCCGGTGCTGCTCGTCGACGACCTCGTCGACAGCCGCTGGACGATCACCGTGGCCGGCCGGGCTCTGCGCAAGGCGGGCGCCTCCGCCGTTCTGCCCTTCGCGCTGGCCGTTCGCGGCTGATTCGCGGCCGATTTCAGCGGGGCTTCAGCGCCCGTGCGCCAGACTGGACGCAGACGACAAGGGGGCAGCGTGCGGGTACTGGTGGTCGAAGACGAGACACGGCTGGCCGAGGGGCTGCGGCGTGGCTTCGAAGCCGAGGGCTTCGCTGTGGATGTCGCGGCGAACGGCACCGACGGACTCTGGCTCGCGCGCGAGAACGACTACTCGGTGATCGTGCTCGACATCATGCTCCCCGGCATCAGCGGCTACCGCATCTGCGAGACGCTGCGCGCCGAGCGCGACTGGACGCCGATCCTGATGCTCACCGCCAAAGACGGCGAGTGGGACCAGGTCGAGGCGCTGGACACCGGTGCCGACGACTACCTCACCAAGCCCTTCTCCTACGCGGTGCTGCTCGCCCGGGTGCGCGCCCTGCTGCGACGCGGCGCGGCCGACCGCCCCGCCGTGCTCGAGGCCGGAGACGTGCGGCTCGACCCCGCCTCCCACGTCGTGTCGCGGGGCGAGACGACGATCGAGGTGACCGCGAGGGAGTTCGCGGTGCTCGAGTACCTCATGCGCCGCAAGGGCCAGATCGTGTCGAAGCGCGAAGTGCTCGACAACGTGTGGGACGCCGACTTCGAGGGCGATTCGAACATCGTCGAGGTCTACGTGCGGCACCTGCGCAACAAACTCGACCGCCCGTTCGACCGCGCCGCGATCGAGACCCTGCGCGGCTCCGGCTACCGGTTGGCGAGCAACGGTGGCTAGCCGGCCCGGTTCCGGGCGCAGACCGCTCTCCCTGCGGGTGCGCATCACGCTGGCGACGACCGCGATCGCGGCCGTCGCGCTCGTCGCCGGGGCCGTCGTGTTCGGCGTTGTGCTTCGCGCGTCGCTGTTCGACGCGGTGGCGGTGTCTGCGCAGACCTACGCTGCCGACCTCGCGGCGCGCGGCGACGCATCCCTCGCCGGCTCGCTGGCCGAGCTCGACGACGACGACGACCGGTTCGTGCAGTTGCAGAACGACGACGGCGCTGTGGTCGCCGCGAGCGACAACGCCGAGGGCGCCCCGGCGGTCGCGGAGGACGACGCCGACGACCACCTCATCGTGAACGTCGACGGCGACGACTACCTCGTGGTGTCCGAAGACACCGACGACGGTGTGGTGGTCGTCGGACAGAGCGTCGACGACGCGGCCGAGGCGCTGGCGACGGTGACGACCCAGCTCGCCGTGGCCGTTCCGCTCGTTGTGCTGCTGATGGCGGTGACCACCTGGATCGTTGTGGCGCGTGCGTTGCGCCCGGTCGAGCGGATGCGTCGCGAGGTCGCCGCGGTCACGTCGAGCCGACTCGACCGACGCATCGCCGAGCCCGGTACCCACGACGAGATCGGCCGGCTCGCGTCGACGATGAACGAGATGCTCGACCGGCTCGACGCCTCGCAGACCGCACAGCGCAGGTTCATCTCGGATGCCTCGCACGAGCTCCGCTCCCCGCTGGCGTCGCTGCGCCAGTTCGCCGAGGTGGCCAGAGCGCACCCCGACCGGGTAGACGCCACCGATCTCTCCGACGCGATCCTCGACGAGGGCGCGCGCCTCGAACGGCTCGTCGACGGCATGCTCGCGCTCGCACGCGCCGACGAGAGGGCACTCGTCTCCGGAGCGACCCCCGTCGACCTCGACGACATCGTGCTCTCTGAGGTGCGACGCCTGCGATCGTCGGGCGGTGTGCGCATCGACGCCTCCGCGGTCGGCGCCGCCCGCGTCTCGGGCGACCCCGCACTCGTGGCCGGACTCGTGCGCAACCTCGTCGACAACGCGGCGCGTCACGCCGAGAGCGAGCTGCGCGTCGAACTCGTCGAGTCGGGCGCCGGCGTGCTGTTCGCCGTCGACGACGACGGACAGGGGGTGCCGGCCGATCAGCGGGAACGCATCTTCGACCGGTTCGTCCGTCTCGACGACGCCCGTGCCCGTGAGGCGGGCGGCAGCGGGCTCGGGCTGGCGATCGCCCGGGAGATCGCACACGCCCACGGCGGAACCGTCACCGCGCACTCGAGCCCGCTCGGCGGTGCACGGTTCGAGGTGCGGCTGCCCGCGACATCCGAATCGGCCTGACTCACGGCGTGACAACGGCGCATCCGCCCCGTTTCTGAACGCGTCTTCAGCCGGCTTCAGTCTCGCTTCAGCGGTCGGATCGCACACTGTTCACATGCCACAACGGCAGTGAACTCAAGGAGAGCATCGTGAAGAAGAAGACCATCTGGATCGTCGCGGGAGCAGCAGCCATAGTCGTTCTCGGCGGTGCGGGAATCGCCGTCGCGGCCACCGACCCCTTCGACCAGGACAACGACCGACTCACCGGAACGAGCCTCGAACGCGCGAGCGACGCGGCCCTCGCCGAGGTGGGCGAAGGCACCGTGACCGAGGCCGAGCGTTCTGACGACCTCGACCACGCCTACACGGTCGAGGTTCGCCGCGATGACGGCAGCGACGTCGACGTCGAACTCGACGACGACTTCGCGGTGGTGCGGGTCGATGGCGCGACCACCCGCGGCGGCAGCTCCGACGACGACTCGAACTCGCCGACCGGTTCGCCGACGGCAACGGCGACCGACGACAACGACGCCCCCATCGGCGACCAGGAACGCGCGAGCGCCGAGGAAGCCGCGCTGGCGGCGGCAGGCCCCGGAACGGTGACCGACCTCGACCGCAGCGACGACGCCGACCACGCCTGGGAGGTCGAAGTGACCGGAGCCGACGGACGTGATGTCGACGTCGAGCTCGACGCCCAGTTCGTGGTCGTTCGTATCGACTCCGACCAGCAATAATCCGGCTGTCTGGGGAAACGCTGATGACGGTTCGTGTGTGGCCGCGACAGGGCGTATCGTCGCAATCATGACGATTTCCGAGATTCCCATCACCAAGATCGACGGCGCAGAGACGACGCTGAGTGAGTACGACGAGAAGGTCCTGCTCATCGTCAACGTCGCCTCTCGCTGCGGTCTCGCCCCCCAGTACGAGAAGCTCGAAGCCCTGCAGAAGACCTACGGCGACCGCGGTTTCACCGTTCTCGGGTTTCCCAGCAACCAGTTTCTCCAAGAGCTCGGAAGCGAAGAGAAGATCGCCGAGTACTGCTCCACGACGTGGGGTGTGACCTTCCCGATGTTCGAGAAGATCCGAGTGAACGGCAAGCAGCAGCATCCGCTCTACACGGAGCTGGTCAAGACCCCGGATGCCTCCGGCAAGGCCGGCAAGGTGAGCTGGAACTTCGAGAAGTTCGTGATCACCCCGGCCGGAGAGGTGCACCGCTTTCGTCCGCACACCGAGCCCGACGCTCCAGAGATCGTCGAGCTGATCGAGTCGTCGCTTCCCGCGGCATAACCCGACGGAGAACGCCCATGAAGTCACTGCCTGCGGCCGCCGCCGGAACCTTCGCGATCGGCGGCGACCTCACCGTCGCCCGACTCGGATTCGGAACCATGCAACTGACCGGGCCCGGAGTCTGGGGCGAGCCAGAGGATCCCCAGGCGGCGGTCGCCGTGCTGCGCCGAGCGGTCGAGCTCGGGGTCACCTTCTTCGACACCGCCGACTCCTACGGCCCGTACGTGGCCGAGCCACTGCTCCACCGCGCGTTGGCGCCCTACGCCGACGACGTGGTCATCGCGACGAAGGCCGGATTCACCCGCCAGGGACCGAACGAGTGGACGCCCGTCGGCCGCCCCGCCTACCTGCGGCAGCAGACCGAGATGAGTCTGCGGATTCTCGGCGTCGAACGGATCGACCTTCAGCAGTTGCACCGCGTCGACCCCGAGGTGCCGATCGAAGACCAGGTCGGGGAACTCAAGGCGATGCAGGACGAGGGGAAGATTCGCCACATCGGGCTCAGCGAGGTGAACGTCGAGGAGGTCGAGGCCGCGTCGAAGGTCGCCCACATCGCCTCGGTGCAGAACCTGTTCAATTTCTCCCGGCGCACGGCGGAGCCGCTGCTCGACTACGCGACCGCCAACGGGATCGCTTTTATCCCCTGGTTTCCGCTCGCCACCGGGAAACTCGCGGCGTCGGGCGGCCCCCTCGCTCGGCTCGCCGAGAAGCACAACGTCTTGCCGGCGCAGCTGGCATTGGCCTGGTTGTTGAAGCGCTCCCCCGTGATGCTGCCGATTCCCGGAACCTCGTCGATCGAGCACCTCGAACAGAACGTGGGAGCGGCCGGCATCGAGCTCAGCGACGACGAGTTCGCGGAGTTGTCGGCCGCCAACTGACCGCGAGGCGCGGACGGGCGCGTGTCACGCCCTGCCGTGTCGGGCCCTGCCGTGTCACGCATAGCCGTGTCGAGCCCTGCCGTGTCACGCATAGTCGTCGGGCGCGAGGATGCGCACACCGCGCCGGTGGCTGAGCAGCACGGCCCGCAACCGCACGCCGGCGTCGCGACATCCGTCGCGGGAGAGGCTTGCCCACGCTCGATCGGCCTGTGTGAGCCTCTCTGCGTCATACCGTTCGACCACGACGATGACGCCGTGCGCGTTTGTGGCCTCGGTCGTGCCGCGCAGAAGCTCTGCCCACGAGGCGGCATCGTCGGCAGCGGGCGCCACCGGGATGTCGGAGATCGGCATCACGAGGGGCAGTTGCACGTCGTGTGCGTCGACGAACAGCAACCAGATCTGCCGGCTCTGCGCCCGGCCGATCAGCGCCGCCACGCGCTGTTCTATGAGGTCGTCGGTGCCGAGCGGTTCGAGGTCGGCGAGGTCGCGGTCGATGGGCTCCATGGTGCAAGCGTCGACCAGCCGGGTGCCGCGGTGCCCCGGCGGCGTCGATTTGTGGAGAGTCGGCCTGCTCGGCAGGTTGTGGAGGAACCGGTCTTGCAGAGCGGCGCGTCACGGGTATTGACTGGACGCGTCTGGCGCATCGACACGAGAGGAACAGCCATGACCGACTTCTACCCCATCGGCCTCCCGTCGAACAACGATCCCTTCAACGACGACGGTCAACTCGACGACGAGACCATCACCGAGTACGCCGCCCTCACCGACGACGACTACGTCGACGAAGACGACTACATCGGTGACGACGACGCGATCGACACAAGCGCCGACGACCTCAGATAGCGACCTCAGAAAACCTGCGTCGGAATCGCCGGCAGAACGACCGGCCCTAGCGCACGGAGAACCAGCGGCCCTTGGCCCGCTGGGTCACGGAGAACCGCGGAACGTCGGCCGAGCCCCGCGTGGTCGTGACCACGTGTTCGGCGATCTGGTTCGCCAGCTCGGCGTCATCCGATTCGAATCGGATCGTGACCCTCGCCTCACCCGACACCACTGCGAGATCGGCCGCCTCGACCATGGTGAGCTCGGCGGCGGCGCTCTTGGCCGTGGGCAGGATCGCCGCGGGAGAGACGCCGGGCCGCACCGCACCGATGATCATCGTGACGCGGTAGTCCGGCATCCCCCAACGCTACCGCGTGCTGACCCGGTCGAACTTGCGCACGGCGAGCGGCACGAAGATGACGAGCATAACGGCGATGCCGATCAGGACCGTGAGTTCGGGGTTCTGCAGCGTCCACACGTCGGGTTCCGGCATTCCCGGAGGCGTATTGCCGAAGAGGTTGCGGGCCGCCTGCACAAGCGCCGACACCGGGTTGATCTCGGCGATCGTCTGGAGTACCGGCGGCAGCGTGTCGCTCGGAACGAACGCGTTCGAGATGAACGTGAGCGGAAACAGGATGAGGAACGAGACGTTGTTGATCACCTCGGGGCTGCGCACGCTCATACCCACGAACGCGAGCACCCACGAGAGCGCGTAGGCGAAGATCAGCAGCAGCGCGACCGCGGCGGTCGCCTCCAAGAAACTCGACCGGATGCGCCATCCGACGATGAACCCCGTGATCATCATCACCGCCATCGAGATGGTGTTGATGAGCAGGTCGCCGTTGGTGCGCCCCACCAGCACCGCCGACGGGCTCATGGGGAGCGTGCGGAACCTGTCGATGATGCCGTCTTTGAGGTCTTGTGCCATGGCCGAGCCCGAATAGGTGGAGCCGAACACCACGGTCTGCGCGAAGATGCCGGCCATGATGAACTCGGTGTAGGTGCTGCCCGGGATATCGATGACGCCCGCGTAGACGTAGGTGAACAGCAGCACGAACATGATCGGCTGCAGGGTCGTGAAGACCAGGATGTCGGGCACACGCTTGATCTTGATGAGGTTGCGGCGTGTGGTGATCCACCCGTCAGAGAACCAGTGCGCGATCGATGGGCCGTCGTGGTCCCTGCGCGGCGCGGTGACCGTCGCTGTCGCCGTCATTACACCCTCTCCTTGCTGTCGCTGGACTTCGTGTCGGCAGACTTCGTGTCGGCCGATTTCTGCTCATGGGGTTCTTCTGCCGTCGCGAGGTGGCCCGTGAGTCGCAGGAAGACCTCGTCGAGAGTCGGTCGCCGCATACCCGCGTCGTAGAGGCGGATGTCGAGGTCGGCGAACTCGGCGAGGATGCGTTGCAGCACCATCGGGCCGTCGTCCGCGCTCACGGTCAGCTCGCGGCCGTCGTCGGAGACGGTGGGATCGGAGCTGCCGAACCGCCTCAGCACCTCGAGCCCCGCCTCGCTGTCGCCCGGCGAGACGAGGTTCACTTCGACCCGCTGACCGCCGCTGGAGGCCTTGAGCTCGTCGGAGGTTCCGCGCGCGATCACCGTGCCGAAGTCGATCACCGAGATGCTGTCGGCCAGCTGATCTGCCTCCTCGAGGTACTGCGTTGTGAGCAGCACCGTTGTGCCCTCGCCCACCAGCGTCGTGATGATGTCCCACATGCCGAGGCGACTGCGTGGGTCGAGGCCCGTCGTGGGCTCGTCGAGGAAGAGCACCTGGGGTCGTTTCACCAGCGCGCCGGCGAGGTCGATGCGCCGGCGCATTCCACCGGAGAACCCCTTCACCGGGCGGTTCTGCGCCTCGGTGAGGTCGAAGAGGTCGATCAGCTCCTTGGCGCGGGCCCGCGACGCCCTGGCGCCCAGGTGGTACAGGCGTCCGACCATGTCGAGGTTCTCGAAGCCCGTGAGATTCTCGTCGACGGCGGCATACTGCCCGGAAACCCCGATCGCGGGGCGTATACGCTCCGGGTACTTGAGCACGTCGACACCGCCGATAGACGCGCTGCCTGAGTCGGGTTTGATGAGGGTCGTGAGCACCTTCACCGCGGTGGTCTTTCCCGCGCCGTTCGGACCGAGCAGGGCGGTCACGGTCCCCTGCGGCACACCGAGGTCGAGACCGTCGAGCGCGTGCACGGGATTGGCGTTTTTGGGCGAGTAGATTTTGGTCAGTGCTGTGGCCTCGATGAAATTCACGAATGCTGTCCCTTCGATCTTCCCCCTGAGTTGTGGACACTGTACACAATGAGGGGTGCTGCCACCAGAGGGGTGCGCGAGGCGGCAGGATCTTGTTCGCAGGAGACCGTTTCTCGACGGTGCGCGATTTCCGCGGATTCGACGTGGCGCTACTCGGGTTCGTAGGTCTCTTCTACCGAGCTGTCGCCGCGAGCGGAGACGGTGATGCGCAGCTTCGCGGGTATCTGCTCCTTCATCGCCTCGACATGGCTGATGAGGCCGATCGTGCGACCGCCCTCACGCAGACCGTCGAGGGTGCTCATCGCGATCTCGAGCGTGTCGCCGTCGAGGGACCCGAAACCCTCGTCGATGAACAGTGTGTCGAGGGTTATGCCGCCGGCCTGGTTGGTGACGACCTCGGCGAGCCCGAGGGCCAGCGCCAGGGATGCGAGGAAGGTCTCCCCTCCCGACAGGGAGTGGGTCGGACGAGTGCGCCCTGTGTGCTCGTCGCGGATGGCGAGACCGAGGCCCGACTTCGCATTGCGGTACTGCACCGCGTCGTCGTGCTCGAGTGCGTAACGCCCGGCGCTCATGGTGCGCAGCCGGGAATTCGCGGCCGCGACGATCTCTTCGAGCTGAGCGGCGAGCACAAACGTCTCGAGTCGCATCCGCCTCGTGTTCGGCTCGTCGCCACGCACGACGCTCGCGAGCTGACGCAGCTGCTCGAACTCGACGCGGCGCTGACCGGTTGACTCGCGGTGGTCGCGAGCGGCACGCACAACGGAGTCGAGCTGGCCGAGCCGCTGGCCGAGCGCGCTCGACCGGGCGATGGCGGCGTCACGCTCGTCGAGCGCGGCGGCTCGGGCGAGCCGGGCCGGTTCGACGTCGACGAGATCGTTGGGGGCTGAGGCGATGTCGGGGTCGGAGAGAGTGGCCTGAGCGGTGGCCCTGGCCTCGTCGTGCAGACGGAGGCGTTGTTCGATGGCGGCGATCTGCTCGGCCGTGCGGCGTGCGGCGCGCGCCTCGTCGGCGTCGACGAAGTTCTGCTCGGCGAGCTCGGCCGACAGGGCGGACTCGGTGGCCGCGAGTGTCGAGGCAGAACTCGTCACGGCTGCCTCGGCGTTTATAAGCGCGCGCGCTGCGCCGAGCCGTGCCTCGATCGCGGAGACGCGCTCGGAGACCGAAGCGGAGTCGGCGCGGTGCTTGGCGATGCGCTCGGCGATGCCGGTGCGGCGACTGCGGGTCTCGGCGAGCCCGCGCGCGCACGCGTCTTTGGCCGAACGGAGGGAGTCGATACGCGGTTCGATCTGGGCGATCGTGGCGCGGAGGTGATCGCGTTCTTTCTCGAGGGCGGCCAGCTCGGTGGCCGCCTCACGAGCGAGCGTCAGGGAGCCTTCCGCCTCGGCGACGGCCGCCTCGAGCTCCTGGGTCGTGGAGTCGCCCGCGCGGGCGAGCGCGTCGGCGAGTTCGGCCGACGTGGCAGCGGCCGTGGCATGGGCTGCGTCCATCTCGGCGCGGAGGCGCGTCACCGCGTCACGCGCGCTCTCGATGTCTGCCGCGGTGACCGGGGCATCGCCGAGCACGGCCGGCGACGGATGCCCCGTCGACCCGCAGACCGCGCAGGGATCGCCGTCGACGAGCTCGAGGGCGAGTTCGGCTGCATAGCCGGAGAGGCGGCGTTCGAGCATCGAGTCGAGCTCGACCGCAGCGGCGGTGTGCGCCGCGCTGGCCTGCCGCTCGGCCACGTCTGCAAGCTCGAGCCGGGTGCGCGCCTCGGCGGCCGAGCGCGCGGCGGCGCGCGCTCTCGTGGCCCTGGCGAGCGCCTCGGCGGCGGGATCGCCGCCCGCGGCACGCACTGACGCCTGCGTCACACGGGAGGCGAGGGTGTCGAGTTCGTCGGGGAGGGTGCCGGCGAGAGCGAGTGTCTCGGCGAGGGCGGCTTCGGCGGCCTGCGCCTCGGCGGCGAGCCGGTCGAGATCGGCGTCGAGGGCGGGCAGTGTGCGCTCGTCGACGAGCACGTCGGCGAGGGTGCCGAGGGTCGAGGCGAGGGTGTCGACGACTTCGGCCACGGGGGTGGCGTCGTCGAACGGCTCGTAGACGGCGCGTGCGGCGGCGGCCACGGCGGTGGCGTCGTCGACCGCGCGTGCGGCTGCCGTGACTCCGGAGAGGAGGGGCCATACCGGGGCGGCCCGGCGCGCGGAGTCGAGGGTGGCACGATCGGAGGTGACGGTGGCCGCGTCGTCGTCGAGGGTCGCTATCGCGGCGGTCGCCAGCGCACGGCGGGACTGCAGCGCGCGGGTGTCGAGCAGCGTGCGGTGTTCGATGTCGGCGGCGGAGAACGCCACGTCGGCGACGGCCGCAGCCCGCTCGCTGTCGACGTGCTGTGCGGCGAGGCCGGCGCGACCGTCGTCGAACCAGTCCTGCCCGGGATGGTCGGGAACCTCGTCGAGTTCGAGCAGCCTCGCCGCCTGGGCGACGTGCTGGGTCAGGATGTCGTCGGCGCCGGCCAATTCGGCCTGAAGGACCTTGCGCCGGTCGTCGAGCGAGACCTCGATCTGCTCGAACCTCTTCGAACCGAACAGTGTGCGCAGAACAGACTGACGGTCGTCGTTCTTCGCGAGGAGAAACTGCTGAAATCGGTTCTGGGCGAGCAGCACCACCTGCAGAAACTGGTCTTTGGTGAGGGAGACGATCTCGGCGAGGTCGTGGGCGACGTCGACCGGCTTGGCGGCGAGCACCTCGCCGTTGCGGCTGAGAGACGCCTCGTGTGCCTGCTTGGTGGTGCCCGCACGCTTCTTCTTCGGGCGCAGGTACTCGGGCACGCGGCGCACCGAGTAGTCGATGCCGCCGACCGTGAACTCGAGTTCGACGAAAGTCGGGTCGTCGTCGTCGCAGTGGTCGCTGCGCAGCTGTGCCTGCGTGCCGTCGTAGCGAGGCACGCTGCCGTAGAGCGCGAAGCAGATCGCGTCGAGGATGCTCGACTTGCCCGCTCCCGTCTTGCCCGTGATGAGAAAGAGCCCCGCGTCGTCGAAGTGCGAGAAGTCGACGACCTGTTCGTTCTTATAGGGCCCGAAGCCGGCCAGGGTGAGTCTGCGTATTCTCACGCTCGTGCCTCCTCAGCGGCCTGCTCGGCGACGACCTCGTTGATCACAGCCGTCTCGAAATCTGACGGCCCGACACCGTTGCGCACGAGTTCGAGAAAACCGGACACGATCTCGGTGTCGGTCTTCTTCGCGATGCGCTCGCGATAGGTGACGTCGGCGGCTTCGGATGCGACGAGCGGGCGGTACTCGAGCGTCGCGCAGTGCGGGAATCGGCCCTGCAGGCGACGCATCGCATCCATCGGGCGCACCCGGTCGGTGAGGATCGCCGCGACCCAGTCGTTCTCGACCGCCGCGTGCTCGGCGGAGCCGAGGAGGTCGTCGAGCTCGCCGGTGATGAGGCTGAGCCGACGGGGAACCGGCAGGTCGAGCCACTCGACGGTGTCGACTCCCCCGGCATCGAGCTCGACGATCCAGCCGCCGCGGGGTTTGCGTGCCTCGCCGAAAGAATAGTGCAGCGGTGCGCCGGAGTAGCGAACACGGTCGGTGAGGGTGGCGCGCCCGTGGATGTGGCCGAGCGCGACATAGTCGGGTCCGTCGAACACGCTCGCGGGAACGAGGTTCAGGCCGCCCGAGGTGATGTCGCGCTCGACGTCGCTCGCCTCGTCGTGTGCCGCGACGCCGGAGGCGAAGCAGTGCGAGAGCACCACGTAGCGTGATTCGCGAGCCGCGGCATCCGCCCTGATCGCCTCCATGGCGAAGCCGAGCACCTGCTCGTGGCTGCGCAGGTCGGCCTCGGGGTGGTGGTGACGAAAGATCGACGGCTCGAGGTAGGGAATGCCGTAGAAGAGAACAGGACCGTAGGCGTCGTCGATCGTGATCGGCTCGAGGTACTGGTCGGGTCGGGTGACGATGTGTATGCCCGCGAGCGTCGCCCACTCCGACTGGAAGCCGAGCCGTGTGGCGGAGTCGTGGTTGCCGCTCGTCACGACCACCTCGGCGCCCGCGGCACGGATCTCGCGCAGGGCGGTGGAGAGCACGCCGAAGCTCTCGGCCGACGGCATAGACGAGTCGAAGACATCGCCCGCGACGAGCACAACGTCGATCTCGCGTTCGCGCACCTCGTCGACGAGGGCGGCGAGCACCACACGCAGGTGTTCGAGCGTCGAATGCCCGTGAAACGTGCGCCCGATGTGCCAGTCGGAGGTGTGCAGGATCTTCATGCTTGCACGCTACCCGCGACCCCCGACGCGGTGCGGCAGCCGCACCGGGGTAGCGCATAGGCTGGAAACATCATGCGACTCCTCCTGATCCGTCACGGCCAGACTCCCGCCAACGTGCTCGGCCAGCTCGATACGGCACACCCGGGACCGGGACTCACCGAGCTCGGGATGCGCCAGGCCGCCGAGATTCCGAAGGCCCTGCGCGACGAGAAGATCGACGCCGTCTTCGCGTCGACTCTGGTGCGCACGCAGTTGACCGCTGCGCCTCTCGCCGCCGCCCGCGGTCTCTCTGCCACGGTGCTCGGCGGGATCCACGAGATCGAGGCCGGGGCCGTCGAGGGACTCAGCGACCGCGACTCGGTGCGCATCTACCTCGAGACGGTGTTCGCCTGGGGTTCTGGCGACCTCGACTTCGTGATGCCTGGCGGCGCAGACGGCCACAACTTCTTCGGCCGGTTCAACGCCGACATCGCCGAGATCGCGGAGTCGGGAGTCGAGACGGCCGCGGTCGTCAGCCACGGCGCCGCCATCCGCGTCTGGGTCTCGGGCAACGCGACCAACGTGCCGCGGAGCTTCGCCGGCGAGCACGATCTCGGCAACACAGGCATCGTCGTGCTCGACGGATCGTTCGACGACGGCTGGCGGCTGCTCGAGTGGGAGAGCACACCCGTCGGTGGCGCCGACCTCGACGACCTCGCCGCCCCCGACCCGACCGGCGAGACGCTCGACGAGGCGCGAGGCTAGCCCTGTCGCGCCGCATCGGCGCGATACCGTTCAGGCGGAGTGGCCGACCGCCAGATCGCGGTTGGCGAGCACCTCGTCCATGTGGGTCTCGGCCCACGACTTGAGGCCGCGGATCAGCTGCAGGAGCGAGAGACCGAGGTCGGTCAGTTCGTAGGTGACGGTGACCGGAACCGTCGGAGTCGCGGTGCGCGAGACGAGTCCGTCGAGCTCGAGCGAGCGCAACGTCTGAGTGAGCATCTTCGGGCTGACTCCGGCGAGCGTCCTTGCCAGCTCGGAATAGCGCATCGCCCGAGGGTCTCCCGAGCAGTCCGGCCCGCTTCCCAGCGCGGTGACGATCAGCGTCACCCACTTGTCGGAGATGCGATCGAGCAGCTTCTGGCTCGGGCACACCGCCAAGAAGGCGTTGTACTTCGCTTTGCTTTCGGCTCTCTTATCGGCTGCCGTCATTGTGGCCACTGACCGTTCCCCTTACCTGCCGGCGACCAACGCACTTCGCAGTGCGTACTTCCCGAACGGAAGTTGCCTATCAATACTGAAGTAACACGCCGTTTGGCACCACCCCTGAAGTCTTGTGAAAGGCACAATCGTGAATTCGACCCCCGCAGCCCTCCCCGGCGGCACCTGGATGCTCGGCGACCTCGCCGTCTCCCGTTTCGGCTACGGCGCGATGCAGCTCGCCGGTCCGTGGGTCATGGGTCCGCCGGCCGACAGGGACGGCGCGCTCGCGGTGCTTCGCGCGGCCGTCGAGCTGGGCATCACCCACTTCGACACCAGCGACGCCTACGGCCCGCGGTTCACCAACGACGCCATTCGCGAAGCACTGCACCCCTATTCCGACTCGGTTCACATCTCCACGAAGGTCGGGGGTACGCGAGACGCCCAGGGCGGCTGGCCGACTGCCCGGCGGCCGGAAGACCTGCGTGAACAGGTTCGGCACAATCGAGAAGCACTCCGTCTCGAGACGCTCGATCTGGTCAACCTCCGGCTCGGCAACGCCGAGGGTGTCGTCCCCGAGCCGATCGCAGAGTCATACGAAGCACTCGTCGAGATGCAGAACGAGGGTCTGATCCGGCACCTCGGTGTGAGCAACGCCACCACCGACCAGGTCGCAGAAGCGATGGCCATCTCGCCGATCGTTATGGTTCAGAACATGTACAACATCGCTTCGCGCCAAGATGACCCGCTGGTCGACATGCTAGAGAGCGAAGGCATCGCCTATGTGCCCTTCTTCCCGCTCGGGGGCTTCAGCCCGCTGCAGTCCGCAGCGCTCTCGGCCGTCGCTACGCGCTTGGAGTCCACACCGATGTCGATCGCGCTCGCATGGCTGCTGCAGCGTTCGCCGAACATCCTGCTGATACCCGGAACGTCGAAAGTGGCCCACCTCCGCGAGAACGTCGCGGGCGCCGGGGTGACGCTCGCCGCCGACGACGTCGCCGAGCTCGACGCGATCGGCGGCTAACGCCAGCCGGCCGCCGGCGCCACGTGCTTCACGATGCTCTCGAGCAGTGCGGCGTTGTAGTCGACTCCCAGCTGGTTCGGAACGGTGACCAGCACCGTGTCGGCGGCCTGCACCGCGGCATCCCGGGCCAGCTCCGCGGCGATCACGTCGGGTTCGCCGATGAAGCTGCGCCCGAAGCGCGCGAGTCCGCCGTCGAGGTGGCCGACCTGGTCTTTGCCCTCGACCTGGCCGCGCAGGCCGAAGTAGTTGCGGTCGGCGTCGGAGACGAGCGGGATGATGCTGCGGCTCACCGACACACGCGGCTCGAAGTCGTGGCCCTGCTCCTTCCACTCGTCGCGGAAGATCTGGATCTGCTCGGCCTGCAGCTCGTCGAACGGCACGCCGGTGTCTTCGGTCAGCAGCGTCGAGCTCATGAGGTTCATGCCCTGCTCGGCCGCCCACTTCGCGGTGGCGCGTGTGCCGGAGCCCCACCAGATGCGCTCGCTGAGGCCCGGCGACTGCGGATCGATCGCGAGCCCGCCGCCCATCCCGCCGGTCATCTGCGGGTTGGCCTGCGCGACCGCGGCGCCGTCGATCGCTGCCCGGAAGATCGCCGTGTGCCTGCGGGCCTGGTCGGCATCCGTCTCTCCCTCGGCGGGTCCGTAGCCGAACGACTCGTAGCCGCGCACGGCCGTCTCGGGCGAGCCGCGGCTGAGCCCGAGCTGCAGCCGGCGGTCGCTGATGAGGTCGGTGATCGCGGCCTCCTCGGCCATGTAGAGCGGGTTCTCGTAGCGCATGTCGATCACGCCGGTGCCGAGCTCGATGCGGCTCGTGCGCGCGGCCATCGCCGCGAGCAGCGGGAACGGCGAGGCGAACTGCGGCGCGAAATGGTGCACCCGAACGTAGGCGCCGTCGACGCCCACCTCTTCGGCGGCGACCGCGAGCTCGATTGCCTGCACGAGGGCGTCCTGCGCGGTGTGCACGAGCGAGCCGGGCACGTCTTGGTAGTGGCCGAAAGAGAGATATCCGATGCGCTTCATGATGGATGCAGCGTAGTGGGGTCGCGCACTATTCCCGATGCGTACGCATAGAGAACGGGCGAGACCGGGTCTACCCTTGACGGTATGGCCAAGCAATTCAGCAACGAACCCGACGCCGGCCGCTACGCCCTCCGTGACGGCGACACCCTGCTGGCGACAGTCGACTACACGAGCAACGGCAGTGCCATCTCGTTCACCCGGGCATTCACCTCACCCGATCATCGAGGACAGGGTCTCGCCGCCGAGATCGTCGAGTTCGCGGTCGACGACGTGGAGAAATCGAGCGACCTGCGCATCGTGCCGATGTGCTGGTACGTCGGCGAGTGGTTCGACAAGCACCCCGAGCGTTCGGGCCTTCTGACGAGGTAGCCGCCGTGCCCGCGCGTTTTCGAGACCGGATCGACGCCGGCAGACGACTCGCGGATGCCCTGCGAGAGTTCAGAGGACCGCAGACGATCGTGCTCGGTCTGCCTCGGGGCGGCGTGCCGGTCGCCCGGCAGGTGGCCGACGCGCTCGGAGCGCCGCTCGACGTGCTCGCGGTGCGCAAACTCGGAGGTCCGAGGCATCCAGAATTCGCCGTCGGCGCCATCGGCGAGACCGGGGTGCGCCTCGTCGACCCCGAGGCGGTGCACCTCACCCGCCTGGGCGCCGACGAACTGGCGTCGGTCGAAGAGAGCGAGCGTCTCGAGCTCGCCCGCCGCCTGCGCCTCTACCGCGACGGGAGGGAGCGACTCGACCTCGACGGACAGCGCGTGATCGTGGTCGACGACGGGGTCGCCACGGGAGCGACCGCCGCGGTCGCCTGCCGGGTGGCCCGCCGGCTCGGCGCGGCCGAGGTCGTTCTCGCCGTGCCCGTCGCCCCGCACGACTGGGAGTCGCAGCTCGCGGGAGAGGCCGACCGGTTCGTCGCAGTGATGACCCCGCGCGACTTCTGGGCGGTCGGCCAGTGGTACGAGAATTTCGCGCAGACCACCGACGACGAGGTCGTGGCGCTCCTCGCTGGGAGGAACCCTCAGAATCGGGGGCACGATCGGTAGCATCGACCGCAGATTGTGCACACACCCCGATCGCGGGCCGCGGGGCGTCGGTAGACTCGGCCCAGAGCGACGCGAGGGGGTGGCAGGGTGACGACAGTCGAGAACGCCACCGGTGTCGCGTCGACTCCCGCCTCCTGGTATCCGTGTCCCGTCGACTCCCGGCTGCTGCGGTGGTGGGACGGAACGGTGTGGACCGCACACACCATGGACGTCGCCGCTACTCCCGACGCCGTCGCCGAGGCCGTCGTGGAGGTCGCCCAGGCCGAAGCCGAGGTCACCGTCTCGGTGCGGGCCGCGTGGTCGCCCGTCGAACGCAAACGGGACTTCGAGATGCCCTCCTACACGCCCATGGGCTCGGTGGCGCGCCCCAGCGAGGCGCAGATGCTGTCTCTGCTTGTGGGAACGAGTGCGACCACGGGATGGGTGTGGCTGATGGCGGCCACTCCCCTCGCTCACGCCGGCTCCGTCGCGTTGATCGCCGTCACCGTCGACAGCTCGGCCGACTGGGGCCGCTTCCTCTGGGCCGGCCTGACGGTGCTGCTCTACCCGCTCTTCGCCCACGGCGACGGCCGCGAACTGCGCCGACGTCGGCTCGCGAGCGTCGCCGGCGCCTGGGGCCTGCTGCCTCCCGTCTACCTCTCCCTGCGCACCGCACGCGTCGGGCGCTCGTCGGTCGGTCCCCTGATCTCCTGGATCGTTCTCACGCTCGCCGCTTCGGCGCTCGTCGCCGCCCGGCTCCTGCCGTAACTGCGGCTCGCGGGGGTGACCTGCTGCGAGACTGGGGGTATCGATACTCTCACCGACTTCTTCAGCACCCTGTTCACACCCACCGCTCCCCTCGACATCCCGCCGCTCGCGCTCGTCGCGATCGTCGCCGTCGCGGCCCTGCTCAGCATCCCGCGTCTCACCTGGCAGTGGTTCGGCCTCTTCGCCACGCTTGTGCACGAGCTCGGGCACGCCATCGCCGCGATCCTCAGCGGGCGCGTCGTGAACGGGATCCGCATCCGGCGCAACCACTCCGGCGACGCCATGAGCACCGGCCGCGGGGTTTTCGGCACGGTGCTGAGCGGCATCTTCGGATATCCCGCTCCGGCGATCGTGGGCGCCGCGCTGCTCTGGTGCGTCTTCAACGGCTACACCGCTGCCGCCCTGCTGATCGGCGGCGTCATCCTGGTTCTCACGGTGCTCGTGATCCGCAACCTGTTCGGGGTGCTCGTTGTGCTCGCATCCGCGGGAGTGTCCGCCCTGCTCTGGTTCTGGGCGACAACCGAGGTGCAGGGCTACGCGCTGCTCGTTCTCGGAGTGGCGTTGCTCGTCGGCTCGGTGCGCGGGCTCGTCACGGTTGTCGGAGTGCACACCTCGAGACGTGCACAGCTGCAGACCTCGGATGCCTACCTCCTGTACAAGAGGACGGGCGTGCCGTCGCCGGTGTGGCTGTTGCTGTTCGCGGTGCTGATCGGTGCCGGCCTCGTGGTCGCGGTGTGGAGCTACACCTCCCGATAGCCCCCGTCTGCGGGGTTTGATTTACCCTCAGCACTCAATAGGCTTCCTGATGATGGGGGTCGCACGATGACGGGGTTCGACACGCGCACGGGTGTGCCTGCTGCCTGGTATCCCGACCCTCAGGGACCACCACTGCTGCGCTGGTGGGACGGATCGACCTGGACACCCCAGACGATGGATCCACGAGCCGCGACCGTGGCCGTCGTGGCTCCCGTGGTTCCCGTGTCTCCTGTGGCTCCGCCCGTCGAGCCGGAGCCCGCGGGCTATGTGCCCATGGCGGGTTTCCCCTCCACACCGTCACGGCGTTCCACCTACGTGTCGATGCCGCAGAGCACCGGCAGCGCCCACACTGCTCCCATCTGGTTTCTCGCGCTGTATCCGCTGATCACCGTTGTGGTCACGCTCGTGATCGGAGCGATCGTCGGTGGCATGACCGGAACCGTGCCGCAGGTCGCGGCCGGCGGGGCTTCGCTGGTGGTCACCCTGCTGCTGTGCAGCAGCGACAACAGGGTGCTCAAGGAACGTGGCTACCGGCCGCCGGGCTGGGGATGGGGTTTCATCCCCATCGTCTACTTCATCTACCGCATCGTTCGCGTCGGCAAGGACTCGCTGTGGCCGTTCCTCGTCTGGATCGGCCTGCAGTTCGTTCTCTACGTGATCATCGTGCTGGCGGTACTGCTGCCGATGATCGCCAGTGGAGCCTTCGACGGACCCCTGTCGACGGCGGAACGGGCCGCCCAGCTGACCCCCGTCGGCATGGCCGAGCAGCTCGGAGCCGACCTGACCGAGGCCGGCCACGACGTGACGAGCATCGTGTGTCCGCCCCTGTCGTCGACGGCGGCCGGCACCGAGGTGCAGTGCCAGGTTGAGAACCCGACGAGCACGATGTACGTCGTTGTCGCCGTGACGCCCGAGGAGCCCGGCACCGCGTTTGTGGTCAGCGGCGGGCGGATCGTCGAGAAGTAGTCACCGGGCACCACCCACGGTCAAGGCAGACGAGCGTAGCAAATTCGAGACGGCCATTCAGTAGCCACACTCAAACTCGCCGTCACCGGATGCAGCGATTAGCGTGAGGGCATGGCCGAGATCGACGCGATAGTGGTGGGCTCCGGCCCCAATGGGCTGGCGGCCGCGGTGACGCTCGCCCGAGCGGGACTCAAGGTCGTTGTGTACGAGCGCAACTCCACGATCGGTGGCGGATCCCGCACGGCCGAGCTCACCCTGCCGGGGTTTATGCACGACGTGTGCTCCGCGGTGCACCCGATGGCCCTCGCCTCGGGGTTCTTCCGTCGCTTCCAACTCGACCAGCGCATCGAACTGAGCGTGCCCGAGGTCTCCTACGGGCACCCCCTCGACGGCGGCAGGGCCGGCATCGCCTGGCGCGACATCGACCGCACCGCGGCGGGGCTCGGCGTCGACGGACCCGCGTGGAAGCAGCTGATGGGGCCGCTCGCCGCCCACGCGAACCGGGTGGCGCAGTTCACCGGCTCCCAGTTGTTGCAGGTTCCGCGCCATCCACTCACCGTCGCCGCATTTGGCCTCCGGGTTCTCGAACAGGGGCTCCCCACCTGGAACCTCCGGTTCAGAGAGGATGCCGCCCCCGCCATGCTCACGGGCGTGGCCGCACACTCGATCCGCCCGATGCCGAGCCTGTCGACGGCCGCCGCAGCCCTCTCGCTCGGCACATACGCGCACGCGCGCGGCTGGCCGATCCCCATCGGAGGAAGCCAGTCGATCGTCGACGCGCTCGCCGACGACCTGCGTGCGCACGGCGGAGAGATCGTCACCGACACCGAGATCACCTCGCTCGACGAGCTGCCCGACTCGACCGCCGTTCTGCTCGACGTGAGTGCCAAGGCACTGTTGAGCCTCGTCACGCTGCCGCCGAGCTACGTAAGGCGCGTCGAGAGATTCACCTTCGGCAACGCGGTGGCGAAGGTCGACTTCGCACTCTCCGGCCCCGTGCCGTGGACCAACACCGACCTGCGTCGGGCGGGCACCCTGCACGTCGGCGGCACCCGCGCCGAGATCGCGGCAAGCGAGGCGGATGTCGCGGCCGGCCGTCACAGCGCCAACCCCTACGTGCTCGTGGCCCAGCCGTCGATCGCCGACCCCGGCCGCGCGCCCGCCGGAGCCCACGTGCTCTGGGCCTACACGCACGTTCCACGCAACTCGCCGCTCGACCAGACCGAGGCGGTGACGAGGCAGATCGAACGGTTCGCTCCCGGGTTTCGCGACCTCGTTCTCGCGTCGTCGAGCCTCACCGCCCAGGACATGCAGAACCACAACCCCAACTACGTCGGCGGCGACATCGCGTCGGGCACCGCGAGCGTGCGGCAGTTGCTCGCTCGCCCGGTGCTCTCGACCGAGCCGTGGCGCACCCCGGCCCCCGGTGTCTACCTCTGCTCCTCGTCGACGCCGCCCGGCCCCGGCGTGCACGGCCTGCCCGGGTACTACGCCGCACGCAGCGCCCTCGAACACGAGTTCGGCATCACAGCAGCCCCGTCCCTCGCCATCCAGACCCCCGCCAGCTAAGGATCCCCATGTCGACCAACGTGCGCACCATGAGCTGCTCCCCCGAAGACGTCTTCGCCGTGCTGGCCGACGGCTGGCTCTTCCCCACCTGGGTGGTGGGCGCGTCCAGGATGCGCGACGTCGACGCCAACTGGCCGGCGGTCGGCTCCCACCTGCAGCACTCCTTCGGCGTGTGGCCGGCGGTCATCAACGACAAGACGACCGTGCTCGAATACGACCCGCCGCGCCGCTTTGTCATCCAGCCATCGGGGTGGCCGATCGGCGAGGCCCGGGTGACCCTCGAGGTGAAGCGCCGCAGGGAGGGCTGTGTGGTGCGCATCACCGAGGAGGCCGTGGAGGGCCCGGGGTCGTGGGTGCCCGCGCCGCTGCTCGACGTGCCGCTCTTCATCCGCAACGTCGAGACCCTCCGTCGGCTGGCCTACATCGCCGAGGGCAAAAACGACAACGGCGAGATCTGACATGCGTGACCCCGACGATCCCACGCAGGTGCGCAACCAACCCGCACTGACCACGTCGCACGGCCTCGAGTGGCTCGTTATCGGCGGCATCTCGGCGGCGATCTGTGTGGGAGTGCTGCTGCTGCAGTGGCAGACGAACGCCGCTGTCGCCGTCGGCGGCGCGGTGGTCGTGGCGGCGCTCTACGTCGCGATGGTCGTTGTGCGGTTCGCCGTGCCGAGACTGCGGGTGCGTCTCGCCACGCTCGCCGCGCTGCTGGGGGTCATGCTCGTTGTGACGATCGCCGCCCTGTTCGTGGTGCTCAGCGGCGCTTGACGGCGACGCTCGCGACAGCCGCACCCAAAGCGGTCAGTGTCGCGGCACCGAGACCCCAGGCGAGTCCGCGGTTCTTGATCGCCCAGATCTGCGGCGAGGTCGTGTGGGCCTGGTCGCTGAAGATGCCGGTCGAACCCTGATCGCCCGGCACGGGCGCGTAGAGATTGGAGGGCAGCATCGCCTCCGTCTTCTCGGGCGCCTGCTGGCCGTCGTAGGCGGTCTTCGCCATAAACCAGTCGAGAAATCCCGCGCCGAACCGGTTGCCGAGCACGGTGGCGACCGTCGGCTCGCCGACCCAGGTGCGGCGTCGCGGCTTCTCGGCGACGGCGGCGATCGCGCGGGCGCCCACTTCGGGCTCGAAGATCGGTGCGACGGGCATCGGATGGTGCGGCAGCTGTGACTTCACCCAGTTGAACTGGATCGTGTTGAGCGCGGGCATGTCGACCGTCGAGATCTTCACCGCGCTGCCGTTGTGGATGAGCTCGGTGGTCACCGACTCAGTGAAGCCCTGCACGGCGTGCTTGGCGGCGCAGTAGGCGGCCTGCAGCGGGATGCCGCGATGGGCGAGTGCGGAGCCGACCTGGATGACGTGTCCGTGGTTGCGCGGGACCATCCGGCTGAGGGCGGCGCGGGTGCCGTTGACGAAGCCGAAGTAGTTGACCTGGGTCGCCCGCTCGAAGTCGTCGGGATCGGTGCTGAGGAACTCGCCGAACACCCCGACCATGGCTCCGTTGACCCAGAGGTCGATGGGCCCGAGCTCGGCCTCGGCACGGTCGGCGGCGCTCTCGACGGCGATCCGGTTCGCCACATCCGTCGACACCCCGATCGCGCGTTGGCCGAGCGCCTCGACGTCGGCGACCGCGCCCGCGAGTCCGTCTTCGCCGCGAGCGAGGATCGCGACATCCCAGCCGTTGTTTGCGAGCTCGCGAACCACTGCTCGGCCGAGGCCCGCCGATCCCCCGGTGACGACTGCGACTCTGCTCATGGTCTCTCCCTCGTAGCGCGAACCTCCACCCTACGAAGGGGCACCCGGATCGAGGCATCCGGCATTCGGGCTTGACCGGGGCACCGGGGTGTGCCGCTACCGACCGGCGGAGTTCTCGGCGGCGTCCACGGCCTTCTCGAAATTGCGGCGCGGAGTCGCGGTGGCGGTGAGCGAGGCGAGGTCGGGCGGGGCCACTGCGCCGACGAGCCAGCCGACCACCAGTCGGAACTTGCGCACCGTGGTCGGCAGAGCAGCCGCGTGGTAGAGCCGGTGTGACAGCCAGGCCGGGAGCCCCTTCAGCTGGACGCCCCTGATGTTCGCGGCCCCCTTGCCGAGCCCGTACTCCGCGACGGTGCCCAACGACCTGTGCCGGTATTCCGTCAGCGGGCGCCCCTCCATCGCGGCGATGACGTTGTCGGCCAGCACCCGGGCCTGCCTGACCGCGTGTTGTGCGTTGGGTGAGCAGAAGGCCGGCTGATCGCGTGCCTCGAGGTCGGGCACCTGCGCATTGTCTCCGGCGGCCCAGGCCCCGGGAATGACGGCACCCGTCTCGTCGACCACCTGCAGGTGCGCGTTGGCGACGACGTGTCCCTTCGGGCCGCGCGGAGCATCCGTCGAGTGCAACACGGGGCTGGGCGTGACGCCGGCCGTCCAGATGATGGTGTGTGCGGGCAGCTGCTCGCCGTCTTTGAGCGTCACGATGTGGTTCTCGCAGCTGGAGACCGTGGTCTTCAGGTGCACGGTGATGCCGCGCTGACGCAGCCTCGTGAGGGTCCATTTCGACAGTCGCGGGCCGACCTCCGGTGCGACCCGGTCGAGGGCTTCGACGAGGTGCCAGTTCACGTCGTAGCCGTCGAGCTGCGGATGCGCCGCGAGGGCGCTGCGCGAGAGGTCGAGCAGTTCGGTCATCGCCTCGACTCCGGTGTAGCCGCCGCCGATGACGACGAAGGTGAGGTACCTGCGTCGGTCGTCGTAGAGACCGGATGCCGCGGCCTGGGCCACACTGTCGATCACCCTGTTGCGCAGGTACAACGCCTCCTCCACCGACTTGAATCCCACACCGTTCTCGGCGAGCCCGGGAGTCGGGAAGGCACGGGTGATGGCACCCAGTGCGAAGACCACGGCGTCGAAGGTGAGTGTGCGTTCGGCGCCGCCGAGCAGCCGCACCCGAGCCTGCCTGTCCCACGTGCTCACCGACTGCACGCTGCCGCGGATCACCCGGCTCCGTTTCAACGCCTGCACGAGGGGCACGGCCACGTCGCGCGGGTCGACGTGGCCGCCGGCGACCTCGGGAAGGAGGGGGTAGTAGGTCATGTACGAGTTCGGTTCGACGACCGTGACCTCGAAGTCGGGATGTCGCTCGAGACCCCAGGCCGTGTACAGGCCCACGTAGCCGCCGCCGAGCACCAGCACTTTCACCTTCTCGCGTTCGCCCCGAGGCCTGATCGACGGGTCGTTACGGCGGCTCGGTCGCATCGGATCGCCTCTCATCTGGGGTGAGCTGTGATCGTATCTCCGCCGGGTTCGGCCGTGCGACGGGGTTGCGGTGGTCTTCTCCTCCACATTCGGGCGGCTGTCTCGCCCACCCACGATTGTTTTCGGCGGGCCCCCTCGGTGACGACGGCGGTCTACTTTCGTCGCATGATCATCGAATCCGGACGCGATGTACTCCAGGTGTTGTGGGGAGCCCAGAACGACGTCGATCCGCCGTCGTTGTGGCTCGTCGCGATGGACGAGAATCTGCGTCTCATCACGGTCGAACCCATCGTCGACGCGATGCTCGACGGGCCGGAACAGCACGTGGAGGCGATCGAGAACGCCCTCGACGGGCTGTCGCGCCCGGTGGTCTATTTCGTGCTCGGCTGGTCGACGACGCGCGTATACGACGACGCCGAGTGGCTGCACGGCCTCGACGCGCGATTGCGCGCGCGCGAGGAGCTGGCCGCTTCCACCCTGCTCGGGCAGATCGTGTTCGAGCGCTCCTCGGTCTACATCTCCGTGCCGGAGTGCGAGTTCACGCTCTACGACGAGTTCAGTGCGCTCCCCCGGGCGCTCGCGATACCGGGCCCGCACGGGTGGGGCTGCGCGTGCGCGGTCTGCGGCCCGGAGAAGCGGTACGACGATGGGGGCTACGGTGATGGGGGCTACGACGACGTGGGCTACGACGACGTGGGCTACGACGACTACGGCGGTGACGACGATCGGGGTGAGCCGACGTACGACCCGGTGTGGAAGCGATGGTTTCCCGACCCGCCGCGCGCCTACAAGCGGTGGACCGTCGACGAGCAGTCGACCGTTGTCCGGTGCCACGAAGAAGGGCTCAGTTGCTTCGACATCTCCCTGCTCGTGCAGCGTCAGCCCAGCGCCATCGCATCTCGGCTCAACAAGCTCGGTCACTCGTCGAAGACGGTCGTCACCGAGATCGTTGTGCCGGCCGCGCTCTACCCCGAGGCGGTCACTCCGGAGGAGCCTCCACCAGCTCGATGAAGGCGCTCAACTGGGCGAGAGCGGTCGGGTTGGTCGGCAGGTATTCGAGCAGGGCGGGCGAGTACAGCAGGTACGCGGCCCACTGCGCGCGGGAGATCGCGACGTTGAGCCGGTTCGCGAGCAGGAGAAACTCGAGCCCGCGGGGCACTTCGTCGGCAGACGAGGCCGCGAGTGACACAACAGCGATCGCCGCCTCCCTGCCCTGAAACTTGTCGACCGTGCCCACGGGGACGTCGCCGAGCCCCGCCGCCGCGAGGTGCTCGCCGATGAGCTCGACCTGGGCGTTATACGGGGCGACGACGATCACGTCGTTCTGCTCGAGAGCGCGGGTGCTGCCACCCTCCGTCCACGCTCGGCCGAGCGCTTCGCGAACCAGATCGACGACTCGTTCGGCCTCCTGCGGCGACGACGTGGAGTTGAGCTGGTGATCGACGGCGATCGGGTGGAGTCCCGGCTGCACCCCCGCGAGCATCCGCGATTCCGCCTTCGACTCGAGCTTGCCCTCGTACGAAAGACGGGACACCGGCGCGCACACTGCCGGGTGCATGCGCCAGCTCTTCGCCAAGAAGAACCCGAACTCGGGCGGCAGCACGTCGTGGCCGTCGCTGAGCCAGCCGAGCGCAGAGACGTCGACGGGCTCCGGATGCGACCCCTGGCTCACCTGCGGGAGCTGTTGCGGGTCGCCGAGAAGCAGCAGGCGCTCGGCCGAGACCGCGGCCGCGATTGTGCTGGCGAGCGAGAACTGGCCCGCCTCGTCGACGACGAGCAGGTCGAGCGACTCGCGAGGGATCGTGGTGGCGTTGGCGAAGGTCCAGGCGGTTCCGCCGATCACCCAGCCGTCGTCCTGTGCGGTGAACTCGGCCGTGTTGCCGGCGGTGAGTGTGGTCCACGGGTGCTCGTCGATGTCGCCGCTCTTCGGCTTTTTGCCGATCAGCGCTGGGTCGAGGCCCGCCGCCGCGATCGCGCGCAGCATGTTCTTCACCGTCTCGTGCGACTGGGCGACGATGCCGACCTTCCAACCGTGGTTCTTCACGAGGTCTGCGATCACCCGGGACCCCGTGTAGGTCTTGCCCGTTCCGGGCGGACCCTGCACGGCGAGGTACGAGTGGTCGAGGGTCAGCAGAGCGTCGCGAATCTGCTCGATCGTGCTCGGCCCGGTCGTGGTGTCGTCGCCGGCGCCAGCGGTCGAGTCGATCGAGTTGGCTGCGCCGATCGAGCCACGAGGCGGCACCCGCCGCAGCACGTCGAGCGCTGCATTGGGAAGCATCTCGGGCAGCGCCCGGAGAACGTTCGCGCCCCACTCCTCGATGGCTTCGGGTTGCGGTGCGGCGCGTGGCGGCGCTGGCGGAGTGAGCGCTGCCGGCAGCTGGTCGAACTGATCGGCGCCGGTCTCGAGCAACTCCTGGATCACGTAAGTGACGTGCCCGGCGTCTTCGATGATCTCGATGATCTCCCCCTCGCTCGACGCGCGGGCTCCGGGCGAACGTTTCGCCGAGATCGGCGGCTGGGGGTCGTCGTAGACGAGGAAGGGGGTCTGTTCTGCCTTGAACGAGCTTCCGGGAGACAACGATCCCGATACCTCGATGATCCTGCGGTCTTTGCGCTGACGCCCCTCGCGATGCCAGTCCTTCACAACCGTCGCCTGCTCGATGACGAGCACGTTGCGTGTGTCTGCCCACTCGTCGAGCGGCGAGACGAGACGGTCGAAGTGGTCTTGCCAGAACTTCTTGCCCTCTCGGCGGTGGTAGTCGATGGCCGCGGAGGCGAGGGCGACGGCCGTGTCGTCCGCGGTCCTCTCCCCCGGCGGCACGTCGGCGACATGGGCCGACAGCGCGAGGTACACGGGGCTCGGCTCGCGCACGGTGGGAAGGTCGAGTTCGAGATCGCGCGGGACAGCCGGCGCGATGCCGTTCTCGGCGGCGCGCGACAGCAGCCAGTCGCGCAGTCTCAGGGTCGACACGCAGTCGTATTCGTTGTAGCTCGCGATCGCGTCGAGCTTCGCCTGCCCGGTCGCGATGTCGCCGTCGCGCATCAGCTGCCGGGCATCCGCATACTCGGTCACCGAGTCGGCCGCGTTGGCCACACCGCTGCGCTCGCTCGGCATATACAGCGGTTCGAGCTTTTTGATCGAGTAGCTGTGCGATCCGACACGTGTGCTCTTCTTCACCAGCGGATACAGGTCGACGAGCACGTTGTCGCGCAGCAGGTCGTCGACCGCGTCTTCGCCGACTCCGTGGCGGGCGGCGAGCGAGAGCAGGTGGGTGCGTTCATAGGCGGCGTAGTGATAGATGTGCATGCCCGGATGCTTCGCCCGACGATCCGCGACGTAGGCGAGAAACTGCTCGAGCGCCACTCGTTCTTCGGCGTAGTCGTGAGCCCAGAACGCCCGGAAGGTGTCATCGGGCTCGACGAGCCCGAACAGGTAGTCGAGTCCCCACTCCGCGCCGTCGGCGTCGGTCTTCTCGGAGTACAGCGGGTCGCCCTCGAAGTCGAAGAAGATGTCGCCGTCATCGGGCAGCGGGAGGGCGGCGAGGGCCAGCGGGTTGTAGACGTCGTAGGCCGGGGCATCACCGTCGTGCGGTGCGATCTGGATGCGCGCTTGCGACCGCAGCCCGGCGAGCGTCGCAGCGCTGAGTCCCGGCAACTGCTCGGGCGCGGCGGCGAGCTGGTCGATGGTGGTGATTCCGGCGGCGTTGAGCTTGCGGCGTTGGGTGAGCTTTATGCCCGAAACGAGAAGCACGTCTCGATGCAGCTCCACCTGCTGGGTGCACGCCGCGCACCGGCCGCAGATGCTGTAACGAGGGTCGCCCCAGGGGGTGGGCGCGTCATCTGCGACCCGCTCGTCGATCATGTTCTGCAGTCGTTGGCGACGCTTGCGATACACGGGAAGGATGTCACGCAGCGCATGCGTACTCGTGCGGCCGTCACCGAGGATCAGGTGCACGTTCTCGCCGACTCGGAGTGCGCCGTGTTCGGGTTCCCCGACGCCGTGCTCGTCTGCGGCACCGAGTGCCATGACCTGGTCGCTGTACGCGGCGAGCTGGAGCAGCGCGGTGATCTTCGCGCTTCGAGCCAGTTTGGTGTCGTAGACCTCGTAGTCGCCGTCGTCGTTAAGCATGATGAAGTCGGCGAACCCGAGAAACCGGCCGTCGAAGAATGTGGCCTGAAACAGAACGTCGGCCCTGTCACGCAGCGCGGCAGCGGTCACGGCCGCGGCCTCGGCATACTCGCCAAACGGCGGATGCTCGAACTCGACGACGGCACGCGTGAGCTTGAGAGTCTCGAGCACGCGGAGTTCGTGCGCGGTTCCCAGTTGCCCGGCGCGGATCAGCATGTCGTCTTCGACCTCGTCGACACGCTCGACCCTGCCGAGTTTGGCGTCGAGTTTGCGCATCAGCGCCCACTCGCACTTCGCGGCGGCGGTGAGATCGCTCGCCGAATAGACGACCGTGTCGTTCAGAAGGATCACGTGGGCTCCGGGCTGCATCCGATCGCCGGAATGCGATCTTCGTCAGGCTAGCGCGGTCGTGCGACATCCGGGACTGGTGGTCGGCCGTCACACGGCAGGCGCAAGGCGCCAGGAGCAAGGCGCCAGGCGTCGGAGGCCAGCTATTGGGAACATCGCTGGTTGTTCGAGCTCTACTCGAGTGCGAGGTCTAGAACGGCATCACCCCGTCTTCGGGTGCTGGTGTGTGCCAGCGGTCGCCGGCCGGTGCTGCTTCGGCGGGTGTCGGTGTGGGCTGCCCGGTGGTGCTGGCGTCGACGAAGGCGGGTGAGAGTCGTCGGAAGGGGGCGACGCGGCGGATTCTGCCGCAGGGGCTGATCCATTGTTTGTCGCCGTTCGGGAGGCGGCGCATGGTCCACCTCGTGTTGTGGAGGAGACGGTGGTCGGGTGTGCAGGCGGGCGGAGTTCTCGAGGGACGTGTCGTGGGACTGCTGCCAGGGGTCGGGGTGGTGTCCGTCGCTCTCGTGCGGGGTGGCGTCGCACCAGGGGCTGGTGCATTCACCGTCGATCAGGCGCACTGCCCGGCGGAGGGACGCGGGCAGGTACCGGAACCGGTCGTCGAAGGCGACGATGGATCCGGTGACCGGGTCGGTGAGCAGGCGGAAGAAGCCGGGTGCGTCGGCGACGAGCCTGCGGGCGGTGGCGGGGTCGATGGGGACCTTGCCCTCGAGGGTCGCCGGCCGGTCGTCGGCGCCGAGCAGGGTCAGTACCGGAACCTCGATGTGCACCTGGGCGACGATCCCGTGCCCGAGCGGCTTGCGCTCCCGCGTGCCGTCGTCGGCCTCGGCTCCGGTGTCGGTTGTGGCGGGGCAGAGGTCGCCGTCGATGAGGATTGCGGTCGTCACGTCGGCGCGGCGTTGGGCGAGGGTGCGCGGGTCGTCCGCGGTCTTCGGCAACGCGAGGTCGGTGACCCGGTTGTAGATCGCCGCGATCGCCTCGTTCGAGTCGTAGAGGCTCAGATACCCCATCCCGTCCTGGCCGAGCTCCACCGCGACAGTGCGGGACGCGGCGGCCCTCTCGTGCCGGTCCTGCATCGACTCGGTCGTCAGCCTCTCCCGCGCGGCCTGAGCGCGGGCCCGGAACGCCGACAGGATCAGCGTTCCCGCCAACGGCACCAGCTCCACCTCCAACGCCTCCCGGTCGCCGACCGGCATCGACCAGGCGGTCTGGGCGATCACGCGGGCGTGCTCGTAGCGGATGGCCCCGTCTCCCAGCGCGCCCAGGGTCAGCGGCAGGTCGGCGACCAGCGTCTGGCTCTCCGCCAGCAGAGTGCGGGCGGCGTTCTTCGACAGGGTGAACGCCATCGCCAGCTCGGTCACCAGCTCGGTCCTGGCCCGGTTCTCCACTGACCAGCCGGACTCCGGCACCGACCGCGCCCCCGACCGGGCGGTCTCCTCCGCGCTCTCCTCCGCCGCGATCGACACCGACACCTCCCGCAGCGCGTCGATGCGCCGGGCCCGCTCGGCCATCGTCACAGCCAGCCGCACATCAGACTGCTCGGCCGCGTCGAGGAAGTGCGCGAACAGCTCTCGCCGCCGCTGGAACGGCGGCAACGCAGCGAACACCGGCCGCACGTCGACCGGGCCGTCCGGCCGGGGCTCGAACACCTCCCCGTGCGACGCGGAGGCGAAGGGATAGGGGTCGTCGGGCGGAGGATCGTGCAGCGGAACCCCGCCGGACGCCTCGGATATCTCGTCTGATCTCATACCCGAATTCCAATACCCGCCACCGACACCACGACGACGCAACGGGCCTAAAACGGCTAAAAACGGGCCCAAAACAGGCACCTGTGGAAAGAATTTCCGAAAAAAATGTGGATGAGCCCGCTCGAGCCCGCCGACACGGTGTGGATCGCGCCATCCGAGAGCCACAGATGCCGAACTCAGGAAAATTGTAGACAACAGGTGTCAAATAGAAGCCCCGTCCCAATGAACTTAGGAGAACCCCCATGGCACGCGTCGACGGAAAAGTAGCACTCATCAGCGGTGGAGCACGCGGAATGGGCGCAGCCCACGCGCGAGTGCTCGTGAGCGAGGGAGCGAAGGTCGTGATCGGCGACATTCTCGATGAGGTCGGCCAGGCGACCGCCGACGAGCTCGGCGACGGCGTGCGCTTTGTGCACCTCGATGTGACGAAGCCCGAAGACTGGGATGCCGCCGTGGCCGTCGCGGTCGAGGAGTTCGGCGGGCTCGACATTCTGATCAACAACGCCGGCATCGCAAACTTCGCGCCGATCGAGGACTACACCCTCGAGCAGTGGAACCTCATCATCGCCATCAACCTCACCGGAACCTTCAACGGCATCAAGGCATCGATCCCCGCGCTCAAGAAGTCGGGTCACGGCTCGATCATCAACATCTCGTCGACCGCGGGCATCAAGGGCGTCGCCGCCCTCCCCGGCTACACCGCCGCCAAGTTCGCCGTTCGCGGCCTCACCAAGGAGGTCGCCATCGACCTCGGCCGCTACAACATCCGCGCCAACTCGATCCACCCGGGCAACATCCGCACACCGATGACCGACGGACTCGACGTCGACCAGAGCCTCGTTCCGCTCGGCCGCATGGGCGAGGCCGCCGAGCTCTCGGCGATGGTGCTCTTCCTGGCCAGCGACGAGTCGAGCTTCTCGACCGGCGCCGAGTTCATCGCAGACGGCGGCGAGACCGCGGGAATCGTTCCGCCCGCCGCGTAGGGCGCCCGCGTACCGCACCTCGGCGGCCATTGGCGGGAGGGGTGCGCCCGGGCAGGCAAGTAACTACCCTCGTGCACATGATCAGCATCCGTTCGGCGTCTGACGTGCCTTGGGCCGATGTCGAGCGCGTGTTCGCGACGCCCGGGGATCCCCGCACGTGCTGGTGCCGCTATTTCAAGCTCAGCGGCACGGAGTGGGAGTCGACGGATGTCACGGCTCGCGCCTCCGCGCTGCGCGACGATGCTCGGCGCGCCCGCCCGACGCCCGGCCTTGTCGCATTTGTGGACGACGAGCCGGCGGGGTGGGTCGCGGTCGAGCCGCGGGTCGACTATCCGCGGCTCTTTCGCAACCGCGTCGTCGCCGCGGAGATGTCGAAACCGTTCGACGACCCCTCCGTCTGGTCGATCGTCTGTTTTGTGGTGAGGCGCGAGCATCGAGGCCGAGGGGTCGCCACACGACTCGTCACAGCTGCCGTCGACCACGCTCGTTCGGCCGGCGCCTCGGCGATCGAGGCCTATCCGATCGACGTCGCGCGGGTGAAGGGCTCCCCCGCCGGCTCGCTCTATCACGGCACCGTGTCGATGTTTCTGTCCGCGGGCTTCACCGAGACCGCCGTGGCCGCGCCCGCACGTCGAGTGATGACCCTGGTCGTATAGCCCCGCGAAAGAGAGAAGAGAACCATGTTCCATGTCGAATTGACGAATGGCACGAACGGCGACGTCGTCGCCGACCGCATCACGTTCGGTGAGGGTAAAGCATGGTTCTGGTCTGACGGGGTCGCGATCGAGAGCCATCCGACGTCGGAGATCGTCAGTGTCGCGGCCATGCACGAGCACGCGATCGAGGCCGCGCGCGAGACCCACGCGCGTGCCTTCGAACTCTGGACCGACGAGGAAGACGAACGCCTGCGCAAGGCGCGCGCCGACGGCCTCACCCGCGTGCAGCTCTCGGAGCTGTTCGAGCGTCAGCCGAGCGCGATCACCTCGCGGCTGGATCGGCTGGGCTTGGAGTAGCGTTCACAGGCCGTCGAGCAGCTCGCGCGCAATACGCAGCTGCGCGTCGAGCGCCGCCTGATCGTCGGCATTCGGCCGCACAGCGACTACGCGCTCGAGCGTCTCCCTGGCGCGCTCGACGTTGCCGACCCGGAGGTCGAGCTCGGACCGGTAGACCAGCGCGGGAACCCGCTCGACGAGGGGCGCATCCGGGTACCTGGCGAGCCCGACGTCGAGCACCGCGATCGCGGCCGCGTCGTCACCGTGGGCATCACCCTGCCGGGCCGCGTTCTCGATCACGCGGAGCAGGCCGGGCGCGGTGTCGGAGGTCTCGGATTCCCCTCGTCGAAAGACGCGCAGCCAGTTGCCGCCGGGGTCGACGATGCTGAATCCGCTGGCGGTGCCCTGCTTCTTGCGCGGGCGGGTGATGCGCGGAATCCCCGACACCGGAAGCCTTCCGAGGCCGGCGCGGAGGCCTTCCGCGAATGCATCGAACAGTTCTTCGGTGTCGGAGGTGATGATCAGGATGCTCGCATACGAGTTCTCGGGAACAAATCCGTCGATCTCGAAGAGAAAGATGTCGATGCCGCCGCGAATGATCGACGCGCAGGGATTCGGGCGCTTCTGCCGGAAGGTGACTTCGAAGCCGAGCAGGCCGTAGAAGTCGAGCGATTCGTCGAGCGAACGGCATGGGAGGAGCGGGACGGTCGACTCGGTGGTCATGGTGGCGCGCCGGTCGCCGTCGTGGTCGCCGTTCGTTCGGGCAGGCGGCTCGTGATCTGAGCCACCACGTCGGTGACGCTCTCGTGTTCCCAGAACCTCAGCACGAGCCATCCGAGGTCGTGTAGATCTGTCGTCGACCGGGCATCCCGCTCGATGTTGCGGGCGAGCTTGGGCGTCCAGTAGTCGGAGTTCGACTTCGGGCTGGTGGCGTGGATCGGGCACCCGTGCCAGAAGCATCCGTCGATGTATACGGCGACCCGCTGTCTCGTGAACACGATGTCGGCGCGAGTTCGGAGCGAGGCCTCGGGGCGCAGGTCGACACGAAACCGGTAGCCCTGGGCGTGTAGCGCTCTGCGGATCAGCAGCTCGGGTTGTGTGTCTCTGCTGCGGTTGCCGAGCATCGACTTGCGCGTCGCATCGTTTGTCGCCCATGACATGGGTCAACGCTAGCGCCGACAGTGTCGCTGCGGCCAGCTACGCCTTGTCGACGATCTGCTTGCCGAGCGGGAAGAGCGCCACGGGAACGAGTTTGAAATTGGCGATGCCGAACGGGATGCCGATGATCGTGATGCACAGGGCGATCCCACTGACGATGTGCTCGAGCGCGATCCACCAGCCCGCCAGGATCACCCAGACGATGTTGCCGAAGAGCGACCCGACGCCCGCCGTGGGCTTGTCGACGACCTCTTTGCCGAACGGCCACAGGGCGTAGACGCCGATGCGCGCCGCGGCGATGCCCCACGGGATGGTCACGATGAGAATGCACATGATCGCGGCGGCCAGCATGTAGCCGAGAAAGAGCCAGAAGCCTGAGAGCACGAGCCAGATCACGTTGAGGAGGGTTGTCATGGTGATGCCATTCTCGCAGTGACGACCCGGCCGCATCTTATCGAGTGCGATTCGTTCGCGCGCGCCTTGGCATATCCACAGGTGAGCTATCTACAGTGGGAGTGGAAGTCGTGTCGGCGTGCCGCGACGCAGGGCGAATCACATGATGCCCACGGCGGCCTTCACATCAAGGGGAAGAATTCTGCATGTTCGACAACGGAACGCTTGACTACAAGCACGACAGTAGTTGGCGCAGTGTCGCGCGTGCATTCGGCGGTCTCGTCGTCGCGAGTGTCGTCGCAGGCGTGCTCGTTGCCACCTCGCTCACCCCGATAGTGGCGGTCACCGCAGTGACCGGCCGTGAATCGTTGAACGCCTTCGAGGGACTCCCCTCCGACATCAGCCTCGGCGGAACCTCGCAGCGCAACCAGATCTTCGCCACGCGTGACGGCGCGGCCGTCAAAATCGCGGATGTCTACGACCAGAACCGCAAAGACCTCGCCTGGGACCAGGTGTCGCAGTTTCTGAAAGACGCCGCGGTCGCCGGTGAAGACCGCCGCTACTACGAGCACGGCGGCATCGACCCGCAGTCGCTGATGCGCGCGGCCTTCGGGTTCGTCACCGAGACGGGTTCGACCGGCGGATCCACGATCGCCATGCAGGTCGTGAAGAACATCCGCGTGAACGAGTCGCAGCAACTGCCGACCGAGGAGGCCCGCGACGCGGCCTACAAGAAGGCCATCGAGAAGTCCCCGGCCCGCAAGGTGCAGGAGATCCGGCTCGCGGTCGCCCTCGAGAAGAAGTACAGCAAAGAAGACATTCTCCTCGGCTACCTCAATCTCGCCGGTTTCGGCAAGGCGACCTACGGAGTCGAGGCCGCGGCCGAGCGGTACTACGGCACGTCTGCTGCCGAGCTCACCCTGGCTCAGGCGGCGAGCCTCATCGCCATCGTGCAGACCCCCGACTCGCTGAATCTGAGCGACCCCGAGAACTATCCCAACAACCTCGCTCGCCGCGACCTGATCCTGGGCAACATGCTCGAGCTCGGCTCGATCGACCAGGCACAGCACGACGAGGCCGTGGCGACCCCGATCGAGTCGTACGTCAACCTGACGAACCCGACCAACGGCTGCCTGCACGCGACCGCCGCGAAGTCGTTCTGCGACTACGTGCTTCGCCAAGTTCCCTACCTCACCGCTCTCGGCAAAAACGCCGACGAACGGAACGCCACGTGGAACAAGGGCGGCTTCTCGGTCTACACGACGCTCGACCTGAACCAGCAAGACGTCGCGCAGGCCCAGGTCAGCGCGCGTGCGCCCTCCGACGAGACGCGTTTCGCCCTCGGCAGCGCCGCCGTCGCGGTGCAGCCCGGCACCGGTCGCATCCTCGTCATGGCGCAGAATCGCGGTTACAACAACACCCCTCAGGCCGCCCCCACCGAGACAGCGATCAACTACAACACCGACAAGGCGTTCGGTGATTCGGGCGGGTTCCAGACCGGCTCGACCTACAAGATCTTCACGCTGATCAACTGGCTGCAGGCCGGACACACCCTTCGCGAGTCGGTCAACGGCTCGGAGAGAACGATTCCCGCGTCGGCGTTCAAGTGCGACGGCGTGACCGGCGTGGGGCCGGCCTGGCCCGTCGGAAACGACACGTCGGGTGAGGGCGGCATGCAGAGTGTGCAGTCGGCCACGGTGCGTTCCGTCAACGGCGCGTTCGCGTCGATGGCGCAGAAGCTCGACCTGTGCGCGATCGGCGACGTCGCCGAGTCGATGGGGGTGCACCGCGCCGACGGCGAACCGTTGAACACGATGCCCTCCTCCGTGCTCGGTACCAACCAGATCGCCCCGCTCACCATGGCGGGGGCCTTCGCGACCGTGGCGGCGGGCGGCACCTACTGCGCACCCATCGCCGTCGACAAGATCGTCGACGCAAAGGGCAAAGACCTGGGCGGCCAGCCCGCCGCGTGCTCGGCGGCAATCGCCCCCGACATCGCTGCCGCGACCGCCTACGCCCTCACCGGTGTGTTCCAGGGCGGCGGCACCGCGCTGTCCGCCAGCGCCCGCGACGGCGTTCCGATCATGGGCAAGACCGGCACGACGGATGGCTCGTACCAGAACTGGCTCGTCGGCTCGACGACGAAGGTCGCGATGGCGGTCTGGGTGGGCAACATCAAGGGTGACCCGACCAAGAAGACCGAGAAGAACCCGGGCGGTGAACAGAGCCTGCGCCGGGTCACGATCGCCGGCGTCAACGGCGCCAACATCAAGTTCGTCGTTTTCAAAGCGATGCTGCAGAGTTTCAATGCCAACCCCGCGTACCGCGGCGAGGCATTTCCCGAGGTCGACCAGGCGCTCGTGAACGGCAAGTCGAGGGCGTCGAACACGGCGACCCCCACCCCCGCGCCCACGACCGAGTCAGATGACGGCAACGGCGACGGCGGGAACGGCAACAGCGGCAATGGCAATGGAGACGGCAACAACGGCAACGACGGCGGCAACTCCAACGGCCGTGGCCGCTGATCTGACGGCGCTGATCCTGCCGACGCCGACCTGACGCGGGTACTACGCCGCGGCCTGCCGGCTCACGGCCCTGGCGTGCTTCTTCACCGAACGCCTGGCCTTCTTGAGGTTGCGCTTCGATCGCGCGATCATCTTCGCCGCTTCCGCGCTGCGCACCGACAGCGCCACGGCCGTGACGGCTTGACGAGACCGGCGACCCCGTCGTGACTTCTTTCCGCGGTCGCCGCTGTCGCCCAGCAGCGTCACGGCGGCGAGCACTCCCCCGACGAGTCCGATGACGAGCCATCCAGAACCCGAGGCACGGGGCATCCGCGACCTGCCCTTCCACCCGCCGTCGACCTCCGCGTCGTAGTTCGGCGCGGGAATGTAGAGATTGCCCTTCGTGTCGACCGAGTGGTGCTTGCGCGACAACTGGGTGCGGTCGGTCTGCGCTGCCATCTGCGCTTCGATCGCCCTCGGGTGCTTGCGGTGCCGGTCGACGAGGGCCTTGCCCGTCGCGCCGACCACGATCTCGGCCCTCGGCGCGCGCACGGCCCGGGTGATCGCCTTCGCGACGTGTTCGGCACTGTAGACAGGAGGCATCGCCACCACGGCCCGGCCGGTGTAGTTGGCGGCGTGACGGAAGAACGGTGTGTCGACGGTGGGCGGCATTATCGTGACCACCCTGATGTGCTTGTGTTTGCTCAGGGCCAGCTCCTGCCGCAGGCTCGCGCCGAGCGCCCGCACCGCGGCCTTCGACATGCAGTAGGCCGCCGTGTAGGGCTGCGGAACCTCTCCGACGAGGGATGCCACGTTGATGAGAACCCCGTGGCCCTGGTCGGTCATCACCTCGAGGGCGGAACGCGCCCCGTAGACGTAGCCCATCACGTTCACGTCGATCACCCGGCGGAAGTCTTCGAGCGGCACCGTCTCGAAGCTCGCGAAGACCGAGACGGCGGCGCAGTTCACCCAGACGTCGATCTTTCCGAAGTTCTCGACCGCTTCTGCGGCAAGGGCGTCGACGGCGTCGGGGTTGGTGACGTCCGTCGCGAATGAGACGGCCTCGGCCCCCAGCAGCTGGCACTCGACCGCGAGTTGCTGGAGCGCTGTGTCCCGTCGGCTCGCGAGCACCAGGCAGGCGCCCGCTCGCGCGAAGCGGAGGGCGGTGGCGCGGCCGATGCCGCTCGAGGCTCCCGTGATGACAACGACGTCGGTCATGTCGGCTGCTTCCTGTTCTGTGGGTCGCGGTTTACCCAACTTCTCCCGCACCGAGGGCCGCCGCAAGGGGGTTGCCCGTGGTGAAGTCGGGGAGTTGGGTGGACCGTGCCATCCCGTCGACCGGGTGGCCCGGCGGCGCTGGCCGTCAGCCGGATGTCGACGCTGTCCGATGGAGTACAGATGAGAAACGTCACGAAATTCGTTGTGTCCGCGATCGCGGCCGCGGCCCTGTTGGTGCCGACGTCGACCGCACTGGCCGCCCCGAACGGGAACGGGCCGGGTGCGGGATCCCCGCCGGCTGCGACCGCGCCGGGAGCGCCGGGCGCATCCGCGACCTGGACCACCGGGGCGAAGCAGGGTGTGGGCACGGCGACGACCGCGGAGTCGAAGGTCTGGTACACGCTGTCGCAGGGCACACTCGCCGAGGTCTACTACCCGCGAGTCGACGTGGCCAACTCGCGCAGCCTCGAACTCATCGTGACCGACGGTCGCAGCTTCGCCGACCTGGAGTCGACCGACACGACCCACGAGGTGCAGCTGCTCGATTCGCGCGCGCTCGTCTACCGGCAGGTGAACACCGACAAGGACGGCAGATACGAGATCGGCAAGACCTACTTCACCGACCCCGCCCGGTCGACGGTGTTGGTGAACATCACCCTTCGGTCGCTCGACGGCGGCCGGTACACCGTCTACGCGCAGTACGACCCCTCGCTCGCCAACAGCGGGCTGCACGACTCGGCCCGCACCGATCGCGGCGCTCTCGTCGCCGAAGACTCCAGCGGTGCCGACCCGGTCGCCAGCGCACTCGTGGGCGCCGAGCGGTTCGCCGCGACATCCAACGGATTCGCGGGGGTCAACGACGGCTACACCGATCTCGCCGCCGACTTCGACCTCGACAACCGCTACTCGTCTGCGCTCGACGGAAACGTCGTGCAGACCGCGAAGCTGACGCTGCACGGTTCGAAGCGCCTGTCGACCACCACCCTCGCCCTCGGTTTCGGTGCCACCGCCGACGAGGCGACGGACAGCGCCCGCGCGAGCCTGCGGGGTGGCGTACTGAAGGAGGCCGCCGCCTACGCCAAGGGCTGGCACCGCTATCTCGACTCGCTCGACCGGGCGCCCCGCGCCGTGCGCGGCGACCGTCAGCTCGCGACCCAGTATTCGGTGGCGGCGATGACGCTCAAGGCGCACGAAGACAAGACCTACCTCGGTGCGAACATCGCTTCGCTCACCGTTCCCTGGGGCGAGGCGCAGAACGCGAACGAGCCCGGCGTCGGCGGCTACCATCTCGTCTGGGCGCGTGACCTCTACCAGGTGGCCACGGCGCAACTGGCCGCAGGCGACGCCGACGCGGCGAACCGCTCGCTCGACTACCTGTTCGACGTGCAGCAGAAGCCCGACGGGTCGTTTCCGCAGAACACCCTGCTCGACGGCACTCCCTACTGGGGCGGACTGCAGCTCGACGAGGTGGCGCTGCCGATCGTGCTCGCCTGGCAGCTCGACCGCACCGACGCTGACACCTGGACCGATCACGTGAAGAAGGCGGCCGACTTCGTGGTCGCCAACGGGCCGTCTACCCCGCAGGAACGATGGGAGGAAGAGGGCGGGTACTCCCCCAGCACCATCGCGGCAGAGATCGCCGGGCTGATCGCGGCGGCCGACATCGCGCGCACCAACGGCGACGAAGACTCGGCGGCCGTCTACACGGGGGTGGCGGATGACTGGCAGCGACGGGTCGAATCGTGGACGTTCACCACCACCGGCCCCATCGGCGACGGCGAGTACTACGAGCGCATCGACAACAACGGCGATCCGAACGACGGCGCGATCCTCAGCATCAACAACGGCGGGGGCGACTACGACGAGCGGGCGATCGTCGACGCCGGGTTCCTCGAGCTGGTTCGTCTCGGCGTCAAGGCGCCCGACGACGCAGCGGTGGCCGCGTCGCTCGCCGAAGTCGACGCGACGATCAAGGTCGACACCCCGAACGGCGAGCTCTGGTACCGCTACAACCACGACGGCTACGGGGAGAAGGCCGACGGCGCCCCCTACGACGGCACCGGTGTCGGGCGGCTCTGGCCGCTGCTGAGCGGGGAACGGGGCGAGTACGAACTGGCCAACGGCCTCGACGCGCGGCCGCGCCTGCGGGCGATGGCTGCGACCGCGAACGAGGGCTACATGATTCCCGAGCAGGTCTGGGACCAGGCCGATCCGACGGGCTACGGCCTGGAGTTCGGAGAAGGCACCGGCTCGGCGACCCCGCTGGCCTGGTCGATGGCGCAGTTCGTGCGGCTCGCCCACAGCATCGACGAGGGCGCGCCGGTCGAGACGCCGTCTGTTGTGGCGCAACGGTATGCGGGCGGTGCGCTGCCCGCCGGGCCCGCCCTCGAGGTGACGGCCCCCGCGCAGGGCGAGTCGACCGACCAGGCGCAGATCGACGTGACCGGCACGACGGACGCGCCCGCGGTGTGGGTGAGCGTCAACGGCGTGGTGACGCGGGTGGAGCCCACCGGCGGAGAGTTCGAGGCGACCGTCGACCTGGCGCTCGGCAGCAACACCGTCACGGTCGTCGCTGTCGGCGCCGACGGCGGCACGAGTCTCGTGCAGCGCACCGTCACCTCGGTGAACTTCGGCACGGCCGTCGGCTCGATCGACGATCCCAGCGGCGACGACGCGGGGCCGGGCGACTACGTTTACCCGACCAACTCGGCGTTTGTCGACGGCGCGTTCGACCTCACCGGATTCGACGTCTACCTCGCCGGCGACACCGTGAACTTCGTGACGACAATCGACGGCGCGATCACAAACCCCTGGGGCGGCAACCAGCTGTCGGTGCAGCGCCTCGACATCTACCTGAGCGCGCAGCAGACGGGAGACCCGGCGGCCGCACGGCTCGGCACCAACGCGACCCTCGAGCATCCGTGGAACTTCGTCGTCACCGGCTCCGGGTTCACCCCGCCCGCCCTGCGCGACCCGAGCGGCGCCGTGGTCGCCCCGGCGAGCCTCCTGACGCTTCCCGACACGAGTCAGATCGCCCTGTCGGTGCCGGTGGCGGCGCTCGGCGGGCTCGACCTGGCGACCGCGGGGTTCCAGGTCGTGCTGGCCTCGCATGCCGACGAGAACGAGGGGCAGGGCGGCATCCGCCCGGTGTACTCGAGGGAGTTCTGGGACGCGGCTCCCGGCGCCGGTCTGCCGTGGATTCAGGAGTACCGGTTCGGTGGCGGCGCGGGCGAGTTCACAGACGCGAACCCGGCGCGAGACACCGACCAGAGCGACCCAAACCTGCTCGACATCGTGGTGGGCGGCTCGGCCGACCAGGCGACCGTGCTCGACTGGCGAAGCGGTTCGCCCGTGGTGCTGCCGTACGTGCCGTTGGGGTGAGGCTGCGGATGGCGGCCGGGGTCAGCGACCTCCGCCGCCTCCGCCTCCTCCACCGCCGCCCGAGAATCCGCCGCCGCCCGTTCCGCCGAAGCCGCTGCTGAACGAGCTGCCGCCGCCGGTCTCCCATGACGTCGGAGCGGTGTACGACATGGCGTTCGATGATCCGCGCAGCGCAGAGGTGAGCGCGAGGGCGGTGAAGCCGTTCTGGCCCACAAACCAGTCGGGGTCTTCGTGTGCCTGGGCCGTTCGCAGCTCGAGCTCCTTGCTCCACTCGTCTTCGACACCCCAGATCACCGCGAAGGGCAGAAGCTTCTCGTACAGCTTCACGACCTGCTTGGTGTCGCCCACGTCGACGCGTTCGGCGCCGTCGGGGCTCTGCAGCATTCGGAACCGCTCCTGCTCGGCGAGCGTGAGGTAGACCCGCATGCCGATCAGGTAGTCGCGCATCTCGGCGCCGAGCTGGCTCAGATGGTTGGTGAACTGCACAACCGCGATCGACACGGCGAGCGAGAGCAGCGACACGCCGATGGCGATGAGCGGCCACGGGGCGAGCGAGAACGCCATGATCGTGGCCACCTGGTTGCCGATCGCGACGACGAGCGCGACGAGGGCGAGGGCCGCCCAGCGAATGCCGCGCGACTTCGGCACGATGCGCCATCCGCTCGAGGTTATCGCCGCGAGGGCGGCGGCCGACGCCGCCCTCGTGGCCGTGCCGAGTTCGACGTCGTCGTCGGAGAGCTCCCGCAGTGCGCCGGGTTCCGGGTCGGCGCCGAACAGGGCGGTGAGCACCTGCAGGTCGAGCGAGTCTGCGCCGTCGGTGCTGAGAAACTGCAGCGTGTACTCGCCGCCGCCCGCAACGATCGGATAGCCGATGATGCGCAGGTTCTTGCGAACGGCGAGGCTCACCAGCTCGGCGGGGATGGCGGTGCTGCCGCGGCCGACGAGGTGGGCGGCGACCATCACATTGACGCCCTTCGGCACCGAGTACTCGGGAATGATCGTGCCGCGGCCGGGAGCCCCGCTGCCTCGCCGCACGCGGGCGGCGATCGCCCCGGCGAGGGCGAACAGGCTGCCGACGATCACGATCACGGTGATCACGTTCGACCACACCGGCGCCGGTGTGTCGACCGAGGGCTCGCGCGGAATCGGCTGCGTCTGCGCGCCCTGCACGAAGGTGCCCTCGACGAACCCGACCACGACGGTCAGCGTCTCGCCGGCGGCGAGCCCGTCCTGCGCCGCCTCGAATGTCGTGCCGCCCGCCGCGCCGGGCGTCGACGTGATCGCGCACTCGGTGGTGGCACCCGACGGCCCCCAGTAGCAGGCGGTTTCACCGGTGAGGGTGGGCGCGATAGCGGGGTCGACGGTGATGGTGGTCGACACCCGGTCGAAGCTCTGACCGAACCCCGTGCCGTTCACGTCCCAGTAGAACTCGTCGTCGCCGGTGTCGGCGAATGTGCCGACGACATGCTGCATCGTGTAGGTGATGACGTAGGTGTTGGTGCCGTAGACGAAGTCGTCGGTGCCGAGTGCCAGTTCGAGATACTCGTCGGTGAGGTTCTCCTCGTAGTTGACGGCCGCCCCGTTCTCATCGACGACGGATGCCACAACCGGATTCAGATCGACACGTTGGTTCCACCGCGGGAGCGCGCGCACGATGCCGCGGTTCTGGTCGTAGTCGGGAAACTCGGCCACTAGGGTCTCTACGACGGTGACCGCCGACGTTCCGTCGGCGCTCTGGCTCAGCGTGTAGTCGGCGTCGAACAGGCTGTAGCTGAAATCCGACGTGTCGTATTCGGCGAGGGCCGGCGCGGCGGTTCCCGCCACTATCGCGGTCACGCCGAGAAGGGTGAGGAGGACTCTGAAACGTGAGCGCATGGGTTCGAGCCTAGTTCAGGGCGTTCGGTCGCCCGGGGCACCGCCTGTTCGTCTACCTCCAGTCGGCGCCCGCCGGAAGGATGTTGTGGTTCTGGTCGAAGAGATTGCCCGGGTCGTACTGCGCCTTGATGCGGGCGAGCCGGGCGAGAGTCTGCGGCGGGTACATCTGCGGGGTCGCCAGGTCGCTGGTGAGGGCGGAGAAGTTGCCGTAGATGCCCTGCAGGTGGGGCAGCAGCGTGTTCCACTGCGCCTGATAGGCGTCCGCCGCCGCCTCCGGGGCGTCTTCGGGAAAGAAGGCGGCCGAGATCACGAGCGTCTCGCTGTCGCGGAAGGCGAAGGCGGTGGCGTCGGGGGCGACGCGGTTGAAGGCACCGCGCAGATACCGCACCATGAGTACCGAGCCGGGAAGCGCCGCGTAGGCGAGAGCGAGCGCATCGATCACCTCGTCGCCGAAGTCGGCCGCGAACCCGTTGTTGTTCGCGACGCGGATGCCCTCCGGCGGGTGCATGGGCTCGGTGAGCAGTTCGGAGTAGGCGGTGCGCTCGATCGTGTTCATCAGAACGCCGTCGAGTTCGAGCAGCGGCGCGATCGCGGCCGTGGCCTCGTCGTGGTCGGCGCCCGCGTAGCCGACGAGAACCGTGACCCCGCCCGGCGCCTCCTCCCCGAAGGCGGGCATGGCCAGAAACGTGGTGTTGAGCTTCTCCGGCGCCGCGCGCATCACGTCGCGCCACCCCTTCAACAACGCGGCCAGGTCGGTGTCGCCGAACACGAGCGATCCCGAGTGGATGCCCGCGAGGTCGTGGGCACGGAAGGTGAAGCGGGTCACCACCCCGAAGTTGCCGCCACCGCCGCGCAGCGCCCAGAACAGGTCGCCGTTCTGTGTCTCGCTCGCCGTGACCACGTCGCCCGCGGCCGTGACGACCTCCGCCTCGACGAGCTGGTCGAGGGCGAGACCGTACTCCCGCACCATCCAGCCGATGCCGCCGCCGAGTGTGAGCCCTCCCACGCCGACCGACTTCGTGTCGCCCGAGCTGATCGCGAGGTCGCACGGCCGCAGGAAGTCGGCGACGGCGCCCCACGTCGCTCCCCCGCCGATGCTCACCAGCGAGTCATCCGCGACGCTCATCTCGTTCATCAGGCTCAGATCGATGACGAGCCCGCCGTCGTTTGTGCTGTGGCCGCTGCCGCTGTGTCCGCCGCAGCGCACCGACAGGGTCAGCCGGTTGTCGTCGGCGAACCGCACCGCGGCTGCGACCTCCGCGGAATTCACCGGCTGCGCGACGACGGCGGGGCTCCCGGTGCGAACCGATACGGTGCTCGCGCTCTCATAGCCCTCGTCTCCGGGTAGCAGGAACCGGGTCGTGCCCAGAGTATCGAACTCGAAAATCGTCATGTGTCTCCTCCTCGACAGCACCCGATCTTTCTCGGATGCCACCGAACAGGTCAACCCCCTCCTCCCGGCACTGGCAGAATCTAGTGGTGAACTGTCCGCCCCCATCCGTCGTGGCCGTGAGCCGGTCGGCCAGCCACGACTTCAGCAAGCCCGCGGTCGGGTCGATCACCCTCATCGAGGGCTGGGGGGTCGAGGGCGACGCCCACGCGGGAGCGACCGCGCAGCACCTCTACGTGGTGAAGAAGGATCCGACGCGCGCGAACCTCACACAGGTGCACCTGATCCAGCAGGAGCTCTTCGTCGAACTCGCCGACCGATTTGTGGTCGGCCCCGGCGAACTGGGCGAGAACGTGACCACGAGCGGCGTCGATCTGCTGTCGCTGCCACTGGGCACGCGCATCCACCTCGGCGCGACCGCGATCGTCGAAGTGACCGGGCTCCGCAGCCCGTGCAGCAAGATCAACGCCTACCAGGGCGGTTTGATGAAGGCGCTGGTCGCGAAAGACGACGACGGATGCATCATCCGCAAGTCGGGCGTGATGAGCATCGTCGTCGCGGGCGGCGAGGTGCTGCCCGGCGATGCGCTGCGCGTCGAGCTGCCGGACGGACCGCATCTTCCCCTCGGAGTCGTCTAGGCGCACAGTGGGGGTATGACTCTCGACGAAGCGGCTGCGATCTTGCACGTGAGCATCGACGCCTCCGCCGAGGAGGTCGAGCGGGCCTACCGTCACCACGCGCGTTCGTTTCACCCCGACCGGCTCGCGGGCGCATCCGAGCAGAAGGTGACCCAGTCGGCCGAGCGTTTCGCGCGGGTGACGCTCGCGCACGAGGTCATGGTGCGTGAGATCAACGAACGCCCCGTGGTCGCGACCATCGAACCGGAAGGACCGCCTGGGCCTCCGCCGAGCGGACGCTGGGTGATCATCGGCTGGCTGTCGGTGATGCTCGTGGCCGGCGTCGTCTCGTTCTACGGAGGTGTGCTGCCGCTGTCGACGGGCGACGTGGTGCTGCGACTGCTGCCGATCGCCGCCGCGAGCACCGCCTTCGCGCTCACCGGCCGGCGGGTGTTCTTCGCGGCCACCGTCGCCCTGCTCGCGGTCAGTGTGCTCTTCACCCTCGCGCTCGCCACGTTCGGTTCTCTCATCGCGCTCGGGCTGCTGCTTGTGCCGGTGATCGGGCTGATCGCTCTGGGGCGGCGCAGAGCGGCGTGGGGGCGGCGCTAGCCGCGCCGCCAGTCGTCGCTCGTGAGATGCGAGCCCGCCTGGGGCCCCATCTGCAGCATCCCGCCGTCGGCGACGAATGAGGCACCGGTGACGTAGCTCGCCTTCGGCGAGGCGAGGAAGGCGATGACGTCGGCGATCTCGCGGGGGTGTCCGGGCCGGCCGATCGGGATGCCGGGGCGGTGGGTCTTCGCGGCGTCTTCGGCATCGGCGTTGTTCATGGGCGTCGAGATCTCTCCCGGCGCCACCGAGTTCGCGGTGATGCCGTACTCCGCCAGCTCGAGCGCGAGCGACTTCACGAGCCCGCCGAGCCCGTGCTTGGCGGCGTCGTAGGCGCTCGATCCGACGCGAGGCTGGTGTTCGTGCACACTCGTGACCGCGACGATCCGCCCGCCCGCGGCGGCCTCGACCATGATGCGGGCCGCTCGCTGCATGCAGACGAAGGCGCCGTCGAGGTCGGTCGCGATGATCTCCCGCCAGTCGTCGAGGCCGAGATCGAGAAACGGCGTGTGCTGGCCGAGCCCCGCGTTGTTGACGAACACGTCGAGCCCGCCGAGATCTTTCGCGAGATTGTCGATCTCGTCTCCGCAGGCCTCGAGATTGCTGGTGTCGAGCTGGGTGATGATCGCGCGTCGACCCTCTGCACGCACGAGCCGGGCGGTCTGCTCGGCGCCCTCCGGGTCGGAGTTCCAGGTGATTCCGACGTCCATTCCCGCCTCGGCGAGGGCGATCGCCGTCTCGCGGCCGATGCCCGAGTTCGAACCGGTGACGATGGCGTAGCGCGGATCGAAGACGCGGATCTGACGGGTGAACATGCTGCCTCCTGAGGTTTACCTCCGAGCCTGTGGACACCGTGCGCGAGCGGCAAGGGGTTGCGCGTAGGGTTAAACGATGGCCGTGAACAACCACATCCCCCGCGGTCGGGCGAGTCTCGAAGTGCTCCGGGCCGAGGCGCATCAGGAGCTCGACACCATCGTCGAAGAACGCCTGGTCGGCGGCGAAGACCCCTGGGCCTTTATGGAAGAGCTGCCCACCGTCGACGAACTGGTGGTCTACCTGCTTCGAGCGGATGCCATCAACGCGAACGACGGACGTCAGCCGTCGCCGACACGGGAGTACCGCGTTCTGCGCCAGATCGCCCTCGAACACCCGGGCCTCACGAGAACCGTGTGGCGGCTGCTCGGTGACAACGGGCCGCTCGCCCGTCAGTACTGGTAGCCGTCGCGCAATCGATGCGCACCCCTCGTGTCGGCGCGGCGTGGGACGATGGGGGTATGCCAGACGCCGCGCCCCTCGTCGACGTGCGCGACATGGTGCGGCTCGTCGGTCAGGGCTCGTTTCAGCGCGGTCGCGAATACGCGCGCGACGCAGCGGTGTCGGAGATCGAGTGGGACGACGAGACGGGGCTGTTGAGCAGCACCGTGCGCGGCTCGGGCGAGAACGTCTATCGCTGCCACATAGAACTGGCGCCCGCGCGCGACGGCTACCACAGGCCGGTGAGCGGCAACTGCTCGTGCCCCGTCGCGGCCGACTGCAAGCACGTCGCCGCCACCCTGCTCGAGTGCAACACGATCAACCTGCGCGCGACCGGGGCGGGATCCGCCTCGGGTCTGGGCGTGGGAGTCGGCTCGGGCGTGGGGGGCGTGCAGCGCGCCAGCCAGCTCGTGAGCACCCGCCACATCCCCTCGGCCCCCGCCCCGCCGGCACCGGCCGACTGGAAGACCGCGCTCGGTGCGCTGACGGAGCAGCCGCGGGCATCCGAAGCCGGTTTCGACCTCCCGGAGTCGCCGCTCGCGCTGCAGTTCGAACTGCGCGAGCAGACCCCGCGCACCCGTGACCGCTGGCGAGGGCCGACGGCGACGACCGCCACGAGCCGCGTCGACGGCACCGAATACCGGCTGGGCGTGCGGCCCGCGATCCGCAGCAGCGCCGGCAACTGGGTGCGCGGCAACGTGACCTGGAACTCGCTCGGCTTCCAGACCAACCGGCTCACCCTGAACGCCGACCATCAGCGCTGGTTCGCGCAGTTCGTGGCGCTCTACCGGGCCACAACGCGCGATGTCTACACCGGCCAGGACACCGACTGGATCTACCTCGACGAGTTTCACAGTGCACTGCTGTGGCGCATGCTCGACGAGGCCGTCGTGCTCGGCATCGACTTCATCGGCGCGAAGAAAGACGTCGTCGTCACCATTGGCGGGCGAGCGGAGATTCATCTCGAGGCGGTGCGCGACGACGACCTGCGCCTGCGCCCGGTTCTGACGATCGACGGCGCAGAACTCGCTCCGGAGTCGGCGGGCACGATCGCCGACCACGGCGTCTACACAACGACCTTCTCCCCCACGGTGGTCACGGTCGCGCCCACCGCGACGCCGCTCACCGCCAAACAGCGTGGGCTTCTCGGCCGCGATGCGACGGTCGTCATCCCGAGCTCCGACGTCGACGAGTTTCTCAGCGAGTACTACCCGGCCCTGCGCCGCACGATCGAGATCACCTCCGCCGACGACTCGGTGGAGCTGCCGCACCTGCTGCCGCCCGTTCTGGTGCTCACCGCGACCTTCGGCAAGAAGCAGTCGCTGGCCCTCGCCTGGAGCTGGGAGGAAGCCGGCGATCCGGCGGTGGAGGCCGCCATCACCGCCCGCGTCAGCGCCGTACTCGGCGAACCGCCCGTCGCGGCGCTGCTGCTCGGCCTCGACGCCGCCGAATTCAGCACCGGCGCGCTGCCCCGGCTCGAGTCGCTCGAGGGCGTGCGGGTCGACCTCGTCGGCAAACGGCCCGACTACCGCGAGCTCACCGAGGCGCCCACCCTCGTCGTCACGACGGTGGAGACCGAGCAGCGCGACTGGTTCGACCTGGGAGTGCTGGTAAGCGTCGACGGGCGCAAGGTGCCGTTCGGCCCGCTGTTCACGGCGCTGTCGAAGGGGCACAAGAAGCTCCTGCTCGTCGACAACTCCTACCTGTCGCTCGACCAGCCGGTCTTCGCCGAACTGCACCGCCTCATCATCGAGGCCTCCGCCCTCGCCGAATGGGAGACCGACGCCCCCAAGATCAGCCGCTATCAGGCGAGTCTGTGGGCCGAGTTCGAAGATCTGGCCGACGAGACCGAGCAGGCCGTGGCGTGGCGCGCGACCGCGTCAGGCCTCAACGCCGACGACGGCGTCGAGTCGACCGCGCTGCCCGCGGGCGTCGACGCGACCCTGCGGCCCTACCAGCAGGAGGGTTTCGACTGGCTCGCCTTCCTCTGGCGACACGGTCTCGGCGGTGTGCTCGCCGACGACATGGGACTCGGAAAGACGCTGCAGACGCTCGCCCTGATTGCGCACGCGAAAGAGACGGCCGCAGGCCCGTCGGCGCCGGGGCCGTTCCTCGTGGTCGCACCGACCTCCGTCGTCTCCAACTGGGTGACCGAGGCCCAGAGGTTCACCCCGGGCCTGGTGGTGCGTGGCATCACCGCCACCAATGCCAAGAGCAGGTCGAGTGTCGCCGAGCAGGTGCGCGGCGCCGACGTGATCGTGACCTCCTACGCGCTCTTCCGGCTCGACTTCGACGCCTATCAGAACGAGCTGTGGGGCGGGCTTGTGCTCGACGAGGCGCAGTTTGTGAAGAACCCCGCGTCGAAGGCGCACCAGGCCGCCGTCGAGCTGAAGGCGCCGTTCAAGCTCGCCATCACCGGCACGCCCATGGAGAACAGCCTCATGGACCTCTGGTCGCTGTTCGAGATCGTGGCGCCCGGGCTGTTTCCGTCGTGGCGTCGGTTCACCGAAGACTATGTGAAGCCGATCACCGGCACCGCCGCGAACGAGTCCGACCGCGCCGGGCAGCTGCTCGCCCAACTGCGCAGGCGCATCCGCCCGCTGATGATGCGACGCACAAAAGACCTCGTGGCCACAGAACTGCCGGCCAAGCAGGAACAGGTGCTGCAGATCGACCTGGCCCCGCGGCACAAGACCCTCTACGACACCTTCCTGCAGCGTGAGCGGCAGAAGCTCCTCGGCCTCATCGAGGACATGGACAAGAACCGGTTCATCGTGTTCCGTTCGCTCACACTGCTGCGGATGCTGAGCCTCGACGCGTCGCTCGTCGACGAGCAGTACAGCGACGTGCCGTCGAGCAAACTCGACGCCCTGTTCGAACAGCTCGACGACGTGGTCGCCGAGGGGCACCGGGCGCTCATCTTCAGCCAGTTCACGAAGTTCCTGGGCAAGGCCGCCGAACGCCTCGACGCCCGCGGAATCGCCTACGAGTACCTCGACGGATCTACCCTGAAACGCGCCGATGTGATCAAGCGCTTCAAGCAGGGTGACGCCCCGCTGTTTCTCATCAGCCTCAAGGCGGGCGGGTTCGGCCTCAACCTCACCGAGGCCGACTACGTGTTTATGCTCGACCCCTGGTGGAACCCGGCGACCGAGGCGCAGGCCATCGACCGCACCCACCGCATCGGTCAGGACAAGAACGTGATGGTCTACCGCCTCGTGGCGACCGGCACGATAGAAGAGAAGGTGATGGCCCTCAAGGAGAAGAAGGCACGCCTGTTCGACGCCGTGATGGACGACGACGCGGTCTTCAGCTCGGCGCTCACCGCCGATGACATCAGAGGTCTGCTCGAATAGTGCGGCCGATGCGCGTCGCTTCCCGGCGGCCTCGACTACCCTGAATCGGTGAGCACTGACTATCTTGACGCCCCCGTAGACTACGAATCCGCCGAATCCCTCGCCACGCAGGGCCTCGTGCTCGGCGTCGTCGACACCTCAGACGCCGTCTCCTTCGGCAAGTGGCTGCAGGCCGAGTCGCGGGGATTCCACGATGGGCCAGAACCCGACGAGAAGGTCGCGGCGTGGGTCGAGGGGCTCGCCTACCGGCGCACCACCGGCGTGTGGGACGAGACGACGACGGATGCCGCGGCGCCCGTCGCCACCGTCAGCTCCTGGGTCGCACCGCTCACGGTTCCCGGGCACACGACTGTCGACGCCTGGGCGATCAGCGCCGTCACGGTCTCTCCCACCCACCGCCGTCGAGGCATCGCCCGCAACCTGCTCGAGTCCGAGCTTCGCACGGCCTCCACGCTCGGAGTCCCGGTCGCGATGCTGACCGTGTCGGAGGCGACCATCTACGCCCGCTACGGCTTCGCGCCCGCCGTTATGGCCGCCGACTGGACCATCGACACCCGCCGTGCCAGCTGGTCGGGTCCCACGCCGCACGGACGGGTGCAGTTTCTCACCATCGACGAGGCCGTGGAGCAGGGTCCGGCGTTGATCGAGCGGGTGCGCCTGTCGTCTCCCGGTCAGATCGAGCCCTGGCCGCTGCTCTGGAAGCGCATCCTCGGTCTCCTCCCCGGCGACAAGGACGCCCCCAAGAACCTGCGGGTGGTGCGGTACGACGATGTCGCCGGAGTCGCCCAGGGCATCGCCGTGTACAAGCTCACGGAGCAGCCCTCCGGCATGTTCGGCTACTCGCTCGACGTCGTGTTCCAGGCGTCGGCGACGGATGACGCCTACGCCGGACTCTGGCGGTTCTTGTTCGAGATGGACCTCGTGGGCGAGGTGACCGCGAGGCTGCGGGCGGTCGACGAGGGATTCGCGTGGCAGGTGGCCGACTTCCGTGCCGCTCGGAAGACGACGCAGCGCGATCATCTGTGGACGCGAATCCTCGACGTGAAGGCCGCGCTCGAGGCACGCAGCTACAGCGCGCACGGCACGATCGCCCTGCAGGTCTCCGACCCGCTCGGATTCGCGACCGGCGACTACCTGATGCAGATCGCCGACGACGGCACGGCCACGGTCGAGCCGCTCATCGGCGATATCCCCGAGCACGCGGCGAACGTCGCCCTCAGCGTCAACGAGCTGAGCGCGCTCTACCTCGGCGGGGTCTCGGCGGTGACGCTCACCCGCGCCGGCCGCATCACCGAACTGCGCGACGGTTCGGCGAGTGCGCTCGACGCGTCGTTCCGCTCGGCCGTGACGCCCTGGTTGAGCATCTGGTTCTGACCCGCGGGTCGGCTGGCGGCGGAGATGACCGTCAGTCGACGCGCATGAACCACGGCGGGTAGACCGCGACGCGGGTGCTGAACGGCGACGCCTTCACGATCGCCTTCACCGTGTCGCGGGCGCGGTCGTTGGCGACGCCGATAAGCGTGACCAGCTCGATCGGGAACTCGTCTTTGACGAGGTACTCGGCCGCGAGGATCTGCACGGAGTCCTCTTCGCTGCGGAGCTTGCGCAACACCCGGTCGCCGGCCTCCCGGGTGGTCGCGAAGCGGGTGAGGGTGTGGGCGGCGTCGCCATCGGTCACAACGACCGCGGCGTGCCGCTCGACGTCGTCTGCGGCGTGCGCGTCGACGACGCTGCCGACCGAGCTGACGAGGATGACGTAGTCGGAGGGGATGGTCTCGCGGATCGCGGCGGAGAGGCGCGGGTCGTCGGTATGCTCGCGCACGCTGATCCACACGCTCGACGACGGGCTGAGAAAGAAGGGCACGTAGCTGGCGACGCTCGCATCGGTGTCGTCGGAGACGACGATCGTGCGCCTCGACTCCCGCGTCTCTGCAGACGAGATGTCGACGGTGGGCCTCGTGATCCACGAGTCGTTCGCATCGGCGAGGAGTCGGCCGGTGCTCAGGATGTCAGCGAGGTTGCTGACGTGGGTCACGTGGTAGATGCGCTGGTCGCCCACCTCGACGGGCGGGTTGCGCAGCGAACCCGCGGCCGCGGGCTTGCGCGGCGCCGTGAGCGACTGCGCGCGGGGCCGGGTGACTCGCGGTTTCGAGACCACGGCGACCGGGACATCCGGAACCGCCTTGGGGAAGCAGGCGTCACAGAGCCCATAATCGAGTCCGTGGATGCATTCCTCGCCCAAGTCGAAACCTTTCGTTGTCGTGGAACTGTCCACCTGTCAACGTTACGCGGCTTTTGCGCCGAGTGCGCACACGAGCGAGCCTAAGCTGGTCGGATGTCTGCTCTTGCGCCCTATCTTCCCGCCGCCGGATCCGTCGTGATGTTCTCGACGACGTGGTGCGGGTACTGCACGCGTCTCAAGTCGCAGCTCGACAGAGCCGGCGTCGCCTACACCGAGGTCAATATCGAAGAGGTCGAGGGCACCGCTCAGCTCGTCGCCTCGGTCAACGGCGGCAACCAGACGGTGCCCACCCTCGTCTTCCCCGACGGCAGCACCGCGACTAACCCGTCGCTCGCCACGGTTCAGGCGCGCCTGGGCTAGATCGGCCGACTACGGGCGACGGCACACCGCGGGCTACGCGCCGCGGGCGTGGGATCGAGCCGACTCGCAGCGGCCGGCATCCACACCCAGTAGGTCTGCGGCGACCAGCAGGTCGGTCAGCTGGCCGGCGGTCGGGGTCTCGTGACCCTGCGCGATGACGAGCTGCTCGAAGTACTCCGCGTTCAGACGCACGCGCTCATGCCCGTCGATACCGAGCGTCGCCGCCGATTCGACGAGTGCGGCACCGTCGTGGGATGACACGGCACCATCGACGAGGGCGCGGTCGATCAGCGCGAGGTAGTCGAGATGCTCGGCACCCCCGTGGCCCGGCACACTATCGATCAGCCGCGAGAGAAACGTCGGCTCGGCGGCTGTGACGCGCGGCCGCGGTGCCCAGGAGAACCCCGTCGGAGTCGGACGCGGCCAGTGTGTGGCACCCGCCCGTTCTATCGCCCGCGCCCACTGCGGGTCGAGCGGGGCCAGGCGGATGAGCCGGCCGAGCAGCTCGGCGGCCTCCCACGCGTCGACCGCCGACCGGTTCGTGCCGCCGTGTTCGGCCGCCAGCGCCGACGCACACTGTGTGAGCGAGCGGCCGACCCCCGGAAGATAGAGCCGGGTCAGGTGCATGGTGCACAGGGGCGCCGCGAGCGTGGCGGGCGTCGCGAGGTCCATTCGGCCGAACTCGGCGACGACGAACCCCACGGCGAAACGCGCGTTGTGCGCCACGACGACCCGGCCTTCGAGCAGGGCGCACAGTTCCGGCGCGATCTGGGCGAAGGTCGGGGCGAGCCGAACATCGCTCGAGCGGATGCGGCCCGTGCCGCGCACGCCCAGGTCGCGGCCCGGGTTCACCAGTGTGTCCCAGGTGCCGGTGATGCGCCCGCTGGTGTCGACGTGCACAACGGTGAGCTCGATGACGCGGTCATGGCCGTCGGGAAGGAGTCCGGTCGTCTCGACGTCGATGACCGCGTACCCAGACGCCACGTGCCCTCCCACTGCAAAGTTGTAGCTGCGAGGTTATTTCATGCGGGCGCGCCGCTCTATCCCCCGTCGGGGGCACGGGCTATCGTTCACGGGTTCCCCGCTTCGCGCCTCACAGCACACAGAAAAGACATCAGTGCCCTCCCGTTCCAGCCGTGCCCCGCGCACACCGCCGTTCCGCATCATCGTCGTCCTGCTCGTCGCCGCCGTCGCCTTCGCGCTGTTCAGCGGCTCCTTCGACCTGACGGCGCCGCAGCCGACGGCCGCTCCGATTCCCGCCGCGACGGCGGACGCCACCGCCGCGCCCCCGAGCGCCACGACGGCCGAGACACTGGCGCTTCTCGCAGCCATACCGGTCAAGGGCCGGGCGCCGAAAACCGGGTACGACCGAGAGGGCGGGTTCGGCAGCGCGTGGATCGACGACGACCGCAACGGATGCGACACCCGAAACGACATCCTGGCCCGTGACCTCGGCACCACGACGCTCGAGGGCGTCTGCCGGGTGCTGGCCGGCACTCTCGCCGACCCGTATACGGGCACCACCATCGCGTTCGTGCGCGGGCAGGAGACATCGGCGCTGGTGCAGATCGACCACGTCGTGGCCCTCTCGAACGCCTGGCAGACGGGAGCGGCGCAGATCAGCGCGGATCGACGCATCGCGTTCGCCAACGACCCGCTCAACCTGCTCGCCGTCGACGGCGCGACCAACAGCTCCAAGGGCGACGGCGACGCCGCCACCTGGCTGCCGCCCAACAAGGGCTTCCGCTGCGCCTATGTGTCGCGGCAGATCGCCGTGAAGTCTTCGTACGCGCTCTGGGTGACGCCCGCCGAGCACGAGGCGATGGTGCGTGTGCTCGCGAGTTGCCCCTGAACCCCGCCCCGGGTCGCCCCCGACCCGCGCCGACGACCCGCCGACGACGGCCCGACCCGCGCTGACCTGCACTTCCGGCGTTGGCAGCGCAGCCCGTTGGTCTTACAGTGGGGCAATGACAACGACGTCTTACCCGACGCGTGCCGCGACCCGAACCCGCAGGCACGCAACGCCCGTCCGCATGGTCTTCGGACTCCTGCGCCTCGCGGCGGCCATCGCCGCGCTCGGCGCGATCGTGGTGCAGATCGGCGACCAGATCAGCCACGGCGCGTTTGTGCCCGAGTTCTACTTCAGCTATTTCACGGTGCAGTCGAGTCTCATCAGCATCGTCGTGCTGGCCGTGGGAGCCGTTCTCGCCCTCCGGTGGAAGCTCGATCCCGAACTGTTCACGGCGATCCGCATGTCGGCGGTCGCCTACGCCGCGGTGACCTGTGTCGTCTACAACGTGCTCCTGCGCGATCTGCCCGACGACGGCTACGTGGGGCTCGCCTGGCCGGGCGAGGTGCTGCACGTCTGGATCCCGGTCTTCCTGATCGTCGAGTGGGTCGTGGCCCCCGGACGTGCGGTACTCGGCTGGGAACGCATCTGGACTGCGGTGGGGTTTCCACTGGCCTGGCTCGGCTTCACCCTCGTGCGCGGAGTTCTCACCCGCTGGTATCCGTATCCGTTTCTCGCACCCGACGGCCCCGACGGTCCGGTGGGGGTTCTCGCCTACGTTGTGGCGATCTCCGCGTTCATCATCGGATCGGCCGCGCTCGCAATCGCAATAAGCCGCGTGGGGATGCGCAACCGGGCAGGCTAGTCGGTCTTGCGCAGCTCGTTCTGCACCATCAGGGCCAGCCCCCGCAGCAGGGCGGAGTCGGCGTCGGTGAACCCGCGAGGCTGCGGGTCGAACACGCTCAGCGTGCCCACTCGCACCCCGTTGGGCGCCTCGATCGGGTACCCCGCATAGAAACGCAGGAACGGCTGGCCGAGCACCAGCGGGTTGAGTGCGAACCGTGGGTCGCTCGCGGCGTCTTCGACGGTGAAGAGCTCGCGCTGCTGGATCGTGATGTCGCAGAGTGTGCTCAGTCGCGGCATCTGTGTGGCGTCGACGCCCAGCCGCGACTTGAACCAGTGCCGGTCGTGGTCGACGAAGGTGATCGCGGCCGAACTCGTTCCCAGCAGGTCGCGGGCGGTCGCGGTGATCCGGTCGAACCGCTCTTCGGGAGCCGTGTCGAGGATGTGCAGCGAATCGAGCGTCGCCTGGCGGGCTCCCTCGTTGACCGACTCGGCGACGGACGCGACCGCCTCGGCCGGGGGTGACAGTCGCGATGCGATCGTGTTCGAGAGCAGCTCGGCCCACCGTGAGTACGTCGCGGAGCTGCGGAACCGGTCGATCTCGCCCGAACTGGTGGCTTCGAACGGCAGGAACGTGACGCGCTCCCGCGGCTCGGCTACCTCACGGCTCACCGCGTTGAGCGAGGCGGCATGGCGCACGCCGAGCACGTTCACGGCCAGCGGGTACTTCTGCAACGCGGGCAGCGGGGGGATGCCGACGATGAACACCTCTTGTGTGTCGCCTCCCGCCGCCTGAAGCAGGTCGAAGATCTCTGTGAGCTGCGCTCGCCAGGTCGTCACCGGGTCGAACCTCAGGGTCTCCATCAGGCCCAGCGACAGCACGACGGCGTCGAACCGGCCGATCGGCTGGCGCGACAGCACGTCGGGAATGATGGCCGCAGTCATCTCCCGGTCGACGACGATGTCCATGTCGACGGCGCGACCGGTAATGCCGGTCACCTGCCTGGCGAGATGCCCGGCGAGGGCGAGATCGTGCGACATCACTCCGAAGCCGATGGAGGCGCCACTGCCGGCGAGGAGGATCTTCACCGGGCTCGTGCCCGAGGTGTGCACGGCGGCGAGACCGGGAGGCTGCGGGATCAGCGCGCGATCCAGGGCCGTCGACGACAGCCACATGCGCACGCCCTGTCGAGCGACACCGTGTACAGCGCGCTTCACCACTGGGACTCCCTGCAGGACCACGGGCGCCCTAGCGCGGGTGCTCCATTCGCACCCCACGAACAGTGTAGGACTGACGATCCCCGCGGCAGGCAGGTCGGATGATTCGGCGCGCGTGTCGCCCGGCTAGTCGACGTTCAATTGCCGAGCTCGTCGATGAGCGGCCGGTCAGACGAGAGGCCCGCCGCGATCGGCTCGACGATCAGCGCAGCCCACGCGCGGTAGACCTCGGTGCTGCGGTAGCCGCCGGTGTCCTCTCCGCGGTCGGGATCGAAGGGAACGAAGGTCACCCGGTCGTGCGACTCGCAGGCCTTCCGCAGGATCGCGTTCAAGCGGCCGGCGTGCCTGTCGGTCAGCCACGCGACGGTTTCCGGCATCGTGGCGACCGATCGCAACCGGGGTACCCCCACGAGAAACGTCTGCAGAACCGGCGCCGCCGGCGAGAGGATGTAGGCGACGAGCTGGTCGATGTCACGTTCCCACCGCCGGATCGACGCGAGGGCGAGAACCTCGTTGATGCCCACCGTCACAACGATGCCGTCGAAGTGGTCGAGATCGACCGATCTCACCGCGTCGAGGGCCGTCTGCGCCGTCATGGCGCCGTCGGCCTCCACGTGCACGTGAGTCGACCTGCCGGTCGTGCGGGTCAACTGACGACCGAGGTGCCCGGCGAGGGAGAGGTCGTGCGAGAGCACCCCGTAGCCGACCGTCACACCGTTGCCGAGGAGGAGGACACGGTCGACGTCGTGCCCCGGTGCGGGGCGCAGGTCGGGCGAGTCGGGCCGCGGCAGATGCGGATCAGACATGTCGGAGGTGCGGAGCCAGAGGCGCACGAGCAGTCGGCCGACGGCGTCGCCGAGGCGGGACGTGACATCCGATCCCCATCGCCGACGTTCCACTTGGTCCCCAACCGTCGTTCTCGAGTGCAGTCTAAGTCGTTTGCCGGCAATGCACGACACCTGACGGTTAACCGCGCGCGCGGGCGCGGCACTCCGGCGGCGGCTAGCCTGAAACCATGTCGTCGCACCCGCCCATTGCCCGCAAGATCCCGACGGAACGCTCGCACCACGGCGATCTGTTCATTGACAACTACGAGTGGATGCGCGACAAGGAGTCCCCCGACGTGCTGACGCACCTCGAGGCCGAGAACTCCTATGCCGACGAGCAGACGCAGGCGCACGCCCCCCTGCGCCAGCGGATCTTCGACGAGATAAAGAATCGCACCCAGGAGACCGACCTGAGCGTTCCCATGCGCGACGGCGACTGGTGGTACTACACCCGCACCGTCGAGGGGCAGCAGTACGGCATCCACTGCCGCGCGCCCATCTCCGACACCGGCGACTGGGCGCCGCCCGCCATCGACGAGATCACCGGCGAGCAGGTCCTGCTCGACGACAACGTCGAGGCAGACGGTCTCGAGTTCTACTCTCTCGGCAGTTTCGACGTCAGCGGCGACGGTTCGACCCTGCTGTTCGCCGTCGACACCGAGGGCGACGAGCGCTACACGTTGCGCCTCCGCGACCTCGCCACCGGCGAGAACCTGTCCGACGAGGTTCCTGGAACATCCGCGGGAGCGACCTTCGACGCCTCGGGACGATTCGTCTTCTACACAACCGTCGACGAGGCCTGGCGGCCCGACACCGTATGGCGGCACGAGGTCGGAACAGTGGCATCCGCCGACGCGCAGGTCTTCCACGAACCCGACGAACGCTACTGGGTCGGCGTCGGGCTGATGCGCAGCCGCCGCTACCTCGAGATCGAGCTGGGTTCCAAGATCACGAGCGAGGCGCACATCCTCGACTCCGACGACCCCACCGGGCAGTTCACGGTGGTGTGGCCCCGCCGCGAGGGCATCGAATACTCGATCGAGCACGCGGTGATCGACGGGGCAGACCGGCTGCTGGTCGTCCACAACGACGGCGCCGTCGACTTCGAGGTGACGGATGTCCCGGCCAACGACCCGAGCGCAGCGGGTCGCACTCTGGTTCCTCACCGTGCGGGCACGCGCATCGAGAGCGTCGACGCCTTCGCGGGGCATCTTGTGCTCGAATACCGCAGGGACGCGCTCCCCCGGGTCGCCGTGTTGCGGCTGGATGCGCCCGAGGCCGGGTTCGCCGAGGTGCCCTTCGCGGAACAGCTCTTCTCCGTCGGGGCAGGCGGCAACCCCGACTGGAACCAGCCGACGGTGCGCCTGCACTACGCGAGCTTCGTGACGCCGTCTACCGTCAACGACTTCGACGTCGTCACCGGTGAGCTTCGCCTGCTCAAACAGCAGGCCGTGCTCGGCGGGTACGACCCCGCGCTGTTCGTGCAACGCCGCGAGTGGGCGGTGGCAGACGACGGCACCCGCATCCCCATCTCCCTCGTGTACCGCGGCGACCTCGTCTCCCCCGGCACCCCCGCAGCTCTCGTGCTCTACGGCTATGGCTCCTACGAGCACAGCATCGACCCGGGCTTCACCATCTCGAGGCTCAGCCTCCTCGACCGCGGGGTGGTGTTCGCGGTGGCGCACGTGCGCGGCGGCGGGGAACTCGGCCGTCACTGGTACGAGCAGGGCAAGATGCTCCTCAAACGCAACACCTTCACCGACTTCGTGACCGCCGCCAGACACCTCACCGACACGGGGGTCACCTCGGCCGACCGGATCGTCGCCGAGGGTGGGAGCGCGGGGGGCCTGCTGATGGGTGCCGTCGCCAACCTCGCGCCGGAGGCCTTCGCGGGCATCCTCGCCGTCGTGCCCTTCGTCGACCCGCTCACAAGCATCCTCGACCCCTCGCTGCCGCTGACGGTGATCGAGTGGGACGAGTGGGGAGATCCGCTGCACGACGCGGAGGTCTACCGTCTGATGAAGTCGTACGCCCCCTACGAGAACGTGCGGGAGGCGACGTATCCGCGCATCCTCGCGGTCACGAGCATCAACGACACCCGGGTGCTCTACGTCGAGCCGGCAAAGTGGGTCGCACGGTTGCGTGAGGTGGGGGCATCCGTGATTCTCAAGACGGAGATGAGCGCCGGCCACGGCGGTGTGAGCGGACGCTACGAGTCATGGCACAAGCGGGCGTTCGAACTCGCCTGGGTGCTCGACGTTCTCGGGTCCGCCCAGAAGCGCCCCTGAGCGCTACTCGTCGTTGGCGCGAAACCGGTTGTCGGGATCGAGCCGGCGCAGCAGTTCGCCCATGATGCGGTCGAGGTCGGCGACGTCGGATGCGGTCAGCGGGGCGATCACGTGCTCGCGGACGGTGTCGACATGGCCGGGCGCCGTCGCGACCACCTTCTGCCATCCCGCCTCGGTGAGGGTCGCGTTCGTCGCTCGTCGGTCTTCCGGACACGGCGCGCGGTCGACGAAGCCGCGCTTCTCGAGGCGGGACACGACGTGCGACAGTCGCGGCAACGTGGAGTTCGTGGCCGAGGCGAGCGAGGTCATACGCAGGGTCCGCTCGGGCGCCTCTGAGAGCATCGCCATCGTGAAGTACTCGAAATGAGTGACTTCGGCGTCTCGCTGCAGCTGCGTGTCGAGCACGCCGGGCAGGATTTCGACGACCGCGACGAACTTCTTCCACGCGCGCAGCTGTTCCGGAGTGAGCCATCGGGTGTCGGTCATCCCGCGAGTTTACCGCATTGGTTGACACTACAACTAAAGGGATCTAGATTTAGTTGTACCAACAACTAAAACCATCTCGAGGAGTCTGCAATGACCAGTGTCACCATCATCGGAGCCGGAAACATGGGCGGCGCCATCGCCGCCGTTCTGATCGCGGGCGGAACCCCCGTGCAGCTGCTCGCGCGCGACGCGTCCGCGGCGGCCGAGGCCAACACGTCGGCAAGCGCCGGAACCGTCGGAGACTCGATCACGGGCGACATCGTGATCCTCGCCCTCCCCTACGGAGCGGTCGCCGAGGTGCTCGCGGCGTACGCCGGGCAGCTCGACGGAAAGACCGTCGTCGACCTCACGAACCCCGTCGACTTCTCCACCTTCGACTCGCTCGTGGTGCCGGCCGACTCGTCCGCCGCCGCCGAGATCCAGGCGGCCGCGCCCGGGGCGCGTGTGCTCAAGGCCTTCAACACAAACTTCGCGGCCACGCTCAGCAGCGGTGCCGTCGGGGGCGAGAAGACGGCAGTTTTGATCGCGGGAGACGACGCGGCGGCGAAGGCCGGGCTTGCCGCGCTGCTGGAAGCGGGCGGCGTCAAGGCGATCGACGCCGGGTCGCTCAAGCGGGCTCGCGAGCTCGAGGCGCTCGGCTTCCTGCAGCTCACCCTCGCCGCCGCCGAGAAGACCTCCTGGACGAGCGGATTCGCGCTCGTGCTGTAAGCCCTTTCCCACACTCCAAATTGCGATAGAAATTCATCGGTTGCCCTCTGTGACCCCATACTTCCCCACTGAGAAGTCTGGGGTTACAGTATTGAAAGGGGGAAGCAATTCGGCGCGTGCCGGAGCGGCCCCTTCCTCGACCACAGCCGGAGGTTCCACCCGCAATGCGACTCCCTCAGCAGTTACTCGCTCTGACCTGTCCGGAGTGCGGAACCGATAACCCGCTCGAAATCGTCTACGGCTTCGCGAGCGCGGAGATGTTCGACTCGGCACTCGCCGGGCTCATCGCGCTCGGTGGATGCACGTTCGACGACGACAGCCCCGCCTACCGCTGCCGACGCAACGGCTGCGAGACCGAGTGGGGCCGCTGGGGCGACTATCCCGACTAGATCGGCCACTCGGCAATGTGCTGTCGCACACCCTCGCCCGGCGCGCCGAGTAAAGCAAGGCCTCGCCTTCACAGGTTCGACAGGGTAGACCTGTAGGTGTCGACCCGCAACGGAGGGGTTGCGTCGGGAGGTAGTGGTTTAGGAATGAGTAACACGCTGGAGTGCATTGGCGATTGGATTTCACGACAGCGTTGGTACGCGGGAAAGGGGCATGTGCCCCGGCTGCGTGAGCTGTCGCGGCAGACGATAGCCAGCGACGACCCCGGCGCGACGGTGTCGATCGTGCTGGTGATGGACGACGAGGGCCACGTTCCCACGCTCTATCAGGTTCCCATCGTGGAACGCTCCGAGATGCAGCCGGCCGAGCGCCCGTTCCTCATCGGACGCAACGACGAGGGCGCCTATCTCTTCGACGGCCCCCACGACCCGGCCTTCCCACGAGCTCTGCTGCGCGTTCTCGCACCGCAGCTCGCCGACGAGGTCACCGTCACCGGCACGAGGGTTCTCTCGGCCGAGCAGTCGAACACCTCGATCATCTACGACCTCGACGGGGTCCCCTCGGTCATTTGCAAGGTCTTCCGCACACTCCACCACGGCGACAACCCCGACGTGACCCTGCCCGCCGCGTTGAGCCTGGCGGGATCCACCGCGGTGCCCCGCTACGTCGGGCAGCTGCGCAGCGAATGGGACGACGTCGGACGGCCCGGCGGGCGCGCTGCCGGCCACCTCGCGTTCGCGCAGGAATTCCTCACGGACGCCGACGACGGCTGGAAGGTCGCGCTGCGCTTCGCCGCGGCCGGCGACGATTTCACCGAACTCGCCCGAGCGCTCGGCGAACAGACCGCCCGGGTGCACTCGACTCTCGCCCAGGTGATGCCGACGAGTGACGCGTCTGACGACGACGTGTCGGACTTCGCCGCCTCGTGGACCTCGCGACTCGCTCTCGCCACGCGCGAGATCCCCGCCCTGTTCGAGCACCGGGAGGCCATCGCCGAGATCTACTCCAAGGCCCGGTCTGGAGACTGGCCCCGCCTGCAGCGCATCCACGGCGACTTCCACCTCGGGCAGGCGCTGCTGGTCCCCGAGCGTGGCTGGGTGCTCGTCGACTTCGAGGGCGAGCCCCTGCGGCCCATGGACGAGCGCGACCGTCCCGACGTTCCGCTCCGGGATGTCGCGGGCATGCTGCGCTCGTTCGACTACGCAGCGGGCTCGACGCCCGGCGTGTCGAGTGAGTGGTCCGCATCCGCCCGCGAGGCGTTCCTCGACGGCTACGTCGCGACCTCGGGAGCCGACCTCGAGGCCTTCCTCCCGCTGTTGAACGCCTTCGAACTCGACAAAGCGGTCTACGAGGCGGTCTACGAGGCGCGCAATCGTCCGGGATGGCTCGCGATCCCCCTGCGCGGGATCGACCAGCTCGTGGCGAGGCGGCTCGACGCCAGCACCGCTTCCTAGCCGCGCACGAGGTACAGTGGCGCTGAGATGTCATTCACCCGTCGCACCTTCCTCATCGGAGCGGGGACCGGCGTGTCGATGCTCGTTCTGACGGCGTGCACCACCGACGCGACGCCGAACCCCACGCCGACTCCCACCCGCACGACCGGCGGGATCGTCCCCGCGCCGGCGGCGATGCGCCGCAGCGCGTGGGGAGACGACACGTTCGCCCGCGGATCGGTGAGCTACATGGCGGTCGGCTCGACGCTCGATCACCGTGAGGCGCTCGGAGCATCGCTCGTCGACCGGGTCTTCTTCGCGGGAGAGGCCACCTCGGTCACCAATCCCGGCACCGTGCTCGGCGCGCAGCTCAGTGGAAACCGGGTGGCCGACGACGTGTCGGCGGTGAGCGACGACTCCGAACGGATCGCCATCGTCGGCGCGGGTGCGGCCGGAGCCGAGGCGGCCAGAGTGCTCGCACTGCGCGGTCACGATGTCGTGGTGATCGAGGCCCGCAAGCGCGTCGGAGGCCGCATCGACACCGTTTCCTCGAACGACTGGCCGTTTCCCGTGGAGCTGGGCGCGTGGCGGCTCTCCCCCGTCACCGACGCCGACCTGCTCGCCACGCTCGACCGCCTCGAGGTCTCCACCGTCTCGCTCGACCAGGCCCCCGAGATCTTCCGCTCGCTGACGGGAGAAGCCGATGCCGACCCTGTGAGCGCCTCCGCGATGTCGACCGCGCTCGACTGGGCCCAGAGCCAGCCGCGTGATCAGAGCCTCGACGAGTCGCTCGATGGGTCGGGGGCCGCGCAGACCGCCGCCGACTTCTCGACCGGCGAGATCGAGGGCAGCGAGCTGCTGCTGCAGCACCTCGCGTCGCTCGCGAGCATCTACGGCGCCGACGGAGCCGACCTCTCCAGCTGGTTTACGCTCGACGACACCCAGCCCTCGACGCTCGTGACGGGCGGGATGGCCCGCGTCGTCGACGAGTCGCTCGAGGGTGTCGAGACCTTCCTGTCCACCACGGTGGTCGGAATCTCCTACAACGAGAACCGGGTGAGCCTCAGGCTCGGCACGGGCGAATCGCTGTCGGTAGACAGGGCGATCGTCACGGTCCCCCTCGGTGTTCTGCAGCACGACGGCATCGACTTCGATCCCCTGCTCCCGTTCTCACACCGCACGGCCATCGCATCGCTCGGCATGGGCACCGTCGACACGGTCTGGATGCGGTTCGACGAACAGTTCTGGACGACCGACGCGGTTCTCTGGAACCTCGTCGGCACCGACGACGTCGTCACGACCTGGTTCAACCTCGAGCCGCTCACCGGCGAACCGGTGCTCGTGGGAGTCGTGGGCGGCGACGCTGCGACCCGGTTCGAGCTGTTGACCGACGACGAGCTCACAGCAGCACTTCGGAAGACACTGGCACCCTTCGCCAGCTGACCCTCCCGCCGAGAGGCGCGAACCGGGTGAGGGCTATGACCCCCGTGCCGACGACCATAAACGTCGTTAGGGCGATGGTCGAGTAGAGCACGAACTCGACGGGGTCCCGCACCTGGTCTGGATCGAGGAAGAAGTAGGGGTACCAGCCGACGACGGCGCCGCGGACGAGTGTGATGACGCCCCAGACCACCGGGTATCCGATCACCACGAAGAGCATCCGCCACTGTGCGCGGCCCCGTCCGGTCGCGAAGACCCACTCGAGCAGGGCGAAGGCGGGCAGCCAGAAGTGCAGAACCTGGTCTGACCACGGAACCTCGAGGGTGAAGCCGCGCGCTCCCGCCTGTTGCACGAGGATCGCGAAGACGATCCCGGCGACGAGAATCCAGGTGAGCACCAGCGCGTGCAGGTTGGTCAGCCACGGCGGGTCGGCGCCCGACCGCAGAGCGACGATCGCGCCGACCACGCACACGACCATAAACGCGATGTTGCTCTGCATCGTGAGGTAGGCGAAGAAGTTCCCTGCCGTGAACGTCGCCGATCCGAGACCCCAGATGAAGCGAGAGACGAGCGCCACGAGGCCGACCAGCGCGAACGCGAATCGAGCGCCGGCGACGGCGACTCGAACATTCACGCGGCAGCCTTCACGCGCCCAATTCTACGAATGACTCGACCCCCGAATCGTCACCACCGTGCTGAGTGCGCCGAGACGGCGCTCAAACGATGAATATATCGCGGATGGCGCGGTGCGGGGCCGTCTCCCGGCGACCCGCGGGCGGAGTTCGGGGGCCCTATCGCACCCGGGTGATCGCGGGCGGGCGCCAGTCGCCAGAGAGCATCCGCTCATTCGGCCGGTAGACCCGCAGAAAGATGTTGAACGGGCCGACCGGCGCGGGCAGCCAGTTCGGCTCGCGCACGGCCCCCGGCGAGTCGTGCTGGATCCAGATGTCGATCGAGCCGTCGTCGTTCGCCGTGAGGGCGTCGCGGTCGCCGATCGCGTAGCGCGAGATGGGGTTCGCGATGAAGAACTGCTGTGTGTCGTACATGGTCAGCGACCAGAATGCGTCGGCGGGCGGCGTCTCGCCCGCCGCGAACCGCACGCGGTAGTCGTGGGCGCCGGTGAGCGGCCGGCCCTCGCCATCGACGGTCGCGTGGGGGTAGAGGGCGTCGGAGTCGAGGTTGGCGCCGAGGCCGACGAGCGCGATCAGCGCCCGCATGCCGTAGCTGGTGCCGTAGTTGCCGAGACCGCGCAGCTGCTGCCATCCCTCGGGCGTGAGCGAGATCGGCTGCTTCGCCGACTTCACCAGCATCTCGAGGCCGTGCCGCGCGCCCGCCTCGATGTCGGAGACCAGCTCGGCGGGCGGAGTGTACGACCCCGGAGACAACCCGATCGACTCAAAGGCCGCCATCACGGGCGCGTCGGCCTCGGCGGGCGGATTCGTCGTCATCAGCTCGGCCAGTCGGGTGAAGAAGGTCGCGGAGTCCATCTCGGAGACCTGGGTCACGGGCGGTGTGTCGAGGTCGACTCCCGGCTCGACGGCCACGGCCCCGGGCGGCCGGTAGTCGGTGCCCCAGGCCGAGAGCGGCGTGATCGACAGCCCGTTCTGAAACTCGTGAACCGCCGCGAAGTCGGCTGGGCCGTTCGTCTGGGTGCGACCGATGATCCACACCATCGACGTGGGAGCGTCGATGGTGTGGAGTCCCTCTGGCACGTCGCCCGACCAGCCAGGCCCGACGATCGCGAAACTCCCACGGTCGTTGCCCGTCGTCCTGGTGCCCGGCGACGCGAAGACATTGGTCCAGGCCGACAGCATCGGCATCAGGTAGTAGCGGCCGTCGCTCTGCGGAGTGGTGAGCACAACAGGTTCCGCCGTCAGGTCGAGCCAGGCGCTCGAGTACAGCGTGTCGGCGTTCGGGCTCACCACGTCGCGGAAATCGGCGTCGGGAAACTCGCGGAGATGCCCGAACTGGTTGACCGGAGCCTGTTTGCCCGAGGGGCGTGCGGTGTTCGTGAGAACAGCACGCGTGACATCCATCAGCACGAGTGGGAACCCGAATATAAAGGCGTTCGCCGCCGTTTCGGATGTGTCACTCTGAGCCAGGCCCGTCATGCTGCCATCAACCCACCGGGCGAACCCCCGGGCACCACCCCAATCGGGTGAGTGGGTCTACTTCTTGCCCTCGCGGGCGTCGCGGGCCTCGCGGTTTCGGGCGTCGCTCTCGGCACGCTCGGCGATGCGCTCCTGCTTGGCCGCCCATTCGCGGCGCTCGATGTCGCGCTGCTTGAGGCGCGCGTTCTCCTCGCGAACGTCTGCCTGCGTGCGTCGCTCGGTCACGAGCCAGCGCGGCGGGGCGGCGAGCAGTTCCTGGATCTGCGCTGTCGTGAGCGCTTCCTCGACTCCGCCACGGGCGAGGCCGGCGTTGGAGATGCCGAGCTTGCCCGCGACGATCGGGCGGGGGTGCGGACCGTTCAGGCGCAGCTGCACGATCCACTCCGGCGGGTTGGCGAGGAGCTCGTTCAACTCGGTGCGGGTGATCTCGTTCTTCTGGAACTCTTCGGGCGCGGCCGGCAGGTAGATGCCGAGCTTCTGCGCGGCCGTCGACGGCTTCATGGACTGCGGGGAACGCTCGGTACTCATCCCTAGAGCGTAGCCTGAGCATGGCGCTTCTCGATCTGGCGGTGCCCCGCCGCAACAAACGAAGGGATCTCGTGACTCTCAGCCTCGCCTTCGTGCCCGGTGTCACCCTCACCAAGTGGACCAGACTCTGGGAGGAACGCCGCCCCGACGTCGGGCTCGGCTTTGTGGCCACGACCGAGGCGACGCAGGTCGACTCCCTCCTCGACGGCACCGCCGACGTCGCCTTCGTGCGCCTGCCGCTGCCGCAATCCTCGCTCGCCGAGCTCAGCGTGATCCGCCTCTACAGCGAGGTCGCCGTCGCCGTACTGCCCGAAGACCACCCGCTGGCCGACCAGGACTCGGTGACGCTCGACGATCTCGCCGACATCACGCTGCACGACAACCAGGGCAGCCTCCGCGATGCTGTGGAACTCATTGCCGCCGGAGTCGGCGCACTCGTGGTGCCGCACGCGCTCGCCCGGCAGAACTCCCGCAAAGACGTCGTCTCCCGCGACGTGACCGACGCCGACGAGACCTGGATCGCCGTGGCCTGGGTCACCGAGAGCGAGACGGCCGACATCGAGGAGTTCGTCGGCATCGTGCGGGGCCGCTCGGCCAACAGCTCGCGCGGCGGCTCGATCGCGCCCGCGAAAGAGAAGATCGACCCCGACCTGCAGATCGCCAAGGAGAAGCCGGAACGCAAGGCCCCGGTGAAGCCGCGGGGCAAGTACGTGCACCGTTCGACCGCCCGGCCCCAGGGCAAGCGTCGCCGTCAGGGCCGCTAGCGTGCGGCCCCTCGCGCTCGAGAGGCTGAGACCCGCGGATGTCGAGCAGCTCACGGCGTTCCTGACCGTCGCCGATCTCACGCTCAGCGGGCTCGACGACCCGAACGTGCGCCTCTGGCTGCTGCGTGGCACCTCCGGCGAGATCATCGGCAGCACCGGCTACGAGCTCTCGAACGGTGGAGCCGACGCGATCGTGCGCAGCGTCGCGGTCTCGCCCCGTGCTCGCGGCGGCGGCATAGGCACCCGGCTCGCGACGCACGCCATCGACGCCGCCCGTTCCGAGGGCGTCGCGCGCGCCTGGCTGTTCAGCCGCAGGTCAGGTGCGTTCTGGCAGGGACTCGGCTTCGAGCCCGCGAATCGCGACGAGCTCGCCGACGCCCTGACCGACACGCACCAGGTGCGGCTCTTCCGCGAGTCGGGGCAGCTCGCGACCGAGGTCGCCTGGAGCCGCGCGCTCTAGAACTCGCCGATGCCCATCCCGACGATCACAACGCCGAGAAAGAGCAGCGCGGTGGCGGTGATCGTCCCCACATTGCGCAGCAGCCACTCCCGCGTCTCCTCGAGAGTCGAGGTCACGCGCTGCCTGCCGCTGAAGAACGCCACGATCGGAGCCGCGATCGTGCTCGCGGCGATCACGGTGAAGATCGCCGTCGCGAGAACGGCCGGCAGCACCTCGAGCCCGGCCGAGCCGATCACAACGCCCGCGGCAAGCGAGATGATCAGGTTCTTCGGACGAAACGCCGAGTAGACGAAGCCGATCGCGAGCCCGCGCCACAGGGTCAGGGAGTCGATCGCCTTCACCCATCGCGGAACCGGTGCGTGCTCCCCCGCCTTGGGGCGGCGCAGCCACTGCAGCACGGCGAGAACTATCAGGAGCACCCCGAGCACGATCTCGACGCCGCCGACCGTGTACATCGGCGTCTGCGGCCGCGACTTCGGCAGCAGCGCCGAGAGCAGCGCGAAGACGGTCGTCATGATCGCGATCCCGCCCACCCAGCCGATCAGAAAGCCGACGCTGGTGCCCTTCGCCCGGGGCGAGAGCAGCATGATGATCGTCGCGACGACCGGGGTGGGGCTGATCGCGATGCCGAGAGCCAGCGGAAGCATCTCGCCGATTACGGGCCCCATCCATCTCTCCCTCGATGCCGGACTGCAGATTCCCGCAACGTGATGACGTCAGACTGCCCGCGGTGCCGCTCGCGAGCCTCACCCGCGAGAGGCGAGGTGAGGCGGCATCGGCTCGGCCATCGTGGTGGCACAGTCCACGCGCAGGCGAGAGAGGTACGACAATGAACATCTGGAACGACTTGTGGTCGATCATCTGGTTCTTCTTCTGGAGCTTCGTCTTCATCGCCTACCTCATGGCGTTGTTCTCGATCATCTCCGATATCTTCCGCGACAGGGAGCTCAACGGGTGGCTGAAAGCGGTGTGGATCATCTTCCTGGTCTTCCTGCCGTTCCTCACTGCCCTGGTCTACGTGATCGCGCGCGGACGCGGGATGGCAGAGCGCAGTCAGAAAGACGTGCGGCAGGCGCAGGAGGCCACCGACACCTACATCCGGTCGGTCGCGGCCTCCAGCCCGGCCGACGAGATCGCGAAGGCGAAATCGCTGTACGACGCGGGCACGATCAACGCGGAGGAGTTCGCGCATCTCAAGTCGCGGGCACTCGGCACCGCCCGCGTGTAGCCGCCGACCGGTGAGGCGGAGGGCGCATCCGGTGCTGCACTGATCCGGCCTAGTCTGGAACGGTGAACCCACCAGGCCGCTCACGCGCCCGACGCCTCGCCGACCTCGGCCTCGCCCCGGCGCGCTACGCGCGGGTGCTGCAGGCCTCCGACCGCACCCCGCTGCTCCAGGTCATCAAGACGGCGGCGGCCGCGAGCCTCGCCTGGCTGGTCTGCATTCTCCTCCTGCCGGGGCATCTGCCGATCTTCGGCACGATCGCCGCGATCCTCGTGGTGCAGCCGAGCATCAACCAGTCATTCTCGAAGGCCCTCGAGCGCACCGTCGGTGTGATCGCCGGTGTCATCATCGCCTCCCTGGGACTCGCCCTCTTCGAGGTCACGAGCTGGCTCATCCTCGTCTCGATCCTCGTCTCGTTGCTCGTGGGCTGGGCGTTCCGGCTCAGTCAGGCGACGACGGCCCAGATTCCGATCAGCGCGTTGCTCGTGCTCACCATCGGCGCGCAGACCTCCGGGTACGCGCTCGAGCGCATCCTCGAGACCATGATCGGTGCGGCGATCGCGGTGGTCGTCAACGTCATCGTGGTCCCGCCGGTCAGGCTGGGCCCCGCGCAAGACGCCATCGCCCGGCTCGGCGCCGAGGTCGCGAACTCGCTCGACGACCTGGCGAGACTCATCGAGAAGCCGTCCACGGCCGAGGAGCGCACCGCGGCCCTCGTCTCCGCCCGGCTGCTACGGCCGATGCAGCTCAAGGCCGGAGCCGCCATCACGAGCGCCGAAGAGAGTCTGCGGTTCAACCCGCGGCGTAGCGCCCACCGCACGTCGCTCGCCCGCGACAGCGAGCTGCTCGAGACGCTGCAGGTGCTGGTGCTGCGGGTGCCCGGAATGCTCCGCGCCCTCGACGACCGGTACGACGAGACCATCCACACCGAACGCACCGCCGCCGGGCTCGCGTCGGAGGTGTCGCGCGCCGCCCACGACCTCCGGATCGTGCTGAGGGGTGCCGACGCCTCCTCCGACGACAGAGCGCCGACCACGGCGGAGATCCCCGCGCTCACCGAGCCGTTCACGGTTCTCGCACCGAGCGCCGCCCATTGGATCCTCATCGGCTCGCTGCTCGAAGACCTGCGCCGGGTGCGCGAGGTGATCGTCGAGGCCGGGGAGCACCGCGCGGCGTCGTGAACCCGGCGTGGGAGAATGACGTGTGACTTCGACCCCGGTTTCCGCCTCTGCCCCCGTTGCCGCCTCGATCGGCCTGCTCTTCGACGTCGACGGGCCCATCGCCAGCCCCGTCACCCGCCGCATCGCGATCCCGAGCATCATCGACGACCTCGTGCTGCTCGCCGCTGCCGGCGTTCCGATCTCGTTCATCACCGGGCGCTCCGACGCGTTCATCCGCGACGAGGTCATCACCCCGCTCCTCGCGGCCGGCCTCGGCGAGGCGCTCGCCGACCCGCAGAACCGCATGTTCGCCGTCTTCGAGAAGGGCGCGGCGTGGACGCCGGTCACCGCAGGCGGTCTCGGCGACGTCGTGGTCGATGACAGCGTCGCGCTGCCCGACGTCGTCGTCGACGAGGTGCGTGAGCTCGTGGCATCCGAATTCTCCGACACCATGTTCTTCGACGAGACGAAGCGCGCGATGATCTCGGTGGAGCAGCGCACCGACGTGGCCCACGCCGACTACGTCGAGTCGCAGAAGCTCTTCAACGAGGCCGCCTACGCCGTAGTGGCCCGTCATGGACTCGGGGTGCGCTTCGGCGACCGCGAGACACCGGATGCCTCGGGGCTCGTGCCATTCCGTCTCGACCCCACCATCATCTCGACCGACATCGAATCGGTGCAGCTCGACAAGGACCGCGGCGCCGAACGCGCGCTCGAGTACTTCGCCTCGAGCGGGCCGCTCCCCCGGCTCTGGCGCTCCGTCGGCGACTCCCGCAGCGACTACCTCATGGCCGACCACCTGCACTCAGCGGGCTACGACGTGGCCCATGTCGACGTGCGCCCCTCCGACGGCATTCTCGAGCGGCCGTACGACGTCATCGTCGAGGGCGAGCTGATCCACGACGAGGCCGGGGCGGCGTTCCTCGCGCACTGGGTGACGAAGCTGGGACTGCGCTAGCCGCACCCCCGTCGCCCCACTTCTATGCCGCTCCGTCCCGCGGCCGAATCGGCACCTCGACTCCGGCGTGAATCGTTCCAGTTGCCACGAATCGACAGTCTGCGCGAAGAATCGGGTCGATTCGTGACCCCTCGCGAGGCGGGCGGGCGTGGGCTATCGGGCTGGGTCACCGCGAGACGGGCGCGGGCGACCCCTTTCGCGCGGCCGGCGGCGGCGCGAAGATGGGCGCATGGCCGATGAACCGGTGCCGCCCGGCGTGCGGGCGCAACTCCTCGCGACGGAGCACTGGGGGCTCCTCGCCTCCCGCAGCACCGCGCAGGGCGAGGTGCTGACCCGCATCAGCATGTTCCTCACCCTCGTCTCCGCCTCGCTCGTGAGTCTCGCGCTCGTCGGCCAGGCCACCGACTTCTCCGACCCGTTCGCCGTCTTCGCGATCGCCGTGCTCGGGATCGCCGTGCTCGTGGGCTTTCTCACGCAGATCCGGGTCTTCAACGTGGGCATGGAAGACCTCATGTACGTGCTCGCGATGAACCGGCTGCGCGGCGCCTACGTCGAGATGGATCCGTCGATCGCCCGCTATCTGATGGCGGCTCCGTACGACGATCGGGCGGGGGCCGAACGCACCTACTATTTTCTGGGCCGCCGCACCGATTTCAGCCAGGTGGCCGGCAGCAGCATGATCTTCATCGCCGCGGTCAACTCCGCGTTGGCCGGCCTGCTCATCGCGTCCGTCGTTGCCGCGTTCTCGCTGCCGTTCGCCGTGGCGGCGGTTGTGGGTGTGCTGGGCGGGCTCGCCTATTTCGGGGTCACCATCGCCACCGGAGGCCGGCGGTTCTACGAGCTCTGGAGCGCCTACCGGCCTCAATTCCCCACTCCGCAGGCGGCGTCTGACGAACCGCGGGAGTAGGCGAAACCGACACGCGCGGGCTGCATCCGACACGCCGCGAGAATGTCGGTGGCAATTGACATATTCGAACGTATGTTCGAACATAAAGAGATGCCAGCGGCAGCGTCTTTCCTCTCCCCAGCCGTCCCGGCGAGCCATCCGGCCGTTGGTGAATACCCCACGCGCCTGAGAGATCTGCACGCTGCTGCTGGCCCAGACTCTGCGGTTTCGAATGCTGCCGATGCCGTTCCCGACGGCAAGGCCCAGAAGGTTCTCGAACTGCAGTCGCGCATCCGTTCGATGCAGTCGACGAAGCTCGATACCCGCAGCCTGCCCACCCATCCCGCCATCGCCCGTCTACTGCCCGGCGGCGGCCTGCAGCAGGGCTCGGTCTACTCGGTCGCGGGTTCGGCCACGCTGCTGATGGCGCTGCTCGCCGGCCCGAGCGCCGCCGGCTCGTGGTGCGGCGTCGTCGGTGTGCCCGAGTTCGGCATCGAGGCCGCGGCGCGCTTCGGCATCGACCTCGAACGCCTCGTGCTCGTGCCGCGTCCCGGCGACCAATGGCTCGGGGTCACCTCGGCGATCGCCGACGTGATGGGCGTCGTGGTGACCCGGCCGCCCAAGCGGGCGAGCGACGGGAGCGTGGCGCGTCTCTCGGCCCGGCTGCGTCAGCGCGGGTCGACCCTCATCGTGCTGGGCACCTGGCCGCAGAGCGACGCCGTGCTCAGCCTGTCACGCAGCGACTGGAGCGGAATCGGCAACGGACACGGCTACCTCGAGGCGCGGCAGGCCACCGTCACGGTCACGGCCGCGGGCGGCCGACCACGCAGCGCCCGCCTGTGGCTGCCCGACCAGGCCGAGCAGTTTCGCGAAGTCACGCCGCTCTATTCACGCGCTGCCGATCCGCGCGAGACCCGCACCCCGGTCGAGACGCACGAACGACGGGCGGCGACGGGATGACCACGGCCACCCGCACGATGGTGCTCTGGAGTCCCGACTGGCCGATCACGGCGGCGACCCGCGACCTGGGCCTCGCACCCGGCGCGCCGATCGCGATGATCGAGGCGGGCGTCGTCTTCGCCTGCTCCCCCGCCGCCCGGCTCGACGGTGTGCGGCGCGGCCTGCGAGTGCGCGAGGCGCAGGCGCGCTGCACGACCCTCATCGTGCTGCCGCACCGTCCCGAGGTCGACAACCGTGTGTTCGAGCCCGTCGTCACCGAGATCGAACGGATGATGCCGGGAGTGCAGCTTCTGCGCCCCGGGAGCCTCGCGATCCGGGCGCGTGGTCCCGCCCGCTACTACGGCGGCGAGAAGCCGGCCGCCCTCTCGCTCATCGGAGTGCTCGACGACCTCGGCATCGCCGGCACGCGCGTGGGCATCGCCGACGGGCCGTTCACGGCAGAACAGGCGGCACGCAGCACCCGTGGCGACTCGCGCAGTGGCTCCGTCCGCGTGGTCGCAGAGGGCGCATCCGCTCAGTTCCTCGCCCCACTGCCGCTCGCGATCCTCGACGAGCCGGGCATCGCCGTGCTGCTGCAGCGGCTCGGCATCCGCACGCTCGCCGCGTTCGCCGCCCTCGACGACACCGACGTGCGCGAGCGGTTCGGAGCCCCGGGAGCCCGGGCGCACGCCCTCGCCCGGGGGCTCGACGCGCGCCTCGTCTCTCCGCGGGTGCCGCCGCGTCAGCTCGAGCAGTCGGTGGCGTTCGAGCCGGCACTCGACCGCATCGACCAGGTGAGCTTCGGTGTGCTCGGCATCGCCGAGGCGTTCATCACGGGGCTCATCGCCGCGAAGCTCGTCTGCACGGCCATCCGCATCGACATCGACTCCGATTCCGCCGAGGTCTCCGGGCGCAGCTGGCTGCACCCGCGCTCCTTCACCGCGAGCGAGATCGTCGACCGCGTGCGTTGGCAGCTGCAGGGCGGCGCGGCCGAGACCGGGCTCAGCTCGGGGGTCGTGCGGGTCACCGTGACGCCCGAGAGCGTCGACTCCGTGGGCAACCACGAAGAGGGACTCTGGGGCTCGGGGCCCGACGAACGCATCCACCACGGGCTCTCGCGGGTGCAGGGCATGCTCGGTCACGAAGAAGTGCTCACCGCCGTCGTGGGCGGCGGCCGCACCCTCGCCGACCGGGCGACGCTCGTGGCCTGGGGCGACCGCCCGCCGGCCGTCGCTGTGCGCCCCTGGCCGGGGCAGCTGCCACAACCGGCGCCCGCCACGGTGTTTCCCACCGGGCATCCGGTGCACGTGTTCTCGGCCGACGGCCGCGGGGTGAGCGTCGACGAGCGCGGTGTGCTCTCCGCGGCACCCGTCGAGTTCAGCGCCGGCGCCGGCGGTGCGCTGCGCCCGGTCACCGCGTGGGCCGGCCCGTGGATCGTCGACGAACGCTGGTGGGACGCGGCGACCAGCCGGCGGGTGAGCCGCTTCCAGATCGTCGACGGCGACGGCGTCGCCTGGCTGCTCGTGTTCGCGGGGCGTGGCGCCGAGGCGCAGTGGGCAGCCGAAGCGCGGTACGACTGATGGGCTGGAACAACCCGCCGATCCCCTGGTCGGAGTTCGAGCGCAAGCTGTCAGACGCCTCCCGCCCGACGACCACACCCGTGGGCGCCGACGGCGGCGACAGCCCGGCGTGGTCGACGCTGCGGCACGCCTACCGCGCGCCCGAGCAGCAGCGCGCCGGCGACGCGGGCCTTGTGCCCTACGCCGAGCTGCACGCCCACTCCAACTTCAGCTTTCTCGACGGCGCATCGTCGCCCGAGAACCTCGTAGAAGAGGCCAACCGCCTCGGGCTGCACGCGCTCGCGCTCACCGACCACGACGGCCTCTACGGAATCGTGCGCATGGCAGAGGCCGCAGCAGCCCAGCAGGGCGACAACCCCACCGCCACGATCTTCGGCGCCGAGCTCTCCCTCGGTCTGCGCACCCCCCAGAACGGCATCGCCGACCCGGAGGGCAGCCACCTCGTGGTGCTCGCGCGGCAGAAGAACGGCTACCACCGCCTCGCCGGCGCCATCACGGGCGCCCAGCTGCTCGGCGACGAGAAGGGGCGCCCGCTCTACTCGCTCGACGAGCTCTCAGAACGTGCTGCGGGCGAGTGGACGATCCTCACCGGATGCCGCAAGGGAACGGTGCGCCGCGCGCTCACCGCCGCGGGCGTGAACCGCCTCGACCGTGAATGCGACGCGGCAGCAGAGGTCGACCGGCTCGTCGCCCTGTTCGGCCGCGACTCCGTGCTCGTGGAGCTCTTCGACCAGGGCGACCCGCTCGACAGCACCCACAACGACGCTCTCGCCGCGATCGCCGCCGACCGGGGGCTCGGTGTCGTGGCAACGGGCAACGTGCACTTCGCGACTCCCAAGCAGCACCACCTCGCCACCGCGATCGCCGCGGTGCGTGCGCGCCGCAGCCTCGACGAGATCGACGGCTGGCTGCCCGCGTCCGGGGCGGCGCACCTGCGCTCCGGAGCCGAGATGGCTGCGCGGTTCGCCCGCTACCCGGGAGCCGTCGAGCGCACGGTCGAGGTCGCCGACGACCTGAGCTTCGAACTGCGCCGCGCGAAGCCCGGGCTGCCGAGGCAAGACGTGCCCGAGGGGCACACGCCGATGAGCTGGCTGCGCGAGCTCGTCTGGCAGGGTGTCGAGAAGAGACACCTCGACCTCACGGCGGCGAACACCGCGCGCATCGAACGCGAGCTCGCGGTGATAGAGGAGAAAGACTTCCCCGGCTACTTCCTGATCGTGCACGACATCGTCGCGTTCGCCCGCGGCCGCGGCATCCTGTGCCAGGGTCGCGGCTCGGCGGCCAACTCTGCCGTCTGCTACCTGTTGATGATCACCGCCGTCGACCCGATCTTCTACGACCTGCCGTTCGAGCGCTTCCTCTCCAGCATGCGCGACGAGGAGCCCGACATCGACGTCGACTTCGACTCCGACCGGCGCGAAGAGGTGATCCAGTACGTGTATACGAAGTACGGCAGGCTGAACGCGGCGCAGGTGGCGAACGTCATCCAGTACCGGCCCAAGTTCGCCGTGCGCGACATGGCCAAGGCGCTCGGGCACTCACCCGGCCAGCAAGACGCCTGGTCGAAGCAGGTCGAGCGTCACGGTGCCCTGCTCGAGAGCACGGAGCACGACATCCCCGCGGCGGTCGTCGACCTGGCGCTCGAGGTGATGAAGTTTCCGCGGCACATGGGCATCCACTCCGGCGGCATGGTGCTCACCGACCGTCCGGTGGGCGAGGTCGTGCCGATCGAACGCGGGCGCATGACCGGCCGAACCGTCGTGCAGTGGGACAAAGAAGACTGCGCCTGGATGGGCCTCGTGAAGTTCGACCTGCTCGGGCTCGGTATGCTCTCGGCGCTGCAGCACGGTTTCGACATCGTGCGCGAGTCGGTCGGCGACGAGATCGGACTCGACGAGATTCCCAAAGAGGAGGCCGGCGTCTACGACATGCTCTGCCGGGCCGACGCGATCGGGGTGTTCCAGGTGGAGTCGCGCGCGCAGATGGGGCTGCTCCCCCGGCTGCAGCCGCGCCGGTTCTACGACCTCGTGGTCGAGATCGCACTCGTGCGGCCCGGCCCGATCCAAGGCGGGGCCGTGCACCCGTTCGTGCGCCGCAAGCTCGGAACCGAGAAGATCACCTATCTGCACCCCAAGCTCGAGGAGCCGCTCGAACGCACCCTGGGCGTGCCCGTCTTCCAAGAGCAGCTGATGCAGGTCGCGATGGCGGTGGGCGGATGCACCGGCGAAGACGCCGATCTGCTGCGTCGAGCCATGGGTTCCAAACGGGGCATCGAGCGCATCGACTCGCTGCGGGGCAAGCTCTACGCCGGCATGGCAGGCAACGGCATCACCGGCGACGTCGCCGACGAGATCTACTCCAAGATCCAGGCCTTCGCGAGCTTCGGTTTCGCAGAGAGCCACTCGCTGAGCTTCGCACTGCTCGTCTACGCGAGTGCGTGGATGAAGCTGCACTACCCGGCGGCGTTCCTCGCCTCGCTGTTGCGCGCCCAGCCGATGGGCTTCTACTCGCCACAGAGCCTCGTGGCCGACGCCAGACGGCACGGGGTTCAGGTGTTGCGTCCCGACATCCTGAGATCCGGAGTGGCGGCGGGACTGGAGACGCTCGAACCCGAGCACGCCGAGCCGCCCACGGACGCCGAGCCGCCCACGGACGCCGAGCCGCCCACGGACGCCGAGCCGCCCACGGACGCTGAGCCTGTCGAAGCGCCCGACACCGCCCGCTGCCTCCACCGCAGCCAGCCTCCGGTGCCGCTCTTCGACCGCAGCATCCCGCTCGACTACGACGCGCACCGTCGCGACGCCGGCTTCGCCGTGCGGCTGGGCCTCGACGAGGTGAAGGGCATCGGCACACCGCTCGCCGAACGCATCGTCGCCGAACGTGAACGAGGCGGCGCCTATTCGACCATGGCCGACCTCGTGCGGCGGGTCGGCGTCACCACCGCGCAGCTCGAGTTGCTCTCGGCGGCCGGCGCCTTCGACTCGCTCGGCCTCACCCAGCGCGAAGCGCTGTGGAGCGCGGGCAGCGCCGCGCAAGACCGTGCCGAGTTTCTGCCCGGGTCGATCGTCACGGTGCAGCCGCCGCTGTTCTCGATGCCCACGGAGGCGGAACAGCTCAGCTCCGACCTGTGGGCTACCGGCATCTCGACGACCGACCACCCGATCCGTCACGTACGGCACCTCCTCGACCACCGCGGTGTGCTCTCCGCGGCGGCACTGCAGACGGCAGAGACGGGGCGGCGCATCGAGGTGGGCGGGGTCGTCACACACCGGCAGCGTCCGGCCACGGCGAGCGGTATCACCTTCGTCAATCTCGAAGACGAGACCGGTCTCGTCAACGTGATCTGCTCCGTCGGCGTCTGGAACCGCTACCGGCGTGTCGCGCGCGATGCCTCGGCGATGATCGTGCGCGGCATCCTCGAGCGCTCCCCCGAGGGGGTCACCAACCTTGTGGCAGACCGGATAGAGGCCCTCGGATTGGCACAGCAGACCAGTTCCCGCGACTTCCGCTAGGAGATAAGAAAATATTTTCTTATCGAGTTTTGCCCGTTTTCCCCCAATCGCCCCAAGAACTCATATAACCTAGGCGGGAACTGGCAGGCTCACTCGAGCTTGTCGGCAAGGTTCCGACAATCGGAGCCAAGAAGAACGCTCCTGGAGGAGTTTTACATGGCAATTGGCACCGTAAAGTGGTTTAACGCAGAAAAAGGCTTCGGCTTCATTGCTCCCGAGGATGGTAGCCCGGACGTTTTCGCCCACTACTCAGCAATCGCGAGCGGCGGCTACAAGTCCCTCGATGAGAACCAGAAGGTTGAGTTCGACATCACCCAGGGACCCAAGGGTCCCCAGGCGGAGAACATCCGCTCCCTCTAGTCTTTGCAGTAAAGAAGCACAGGCAAGATAGCAGTACCAGCCTAAAAAGCAGTTCTAACAGAACAGCTCGAGAGAACGGCCCCGGTCCTATACCGGGGCCGTTCTTGGTTTAACCGGCATCCGTCGCCGGCATTCGCCTGCCGACATCCGCTGCCGGCCGTGGCTACTGCCCGCGGACCCGTTTGCGCAGGTAGTCGATGCGCGCCTGCAGCTGCGTCACACTCGCCTGGGCCACCGCCGGCCCGCCGAGCACGCGCCGCAGCTCGGCGTGGATGAGGCCGTGGGGCTCGCCGCTCATCTTCGAACGGATGCCGACCAGGCTGTTGAGCAGCGTGCGCTGCTCCTTCAGGGTGCGGAACAGAGCGGGGCCGTCGCGCTCTTCGGGCGGCAACGCCTTCTGACGCTCCCCCGACCTCTTCGACTGGCGCGCCTGACGCTGCTTCAGCAGCTCGCGCACCTGGTCGGGTTCGAGCAGCCCGGGAATCCCGATGAAGTCGAGCTCCTCGTCGCTGCCCATCTCGGCCGCGAATCCGAACTCGCCGCCCTCGTAGAGCACCTTGTCGAAGTTGGCCTCCGACTCGAGGGCCTCCCAGGTGAACTCGTCTTGCAGGGTGTCTTCCGACGCCTTCTCCTCGCGGTTCTCCGCGTCGAGCAGGCCGTCGTCGAGCAGGCCGTCGTCGGTCGTCTCCCGGTCGAGGGCGTGGTCGCGTTCGAGCTCCAGCGTGGAGGCGAGCGCCATCAGGCTGGGCACGCTCGGCAAGAAGATCGTCGCGGTCTCCCCACGACGGCGGGTGCGCACAAAACGGCCGACGGCCTGCGCGAAGTAGAGGGGTGTCGATGCGGATGTCGCGTAGACCCCGACGGCGAGGCGGGGAACGTCGACACCCTCCGACACCATGCGCACGGCCACCATCCACCGCTGGGTGCCCTTGGAGAAGACGTCGATGCGCTCGCTCGACTCCTTCTCGTCGGAGAGCACGATCGTGGGCATTTCGCCGGTGAGCTTCTGCAGCACCGTCGCGTAGGCCCTCGCGGTGCTCTGGTCGGTGGCGATGACGAGTCCGCCGGCATCGGGCACCGACTGGCGCACCTCGCTCAGCCGACGGTCGGCCGCCTTGAGCACCGCGGGAATCCAGTCGCCCTCGGGTGCGAGGGCCGTGCGCCAGGCCTGCGAGGTGATGTCCTTCGTGTCGCCCTCGCCGAGGCGCGCCTCCATCTCGTCGCCCATCTTGGTGCGCCAGCGCATCTTGCCCGCGTAGGCCATAAAGATCACCGGACGCACAACACCGTCGGCCAGCGCCCGGCCGTAGCCGTAGTTGTAGTCGGTGATCGAGGTGCGGATGCCCTTGTTGTCGGGTGCGTAGCTCACAAACGGGATGGGGGCGGTGTCGCTGCGGAACGGCGTGCCGGTGAGCGACAGGCGCCGCGTCGCCGGTCCGAACGCGTCACGGATGGCGTCGCCCCAGCTGAGCGCGTCGCCGCCGTGGTGGATCTCGTCGAGGATCACCAGGGTGCGCGCCGACTCGGTGATCGTGCGGTGCAGGAGGGGGCGCACGGCGATCTGGGCGTAGGTGACGGCGATGCCGTGAAAGCGTCGCCCTCCGAAGGCCTGGCCGTTGGCGTAGGCGGGGTCAAGCCGGATGCCCACCCGGTGGGCCGCCTCGGCCCACTGGCGCTTGAGGTGCTCGGTGGGGGCGACGACGGTGATGCGGTCGACCTCGCGACGGGCGATGAGCTCGGTGGCGAGCCGCAGCGCGAAGGTCGTCTTTCCGGCGCCGGGGGTCGCTGCGGCGAGGAAGTCGCGTGGTTCCCTCTCGAAGTAGGCGTCGAGCGCCTCCGCCTGCCACGCGCGCAGGGCACTCGCCGTGCCGCGGGCGGCGCGCTCGGGGTAGGACGGCGAGAGGTGCTCCGCGGCGAACGTGCCGACGTGAGGATGGAAGACGCCGCTAGTCATCGAGCCCGGCATTCCGGTGAATTCGGGCGTGTTCTCCGTCTGATCGGGCACCGAAGTCGAGGCCGCTGATGGAGTATTCACTTGATGGAATATTACCCGCGCGGGCGGGCGTCACCGTCCATTCCCGATCCCGCGGGGTGGCGGCAGAAGGCCGAAACCGCTCGAGATCCGCGTGATCTCAGGCGTCACGGGCGAATCCTTTTGCCTCAGATTCTCGCCCGCGATTATTGCCGAGGAGCGAGGCCTGAGTCACGCTGCCCCGACCGAAGCGCGCACTCACCGCGTCCATAACGTCTTCGGCCTCGCGCCATCCGTCGTCGTCGTCCCACAGGCCCAGCTGTGCGCCGCCGTCCTCAGACAACTGCTCGACCCGAACGCCGACGAGGCGCACACGCGTGTACTGCTTGCCGGTCGCCTCGTAGACCTCGCGGACCTCGTCGTAGATGCGACGACCGAGATCTGTCGGCTCGGCGAGGGTGCGTGAGCGGGTGATCGTGGTGAAGTCGCCGAACCTCAGTTTGAGCACCACGGTGCGGCCCACGGCGCCGCCGCCGCGTAGGCGCACGGCGACCATCGACGACAGGCGCAGCAGTTCGCGACGGATGACGGCGGGGTCGGTGACGTCGGTCTCGAAGGTGACCTCGTGGCCGACGCTCTTCTCGACCGCGCGCGGCTGTACCGTGCGCGGGTCGATGCCCCAGGCGAGGTCGTGCAGCTTCGCCCCGGCCGCCTCGCCGACCATGCTCTTGAGCGACGCCACGGGAGTGCCGGCGAGGTCGCCGATCGTGCGCAGGCCGTGCTTCACGAGGGTCTCCTCGGTCTTGCCGCCCACGCCCCACAGGCCGCTGATCGGCTGGGGGTGGAGAAAGTCGAGGGTGCCGTCTTTCGGGATCACCAGCAGCCCGTCGGGCTTCGCCCGGCTCGACGCGAGCTTGGCGACGAACTTCGTCGCCGCGGCGCCCACGCTGCAGACGAGCCCTGTCTCGTCGAGCACCCGCCGGCGCAGGATCGTCGCCACGGTCGTCGGTGATCCGATGTGCTTGCGTGATCCGGCCACATCGAGAAACGCTTCGTCGATGCCGAGTCGCTCCACGGAGGGGGTGAGTTCGTCGCAGATGGCCATGACCAGCCCGGAGAAGTGGGTGTAGCGGTCGAAGTGGGGTTCGAGAATGATGGCCTGCGGGCAGCGGCGCTTGGCGATGGCGAGCGGCATGGCCGAGTTGACGCCGAACTTGCGGGCCTCGTAGGTCGCGGCCGTGACGACGGATCGGGCGGAGTCGTGAGCGACGATGACCGGCTTGCCCCGCAGCTCCGGACGCTCGAGCAGTTCGACGGAGGCGAAGAACGCGTCCATGTCGACGTGCAGCACCGTGGCGGTCGCGTCGTCGACGCCGGCCGCTGTGACCTGGCGGCCGCTGCCGTCTTGCTTGCTCATGGTTCCATCATCGCAGTGTGCGCCGACACACGCCCTTAACGCGACAGTGCCCCCGCCGTGAGGCGAGGGCACTGGTGTGCGCGACTATGCGCGGCGCGATCCGCGGGTCAGGAGACCGTAGATCAGCAGAACGACGATGGAACCGGCGATCGCGACGAGCCAGGTCTGAATCGACCAGAATTCCTCGAGTCCGATGCCGAAGATGGCGCTTCCGATGAAGCCGCCGACGAGAGCACCAACCACGCCGAGTACCAGCGTGATGAGCCAGCCTCCGCCCTGTGTGCCCGGCAGAATAGCCTTCGCAATAGCTCCGGCGATCAGGCCCAACACTATCCAGCCAATGATTCCCATGACGACCTCCCAGTCGGTCATTGTTTCAGCCCCGGGTCTCGGAGCCGTCAAACAGCTAAGCAGGTAACCCATTAGGGGGGCAAATGAGACTGAAGTCATTGCCCGGATGTCAACCACTGTGCTAGGCGACTGGCGATAGTTGGAAACCTGATGCAGTCTTAAGTAATGACTGAGCAGCATCCCTGGACCCGCTACGTCGCCCTTGGCGATTCCTTCACCGAGGGGATCGGGGATCCCGAACCGGCGAGCCCCGGCGGATTCCGGGGCTGGGCCGACCGCGTGGCCGAGGTTCTCGCGCAGAAGACCGACGACTTCGCCTATGCGAACCTCGCGATCCGCGGCCGCCTGCTGCAGCAGATCATCGACGAGCAGATCGAACCCGCCCTCGAATTGCGCCCCGACCTGATCACCATCTCGGCCGGCGGCAATGACATCATCCGCCCGGGTACCGACCCGGACAACATCGCCGCACGGCTCGAGGGTGCGGTCGAGAGGCTGTCGGCGGGCGGCGCCACGGTCGTGCTCTTCAACGGACCCGACATCGGCACAACGCCGGTTCTCGGTCGTCACCGCGGCAAGGTCGCCATCTACAACGAGAACCTGCGCGGCGTCGCGCAGCGCCACGACGCGATCATCGCCGACATGTGGCCGTTGCGCGAGCTCAGGGACCCGCGGATGTGGGCCCCCGACCGGCTGCACTTCTCCCCCGTCGGCCACCACACGATCGCGCGTATGGTGCTCTCGACGCTCAACGTGGAGAACGACCTCGCTCCGTACGAGCCCGAACCGCTCCCCGGCTCGACCTGGCGCCACGCACGGGTCGAGGATCTCGGCTGGGCGCGCGAACACCTCGTGCCGTGGGTGTTGCGGCGCATCCGTCACCAGTCGTCTGGCGACAACGTAACGGCCAAGCGTCCGGCCTGGCCCGACCAGGGCTAGCCACGGAGCGCTGACGGCGTCAACGAGAAACGGGGACCGAGCCTAGGCTCGATCCCCGTTCTGGGTAGTACTGTTAGCGGCCGTACCGCATGGCTGCCGGGCAGTCGAATGGATCGCCGCCGGCGGAGAGCCCGACCCGGTTGAGGTACGCGATGACGATGGCGTACGACTCGAGCACGTTGGCCTCCGTGTAGAGGATGCCCTTGCTCTGGCAGTATTCCTTCGTTATCTCGCGCGCACGTTTGAGGTGCGGGCGCGGCATGCTCGGGAACAGGTGGTGCTCGATCTGGTAGTTGAGGCCGCCCATAAAGATGTTCATGGCCCAGCCGCCGCGGATGTTGCGGCTCGTGAGAACCTGGCGGCGCAGGAAGTCGACCTTGCTGTCTTTCGGCAGAACCGGCATTCCCTTGTGATTGGGGGCGAAGGACGCACCCATGTAGAGGCCGAACACCGCGAGCTGCACGCCGAGGAAGGCGAAGCCCATGCCGAGAGGCATCACGAGGAAGACCGCGGTGATGAATACCGCGTGGCGCACAGCCAGCAGCACGATCTCGAGCGAGCGCTTGTCGACCTTGCCGGGCGAGAAGACGGTCTTGAACGCGTGCTGGTGCAGGTTGATGCCTTCGAAGATCAGCACGGGGAAGAACAACCAGCCCTGACGACGCGCGAGGAACGTGGCGACACGGCCCTTGACCTCGGCCGCGTGCTCCTTCTGGAAGATGATGAAGTCGGGCTCGATGTCGGGGTCTTTGCCCGCGGTGTTCGGGTTGGCGTGATGACGCGTGTGCTTGGTCATCCACCACGAGTAGCTGATGCCCACGAACAGGTCGGCGAGCACACGGCCGGTGAGGTCGTTGGCCTTGCCCGATTCGAACACCTGCCGGTGACTGGCCTCGTGAGCCATAAAGGCGTACTGCGTGAACAGGATGCCCATAACGGCGGCGAGGATGAGGGTGTACCAGGTGCCGCTCAGCAGCACCACGCCGTACCAGGACGCGCCCATGAGCAGCGTGATGACGGCGAAGTTGAGAATGTAGAACGTGCGCTTGCGGTGCAGGAGACCTGCGTCGCGGATGGTGTGGAGCAGCGCGGAGAACTCGGATACGGGGTTGGTGAGCCCTCGTTGTCCGGTTTTGATGATGCGCGCACTAGGTTGTGAAGCTGAATTCGTCACTGGACCTCGATGGTCTATCGACTTCCCAGTCACGGAGGCGAGCTTGAGCTCTAACGGATGTCCGTCAGTCTAGGTGCGAACTCTGGGAATGGAGTGCACGGCGCGAACCGAATATTCCCAGACACGCCGTAGCGTTTTAGAACAGGGCTGCGGGGTTCGTCAGCCGCCACCACGGACCGGGATCGTCGATCGTCGACGCCAGTTCGAGCGGCACGGTGATCGTCTCGCCTGCCACGGTGAAGGTGACTGTGCCGACATCCGTGCCCTTCTTCGCCACACCGACCGGCTCGACCTGGGTCTCCGAGGTGATCGGCGTGTCGGCCCAGACGACCACTCGCGAGTCCTCGGCGGCGACGAGCTCGGCCGTCTCGCCCCACGCCGTTGTGTAGCTGCCGAAGCTCTCGCCCGCCGTGGTCAGCGCCACGTCGTGAAAGCCCGCGCCCACGTCGGCGAGGAGAACCCTCACCGTGTCGTTGAGCGCGCGGTGGTTGACGCCGCCGAGCACCGCGCCGACAATCGTGATGGTCTTGCCACCGACGACGACGTCGGAGGCGAAGAGCAGGCAGGCTCCGGCCTCGTCGAGCGTTCCGGTCTTGATCCCCTTGATGCCGTCGATGCCGAGCAGCGAGTTGCTGTTCTCGATCTCGCCGAGCACCGGCACGGCCTCCTTGGCGGTGCCGACGATCTCGGCGACCACCGGGTTGGCGAGCGCGAGTTTGCCGAGCGCCACCAGATCGCTCGCCGTGCTGACATTGCGCGGCGACATTCCCGTCGGGTCGCTGATCGACGTCGAGTTGAGCCCGTTCTTGGCGAGCCATGCGTTGGCCGCCGGCAGGAAGTCTGCGACGGAGCCGTACGCCCACGTCGCGAGGGACTCCGCGTAGTTGTTGGCCGACTCCATCAACATCACGTCCATCACCTGCCGTTGGCTCAGCACCATGCCGGCCGAGACCGGCTCTGTGGCGCCGTTGACGGCGCGGTAGGCGTCGCGGATCGCCACGTCTTTCGCGGTGAAGTCGATGTCGGGACCGGCGTCACCCAGCGCGAGGGGCTTCGCCTCGAGCACAACAAGAGCGGTCACGACCTTGGTGATGGATGCGATCGGTGCGGCTTCGGCCGCTCCCCCGGTTCCCAGGGTGCTGGCGAACCCGATCGCGCCGACGGCGCTGGTGCCGAGCACGGGCCACTCGAGGTTCGCGGCCGGCTGGGCGGTCACCTCGACGGGCGCGACCGCCGCCTCGACAGACCCGAGCGGCGCGAGCAGCGTCATCGGCAGATAGAAGACGGTGCCCACCACGATGGCGAGGGCGCCGAAGACGGCCACACGCCGACGGCGCAGAATTTGACGTCGGGAGGGGGGCATCCGTCAATGCTAAATCAGGCAAGCCCGCCATCGACTGAACGCAGCGGCGGAAGTTCCGTGTCCGGCACCAGGATCGGCGTCTCGCGGTTGAGGCTCTCCCCGCGGAAGAAGGGCTTCGAGCCGGGAAACGCGAACCAGATCAGCATCAGCACGACCCCGAGGGCCAACGACCCGATCCCGATGACGAAGACACCGCCGATGCCCCAGATCACCGTGTAGCCGTAGTCCGGGTCGAACATGTCGATCGCCGAGAACACTAACGCCGCCGTCAGCGACAGCGCGCCCACGAGCGGGAACAGAAACTTGAACACGACGTTGTGGGCGCTGGAGAACAGCTCGCGACGGAAGTACCAGACGCACGAGTACCCGGTGATCGCGTAGTAGAACGCGATGGCGAGGCCGAGCGAGAGGATCGTGTCAGAGAGAAAGTCCTCGCTGATGATCGTCAGGCCCACGTAGAAGACCGTGGCGACGACGCCCATAACGAAGGTGGAGAACGCCGGGGTCTTGAATCGCGGATGCACCGTTCCGAACCGTTTCGGCAGAGCCCGGTATGCGGCCATGGCCAGGGTGCCGCGTGCGGTCGGCAGGATCGTGGTCTGGGTCGACGAGACCGCGGACACCATCACGGCGATCACGAGCAGCCACGCCCAGGGTCCGAACAGCACGTCCTTGAGGGCGAAGAACACGTCTTCGGCGTTCGTCTCGTTGCCGAGGCCCACGCCCGCGGTTCCGAGCCCTGCATAGGCCATCGCGGCCACGGTCACTCCCACGTAGGTCACCAGCAGGATGACGGTGGTGAGCAGGGCGGCGCGGCCGGGCGTGCGTTCGGGGTCTTTCGTCTCCTCGTTGAGCGCGAGGCAGGTGTCCCACCCCCAGTAGATGAACAGCGCGAGCAGAACCGCCTCGATGAACCCGGAGAACGAGGTGAACGCGAAGGGGTTGAACCAGTCGAGCTGCGGTGTGGTCGATCCGGCCGGGGCGGTGCCCGTCGCGATGGCCACAACCGCCGCGACCACGAAGACGACGAGCGCGAGGTACTGGATGCCGAGAAGCACGTTCTGCAGCTTCTCGCCGATCTCGGTGCCGCGGTAGCTGATCCAGGTCATCACGGCGATGAACACGACACCGGTGAGTGTGACGATGATCCCGCGCTCGGCGAGGTCGGGGTTGAGCAGCAGCCAGAAGTACTTTCCGCCGATCTGGGCGAGGTTCGCGAGCACCACCATGCCGGCGACGGCGAGTCCCCAGCCGCCCATCCAGCCCACCCACGGACCGAACGCCTTGGTCCCCCAGGTGAACGTCGTGCCGCAGTCGGGAATCTCGCGGTTGAGCTCCCGGTAGGCGAACGCGATCAGGAACATCGGCACAAACGCGATGATGAATGCGATGGGCGCCTGCGCACCGACCGCGAGCACAACGAACCCGAGGGTGGCGGCGAGTGAATAGACGGGTGCGGTGGAGGCGAGCCCGATCACGGTGGAGCCGACGAGCCCGAGCGTTCCGCTCGCGAGTCCCTTGCCGCCACCGGGAGTGCCGCCGCCCGTCGTGGTCGCGGGATCTCGGGTGTTCTGGCCAGACATCGTCGTCTCCCCTCGGGTGGTATCGAGAGCCTACAACTGGCGTCAGCCGGGTGGAATCCCTAGCGAACCCGCAGCGTATAGAGCGCCACGGCACTCGCTGCGGCGACGTTGAGGGAGTCGACGCCGTGCATCATGGGGATCGTCACGATCGTGTCGGAGTTCTCCATGGCCGCCGACGTGAGCCCGTCGCCCTCCGACCCGAGCAGCACCGCGACCTTGTCGGGAGCGGATGCCGCGAAGGTGTCGAGTTCGACCGCGTCGTCGGAGAGCGCGAGAGCGGCGATGTGGAAGCCGGCGTCGCGCAGAAGTTCGGCGCCCGCGGGCCACTCGGGAAGGCGGGTCCACGGCACCTGCAGAACCGTGCCCATGCTGACGCGCACGCTGCGGCGGTAGAGCGGGTCCGCACAGCGCGGGGTGATGAGCACGGCGTCGGCGCCGAGTCCGGCCACCGAGCGGAAGATCGCGCCCACGTTGGTGTGGTCGACGATGTCTTCGAGCACCACGACGCGGCGCGCGCCGGCCAGCAGCTCGGCGACGTCGGCGAGGGGCGGGCGGTGCATCGAGGCGATGGCACCCCGATGCATGTCGAATCCGGTGAGCTGCTTCAGCAGGTCGGCCGGACCGACGAACACCGGCACGTCGTCGAAGTCGTAGGCGGCGAGCAGCCGCTCGACGTCGGGCAGCCACTGTTCGATGAGGAGGAACGACCGCGGGCGGTGTCCGGCGGCGAGGGCGCGTTCGATCACCTTGGTGGACTCGGCAAGATACAGCCCGCCGGCCGGTTCGCTCACGCGTCGTAGCGCGACATCCGTCAGTGATTTGAAATCACGCAGCTCCACCCGCTCGAGGTCGGTGATTCTCTCGATGCGCATGCGGCGGTGTCCGTTCGTGTGAGGTGTGGGTGGTGCTGAGAGCGAACACTGCCAGCAATCGGAAACATAACTGAAAACTGGAACGTTTAGTCTGGGGTGAGCTTCGCTACCGGGAGGAGAGGCGCGTGACCATTCCGCAGATACATTCTCCTGCCTCCGGGCTGGGAGCAGACGCACAGCTCGACCTCGCCGTCGACCTGTTGCGCGACCGGCAGGTCGCCGTCCTCACGGGGGCGGGGCTGAGCACCGACTCCGGCATTCCCGACTACCGCGGCGAGGGCGCCCCGGTGCGGTCGCCCATGACCTTCTCGCAGTTTCTCGGCGACCTGAACTACCGCAAGCGCTACTGGGCCGGCAGCCATCTCGGCTGGAAGCGGTTCGCCGCCGCGGGTCCGAACGCCGGACACGACGCGATCGCGGGCCTCGAAACCGCCGGGATCATCAACGGCGTCATCACCCAGAACGTCGACGGGCTGCACCTGCGCGCCGGCTCGCAGCGGGTCGTCGACCTGCACGGCTCGATGGACCGAGTGCGCTGCCTCACCTGCGGTCAGTACTACGCCCGCGGCGACATCGCCGCCCGGCTCGCCGCCGCGAATCCGTGGCTCGACGACACGGAGAACATCCCGCTCTCGCCCGACGGCGACGTGCAGATCGAAGCGGTCGACGAGTTCGTGATCCCCGAGTGCAGTGTCTGCGGCGGGGTGCTCAAGCCCGACGTGGTCTTCTTCGGCGAGTTCGTGCCGCTCGAGAAGTTCACCGAGGCCTCCGCTCTGGTGCAGCGTGCCGACGCGCTCATCGTCGCCGGATCGTCGCTCATGGTCAACTCCGGCATCCGCCTGCTCGACCAGGCCGTGAAGAAGAAGCTGCCCGTCGTTGTGATCAACCGCGGTGTCACCAAGGGCGACACGCGCGCTGCGGTTAAGATCGACGCAGGAACCTCCGAGACCCTCGTCTCGATTCTGGAGCGGCTGCGCGGCTGACACCGCGTGCGGCTCCGGGGCCCAGGGTTCTCGAACTGGGGACCCGAGCATGACGATGATCTACCTGGTGCGCCACGGCGAGACCGACTGGAACCGGGAGCGCCGCATCCAGGGCAGCACCGACATCCCGCTCAACAACACGGGCCGCGGGCAGGCCGCCGCCACCGGCGCGCTGCTCTCACGCCGCGAGTGGGACGGCGTCTACGCGAGCCCGCTCTCCCGCGCCTTCGAGACCGCGGAGATCATCGCGACCCGGCTGGGGCTGCCCTCCCCGCACATCGTCCCCGAGATCGCGGAACGCAACTACGGCGACGCCGAGGGCCTCACGGGAGATGAGATCGACGCGCTCTTCGCGGGTGCCGACATCCCCGGGCGGGAGACGCGCGACGAGGTCGGCGCCCGCGCCCTGCCCGCGATCATCGCGCTGGCCGAGAAGCACCCCGGCGAGTCGATCGTGCTCGTGAGCCACGGCGGCGTGATCCGCACGATCCTCAACGCGGTCGCCCCCGACGCGCACGCCGAACCGATCCGCAACGGCTCGGTGCACAGCTTTCGCCACACCGACGGCACACTCGACCTCATCGCGTTCGACGATCCGATCGAGGTCGAGTCGCTCGACGTCGCGACAGACGACCTCGAAGAGCAGAACGCGATCGAGTCGCGCGACTCGCTCGTCTAGTTCGACGCGGCCCGGGACTGGTCGGCGAGCGAACCCACGCCGAGGAAGTCGACGATCATCGCGGCCGTCTCGCGCGACTTCTCGTAGTGGATGAGGTGCCCCACATCGGGGATGACGTGCAGCGTGGCATCCGCCATCTCGTCTCGCAGCGTCTCCAACTGGGGCACGGTGGTGATCAGGTCGTGCTCTGCGCCGATCAGCAGGGTCGGCATCGGGATGCCCGCGGCGACCGAGGTCACGTCGGTGCTGATCGACGCCTCGAAGCCGTCGACAACGGTCGTGCGGTCGGAGAACCGGCCGAAGTAGGTGTGGTGCTGGTCGTGGATGAACCGGCGCAGGGCCTTGTCCTTGGTCCTGACGAGCGACAGGCTCATAAAACGGATCACCAGCCAGTTGTCGAGCAGCCGGATTCCGGCACGCTCGGGCAGCACCATAGCGAGCTTGTAGTAGAGGATGGTGCCCTGCGTGCGGATCTTGCTGGGGCCGTCGAGGGCGGACGCCGCGATCGGGTTCACGAGCACGAGCTTGGGCGTCGACACGAGTCCGTTCGCCACCGCGTAGGAGGTGACCATCGAGCCGAACGAGTGGCCGAGGGTGATCGCGGTGCCGTTCAGCCCGAGCGCGTCCAAGAACCCCGCGTACCAGGCTGCGTAGCCGGCGATCGTGTGCGACGCCTCGGTCATCGCCGACGACTCGCCGAAGCCCGGAAGATCGGGGCCGATGATTCTCACGTCTCGCAGCTGGGCGATGACGGGCTCGAAACCGTGGTGCTCGCCACGGTAACCGTGCACCACCACGATCGTCGTGGTCGCGTCTTCTGGGCCGTAGACCCAGTAGTGCGTGTCGCTTCCGAGCACACGGACTACGTCTCGGCGGGTGGGCAGCTCGTCGAGCAGGGCGGCGAAGGGAGATTCAACAGACATCGGAGTTCAGTCTATGCACGGGTCGCTGCACAAGCGCTTGCTGCGCGCCCCTAGACTCGATTCGACACGCAATCGCGTCTCAGACCTCCGATCTCAAGGAGCACAGTGACCTTCACCGCCCCCATTCAGTTGCCCGGGCTTGCGCTCGACCCCCAGTGGTACCGGCGTGCGGTGTTCTATGAGGTCATGGTCCGTTCCTTCGTCGACAGTAACGGTGACGGCTCCGGCGACCTGCAGGGGGTTGTGCAGAAGCTCGACTACCTGCAGTGGCTCGGCATCGACGCGCTGTGGCTGCCGCCGTTCTTCAACTCGCCGCTTCGCGACGGCGGCTACGACGTCTCCGACTTCATGTCGATCCTCCCCGACTTCGGAACGCTCGACGAGTTCCGCGACCTCGTCACCAAGGTGCACGAGCGCAACATGCGCGTGGTGATCGACCTCCCTGTCAACCACACGTCCGACGCGCACGAGTGGTTCCAGCAGTCCCGTTCCGACCCCGAGGGTCCGTACGGCGACTTCTACGTCTGGAGCGACACCGACGACAAGTACAACAACATCCGCGTGATCTTCGTCGACACCGAGGAGTCGAACTGGGCGTTCGACTCCGAGCGTCGCCAGTTCTTCTTCCACCGCTTCTTCTCGCACCAGCCCGACCTCAACTTTGAGAACCCCGCCGTTCACGAGGCGATGTTCGACATCGTGCGGTTCTGGCTCGACCTGGGCGTCGACGGCTTCCGTCTCGACGCCATCCCCTACCTCTACGAGACCGAAGAGGGCAACGGCGAGGGCGAGCCCGCCACGCACGCGTTCATCCAGAAGCTGCGTGCAATGGTCGACGCCGAGTACCCCGGCCGGGTCATGATCGCCGAGGCCAACCAGTGGCCCAACGAGGTCGCCGAGTTCCTCGGAACCAACGAAGACCCCGAATGCCACATGGCGTTCGACTTCCCCGTGATGCCCCGCATCTTCTACTCCCTGCGTTCGCAGCAGGCCGGCGAGCTCGTGCGCGTGCTCTCCGAGCACACCGCGATTCCGGATGGCGCGGGCTGGGGAGTCTTCCTGCGCAACCACGACGAGCTCACGCTCGAGATGGTCAACGAGGAGTACCGCCAGGCCATGTACGGCTGGTACGCCTACGACCCGCGTATGCGCGCCAACATCGGTATCCGCCGCCGCCTCGCTCCCCTGCTCGACAACTCGCGCGCCGAGCTCGAGCTCGCCCACGCGTTGCTGTTCTCGCTGCAGGGCAGCCCGTTCCTGTACTACGGCGACGAGATCGGCATGGGCGACAACATCTGGCTCCCCGACCGCGACTCCTCGCGCACCCCGATGCAGTGGACGCCCGACCGCAACGCCGGCTTCTCCACCGCCGACCCCGGAAAGCTGTTCCTGCCGGTCGTGCAGTCGCTCGTATACAACTACCAGCAGGTGAACGTCGAGGCGCAGCTCGCCCAGTCACGCTCGCTCCTGCACTGGATCCGCAACGTCATCCACGTGCGCAAGGGCCACCCGACCTTCGGGCTCGGCACGCTGCGTGTGCTCGAGACCGACCACGAGTCGGTGCTCGCCTTCGTGCGCGAGTACAAGGGCTCCGGCACGCACTTCGGCGACATGCCCGAGAAGGTGCTCTGCGTCTTCAGCTTCGCGCACAACCCGGTGTCGGTCACGATCCGCGATCCCGAGAACCCGGGCGAGGCGCTCTACGACCTCTTCGGTGGCAGCGAGTTCCCCACCATCGGCGAAGACGGCGCGCTCAGCCTGACCCTCGGCACCCAGAGCTTCTACTGGCTGCACGTGGGTGGAGCGCACTTTGCCGGTGGTCGCGTTTAGAGTGACGGCATGAGCAACCTGTGGTTTGACAATCTCGGAGTATTCGACCTCGAAACGACCGGCATCGACGTGCAGACGAGTCGCATCGTCTCGGCGCACGTCGGTGTGATCGACGCCTCCGGCGCCGTGGTCGAAGAGCACTCGTGGCTCGCCGACCCCGGCATCGAGATCCCCGCGCAGGCGAGCGCCGTGCACGGCATCACCACCGAGCGCGCCCGCGCCGAGGGCCGCCCGGCGGCGGAGGTCGTCGCCGAGATCGTCGCTCAGCTCGAAGAACTCGTGGCGCGCGGACTCGCGATCACCATCTACAACGCGCCCTACGACCTCTCGCTGCTGCACCACGAGGCGGTGCGCCACGGCGTCACTCCCCTGCACGAGCCGGTGCCGATCATCGACCCGCTCGTGCTCGACCGAGCGGTCGACAAGTACCGCAAGGGCAAGCGCACCCTCGAGGCCGCGGCACTCGTCTACGGCGTCCCATTGACCGACGCGCATGACGCCGGAGCAGACGCCGTCGCCGCGGGTCGCATCGCCCAGGCCCTCGCCGGCAAGTACGGCGCGCAGCTCGCGATCGACGGCGCCGACCTGCACGCCCTGCAGATCGGCTGGTGCGCCGAGCAGTCCGCGAGCTTCCAGGACTACATGCGCCGCACGAAGGACCCGCTGTTCGAGTCTTCGGGAGCCTGGCCGCAGCGCTAGCCCGCCCGGCGCGCGCCGGCTGCCCGGGTGGGCGGCTGCCCGCGCGCCGCTGGGGTGCTGCTGCCTGGCTGCGCGCCGCTCAGCACCGTCCGCGCGGGTGCAGATCCGAGCCGTCCCGGCGCAGGGTCGTGAGGACGGCGCTGGTCTGCTCTTTCGGCACGTTTTTGCGCGCCGCCGGCCGCGCCACCTGGCCGCGCGCCCCTGGATGCCGAGAGTGCACTTATGCCCCGTTTGACGGGCGAATCCGGGTCACAACTGCACTCTGGGCGCGTCGACTGGCGCGGGTGGCCACTCTGGCAGGGTTGCGCGCGGTGCTGGCCGGCCGCGCCACCTGGCCACCTTGGCCGCACGGTCGCGCGTCATTGGCTTCCGAGAATGCACTTGTGCCCCGTTTGACGGGCGAATCCGGGTTACAACTGCACTCTGGGCGCGTCGGCTGCCGCCCGGTGCGGTGCGACGGGCGCGGGTGGCCACTCTGGCAAGGCTGCGCGCGCTGCTGGCCGGCCGCGCCACCTGGCCACGTTGGCCGCACGTTCGCGCGTCCCTGGCTGCCGAGAGTGCACTTATGCACCGTTTGGCGGCCCAATCCGGGGTAACAACTGCACTCTGGGCGCGTCGACTGCCGGCCGGTGCGGTGCGACGGGCGCGTGTGGCTACCGCAGCAGGGTGGCGCGCAGTGGTCGCCGGCCAGCTGGTCGCTGTGGCAGGGTTGCGCGCGCCGCCGGCCGTCACAACAGGCCGCGCTTCCCCCGCTGCCGAGAGTGCACTTGTGGCCCGTTGACGGGCTGATCCGGGTCACAACTGCACTCTCGGCGACGACGGGTGGGGCTTGTGACCGGGCGCGAAAAAGGGCGACGAGCCGAAGCTCGTCGCCCTCTCTGACGTTGGTGAAGGACTACTTGTTGAAGCCCTTGTAACGCGAGTTGAACTTCTCGACGCGGCCGGCCGAGTCCATGATGCGCTGCTTGCCCGTGTAGAACGGGTGCGAGGCGGAGGAGATCTCCACGTCGATGACCGGATAGGTCACGCCGTCGAGCTCGATCGTCTTGTCGCTGCCGACCGTCGAACGGGTCAGGAACGTCTCACCGGAGGCGAGGTCGCGGAAAACAACCGCGTTGTACGTGGGGTGAATGTCGGTCTTCATGGATTTTCCTTGGTTTCAATTCGAGCGTTATAAAAACTGCTGAGACGAAAGTTCGTGAGGCGGGCACCGCGGTGCCCCAAGCCAAAGACTGAGCCTACCAGATACGGGGCTCGGTCACGCTGCTAGACCGCGCGTGCCGCAAATCGGCCGTCGTGGTTCTCGACCGCGATGCGCATGTCGAAGGTCTCGCTCAGGTGCTCGGCCGTGATGACCTCGTCGAGCGGACCGGAGGCCTGGATGCGGCCGTCCTTGAGGAGGAGAGCGTGCGTGAACGCGCGTGGGATCTCTTCGACGTGGTGCGTGACCATGACGATGCCGGGTGCGTGCGGCGAGCTGGCGTAGCCGCCGAGCAGCTGAAGCAGCTCCTCGCGTGCACCGAGGTCGAGGCTGGCGGCGGGCTCGTCGAGCAGCAGCAGCTCCGGGTCGGTCATGACCGCGCGGGCGATCTGAACGCGCTTCTGCTCGCCGTCGCTCAGGCTGCCGAAACGGCGACCCTCGAGATGGTCGAGCTTCCACTCGGAGAGCACACGACGAGCGCGACGGGTGTCGATGTCGTCGTACTGCTCGTTCCACCGTCCGGTGACCGAGTAGGCCGCGGTGAGCACAACGTCGAGCACCGTCTCGCTCGCCGGCACGCGTCGTGCGAGGGCGGTCGACGCGAAGCCGATGCGCGGACGCAGCTCGAAGACGTCGACCTTGCCGAGCGTGTCGTCGAGCACGCGCGCGACTCCCGAGCTCGGGTGGATCGAGGCCGAGGCGATCGAGAGCAGGGTGGTCTTGCCCGCCCCGTTGGGGCCGAGTACTACCCACCGTTCCGCGCTGTCCACCGCCCACGTGATCGAATCGAGGATGGTATTGCCGTCGCGAACGACGGAGACGTCAGAGAGCTCAAGAACGCTTGCCATGGTGACTCCAGCTTAGACGCGTGCGGCTGAACATCTGGTTCAGCCGCACGCGGTGACTCAGGTTAGGGCTGCGTAGATCTCTCGAGTGCGCGCGGCGATGCGGTCCCAGCCGAACTCCGACTCCGCCCGCTGGCGGCCGGCCTCCCCCATGCGCTTCGCCGACTCCGGATCGGAGACGACCTCGGTGAGGGTCTGGGCGAGGTCGCGCACGAATTTGTCGGGATCGGTCGGTGTGCCCGAGCCGTCTTGCAGCTGTTCGATGGCGACCAGCCGGCCGGTGACACCGTCGTCGATCACCTCGGGGATGCCTCCGGTAGCCGTTCCCACGACGGGGGCGCCGCACGCCATCGCCTCGAGGTTGACGATGCCGAGCGGCTCGTAGATCGACGGGCAGACGAAGGTCGTCGCCTGGGTGAGCACGGCGGAGAGCTCGTGCTGGCTGAGCATGCGGTCGATCCATACGACACCGGTGCGCTCCTCTTGCAGCGCGGCGACGCCGGCCTGCACCTCGGCCAGGATCTCCGGGGTGTCGGGCGCGCCGGCGCAGAGCACGAGCTGAACGTCGGCGGGGAGCAGCGCGGCCGCGCGCAGCAGGTACGGCAGACCCTTCTGGCGGGTGATGCGCCCGACGAATACCACGGACGGACGATCCGGGTCAATGCCGAGACCGCGCACGAGATCGGCATCGTCGACCCGCTTCCACTGCGAGAGGTCGATGCCGTTGTGCACGACGGTGACCTTCTCCTCGTCGAGGAACGGGTAGGAGCGGAGGATGTCGCGGCGCATCCCGTGGCTCACGGCGATCACCGTCGCGGCGCTCGCGAAGGCGGTGCTCTCGATCCAGCTGGAGACGCGGTATCCGCCGCCGAGCTGCTCGGCCTTCCAGGGGCGCAGCGGCTCGAGGCTGTGCGCGGTGACAACGTGCGGGATCCCGTGCAGCAGCGAGGCGAAATGGCCCGCGGCGTTGGCATACCAGGTGTGGGAGTGCACCAGATCGGCGCCCGCCACGTCTTGCGCGATCTGCAGATCGACGCCGAGAGTGGCGAGTGCGGGGTTCGCGTTCTTGAGCTCGGCGGGCACCAGATACGAGGCGACTCCGGGCTCGTCGCGCTGCGCTCCGAACGCCCTGACCTGCACGTCGAGGTCACCGCCTGACGCTCTCAAGGCCCGAACGAGTTCTGCAACGTGTACGCCGGCTCCGCCGTACACCTCCGGTGGATACTCACGTGAAATTAGATCGACTCGCATAGTCAGACGCTAGTACAGCCTCGCTCGCTCGCATACTCTGTAGCCATGGCGTCAAAGAAGATATTCGGAATTGTTCTTGCTGGTGGAGAGGGCAAGCGGCTTATGCCGCTCACTGCAGACAGGGCCAAGCCCGCAGTGCCCTTCGGCGGCGGGTACCGCCTGATCGACTTCGCGCTGAGCAACCTGATCAACTCCGGTCTGACCAAGATCGTCGTTCTCACCCAGTACAAGTCACACAGCCTCGACCGCCACATCTCGCAGACCTGGCGCCTCTCCGGGCTGCTCGACGCCTACGTGGCATCCGTTCCCGCGCAGCAGCGACTAGGCAAGCGCTGGTTCAGCGGTTCGGCCGACGCGATCCTGCAGAGCCTCAACCTGCTGCGCGACGAGAAGCCCGACATCGTCGTCGTCGTCGGCGCCGACCACGTCTACCGCATGGACTTCAGCCAGATGATCGAGGCGCACATCGAGTCGGGCCGGGGCCTCACCGTCGCGGCGATCCGCCAGCCGCTCAGCCTCGCCGACCAGTTCGGCGTCATCCAGCTCGACAAGGACGACCCGACCAAGATCGACGCGTTCCTCGAGAAGCCGCAGGACGCCGTCGGCCTCGCCGACTCCCCGCACGAGGTGCTGGCCTCGATGGGCAACTACGTCTTCGACGCCGACATCCTCATCGACGCGGTGCTGCGCGACGGCGAACGCAGCGACTCCAACCACGACATGGGCGGCGACATCGTTCCCGATTTCGTGTCGCGCGGAGCAGCCGGCGTCTACGACCTCAACCAGAACGAGGTGCCGGGGTCGACCGACCGCGACCGTTTCTACTGGCGCGACGTCGGGAGCATCGACTCGTTCTTCGAGGCCCACCAGGACCTGATCTCGGCACTGCCGATCTTCAACCTGTACAACCGCGAATGGCCGATCTTCAGCCAGCAGCTCAACTCCCCGCCCGCGAAGTTCGTGCGCGACGCCCGCGGCTACCTGGGAACCACGATCGACTCGATCGTCTCGCTTGGCTCGCTGCTCTCGGGCGCGCACATCGAGCGCAGCGTGCTCGGCCCGTGGACCACCGTGGAGTCGGGTGCGATGGTCGTCGACTCGATCGTGTTCGAGCGCGCCCGTATCGAACCCAACGCGGTCGTGCGCCGGGCTATTCTGGACAAGGACGTGGTCATCGAGGCCGGCGCGCACGTGGGCGTCGACGCGGATTCCGACCGCGCGCGTGGCCTCACCGTCACCGAGTCCGGCATCACCATCGTGGGCAAGGGCGTTCACGTCTCGCCGTAGCTGCAGCCCCCGCGCGTAGCTCACCCAGCACCAGGAAGGCCGCAACGCGCCCATGGCACGGTTTCTCGTAGTACTCGACGTCGACTCCACCCTCATCGAGAACGAGGTGATCGAGCTTCTCGCCGACGTGGCGGGCACGCTCCCCCAGGTCGCCGAGATCACCCTCAGCGCGATGAACGGCGAACTCGACTTCGAGCAGAGCCTCCGGTCGCGGGTCGCGACTCTCAAGGGCCTGCCCGAGAGCGTCTTCGACGAGGTCGCCCCACGCATCGTGGTGACGGATGGTGTGCCTCAGATGGTCGCGGCCGTCCAGGCAGCCGGCGGCCGGGTCGCCGTCGTCTCCGGCGGTTTCCACGAGGTGCTCGACCCCGTCGCCGAAGAACTCGGTCTCGACCACTGGCGTGCGAACCGGCTGGAGATCGTCGACGGCGTTCTCACCGGCGGACTCGTCGGACCGATCATCGACGCGAAGGCGAAAGCCGACACGCTGCGCGAGTGGGCGGACGACTTCGGCATCCCGCTCAGCCAGACGGTCGCCGTGGGCGACGGCGCCAACGACCTCGAGATGATGGCGATCACGGGCCTCGCCGTCGGCTTCGACGCCAAGGCGCCCGTGCGCGACGAGGCACACGTGCTCATCGACGTGCGCGACCTCAGCCAGCTGCTCCCCCTGCTGGGGCTGCGCGGCTGACCTCAGCGCAGGATCAGTGGCCCATTCCGAGGCCGCCGTCGACGGGGATGACCGCACCGGAGATGTAGGCCGCATCGTCGCTCGCGAGCCAGGCGATGACCTTGGCAACCTCGCCCGTGGTCGCGAACCGACCCGCGGGGATCGACTTCTTGTACTCGGCCTGCGTCGTCCCGGGGAGCACGGCGGTCATCTCGGTCTCGATGAAGCCGGGGGCGACAACGTTGGCGGTGATGCCGCGCGAACCGAGCTCGCGGGTCACCGAACGCGCGAGGCCGACCAGCCCGCTCTTCGACGCGGCGTAGTTGATCTGGCCGGCCGACCCGAGCAGTCCGACAACGCTCGAGACGAGGATGATGCGGCCGAAACGGGCCTTCATCATGCCCTTCGACGCGCGCTTGACCACGCGGAACGCACCGGTGAGGTTGGTGTCGACGACGTCGGTGAAGTCGTCTTCGGTCATGCGCATGAGGAGCAGGTCGCGTGTGATGCCGGCGTTGGCCACGAGCACCTCGACCGGTCCGTAGGCGGCTTCGACCTCGGTGAACGCCGCGTCGATGCTCGCCGCGTCCGTGACATCCGCTCGCACCGTGAGCGAGCCGGCCGGGCCCTCTCCCGAACGCGCCGTCACGGCGACCCGGTGGCCGAGGGCGACGAACTCTTCGGCGATGGCGAGGCCTATGCCTCGGTTGCCTCCCGTGATCAGAACGGTACGGGGGGTCGGGGCGCTAAAAGTCATGGTGACCAGCCTACTGTCAGCCGAGAAAAGACTTAAGCTTGATGGAACGGGGCCAGGCCGGCCCCTGAAAGCCCAGGACATGAAGACCCAGCAGTCCATCACCTCGCTCCCGGTGTCGCCAGCCGACGACCGGCGCAGGCGCATGATCAAGTACGCGATCGCGATGACGATCCGTGTCATCTGCGTCCTGCTGCTCTTCGTGGTCCAGGGCTGGTGGTTGATCGTCGTCGGCATCGGCGCGATCGTGCTGCCCTATGTCGCGGTCGTACTCGCGAACAACGTCTCGGGGGGAATCCCCACCGCTGTCGAGCGGCCCGGCGGCCTCGTGCCCCTGCGCGATCCCCGCGCGCCTCAGGCGTGGTCGCCCGACCAGACCGAGCAGGGGCCGCGCGAGTGATCGGCGGCTCGACCGACGACCTGCGCTGCTCACGAGCCGGTTGTCGAGAGGATGCGGCGTGGAATGTGAACTGGCGCAACCCGCGCATCCACACCGGCGACCGGGTGAAGGTGTGGCTCGCATGCGACGAGCACAACGAGTTTCTGCGTGACTATCTCGCGACCCGGGGCTTTCCCGTGATCGTGACGCCCCTCGGCACAAGCGTCGAACGTGTGGAGGAGACCGCGTGAACGGCTGGAGATTCGCGTTCACCTGGCACTGGGCGCGCTACCTCGCCCTCGCCGTGATCTTCGCGCTGGTCTGCGTGGGCCTGTGCCTCTGGCAGCTCGACCGCCGCGAGACGGCGCTCGTCGAGCTGGGCCGCATCGACAACAACTACTCGTCGGAGCCCGTGCCGCTCGACGAGGTGCTCGGCGAGCTCGACGCGTTCTCGCCCGACCAGAAGTGGACGCCGGTCACGATGACCGGCACCTACCTCCCCGACGACGAGCTGCTGGTGCGCAACCGCCCCTACAACAGCGGCCCGGGCTTCGAGGTGCTGACGCCCCTGCGACTGGCCGACGGCAGCATCTTCATCGTCGACCGGGGCGGGCTCCCCACCGGTCGCGAACAGGATGCGCCCGACGAGATCCCGGCCGCACCGTCGGGCGAGGTCACCGTGACCGCCCGCCTCAAGCCCGGCGAGCCGACGCTGCCCGGACGCTCGGCACCGGCCGGCCAGATCGCGACCATCCAGCTCGACGACATCGCCGCCATGCTCGACCAGCCCACCTACACGGGCGCCTACGGCCTGATGGTGAGCGAAGACCCCGCGCCGAGCGATCGCCCGCTCGCGGCCGTCAAGCCGGCACGCGACGAGGGCCCGCACCTCTCCTACGCCTTCCAGTGGCTTGTATTCGCGCTGTTCGGGTTCTTCGGCCTCGGCTACGGCCTGCGTCAGGAATACCGCCGGGTCAACGAGGAAGATCCCGACGAGATGGAACGCGCGGAGGCCCGCCGGGTGAAAGACTCGGCACGCACGCGCACCGACGCCGAGATCGAAGACGCGCTCATCGACTCACACCGGTGAGCGCGGAGTCGACTACGCGAGCGTGATCAGGTCGAGGTAGTCGGCGTTCCAGTGGTCTTCGACGCCGTCGGGCAGGATGAGCACACGCTCCGGGTTGAGCGCCTCCACGGCGCCCTCGTCGTGGCTCACCAGGACGACGGCGCCCGAGTAGTTCGCGAGTGCGTCGAGGATCTCGAACCGGCTGGCCGGGTCGAGGTTGTTCGTGGGCTCGTCGAGCAGCAGCACGTTGGCCCCCGAGACGACGATCATCGCGAGTGCGAGCCTGGTCTTCTCTCCACCGGAGAGCACGCCGGCGAGCTTGTGCCCGTCGTCGCCCGTGAACAGGAACGAGCCGAGAACGCGTCGCGCCTCCATCTCGGTGATGCTCGGCGACGACGACACCATGTTCTGCAGCACGGTGCGCTTGACGTCGATGGTCTCGTGCTCCTGGGCGTAGTAGCCCACTCGCAGCCCGTGCCCCGGTTCGATCTGACCGGTGTCCGGCTTGTCGACGCCGGCCAGCATCCGCAGCAGCGTGGTCTTTCCCGCGCCGTTCAGGCCCAGGATGACCACCTTGGAACCGCGGTCAATTGCGAGGTCGACCGAGGTGAAGATCTCGAGCGAGCCGTAGCTCTTGCTGAGGTTCGACGCCATAAGCGGCGTTTTGCCGCAGGGAGCGGGCTCGGGAAAGCGCAGCTTGGCGACGCGCTCGACGGTGCGCACCTCGTCGAGGCCGGCGAGCAGCTTCTCGGCGCGGGCGACCATCTGGTGCGCTGACGCCGCCTTCGAGGCCTTGGCCCCGAACTTCGCGGCCTGGGTCTGCAGCACAGACGCCTTCTTCTCCGCGTTGGCGCGCTCCTTCTTGCGACGCTCCTCGTCGGAGGCGCGCTGGCGCAGGTAGTTCTTCCAGCCCATGTTGTAGACGTCGATGACCTGGCGGTTGCCGTCGAGGTAGAACACCTTGTTGACGGTCTCTTCCACGAGCGCAATATCGTGGGTGATCACGATCAGACCGCCCTGGAAGCCCTTGAGGTAGTCGCGCAGCCAGACGACGGAGTCGGCGTCGAGGTGGTTGGTCGGTTCGTCGAGCAGCATCGTGTCGGCACCCGAGAACAGGATGCGGGCCAGCTCGATACGACGGCGCTGACCGCCCGAGAGCGTGGAGAGCGGCTGGTCGAGAATGCGGTCGGGGAGGCTGAGGTTGCTCGCGATCGACGCCGCCTCCGCCTCGGCGGCGTAGCCTCCCAGCGCGGTGAAGCGCTCTTCGAGGTTGCCGTACTTGCGCATGGCCTCCGCGCTGACCGCCGCGTCGGGGCTCGCCATGTCGAGCATCGTCTTGTTCATGCCGATGAGCAGGGTGCCGAGGCCGCGGGCGTCGAGGATGCGCGTGCGGGCGAGGTCTTCGGGATTGCCCGAGCGGGGGTCTTGTGGGAGGTAGCCGATCTCTCCCGAGCGCTCGATGCGGCCGCCGGAGGGCTGCAGTTCGCCCGCGAGGGTCTTGGTCAACGTGGTCTTGCCTGCACCGTTGCGACCGACGAGTCCGATCTTGTCACCCTTGTCAACGCGGAAGTTGACCTCATCCATGAGCACTCGTGCGCCCACCCGTAGTTCGAGATCGTGAACGGAAAGCACAGGCAAAGTCCAATTGTTTAGGCGTGTTTCAACAACACAGAAGAAGGGGGTGAGACAGATAGTCTACTTGTGCAGACCGTAAAGCTTTCTGTCCATGCACAATGGACTCGGCATTCAGCACAGCACACCAAGGAGCGTTCATGACGACACTGACCCTGGCCACCGGCCGCCCGACACTCGCGGACCGACTGTTCAGCCGCAGCCTCGCGACAGACGCCGTGCTGATCGCCAGCGGCGCCGGGCTCACCGCCATTGCCGCCCAGGTCGTTGTGCCGCTCTATCCGGTGCCGATCACCGGCCAGACCGCCGCCGTGCTCATCGTCGCCGGCGCGCTCGGCGCCACCCGCGGCGCGCTCGCCATGGCGCTCTACGCCGTGCTCGGCCTCTTCCTCCCCGTCTACAGCGAGGGCGCGCAGGGCATCGGCGTCATCCTCGGACCGACCGGCGGCTACATCGTGGGCTTCATCTTCGCGGCCGCCCTCGCCGGCTACCTCGCCGAGCGTCAGTGGGACCACAAGATCCTAGGCGGCATCGCCGCGTTCCTCGCCGGAACCGTCGTCACCTTCGTCTTCGGAATGACCTGGCTCTCGATCGCGCTCGGGCTCACGCTCGAGCAGACGCTGCAGGGCGGGCTCTACCCGTTCATCATCGGCGGAATCGTCAAGGCGGTCTTCGCGGCATCCGTGATGCGTCTCATCTGGCTCGCCGTGCACCGTTCCGACGACCGCAAGGCGAACGAAGCGATCTGATAGCAACGAGCCTCGCGGCTCAGTGTGGAAGGCCCTCGCCGATTCGGCGGGGGCCTTCTGCTTTGCCGAGTGTTGTGACGTCGTTTCATGGTTTCGGCGCACTCGCGGTTATCGTTGAGCGGGGGTCTCCCCGGGGGCCCGCTCGCTTCGTGCCACGAGCCCCGTCAGCATCAGGTTCCGGGAGGATCCGTCGTGACACCAGCGGCACCCAAGACAACCAGTCCGTGGCGGATCGACCGCAGGGGCGTCATCGCGATCATCGTCGCCGTCGTGCTCGTGCTCGTGGCCGGCGGCTCGTGGTTCGTGAATACGGTCGTCCCCGGGCTCGGCGGTGACGACAATCCGCTCGGCAGTGGTCAGTTCTACGTCAACCCCGATTCGTCGGCGGCGCGGGCGGCCGCCGACCCGTCGCAGGACGACGCCGACGCGACGGCGATCGCGCAGCTCGCGACCACACCGCAGGCGATCTGGCTGGCACCCGAAGAGCACCCGACCGCGACGATCACCGCATACGTGGAGGGTGTCGTCTCCGCCGCCGCCGCGGAGAACACTGTCGCCACTTTCGTCGTCTACGGCATCCCCGAGCGGGACTGCGGCAATCAGTCGGCCGGCGGGCTGACCGCCGCCGAGTATCCGCTCTGGGTGACGGCGATCGCCGCGGGCCTCGGCAGCGGAACGAGCGCCGTGATCCTCGAGCCCGACTCCCTGGCCCTCGCCGACGAGTGCGGCAACCTCGACTCCCGCATCACCACGACGCAGGATGCCATCGGCCGGCTCGCAGAGTCGGGTGCGGCCGTCTACCTCGACGGCGGTCACTCCAACTGGCACCCCGCGAGCGAGACCGCCGACGTGCTGGCCCGCGCCGGCATCGACCGGGTGCGCGGCTTCGCGACGAACGTCTCCAACTACAACGCGACCGGCGACGAGGTCGACTACGCCGAGCAGGTGAGCACGCTCACCGGCGGGTCGCACTACGTGATCGACACCGGTCGCAATGGCAACGGTTCCAACGGCGAGTGGTGCAACCCGTCGGGCCGTGCGCTCGGCGCACCCCCCGCATCATCCGACGGCGAACACCACGACGCCGACCTCTGGATCAAGACGCCGGGCGAGAGCGACGGCGAGTGCAACGGAGGCCCGCCGGCGGGCGACTGGTGGACCGCCGGTGCGCTCGCGCTCATCCGCAACTGACGCGCCGCGGCAAAGTAAACGAAAACTATTTGTTTCCCGTTGATAGCATCGGGAAATGGAAAGCGCATCAGCAACCCGGTTCGCCGTAGTCATCGACGATGACGCAGACATCAGGCAACTGCTGGTCGATGTGCTCACACAGGCGGGATATCACGCGATTCCCACGGCCAACGGGCTCGACGGTGTGGCCGCCGTGCGGCAGTTCGACCCGCTCGTGACCACGCTCGACGTGAACATGCCCGGGATGGACGGCTTCGAGACCGCGAAGCGCATCCGGGCCTTCAGCTCCACCTACATCGTGATGCTCACGGCGCTCGAAGACGAGATCGACACCCTGCAGGGACTCGAGTCGGGCGCGGACGACTATCTCGTGAAGCCGTTCCGCCCCCGGGTGCTGCGCGCCCGCATCGACGCCATGCTCCGCCGGCCGCGCATCGGCGGCGGCGCGCCGGCGTTGCCCCCGGCCGCTCCCGCGGCCCCGACTCCCCCGCAGGCGGCACCCGCACAGGCGGCGCCTGCGCAGCCTGCTCAGCCCGCTCAAGCGCAGCCGGCGCACGAGACCCCGGTGCCCACCACGGCCCGTCACGCCGCTCCCCCACTCGCGATCAGTCAGGAGCCGGTGCCGGTGGGTGCCTTCCAGGCGGTCCCCGTGACCGCGCCCGTGGCCGCGGCGGCCGCCGCGGCATCCGTCCCACCCGCCGACCAGACCGGCTGGATGGAGCACAACGGCCTCTGGCTCAACATCGAGACCCGCGTCGTGCGTCTTCGCGGCCGCGAGCTCGAGCTCACCCGCAGCGAGTTCGACCTGCTCGCAGCCCTGCTGCAGTCGAACCGGCGCGTGCGCACGAAGCCCGACCTGGCGCTGTTGCTGCGCGGTGAGAGCTACGTCACGAGCTATCTCGTGAGCGAGGCCGACAAGCGGGCCATCGAGGTGCACATGGGCAACCTGCGCAAGAAACTCGGCGAGAACGTGAACCAGCCGCGCTGGATCGAGACGGTGCGCGGCGTCGGCTACCGACTGACGGCGCCCGACAGCGAGTAACTGTCGGACGCCGCCGGGTGTCTGTTCGGGCAGACGCGTCTGTTCGGGTCAGACTTTCGGGTGTCCGTTCGGGTCGGACTTCTTTTCTCAGACCTTGTAGCCGCGCTGGCGCTGAACCAGCTTGAGCAGCATGGTGAAGGTCTGGATGGCTGTGATGATTCCGAGGATGGGCCAGCCGATCCACAGGATGGTCGACTGCACCATGGTGTTGAGCTGGAACCAGGTGAAGACGAGGGCCGCGCCGCTGAGGGCCAGCACGATGATCGGCACCAGGTAGCCGTTGCCGGAGCCGCGTTCCGCCTTGGCCTGGGCGGCCCAGTTGTCGGTCTGCTTGCGGCTGAGGAACTTGGTCCAGGCGCGCAGGAAGTGACCGAGCCGCACCCACATGTAGATCTCGGCGGGAGCGAGCGTCGCCGCGAAGAGGATGTCGCGGTAGTTGACCTTCTTCATCGCCATCGCCGTGCGGATGTTCAGCAGGGTCGCGATGACCGGCGGCACGAGCCAGATCGGGCTGAACACGAAGGCGTCGATCGAGAGCGACGCGATCAGCAGAACGATGAACATGATGCGGGTGAACGCGTTGACCGCCATCGAGAGGTTCTCGAGCCAGCGCAGGCGCAGGTTCGGGTGCAGCGGTTGACCTTTCGTGTCGCCGCGCTGTCCGGGCCACATCAGCTCGATGGCGCCGAAGTTCCACTTCACCTGCTGGGCGTCGAGCCCGCGCATCGTGGTCATCCCGCCCACGTCGGCGCGGGCCTGAGCGCTGATCTTGGTGAGGAAGCCTGCGCTCTTGATCTGCAGCGAGAGCAGGGAGTCTTCTACCTCGCTGTCTTTCACCCACGGGCTCGACTGGTGGTTGTCTTTCATCGCCTGGCGCAGCGCCAGGGTGGAGAAGATCGAGAACTGGCCGCCGAGCACGGCCATGTTGCGGCCGCGCAGCATGTTCTGCATGTTGAACGCCGCGAACTGCGCGCGCTGCCCGGCGATGAGGAACGGGGCGATCGGGCCGGTGAAGGGGCTGTCGTCGATGCTGAAGATCGCCGAGATTCCGCCGATGCGGGTGTCCGACGAGATCTCGGCTTCGAGGTGACGCACGGCGTCGGGGTCGGCGGTCGTGTCTCCGTCGACGCCGAGGAGGAAGTCGCAGGCCTCGACGAGGGTGTAGCCGTAGTTGAGCGCGCCCACCTTCTTGTCTTTGTTCGTGCCGATGTCATGCACGTAGATCTCGGTGAACTGCTCTTCGCCGTCGATCTCGCGGAAGTGCGGGCCGGCGTAGCGGCTCGCGATCTCCACGGTCTTGTCGGTGGTGTTGTTGGCGATGACGTGGATCACGTCGGGGAGACGGGTCTGCGCGAGCAGCGACTCGAGCACGGCGGCGATCGAGTCCTCCTCGTTGTAGGCGGGGATGACACAACCGATGGTCGTGCGGTGCACGGCCATCGACTCGACAGACGAGGCGAAGCCCGCGGCGTCGATGCCGAAGTCGTAGGCGTCTCGCTCGCTCGGCCCGTTGGCGTGTGTCGTGGTCACTGGTGCTCCCGCTGGCGGCCTGGTGGGCCGCCGTGTCGTGTCGTTCTCTCGTGGGAGGTCTGCCCCACATCGACTAGTAATGTCAGTGTGACGCACGGTGATCAAGTTTCACTCGTGGATGCCTACAGCTTCTGCCAAGGATTAGCTCAAGAGACCTCAAGCGCCGGCTTGTGACGGGAGAACGACCATGAAGAACGCCTCGATGCGCGCCGTCAGAACGGCGGCGACCGCCGGGCTCGCGCTCGCCTGTGCGATCACCCTCGCCGGGTGCGGGGCGGCGCCGTTTCTCGGCGACCCGACCGCGACGCCGAAGCCCACGTCGTCGGGCGCGATCACGAGCATCGAGAACGATCTCGCCACGGGCTCGGTCGAACGCCAGCTCTCGGCGGGCAACATCGGCCTCGCGGTGAACTACTGGTCGGACCTGCCCATGGACCAGTGGACGGCCGGCGCGAACAAGCCTCTCAACCTGTCGCTGAGCGCCACACTGGCGAACGACGAGGGTCAGCGCGTCTACCTCTCGCAGGTGTCGGTGGTCGCGGCCGTGACGGGCCCCGGCGGCGCTCTCACCGCCCCCGCCGCCCTCGCCGACCAGGCGAGCGTCTCCCCCGGCTACCAGGTCAAGGCGCCGTACAGCTACAGCCAGAGCTTCGTGCTCCCGGCCCTCGACTCCGCGGCGACCTCGATCTCGCTGGCGATCACCTACGAGTTGCTGCTGCAGACCACGCCCACGTCGGCCGAGTACGCCAAGCAGACGACGACCGACCTCCTGACGATCGCGATCGCTCCTACGGAGTAACAGTCCGGCACGCCGGCGGGGCCGCTACCCGAACGCGAGTCGCGAGTCGTCGGAGTCGAGGCCGTGCACCCTCCCGATCGCGATGCGGGTGAGGTCGGCGAACTCGTAGCCGGCCTCGCCGGTTCCGGCGACACCGAAACTCGCGACTGCGCGGATCCCCTCGATCTCGTCGATCGGGTTCTCGGCGAGTGCTGTCAACACGCGTTCGGCGACAGACCGCGCGCGCCCGATCGGCGGCGTGGGGGTCAGCACGGCGAAGCGCCGCGGCGACAGGCTGCCGACGAGGCTGGTGGTCGGCACGTTGTCGCGCGTGACCCAGCCCACCGTCTGAATCGCCCGGTCGCCGAACTCGGAGCCGAGGGCGTTGTTCATCTGGTCGAGGTTCTCGACGTCGAAGATGACCAGTGTGAGGTCTTCGTCGGCCCGGTGCGCCCGACGGAGCCAGTCGGTCGCTTGCTGCTCGAACAGCCGATCTGTCGACACCCCCGGTATCGAGAGGCGGTCGGATGCCTTCTCCCGCCGTTGGTCGGGGCTGCGCTCGCTCTGCAGCACCGAGAACGAGATCGACGCGAGGGTGAGGAACCCGATGTTGAGCAGCGTCGTGTTGACGGTGCCGAAGTAGCTGACGAACTGCACGCTCGACTCGCCGAAGGCCAGGAACGCGATGGTCCGGGCGAGGTAGAAGGCGGCGACAGACGCGAAGACCACGGTGAGGATGCGCGCGTTGATGCGCGGCCGGAGGGCCCCGCGCATCGTCGTGTACGCGGCCGCCGCCGAGAGCGCCCCGATTGAGATGAACATCTCGGCGGCACCGGCCCATCCTCCGCCGTCCGGACCCCGCACGACGACGGCGAGGAGAACGAACACGGCGACGGCGGCCACGAGCCACAGCCACGCACGTTGCCCGTTGAAGACGCGGCATCCGGCCCACATCGCGCCCACCGCGAACGTGAGTGCCGCGTTGCCGACCCCGGTGGCCCACCAGAGGTCGGGGCTGTAGCCCCACACGGCGTAGGCGATGGTCGCCAGCATCCCCGAGATGAAGCCGAGGCCCCAGAGGCGGGCGACCTGGTCGTCGCGCCGGAGGATCGAGCTGATCACGAACGAGGCGCCCGCCGCGGCCACGACGAGCCCGCTCGCGTAGAGCAGGGTGAGTGTGTCGAGATTCATGGTGTGCCCTTCGAGACCGCGGGGAGCACGAGGGAGAAGGTGCTTCCCACCCCCACCTCGCTTCGCACCGACAGTGAGCCGCCGTGCAGCTTCGCGATGTCGCGGCTGATGGCGAGTCCGAGACCGGTGCCCACGATCGCCGAGGTGCGGGCGGTCCCGGCACGGAAGAACCGGTCGAACAGGTGGGCCTGGTCGTCGGGAGAGACTCCGACACCGGTGTCGGTGACGTCGATGCGGATGCTGTCTTCCGCGGCCTCCACGGAGACGGTGACGGTTCCGCCGGTGCGGTTGTATTTGACGGCGTTCGTCAGCAGGTTGTCGATGACCTGGCGCACCCGCAGGGGGTCGGCCGTGGTGACGGCGGGTCGGTCGATGATCGCGCTCACCGTGAGGTCGCGCTGGCTCGCGGCGATCTGCGCCGAGTCGATCGACTGCCGGGCGATCTCGGCCAGGTCGCACTCCGACATCGAGAGGGTGAGGGTGCCGTCTTTGTCGCTCGCGGTCTGCAGCAGGTCGGTGACGAGCGACAGCATACGTTCGGAGTTGCGCGCGGCGATCTCGAGCATGCGCTTGGTCTCGTCGGTGAGCTCGGGCGAGTCGACGGCGAGTTCGAGAAATCCGATGATCGACGTGAGCGGGGTGCGCAGCTCGTGGCTCACCGACGCGGCGAGGTTCTCGCGCGCTCGAACCGCCTCGAGTTCGGTGGTGATGTTGCGCACGACGACCACTCCGCCGTCGGGATCGCCATCGGCCGTCGAGATCTGACGGGCGGTCGCCGAGTACGCGGCGCGCACGTCGCCGGGAGCGCCGACCCAGAACACCGCATTCTCGAACTCCTCGCCCTCGACGGCCCGTGCGTAGGGTCGGTCTGCGGCGGCGAAGACCGTTGTGCCGTCTGGGCGGTAGATGGTGGGGTGGATGACGGCCGAGCGCGGGGCGCCGAACTCGCGCAGCGACTGCTCGTGCGCGTTGTTGCGCAGGGTGGCCACACCGTCGCGGTCGAACGCGAGAACGCCGAACTCGACGGCGTTGATGACTTCGTGCAGGATCCGCTCCTGATCGCGAGCACGCACGAGCGCCGATTCGACGAGCGACGACTGCTGGCGCAGCAGGTCGCGCTGGCTCTGACTGCGACGGCTCGTGGCGTAGGTGGTGGTCGCGATGAACACGAGCGTCATGGGCAGCAGCACCTGGGTGCCGAACTCGAACTCGAAGGTGCCGCCCGACCCGACGTCGGAGAGCCCGGCGACCCACAGCAGGGTGGTCGACAGCGCGACGGCGCCGACGGCTCCGGCGAGACGGTAGTTGCGCGCCATCCAGATGACCGGCAGCACGAGGAAGAGTCCCGCTCCGAGCTCTGGCTCGGCCTCGCGCATGCCCACGATCGCGAAGATGTCGAGGATCGGGAGCAGCACGGCCCACCGTTTGCGCTGCGGGTTCCAGTTGACCGTCAGCGCGACTCCGGTGAGCACGAAGACGAGGAGCAGCGAGCCGAAGAAGAGCGGTTCTTGAAACGCGCTCGCCTGCACTACGAACACCACGACGGCGAACGCGAGCAGGGCCGCAGAGATGAGCAGCTGGCTGTTGGTGATCGATCGAGCGAGCCGAGTGGCCTGGGCCGAACTCCGAATGCTAGTGTCGCGGTCCATAAAAAGAGACTACTTCACTAGGCAGCGTAGCCCTTTCAGGCGACGCCGTGTCACATCGCGAAGCCGAGGGCACGCATCATGTCGCGGCCGTCGTCGGTGATCTTCTCGGGGCCCCACGGCGGCATCCACACCCAGTTGATGCGGAACGCGTCGACCACACCATCGAGCGACTGGGCCGTCTGCTCCTCGAGAACGTCGGTCAGCGGGCATCCGGCGCTCGTCAGCGTCATGCTGATGATGAGCGCGTTGTTCTCGTCGTCCCAGGTGAGGTCGTAGATCAACCCGAGGTCGACGATGTTGACCCCGAGCTCGGGGTCCATAACGTCTTTCAGCGCCTCTTCGACCTGGTCGAAGAGTGCGGGTGCGAGAGCGGTGGCCATGGCTCTACGCTACGCCGGTCGTCGAGACATAGCGATCGTAACCCTCGTCTTCGAGGCGGTCGGCCAGCTCGGGGCCGCCCTCCTCGGCGACGCGGCCGTCGACGAACACGTGCACGAAGTCGGGCTTGATGTAGCGGAGGATGCGCGTGTAGTGCGTGATGAGCAGGAGTCCGAGGCCGGTGTTCTCCTTGGCGCGGTTGACACCCTCCGAGACGATCTTGAGCGCGTCGACGTCGAGTCCGGAGTCGGTCTCGTCGAGGATCGCGAACTTCGGCTTGAGCAGCTCGAGCTGAAGGATCTCGTGGCGCTTCTTCTCGCCGCCGGAGAAGCCCTCGTTGACGTTGCGCTCGGCGAAGGTCTTGTCCATACGCAGGCCGGTCATGGCCTCCTTGACCTCTTTGAGCCAGGGGCGCAGCGCCGGGGCGTCGCCGTCGATGGCGGTCTTGGCGGTGCGGAGGAAGTTCGACACCGTGACGCCGGGAATCTCGACCGGGTACTGCATGGCCAGGAAGAGTCCGGCGCGGGCGCGCTCGTCGACGCTCATGGTGAGAACCTCGACGCCGTCGAGGGTCACCGAGCCGCTCTCGACGTGATACTTCGGGTGTCCGGCGATCGTGTAGGCGAGCGTCGACTTGCCCGAGCCGTTGGGGCCCATGATCGCGTGGATCTCGCCCTCGGCGATCGACAGGTCGACCCCCTTGAGGATTTCCTTGGTGCCCTGCTCGGTCTCGACGCTGACGCGGAGATCTTTGACTTCAAGTACTGACATGTTTTTGTTCCTAAACGGCGACGGAGTCGCTGTGGTCGATCGGGGTGGTGTCGACGAAGACGTCGTCGTCGACTATGGAGACTGTGTAGACGGGAACCGGCTCGTAGGCCGGGAGTGTGAGGGGCTTGCCGGTGGTGAGCTCGAATTTGGAGCCGTGCGCCCAGCACTCGAGGGTGTCGTCTTCGACGAAACCCTCCGAGAGCGAGATGTCGCCGTGCGTGCAGGTGTCGCCGAGGGCGTGCACGGCGCCGGCGGAGTCCATCACAACGGCGATGGGCTTGCCGTCGACGACGGCGCGCAGGGCGGTATTGGGTGTCAGCTCCGAAACGGTGCAGACCTTGGCGACGGGAGCCACTAGTTCGCTCCCCCGCCTGCGCTCTGCTTGGTCGAGCTGCGGTCGAGCTCGTCGTCGATCGACGCCTGCAGGCGCTGCTCGAGTTCGGGCTTGCCGATCTTCTGGATGATCTCGGTGAGGAAGCCGAGCACAACGAGCCGGCGCGCCTCCTGCTCGGAGATTCCGCGCGCCTGAAGGTAGAAGAGCTGCTCGTCGTCGAATCGGCCGGTCGCACTCGCGTGGCCGGCGCCGAGGATCTCGCCGGTCTCGATCTCGAGGTTCGGGATCGAGTCGGCGCGGGTGCCCTCGCTCAACACGAGGTTGCGGTTCTGCTCGTAGGAGTCGGTGCCTGCGGCGTTCTTGCCGATGAGCACGTCGCCGACCCAGACGGTGTGCGCGCCCTCGCCCTGCAGCGCGCCCTTGTAGTTGACACGGCCCTTGGTGTTGGCGCCTTCGTGGTGCATGTAGACACGCTGTTCGAGGTGCTGGCCGGCATCGGCGAAGTAGAGGCCGAACAGCTCGCCGTCTGCCCCCTCGCCCGCCAAGGCGACGGAGGGGTTGACGCGCACGACCTTGCCGCCGAGCGAGACGACGACGTGACGGAACGTGGCGTCGCGACCGACGGTGACGAAGTGCGTGGCGAGGTGGAGGGCGTCGTCGGCCCATTCCTGCACGGAGACGACGGTGAGGTGGGCGCCGTCTTCGACGACGATCTCGACGTTCTCGACGAGGCGGGCGTCTCCGGTGTTCTGCAGGATGACACGACCACGGCTGTGCTTGGTGCCGGTGATCAGGGTGTGCGCGCCGCGTGCGGCGGTGCCCAGCAGCGACCGGGAGACGGTGATCTCGCTGGGCTCTTCACCCGTGACGGTGATCGACATGGCCTTCTCGAACGAGTTCCAGGCGTTGGCCGACGACTTCTCCTCGGCCTGGCCGGCGACGCCGATGCGCTCGTCGGTGCGGTCGATCCACTCGGCGTCGGCTCCCTCGGTCTGCGTCGCGAGGAACGCGTAGGGCGAACCGTCGAGTTCGCCGTCGATGAGATCGCGGATCAGCGCGACGGGGGTGAGCTTCCACTCCGCCTCGCGGCCGTTCACGTCGGGGTGCTCGCTCGGATCGTTCGACTTGAAACGGGCCGACCGCGTCTGCACGGGTACAAAGGCGCCTTCGGGGGCGTCCCAGCCGCCGTCGCTGTGCGCCTTCGCGCCGTGCTGGTTGGTTTCGGGTGTGACGACGGTCATTTAGCCGACAGTTCCTTTCACAGCGCAGGCTTTCGCTGCACGGGCGTTCGACGAGTGGAGGAGGGTCAACCTACGCTGCCTTCCATGCTCATCTCGATGAGCTTGTTGAGTTCGAGGGCATACTCCATGGGCAGCTCGCGTGCGATGGGCTCGATGAACCCGCGCACGATCATGGCCATGGCCTCGTCTTCCGGCATGCCGCGTGACTGCAGGTAGAACAGCTGCTCGGCGCTGACGCGCGAGACCGTGGCCTCGTGGCCGAGCTGCACGTCGTCGACGCGGATGTCGATGGCCGGGTAGGTGTCGGACCGTGAGATGGTGTCGACCAGCAGCGCGTCACAGCGCACCGTGTTCGCGGAGTGGTGAGCCGCGGCATCCACCCGCACCTCGCCACGGTAGCCCGCTCGGCCGCCGCCGCGCGCGATCGACTTCGAGACGATCGACGACGTCGTGTACGGCGCCATGTGGATCATCTTCGCGCCGGCGTCCTGGTGCTGGCCGGGGCCGGCGAACGCGACGGAGAGGGTCTCGCCCTTGGCGTGCTCTCCGACGAGGAAGATCGACGGGTACTTCATCGTGACCTTGGAACCGATGTTGCCGTCGATCCACTCCATGGTCGCGCCCTCGTGGGCGATCGCACGCTTGGTGACGAGGTTGTAGACGTTGTTCGACCAGTTCTGGATCGTGGTATAGCGAACGCGGGCGTTCTTCTTCACGATGATCTCGACGACCGCCGAGTGCAGGGAGTCGCTCTTGTAGATCGGGGCCGTGCAGCCCTCGATGTAGTGAACGTAGGAGCCCTCGTCGGCGATGATGAGCGTGCGCTCGAACTGGCCCATGTTCTCGGTGTTGATGCGGAAGTAGGCCTGCAGCGGGATCTCGACGTGCACGCCCTTGGGAACGTAGACGAACGAGCCGCCCGACCAGACGGCCGTGTTGAGGGCTGCGAACTTGTTGTCGCCCGCCGGGATCACGGTGCCGAAGTACTCCTCGAAGAACTCGGGGTGCTCGCGCAGCGCGGTGTCGGTGTCCATGAAGATGACGCCCTGAGCCTCGAGCTCGGCGTTGATCGTGTGGTAGACCACCTCGGACTCGTACTGGGCTGCCACGCCGGAGACGAGGCGCTTGCGCTCCGCCTCGGGGATGCCCAGCTTCTCGTAGGTGTCCTTGATGTCGTCGGGGAGGTCTTCCCACGTCTGTGCCTGCTTCTCGGTGGAGCGCACAAAGTATTTGATGTTGTCGAAGTCGATGCCGGAGAGGTCGGCACCCCACGTGGGCATGGGCTTCATGCCGAAGAGCTTGAGCCCCTTGAGACGCAGCTTGAGCATCCAGTCGGCTTCGTTCTTCAGCTTCGAGATGTCGGTGACGACTTCCTCGTTGATTCCGCGTCGCGCAGACGCTCCTGCGGCATCGGAGTCAGACCAGCCGAACTCGTACTGCCCGAGACTGTTGAGTTCCGGGCGATCGATCAGCACGTCAGTCATAGTTACCTCTTTCCTACCGGCAGCAACCAAGTTGGTCGCGGCGGTATTCCGTCACACAGCTATATGCCGGGAATTTTGTGAAGCGTGCCTGGGCGAGCGGGTGATCAGTGCACCTACGGCTTGCTTAGACTTGAACTCAAGACAAACGATCCGAAGCTGATGCTGCTTGGTCCGCAAGTCTCCATCGACTCCCCGGCACGGGCTGCGTTCTGTGAACCCGTCAATCTTACAGGGAGTCATCGCAAATAACAGGAGGAACCGCTGTGAAAGCCGTCGCGTCTAGTTGGGACGGCTTCGTCGCCCTCCTCCCGTCGGCCGTAGACAGGCGCGTTCGATTCATCGCGTGGGCCTCTCTCGTCATCCAACTGCTGCTCATCGGCACGGGCGGCGCCGTGCGGCTCACCGGTTCCGGTCTCGGCTGCCCGACGTGGCCGCAGTGCGTTCCCGGCTCACTCACCAACACGCCCGAGATGGGCATCCACGGTGTCATCGAGTTCGCGAACCGTGCGCTCACCGGCGTCGTGGTGCTCATCGCCGTGCTCGCCTTCCTCGCCGTCATCCGCATGCGCGCCGAGCGCCGCGACCTGTTCGTGATCACCCTGCTGCAGGGCCTCTCCATTCCGCTGCAGGCCGTCATCGGCGGCATCACGGTGCTCACCGGCCTCAACTCCTACATCGTCGGCCTGCACTTCCTCGTCTCGGTGGCCCTCGTGGTGCTCACCGCCATGCTCGTGTTCCGTGTCTACTACGGGCCGCGCGGGCAGGTGAAGGCCATGCCCGTCTGGTACACGGCGCTCGCCCACCTCACGTCGCTGCTCGTCGCGATGACGGTGATAGTGGGCATCCTGACGACCGGATCCGGCCCGCACGCCGGCGACGCCACCACACCGCGCAACGGGCTCGACACAGACTTCCTCCAGCACCTGCACTCCTGGCCGGCGTACGCGACGCTCGGCGGAACGGTGCTGCTGGTGCTCGGGGCCCTCACCCTCGCCGGGTCGAACGCGCGACTGCGACGCTTCACCCTGATCCTGCTGGGCGTGGAGCTCGTGCAGATCGCCGTGGGAATCACCCAGGCGCGGCTCGGCCTCCCCGAGATCCTGGTGGGAACTCACATGGTGCTCGCGGGTGCGCTCGTGGGCGCGATGACGGCCGTGGTGCTGTCGCTGCGCACGTCCGTGGTGCAGGCGGAGGCGGCATCCGAGGTCTCGGCGCTCGCCGACCGAGTCTGACCGCACACGCGGCGGCGTTCGCCGCCCGGCGCCCACTGCGTGACGCTCTGCGCAGTGCTCTGCGCAGTGCTCTGCTCTGCCCAGCGCTCGACCGCGGCGCGCCGTTCGGACGGCGGGCTAGAACGGGAGCAGCGGGTCGATGCCCACGGCGAGGAATACCAGCGTCAGGTAGGTGATCGAGCTGTGGAAGACACGCATCGGGGTCACGGTGTCGTGACGGATCGCCTGGTTGTAGAGGCGGTGCGACTCGTAGATGAACCAGACACCGCTCGCGACGGCGACCACCGAGTAGACGATGCCCATGTTCGCGACGGGGATGAGCAGCAGCGAGCACACCACGGTGGCCCAGGCGTAGAGGATGACCTGCAGGCCCACGATCTGGCGCCCGCGCACGACGGCGAGCATCGGGACGCTCGCGGCCTGGTACTCGTCGCGGTACTTCATCGAGAGCGGCCAGTAGTGCGGCGGCGTCCACAGGAAGATGACGGCGAACAGGATGACGGGCGCCCAGGTGAGCGAACCGGTGACGGCCGCCCAGCCGATGAGCACGGGGAAGCAGCCCGCGATGCCGCCCCAGATGATGTTCTGCTCGGTGCGGCGCTTGAGCCACAGGGTGTAGACGAAGACGTAGACGAGAATCGCGAGGAGCGAGAGCGAGGCGGCGAGCCAGTTGGTGAAGAAGCCGAGCCAGAGAATGGATGCCACGCCGATGACCCAGGCGAAGACGAGAGCCTCACGGTCGGTCAGCTCCCCCGTGACGAGCGGCCGCTTCTGCGTGCGCTTCATCAGACGGTCGATGTCACGGTCGATGTAGCAGTTGAACGCGCTGGCCGAGCCAGCACTCAGCGAACCGCCGATCAGTGTCGCGATGACGAGCCACAGGTTGGGCAGTCCGCCCTGCGCCAGGATCATCACGGGCGCGGTCGTCACGAGCAGAAGCTCGACGACACGCGGTTTCGTCAGCGAGACGTAGGCCTTTGCCTTGCGGGCAAAACCGATCCGCCCTGTGGTTGGGCGGCTCTCAACGGCTACGTCCATGACTCCTCTATCGACAACTGTGCAGTTCGACTAATTCTAAGCGCTCATCGGGCGAAGGATCGCAGCGTGTCTGGCGTCACACTCTCACCCGCCGCTCCCAGCACTCCCTATACTTGAATGTGCTTGCCACCCGTCGGCAGCGCGCCCCGGACATTTCAGCACATCGAGCTGTCCGCGCCCTGTCACGGGAATGCCGATGACGTCAGTGTCCATTAATGGGACGACGGCAAGCAGAAACCTCTCCGCAGTGATCGCTCTGATTCGCTGCTGTGCAACATGAAGGGTCATCAATCACGTGGCAGCTTTCCAGTGGGATTCCATCGACAACAAGGCCGTAGACACCGCCCGAATTCTTGCGGCTGACGCCGTCGAGAAGGTTGGAAACGGGCACCCCGGCACCGCGATGAGCCTTGCACCAGCCGCTTATCTCCTGTTCCAGAAGATCATGCGCCGCGACCCGAACGACAACGAGTGGATCGGTCGCGACCGGTTCATCCTCTCTGTCGGACACAGCTCGCTCACCCAGTACATCCAGCTCTACTTCGGCGGCTACGGCCTCGAGCTCGACGACCTCAAGGCGCTCCGCACCTGGGGTTCGCTCACGCCCGGCCACCCCGAGTACGGCCACACCGACGGCGTCGAGATCACCACCGGCCCGCTCGGCCAGGGACTCGCCTCCGCGGTGGGCTTCGCCTACGCGGCCCGCTACGAGCGCGGCCTGTTCGACCCGGCCGCCGCGCCCGGCACGAGCCCGTTCGACCACTTCATCTACACGATCGCCGGCGACGGCGACCTCCAGGAGGGTGTCACCAGCGAGGCATCCTCGCTCGCGGGCCACCAGGAGCTCGGCAACCTCATCGCGATCTACGACTCGAACCAGATCTCGATCGAAGACGACACCAACATCGCCTTCACCGAAGACGTGCACGCCCGTTACCTCGCCTACGGCTGGGACGTGCGCGTCGTCGACTGGAAGAAGAGCGGCGAGTACGTCGAAGACGTCGCCGAGCTGAACGACGCGATCGAGGCAGCCAAGGGCGTGACCGACAAGCCGTCGCTCATCATCCTCAAGACGATCATCGGCTGGCCCAGCCCGAAGAAGCAGAACTCCGGCAAGATCCACGGCTCGGCCCTCGGCGCCGACGAGCTCGCCGCGGTCAAGCAGGTTCTCGGCTTCGACCCCGAGCAGACCTTCGAGGTCGCGCCCGAGGTCATCGCCCACACGCGTCTCGCCCTCGAGCGCGGCACCGCCGTTCACAACGAGTGGAACGAGCAGTTCGACGCGTGGGCAGCAGCCAACCCCGAGAAGAAGACCCTCCTCGACCGCGTTCTCACGGGCGACCTGCCCGAGGGCGTCGAAGAGGCGCTCCCGGTCTTCGAGGCCGGCACCGAGGTCTCGACCCGCGCCGCATCCGGCAAGGTCATCAACGCCCTCGCCGGCGTGATCCCCGAGCTCTGGGGCGGCTCCGCCGACCTCGCCGAGTCGAACCTCACCACGATCAACGGCGCCGGCTCGTTCGTGCCCGAGAAGTGGTCGACGCACGAGTGGTCGGCCAGCGCGACCGGCCGCGTTCTGCACTTCGGCATTCGCGAGCACGCCATGGGCGCGATCCTCAACGGCATCGTGCTGCACGGCAACACCCGCCCCTTCGGCGGCACGTTCCTCATCTTCAGCGACTACATGCGTCCGGCCGTTCGCCTCGCAGCGCTGATGAAGGCTCCCGCCATCTACGTCTGGACCCACGACTCCGTGGCCCTCGGCGAAGACGGCCCGACCCACCAGCCGATCGAGCAGCTCGCCACCCTGCGCGCCATCCCCGGACTCGACATCGTGCGCCCCGGCGACGCGAACGAGACCGCCTGGGCCTGGAAGACGATTCTCGAGCGTCGCAACGGACCCGCCGGAATCGCCCTCACCCGCCAGAACATCCCGGTGTTCGCGCGTGGCGAAGACGAGGCCAGCGGAGACACCTTCGCGTCGGCCAAGTACGTCGCGAAGGGCGCCTACGTGCTCGCCGAGGCTCCGAACGGCACTCCCGACGTGATCTTCATCGCCACGGGTTCCGAGGTCCAGATCGCCGTCGAGGCCCGCGAGGTGCTGAAGGCCGAGGGAATCAACGCCCGCGTCGTATCGGCTCCGAGCCTCGAGTGGTTCGAAGAGCAGACCGCCGAGTACCGCGAGTCGGTTCTGCCCGCAGGCGTCACCGCCCGCGTGTCGATCGAAGCCGGAATCAGCCTGACCTGGGACAAGTACGTCGGCGACGCCGGCCGCAGCGTCTCGATCGAGCACTTCGGCGCATCCGCCGACTACAAGACCCTGTTCCGCGAGTTCGGTATGACCACAGAAGCAGCAGTGGCCGCCGCCAAGGATTCGCTCGCCGCTCTCTGAACAGTCGAAAGACCTGTAGAGCCGAGCACTAAGAAAGAAGAGAAGAAGTTATGACGAACACAACCCCCACCGCCGACCTTTCGGCCGCCGGCGTCAGCATCTGGCTCGACGACCTCTCCCGTGAGCGCATCGCCTCGGGCGGACTCGAGAAGCTCATCGCCGAGCGCAACGTCGTCGGCGTCACCACCAACCCGACGATCTTCGCCGGCGCGCTCGCCAAGGGCGAGGCCTACGACGAGCAGGTCGCACTGCTCGCCAAGGCAGGCACCAACGTCACCGACGCGGTCTTCGAGATCACGACCGACGACGTCGCCGCAGCCAGCGACGTGTTCCGTTCGATCTACGACAACACCAACGGCTTCGACGGCCGCGTGTCGATCGAGGTCGAGCCCGGATTCGCGCACGACGCCGCCGCGACGATCGCCCAGGCCAAGCAGCTCTGGGCCAAGGTCGACCGCCCGAACGCGCTGATCAAGATCCCCGCGACGATCGAGGGCCTCGAAGCCATCACCGAGACCATCGGCGCCGGCATCAGCGTCAACGTCACGCTGATCTTCAGCCTCGAGCGCTACCGCGAGGTCATCAACGCCTACCTGAGCGGACTCGAGAAGGCCAAGGCCGCGGGCATCGACCTGTCGACCCTGCACTCGGTCGCCTCGTTCTTCGTGTCGCGCGTCGACACCGAGATCGACAAGCGTCTCGACGCCATCGGCACCGACGAGGCCAAGGCCCTCAAGGGCAAGGCCGGCGTCGCCAACGCCCAGCTCGCCTACGAGGTCTTCGAGGCCGCGTTCACCACCGAGCGCGCCGAGGTCCTCCTCGCCGCCGGCGCGAACAAGCAGCGCCCCCTCTGGGCGTCGACCGGCGTCAAGGACCCGGCCGTGCTCGACACCACCTACGTGGTCGAGCTCGTCGCTCACGAGGTCGTCAACACGATGCCCGAGAAGACGCTCGAGGCGACCTTCGACCACGGCGTCATCGCCGGCGACTCGATCACCGGCTCGTACGCGGCGGCCAACGCCGTGCTCGACGAGATCGCAGCGCAGGGCATCTCGTACGACGAGGTCACCGCACTGCTCGAGAAGGAGGGCGTCGAGAAGTTCATCGTCTCCTGGAACGAACTGCTCGACACCGTCACGGCCGCTCTCGAGGCAGCCAAGTGAGTGTGAAGATCGCAGTGAGCGGAGCGGCCAAAGAGGCCGTCGACCGCATCGTCCCGCAGCTCGTCAACGATCTCGTTGCGAGCCGCATCACGGGACTCGACGCGAGCCTCTGGGGCACCGACGCCGAGGAAGAGGCGGCAAAGCGCCTCGGATGGACCGAGTCCGTCTCGGTCTCCACTCCCCTCGTGCCCGACATCCTGGCGCTGCGCGACAAGCTCCGCGCCGCGGGTGTCAACCACTTCGTGCTCGGCGGGATGGGCGGCTCGTCGCTCGCTCCCGAGGTCATCACCCAGACCGAGGGCGTCGAGCTCACGGTTCTGGATGCGACCGACCCGAGCCAGGTGCTGTCGGCCCTCGCCGACCGTCTGCAGACCACCGCTGTGGTCATCTCGTCGAAGTCGGGCGGCACCACAGAGACCGACAGCCAGAAGCGCGTCTACGAGAAGGCGTTCCGCGATGCGGGCATCGACCCGATCGACCGCATCATCGTCGTCACCGACCCCGGATCGCCCCTCGACGTCTCGGCACGCGCCGACGGCTACCGGGTGTTCAACGCCGACCCCACCGTGGGCGGCCGCTACTCGGCGCTCACCGCGTTCGGCCTCGTGCCGTCCGGGCTCGCCGGCGTAGACATCCAGCAGCTCCTCGACGAGGCCGACGCCATGTCGTACTCGCTCGCGATCGACGAGGAGTCCAACCCCGGACTCATCCTCGGCGCGGCGATCGCGGGAACGCGGCCGCTCAAGGACAAGCTCGGCATCGTCTCCGACGGAACCCACATCGTCGGCTTCGGCGACTGGATCGAGCAGCTCATCGCGGAGTCCACCGGCAAGATCGGCAAGGGCATCCTGCCCGTCGTCCTGCCCACCGACGCCCCCGAGCTGAGCGCCACCCCCGCCGACCTGCAGGTCATCCGTCTCGTCAGCGACTACAAGGCGACGGAGCACCTCAACGAGGGCGACATCGAGATCACCGGCACCCTGGGCGCGCTTATGCTCACCTGGGAGTACGCGGTCGTCGTCGCCGGTCGTCTGCTCGGCATCAACCCGTTCGACCAGCCCGACGTCGAGTCGGCCAAAATCGCGACGCGCGGTCTGCTCGACGCGCGTCCCGAGCCGGTCGCCCCCGCGTTCACCGACGGCGGCATCGAGGTGCGTGGCACCGAGGCAGTGGTGGCCGGCGTCTCCGATCTCGCCGGAGCCGTGGCATCCGTTCTCGCCACTCTCGGCGACGACGGCTACGTCTCGATCCAGGCCTACATGGACCGTGTGAAGTACCCGGAGCTCGCTGCGACACGCAACCTCGTCGCAGCCCGCGCCGAGCGCCCCGTCACGTTCGGATGGGGACCCCGGTTCCTGCACTCGACCGGCCAGTTCCACAAGGGCGGTCCCGCGGTCGGCGTCTTCATCCAGATCACGGAGGTGTCTGACGTCGATCTCGAGATCCCCGAGCGTCCGTTCACCTTCGGCCAGCTCATCCAGGCCCAAGCCGCCGGAGACGCCAGCGTCCTCGCCGACCACGGCCGTCCCGTGCTGACCATCACGCTCACCGACGCGGCGACGCAGCTTCCCGCGCTCATCGCAGCGCTCAGCTAGAAACAAGTAGAAAGCACCAAGGAGCTGCATGTCCCCCGTGGATATCACACCGGAATTCAATCCCCTACGGATTCCTTCCGACCGTCGCCTCAACCGCATCGCCGGCCCGAGCGCGCTCATCATCTTCGGCGTGACAGGCGACCTGTCGCGCAAGAAGCTGATGCCGGCGGTCTACGACCTCGCCAATCGTGGCCTGCTCCCCCCGGGCTTCGCGCTCGTCGGGTTCGCTCGCCGCGACTGGGAGGATCAGGACTTCGAAAAAGAGGTCTACGAAGCCGTCAAGCAGTACGCGCGCACCCCGTTCGATGAAGACGTCTGGCGCCAGCTGGCGCTCGGCATCCGCTTCGTGCAGGGCGAGTTCGACGACGCCGCCGCCTTCGACCGCCTCAAGGAGACGATCGAAGAACTCGATCGCGACCGCGGAACCATGGGCAACCATGCGTTCTACCTGTCGATCCCGCCGAAGTCGTTCCCGCAGGTCACCGAGCAGCTTCGCAACTCGGGACTCGCCGAACAGCAGGACGGCCACTGGCGTCGTGTTGTCATCGAGAAGCCCTTCGGCAGCGACCTGAAGACCGCACGCGAGCTCAACGCGGTCGTCGAGAGCGTCTTCCCGCCCGACAGTGTGTTCCGCATCGACCACTACCTAGGCAAGGAGACAGTGCAGAACATCCTCGCGCTGCGCTTCGCCAACGAGATGTACGAGCCGATCTGGAACGCCAACTACATCGACCACGTGCAGATCACCATGGCCGAGGACATCGGAGTGGGCGGCCGCGCCGGCTACTACGACGGCATCGGCGCAGCGCGCGACGTCATCCAGAACCACCTCCTGCAGCTCCTCGCCCTCACGGCGATGGAGGAGCCCATCTCGTTCGACGCCGCAGACCTGCGCGCCGAGAAGGAGAAGGTGCTCGCCGCCGTCAAGCTGCCCGCAGACCTGAGCAACTCGACCGCACGCGGCCAGTACTCCGGCGGTTGGCAGGGCGGCGAGAAGGTCGTCGGCTTCCTCGACGAAGACGGCATGAACCCCGATTCGCTCACCGAGACGTTCGCGGCCATCCGCCTCGACATCGGAACGCGTCGTTGGGCGGGAGTCCCGTTCTACCTGCGCGCCGGCAAGCGACTGGGCCGCCGCGTCACCGAGATCGCCGTGGTCTTCAAGCGCGCTCCGCAGAACCTGTTCGCTGAGAGCCAGACCGGCACGCTCGGCCAGAACGCGATCGTCATCCGGGTGCAGCCCGACGAGGGTGTCACCATCCGCTTCGGCTCCAAGGTTCCCGGCGCCACCATGCAGGTGCGCGACGTGACCATGGACTTCGGCTACGGCCACGCCTTTACCGAGGCGAGCCCCGAGGCCTACGAGCGACTGATCCTCGACGTGCTGCTCGGCGACCCGCCGCTGTTCCCCCGTCACGAAGAGGTGGAGCTCAGCTGGAAGATCCTCGACCCGATCGAGGAGTTCTGGGAGACGCAGGGCCAGCCCGAACAGTACCGACCGGGAACCTGGGGACCACAGTCCGCAGACGACCTTCTTGCCCGCGACGGCAGAGTATGGAGACGACCATGATTGTCGACCTTCCCGACACCACAACGAGCAAGATCTCGAAGACGCTCGTCAAGATCCGCGAAGAGGGCGGCGCTGTCGCCCTCGGCCGCGTGCTGACGCTCGTCATCTCGACGAAGCTGGGCGAAGAAGAGGAGGCCATCGAGGCCGCCAACGACGCCTCGCGCGAACACCCGATGCGTGTCATCGTGATCTCGACGAGCCAGGGTGCGGATGATTCATCCGAATCCCGTATCGACGCGCAGATCCGCGTGGGCGGCGACGCCGGCGCGAGCGAGGTCATCGTCGTGCGCGCCTACGGCGAGACCGCGAGCGACCAGGAGGGGCTCGTCACCGGGCTCCTGCTGCCCGACGCGCCCGTCGTGGCCTGGTGGCCCGGTGTAGCGCCGGAGAACGCCTCCAAGTCGCCGCTCGGCGTCATCGCGCAGCGTCGCATCACCGACGCCGCGTCGAGCTCGAACCCCGCAGCCGCCCTGGTGCACGTCGCCCAGACGTATGCGCCCGGCGACACGGACTTCGCCTGGACCCGCCTCACCCTGTGGCGCGCCCAGCTGGCGGCCGTGCTCGACCAGCCGCCGTACGAGACCGTCACCGGTGTCACCGTGCACGGAGCCGCCGACTCCCCCTCGACCGTGCTTCTCGCCGCTTGGCTGCAGTTGCAGCTGCAGGTCGACGTGAACCTCGAGGTCACGAACAAATCGCACGGTTCGAGCGGGATCCAGGGCGTTGTGCTGGAACGCGCGAGCGGCCCGATCGAGCTCGAGCGCACGCTCGTGAACGTGGCGACGTTGATTCAGCCGAACCAGCCGACCCACGACATCTCGCTGCCCCGTCGCAGCCTGCGCGACTGCCTCTCCGAGGAACTGCGCAGACTCGACCCCGACGACCTGTTCGGCGATGTCATCCAAAGTGGACTCGGCCAGCTCGGCAAAGTCACGCCGCACCTCCACACGGGTACGATCGCAGCAGTGAAGATCGACGAAGAGACCGGAGTGGCCACCGCGTGACAGTAGGACGACGGGTGCTTGTGCACCCAGACAAGGCAGCACTCGCAGCATCCGTTGCTGCGAGATTCATGACGAAGATGGTCGACCTGATCGACGAGTTCGGTGAAGCAACCGTCGTCCTCACCGGTGGCACGATGGGAAGCGCGGTCCTGCGCGCCATCAACGAGTCTCCGGCCCGCGACACCATCGACTGGTCGCACGTGAGCTTCTGGTGGGGAGACGAGCGTTGGCTCCCCCGAGGCGACGCCGAGCGCAACGAGACCCAGGCCCGCGAGGCCCTGCTCGACCACCTCGAGATCGACCCGGGCATGATCCACGCGTTCCCGGCATCCGACGACGGCATCGATCTGGATGCCGCAGCGGAGCAGTACTCGCTCGAGCTCGCCGCGCACGCGGTCGAGGGTTCGTCGCTCCCCCGCTTCGACATCACATTCCTCGGCGTCGGGCCCGACGGCCACATCGCGTCGCTGTTCCCCGAGCAGGCGGGCATCCGTGAGACGGAGGCCACCGTCGTCTCGGTGCGCAACGCGCCGAAGCCGCCGCCCGAGCGCCTGTCGCTGACGCTGCCGGTGATCAACTCGTCGACGCGCATCTGGCTCGTTCTCGCCGGCGCAGACAAGGCATCCGCCCTCGGGCTGAGTCTCGCCGGCGCCAGCATCAACGAGGTACCGGCCGCGGGCATCGAAGGACGCCGCAGCACGCTGTACTACGTCGACAAGGAAGCCACCGCGGAGGTTCCCGAGAACCTCACCGCCACGGAGATCTTCTGGACGGCCGCCGACGCGACCGAGTAGCATCCCCGCGAACAAGGCCGGTCCCGGATCATCCGGAGCCGGCCTTTTCTCGTCCCGTCCCTCGTCCCCGCCCCGTCCCCGCCAGACCACCGAAAACGAAGGACAATCTCGCGCGAAGGGCCGCCGATCGTGCTCGATGTGTCGTCGCGGGGTGCGATCTCCTTCATTTTGGGAGACGGGCGCGCGGGCGGCATGGGCGGATAGCGCGGGTTCGGGGCGGATGGCGCGGCGCGGGCGGCGCGGGCGGATGGCGCGGCGCGGGTTAACGACGGATGGCCGCCAACCCGAGGGTGACGGCCAGCGACGTGCGCGCGACTACTGGGCGGCGGGAGCGCTGCCGCGGCGGGCGCGGAGCTGCGAGAGGGCGTCGCCCAGGAGGGACTCGGCCTCTTCTTCGGTGCGACGTTCCTTCACGTAGGCGAGGTGCGTCTTGTACGGCTCGAGCTTCGCGACCGACGGCGGGTTGTCTTTGTCCCGGCCGGCCGGCAGACCGCTCTGCGGCGAGTCGATGGTGAGGGGGATCTCCTCGTCGGGAAGGTTGGCGGCGAAGTTGCGCACCGTCTCGTTGCCGAGCTCGTCCCAGTAGGAGATCTGCACGCGCTCGGCGTGATAACCCCGGTCTTGCTCCCCCATTGGGCCTGCGCCCACACGCGATCCGCGAATCGCACTGCCTCCTGAAGCCACGGTGCCCCCTTTGTACTAGTACCTATTGACCGGTGAACTTGGTGATGAGACCAAGCACAACGATGGACGTGATCCACACCACGGCAAGGATCACTGTGATGCGGTTGAGGTTGCGTTCAGCAACACCGGATGCGCCGAGGTTCGAAGTCACTCCGCCTCCGAACATGTCGGAGAGTCCACCTCCACGACCACGGTGCAGGAGGATGAGCAGCGTCAGCAAGAGACTCGTGATGCCGAGAATTACTTGCAACGCGACCTGGAGAATTTCCACGGGTAACCTTTCGAAGCGGCCGGTGGGCCTCAAGTAGTATAACTGCGCGTCAGCACCGCGTTGGAGCGGGTAGCGCCGGTGGTGAATTGTGCGCTAGCTCAGGTTCCGACGTGCTTGTGGAATCGGGAGATGCTGGCGAATTCGTCGATGTCGAGGCTCGCGCCGCCGACGAGTGCCCCGTCGACGTTGGGCTCGCGCATAAACGACGCGATGTTCGCGGCCTTGACCGAGCCGCCGTAGAGCACGCGGGTGACCGCGGCGACGTCGTCGCCGAGCAGCTCGACGAGGGTCTCGCGCAGTTTCGCGGCGACCTGTTCGGCCTGCTCGGGTGTTGCGGCCTGGCCGGAGCCGATGGCCCAGACCGGCTCGTAGGCGACGACGATATCGACGGCGCCGGTGACGCCGGCGAGGGCGGCACGCAACTGGGCGACGGGGACGGCGCTCGCACCGTGGGTCTCGAGGTCGTCGGCGGTCTCGCCCACGCAGATGACGGGAACGAGTCCGTGACGGAGCGCGGCGGCGACCTTCGCGGCCACGACCTCGTCGGTCTCGTTGTGCAGGGTGCGGCGCTCGGAGTGTCCGATGATCACGTACTGGCAGTCGAGCGCCTTGAGGAAGGCGCCCGAGATCTCGCCCGTGTAGGCGCCCGAGTCGTGAGCCGAGAGGTCTTGCGCGCCGAAGGCGAGGTCGAGCTTGTCGGCCGAGATGAGCGTCTGCACCGAACGCAGGTCGGTGAAGGGCGGGAAGACCGCGACCTCGGCCGAACCGAAGTCGTGGCGTGCGTCTTTGAGGCTCCAAGCGAGCTTCTGCACGAAGGCGATCGACTGAAGGTGGTCGAGGTTCATCTTCCAGTTGCCTGCGATGAAGGGCACGCGCTTGTGCGTCGTGCCGGGTACTACTGCCATCCGAGGACCTCCAGGCCAGGCAGTCGCTTGCCCTCGAGGAACTCGAGTGAGGCGCCGCCACCGGTAGAAATGTGACCGAACTGGTCGTCTGTGAAGCCGAGCGCGCGCACGGCGGCGGCCGAGTCGCCGCCTCCGACTACGCCGAGGCCGTCGATCGTGGTGAGTGCCGCGGCGACCGCTTCAGTGCCGGCGGCGAAGGGTGCGAGTTCGAACACGCCCATGGGGCCGTTCCAGAACACGGTCTTCGAGGCGGAGATGACTTCGGCGAAACTCTCGCCGGTCTCTGGGCCGATATCGAGTCCGAGACCGGATGCCCCGAACGGAGTCTGTTCGATCGCGTCGGCCGCCGTGGTGACGAACTCGGCGTCTGCACCGAACTTCGATGCGACCACGATGTCGGTGGGCAGCACGATCTGTACTCCGAGGCGCTCGGCCTCGGCGAGGTAGCCCGTGACCGCCTCGATCTGGTCGGTCTCGAGCAGGCTCGCACCGACCTTGTGGCCCTGGGCGGCGAGGAACGTGAAGAGCATGCCGCCGCCGATGAGCAGTGTGTCGACCTTGGGCAGCAGCGCGCCGATGACGGCGAGCTTGTCGGAGACCTTCGACCCGCCGAGCACGACAGTGTAGGGAGCCTCCGGGGTTCGCGTCAGTCGCTCGAGTACCTCGAGCTCGGTCTGGATGAGCAGGCCGGCGGCGCTGGGCAGCAGGTCGGCGATCTCGTAGACGCTCGCCTGCTTGCGGTGCACAACACCGAAACCGTCGGAGACGAAGGCGTCGGCGAACTCTGCGAGCTGGCCGGCGAAGGCCGCGCGCTCCGAGGCATCCTTGCTCGTCTCCCCCGCGTTGAAACGCAGGTTCTCGAGAAGGGCGATGTCGCCGTCGGCGAGACCGGAGACGGCCTCGCCGGCGGCGGAACCGACCGTGTCGCTTGCGAACACAACACCCTTGCCGAGCAGCTCGCTCAGTCGCTGTGCGACCGGGGCGAGGCTGTACTTGGCATCCGGCGCGCCGTCGGGCCGCCCGAGGTGGGAGACCACGACGACGCGGGCGCCGGCGTTGATGAGTGCGTTGAGCGTCGGCAGAGAGGCACGAATGCGCCCGTCATCCGTGATCTGTCCGTCTTTCAACGGAACGTTCAGATCACAGCGGACGAGGACACGCTTGCCGCTCAGGTCGCCGAGGCTGTCGATGGTACGAAGCGACACAGTCGGGTGTTCCAGTTCTCTCGGGTGAACTCTAGAGGCGGTCTGCGACGTAGTTCGTGATGTCGACGAGACGGTTGGAGTAGCCCCACTCGTTGTCGTACCACGAAGCAACCTTGACCTGGTCGCCGATCACCTTGGTGAGGCCGGCGTCGAAGATCGAGGAGTGCGGGTCGCCGACGATGTCGCTCGAGACGATCTCGTCTTCGGTGTACTTGAGGATGCCCTTGAGCGGACCCTCGGCAGCTGCCTTGTAGGCCGCGTTGACCTCTGCGACGGTGACGGGGCGCGACGCGGTGACCGTGAGGTCGGTGATCGAGCCGGTGATCACGGGAACGCGCAGGGCGTAGCCGTCGAGCTTGCCGACGAGCTCCGGGATGACCAGGCCGAGGGCCTTGGCAGCGCCGGTCGAGGTGGGGATGATGTTCGCTGCTGCGGCGCGGGCGCGGCGCAGGTCGCTGTGCGGGCCGTCCTGCAGGTTCTGGTCGGCGGTGTAGGCGTGCACGGTGGTCATCAGGCCACGCTCGATGCCGAAGTTCTCCATAAACACCTTGGCGAGCGGCGCGAGGCAGTTCGTGGTGCACGAGGCGTTCGAGATGATGTCGTGGATGGCGGAGTCGTAGGTCTCCTCGTTGACGCCGAGAACGAGCGTCGCGACGTCGTCACCCGAAGCCGGGGCCGAGACGATGACCTTCTTGGCGCCCGCTTCGATGTGCTTGCGCGCATCGGAGGACTTGGTGAAGCGGCCGGTCGACTCGATGACGAGGTCGACGCCCAGCTCGCCCCAGGGCAGAAGCGCGGGGTCGCGCTCGGCGAGGACCTTGATCGGCTTGCCGTCGACGAAGATGGTGTCGCCGTCGACCGTCACGGTCGCGTCGAGGCGGCCTCCGACGGTGTCGTACTTGAGCAGGTGCGCGAGGGCGGCGGGGTTGTCGAGGTCGTTCACGGCGACGATCTCGAGATCACTTCCCGTGGCGAGTGCGGCGCGAAGAAAGTTGCGGCCGATGCGGCCGAACCCGTTGATACCGATTTTGACGCTCAATGAAACTCCAGTTTTTCAGGCGCCCGGAGACGCACAGGTGGTGGATTCTGCTGAATGGCCGGGGCTGAGAGCCCCGGCCACGATGCCGCTACGAGAGTAGCAGCAGGCCTTCCGTCTTCACGCGAGCGACGTCGAAGCGCTTCTGCACGTTCTCCCAGTTGGTGATCGCCCAGAACGCCTTCACGTAGTCGGCGCGCACGTTCTTGTAGTCGAGGTAGTAGGCGTGCTCCCAGACGTCGAGCATCAGGAGCGGCACGATTCCGGCCGGCAGGTTGCCCTGCTGGTCGAAGAACTGCACGATGATGAGGCGCTGGCCGATGGAGTCCCAGGCCAGAACCGACCAGCCGGAACCCTGAACGCCCATGGCGGTCGCGGTGAAGTGCGCGGTGAACTTGTCGAACGAGCCGAAGTGGTCGTCGATCGCGGCGGCGAGGTCGCCGGTGGGCTTGTCTCCACCGTTCGGCGACATGTTCGTCCAGAAGATCGAGTGGTTGACGTGGCCGCCGAGGTTGAACGCGAGGTCCTTCTCGAGCTTGTTCACGTAGGCGAGGTTGTCGCTGTCGCGAGCCTCGGCGAGCTGCGCGAGGGCGGTGTTCGCGCCGGTCACGTAGGCCTGGTGGTGCTTGCTGTGGTGCAGCTCCATGATGGCGCCGCTGATGCTCGGCTCCAGAGCCGAGTAGTCGTAGGGAAGGTCGGGAAGGGTGTAGTCAGCCATCGATATTTCTCCTAGCAAAATAGGCCCCGAACAGTGAGTTTGATCGCGCCGGGGTGACTTTTCCAGTCTACTCATCCCAACCATCGGCACCCTGAGATGCTTCCGCTCATGACGAGATTCGGACTATTCGGCGACAGCTCAGACGTCGTCCATGTCGGGCGGCAGGTTTGCATCTGTGCCCGGGATGTCGAGGTCGCTGGCACGCTTGTCAGCCATGGCGAGCAGGCGACGGATGCGCCCGGCGACCGCGTCCTTCGTCATGGGCGGGTCGGCGTGGTGCCCCAGCTCGTCGAGGCTCGAGTCGCGGAAGCGCAAGCGAAGCTCCCCCGCGTAGCGCAGGTGCTTCGGGGTGGTGTCGTCGAGGATCTCGAGCGCACGCTCGACGCGGGCGCAGGCCGCGACTGCGGCCTGGGCGCTGCGGCGCAGGTTGGCGTCGTCGAAGTTGACGAGGCGGTTGGCGGTCGCGCGCACTTCGCGGCGCTGGCGCAGCTGCTCCCACGCTTCGACACTCGCGGTGGCGCCCATGTGCACGAGCATCGTGCCGATCGCCTCGCCGTCGCGGATGACGACGCGGTGTACGCCTCGCACCTCGCGGCTCTTGGCCTGCACGCCGAGTCGGCCCGCGGCGCCCACGAGGGCCATGGCGGCCTCGTTGCCGGGGCAGGTGACCTCGAGAGCTGCGGAACGGCCGGGGTCGGTGAGCGATCCGGCGGCGAGGAAGGCCCCCCGCCAGACGGCGGCGATCTCCTCGCGCGATCCGGTGGTCAGTTTGTTCGGCAGGCCGCGGATCGGTCGGCGGCGCGCGTCGAGCAAGCCGGTCTGGCGGGCGAGTGTCTCGCCGCCCTCGACGACGCGCACGACGTACTGGTTGGTGCGGCGGGTGCCCGAGGCGGGGATGACCGCCGCCTCGCTGCGCACGCCGTAGAGCTCGGCGAGGTCTTTGCGCACGCGCCGGGCGAGAGGCGCGGAGTCGAGCTCGGACTCGACCGCGATGCGGTTCGAGATCATGTGCAAGCCGCCGGAGAAACGCAGGATCGTGGCGAGCTCCGCTGCCCGCACCGTGGTCTTGCTGACCTCAAGCCGCGCTAGTTCTTCTTTGACGTCGGCGGTTAATGCCACTGAATAGTCTCTTTTCTTCCAAGTCCAGGGGTGCTGGAAAGTCGTGGGGTCGTGCTGTGCGCTACTCGCGCCCGAGGTCGCGGTGCTTCACGCTGACGGCGACGCCAGGCAGGCCGCGTAGCAACGTCGCCAGTTCTTCAGCGACGGCCACCGATCGGTGTTTGCCCCCTGTGCATCCAACTGCGATCGTAGCGTGTCTCTTGTTCTCGCGCTGGTAGCCAGCGAGCACCGGGGCCAGCGCGGCGGCGTAGCCCTCGATGAACTCGCGGGCGCCCTCCTGCCCGAGAACGTACTCGCTCACCTCGGCGTCGAGCCCCGTGTGCGGGCGCAACTCGGGGATCCAGAACGGGTTCGGGAGGAAGCGCGCGTCGGCGACGAGGTCGGCGTCGGCGGGCAGTCCGTACTTGAAACCGAAGCTCAGGATGGTGACCTGCGCTCCCGGGGTCTCGGCTTCGGCGAACTTCTCCTGGATGTTCGTCGCGAGCTGGTGGATGTTGAGCTCGGAGGTGTCGACGATCATGTCGCTGCTGGAGCGCAGGTCTTGCATCAGCTGGCGTTCGGCCGTGATGCCATCGAGGAGAGTGCCGTCGTCCTGCAGCGGATGCGGGCGACGCACCTGCTCGAATCGTCGCACCAGCACGCCGTCCGTCGCCTCGAGGAAGAGAACGCGCACGTTCGCGTTAGCGCGCATCGTCTCGACGGCGTCCTGCACGTCGGCGAACAGCTTGCCGCCGCGCACGTCGACGACTGCCGCGATGCGGGGAAGCGCATTTCCGGCGTGCTGAGCGAGCTCCACGAGCGGGCGCAGCATCTGCGGCGGGAGGTTGTCGACCACATACCAGCCGAGGTCTTCGAGAGCGTTACCGACCGTCGAACGGCCCGCTCCCGACATCCCAGTCACGATGAGCAGTTCCTGGCGATCTCTGTTGCTCATCCGTCACGAACTTTCATGGTTTGCACGCTCGAAAAGATTCATACGCTCTCAAGGATACCGAGCGTCGGGTTCACGGGTTGCGCAGACCCTCGACGATTTGCTGCGCGAGCGCCGTGCCGATGCCCTTCACCTGCGTGATCGCCTCCGCATCGGCGGCCCGCAGCCGGGTCACCGAGCCGAAATGCTTGAGCAGCTCGCTCACCCGGGCCGGACCGAGGCCGGGGATGTCGGCGAGCTTCGAGGTGATGTCGGACTTGCGTCGCTGGCGCTGGTAGGTGATCGCGAAGCGGTGTGCCTCGTCGCGGATTCGCTGGAACAGGAACAGGGCGTCGCTGTTGCGCGGCAGGATGACGGGGTAGTCGGAGTCGGGCAGCCAGATCTCCTCGAGCCGCTTCGCGATTCCGCAGAGCTGGATGCCCGTGACCCCCGAGTCGTCGAGCGCGCGCTGGGCAGCGGCGACCTGGGGCTGGCCGCCATCGACGATGAGCAGGTTCGGGCGGTAGGCGAACCGTTTGCGCTCGATCGTGACGTCGTCGCCGCCGACGACCACCGTGGCATCCGCCGACAGCGCGATCGCGGCCTCGGCTGCCTCCCCCGCGTCGGGCTCCTCGTCGAGGTGCGCGAGCCGGCGCATCAACGTCTGGTAGATCGACTCGGTGTCGTCGGTCGAATCGGCGATCGAGAACCGGCGGTACTGGTCTTTGCGCGGCAGGCCGTCTTCGAAGACCACCATCGACGCGACGATGTTGGTGCCGCTCAGGTGGGAGACGTCGTAGCACTCCATGCGCAGCGGAGCGTCGCCCATGCCGAGCGCCTCCTGGATGTCGGCCATCGCCTGCGACCGGGCCACGAAGTCGCCGCTGCGGCGCGTCTTGTAGAGCATCAGGGCGTTGCGGGCGTTGGTCGAGACGGTGAGGGCCAGGGCCGCCTTGTCGCCGCGCTGGGCGACCCGCAGCGACACCCTGCCGGGCGCGTCGCGCTTGGTCGTGAGCCACTGCTCGAGCTCGGCGGTGTCGTCGGGCAGCGCGGGCACGAGAACCTCGCGCGGGGGCGCCTGGTCGTCGTAGGCGTTCTGCAACACGGTGTCGACGAGTTCGGGCAGCTCGAGGTCGAGCTCCTTGTCGACGACCCAGCCGCGCACACCGCGGATGCGCCCGCCGCGCACGATGAACTGCTGCACCGCCGCGGCGAGCTCGTCGTGGGCGATGCCGAAGATGTCGGCGTCGACCTCGTCGCTGAGAACGACACTGCTCTTCGACAGGGCGTTCTCGAGCGCGGAGAGCTGGTCGCGGTAGCGCGCCGCCGACTCGTAGTCCATCTCCTGCGAGGCCGACATCATCTTCTTCGAGATCTCTGCCGTGTACCGGGAGTCGTTGCCGCCCATAAAGGAGGCGAAGTCGAGGGCGATCGACTTGTGCTCTTCTTTGCTGACCCGGCCGACGCAGGGCGCGGCGCACTTGCCGATGTCGCCGAGCAGGCAGGGCCGGCCGGTCTGCTCGGCCCGCTTGTAGGTGGCCTCCGAGCAGCTGCGCATCGGGAACGCCTTGAGCATGAGGTCGACGGTCTCGCGGATGGCCCACACCTTCGTGTACGGACCGAAATACCGGGCGCCCTTGAGGTTCTTGTTGCGGGTGACGAGCACCCGGGGAACCGCCTCGCCGAGCGTGATGGCCAGGTAGGGGTAGCTCTTGTCGTCGCGGAACTTGACGTTGAAGGGCGGGTCGAACTCCTTGATCCAGGTGTACTCGAGCTGCAGCGCCTCGAACTCGCTGCCGACGACCGTCCACTCCACACTGGAGGCGGAGAGCACCATCCGGCGTGTGCGCTCGTGCAGGCTGCGCAGCGGCTGGAAGTAGTTGGCGAGCCGCGCGCGCAGGCTGTTGGCCTTGCCCACGTAGAGCACGCGCCCGCCGGCGTCGCGGAAACGGTAGACGCCCGGTGCCGTGGGGATCTCCCCCGCTTTCGGTCGCCAGCTGACGGTGTCGCTCATGGTCGCCAGCACGCGGTCAGGCGCGCACGCCCTCCAGCATCTCCTTGAGGAAGAACCCGGTGTGGCTGCCCTCGATCTTCGCGAGCTGCTCGGGGGTGCCGGTGGAGAGCACCTGGCCGCCGCCGGCGCCGCCCTCTGGGCCGATGTCGATGATCCAGTCGGCCGACTTGATCACGTCGAGGTTGTGCTCGATGACGAGCACGGTGTTTCCCTTGTCGACGAGGCTGTTCAGCACGAGCAGCAGCTTACGCACGTCTTCGAAGTGCAGACCGGTGGTCGGCTCGTCGAGAACATAGATGCTGCGGCCGTTGGAGCGCTTCTGCAGCTCTGTCGCGAGCTTGACACGCTGCGCCTCGCCTCCGGAGAGCGTCGTGGCGCTCTGGCCGAGACGCACGTAGCCGAGGCCGACCTCGACGAGCGTCTTCAGGAAGCGGTGGATCGCTCCGATCGCCTCGAAGAACTCGGCGGCCTCGCTGATCGGCATGTCGAGCACTTCGGCGATGTTCTTGCCCTTGTAGCGCACGGCGAGGGTCTCGCGGTTGTAGCGGGCCCCGTGGCACACCTCGCAGGCGACGTAGACGTCGGGCAGGAAGTTCATCTCGATCTTGATCGTGCCGTCGCCCGAGCAGTTCTCGCAGCGGCCGCCCTTGACGTTGAAGCTGAACCGGCCCGGCAGGTAGCCGCGTGCCTTCGCATCCTGCGTCTCGGCGAAGAGGTTGCGGATCTTGTCGAACACCCCGGTGTAGGTGGCGGGGTTCGACCGTGGTGTGCGGCCGATCGGGTTCTGGTCGACGTGCACGACCTTGTCGAGCAGGTCGAGACCGGTGACACGCGTGTGCTTGCCGGGGATCTGGCGGGCGCCGTTGAGCTCGTTCGCGAGCACCTTGTAGAGGATGTCGTTGACGAGGCTCGACTTGCCCGAGCCGCTGACCCCGGTGACGGCGGTGAAGACGCCGAGCGGGAAGTTCACGGTGACGTTGCGGAGGTTGTTGGCCTTCGCCCCCTCGACGGTGATCTGGCGCTTCTTGTCGACCTTGCGACGCTTCTTGGGCGTCTCGATCGACTTGCGGCCGGAGAGGTAGTCGCCGGTGACCGACTCGGTGTTCTCGAGCAGGTCGTCGTAGCTGCCCGAGTGCACAACGACGCCGCCGTGCTCGCCGGCGCCGGGCCCGATGTCGACGACCCAGTCGGCCGTGCGGATGGTGTCTTCGTCGTGCTCGACGACGATGAGCGTGTTGCCGAGGTTCTTGAGCTTGACGAGCGTCTCGATCAGGCGGCGGTTGTCGCGCTGGTGGAGGCCGATCGACGGCTCGTCGAGCACGTACAGCACGCCGGTGAGGCCGGAGCCGATCTGGGTGGCGAGGCGGATGCGCTGGGCCTCACCGCCCGAGAGGGTTGCGGCGGCGCGCGACAGGTTGAGGTAGTTGAGCCCGACCTCGATGAGGAACTCGAGGCGCACGCGGATCTCGCGCAGCACCTGCGCGGCGATCTTGGCGTCGCGCTCGCTCAGCACAACGGTGTTCATAAACGCGTAGGAGTCGGCGAGGCTCAGCTCGCAGACGTCGGAGATGTTCTGGCCGTCGACCGTGACGGCGAGGACCTCGGGCTTGAGCCGCTTGCCGTCGCACACCGGGCACGGGATCTCGCGCAGGTAGTTCGAGAACCGCTGGCGCTGCACGTCGGTCTCGGCCTCGAGGAACTTGCGCTCGATGTAGGGCATCACGCCCTCGAACCCGGTGGAGTACTTCATCTCGCGGCCGAAGCGGTTCTTCCACTTGACGGTGACCTCGAAGTTGTTGCCCTTGAGGATGGCGTCCTGAACCTCCTGCGAGAGCTCGCCCCACGGGGTGTCGAGGGAGAAGTCGAGGTCGAGCGAGAGACCGAGCAGCAGCTTCTCGAAGTAGTTGAACAGGCCCTTGCCCGACTGGGCCCATGGCAGGATCACACCGTCGGCGAGGCTGACCGTGGGGTCTGCGATGAGCAGGTCGGCGTCGACCGACATGCGCGTGCCGAGACCCGAGCACTCGGGGCAGGCGCCGAACGGAGCGTTGAACGAGAAGGTGCGCGGCTCGATCTCGGTGAGCTGCAGCGGGTGGTTGTTCGGGCACGAGAGCTTCTCGGAGAACGTGCGGGTCGCATCGGGCCCGGTCTCGTCGACCAGGTTGATCGAGACGAGCCCGTCGGTGAGACGCAACGCCGTCTCGAGCGAGTCGGTGAGGCGGGTGAGCGCGTCGTCGGATGCGACGAGGCGGTCGACGACCACCGAGATGTCGTGCTTGACCTGCTTCTTCAACGTTGGCGGCTCGCTGAGCTGGATGACGTCGCCGTCGACGACCGCGCGCGAGTAGCCGGCCGCGGCGAGCTCGCGGAAGGTGTCGACGAACTCGCCCTTCTTCTGCGAGACGATGGGGCTGAGCACCTGGTAGCGAGTGCCGGTCGGCAGTTCCATCAGCTGGTCGGCGATCTGCTGCACCGTCTGGCGCTGGATCTTCTCGCCGCAGATCGGGCAGTGCGGAACGCCGATGCGGGCCCAGAGCAGGCGCATGTAGTCGTAGATCTCGGTGATCGTGCCGACCGTCGACCGCGGGTTGCGGTTGGTCGACTTCTGGTCGATCGAGACCGCCGGGCTCAGACCCTCGATGAAGTCGACGTCGGGGCGGTCGACCTGCCCGAGGAACTGGCGGGCGTATGCCGACAGGGACTCGACGTAGCGTCGCTGCCCCTCGGCGAAGATGGTGTCGAACGCGAGGCTCGACTTACCCGACCCGGAGAGACCGGTGAAAACGACGAGCGAGTCGCGCGGAATCTCCAGATCGACGTTCTTGAGATTGTGGACCCTGGCCCCGCGCACGCTGAGCGTGGGCACACCAGTTACAGGAGAAATCGACACTCTCACAATTGTATGGAAGCCACCGACATTGGGCGTACCGGTTCGCTCAGTGCGTACTCAGCTTGGTCTGCGCAGCCGCGTTTCCGAGCGGCCTCGAGCGAACCGTGCGCGCCTCAGGACAGGTGGCCCGCCGCCTCCATCTGTCGCAGTTCTTTCTTGAGGTCGGCGACTTCGTCTCGCAACCGGCCGGCGAGCTCGAACTTGAGCTCCCCCGCCGCGAGCAGCATCTGGTCGTTGAGGTCGCGAATGATCGCCTCGAGCTCGTTGGCGCCCGCCGCGGCCTTGCCGTGCTGCCGCAGGTTCGGCGTCGGCGACTTCTTTCGCCCGTCGCCGCGACCCGAGAGCAGCGCGGCGGTGTCGGCGTTCTCCCGTTCGAGGGCGTCGGTGATGTCGGCGATCTTCTTGCGCAGCGGCTGCGGGTCGACGCCCCGCTCGAGGTTGTAGGCGACCTGCTTCTCACGACGGCGGTCGGTCTCGTCGATCGCCCGTTTCATCGAGTCGGTGAGCACATCGGCGTACATGTGCACCTCGCCGGAGACGTTGCGTGCCGCGCGGCCGATCGTCTGGATCAACGAGGTCGACGAGCGCAGGAAGCCCTCCTTGTCGGCATCGAGGATCGCCACCAGTGAGACCTCCGGCAGGTCGAGACCCTCGCGCAGCAGGTTGATGCCGACGAGCACGTCGTAGACGCCCTGACGCAGTTCGGTGAGCAGCTCGACGCGACGCAGCGTGTCGACGTCGGAGTGCAGATAACGAACCCGCACACCCGACTCCCCGAGGAACTCGGTGAGCTCTTCCGACATCTTCTTGGTGAGCGTCGTCACGAGCACGCGTTCGTTGCGTTCGACGCGCACCTTGATCTCTTCGAGCAGGTCGTCGATCTGACCCTTGGTGGGCTTGACGATGATCTGCGGGTCGAGGAGGCCGGTGGGGCGGATAATCTGCTCGACGACAGAGTCGGTGATGCCCATCTCGTACTTGCCGGGGGTCGCGGAGAGGTAGACGCGCTGACCGACCCGGTCGAGAAACTCGGGCCACTTGAGCGGTCGGTTGTCGAGCGCGCTCGGCAGGCGGAAGCCGTGCTCGACGAGGGTGCGCTTGCGCGACGCGTCGCCCTCGTACATGGCGCCGATCTGGGGCACCGTGACATGGGACTCGTCGATCACCACGAGGAAGTCGTCGGGGAAGTAGTCGATGAGGCAGTGCGGCGCCTCGCCCGGTGAGCGGCCGTCGATATGGGCGGAGTAGTTCTCGATGCCGTTGCAGAAACCGATCTGCTCCATCATCTCGAGGTCGAAGGTCGTGCGCATGCGCAGTCGCTGCGCCTCGAGGAGCTTGCCCTGCTTCTCGAGCTCGGATAGCCGGCCGGCGAGCTCTTCTTTGATCGTGCCGATGGCACGGTGCATCACGTCGGTGCCGGCCACGTAGTGCGATCCGGGGAACACGGAGACCGCGTCGAGCTTCTTCACGATGTCGCCGGTGAGCGGGTGCAGCGAGTAGAGCGCCTCGATCTCGTCGCCGAACATCTCGATGCGGATCGCGAGCTCCTCGTACATCGGGATGATCTCGATGGTGTCACCGCGCACACGGAAGTTGCCGCGGGAGAAGTCGACGTCGTTGCGCTGGTACTGCATCGACACGAACTTGCGGATGAGGGTCTCGCGAGGGATCTGCTGACCGATCTGCAGAGCGAGCATCGCCTCCATGTAGCCCTCCGGCGTGCCGAGTCCGTAGATGCACGAGACCGTGGAGACCACAACGACGTCGCGTCGGCTGAGCAGCGAATTGGTCGTGGAGTGCCGCAGACGCTCGACCTCGGCGTTGATCGACGAGTCCTTCTCGATGAAGGTGTCGGTCTGCGGAACGTAGGCCTCCGGCTGGTAGTAGTCGTAGTACGAGACGAAGTACTCGACGGCGTTGTTGGGCAGCAGCTCGCGGAACTCGTTGGCGAGCTGTGCGGCGAGCGTCTTGTTGTGTGCGAGTACGAGGGTGGGGCGCTGCACCTGCTCGATGAGCCAGGCGGTGGTCGCCGACTTGCCGGTGCCGGTGGCGCCGAGCAGCACGACGTCGGTCTCGCCGGCGTTGACGCGGCCGGCGAGCTCTGCGATCGCGGTGGGCTGATCACCGCTCGGCACGTACTCGCTGATGACCTCGAAGGGGCGAACGGCGCGCGTGGGTTCCATCCGACCAGCTTAGGCACTGCCTCCGACACCGCGCTGGACGGTGCGCGCGTCAGCGGTCGCGCACGCTCTCCCACAGCTCGTCGGCCTGGGCGAGTGTTGTGTGCAGCTCTCCGTCGCTGTCGATCACGATGTCGGCGATGGCGAGCCGTTCGCTGTCGCTGGCCTGCGAGTCGATCCTTCTCTGGGCCTCCTGCTCGGTGAGACCGCGCAGTTCGACGAGACGGCGCAGCCGCGTCGCCGCACTCGCGTTGACCACGACGACCAGGTCGAACTCGAGGGGCCGTGTGCCGTTGCCTTCGAGCAGCAGGGGCACGTCGTAGACCACGATCGCTCCCGGATCGCGCGCCTCGGCCTGATCGATGAGCTCCTTCGTGCGCCGCCACACGGCTGGATGGGTGATGCCGTTGAGCACGAGGCGCTGCTCGGGGTCGGAGAAGATGATCGCTCCGAGGGCGGGACGGTCGAGCGACCCGTCTGCCGAGAGAACTGCGGAGCCGAAGTGATCGACGATGGCGGCGAGGGCGGGCGTGCCCGGTTCGACCACTTCACGCGCGACCGCGTCGGCATCCACCACCACCGCTCCACGCTCGGCGAGCCTCGCGGCGACGGCAGATTTTCCGGACGCTATTCCCCCGGTGAGACCGATCAGATACATGCCGCAATGCTAGCCTCGCTGCAGGGAGGAATAGGAATGCTCGAGATTCTCACCGGCACCGGTCTGGCCGCGGCCGCGGGGTTGAACGCCTACATTCCCCTGCTGCTGCTGGGTCTCGGCGCCCGGTTCTTCGACTTCATCCAGCTGCCCGCCGGCTGGACCTGGCTCGAAAACGAGTGGGTGCTGGGCATTCTCGGCGTACTGCTCGTCATCGAGTTCTTCGCCGACAAGATCCCGGCGGTCGACTCGGTGAACGACGTGATCCAGACCGTCGTGCGGCCGGCGTCGGGCGGCATCGTCTTCGGCAGCGGGTCCGCGAGCGAGACCGCCGCGGTCACCGACCCCGCGGCGTTCTTCGAGTCGAACCAGTGGGTGCCGATCGTCAGCGGCGTTGTGATCGCGCTCGTTGTGCACGGCGCGAAGATGGCCGTGCGCCCCGTGCTCAACGCGGCGACGTTCGGACTGGCCGCCCCGATCACGAGCTTCTTCGAAGACGTGAGCAGCGTCTTCCTCTCGGTGTTCGCGATCCTGATCCCGATTCTCGTTGTGGTCGCGCTCGGTGGGCTCGTGGTGTTCTTCGTTGTGGTGATGCGGCGGGCGCGGGCCAAGCGCGAGAGCGTGGGCCCTTCGACGAGCTCAGGGACCGGATAGAGAGCCCAGGGGCCGGATAGCGAGCTCAGGGACCGGATAGCGAGCGCAGGGGCCGGTTAACGACGGATGGCCGCCACCGCGCACTTTTCAGTACGGGGCGACGGCCATCCGGTGAACTCGATTAGGAGTTGTTGCTCAGCTTCTCGCGAAGAGCCGCGAGCGACTCGTCGTCTGCGAGCGTTCCGGCCGAGGCCGAGTCGCTCGAGAAGGTCGACGCGCCCGAGGGGACGTCGCTCGAGGAGGTGTTGTTCTCCTCGAGGGCTGCCGAGGCAACCTGCTTCTTGTGCGATTCCCAACGAGCTTGGGCTGCAGCGTACTCCTGCTCCCACTTCTCGCGCTGGGTCTCGAAGCCTTCCTTCCACTCCTGGGTCTCCGGGTCGAATCCGTCCGGGTACTTGTAGTTGCCGGCTTCGTCGTACTCGGTGAGCATTCCGTAGAGTGCGGGGTCGAACTCGGTGCCCTCGGGGTCGACGCCCTCGTTCGCCTGCTTCAGCGAGAGGGAGATACGACGACGCTCGAGGTCGATGTCGATGACCTTGACGAACACCTCGTCGCCGACCGAGACAACCTGCTCGGCGAGCTCGACGTGCTTGCCCGAGAGCTCGGAGATGTGAACGAGGCCCTCGATGCCCTCTGCAACGCGAACGAACGCGCCGAAGGGAACGAGCTTCGTGACCTTACCCGGTGCAACCTGTCCGATTGCGTGGGTGCGGGCGAATACCTGCCACGGGTCTTCCTGAGTTGCCTTGAGCGACAGCGACACGCGCTCGCGCTCGAGGTCGACCTCGAGGATCTCGACGGTGACTTCCTGCCCGACCTCGACGACCTCGGAGGCGTGCTCGATGTGCTTCCACGACAGCTCGGAAACGTGGACGAGACCGTCTACGCCGCCCAGGTCGACGAATGCACCGAAGTTGACGATCGACGAGACGACACCCTTGCGGACCTGGCCCTTGGCGAGGTTCGCGAGGAACGTGGTGCGGCTCTCGCTCTGCGTCTGCTCGAGCAGGGCGCGGCGGGACAGCACGACGTTGTTGCGGTTCTTGTCGAGCTCGAGGATCTTCGCCTCGATCTCCTGCCCCAGGTACGGGGTGAGGTCGCGAACGCGGCGGAGCTCGATGAGCGAGGCGGGGAGGAAGCCACGAAGACCGATGTCGACGATGAGGCCACCCTTGACGACCTCGATGACCGAACCGGTGACGATTCCGTCCTCGTCCTTGATCTTCTCGACGTCGCCCCATGCACGCTCGTACTGAGCGCGCTTCTTGCTCAGGATGAGACGGCCTTCCTTGTCCTCCTTCTGGAGGACGAGGGCCTCGACGGTGTCGCCCACCTGGACGACCTCGCTCGGGTCGACATCGTGCTTGATGGAGAGTTCGCGGGAGGGGATTACACCCTCGGTCTTGTAACCGACGTCGAGGAGGACCTCGTCACGATCGATCTTGACGACGGTACCTTCGATGAGGTCTCCGTCGTTGAAAAACTTCAGCGTCTTTTCGACCGCTGCAAGGAAGTCTTCTGCTGATCCGATGTCATTGATCGCGACCTGCTTGGGCGCCTTGGCGGGCGTTACGAGTGTCATGTAGTTAGTGCTCCAGTAAGGGCATAAATTAGGCCAACGGCGCGGATGGATCTGGATATTCGCCGATGGCAGGCGGATGTTCGTCACGAATGTGACATTCCAGCATATCCAATCCGGGCGCTCGGCGCCAACGCGCCCCGTCGGGGGCCCTACTGCGTGGGCACGCGGAAGTTCTCACCCTCGTAGGTCCAGATGCGCGCCGGGTAGTTCTCGCGCACGACCTGCGCCTCCTGGGCGCTCGCGGTGTAGAAGTGGTGCTGGTTCTGCGGGCTCCAGAAGCGGGCTACCGACAGTGTGGGGAGCGCCGTGAAGTCGCTCGGATAGACGTAGAACGCGACGCCCTCGTAGGTCCAGGTGAAGTCGTCGTAGTCATTGATGACCGAGTTCTTCTCGCCCTCGTTGGTCGTGTAGAAGTGACCGCTCAATCGCGGGCTCCAGAACCGGTGCAGCGGCACGGTGCCGGCGATCTGGGTCGGGAAGGCGCGGAAGCGCTCGCCCTCGAAGGTCCAGATGTAGCTGGGGTAGTTCGCCATGATCGAGTTCGCCTCGTCGCCGTTCATGGTGAAGAAGTGGGTCTGGTTCTGCGGGCTCCAGAACCGGTAGACGGGGCGGCTCGTCGTCGATGCCGCGAGATCGATGGTGACGGATGCCCCGGCGGACTCCGACGCGGAGTGCACGGTGACCCGCACGCCGCCGGTCGGGGTCTGGATCGACTGCCCGGCCGCGGCGTAGGGGCGCGCGTAACCGGTGCCGAGCGAGGCGTCGGCCTGCGTGATCACCGACGAGCCGCCCCCGTTGTTGGTGCGCAGGAGGCGCACCCCCGGCCGCAGGTTGACCGCGCGGCCGGCGTCGATTCCGACGTTGCGGTTCGCGGAGTAGTAGGCACCCGACTCCCCCGCCCGGTATTCGACGTAGTAGGTGACGAGGCTGAGGGGGTCGACGACCTCGAGGATCGTCGGCGTCGACGCCGAGTCGATGCGGCCGAGAGTCACCGTCGTGCTGGCGGAGGAACCGGCCGCGAGGTCATAGCGGTTCGCGGGGGCGACGGTCTGGAAGCCGAGCGCGACCTGGTGGCGCGAGTTGAGTGCGGTGGGCTTCGCGTCCATGCCGCCGATGGAGACGCCCATCACGTCGTAGCGGTCTTCGTAGCCGTACTCGCGGCATCCCGCCGTCGCGGCGTCGGCGGCGCAGTGGTCGAGATTGGAGTGGCCGAGGCTGAGATTGTGCCCCAGCTCGTGGGTGATCACCTGCTGGTCGACTCCCGCGCCGATCACGACCTGCAGCGCACCTCCCGAGTGGAGACCGGCTCCGACGCTCGCGACTCCGGGTCCGCTCGCCGCAATGCAGCCGGCGGGCAGCACAACGAGAAGGTGCCATTCCACTCCCGCCGGCGCCGAGTTCAGGTAGGCGTCGGCGCTGCTGTAGCCGAGCATCGCGGCCGCTTCGTTCCAGCGGGCCATCGGGGCGTTGTTGCAGGCCGTCGGCGAGGAGAACCGGGAGACGACCGGGGCCGTGGTGAACGACGGGACGAGCCCCCGCGAGCTCCCCCGCCAGAAGGCCGTCGACTTGCCGGCGACGTCGAGCATCGCCGCGTCGGTCATGGCGCTCGCCGCGACTCCGGCCGGCGTGATCATCACGATCTTCAACTCGTGGGCCTTCGCGACGCCCGCGGCGGCGAGCGGTGCGGCGGTGACGGATGCCTCGGCGACGGGGAGCGCGACGGCCTGGGCCGTCGCGACCTCGATCACGTCGGCGGTCGCCGCGGAGACTGCCGCGACGGGCTTCGCGTCGGACGACGACTCGACCGCGGAGGCGCTCGCTGTCGGGAGCCCGTCGATCACCGTCTGCGGAACCGCGACGGAGCCGGAGAAGACGTCGCCGCTGGCCACACCCGACGGGATGTCGCCCGAGATCGCGACGGAGGTGCCGTCGTCGGTGATGACGACGTAGCTCGTGAGGTCGCCCGGCGCCTCGGCCGGGTCGGCGTCGAGCGGCGGCTCGCTCACCAGTACGAGTACTTCGCCGGCGAGTTCCACCTGCGGGGCGGCGTCGAGCGTGACGTCGTCGAGGGAGATGACGTCGCCCGGCGCCGCGGCGGGTGCAGCGGGCGCGGCCGGGGCCGACGGGGCCGCCGCGACCGGCTGCGCCGCGACGAGGGTCGGCACCCCGAGGAGGAGGACGAGAGTCGCACCGACGAGAACGGACACCGGGCGAATTGATCTCATGATCAGACCCTAGGCCCTCCGCGCGGCATCCGGCCCAGTGAATGCGACCCGCGCCACCCCAGAACGGGGCGGCCCGGTTCAGTCGGCGAGGAGCGCGGCCTTGAGTGTGTCGAGTCCGACGCCGCCGACGTCGAGCGCCTTCTTGTGGAAGGCGCGGATGTCGAACGACGCACCCTCACGACGGGCGTACTCGTCGCGCAACTGCTCCCAGATGCGCTGGCCGACCTTGTAGGAGGGCGCCTGGCCGGGCCATCCGAGGTAGCGGTTCACTTCGAACCGCACGAACTCGGGGCTCATGTTGACGTTGCGGCCCATAAAGTCGAACGCGTACTCGCCGGTCCACTTTCCCGAGCCGTCGGGCAGGGTCTTCTCCAGATGCACACCGATGTCGAGCACGACCCGGGCCGCGCGCATGCGCTGGCCGTCGAGCATGCCCAGACGGTCGGCGGGGTCGTCGAGGTAGCCGAGCTGCTCCATCAGCCGCTCCGCGTAGAGCGCCCAACCCTCGGCGTGACCGCTCGTGCCCGCGTTGCGGCGCCAGGTGTTCAGCAGCGCCTTGTTGTAGACGGCCTGGCCGATCTGCAGGTGATGGCCGGGAACACCCTCGTGGTACACGGTCGTGAGCTCGCGCCAGGTGTCGAACTCGGTGACGCCCTCTGGCACGCTCCACCACATCTGGCCGGGGCGGGAGAAGTCGTCGGTGGGGTTCGTGTAGTAGATGCCGCCCTCCTGCGTGGGCGCGATCATGCACTCGAGGCGTTTGACGACGTCGGGGATGTCGAACTGAGTGCGCGACAGCTCGTCGACGGCGCGGTCGCTGGTCTCCTGCATCCAGCGCTGCAGGGCGTCGGTGCCGTGGAGCTTGCGGGTCGGGTCGCCGTCGAGAAAGTCGATCGCCTCGAGAACGGATGCCCCAGGCTTGATCTCCTTGGCGATGGACTCCTGCTCGGCGACCATGCGGGCGAGTTCCTCGATGCCCCACTCGTAGGTCTCGTCGAGGTCGACGGTCGCACCGAGGAACCCGCGGGAGGCGAGGGCGTAGAGCTCGCGGCCCACGGCGTCTTTCTCGGGAGCGTGCGCGGCGAGTTCGTCGCCGAGGAAGTCGACGAGAGTGGAGTAGGCCTCGGCCGAAGCGCGGGCGCCGCTCTCGAGGTCTTTCGCGACGGACTCGGGCAGTTCGCCCTCCCCCGGCTTCGCGTTCTTCGCGAGTTCGAAGAAGAACCCGGTGGTCGCGACCTGCTTCTTCGCCTGCGCGATGACCTCGGTGACCTGGCGGATCGCCGGCGCGTTGCCGGCGGCGATGCCCGAGCGGAGCGACTCGATGTAGCCGGCCATGGCGCCGGGCAGGTTGTGCAGCCGGGTGGCCACGTGCGACCAGTCGTCGACCGTGTCGGTGGGCATGAGGTCGAAGATGTCGCGCAACTCCTGCGCGGGGCTCGCGATCACGTTGAGGTCGCGCTGGTCGAACCCGGCCTCGTGCTTGTCGATGGTGAGCCTGAGGTCGCGCGCGAGGTCCATCTTGGTGATCTCGTCGACCGCGTCGAGCGGGGTGGATGCCTCGATCTCGGTGAGTGCACGCCGCGTCTCCGCGATTGCGGCCTCGGTTCCGGCCGGCGAGTAGTCGGCGTACTCCCCCTCGCGTCCCTCACGTCCCAGGTAGACGCGGAACTCGGGGTAGAGGTCGAGTTCGGTGTCGACCCACGCCTCGGCGATCGCGTCGATCGGCGTGGTCGTGCGGGCCTGCGGTTCGAGAGAGCTCATGGTCATTCCTTGTCGAGGTCGGTTTCGAGTACTTTCGCGAGTGTGTCGATGGCCGCATCCGCACCATCGCCCTCCGCGGAGAGGGTCACGGTCTCGCCGTGACCGATGCCGAGGGAGAGCACGCCGAGAATGCTGGCCGCGTTCACGCTGCGGCCGGCGGCCGACGTGAGCGTCACGGTGGTCCCCGTTGCCGCGGCGGCCTGCGCGAACAGCGAGGCGGGGCGGGCGTGCAGACCGACACTCGAGGCTACGGTTACTTCGCGTTCTGGCATGGTGACTCCTTCGTCGTTACGGGGTGGGTTCGCCTGCGGAAAGTGCCTGGTAGACCTCGGAGGGGTGTGTCGCGGAGATGAGCGCGGCGGCGCGGGCCGGTTCGAGCAGGAGCCCGGCGATACGGGAGAGGAGACCGATGTGCCCTCGACCGACCGCCGCGAGCCCGATCACGAGAGCCACGTCGTTGCCATTCCATTCGACCGGGTCTGCAAAGCGCAAGAGCACGAGTGCATTGCGTCGAACCATCCCCTTGGCCGCGAGGGTGCCGTGAGGCACGGCGACCGCTTCGCCGACGTAGGTCGACACGGTGCGCTCGCGTTCGAGCATCGCGTCGACGTAGGCGGGTTCGACGGCGCCGGTGGCGACCAGTGCGGCGCCCGCCTGGCGGATCGCGTCGTCGACGTCGGTCGCCGTCGCGTCGAGGACGATGGATGACTCGTCGAGCAGCTGCGCGAGGGTGGGGTGTGTCGTCACGAGTTCACCGGCGCCTAGTGGGCGGCCGCGTCCCAGTTGGGACCCGTGCCGACCTGCACGTCGAGGGGCACCCGCAACTGCGCGGCCCCTCCCATGCGGTCGCGCACGACGGCGGTGAGGGTCTCGAGCTCGTCGCCGGCGACCTCGAAGACCAGTTCGTCGTGAACCTGCAGCAGCAGGCGCGACTTCAGGTCGTGCTCGCGCAGGTCGTTCGCCACCCCGAGCATCGCGATCTTGAGGATGTCGGCGGCGGAACCCTGGATCGGGGCGTTGAGGGCCGCGCGTTCCGCGTTCTCACGCAGCACGCGGTTCGACGAGTTGAGGTCGCCGAAGGGGCGACGGCGGCCGTAGATCGTCTCGGTGTAGCCGTCGACTCGGGCCTGCTCGACGACGTTGCGCAGATAGTCGCGCACCGCGCCGAACCGGTCGAAGTAGGCGGTCATCAGCTTCTTGGCCTCGCTCGATTCGATGCGCAACTGCTTCGAGAGTCCGAAGGCGCTCAGCCCGTAGGCGAGGCCGTAGGACATGGCCTTCACCTTGGTGCGCATCAGCGGGGTGACGTCGGCGGGCTCGACGCCGAAGACGCTCGATCCCACGAAGCGGTGCAGGTCTTCGCCCTCGTTGAAGGCGGAGATGAGGCCCTCGTCGCCGGAGAGGTGCGCCATGATGCGCATCTCGATCTGCGAGTAGTCGGCGGTGAGCAGGGTGGTGAATCCGCTCCCCATCTCGAATGCCGAGCGGATCTCGCGGCCGACCGACGTCTTCACCGGCATGTTCTGCAGGTTGGGGTCGTTCGACGAGATGCGGCCGGTGCTGGTTCCGGTCTGGTCGTAGGTGGTGTGCACGCGGCCGCCCGCGTCGACCGCCTTCTCGAGCGTCTCGACGATCTGTTTGAGCTTGGTCGCGTCACGGTGCTTGAGCAGGAGGTCGAGGAACGGGTGCGGCGCCTGCTCCTGCAGGTCGGCGAGGCTGGCGGCGTCGGTCGAGAACCCCGTCTTGTTGGCGCGGGTCTTCGGCATTCCGAGCTCTTCGAAGAGAACCTGCTGCAGCTGCTTGGGTGAGCCGAGGTTCACCTCGCGGCCGATCTCGGTGTAGGCGCGGGTCGCCAGATCGGCGCCCACCGCTCCGAGCTCGCCCGACAGCCGGGAGAGGATCTGCTGGTTCACGGCGATGCCGTCGAGCTCCATCGTGCCGAGCACGGGCACCAGCGGCAGTTCGATCTCGTCGAGCACCCGCCGGGCACCGGGCTCGAGCTTGGCGGCCAGGTAGTCGGCGACACGCAGCACGTACCAGGCCTCGGTCGCGGTGCTCACCGCCTCGACGTCGGGGACGAGCTGGTTCGGGTCGGCCTGCGGCAGCGTCTCGCCGAGGTGGTCGTAGACCTGGCTGGCGAGGTCGTCGGCCTTGCCGCCCGGCTTGAGCAGCCACGCGGCGAGGCTCGTGTCGAACGCGATGCCGCCGAGGTCGAGGCCGGCGCGGCGCAGGGCCTTGAGCTGCTGCTTCGAGCCCTGCAGGTACTTGGGGGCGTCGCTGGCGAGCCACGCCTCGAGCGCTACGTAGTCGGGGCGGTCGGCCTGCCAGGGCACATAGGCGCTGTCAGTCGCCGAGGCGATCCCGAGGCCCGTGACGGAGCCGTTCGAGGTCTCGACGCGCAGGCCGAGCGGCGCCGTGCCCTGGGCCGACTGGGTGTCGAGCCACTTCGCGAGTTCTTCGTCGACCATCGTGCGCACGGGTGGGATAGCCGTCTCGTCGACCGTGGCGACTGGAAGCGCCGCGCCATCCGTCGTCGATCCCCCGTCGCCGTTCAGCTTCAGCACACGTTCGAGCAGGGTCTTGAACTGCAGCTTGTCGAAGACCTCGCGCACGGCGGCCTCGTCGAGCGGCTGGCGCAGCAGGTCGCCGGGACCGTAGGGCAGGTCGACGTCGGTGAGCAGGTGGTTGAGCTTGCGGTTGCGGATGGCGCGGTCTTTCTGCTCCCGCAGCTTCTCCCCGACGACGCCCTTGATCTCGTCGGCGTGCTCGAGCACGGCGTCGAGGCTGCCGTACTGCACGATCCACTTGACGGCGGTCTTCTCGCCAACCTTGTCGATGCCGATCAGGTTGTCGCTCGTCTCGCCGACGAGGGCGGCGATGTCGGGGTACTGGTGCGGCTCGATGCCGTAACGCTCGAAGACCGTGTCGCGGTCGTAGCGCTTGAGCTCGGAGACGCCGCGCGCGTTCGGATAGAGCAGGGTGACGTCGTCGCCGATCATCTGGATCGCGTCGCGGTCGCCCGACACGACGAAGACGTGGAATCCCTCGGCCGCGCCACGGTGGGCGAGCGTCGCGAGGATGTCGTCGGCCTCGTAGTCCTCTTTCGAGATCGTGGGGATGCCCATGGCCTTGAGCGCCTCTTCGAGCAGCGGGATCTGGCCGATGAACTCGCTCGGCGTCTCGCCGCGGGTGCCCTTGTACTCGGGGTATTCGCGGGTGCGGAACGAGAACCGCGAGATGTCGAACGCCACGGCGAGATGGGTGGGCTTCTCGGCCTTCAGCAGGTTGATGAGCATCGCGATGAAGCCGTGGATGGCGTTGGTGTGCTGCCCCTCACGGTTCACGAAACTGTCGACCGGCAGCGCGTAGAACGCGCGGAACGCCAGGGAATGGCCGTCGATTATCAGGAGGGTAGGCTTTTCGTTGTCCGACACGACAGCCAGCCTAGCCGCGCTCACCGACACGCTGGGCCGCCAGAGAGAGCGCCATGACTACGTTCCCGCAAGATCTCGACCCCGAACTCGTAGAACGACTCGTGACGAGCGGCGGTGGTGCGCTGGCGGTGAAGATGGGCATCGATTTTCTCGAACTGTCGGCCGAGCACTCGGTCGCGACGATGCCCGTCGAGGGCAACACGCAGGTCGTGGGGATCCTCCACGGTGCAGCGCACGTCGTGCTGGGCGAGTCGCTCGGGTCCGTGTCATCCGCGATCCACGCCGGCCCCGGGCGCTATGCGGTGGGCATCGAGGTCAACGCGACCCACAGCCGTTCGACGAGTTCCGGCGTCGTCACCGCGACCTGCACCGCCATCTCGCTCGGGCGCACTCTCGCCACGCACGAGATCGTGATCCGCGACGAGTCGGGGCGCCGCCTCTCGACCGTGCGCATTACCAACATGCTGCTCGACAAGCGCTAGCCCAGAGATCCCCTGCGCCGCGCGTGCGGCACTCCGGTCGCCGCCGGCCTTCTTCGGCGACCCCCTTGCTCTTTCGCTATTCGGTAGTACTATCTAGTGGTAGTCAGCACCACTGAGTAGTCGAAGGAGGCGTTCCATGGGCAAGCAGATGACAGAGATGCTCAAGGGCACGCTCGAGGGCATGGTCCTGGCGATCGTTGCCGCGCGGCCGGCATACGGGTACGAGATCACGGCGCAGCTGCGCGATCAGGGCTTCTCCGACATCGTCGAGGGCACCGTCTACGCGCTGCTGGTCAGGATCGAGCAACGCGGCCTCGTCGACGTGGCGAAGGTCCCGTCAGAGAAAGGACCGCCCCGCAAGGTCTATTCGCTGAACCCGCAGGGCGGCGAGTACCTCGCAGAGTTCTGGAGGAACTGGAGCTTCCTCGCAGAACGAATCGACCAGCTCCACACCCACATCGAGAACCCGCAGGGAGAAGGAGAGTAATCATGGCCGCCAAATGGATCGAAACCATCACCGGCTCGCTCGAACAGAAGAAGCAGTACCGGCAGTACAAGGCCCGCATCGAGGCCCTCCCCGAGCCGTACGGCACCGCCGCGAAGGCGTTCGAGCGGTACTTCATGTACTACGGCGGCATCACCGACGGCGACACCCTGGTGACGATGCTCGGCGACTTCGCCGACCTCTTCGAGCGCGCGGCCATCGACGGCACCCCCGTGCGGGCGATCGTCGGAGACGAGCCCGTCGAGTTCGCGGAGTCGTTCACGAAGGCCTACGGCGGCAAGGAGTGGATCGACAAGGAGCGCGCCCGCCTGACGAAGGCGGTCGACGCCGCGGCGGGAGATACCGGGAAGGGGACGGAAGCATGACCGGCACCGACCGCACCCCGGTGCCGGCGATCCAGGTGAGGGGAATCGAGAAGTCGTTCGGAGACGTGCACGTTCTGAAGGGCGTCGACTTCGAGGTCACGGCCGGCAGCATCTTCGCGCTGCTCGGCTCGAATGGCGCGGGCAAGACCACGGTCGTGCGCATCCTGTCGACCCTGCTGAAGGCCGACGCCGGCAGCGCGACGGTCAACGGCTTCGACGTCGCGGTGACTCCCGGCGACGTGCGCGAGTCGATCAGCCTCACCGGCCAGTTCGCCGCCGTCGACGAGGTGCTCAGCGGTCGGGAGAACCTCGTGCTGATCGCGAAGCTGCGTCACCTGCCGAACTCCGGGGCGATAGCCGACGAGCTCCTCGCCCGCTTCTCGCTCGTCGACGCGGGCGGCCGCAGGGCGGGCACCTATTCGGGCGGTATGCGTCGCCGGCTCGACATCGCCATGAGCCTGATCGGCAACCCGCCGGTCATCTTCCTCGACGAGCCGACCACGGGCCTCGACCCTCAGGCGCGTCTCGAGGTCTGGCAGACCGTCAAGCGTCTCGCCGGCCAGGGAACGACGGTGCTGCTCACAACGCAATACCTCGACGAGGCAGAGCATCTGGCCGACCGGATCGCGATCCTGCACAGGGGCACGATCATCCAGAACGGAACACTCGCCGAGCTCAAGCAGCTCCTCCCGCCCGCCAAGGTCGAGTACATCGAGAAGCAGCCATCGCTCGAAGACGTCTTCCTCGCCCTCACCGGCGAGTCCGGCGAGACGGACGAGACCGGTGAGACAGACCAGACCGACACGGATCACGCCGACGGCGCGGTCCCGGCACGAAAGGGACACCGATGACCACCAACGTCTTCGCCGACACCGGCGTACTGACCGGCCGCTCGCTGCGCCACATCCTGCGCAGTCCCGACACGATCATCACCACCGCGGTCACCCCGATCGCGCTGATGCTGCTGTTCGTCTACGTGCTGGGCGGCGCGATCACCACGGGAACAGACGAGTCGTACCTCAACTACATGCTCCCGGGCATCCTGCTCATCACGATCGCGTCGGGCATCGCCTACACCGCGTACCGGCTGTTCCTCGACATGGAGGCGGGAATCTTCGAACGGTTCCAGTCGATGCCCATCGCGCGCTCGAGCGTGCTCTGGGCGCACGTCTTCACGTCGCTGACCGCCAACGTCGTGTCGGTGGCGATCGTCGTCGGGGTCGCGCTCATCATGGGATTCCGCACGGGCGCTTCCGCAGGAGCCTGGTTGGCCGTGGCGGGGATCCTGGTGCTGTTCACACTCTCGCTGACCTGGATCGCGGTCATCGCCGGCCTCTCGGCGAAGACCGTGGACGGCGCGAGCGCGTTCAGCTACCCGCTGATCTTCCTGCCGTTCATCAGCTCGGCGTTCGTCCCCACCGACTCGATGCCCGCCCCGGTCGCGTGGTTCGCCGAGAACCAGCCCGTGACATCCATCGTCAACAGCATCCGCGCGCTGTTCGAGGGGGATCCCGTCGGCAGCGACCTCTGGATCGCTCTCGCGTGGCTCGTGGGCATCCTCGTGGTCGCCTATGCCTTCGCGATCGCCATCTACCGCCGCAAGTTCAGCTGAAAAAGGGGCGCGGCGCACCCGAGAGGTGTGCCGCGCCCCTTCTGCGAGGTCTACTTCTTGGCGCTCAGCTGCTCGATGATCGCCTGGGCGACGTCGTGCATGGTGAGGCGGCGGTCCATGGACGCCTTCTGGATCCAGCGGAAGGCCTCGGGCTCGGTGAGCCCCATCTTCTCGTTGAGCAGGCCCTTGGCGCGGTCGACGAGCTTGCGGGTCTCGAAACGCTCGACGAGGTCGGCGACCTCCGCCTCGAGCGTGATGATCTGCGTGTACCGGCTGAGGGCGATCTCGATCGCGGGCAGCAGGTCGCTCGGTGTGAACGGCTTCACGACGTAGGCCAGGGCGCCGGCCTCGGAGGCACGTTCGACGAGCTCCTTCTGACTGAACGCGGTCAGCAGCACGACGGGCGCGATGTGGTTCTTCGTCAGTCTCTCCGCGGCGGAGATGCCATCGAGCTGCGGCATCTTCACGTCCATGATCACGAGATCGGGGCGCAGCTCGGTGGCGAGGGCGACGGCCGTCTCGCCGTCTCCGGCTTCACCGACGACCTCGAAGCCGTTGTCGCGGAGAATCTCGACGATGTCCATGCGGATAAGGGACTCGTCTTCTGCCACCACTACTCGGCGCGGAGCGGATGGGGTTGATTCTTGGTCAGTCACGATAGAGAGCCTACGGTATTCTTTTGACGGTTGTTGTGCGCCGGATTGGCGGAATGGCAGACGCGGAGCACTCAAAATGCTTTGCTCGAAAGGGCGTGCGAGTTCGAGTCTCGCATCCGGCACAACGGAAGAACCGCGCCAGCAGGCGCGAAAAACGAACTATAAACCCGGGTCCGACGACGTGTACAGCCCCCGATCCGGGCATCGTGCGGCGCGTACATTCGCTGGTGAACGACGTTTCGCGCGACACGCCTCCCGGTTTGGCCCGCGAACCCGTTTCGCCACATCGTGCCCAGCACGGAGGTGACGAGGAGCGGTGGCGGCCAGCCCCGCCGCCGCTCCTGAGCCGCCCTCTCCCCCGGTTGCACCGCGACCTGCGCGGGAAACGACCGGTCGGCGGTGTCCCGTCGCGAGACAGACGCGAGACGACGAAGGGCCGGGCAGTCGAGACTGCCCGGCCCTTCGCGCTGCACGGCTCTAGCTGACCGCGTACGCGGGCGCTACGGCGTTCTTCGCGTCGCCCACGCGGTGCACGCGCAGGTCGTTCGTGAAGCCCGAGATTCCGGGAGGCGAACCGGAGATGACGACGACGACGTCGCCGACCTCTGCGAGGCCCTCGCCGAGGAGGACCTCGTCGACCTGGATGTACATCGCGTCGGTGTGGGTGACCCGGTCGACGACGTAGGAGTCGATGCCCCAGATGAGCGCCATACGACGACGGATCGCCGGGTCGGGCGTGAACGCCTTCATCGGCACGTTGAACCGCAATCGCGACATACGACGGGCCGAGTCGCCCGACTCGGTGAAGACGCACACGTACTTCGCCTCGACGAAGGATGCGACCTCCGCCGCCGCGAGCGTGATGGCGCCGCCCTGGGTGCGCGGCTTGGTGCCGAGCTCGGGGATGCGCTCGAGTCCGTGCTCCTCGGTGGAGGCCACGATGCGCGCCATGGTCTGCACGGTGATGACGGGGTATTCGCCCACACTCGTCTCGCCGCTCAGCATCACGGCGTCCGCGCCATCCAGCACTGCGTTCGCCACGTCGGAGGTCTCGGCGCGCGTGGGAACCGGGCTGGAGATCATCGACTCGAGCATCTGGGTCGCGACGATGACCGGCTTGGCCATACGACGGGAGAGCTCGACGGCGCGCTTCTGCACGATCGGCACGGCCTCGAGGGGAAGCTCGACGCCGAGGTCTCCGCGGGCCACCATGATCGCGTCGAACGCGTCGATGATCGCCTCGAGGTTCTCGACCGCCTGCGGCTTCTCGATCTTGGCGATGACGGGGACCTTGCGGCCCTCCTCCTCCATGATCTCGTGCACCCTCACGATGTCGGTCGCGTCACGCACGAACGACAGGGCGATGAGGTCGCAGCCGAGACGGAGGCCCCAACGCAGGTCGTCTTCGTCCTTCTCGCTGAGCGCGGGAACGTTGACGGCGACGCCGGGCAGGTTGATGCCCTTGTTGTTGGAGACGGCTCCGGCGACGATGACGACGGTGGAGACGACGGGTCCTTCGACGCCGGTCACCTGCACCTTCACCTTGCCGTCGTCGATGAGGAGGAAGTCGCCGGGGCTGACATCCTGAGGCAGGCCCTTGAAGGTGGTGCCCGAGAGCTCGCGGGTTCCCACGACGTCTTCGGTGGTGATCTTGAACACGTCGCCGACGGCGAGGTCGTACGGGCCGCCCTCGAACTTGCCGAGACGGATCTTGGGGCCCTGGAGGTCGACCATTACGGCGACCGCACGGCCCGAGTCATCCGCTGCCTTGCGCACGTTGGCGTAGACCGCCTCGTGAACATCGTAGGAGCCGTGGCTGAGGTTCATTCTCGCCACGTCAACACCGGCGTCGATGATGGCGCGGATGTTCTCATAGCTGGATGTTGCCGGGCCGAGCGTAGCGACGATTTTCGCGCGTCTCATGAGTTCCTTCTGTGGTGGTTTTGTGTGGTGGAGGTCATACGGTCTGTGAACGGGTCGAAATGCTAGATTGCGAGGGCGTGGTCGGTGGGCTTGACCGGGAACGGCAGTTGCGTCTCCCCCTCAAGGTACCGATCAACCGCGGATGCCGCGGCACGACCCTCGGCGATGGCCCAGACGATGAGCGACTGGCCACGACCCGCGTCGCCGGCGACGAAGACGCCCGACTCGCTCGTCTGGTAGTCGCCGTCACGGCCGAGGTTGCCCTTGCCGTCGACGGGCACGGGCAGCTGCTCGTCGATCGTGTCGGTCTCGGGGCCGGTGAAGCCGAGAGCCAGCAGCACGAGGTCTGCGGGGATCTCGCGCTCGGTGCCGGCCTTGGGCACGCGGCGTCCGTCGAGGTACTCGGTCTCGGCCACGCGGATCGCGCGCACCTCGCCCGCGTCGTTCGACAGGAACTCGATGGTGGAGGCGAGGAAGACCCGCTCTCCCCCCTCTTCGTGCGCGCTGGACACCTCGAACAGGGTAGGGGCCATCGGCCACGGCTGGTGGTCGGGACGCTCGTCGCCCGGCTGCTTACCGATCGCGAGGTTCGTCACCGAGAGCGCCTGCTGGCGGTGCGCGGTGCCGATGCAGTCGGCTCCCGTGTCGCCGCCGCCGAGGACGACGACGTGCTTTCCCTCGGCGAGGATCTGGTCGGAGACGGTGTCGCCGGCCCCGACCTTGTTCTGCTGCACGAGGTAGTCCATGGCGAAGTGCACACCGAGCAGGTCACGGCCGGGGATCGGCAGGTCGCGGGGCACGGTGGCGCCGGTCGCGACGATGACGGCGTCGTAGCGGGCCCGGAGGTCGCTCCACGAGATGTCGACGCCGATCGTGACGCCGGCGCGGAAGCGGGTTCCCTCGGCCTGCATCTGCGCGAGTCGCGCCTCGATGTGCTTCTTCTCCATCTTGAAGTCGGGGATTCCGTAGCGCAGGAGCCCGCCGATGCGGTCGTCGCGTTCGAACACGGCGACGGTGTGGCCGGCGCGGGTGAGCTGCTGCGCGGCGGCGAGGCCGGCGGGGCCGGAGCCGACGACCGCGACGGTCTTGCCGGTGAGCCGCTCGGGCGGGTGCGGGGTGACCCAGCCCTTCTGGTAGGCCTCGTCGATGATCGACACTTCGACGTTCTTGATCGTGACGGCGGGCTGGTTGATGCCCAACACGCACGACGACTCGCAGGGAGCGGGGCACAGCCGGCCGGTGAACTCCGGGAAGTTGTTGGTCGCGTGCAGGCGTTCGATGGCCTGGTGGCCCTCGCCCCGCCACATGAGGTCGTTCCACTCGGGGATCAGGTTGCCCAGCGGGCAACCCTGATGGCAGAACGGGATGCCGCAGTCCATACAACGGCCGGCCTGCTTGCGCACCGTGGCCGCGTCACCCTGCTCGTAGACCTCTTTCCAGTCCATCAGTCGCAGCGCGACGGGACGGCGGGCCGGGAGCTCGCGCTCCTTGACCTTTAGGAATCCCTTCGGATCAGCCACCGGTAACCTCCATGATTCGTGACCACACGACATCGCCGTCGGGGTCGAGACCCTCGTCGAGCGCCGTCTGGCGTGTTGCTATGACCGCGGCGAAGTCGCGAGGCAGAACCTTCACGAATCGTTCGACGGTCTCGTCCATGTGATCGAGCATCCGTCTGGCGACGGCCGACTCGGTCTCGTCGAAGTGGCGCTGCAGGAGGTCGGTGAGGATCTCCACGTCGGCACTTCCCAGCGGCAGCAGGGTGAGCTCGCCGCTCGCGAGCGAGTCGGGGTTCACCCGCTCGGTGCGCAGGTCGTAGATGTAGGCGGTTCCGCCCGACATGCCGGCGCCGAGGTTGCGCCCGGTGCCGCCGAGGATGACCGCGAGGCCGCCCGTCATGTACTCGAGGGCGTGGTCTCCCACTCCCTCGACGACGGCGGTCGCACCCGAGTTGCGCACGAGGAAACGCTCGCCGACGATGCCGCGCAGGAACATCGATCCCTGCGTCGCGCCGTAGCCGATGACGTTTCCGGCGATGACGTTGTCTTCGGCCGCGAAGCTGCTGCGGGCGTCGGGGCGCACGATGATCTCGCCGCCGCAGAGCCCCTTGCCCACGTAGTCGTTGCTGTCGCCGACGAGGCGGAGCCGGATGCCGCTGGGGAGGAACGCCCCGAGCGACTGGCCGGCCGTGCCGCTGAGGTTCACCTGGATGGTGCCGGAGGGCAGGCCGTTCTCGCCGTGACGCAGCGTGACCGCGTTGCCGAGCATGGTGCCGACGGCGCGCTCGGTGTTCTTGATCGGCAGGTCGATGACGACCGGGGTGCCGTGCTCGAGCGCGTTCTCGCTGCGGCGGATGAGTTCGACGTCGAAGTGCTTGTCGAGCTCGTGATCCTGCTGGCGGGAGTTGCTGCGGGGCGCGTCATCCGCGAAGTCCGGTCCGATGAGAACGGGCGACAGGTCGAGGCCGTCGGCCTTCCAATGCTGGATGGCGCCGTTGACGTCGAGTACCTCGTGGTGGCCGACCGCCTCTTCGATAGAACGGAAGCCGAGGGCCGAGAGGTACTCGCGCACCTCCTGCGCCAGGAACTCGAAGAAGTTGACGACGAACTCGGGCTTGCCGGTGAAGCGGGCGCGCAGTTCGGGGTTCTGGGTCGCGATGCCGACGGAGCAGGTGTCGAGGTGGCAGACGCGCATCATGACGCAGCCCTCCACAACGAGCGGTGCGGTGGCGAAACCGAACTCCTCTGCGCCGAGCAGGGCGCCGACGATGACGTCGCGTCCGGTCTTCATCTGGCCGTCGACCTGCACGACCACGCGGTCGCGCATGCCGTTGAGCATCAGCGTCTGCTGGGTCTCGGCGAGGCCGAGCTCCCACGGTGTTCCGGCGTGCTTGAGCGAGTTGAGCGGGCTCGCGCCGGTTCCGCCGTCGTGGCCGGAGACGAGAACGACGTCGGCGAGGGCCTTCGTCACTCCCGCGGCGACCGCGCCGATGCCGCTCTGGCTCACGAGCTTCACGTGCACCCGGGCGACCGGGTTGGCGCGCTTCACGTCGAAGATGAGCTGCTTGAGGTCTTCGATCGAGTAGATGTCGTGGTGCGGGGGCGGCGAGATGAGGCCGACGCCGGCGGTCGCGTGGCGGGTGCGGGCGATCCAGGGGTACACCTTGGTGGGCGGCAGCTGTCCGCCCTCGCCGGGCTTGGCGCCCTGCGCCATCTTGAGCTGGATGTCGGTCGAGTGCGTCAGGTACATGCTCGTGACGCCGAAACGCCCGGATGCGACCTGCTTGATTGCACTGCGACGCGTCGGGTCGAGCAGACGGTCGGTGTCTTCGCCGCCCTCGCCCGTGTTGCTCTTGGCGCCGATGGAGTTCATGGCGATCGCGAGCGTCTCGTGGGCCTCGGCGCTGATCGAGCCGTAGCTCATCGCGCCGGTGGAGAAGCGCTTGACGATCGACGAGACGGGCTCGACCTCGTCGATCGGCACGACGGGGCGCACTCCGGTCTTGAACTCGAAGAGTCCGCGGATCGTCATGAGGTTCGCGGCCTGGTCGTCGACGAGCTTCGTGTACTCGCGGAAGATGTCGTACCGGCGGGCGCGCGTGGCGTGCTGCAGGCGGAACACCGTGTCGGGGTTGAAGAGGTGCGGCGGGCCTTCGCGACGCCACTGGTATTCGCCGCCGGTGCCGAGACGCTCGTGCGCGCTGATGGCGCCGTCGTCGGGGTACGCACCCTCGTGGCGGGAGGCGCTCTCGGCCGCGATGACCTCGATGCCGACGCCGCCGAGGAGGCTCGACGTTCCGGTGAAGTACTGGTCGACGAAGGCCTGGTCGAGACCGACGGCCTCGAACGCCTGGGCGCCCGCGTAGGAGCTGACGACCGAGATGCCCATCTTCGACATGATCTTGAGCACGCCCTTGCCGAGCGCCTTGATCAGGTTCTTGACGGCCTTCTCGGGGGTGACGCCGGTGAGCATGCCGTTGCGCACGAGCTCTTCGGCCGTCTCCATGGCGAGGTACGGGTTGATCGCCGAGGCGCCGTAGCCGACGAGCAGGGCGACATGGTGCACCTCGCGCACGTCGCCGGCCTCGACGATGATGCCGACCTTCATGCGGTTCTGGTTGCGGATGAGGTGGTGGTGGATCGCGGCCAGCATCAGCAGCGACGGAACCGGCGCATACTCCTTGTTCGAGTCGCGGTCGGAGAGCACGATGAACTGTGCCCCGGCCTCGATGGCCTCGTCGACCTCGACGCACATGGCCGCGAGCCGCTTCTCGAGCGCCTTCTGACCCTTGTCGACCCGGTACAGGCCCTTGATCGTCGTGGTGAGACGGCTGCCGGGTCGCGGGTCGATGTGCTGGATCTTCGCGAGCTCGTCGTTGTCGATCACCGGGAAGTCGAGGATGACCTGCTTGGCGTGCTCGGGCGTGGCCGCGAGCAGGTTGCGCTCGGGGCCGAGGCCCAGCTTCATCGACGTGACGACCTCTTCGCGGATCGAGTCGAGCGGCGGGTTCGTGACCTGCGCGAACTGCTGCGTGAAGTAGTCGAAGAGCAAGCGTGAACGCTCGGACAGCACCGCGATCGGTGTGTCGGAGCCCATGGCGCCGAGCGGCTCCGCGCCGTTCTTCGCCATCGGCATGATCATGATGCGCACTTCTTCTTCGGTGTAGCCGAAGGTGCGCTGGCGACGGGTGACCGAGGCGGGCGTGTGCACGATGTGCTCGCGGTCGGGCAGGTCTTTCAGATGGATGCGACCCGCGTCGAGCCACTCGGAGTACGGCTCGGCTGTGGCGAGCTGCCCCTTGATGTCGTCGTCCTCGATGATGCGTCCTGCCTCGGTGTCGACGAGGAACATCTTGCCGGGGCGCAGGCGGCCCTTGCGCACGACCTTCGCGGGGTCGATGTCGAGCACGCCGATCTCGCTCGCGAGCACAACGAGGCCGTCGTCGGTGACGAGGAAGCGGCCGGGGCGCAGGCCGTTGCGGTCGAGCGTCGCGCCGACGAGTGACCCGTCGGTGAAGACGAGGGCGGCGGGGCCGTCCCACGGCTCCATCAGCATCGCGTGGTACTCGTAGAACGCCTTGCGGGCGGCCTCGACGTCGGTCTGGTTCTCCCAGGCCTCCGGCACCATCATCATGATCGAGTGCGGCAGCGAACGGCCGGTGAGGCTCAGCAGCTCGACGACCTCGTCGAACGACGCGGAGTCGCTCGCGCCGGGCGTGTTGATGGGCAGCAGGCTCGGGATGTCGCCGAGCAGCTCCGACTCGAGCTGCGACTGGCGTGCGCGCATCCAGTTGCGGTTTCCCTGCACCGTGTTGATCTCGCCGTTGTGCGCGATCATGCGGAAGGGCTGCGCGAGAGGCCACGACGGAAAGGTGTTCGTCGAGTAGCGCGAGTGCACGAGGGCGAGCTTCGAGGTGAAGCGCTCGTCGCTCAGGTCGGGGTAGAACGGCTCGAGCTGGAGCGTGGTGACCATTCCCTTGTACACGAGCGTGCGGCTCGAGAGCGAGGGGAAGTAGGCGCCGAATCCGTGCTCGGCCCGCTTGCGCAGTCGGTACACCTGGCGGTCGAGCTCGATGCCGGAGATCAGCCGGCCCGAGTCGTCGGTTCGTGTGGAGGCCAGGAAGAGCTGTTCGAACTCGGGCATGGCGGCGCGGGCGAGGTCGCCGACCTGCTCGGGGCGCACCGGTACGACGCGCCAGCCGAGCACGGTGAGGCCCTCTTCCGCCGCGATGGCGTCGATGCCGGCCTTGAGGGTGGCGCGGTCGTCGTCTTCGGTGGGCAGGAACGCCATGCCGACCGCGTAGCTGCCGACGGGCGGCAGCTCGAAGCCCGCGACGGCGCGCAGGAACTCGTCGGGGATCTGGGTGATGATGCCCGCACCGTCGCCGGTGCCGGCGTCGGAGCCGATCGCACCGCGGTGTTCGAGGTGTCGGAGGGCGTTGAGCGCGGCATCGATGATGTCGTGACCCGCCGTGCCGCGGAGCGTCGCGACCATCGCCAGACCGCAGGCGTCCTTCTCACGACGGGGGTCGTAGAGGCCGGTCGCCTGTGGTGTGGTGCTGAAGCGCTGGAGTGCTGGCGTGAGAGCCATGAATGTCCGTCCTCACGATGTGTTGGAGCGTGTGGGACGTCGGCGGCCCATCGGATTACAGAGGTGGCCCTGTCGTCAGGACTTGGCGCCTTCTCCGCTTGTGGCGGGCCCGCTTGTGGCGAGCTCTTCGGTGGTGGACGCGGCGTCATTGCCTGGTTCGTCGGTGTCCGAATAGGTGTCAGGAGAGTCTACCCCAGACCCCGGGCCCGCCCACTCCCGGCCGGGCACATAGGGGCTCGGCTCGTAGCCGGTGTGGCGCTTCGACTGCACTACGAAGATGACTATTCCGAGGATGACCGCGAAAATAGCGGCCCAAACGTTACTTCGCAGACCGAAGAACACCTCGCTCGGGTCGATGCGGATCGTCTCGAAGAACGAGCGGCCGAGGCCGTACCAGATGAGGTAGAGGCCGAGGACCTTGCCCCACTGCAGGCGGAACTTGCGCTCGAGGAACAGGATGACGGCGATGCCGAGCACGTTCCAGATGATCTCGTAGAGGAACGTCGGGTGGAAGAGGGTGCCCTCGGGGAGTCCGGCCGGGTAGGCCGGGTTGGTCGACTCGATCTCGAGGCCCCACGGGAGGTCGGTGGGCTGCCCGAACAGCTCGTGGTTGAACCAGTTGCCGAAGCGGCCGAAGGCCTGCGCGAGCAGCAGCGCGGGCGCCACGGCGTCGGCGAAGGTCCAGAACCGGATTCCGGCGAACTTGCAGCCGATCCACGCGCCGACGGCGCCGCCGATGAGCGAGCCGAAGATGGCGATGCCGCCCTCCCAGACCGCGAACACGTGCCAGATCTCCTGTCCGGCGAAGTAGTCGTCGGGGTGGGTGAGCACGTGGAAGATGCGGGCGCCGACGATGCCCAGCGGCACCGCCCAGATGATGATGTCGAGAACGACTCCCGGCTCGGCGCCGCGGCGGGTCAGACGGTGGTTGGTGAGGATGCCCGCCGCGATGATGCCGATGAGGATGCAGAGCGCGTAGGCGTGCACGTTGAGGTCCCAGGGGAACCAGGCGAGGCCGATGTCTCTGAACCACTGGCCGAGGTTGAAGACCTGCCACTCATAGTCGGGGCTGGGGATGCTGAGGGGTGCGAACACGTGGCAGAGACCTTTCGGGGGGTGCGGAGACTAGGAAAGCCTAGCCCCAGCGGACAGGGCGGCTGCCGTGCGCGCTACGGCGTCGACTCCCCCGTCTGCGAGAGCCTTGACGAGGGCCGAGCCGACGATGGCGCCGTCGGCGTAGGTGAGCACTTCGCGCACCTGCTCGGCGGTGGAGATTCCGATTCCGACGCAGGTGCTGGTGGCGCCCGCGGTGCGCAGGCGGGCCACGAGCGACCGGGCGGCGGAGTCGACGTCTTGACGGGCGCCGGTGATGCCCATGGTCGAGACGGCGTAGACGAATCCGCGGCTCTTCTCGACGGCCTGGGCGAGCCGGGCCTCCGACGACGAGGGGGCGGCGAGGAAGACGCGGTCGAGTCCGGTGCGGTCGGATGCCGCGAGCCAGTCACGTGCCTCGTCGGGAACGAGGTCGGGCGTGATGAGGCCGGCGCCGCCCGCGGCGAGCAGCTCGTCTGCGAATCGTTCGACGCCGAACTGGATGATCGGGTTCCAGTAGGTCATCACGAGAACGGGTGCGTCGACCCGGGCGGTGATCGCGGCGACGGCCTCGATGCCGTGCTTGAGCTTGAAGCCCTTCTGCAGGGCGATCTCGGTGGCGTGCTGGATCACCGGGCCGTCCATCACGGGGTCGGAGTAGGGAAGCCCGAGTTCGAGCACGTCTACGCCGTTCTCGACGAGGGCGACCGCGGCCTCGATGCTGGTGTCGAGATCGGGGAATCCGGCGGGCAGGTAGCCGACGAGGGCTCCCGATCCGGCGTCCTTGCGGATTCGGATGGTGTCTTCGACGCGGCTCATCGTTCTACTCCGGGCTCTGAATCGACGGCGCTGAGGTCTTCGGCGGCGAGGGCCTCGGCATCGAGGATGTCGAAGTACTTGCCCGCCGTCTCCATGTCTTTGTCGCCGCGGCCGCTCAGGTTGACGAGGATGACGGCGTCGGGGCCGAGCTCCTTGCCGAGCTTGATCGTGCCGGCGAGGGCGTGGGCCGACTCGATGGCGGGGATGATGCCCTCGGTGCGGCTGAGCAGCCGCAGCGCCTGCATGGCCTCGTCGTCGGTGATGGGCAGGTAGGTGGCGCGGCCGATGTCGTGCAGCCAGGAGTGCTCGGGGCCGACGCCCGGGTAGTCGAGACCCGCGGAGATGGAGTGCGACTCGACGGTCTGGCCGTCTTCGTCCTGCAGCATGTAGCTGCGGGCGCCGTGGAGCACGCCCGGCCGGCCGCGGGTGAGGGTCGCGGCGTGACGTTCGGTGAGGTGGCCCTCGCCCGCCGCCTCGTAGCCGTACAACGCGACATCCGCGTCGTCGAGGAAGGCGTGGAAGATCCCCATCGCGTTGCTGCCGCCGCCGATGCAGGCGGTGACGGCGGTCGGGAGGCTGCCGGTGAGGTCGATGACCTGCTGGCGGGCCTCCTCGCCGATGATCTTCTGGAAGTCGCGCACCATGGCCGGGAAGGGGTGCGGGCCCGCGACGGTGCCGAAGATGTAGTTGGTGGTGTCGACGCTCGCGACCCACTCGCGGTAGGCCTCGTTGATGGCGTCTTTGAGGGTGCGTGAGCCGGTCGTCACCGAGACGACCTCGGCGCCGAGCAGACGCATCCGTGCCACATTGAGCGCCTGGCGGTCGGTGTCGACCTCGCCCATGTAGATGACGCACTCGAGCCCGAACAGGGCGGCCGCGGTCGCGGTGGCGACGCCGTGCTGGCCCGCGCCGGTCTCGGCGATCACCCGGGTCTTGCCGATGCGCTTGGTGAGCAGGGCCTGGCCGAGCACGTTGTTGATCTTGTGCGACCCCGTGTGGTTGAGGTCTTCGCGCTTGAGGATGATGCGGGCGCCGCCGGCGTGCTCGGCGAAGCGCGGCACCTCGGTGATGATCGACGGACGGCCGGTGTAGGTCTGGTGCAGGGCGGTGAGCTCCGCGGCGAACTCGGGGTCGCTTTTTGTCAGCTCGTAGGCCGCAGTCAGCTCGTCGAGCGCCGCCACGAGCGATTCCGGAACGAATCGTCCGCCGAAGTCGCCGAAGTATGGACCGTTCTCGTCGCGCAGGTGGGTCATTTAGGAACCGAGGAATTCTGTGAGGGTTGCGACGGGGTCGCCGGTGACGAGCGCTTCGCCGATCAGCACGACGTCGGCGCCCGCGGCGCGGTAGTGGGCCACGTCGGCGGGGGTCTTGACCGCCGATTCGGCGACCTTGACCACCCCGGCGGGGATGCGGTCGGCGAGGCTGCCGAAGAGGTCCTGGTCGAGCTCGAAGGTCGACAGGTTGCGGGCGTTCACACCGATGAGGCCCGCACCGAGGTCGATCGCCCGGTCGAGCTCTGCGGCGCTGTGGGTCTCGACGAGGGCGGTCATGCCCAGGTCGCCGATGAGGGCGAACAGTTCGCGCATCAGCGGCTGCTCGAGCGCGGCCACGATGAGCAGCACCAGGTCGGCGCCGGCGGCACGGGCCTCGAACACCTGGTACGGCTCGGCGATGAAGTCTTTGCGCAGCACCGGCAGCGACACCGCGGCGCGCACGGCCTCGAGGTCGGCGAGCGAGCCGCCGAACTTGCGGCCCTCGGTGAGCACGCTGATGACGCTCGCTCCCCCGGTCTCGTAGGAGCGGGCGAGAGCTGCGGGGTCGGCGATCTCGGCGAGGGCGCCGCGCGAGGGGCTCGAACGCTTGACCTCGGCGATGATCTTGACCCGGTCGGCGGGCGCGAGGTGGGCGAGCGCGTCGAGGGCCGCCGGGCGCGCGAGGGCGGCCGACTCGACGTCGGCCAGACTGCGGCTCGCCCGACGCTCCGAAGCGTCGGCGAGAGCTCCGGCTACGAGGGAGTCGAGCACCCTAGTTGTGTGCCTTCGTGACGTACTTGGCCCCACCGACTCCGTAGCCGAGAACCGCGAGCACCTTGCCGGTGATGAGGCCGGCGACGCAGAGCACCGCGGCTGCGATGACGAGCCACGGGAGGTCGAACCAGAAGGCGAAGGTGCCGATCGTGAAAGCGACCAGCATGATGATCACGGCTGTCCAGGCGGCGGGCGAATTGCCATGTCCGGTGTCAGACTCGATGGTCATGATGCTCCATTCACTGTTGTTGATGTTCGACTAGAAACTCTATCGCGAGCCGGAGGGCATCTCCGACGTACGACGTGGTCAGTCGCGGGTTGTGGGGTCGTTTCCGCCGCTGAGGGCGTCCCAGTCGTCGACGGAGGTGCGTTCGGACTTCACCGGTTCGAGCCGGGTGGCCTGGTATTTGCGTGACGAACCGGCCCAGGTGCGGCCGACGACCACGATGACCACACCCGCGACGACGATCAAGGCGCCGGCGACGACGGCGACCCACGGCCAGGGCGACGCGGCGATCGAGTCGACGAGGTCGGCCACCGAGTTCTCGCCGGCGACACCCGTGGCGGCGGAGATGACCGAGGCGGATGCGGCCACCGGATCGGTCACGGCGAGAATGCCCGAGAACACGATCGCGACGCCGATGAGCGACTCGAGAATGCCGAAGACGAGCCGGAAGAACGGTCCGGCGATGCTGAGCGCGCCGACGAGCACGAGGCTCGTGAGGGCCAGCGCCGAGAGGGCCGGCGCGGCCACCTGCCCGTCGACCTCGATCGCGTTGCCGTCGACGAGGTCGACGGCGAACCAGACCTGGGTCCAGGCGACGAGGGTCGCGAGCGCGAGAAGCGCGCTCACGAGGATCACCTTCGACTTTGTGCGCCGGGGGGCGCGGGGCGTGGCCTCGGTGCTCATCTGACCCTGCGCATGCCGTTGGCGATCGCGACCGCGCGCAGCGGTGCCGCGGCCTTGTTCTGCGATTCCTGGTGCTCGGCGACCGGGTCGGAGTCGGCGACGAGTCCGGCGCCGGCCTGCACGCGGGCCTTGCCGCCGACGATCGTGGCGGTGCGGATGGCGATCGCGAGGTCGAGGTCGCCGGCGAAGTCGAAGTAGCCCACGACTCCCCCGTAGACGCCGCGCTGCGCGGGTTCGAGCTCGTCGATGATCTCGAGTGCGCGGGGCTTCGGCGCGCCCGAGAGCGTGCCGGCCGGGAAGGTGGCCGCGAAGACCTCTATCGGCGTGGCATCCGCCCGCAGGTCGCCTTCGACGCTCGACACGAGGTGCATGATGTGGCTGAAACGCTCGACCTGCATGAACTCGGTCACCTCGACCGTGCCGGGCGTGCACACCTTGAGCAGGTCGTTGCGGGCGAGGTCGACGAGCATGAGGTGCTCGGAGCGTTCCTTGTCGTCGGCGAGCAGCTCGACCGCGAGTTCGAGGTCGCGCTCCACGTTGTCGGAGCGGGGGCGGGAGCCGGCGATCGGATGCATGTGCACGCGACCGTTCTGCACCTTCACGAGCGCCTCGGGGCTCGACCCGACGACATGGAACGGCTCGCCGTCGGGGTCGACGAGCGACAGCAGGTACATGTACGGCGACGGGTTGAGGGTGCGCAGCACGCGGTAGACGTCGATCGGCTCGGCGGTGATCTCGTGGTCGAACCGTTGCGAGACGACGACCTGGAAGACGTCGCCGTCGCGGATGTACTTCTTCGACCGTTCGATGGCGTCGGCGTATTCGGCCTCGGTCGTGCGCGGGATCGGCTGGGCCTGGATCGACAGGTCGACCTCGGCGAGCCAGGCCTCGCTGGGCGCGGCGAGGCGCCGCTGCATCGCGTCGAGGCGCGACTGGGTGCCCTCCCACAGCGAGTCGGCGCTCTCGGTGCCGTCGCCGAGCGCCGTGGCGATGAGCTGCACGGTGCCGTCGCGGTGGTCGATCACCACGAGTTCGGAGACGAAGCTGAGCGCCTGCCCGGGAACGCTGAAGTCGGCGGGCGGCACGTTCTCGAGCTTCTCGATCTGGCGGATCGCCTCCCAGCCGATGAAGCCGACGAGGCCGCCGGTGAGCGGCGGGTGGCCGTCGACCCGCGGTGTGCTCCAGCGGGTGTGCAGGTGGGCGAGCGCGGCGAGGGGCGCGGCGGGTGCGTCGGTGCCGAGGGCCCGCTCGGCGGTCATGCCGTAGTCGAGCCACTCGTAGGCCTGGTCGCGCTGCGTCAGCACTCCGAAGCTCGCGGCGCCCACAAAGGAGAAACGCGACCAGATGCCGCCCTGTTCGGCCGACTCGAGCAGGAAGGTGCCCGGCTTGCCGAGTGCGAGCTTGCGGTAGATGCCCACGGGGGTCTCGCCGTCGGCGAAGAGCTCGCGGATCACGGGGACGACGCGGTGGCCGTCGCCGAGTCGGGCGTCGAAGTCGGCGCGGGTGGTCGTGCTCATGCGGCGTGGCCGATGTGCGGGCTGAGCGGGTCGACGTCGAAGCAGGCGTGCGCGCCGGTGTGGCAGGCAGGCCCGATCTGGTCGACGGTCACGAGCAGGGTGTCGGCGTCGCAGTCGAGGGCGGCGCCGCGCACGAACTGCGCGTTGCCGCTCGTGTCGCCCTTGCGCCAGTACTCCTGCCGGCTGCGCGACCAGTAGGTCACGCGTCCCTCGGTGAGGGTGCGGCGCAGGGCCTCGGCATCCATGTAGCCCAACATCAGGACCTCGCGGGTGTCCCACTGCTGGATGATCGCGGGCATCAGGCCGCCGTCTTTGAACGCGGCGCGCTCGATGACGGCCCCGACGGTGTCGGCGGTCAGTTCGATCGAGTCGTTCATCGCGTCACCACTCCCGCTTCTGCCAACGCGCGCTTCACGTCGCCGACGGTCAATTCTCCATTGTGGAACACGGATGCCGCCAGCACCGCGTCGGCTCCGGCGGCGATGGCGGGGGCGAAGTGCTCGAGCGTGCCCGCCCCGCCGCTCGCGATCACCGGCACGCTGCTGACCGCGCGCATGGCGCTGATGAGCTCGAGGTCGTAGCCCGTCTTCATGCCGTCGGCGTCGATGGAGTTGACGAGCAGCTCGCCGGCTCCGCGCTCGATCGACTCGACCGCCCAGGCGAGCGCGTCGATCGTGGTCTCGGTGCGGCCGCCGTGGGTGGTGACGACGAAGCCGCTCGGCATCGCCGGGTTGCGTTTCACGTCGAGGCTCAGCACGACGCACTGGGCGCCGAACCGGTCGGCGATGTCGCCGATCAGCGCGGGACGCGCGATCGCGGCGCTGTTCACACCGACCTTGTCGGCGCCGCTGGCCTGCAGCTTCGCCACGTCTTCTGCGGAGCGCACTCCGCCGCCGACGGTGAGCGGGATGAAGACCTGTTCGGCCGTCGCCCGCACGACGTCGTACATCGTGTCGCGGTTGTCGACGGTGGCCTTCACGTCGAGGAAGGTGATCTCGTCTGCGCCCTGCTCGTAGTAGGTGCGGGCGAGTTCGATGGGGTCGCCCGCGTCACGCAGGTTGAGAAAGTTGACGCCCTTGACGACGCGGCCGGCGGCGACGTCGAGGCACGGGATGACCCGTGTTGCGACGGTCACGGCGCACCGACGATGCTCTGTGCGGCGGTCACGGTCAGATCCTCGCGGCGTGGATCGAGCTGACGAGGATGGCGCGAGCTCCGAGGTCGTAGAGCGCGTCCATCACCTGGTTGGTGTCGGTGCGGTGCACCATGGCGCGCACGGCGAGCCACTCGGGGTCTTGCATCTGCGAGATGGTGGGGCTCTCGAGCCCGGGGGTGACCGCGGTCGCGGCCTCGAGCAGCGCCACCGGCACGTCGTAGTCGACGAGCACGTACTGGCGGGCGACGAGCACTCCCTGCAGGCGACGCTGCAGGGTCGCGATCGCGGGCAGGTCGCGCTTGGCGCTGATGAGAACGGCGGTCGACTCGAGGATCACCGGCCCGAAGATCTCGAGACCCTGGGCACGCAGTGTCGACCCGGTGCTGACGACGTCGGCGACGGCATCCGCGACGCCCAGATTGATGGCGGACTCGACCGCGCCGTCGAGGCTGACGAGTGTGGCGGTCACGCCGTTGCGGGTGAGGAAGTCGCCGACGAGGCCCGGGTAGCTCGTGGCGACGCGCACGCCCTCGAGGTCGCCGAGTTCACGGAAAGCGCCGGGGCGGCCGGCGAAGCGGAAGGTGGATGCGCCGAACTCGAGCTCGGCGATCTCGCCGGCCTCCGATCCGGAGTCGAGCAGCAGGTCGCGGCCGGTGATCCCGACGTCGAGTGCGCCGGAGCCGACGTAGGTGGCGATGTCGCGGGGCCGCAGGTAGAAGAACTCCACGTCGTTGCGCGGGTCGATGGCGCTCAGGGCGCGGGGGTCGCGACGGCCGGTGTAGCCGGCCTCGAGCAGCATGTCAGCCGCGGTCTCGCTCAGTGAGCCCTTGTTGGGCACTGCAATTCTCAGCATGGTCAGGCCTTTGTGTGTGTGATGTCGGATTTCGGGCGGAGGCGGGCTCTACAGATGTCGGTAGACATCCGCGAGGCTCAGGCCCTTCGCGATCATCATCACCTGGAGGTGGTAGAGCAGCTGCGAGATCTCTTCCGCGGCCTCGTCGTTCGACTGGAACTCGGCGGCCATCCACACTTCGGCGGCCTCTTCGACGATCTTCTTGCCGATCGCGTGCACTCCGGCGTCGAGTTCGGCGACCGTGCCGGATCCCTCGGGGCGCGACGCTGCTTTGTCACTCAGCTCGGTGAACAGGTCGTCGAAAGTTTTCACGGGTCAAGGCTACTAGGCGCGACGGGGTGCTGTTCGCGCGTTGCGGGTGCGTTACGGGCCGAACGCGCCGCCGCCCATGCGCGAGGGTGCCGTGGAGAGCGACTTCGAGATCGCGTCACTGTGCGCCCCGCCCGGCTGGTCGCGGGGGTCGAGGTGGCCCTGGAAGTCGCCGGTGTGCCGGTCGCGCCAGATCAGATAGACGCTGACGACCACGATGAGCGCCACGAGCACGACGCCGAAGATTATGAGGAACATACCGATCCCTTCGTTGTGCTCAGACTAGCGACTACCGCCGTCAGCGCCAAGCGTGCTGCAGGAGCCAGTCGAGGGCCACCGGCGCCGCGCCCAGCACGGTGATGTGGCCGTCGCGCGGGCGCACCCACAGCTCGCCGTCGGCCAGCCGGTCGAGCATCCACCGGGCATGGGTCGGCGGCACGACCCGGTCGTCGTCGCCCTGCACGAGCAGCACGGGTGTCGCGATGCCGCCGATGTCGAACCCCCACGGTGCGACCAGTGCGCGGTCGTCGTCGATCAGGCCGACCGCGCCGCCCGCGGCCATCGCGCGGCCCACATCGTCTCCGAGCGACGACCACTCCCCGTCGAGGGCCGCGTAGTCGCCCGGGTTGAAGCTCGTCGGCTCGAACTCCGACGCCTGTTCGTGCCGCTCGCGGGCCGCGCGGCCCTCGAGCGCCGATCGCAGGGCCGCTCCCCCGTCGGCCATGCCCTCGAACCAGTCGAACCCGTCGCCGTGCGCGGCGAACGGCGCTATGCCGGCGAGGGTCGCGGTCGCCGGCACGAGGTCGGGCAGCAGGGCGGCGCAGGCGAGAGCGTGCGGGCCGCCGCCCGAGGCCGCCAGCATGCCCAGGTGGTCGACGTCGAGAGCGACGGCGAGCTGGGCGACGTCGGATGCCGCGTCGCCCACGGTGCGGCCCGGGTGCGGCGACGATCCGCCGTAGCCGGGACGGGCGTAGGACAGCAGTCGGATGCCCCGGGCGGTCGCCGCGCGCACGAGCGGTTCGAGCGGCTCTCCGGTCTGCGGCGACCCGTGGTGCCACAGCACGGTGAGGGCGATGCGGCCGGCGCTCTCGCTGTCGTGCACCCGCAGGGTGCGGCCGTCGGCGAGCAGGAGGTCATGAACAGCGGCGGTCATGCGCTCAGACTAGGCCCGGTCTGCCGCCCGACCTAGGGTGGAGTCATGCTCAACGACCGCGCCGTCGGGGTCTCCCTCCCCCGCAACCTGCCCGCCCGCCAGATCGTCGACTTCGCGCAGAGCGCTGAGCGGCTCGGCTTCGACGAGTTGTGGATCGTCGAAGACTGCTTCTTCCGGGGAGGAATCGCCCAGGCATCCGTTGCCCTCGCCGCGACGTCGCGGATCCATCTGGGCATCGGCATCCTGCCGGCGGCGGCCCGCAACGCGGCGTTCGCGGCGCTCGAGGTCAACACGCTCGCCGAGCTGTTTCCCGGGCGTACCACCGTAGGCGTCGGGCACGGCATGCCGGGGTGGATGCGGCAGGTGGGCGCGTGGCCGGCGAGCCCGCTGACGATGCTCGAGGAGACGATCTCGGCGATGCGGGCGCTGCTCGACGGCGAGACGCTGTCGGTCGAGGGGCGCTACGTGCGGCTGCGCGGCGTCGCGCTGGAGAACGCCGCACAGACACCGCCGCTCATCGTGGCCGGTGTGCGCGGTCCGAAGTCGCTCGAGGTCTCGGGGCGGGTGGCCGACGGCACCGTGCTGGCCGAGCCGGTGACTCCCGAGTACCTCGCGGCCGTGCGTGCGCAGGTCAACACGAGCCGCCCGCACCGCGTCGTCGCGTACAACGTCGCGGCGGTTCATCCGGATGCGTCGGTCGCACGCGACCTGGCCCGCACCCGGCTGGACTGGGTGGGCGAACAGGACGGACGGGTGCACATCGACCCGCTGCCGTTCGCGGAGGAGTTCTTCGCCCTCCGGGCGTCGGTCGACACGCCGGAGGAGTTCGCCGCGGCTCTGCCCGACCCGTGGGTCGACCAGCTCGCGGTGGTCGGCACGGCGGCCACGGCCCGGGCACGGATCACCGAGCTGCACGACGCCGGCGCGCACAGTGTGGTGCTGCTGCCGGCGGGGCCCGATCCGTTCGCGGCGCTCGAGGCGCTCGCCGAGGTGCTCTAGAGAGCGGTGCCGGCCGGGCGGACCGTTCGCGGCCCGCCCGAGCGGCGTCGTGCTACTTCGTGCCGAGCAGGTCGATCACGAAGGTGAGGGTGCGGCCGGAGAGGCGGTGTCCGCCGCCGACGGGGCCGTAGGCGAGCTCGGGCGGGCAGATCAGCTGGCGGCGTCCGCCGACCTTCATGCCGGGGATGCCCTGCTGCCAGCCGGCGATGAGGCTGCCGAGGGGGAAGTTGATGCTCTGCCCGCGGCTCCAGCTGGAGTCGAACTCCTCGCCGCTCTCGAAGTCGACGCCGAGGTAGTGCACGTCGACGGTCGCGCCGGGCTGGGCCTCGGCGCCGGTTCCCTCTTCGATGTCAATGATCACGAGCTCGGTGGGCTCGGGGCCCTCGTAGAACTCGACTTCGGGCTTGGTTTTCGGTGAATCTGTCATGCGACCATCCAACCAGATCGCGGTGACGGCACGGGCGGATGCCGCGGGAGTACGCCCTCGGCGCAATCCGGACTCAGCCGACGCGGGCGGCCAGGGCGGCCGCGGCGGTCGTGGCGGCGCGGGCGACAGCGCGCTCGTCGACGCGGGTGAGCTCGCCGTCGTGCACGACGGTGCGCCCGTGCACGAGGAGACGGGCGAGCGGGGGCTGCGCGCCCAGGGTGAGGGCCGCGACCGGGTCGGCGATGCCGGCGTGCTCCACGCCGTCGACCTTCCAGAGGGCGAGGTCGGCGAGCTTGCCGACCTCGATCGAGCCGATCTCGTTCGAACGGCCGAGCACGCGCGCGCCGCCCATCGTCGCGATGTAGAGGCCCTGACGGCCGGTCATGCCGTCGGCTCCCGCGCGCAGCCGGTTCATCAGCACGGCCTGGCGGATCTCCGAGCCGAGCTGGCCCGACTCGTTCGAGGCCGAGCCGTCGACGCCCAGACCGACGGGCACCCCGGCGGCGAGCAGCTGCGGCACGGGCGCCATGCCGGCCGCGAGCCGCGCGTTCGACGACGGGCAGTGGGCGACACCGGTGCCCGTGGCGGCGAAACGGCCGATCGCGTGCTCGTCGAGGTGCACGCAGTGCGCCATCCACACGTCGTCGCCGAGCCAGCCGAGGTCGTCGAGGTACTGGGTCGGCGTCTTGCCGAACTTCTCCAGGCAGAACGCGTCTTCCTCGACGGTCTCCGAGCCGTGCGTGTGCAGGCGCACGTCGAGCGACCGGGCGAGCACCGCGGCTTCGGAGAGCAGATCGGATGTCACGGAGAACGGTGAACACGGAGCGATCGCGATCTGCACCATGGCCTCGCGCGACGGGTCGTGGTACTTCGCGACCGCGTCGGCGCTCGCCTGCAGCGCGACCGCGGTGGTCTCGACCGCGAAGTCGGGCGGCAGCCCGCCCTGGGAGCGGCCGAGGTCCATCGACCCACGAGTGCCGTGCAGTCGCACGCCCACACGGGAGGCGGCGGCGACGATGCCCCCGAGGATGTCGCCGGAGCCGGCCGGGAACACGTAGTGGTGGTCGGCGACGGTGGTGCAGCCCGACCGGGCGAGCACCGCGATCGCGGCCTCGGCGCCGGCCTCGACGAGGTCGGCGTCGATCGCCGACCACGCCGGGTAGAGCGCCACGAGCCAGTCGAAGAGGATGTCGTCTTGCGCCCAGCCTCGGGTGAGCCACTGATAGAGGTGGTGGTGCGTGTTCACGAGCCCGGGGGTGAGCAGGTGTCCCGTGCCGTCGACGATCTCGACGACCGGGTGTGCCGCCAGCGGCTCGCCGCTGGGTCGGAGCCCACGCACCGCCCACTCGGGTGCCGCTCCCGCTCCGACGCCGACGATGGTCGAGTCGTCGACGACGACCCAGCCTGACGAATGCTCGGTGCCGAGGGAGTCGACGGTGGCGATCGTCGCCCCGGTGATGATCGTGCGGTTCAACGGCGGTCCTTGTCGGTTTCGCGGGGGCGGGCCCCTAGGCGAGCAGGAGGCGGGCGAGCAGCGTGGGTGCGAAGTCGTCCTCGAGCGAGAGCACCACGCGGGTGTGTGCGGCGCTCTGCTCGGGGAAGCCGTTGTAGATGCCGCGCAGGTCGCAGATGGTCTGCCCGCGGCCGGGACCCGCCGTGTCGTCGACGAGCACACGCACGACGGGCGCCGACGTGAGCACGAGGTCGCCGAGCGCGATCGCGACGGCCAGCGGGTCGTGCAGCGCCGAGGCGCGATGGCCGTAGACGCCGACGTAGAACTCGAAGTAGTGGTCGAGCATGTGCCCGACGGCGACGGCGACCGGGCGGCCCGAGTCGATGAGGGCCTGGCGATGGTGCTCGAGGAAGACGTTGGGCATCGTGACGTCGAGCGGCACCATGGTGATGAACCAGTCGGCCGCGAAGACCTCGGCCGCGGCATCCGCGTCGTTGGCTATGTTCGCCTCGGCGACGGGTGTGATGTTTCCCGGCACGAGAGCCGCGCCGCCCATAAGCGTGAGCTCCTTCACGAGGCTCGGCAGTCCGGGTTCGAGGCGCAGGGCCGCGGCGATGTTCGTGAGCGGGCCGATCGCGATGACGCGCAGCTCCCCCGCGTGCTCGCGGGCGAGGCGCACGAGAAGTTGCGCGGCGGACTCGTCGACGACGGATGCCCCGGACGCCGGGATCTCGACGTCGCCGATGCCGTTGGCGCCGTGCACGTGCGGGGCGCCGCCGCGGAACTCGCCGCCCTGCGGGTGATGTTCGCCGACCGCGACGGGAATGTCGGTGCGGCCGGAGAGCGCCACCAGGTCGAGCGTGTTGACGGCGCCGACCCCCGCCGAGACGTTGCCGCTCACGCTGCCGATGCCCACGATGTCGATGCCATTCGATTCGTCGGCGGCCGCGGCGAGCAGGTAGGCGATGGCGAGGGCGTCGTCGATGCCGGTGTCGCAGTCGAGATAGTAGGGGGCGCGTGCGGTGGTCATGGTGCTCCGGTGGTTCTGGGGGTGGACGTGCCGATGCTAGCGGCCGGGTGTTTCCGGCCTGTTGCGCGCGGCTGCGGTCAGTGGGCGTGCGTGTGCGCCTGCGCGGCCGCGCGCAGGGTGGCGATGTTCTCGCCGGGCTCGCCGCGGAACACGCTGGACCCGGCGACGAACGTGTCGGCGCCCGCCTCGGCGGCGATCACTATGGTGTCGGCGGTGATGCCGCCGTCTACCTGCAGCCAGACATCCAGCCCCGTCTTCGTCACTGCCTCGCGCAGGAGGCCGAGCTTGGGCATGGTCGATTCGATGAAGCTCTGGCCGCCGAACCCGGGCTCCACGGTCATCACGAGCACCTGGTCGAACTCGGGCAGCAGGTCGAGGAACGGCTCGACGGGGGTGCCGGGCTTGAGCGCGATCCCCGCCCTGGCGCCGATGTCGCGCAGTCTGCGGGCGAGAGAGACGGCGTCCTTCGCCGCCTCGGCGTGGAAGGTGACCGAGTAGGCGCCCAGTTCGGCGTAGCCGGGTGCCCAGCGGTCGGGATCGTCGATCATGAGGTGCACGTCGAGAGGGATCGTCGAGAGCTCCTGCAGCCGCTCGGTCATCGCGGGCCCGAAGGTCAGGTTGGGCACGAAGTGGTTGTCCATGATGTCGACGTGTACGAGGTCGGCGGTGGTGATGCGGCCGAGCTCGCGTTCGAAGTTCGCGAAGTCGGCGGCGAGGATGCTGGGGTTGATGCGCACGGACATGGCTAGACCTTACCGATGAGTTGGATGAACATTGCGTCGGTGCCGTGACGGTGGGGCCAGAGCTGCGCGTGCTTCGAGTCGCCGAGGTCGAGCGGCTCGCCGGTGATCGAGGCGAGCACGGCGGGTGTGTCGATGCGTTCGATCGCGGCGCCCCATTTCTTCACCGCGCCCTCGACGATGACCTTCGACTCGGCGAGGTGCGGCGAGCAGGTGACGTAGGCGAGCACGCCGCCGGGCTTGAGGGCGGCGATCGCCGCGTTGAGCAGGTTCGACTGCAGCCCGGAGAGGTGGGCGACGTCGCGCGGCGACTTGCGCCAACGTGCCTCCGGGCGGCGGCGCAGGGCGCCGAGACCGGTGCAGGGGGCGTCGATGAGGATGCGGTCGAACTCGTCGGCATGGTCGTCTCCGACGGTGGTGCCGTCGAGCTCCCAGACCTCGGGGGCGGGGTCGAAGACGGCGAGTGCCTTGCGCACGAGTTCGGCGCGCGCAGGCACGACCTCGTTCGCGACGAGGGTGGCGCCCCCTTCCGATGCCTCGGCGGCGAGGAGGGCGGCCTTGCCCCCGGGGCCGGCGCACAGGTCGAGCCAACGCTCGCCCGCGACAACGGGGCGCACGCGGCTGAGCGCCAGCGCGGCGAGCTGGGAGCCCTCGTCTTGCACGCGGGCGCGGCCGTCGCGCACGGCGGGCAGCTGCAGCGGGTCTCCCCCGTCGAGCACGGCGCCGACGGGCGAGTAGGTCGCCGCGTACGCGTCGAGTTCGGCGACGGTCGACTCGCCGGGGAGGGCCACGAGGCTCACCCGCGGGGCGACGTTGTCGGCCTCGAGCAGGTCGTCGAGCTCGGAGTCCCTGCCCTCCGCAGCCAGTGCCGAGCGGAAGGCGCGGATGATCCAGACCGGGTGCGAGTGCAGGATGCCGAGGCGCTCGTCGTCGTTCTTCGCGCTCGCGAGGGCGCGTTCCTGCCACTCGGCGGCGGGTGTGCGGGTGATGGTGCGCAGCACCCCGTTGACGAAGCCGGTGGCCGAGTTCGACCCCACGGTCTTCGCGAGCTGCACTGACTCGTCGACGGCGGCGTGCTGGGCGACGCGCATCGACAGCAGCTGGTGGCAGGCCAGCCGCAGAACGTCGAGGATCGCGGGGTCGATCTTCTCGACGGGGCGTCCAGCGGCGAGGGCGATCACCGCGTCGTAGTAGCCCTGGCGACGCAACGTGCCGTAGGTGAGCTCTGTGGCCAGACCCGCGTCGGCTTCCGACAGTTTCGCCCTCTGCAGCCGCACGGGCAGCAGGAGGTTCGCGTAGGCATCCGACTCCCGCACGGCGAGGATCACGTCGAGGGCGATGCGGCGGGCGGGCTGCACGGCGCTCATTCGGCGACCGCCGCGGCGTCGGCCGGACGGCCCCGCCACCAATCGCCGGCATCCATCGCCTTGCGGCCCGCGGGATGGACCGTGATCAGCCGGACGGGGTCGGATGCTGTGCCTACGAGAATGAGCTTGCCTTGCCTTTCGAGGTGGCCGGGGGCGAGACGGGGGGCGTCCCGCGCGATCGCGGCATCGATGATCTTGAGCCGTGCGCCGTCGAGCGTGGTGAACGCCCCGGGCTCGGGGGTGACACCGCGGACGAGGTTGACGACGTCGTGGGCGGGTCGGGTGAAGTCGAGCCGACCGTCTTCGAGGGTCAGCTTCGGGGCGAGAGTCACGTCGCCCTGCTGCGGCACCGCCACCGCGTCGCCGTCGGCGATCGCGTCGACGACACGGGCCAGCAGCTCGGCGCCGCTCAGTGCGAGGGAGTCGAGCAGGTGCCCGGCGGTCTCGTGGCTGCCGACCGGCTGGGTGAACTGGCCGAAGACCGCGCCGGCGTCTAGTTCGGGAACGAGCTGGAAGACGGTGGCGCCGGTGAGGTCGTCGCCGGCGATGATCGACCGCTGCACCGGCGCGGCTCCCCGCCACCGGGGCAGCAGCGAGAAGTGCAGGTTGATCCAGCCGAGACGCGGGGCGCTCAGCAGGGGTTCGCGAACGAGCCCGCCGTAGGCCACGATGACCCCGAGGTCGGGCTGCACGGCGGTGATGCGCTCTGTCGCGTCGCCCGCGAGCCGGTTGGCCTTGATCGTCTCGATGCCGAGTTCGTCGGCGAGTGTGGCTACCGGGGTCGGGGTGAGGATGCCGCGGCGGCCCTGCGGCGAGTCTTCGCGGGTCACGACCGCGGCGACCTCGTGGCGGGAGGCCGCGAGAGTGCGGAGGCTCGGCGCCGCCGCGGACGGGCTGCCGGCGAACACGAGGCGCAGAGAAGTCATTAGGTCATTCTCTCGTACTTTCGCCACGCTACGGCTCGAGGAACGGCTCCACGTCGTCGAACCGCACCTTGAGGCTCACCGGAACCGGCCCGCGGGCGGCCTTGCCGAGGGCACGCCTGCGGTTCGCGGCCGACTTGACGACCTCCGCCCGCAGCCCCGCGGCGATCTCCGCCCCCTGGGCGTAGTCGAAGCGCACGATCGTGCGCACTCCCCCGCCGTCGACGTCGACGGGACCGAGGATGTCGGGGCCGGCGACGTTCACCCCGGCGATCGCCTCGGAGACGGCCTGCACCGTGCCCGTCACGGTCGCGACCCGCACGGCGGGCGGAAACCGCAGGGCCCTCCGGTCGGCGAGTTCGGAGCGGGCGAAGTCGGCCTGCCGCCAGGTGACAAACGCCGACGCGAGCGCTCCGCCGACACCGACGAGCACGATCGGGGCACGACGGGCGGCGAGGGCGGCGGCGTTCGACCACCACCGCAGGCAGTCTTCCGCCACCCGCAGGCTCTCGCGGGCGACCATGCTCTCGCCGTCGAGCAACAGCACGGCCCGGTAGCCCCCGGCGGCGATCGGCTCGGCCCCGCGGGTGGCGATCACGAGCGCGGGTTCGGCGCCCACGGTGAGGATCGGGCGCTCTCCGTCGGCGACGATGATGCGCACGCCGGGAAACGCGCGCCCGAGGTCTTCGGCGGTGCGGCCGGCGCCGGAGCCGACGAAACGCAGGCGTTCGCCCTCGCAGTTCGCGCACTTCCACTCGACCGCCAGCGCGCCGCACCAGTTGCAGGCGGGCGTCGAGCGCGACGACTTCTGGCCGAGGGGGCCCTCGCATTTCATGCAGCGGGCGCTGCGCTTGCAGTCGGCGCAGGCGAGGCGCGGGGCGTAGCCGGGTCGCGCCACCTGCACGAGCACCGGACCGGACTCGAGGGCGGCCCGCGCCGCACGCCATGCCGTGGAGGGGATGCGCGCCTGGGCGGCCAGCCGGTCTTCCGACGACTGCTGCGCGGTCGGCACGACCTTGGGCAGCACAGCGGGCCGCGGCGAGAGCGAGTGCACCCACCCCACTTCGACGAGACGTTCGACCTCGGTGCTGCGGGCGTGCCCGATGAAGACGAGGGCGCAGCCCTGCTGCTCCTGCCGAACGAGGGCGGCGTCGCGAGCGTGCACGTAGGGGCTCAGGGGTTCGCTGTGCAGCGGGTCGCCGTCGTCCCAGATGGCGATGAGCCCCAGGTTCGCGGCGGGCGCGTAGACCACCGACCGGTTGCCGATGATGACCACGGGGTCGTCGCCCAGGCACCGCAGGAAGGCCCGGTAGCGGTCGGGGTTCGACTGCTTCGCGTCGAGCCGGATGATTCGTCTGGCGGGCAGGATCGCGGCGAGTGCTGCGGCGAGCTGCTCCTGGTCGCGGTAGTCGGGCACGGCGAGGATGGCCGTGGCACCGCCGGCGAGGGTCGCTGCGGCGGTCGCCGCCATCGTGACCGCCCACTCGCCCACCCAGACTCCGGGCTCCACCTCGGCGACGAGTGGCACGGCGTCGATCGCGAGACGCTGGCGGGCGGCGATGGCGGTCTCGACGACGCCGTCGCCGTAGCCGTGGATGCGGGTGGGCGGCGCGAGAGGCTCGAGCGGGGGGCTCTCCTCCGCCGCGATATAGGCCTTCTCGACACGCACCTGGCGGTTGGGAACGGCGAGACGCACGATGTCGTTGGCGTTGCCGGCGGCGCGCTCCGAGACCTTGCGGGCCAGCGCCCACACCTCGGGCGTCAGCACCGGAACGGCCGAGACGACCTCTTCGATCTCGCTCAGCACACCCGAGTAGTCGCCGGGCGGCGCGATCTCGACGATGAACCCGTCGGCGACCCGGCCGGCGGAGCGCAGCGGCACCCGCACACGCACCCCCGCGACCGCCTGCTCACGCAGGTTCTCGGGGATGCCGTAGTCGAAGAGCCGGTCGAGCTGGGGCAGGGGCGAGTCGATGAGCACACGGGCGACGGATGCCTGGCTCATGGCCGTCTCCGCCTCCCCGCGTTCCTCGGTTACGTCGAATAGAGCGTCTATAGTTTCGCAGCCGCGCGCAGTGCGTCGACCCGGTCGAGCCGCTCCCACGTGAAGTTGGGCAGTTCGCGGCCGAAGTGCCCGTAGGTCGAGGTCTCGGCGTAGATCGGACGCAACAGGTCGAGCTCGCTGATGATGCGGCTCGGGCGCAGGTCGAAGACCGAGTTGATGGAGTCGATGATGGTGTCTTCGTCGACGTGCGCCGTGCCGAAGGTCTCGACGTAGAGGCCCACGGGCGAGGCCTTGCCGATGGCGTAGGCGACCTGCACCTCGAGCCGGTCGGCGAATCCGGCGGCGACCGCGTTCTTCGCGACCCAGCGCAGCGCGTAGGCGGCCGAACGGTCGACCTTCGACGGGTCTTTGCCGCTGAAGGCGCCGCCGCCGTGGCGTGCCGCTCCGCCGTAGGTGTCGACGATGATCTTGCGGCCGGTGAGGCCGGCGTCGCCCTGGGGTCCGCCGATGTGGAACACGCCGGTGGGGTTGATGAGGATGCGCACGTTGTTGGAATCGAGGGCGATCGTCGACAGCACGGGGCGGATCACGATCTCCTCGATCTGGGCGCGCAGCTGTGCGGTGCTGATCGACGGCGAGTGCTGGGTGGAGACGACGACGGTCTCGACGGTGCGCGGGATGGCCCCGTCGTAGCCGATCGTGACCTGGGTCTTGCCGTCGGGGCGCAGGTAGTCGACGAGGCCCGACTTGCGCACGAACGCGAGGCGCTCGGCGAGACGGTGGGCGAGCCAGATGGGTAGCGGCATGAGTTCAGCCGTCTCGGTGGTCGCGAAACCGAACATGATGCCCTGGTCGCCGGCGCCCTGCAGGTCGTCGGCGTCGCCGCTCGACTCTTCGCGGTTCTCTTGCGCGCGGTCGACACCGGCGGCGATGTCGGGCGACTGGCCGCCGATCGACACGGAGACGCCGCAGGAACGGCCGTCGAACCAGACGTCGGAGGAGTTGTAGCCGATCTCGGAGATGCGCTTGCGCACGATCGTGGGGATGTCGACGTAGCCGGTCGTGGTGACCTCGCCCGCGACGTGCACGAGTCCGGTCGTGACGAGGGTCTCGACCGCGACGCGGGCGTGCGGGTCGACTTCGAGCAGGGCGTCGAGGATGCTGTCGGAGATCTGGTCGCAGATCTTGTCCGGGTGCCCCTCCGTCACGGATTCGGACGAGAAAAGACGCAGTGGGGAGCTCATTGATTAGCCTCTGGCTGGAACGGTGGATACGGGAGTTCAGGTCAACAGGTCGAGAATACGGGCGGCCACCGACGTCTTGGTGCCGCTGGCCTCGCTCACTATATCTCCGGCCGCATTCACCACGATGACGGAGTTACCCTCTGTGGCAAACCCCTCGGTCCACCCCACCCGGTTGAGGACCAGATAGTCGGCGCCCTTGCGCGCGATCTTGGCGCGACCGAGTTCGAGCAGCTGCTCGCGGTCGTCGACGGTCTCGGCGGCGAAGCCGACGATCACCTGGCCGGCTCGCCGCGCGCGGCCGAGTCCGGCGAGGATGTCGGGGTTCTTCACGAGGGTGAGCTGGAGGGTGTCGCCCTGCACGTCTTTTTTGATCTTGGCCGGCGCGACGCTCTGCGGACGGTAGTCGGCCACGGCGGCCGCCATCACGATGACGTCGGCCTCGGCAGACGCCGCGGTGACCGCCGCCTCGAGCTCGAGGGTGGTCGAGACGTGCACGACGTCGAGGTCGTCGGATGCCGCGGCGTGCACTTCGAGGTTGGCGCCGACGAGCGTCACACGAGCTCCGCGGGCGGCCGCGGCCACCGCGATCGCGAGACCCTGCTTGCCGCTCGACCGGTTGCCGATGAACCGCACGGGGTCGAGCGGTTCGCGGGTTCCGCCGGCGGTCACGAGGATGCGCGTGCCCAGCAGGTCTTTGGGGGTGACGACGGCGAGGGCGGCCGCGACGATGTCGTCGGGTTCGCTCATGCGGCCCGCACCGCTGTCTTTTCCGGTGAGCTGCCCGACGGCCGGGCCGACGACGTGCACGCCGCGCGAGCGCAGCAGGGCGACGTTCGCGACGGTGGCCGGGTTCTGCCACATCTCGGTGTGCATCGCCGGGGCGATGACGACCGGTGCGGTGGAGGCGAGAACGGTGTTGCCGAGCAGGTCGTCGGCGATGCCGGCGGCGAGCTTGGCAATCGAGTTCGCGGTAGCGGGGGCGATCACGATGAGGTCGGCCGCCTGCCCGATGGCGACGTGCCGAACCTCGGCGACGCCCTCGTAGAGGTCGGTGTGCACCGTGTTGCGGCTGATCGCCTCGAGGGTCGGCTTGCCGACGAACTTGAGCGCGGCATCCGTCGCGACGACGTGCACGTCATGCCCGGCGAGAACGAGGGCACGAACGACAGCGACCGCCTTGTACGCCGCAATACCGCCGGTAATACCGACGACGACGTTCAAGACGGTCACTGGATGATTCTTCGGGTTGCTACTCGCCCGGCGCTTTATTCGCCGCTGAGTCGCTTGAGCTCGAGCTTGTCGTTGTTGATCTCGCGCAGCGCCACGGAGAGCGGCTTGTCTTCGATCGTGGAGTCGACGAGCGGTCCGACGTTGTCGAAGAGGCTTCCCTCGTGCAGGTCGGCGTAGTAGTTGTTGATCTGGCGAGCACGCTTGGACGCGAAGATCACGAGCTGGTACTTGGAGTCGACCTTCGACAGCAGTTCGTCGATGGGCGGGTCAATGATTCCGCTGTTCTTGTCAGCCATGTGTGCTCCTTTGTAGGGGAATTGAGAAAAGTAGGCGCGACCGAACCCCTATGGGGAAACCGGCACTGCCATCAACTCTACGACTTCTCGAGCCGCTTCGCTGACGTCGCGGTTGACGACCTTCACATCGAACTCGTCCTGGGCGGCCAGTTCGACCTTGGCGGTCTCGAGTCTGCGGGTCTGCTCGGCGGCGTCTTCGGTGCCGCGGCCGATGAGCCGGCGCACCAGTTCGTCCCAGGTGGGAGGCAGCAGGAACACCAGGATCGCCTCGGGCATGGCCTGACGCACGAGGCGCGCCCCCTGCAGGTCGATCTCGAGCAGCACCCGGCGTCCGGCCGCCAGGGCGGCGTCGATGGGCGGGCGCGGGGTGCCGTAGCGGTAGGAGTTGTGCACCGTCGCCCACTCGAGCAGCTCGTCCGCGGCGATCTTGCGGTCGAACTCCTCGTCGCTGACGAAGTAGTAGTGCACACCGTCGACCTCGCCCGGCCGGGGCGCCCGGGTGGTGGCGGAGACGCTCAGCAGCACGTCGGGGTAGTTCTCGCGAATGTACGCCGAGACGGTGCCCTTGCCCACGGCGGTCGGGCCGGCGAGCACAACGAGGCGCGCGGGTTCTCCCCCGGCGCGGGTGACGAGGTAGTCGCGCAGCTTGACGCGCTGGCGTGTGCCGAGCCCGCCGACGCGTTTGCGGTCGGAGATCGCGAGCGAGTCCATCAGCCGGGCGACACGAGTGGGGCCGAGGGTCGGGATGCTGGTGAGCAGCTCGGTCACGCGCAGCGTGGACTCGGCGCTCGTCGGTGTATTCCACGCGGTCTCGGCCACGTCGAGGGCGGTGCGCGACCGGTCGGCGACCGACTTCTTCACCGCGGCGCGGGCTCGGCGGGCGGCGACTGCCGCCTTGGCTGCGGCGACACGGTCGACATCGGGCGGGGTGGGACGTGGGTTCATACGAATGCTCCCCGGATCTCGGTCGACTGCGCGGTGATGGCGTCGGCGACGCCGTGCGGGCCGGCGGCGAGGATGCTGCGTGACGCGCTGACGATGACATTGGCGGATGCCGCACCGAAGAGCGTGCCCGCGTCGGAGACCCGCGCACCCTGGTGGCCGAAGCCCGGCGCGAGGATGGGCGTGGCCGAGAGCGACGCGGGCGTGATGCCGTAGTCGCCGAGGCTCACGGTGGCGCCGATCACAACGCCCGTGGAGCCGAGGACACCTTCGTCGGAGTTCCAGTCGTGCACGTCACCGACGATACTCGCCGCGACCGTCTTTCCGGCAGTGGGTCCTGTCGAGAGCACCGCTCGCTGCAGCGCGGCCGCCTCCGGGTTGGAGGTCGCCGCGAGCACGAAGAGGCCCTTGCCGGTGGCGAGGGCGAGCTTGTGCGGGGCGGCGATCGAGCCGACGCCCTGGAAGGCGCTGATCGTCATGGCGTCGGCCTCGAGGGGCGACCCGGGCGTGAGCCAGGCTTCGCCGTAGGCCTCGACGCTTGTGCCCACGTCGCCGCGCTTCACATCGGCGATCACGATCAGACCCGCGTCGCGGGCGGCGGCGAGCACGACTTCGAGGGCCGCATAGCCGGCCGACCCGTGACGTTCGAAGAATGCGACCTGCGGCTTGATGATCGCCGCACGGCCCACGGTCGCCTCGACGACACGCAGCCCGAACTCCCGCACCCCGGCGGCGTCGTCGGCGAGGTCCCACTCCCCCAGCAGATAGGGGTGCGGGTCGATTCCCACGCACAGCCGCCCGGAGGTCTGGAAGACCTCCGCGAGGCGTGCGCCGAAACCGAGGGTCATACGCGCACCAGACGCTCGGCGCGGTCGATCGCGTAGTCCTGGAGCGAGCGGACGGTGAACGGTTCGCGCACATCCTCGAACGAGGCGACCGCGGCGGCCAACTGCGCGATGGTGGTGAACAGCGGCTTGTCGGCCGCGACCGTGGCGGTGCGGATCTCGTAGCCGTCGGCCCGGGCACTGCGGCCGCTCGGCGTGTTGATCACGACGTCGACCTCGCCCTGGTTGATGAGGTCGACGATCGTCGGCTCCCCTTCGACCACGAGCTGGCCCTGGAAGTACTTGCGCACGATGCGCGCCGGGATCCCGTTGCGGCTGAGGATCTCGGCGGTGCCCTCGGTGGCGAGGATCGTGAAGCCGAGCTGGCTCATGCGCAGCATCGGCAGGATGATCGCGCGCTTGTCGCGGTCGGCGACCGACACGAAGACGCTGCCCGAGTTCGGGAGTCCGCCGTAGGCGGCCTCCTGGCTCTTGGCGAACGCCTTGGGGAAGTTCGAGTCGATTCCCATGACCTCGCCGGTGGAGCGCATCTCCGGGCCGAGCACGGAGTCGACGACGTTGCCTTCTTTGGTGCGGAAGCGCTTGAAAGGCAGAACGGCCTCTTTCACCGCCACCGGGGCATCCATCGGCACCTTGGATCCGTCCTGTGCGGGCAGCAGCCCCGTCTCGACGAGCGAACGGATGCTCTCGCCCACCATCACGCGGGCGGCGGCCTTCGCGAGCGGGATGCCGAGCGCCTTGGAGACGAAGGGCACGGTGCGGCTGGCACGCGGGTTGGCCTCGAGGACGTAGAGGATGCCCTGGCCGATCGCGAACTGCACGTTGAGCAGGCCGCGCACGCCGATGCCCTCCGCGATGCCGAGGGTGGCCTCGCGCACGCGGTCGATGACGTCGCGCCCGAGCGTGACGGGAGGCAGGGTGCAGGCGGAGTCGCCCGAGTGCACGCCGGCCTCCTCGATGTGCTCCATGATGCCGCCGATGTAGAGCTCGGTGCCGTCGTAGAGAGCGTCGATGTCGATCTCGATGGCGTCGTCGAGGAAGCGGTCGACCAGCAGGGGCGAGCCGGGCTCGATGATCACGAGGTCCTTGACGCGATCGAAGTAGTCGAAGAGGCTCTCGGTGTCGTAGACGATCTCCATGCCGCGGCCGCCGAGCACGTGCGAGGGGCGCACGAGCACGGGGTAGCCGATGTTCTCGGCGATCTCCACGGCCTCCTTCGCGTCGGTCGCGGTGCCGTTCTTCGGCGAGATGAGGCCCGCGTTCTCGAGGATCTTCGAGAACAGGCCACGCTCCTCGGCGAGGTCGATGGCCTCGGGGGTGGTGCCGAGGATCGGCACGCCGGCGTCCTTGAGCCCCTGGGCGAGGCCGAGGGCCGTCTGGCCGCCGAGCTGCACGACGACGCCGACGAGCTCGCCGCTCTGGCTCTCGGCGTGCACGATCTCGAGCACGTCCTCGAGCGTGAGCGGCTCGAAGTAGAGCCGGTCGCTCGTGTCGTAGTCGGTCGAGACGGTCTCGGGGTTGCAGTTGATCATGATGGTCTCGAAGCCGGCGTCGGAGAGCGCGAAGCTCGCGTGAACGCAGGAGTAGTCGAACTCGATGCCCTGGCCGATGCGGTTGGGGCCCGAGCCGAGGATGATCACCTTGCGGCGGTCGCTCGGCTGCACCTCGGTCTCGAGGTCGTAGCTCGAGTAGTGGTAGGGCGTGAGCGCGGGAAACTCGCCGGCGCAGGTGTCGACGGTCTTGAACACCGGGCGCACCCCCAGCTCGTAGCGGATCGCGCGCACGGCTGCCTCGTCGAGCCCGCGGATCTCGGCGATCTGCGCGTCGGAGAAGCCGTGGTCTTTCGCGTGGCGGAACAACGCCTCGTCGAGCGCTTCGGCGGCGGCGATGGTGGCGGCGACCTCGTTGACGAGCACGATCTGGTCGATGAACCAGGGGTCGATCTTCGTGGCGTCGAAGACCTCTTCGGCGGTGGCGCCGGCGACGAGGGCCTGCTGCACCGTGACGATGCGGCCGTCGGTCGGCACGCTGGCCAGTTCGAGCAGGGCAGCCTTGTCGCGCATCTCGTAGCGCCAGTGGAAGCTCGAACCGCGCTTCTCGAGCGAGCGGAGCGCCTTCTGCAGCGCGGTGGAGAAGTTGCGGCCGAAGGCCATGGCCTCGCCGACGCTCTTCATGGTGGTGGTGAGGGTGGTGTCGGCGGCCGGGAACTTCTCGAACGCGAACCGCGGAACCTTCACCACGACGTAGTCGAGCGTGGGCTCGAAGCTCGCCGGGGTGACCTTGGTGATGTCGTTGTCGATCTCGTCGAGGCGGTAGCCGATCGCGAGCTTCGCGGCGATCTTCGCGATCGGGAAGCCGGTCGCCTTCGAGGCGAGCGCGCTCGAGCGGGAGACGCGGGGGTTCATCTCGATCACGATGACGCGTCCGTTGGCGGGGTCGATCGCGAACTGGATGTTGCAGCCGCCGGTGTCGACGCCGACGGCGCGGATGATGTCGATGCCGATGTCGCGCAGGTTCTGGTACTCGCGGTCGGTGAGGGTGAGGGCCGGGGCGACGGTGATCGAGTCGCCGGTGTGCACACCGACGGGGTCGACGTTCTCGATCGAGCAGACGACGACCGTGTTGTCGGCGGTGTCGCGCATGAGCTCGAGCTCGTACTCCTTCCAGCCCATGATGCTCTCCTCGAGCAGCACCTCGGTGGTGGGGCTCTGGTGCAGGCCGTCGCCGACCATACGCACGAGCTCGTCACGGTCGTAGGCGAAGCCGGAGCCGAGTCCGCCCATGGTGAACGAGGGGCGGATGACGAGCGGGTAGCCGAGGTCCTCGGCGAATTCGACGGCCTCGTCGACGGTGTGCGCGATGTAGCTCTTGGCGACATCCGCCCCCGCGTCGAGCACGAGCTGCTTGAAGATCTGGCGGTCTTCGCCCTTGTTGATCGCCTCGAAGTTGGCGCCGATCAGCTCGACGTCGTACTTCTCGAGGATGCCGTTGTTGTGCAGGTCGATCGCCGCGTTCAGCGCCGTCTGGCCGCCGAGTGTGGGGAGGATCGCGTCGGGCTTCTCCTTCTGGATGATGGTCTCGATGACCTGCCACGTGATGGGTTCGATGTATGTGGCATCCGCGAAGTCCGGGTCGGTCATGATCGTCGCCGGGTTGGAGTTGACGAGGATGACGCGCACGCCCTCCTCGCGGAGAACCCGGCAGGCCTGCGTGCCCGAGTAGTCGAACTCGGCCGCCTGGCCGATGACGATGGGGCCGGAGCCGATGACCAGTACCGACGTGATGTCGTCCCTCTTGGGCATTAGTTGTCCTCGCTGATTGCGCTTGTCGAAATCCCGTTCGCGGCCTGCTTCGCGAGCACGGCGTCTCGGAACCGGTCGAACAGGTAGTTGGAGTCGTGCGGCCCGGCGGCCGCCTCGGGGTGGTACTGCACGCTGAACGCGGGGATGTCGAGGGCGTTGAGGCCCTCGACCACGTTGTCGTTGAGGTTGACGTGGCTGACCTCGACACGGCCGAACCCGGCGGGAGACTCGGTGATCTCGCCGATGGGCGCGTCGACCGCGAAACCGTGGTTGTGGCTCGTGATCTCGGTGCGCCCGGTCGAGACGTCGACGACCGGCTGGTTGATTCCGCGGTGGCCGAAGGGCAGCTTGTACGTGCCGAAGCCGAGCGCGCGGCCGAGCAGCTGGTTGCCGAAGCAGATGCCGAAGAACGGCAGGCCCTCGCGCAGGATGCCCTGCAGCAGGTCGACGTGGGCGTCGGATGCGCCCGGGTCGCCGGGGCCGTTCGAGTAGAACGCGCCGACGGGTTCGATCGCGAGCACGTCGGCGAGGGTCACCGACTGCGGGAGAACGTGCACGTCGAAGCCGCGCTGCGACAGGTAGGTCAGCGTGGAGGTCTTCACCCCCAGGTCGAGCACCGCGAGGTTGCCGATCTTCTCGCCGATGGCGGGCACGACGTAGGCCTCCTGCGTCGACACCTCGCCGGAGAGGTTGAGACCGCGCATGTCGCGGCCGGCGCGCACGATGGCGAGCTGCTCGTCGTCGCCGAGCTCGGCGTCGGTGCCCGAGAAGATCCCCGAGCGCATGGCGCCGGAGTCACGCAGGCGGCGGGTGATGGCGCGGGTGTCGACGCCGCTGATGCCGACGACGCCCTGCTCGACGAGGTCGTCGTCGAGCGACCGCTGCGAACGGTAGTTGGAGACGACGCGGGAGGGGTCGCGCACAACGAAGCCGGCCACCCAGATGCGGCTCGACTCCTCGTCGGCGTCGTTCATCCCCGTGTTGCCGATGTGCGGCGCTGTCATCAGCACGATCTGCCCGGCGTAGCTCGGATCGGTCAGGGTCTCCTGATAGCCGGTCATGCCGGTTGCGAAGACCGCCTCGCCGAGCGAGCGGCCGAGTGCGCCGTAGGCGCGGCCGGTGTAGCGGGTGCCGTCTTCCAGGACGAATACGGCCGGGGTGGGAATGCTCGTCACTTCGAGTCCCTTTCTGTGGTGATGGGCGCGAGAGACTTCGCGGCGGCGAGGAACGCCTCCGAGTTCTCCGCACGGAAATAGCTTTCGACCGCGGTCTCGGCGAGACCCCACGCGATCACGGTGAGTCCGTCGGGCTCGACGACCCGGTCGATGGTCCAGGTGGCGGGGGCGACGGAGGTGATGTCGCCTCTCGGGATGAAGGTGTCGCGCTGGCCGGCGATCGGAACGACGATGCCGGCCTCGGCCACGGTCACCTCGCTGCGCGCCCGGAAGCCGAGCCCGTGCACGGCGACACGGTTGAACCGGTCGTCGGCCAGGGTGGTCGCCACGTAGAAGCCCGGGAAGGTGCCGAGCACGGCGCCGAGGTCGGCGGGCGGCTGCTGCGGGGCGGCGACGTTGCGCTGGCGACGTTTGCGGGTGTACCAGCCGAGTGCGATGAGCGCGAGGAAGACGACGAGGAGGCCGACGACGAGCGCCGCGGAGATCTGCTTATCCACGGCGGGCCTCCGCGGCTGCTGCGACCTCGGCCGCGCCGACCAGGCGGCCGTCGAGAACGGTGGCGTAGCCGTTGTGGATGGTCGCGATCACCTGGCCGGGCAGCGTGCGTGCGAGGTAGGGCGAGTTCACGCTCTTGCCGTGCAGGTTCTCGATGCCGAACTCCCGGCTCACGCTCGGGTCGTAGAGGGTGAAGTTGGCGTGGCTTCCCACGGCGAAGGCGGTGTCGTAACCGGCCAGCCGCCCGATCTCGGCGGGCTTCGACGACAGCACGCGCGCGACATCCTCGAAGTTCAGGTAGCCGGTGTCGACGACGGCGGCCTGCACGACGCTGAGGGCCGACTCGAGGCCGACCATGCCGTTGGCGGCCTCGTCCCACGCGCACTCCTTGGCTTCGAGGGGGTGCGGTGCGTGGTCGGTCGCGACGATGTCGATCGTGCCGTCGGCGAGTGCCTCGCGCAGGGCGAGCACGTCTTCCTCGCGACGCAGCGGCGGGTTCACCTTGAAGCGCGAGTCAAAGCCGCGCACGAGCTGCTCGGTGAGCAGGAGGTGGTGGGGGGTGACCTCGGCGGTGACGTCGATGCCGCGGGCCTTCGCCCAGCGGATCACGTCGACGGAGCCCGCGGTGGAGAGGTGGCAGATGTGCAGCCGTGCACCGACGTGTTGTGCGAGCAGAACGTCGCGGGCGATGATCGACTCCTCCGCGACGGCGGGCCAGCCGGCGAGACCCAGCTCGCTCGACAGCGCGCCCTCGTTCATCTGCGCGCCCTCGGTGAGACGCGGGTCCTGCGCGTGCTGCGCGATGACGCCGTCGAAGGTCTTCACGTATTCGAGGGCCCGGCGCATCAGCAGCGGGTCGGAGACGCAGATGCCGTCGTCGGAGAAGACCCGCACTCCCGCGCGGGATCCGGCCATGGCGCCGATCTCGGAGAGCGCCTGTCCGGCGAGGCCGACGGTGACGGCGCCGATGGGCCGCACCGTGACGTAGCCGTGGCGGGCGCCGAGCGAGGCGACCTGCTCGACGACACCGGCCGTGTCGGACACGGGGCTCGTGTTGGCCATGGCGAAGACGCTGGTGAATCCGCCGATCGCCGCGGCGCGGGAGCCGGTGAGCACCGTCTCGCTCTGCTCGAAGCCGGGCTCGCGCAGGTGGGTGTGCAGGTCGACGAGGCCGGGCAGCGCGGTGAGGCCGCTCGCGTCGATGACCGTGGCGCCGGCGGCGGTGAGTCCCGAACCGGTCTCGGTGATCACTCCCCCGTCGACGAGGAGGTCGGTTGTCGTTCCGTCAGGCAGAGTCGCGCCCTGGACGATGATGGTCATATTTCTCACAACTCCACAGTTCCAGCCAGCAGCAGATACAGAACGGCCATCCTGATCGACACCCCGTTCGCCACCTGCTCGAGCACGGTCGACTGCGGCGAGTCGGCGGCCTTCGCAGAGATTTCCAAGCCGCGATTCATGGGGCCGGGGTGCATAACCAGACTAGCCGCAGGGAGGCGTTCGAGACGTTCGTCGTCGAGGCCCCACTGGCGCGCGTACTCGCGCGCGTTGGGGAAGAACGCGGCGTGCATCCGCTCGCCCTGGATGCGCAGCATCATGACCACGTCGGGGCGGGCGGCGATCGCCGCGTCGAGGTCGTAGCCGACGGTGACGGGCCAGTCGCCGATGCCGAGGGGCACCAGTGTGGCGGGTGCGACGAGGTGAACGCGGGCGCCGAGCGTGGTGAGCAGCCAGACGTTCGACCGGGCGACGCGGGAGTGCAGGATGTCGCCGACGATCGTGACGGTGACGCCGTCGAGGTCGCGACCCCGGGCCGCTGCGCCGTGCAGGCGGCGGCGGATGGTGAAGGCGTCGAGGAGCGCCTGGGTGGGGTGCTCGTGCGTGCCGTCGCCCGCGTTGACGATCCCGGCGTCGATCCAGCCGCTCTGCGCCAGCACGCTCGGGGCTCCGGAGGCCTGGTGGCGCACAACCACCGCGTCGGCGCCAATCGCGGCGAGGGTCTGGGCGGTGTCCTTGAGGCTCTCGCCCTTCGAGACGCTCGATCCCTTCGCAGAGAAGTTGATGACATCCGCACTGAGCCTCTTGGCGGCGGCCTCGAAGGAGATGCGGGTTCGCGTGGAGTCTTCGAAGAACAGGTTGACGACCGTCTTGCCGCGCAGTGCCGGGAGTTTCTTGACCTCGCGACCGGCGACATCCGCCATGTCCTCGGCCACGTCGAGAATCGCGACGGCCTCGGCGCGCGTCAGGTCCTTCGTCGACAGCAGGTGCCTCACGATTCGTTCCCCTTGCTCTCCTCGATGGTGACCTCGTCGGCCCCGTCGACCTCGACGAGACGCACGTTGATGCGTTCGCTGGCGGCGGTCGGCAGGTTCTTGCCCACGAAGTCCGCGCGGATGGGCAGTTCGCGGTGTCCGCGGTCGACGAGCGCGGCGAGGCGCACGGCACGCGGGCGTCCGATGTCGTTCAGGGCGTCGAGGGCCGAGCGGATGGTGCGGCCGGAGTAGAGCACGTCGTCGACGAGCACCACGGTCTTTCCGTCGATGCCGCCCGCGGGAATCTGGGTGGGGCCGGGCGCGCGGGTGGGGTTTCTCGACAGGTCGTCGCGGTACATCGTGACGTCGAGGAAGCCGACCTGCACGCTGCCCGGCTCGATCGAATCGAGGATCAGGCCCAGACGGCGGGCGAGCACAACACCGCGGGTCGGGATGCCGAGGAGGACGAGATCGCTGGCGCCGCGATTGGACTCCAGGATCTCGTGGGAGATGCGGGTCAACGCTCGGGTGATGTCAGCCGATTGCAGCACGAGGCGTGCAGTCATTCTGACCTCCTTCCCCGCCTCTCTGGACGGAACTTAAAGGATGTCTGTTTCGTCAACTATAGCTTGCGTGCGCCGGGTGGTCGGTCGTAGACCTCGACTCCCGCGGCGACGGCGGCCGCCCGGTAGGCCTCGGCGAGGGTCGCGACGGTCTCGTGCGCGTTGAGTCCGCTGGGGTTGGGCACCACCCAGAGCGGGACGCCGCCGAGAAGCTCGGTCTGCGCGCCGGCCGTTGCCCGCCGGCGGTCGAACGCGTCGCGGTACGCCGTGACGCCGAGCATCGCGACGACCGTCGGCCGCAACCCGGCCACGCGGTGCTCGAGGGACGCCGCCCCCTCGACGAGCTGCGCGCGGGTCAGTTCGTCGGCGCGCCGCGTGGCCGCCGCCACCAGGGTCGTGAGGCCGATGCCCCGCTCGATCAGGTGCGCCCGGTCGGCGGGGAGCAGACCGGTCGAGGCGTCGATGACCCGGTCGGTTATGCCCGCTCGGTGCAGGGCGGGGTAGAAGCGGTTGCCCGGCCGGGCGAACGGCGCCTGCACCGCGACGGTGTGCAGCCCCGGGTTGATGCCCACGAAGAGCAGTCTGAGGCCCGGGCCGAGCAGATCGGGCAGGGTGCCGCCGTAGAAGGCGTCGAGTTCGGCCGGTGTGTATCCCACCTCTGCACTGTAGGTCACACGAGAGCGGGACGACCGCCGAGCCGCAACAACGCCTGAACCGGTTCGTGGTCTGACGGCGCCCATCCGTCGAACCGCGCGGCGTTGATGCCGATGGACTTGACCTCGATGCCGCCACCCACGAACATCCAGTCGATGCGTTTTCCGCCGAGCCGGGGCTCCCGGTAGGCCGAGTAGGTCGTCCACTCGGGGGTGAGCCGATTCTCGGTCACGAGCCAGGCGTCGGCGAGGCCGGCGTTGTGCATCAGCTCGCGGTACGGCGCCGAGCGCACTCCCGCGTTGGCGTCGCCCATCACTACGACGGGGCCCGTGCCGGCGTCGATGAGACGGGTGACCATCCGCGCGGACTGCAGCCGCGCCTTGCTCGACCGGTGGTCGAAGTGCGTGTTGAACGCCCGGAACTCGGCGCCGGTGACGAGATCGCGAAACTCCGCCGCGACGAGCACGCGGGGCACGAGGTTGCCCCAGGATCGCGAACCGGGGGCGGTCGGAGTGTTGGACAGCGCGTACTGCCGCCAGCCGAGGGCCTCGAGGCGGCGGGAGTCGTAGTAGACAGGGCAGCTCTCGCCCTCGCGGTTGGCGTTGCGGCCGTAGCCGATGCGCACGTACGACGGGCCGAGGCTCTCCCCCACCCAGCGCGCCTGGTCGAGCAGGGCCTCCTGCACACCGAGCAGCGTCGGCTGTTCGGCTTCGAGCAGCCGGCGCAGCAGGTGCTTGCGATGCGACCAGAGGTCGCTGCTGTGCGGCGGCATGCGCGTGATGCGTCGGCGGATGTTGTAGGTCATGACGTGCAGGTCGGGGGCCCGCGCGGGCCCGATCAACGCGTCATCCATGCCCACAGCGTATGTCGCCCGACCGAAAACGAAGGAGTTCACCACGCGAAACAGCCCGTCGGGGCCACAACGGCGTCCGACGGGCTGCAGCTCCTTCGTTTTAAGACAGGGGCGGATGTCTCTTAGGCGCGAGTCTGCGCGATCCGGCCGAGCAGGCCGTTGATGAAGCCGGAGGAGTCTTCGGTGCTGAGCACCGCGGCGGCCTCCACGGCCTCGGAAATCGCGACACCGTCGGGGATCTGCTCGTTGAAGAGGATCTCCCAGATTCCGATGCGCACGATCGCGCGGTCGACGGCGGGCATGCGGTTGATGGTCCAGCCCTGCGCGTAGGTCTCGATCAGTTCGTCGATCTCGTCGCCGTGCTCGGTGATTCCGACCACGATCTCACGGGCGTACGGCCACGACGAGCCTCGCTTGGGGTCGGCGTCGGCGCGCGCCTGCTCGGTGGCGAGAGCGGTGTTGATCGATTCTTCTCTGACGTCTGCCCCGTAGAGCAGGTCGAGGGCGCGCTTGCGCGCTTTGGTGCGGGCACTCATTCTGTCTGCGCCTAGTCGTTGACGCGGCCGAGGTAGCTGCCGTCGCGCGTGTCGACCTTGACCTTGGTGCCGATGTCGAGGAACAGGGGAACCTGGATCTCGTAGCCGGTCTCGACGGTCGCGGGCTTGGTGCCGCCGGTCGAGCGGTCGCCCTGCAGGCCCGGCTCGGTGTAGGTGATCTCGAGCGTGACGGAGGCCGGGAGCTCGACGTAGAGCGGAGCCTCGTTGTGCAGCGCGATCGTCACGTTCTGGTTCTCGAGCATGAAGTTCACCGCGTCGCCGACCTGGGCGGCCGAGAGGGTGATCTGGTCGTAGTTGCCGAGGTCCATGAACACGAAGTTCTCGCCGTCGGCGTAGAGGTACTGGTAGTCGGCGCGGTCGACGACCTCGGTCTCGAGTTTGGCGCCGGCGTTGAACGTGCGGTCGACGACCTTGCCGCTCATGACGTTCTTGACCTTGGTGCGCACGAAGGCGCCGCCCTTGCCCGGCTTCACGTGCTGGAACTCGATGACGGTCCACAGCTGGCCATCCATGTTGAGAACGACGCCGTTCTTGATGTCAGAGGTAGAAGCCATGCGAAAAGAGTCCGATCAGATAGGGAGAAGAAGCCGGTTGACCAGCGCGCTCGGGCGCGCGTATCGAAACCAGATACCGATGATACCGGCTCAGCGCCGCATACGAGCAATGGCGCCGAGTGCGAGCAGGTAGGAGTCGAACCCGAAGCCTGCGATGACACCCGTCGCGATGCCCGAGATCACGCTCGTGTGACGGAACTCCTCGCGGGCGTGCGGATTGGAGATGTGCACCTCGACGAGGGGGATTCCGGCCTTGGTGACGAGAGCCGCGGCATCCCGTAGGCCGTAGGAGTAGTGGGTGAACGCCGCCGGGTTGAGGATGACCGGGGTCGACGTGTCGACGGCCTCGTGCAGCCAGCCGATGAGGGTGCCCTCGTCGTCGGTCTGGCGCAGGTCGACCGTGGTCCCCTCCGGGGCTTCGCCCTCGAGCAGGGCGCGCAGCGCCGGGAGGTCCTGGTTGCCGTAGACGTCGGGCTCGCGAGAGCCGAGTCGGCCGAGGTTGGGACCGTTGAGGACCAGCACGTTTTTCACGGTGCCAGTGTATCGAGCAACTAGTCGCGCAGGATCGCGGCCCGCGCCGCGGCGTGCTCGGCCTGGCTGATCTCCCCCGCGGCGAGCATGGCGTCGACCTCGCCGAGCCTCTGTGACTTGCTCTGCCCGCCGGCGAGCAGGTCGCTCTGCATGACCTTCGCGGCCAGATCGGCCTGCAGCGTCATCGGGTCGAGTCCGTGTTGTCTGGCCCGTCCCGCGTTGCGCACGACGCTGACGATCACCACCACGAAGCCGATCGCGACGAGCGCCGCGACGAAGATGAAGAAGATGTGGAAGGTCGAGTTCGGGAATGCCATGCCTTCGACGCTAGACGCCGACCTCTTGATACGCGAGGAAAAGCATGGATTCGTCAGGTGCTTCGAGAACCGTCGGCAGCGCCAGGTCGTCGAGCACGATGAATCGCAGCATGCCCGCGCGCGCCTTCTTGTCGCGCTGCATCGTGGCCAGCAGGGTCTGCCAGCGGCCCACCGGATAGTCGATCGGCAGGGTCAGTGACTTCAGGATGCTGCGGTGCCGGTCGACGACGGCGTCGCTGAGCGAGCCGGTGAGCCGGGCGAGCTCGGCGGCGAACACCATGCCGACGGAGATCGCGGCGCCGTGGCGCCAACGGTAGCGCTCGGCGTGCTCGATAGCGTGGCCGAGGGTGTGCCCGTAGTTCAGGATCTCGCGCAGGCCCGACTCCTTGAAGTCCTCCCCCACGACCCGCGCCTTCAAGGCGATCGCGAGTTCGACGACCCGGCGGAATTCGGGGGTCGTCGGGTCGGTGACGCGCTCGACGTCGGCCTCGATGATGTCGAGGATCTCGGGCTCAGCGATGAAACCGGCCTTCACGATCTCGGCGAAGCCGGCGAGGATCTCGTTGCGTGGAATCGTGTCGAGGGTGTCGAGGTCGACGATCACGGCCGACGGGGCGTAGAACGAGCCGACGAGGTTCTTGCCCTCCGACGTGTTGATTCCGGTCTTGCCGCCGATCGACGCGTCGACCATGCCGAGCACGCTCGTGGGAACCTGGATCAGCTTCACGCCGCGCAGCCAGGTGGCCGCGACGAAGCCGGCGAGGTCGGTCGCGGCTCCCCCGCCGAGGCCGATGACGGCGTCGGTGCGGGTGAAGTCGGTCTGTCCCATGATCTGCCAGCAGAACGCGGCCACTTCGATGCGCTTGGCATCCTCGGCGTCGGGGATCTCGGCGAGCAGCACCTCGTAGCGGCCCTGGAGGCTCTCGCGCAGAGCATTGGCTTTGGCGCCGAGCGTGGGGGCGTGGACGATGAGCACCTTCGCGACCTTGCCGCCGAGCTGGTCGGAGAGGTTCGCGAGCAGTCCGCGCCCGATGAGGATGTCGTAGGGATCGGCGCCCGAGACGGTGATGGTCGTGGTGTCAGTCATGGGGTGTCTCCTGGATCCAGCTGACGACGTCAGCGGCGATGGCGTCGAGCGGGAGGTGCGAGGTGTCGAAGGTGCGGTCGGCGAGCCGGTCGTAGATCGGCCGTCGGGTCGCCACGAGGGCGGACCACGCGTCGACGCCGGTGACGAGTGGTCGTTTGCCGCCCGTGATGCGCGCCGCGACCGCCTCCGCGGTCACGGAGAGCTGCACGACCAGCAGGTCGGCGAGCTCACGCTGCGTGTCGGTGTCGAGCACGGCGCCTCCGCCGAGCGCGACGACGGCCGTCTCGCCCAGCGCCCGGTGCACGTGCTCGCGTTCGATCTGCCGGAACCGCGGTTCGCCGTGGGTCTCGAAGATCTGGGCGATCGGCCCGTGTTCGGCCACGATGCGCTTGTCGGTGTCGACGAAGGGCACGTCGAGCAGGCGCGCGATGCGCTTGCCGAGACGCGTCTTGCCCGCACCGGGCGCGCCGATGAGCACAACGACGGGGCGGTCGTCAGGCACGGTCGTCGTGGGATTGTGCCGTTCGCTGCGCGTCGGGAATGGCGGCGAGGTAGCCGGTGAGGTTGCGCAGGGTCTCCTCGACCGAGTCGCCGCCGAACTTCTCGAGCACGGAGTTGGCGAGCACGAGGGCGACCATGGCTTCGGCGACGACGCCCGAGGCGGGTACCGCGCAGACATCCGACCGCTGGTGGTGGGCCTCTGCCGCCTCGCCCGTCGCGACGTCGACGGTGCGCAGCGCGTGCGGAACGGTCGCGATCGGCTTCATCCCGGCGCGTACCCGCAGAATCGTGCCCGTCGACATGCCGCCCTCGGTGCCGCCGGCCTTGTCGCTCAGACGGGAGATGACGGAGCCGTCGGTGACGAGCTCGTCGTGGGCCTGCGAGCCGGGGCGGGTGGTGGTGAGGAAGCCGTCGCCGACCTCGACACCCTTGATCGCCTGGATGCCCATCAGCGCGGCCGCGAGCTGCGAGTCGAGGCGGCGGTCCCAGTGCACGTAGGAGCCGAGGCCGGGGGGAACGCCGTAGGCAAGAACCTCGACGACTCCGCCGAGCGTGTCGCCGTCTTTCTGCGCGCCGTCGATCAGGGAGACCATGGCCGCGGATGTCGCGGGGTCGAAGCATCTCACGAGGTCGGCGTCGAGCGTGTCGACGTCGCTCGGCGTGGGGAGGGCCGCACCCTCGGGAACCCGCACCGTGCCGATCGCGAGGGTGTGGCTCACGAGGGTGATGCCCAGCTCGCCGAGGAACTTGCGTGCGACGGCGCCGAGCGCCACGCGGGCCGCGGTCTCCCGCGCGCTGGCACGCTCGAGCACGTTGCGTGCCTCGTCGAACGCGTACTTCTGCATACCGACGAGGTCGGCGTGGCCGGGACGCGGCCTCGTCAGGGGCGCACCGCGGCCCTTGGGCAGGCTGTCCACATCGACGGGCGACGCGCTCATCACGTCGACCCAGCGGTGCCATTCGGTGTTGCCGATGCGCAGGGCGACGGGGCTGCCCATCGAGTATCCGAAGCGCACCCCGCCCGAGATCGTGAGTTCGTCTTCCTCGAACTTCATGCGCGCACCGCGGCCGTAGCCGAGTTTGCGACGGGCCAGATCGGCGCGAATGTCGTCGAGGCTCACGGGGACGCCTGCGGGCAGGCCCTCCATGATCGCGATCAATTCGGGGCCGTGGGACTCACCTGCGGTCAACCAACGAAGCATAGAAGAATCCTCCCACACCGGGAGAGGCCTCGAACCGCACGGCGGTGCCGCGCGACCGCTACCGGGCGATGGCCGCCCGCATCGCAGACAACACCCGCGACTCGTTCGGCACCGTGGCATCCGGGGCCCCGCCCACGAACACCCGCACCTGCGCGAGCGCCTGGTGCAGCAGCATCTCGAGACCGGAGATCACGGTGCCGCCGGCGGCGAGCCAGGAGGCCGCGAAGGCGCTGGGCCATGGGTCGTAGGCCACGTCGAAGAGCACGGCGTCTCGGCGCACCCGTTCGCCGAACTCGAAGCCCGCCTCGCTGTGTCCGGGAATCGTGCTCACCACGGCGTCGGGTGTGCCGAAGCCGTCGGGCGCGCCGAGAACGCTCACCGAGACGTCTGCCCCGAGTGACACCCCCAGGGCGACGAGATCGCTCGCCTTGGCGGGGTTGCGCACCGAGACGAGGATTCTGCGCGCGCCGAGTTCGCGCACCGCGACGAGCACGGATGCGGCCGTCGCGCCCCCGCCCAGGATCTGCACCCCGTCGAGACGGTCGACTCCCGCCTCGCGGAACGCCTCTGTGACCCCGTAGACGTCGGTGTTGAATCCGCGCAGGCTGAGACCGCCGTCGCCGCGGTCGAAGAGCACGGTGTTCGCGCCGCCGGTGAGCAGCGCGGTCGAGTCGACGGCGTCGAGCAGCGGCAGCACGTCGCGTTTGAGCGGCATGGTGAGCGAGAGGCCCCGCCACGAGCCGTCGCGCGACGCGAGGTAGCCGGGCAGTGCGTCTCCCGTGACCTCTTCGGCGCCGTACTGCCAGTCGAGTCCGAGCTCGCGGTAGGCGGCGGCGTGCAGAAGGGGGGATTTCGAGTGTGCGATCGGCGAGCCGAGAACGGCGAGCCGGGTCACTCTCCCGTGTCCCAGTCGGGGTTGTCCCGCAGCCACTGCTGCCAGACCTTCACCGCTGCGTCGTGCTCGGCATTGGTCGTCGAGAACCGGGTCTCGCCGGTCTCGCCGTTGATCAGCACGAAGTACAGCCAGGGGCCGGGCACCGGGTTGAGCGCGGCCGACACCGCTGCGTCGCCGGGGGCCGAGATCGGGCCGATCGGGAGTCCGGGGTTGGCGTAGGTGTTGTAGGGGTTCGACGCGTCGCCGCGCTCGGCGTCGGTTGTGAAGATCGACGTGCTTCCCGCGCCGTAGCTCACGGTCGCGTCGGACTGCAGCAGCATGCCCTGGTCGAGACGGTTCTGGAACACCCGGGAGACCTGCGGGAAGTCGACCTCGGGGCCGCCCTCCTTCTGGATCAGCCCGGCCATCGTCAGAACACGATGACGGTCGGCGACCGCGACACCCTTCGCGTCGAGCCGGCTGAACGTCTCGCTCACCAGACGCTGCAGAACGTCGTGGGCGGTCTGCCCCGGCTCGAACGTGTAGGTCGCGGGAAAGAGGTAGCCCTCGAGGCTCGGCGCCTCGGGTGGCAGGCCGAAGCTCGCGAGATCGGTCGACGCGGCCTGCAGGTCTGCGAGCGGCAGGCCGGTACCCTCGGCGAGTCGGTCGAGAGCGGTCGGAAGGGTGGTGCCCTCGATGATGAGTGCCGAGGCCGTCACGTGGTTGGCGGGGTCCTGCAGGGCGGCGAGGGCCGACTTGGCGCTCATCTCCTTCTGCAGCGTGTAGGTGCCGGGCTGGAACGTGGGTTCCTCGAGCACGAGCAGGTCGTAGAACGCCTTCGCGGTGAGGGTGACACCCGCCTCGTGCAGCGTGTCGGCGATGTCGGAGCCGATGTCGCCGTCGATGATCTGCACGGTGACGGCCTCGCCGTTGCCCGAACCCTCGTAGTCGGTGGGCAACTGCCAGCCCATGACCTCGCGCACCTGGGTCTCGTAGTTGGTCCAGGCGAAGAGGGCGACGCCCCCGGCCGCCAGAGCGAGCACGAGGAGGGTGATGAGCGCCCACAGCCAGCCGAGGCGGCGCTTGCGCTTCGGCAGCCCGCCGTACTCTCCCCCGCCGCCCCGCCCGCGCTTCGGCGGCTTCGGCGCCTTCGGTGGCTTCTCTCCGCTCGATGCGGCGGGCTCCTGGGTGGGCAGTTCGCGCTCACGCCCCTCGGCCTCGCGCAGCTGGCGTCTCGTGAGCGGCGCGGCGGCCGTGCTCTTGGGCGCGTCTGCGGGCTGCGACGTGAAGATCTCATCCCAGCTGGGGTCGTTGGTCACTGTTTACGGTCTTTCGTCCGGGGTGGCGACAACGCCAGGCGGTTGCGCGCTAGAGCGCTCGAAGTCGAGGGCATGTTGCAAAATTATAACGGCCGCGACCTGATCGATGACAGAACGCGTCTGTTTGCTCGATTTCCCCGACGTGCGAACCGCCGCCTGCGCCGACACCGTCGAGAGCCGCTCGTCGACGAGCCGCACCGGAACCTCGACGAGGGAGTCGAGCCGTCGGGCGAAATCGACCGCGTCCTCGGTCGACGCGGTGCGCCGCCCGGAGAGCGCGAGCGGCAGCCCGACGATGATCTCGGTGACATCGAGTTCGGCGGCGATCGCGACGAGCCGCGCGAGGTCGCCGCTGCCCCGCGGCACGGTCTCGACCGGGGTGGCGAGCATGCCGTGCAGGTCGCTGCGTGCGACACCGATGCGCACGGTGCCCACGTCGATGCCGAGCCGGACTCCGGAGCGCACTAGCCTGCGACGGTCGCGGTGATGGCCTCGAGCGCCGCGCCGATCGCCGAGACGTCGGAGCCGCCGCCCTGGGCGATGTCGTCCTTGCCGCCGCCGCCGCCGCCGAGCACTCCGGCCGCGAGCTTCGCGAGCGCCCCGGCCTTCGCACCCTCGAGACGGGCGGCGTCGTTGGTAGCGACGATGACGGCCGGCTTGCCGGCGACGTCGGCCGCCAGTGCGACGACGGATGCCACGTTGCCGAGTCTCTCGCGAACGCTCGTCACGAGCGAACGCAGTTCGTCGCTTGTGGCGACCGTGCCGACGTTCTGGGCGACGAGGGTGACCTTGCCCATCGTGTGTCCGCTGGCGACGAGGGCGGGTACCCGCTCGGAGAGCGCTGCCGCCTCGAACTGGGCGATGCGCTTCTCGGCGGCCTTGAGGCTCGCGAGCAGGTCGCCGATGCGAGTGGAGAGCTGGTCACGGGGCGTCTTCAGGTTCGAAGTGAGCTCGTTCACGATCGCACGCTCGGCGGCGAGGTCGCGGAACGCCTCGTAGCCGACGAGGGACTCGATGCGGCGGTTCGCCGAGCCGACAGAGGTCTCGCTCACGAGGTTGATGAGGCCGATCTCGGCCGAGGTGGCGACGTGGGTGCCGGCGCAGAGCTCGAGCGACCAGGGGCCGCCGATCTGCACGACGCGCACGGTCTCGCCGTACTTCTCGCCGAAGAGGGCCATCGCACCGAGCGACTTGGCCTCGTCGAGGTTCATGATCTTGGTGTCGACCTCGAGGTTCTCACGCACTTTCAGGTTCGCGATCTCCTCGATCTCGCTGCGCGTCTCGTGCGAGAGCGCCTGGTTCCAGGAGAAGTCGAGACGCATGTAGCCGGCCTTGTTGTACGACCCGCTCTGATGCGCTTCCTGCCCGAGCACCTGGCGCACCGCGGCGTGGATGAGGTGGGTCGCCGAGTGCGCCTGGGTGGCACCGCGGCGCCACTCGGGGTCGACGATTGTCGTCGCGGGAGCGCCGACGGAGACCTCGCCGGTCGTCACCTGCACCTTGTGGCTGGTGAGGCCCTTCACGGGGCGCTGCACGTCGAGGACCTCGAGCTCGAACCCGTCGCCGACGATCGTGCCGGCGTCGGCCTCCTGTCCGCCCGACTCGGCGTAGAGCGATGTCTCGGCGAGGATGACCTCGGCGATCTGGCCGACGCTCGCGCTGGTGACCGACGCTCCGTCGACGATGAGTCCGAGGATCATCGACTCGGTCTGCAGGTACTCGTAGCCGGTGAACACGGTCTCGCCGTGTGCCCGGAAGTCGCCGTACACCGAGAGGTCGGCGAGGTGGCTCTTCTTCGACTTGGCGTCTGCCTTGGCCATGGTGCGCTGCTGCATCATGAGGGCGTCGAACGCGTCGCGGTCGACGGTGAGGCCGGCCTCGTCCGCCATCTCGAGCGTGAGGTCGATGGGGAACCCGAACGTGTCGTGGAGGAGGAACGCGGTGTCGCTCGCGAGCTCCTTGGCGCCGTCGGTCTTGGTCTTGGCCACCGCGAGGTCGAGGATGCTGGTCCCGCTCGCGAGGGTGCGCAGGAAGGCCTCCTCCTCGGCGAGGGCGAGGCGCTCGATGCGGGCGTACTCGGTCTCCACCTCGGGGTAGGAGTGCTTCATCGCGTCGCGTGAGGCGGGGAACAGTTCGGTGAAGCTCGGGGCGTCGACGCCGAGCAGACGCATCGAGCGGATCGTGCGGCGCATCAGCCGGCGGAGGATGTAGCCGCGGCCCTCGTTCGACGGCGTCACGCCGTCGGACATCAGCATGAGCGACGACCGCACGTGGTCGGCGATGATGCGCATACGCACGTCGTCGGTGTGGTCGGCGCCGTACCGGCGGCCGGAGATCTCCGCCGCACGGTCGAGTACGGGACGCACCTGGTCGATCTCGTACATGTTCTCGACGCCCTGCTTGAGGAAGGCGACGCGCTCCATGCCCATGCCGGTGTCGATGTTCTTCTTGGGGAGCTCGCCGAGCACCTCGAAGTTCTTTCCGCTGCCCTCGCCGCGGAGGTACTGCATAAAGACGAGGTTCCAGATCTCGACGTAACGGTCGTCGTCGGTCGCGGGTCCCCCGTCGGCGCCGTACTCGGGTCCGCGATCGAAGAAGATCTCAGACGACGGGCCGGCGGGACCTGGCTGGCCGGTTGACCAGTAGTTGGTGTCCATGTCGAGACGCTGGATGCGCTCGTCGGGCAGCCCCGCGATGTTCTTCCAGTGACGCACGGCCTCGTCGTCGTCCTTGTAGACGGTCACCCAGAGGTCCTGCTCGCGGAAACCGAGCCCGCCGTCGCTCTCCGACGAGGTCAGGAGCTCCCAGGCGTAGGCGATCGCCTGCTCTTTGAAGTAGTCGCCGAACGAGAAGTTGCCGTTCATCTGGAAGAACGTTCCGTGACGCGGTGTCTTGCCGACCTCCTCGATGTCGAGGGTGCGGATGCACTTCTGCACGCTCGTGGCGCGTGGGTACGGCGCAGGCACCAGGCCGGTGAGGTACGGCACGAACGGGACCATGCCGGCCACCGTGAAGAGCAGGGTGGGGTCTTCGCTCACGAGGGAGGCGGAGGGCACGACGGTGTGTCCGCGATCTCCGAAGTAGGTGAGCCAACGGCGGTGAATGTCTGCGGTCTGCATGAGGTCCTGGTGTGCGTGGGTGAACCGGCCCGTGGGCCGGTCCGTTGTCGAAAGGTGGGTTACTTGATGTCTGCGACGGCCGCGCGGAGTTCTGCCTCGCGCTGCTTGTATCCGTCGACGACGGCGTCGCTGAAATCGTGCGCCTTCGCGTTCACACCGTCGAAGAACTGCTTGCCCTGCGGGGTCTTGGCGATCTGGTGGGCCGCGACGAAACCGACTCCGACGCCGACGATGAGCCACAGTACGTTTTTCATGGGTTTCTCCCTCAAGATGAGTTTCCAGCTTACTTCTTCGAGCGACGGCGTCCGGTGCCCGGGGCCCGGCCGCTGAACGCGGCACGAACGCCCGCCGAGAAGGCGGCGACCTTGATCAACGGGCCGCCGACGGATGCCGCGAAGAGCGACACGAGGGCCGTCACGTTTCCGGTCGTCTCGGCGATGTCGCCCGTGATCGTGTCGAGCCGCACGAGCTGCTTGTTCGATTCGCTGATCGTGGTCGTCGCCTCTTCGAGCAGCGGCGTCACGTTGTCGCTCAACTCGCGGATCGCCGTGCCGGTCTCGTCGAGCACCCGCCCGAGCTTGACGAGCGGTATTGCGAGAAGCGCTACGAGGATCGCGAATACTCCCGCGGCGATCAGGCCAGCGATGTCTCCACCAGTCATGCGTACTCTCCTTGGCTGTTGTGGCGTTCTGCCAGCATTCACCCTAACCGGCGCTGGGCTCGACCGTCGCCCGGTTGCGCCGCCGGCCGCGGGGTCGGGGAACGCAAAGAGGGCCGCGGCTTTCGCCGCGGCCCTCTTCGAAACGTGCTGGTACTTAGCGTGCCGCGTAGTACTCGACGACGAGCTGGACTTCACACGTCACGGGGACTTCGACGCGCTTCGGGCGGCGGATGAGGCGCGCCTGCAGCTTGTCGATCTCGACCTCGAGGTACGGGGGAAGCTTCGGCAGGAGGTCGACGTGACCACCGGCTGCTGCGACCTGGAACGGCTCGAGGCCTTCGCTCTTCTCGTGCACGTGCACGAGCTGTCCCGGCTTGACGCGGAACGACGGGCGGTCGACGCGCTGGCCGTCGACGAGGATGTGGCGGTGAACGATCAGCTGGCGTGCCTGAGCGGTCGTGCGGGCGATCGCCGAACGGACGAGGATCGCGTCGAGACGCATCTCGAGCTGCTCGACCAGGTTCTCACCGGTCAGGCCGGCGGCACGACGTGCCTCTTCGAACTGGATCTTGAGCTGGGCCTCGCGAATGCCGTACTGGGCGCGCAGACGCTGCTTCTCGCGCAGACGGACGGCGTAGTCGCTGTCCTGCTTGCGCTTGGTGCGGCCGTGCTCGCCCGGAGCGTAGGGACGCTTCTCGAGGTACTTGGCAGCCTTCGGCGTGAGGGCGATGCCCAGTGCGCGCGACAGGCGGGTCTTGCTACGGGTACGTGACTTAGTAGACACAGTGTCCTTTTCAGATAAATCCAACAATGGCAACCGGATGCTCGCGAGCACTCGTGCGCGCGCAAAACAGGTCCGATGAAAGTAGAGGGATTTGCCGCGGAGCCCGGTCGGCTACAGACCAGATGCTCCTTGACCGGATATTCGCAGCAGCCGTGCGCGAACAACCGATATCAGGCGGGGTCAAGATTAGCACAACGGGAAGGCGGCGGTTATCTGCCCCGCACGATCCGACGCAGTTTCGCCCAGCGGGCCGAGACCTCGCGCTCGTTGCCGTGCTCGGTGGGCTGGTAGTACCGCGCGCCGAGCAGTTCGGTGGGCGGGTACTGCTGCTCGACGACCCCGATGTCGTAGTCGTGGGGATAGAGGTAGCCCTTGCCGTGGCCGAGCCGCTTCGCACCCGAGTAGTGGGCGTCGCGGATCGGCTTCGGAACCCGTCCGATCTTGCCGGCACGGACATCCGCGATCGCTTGGTCGATGCCGATGTACGACGCCGGGGATTTCGGCGCGGTCGCGAGGTAGACGACGGCCTGCGCGAGCGGGATGCGCCCCTCGGGCATGCCGATGAACTGCACGGCGTCGGCCGCGGCGACCGCGATGACGAGGGCCTGGGGGTCGGCGAGCCCGATGTCTTCTGACGCGCTGATGATGATGCGGCGCGCGATGAAGCGCGGGTCCTCCCCCGCCTCGATCATGCGTGCGAGGTAGTGCAGTGCCGCGTCGGCGTCTGAGCCGCGCACCGACTTGATGAAGGCGCTGATCACGTCGTAGTGTTCGTCGCCCTGGCGGTCGTAGCGCAGCAGCGCCCGGTCGACCGCCCGGGAGACGACCTCCCCGGTCACCAGCGGCAGGTCGGCGGGCTGCTCGACCGCACCGTCGGCCACGGCACCGTCGACGAGGGTGTCGTCGCTCTCGTCGTCATCGTCATCGTCATCGTCGTCGGCGGGATTGGCGAGGTCGAACTCGGCCTGCGCCGCCACCGACTCCCCCGAAGCGCTGAGGGCGGATGCCTCGAGTGCGGTGAGCGCGCGCCTCGCGTCGCCGGACGCGAGACGGATGATCGCCTCCCGACCGCCCGGGTCGAGCACGATCTTGCCGTCGAGGCCACGCGGGTCGGAGACGGCACGGTCGATGACCGCGCCGAGATCGTTGTCGGTCAGCTGCTCGAGGGTGAGCAGCAACGACCGGGAGAGCAGCGGCGAGATGACGGAGAACGACGGGTTCTCGGTTGTCGCGGCCACGAGGATCACCCAGCCGTTCTCGACCCCCGGAAGCAGCGCGTCTTGTTGGGCCTTGGTGAACCGGTGGATCTCGTCGAGGAAGAGCACGGTGGAGATTCCGTAGAGGTCGCGGCGCGACAGCGCCTCCTCCATCACCTGACGGACATCGCGCACGCCGGCGGTCACCGCCGAGAGCTCGACGAAGTTGCGGCCGGAACTGTGGGCGACGAGCTTCGCCAGCGTCGTCTTGCCCGTGCCGGGAGGGCCCCACAGGATGATGGAGACAGAACCCTGCTCGCCCGACTTGTCGGTCGCGAGGCTCACGAGCGGAGATCCGGGCCGCAGCAGATGACGCTGCCCCGCTACCTCGTCGAGTGACGTGGGACGCATGCGCACCGCGAGAGGAGTCGCCCCGCTGCGGAGACCTGGCTGGGCGTTCATACCCGCAATGCTAACCGCGGGGGCTGACGCTCATTTGGCCGCCCACCCCCCGGCATCGTAAAGTGCAGGAGGCATCCGCCTGTCGAGCGTTCTCTGGAGGAACAGTGGCAACGAGCAGAAACCAGGAACGCGACGCTCGCGAGGCGCGCGACCGACTCGCACTCTTCAACGCGCGCAAGACCGTGCACACCCACCAGGTCAAGCGCCGCCGGCGTGACAACGTCATCGCCGGCATCGCCGCCCTCGCGGTCATCGCCCTCGCCACCGGCGCGCAGATCTTCTACTTCTCCGGCGGCCCCGGAACGCCCGTCGCCACGCCGAGCGCATCGGCGACTCCCGACGCCGAGGGCCAGAACGTCGGTGCCGTTCCCGATGCCGACACCGCCGAGAGCCGCACCTGGACCGGCGAGCTGACACTCAACGACATCCCTCTCGGCATCTCCCTCGACGGCGCCGCGGCACCGCAGGCAGTGGCCTCGCTCATCGGCGACATCCAGAACGGCTATCTCGTCGGCAAGACCTGCCACCGCCTCGTCGACAACGAGGGATTCAAGGTGTTGCAGTGCGGTTCGCTCGACGGCACCGGTGCGAGCGACCCCTCGTACGCCTTCGGGCCGATCGAGAACGCCCCGGAAGGCGACCTCTACCCGACCGGGACGATCGCCATGGCACGGGCTCAAGACGACGCCTACAGCAACGGCCACCAGTTCTTCATCGTCTTCGGCGACACGACGATCTCGAGCGACAGCGCGGGCGGCTACACCGTGGTCGGCACCGTCACGAGCGGCCTCGACGCCCTGCAGGCGGGCGTGATCTCGGGCGGGATCACGGATGGCGCTCCCGACGGTCCTCCCGTCGTTCCGACCACCATCACGGCGGCGACGATCCAATAAGAGACCCATTCGATATTTGTGCACGATGCCAGTGGCATAGGCTGGATCCCGGTCAGTGAGCAGCCGCTGGCACGAGAAGCAAGGTGAAATCACGTGGTATCAAACGATCAGGCTCCCTGGGGACGCGTTGACGAGACAGGCACTGTCTACGTTCGCGAGGAATCCGGCGAACGCGCCGTTGGGCAATACCCCGATGGCAGCCCCGAAGAAGCACTCGCATACTTCGAGCGCAAATACGTAGAGCTCGCGGGCCAGGTGACGTTGCTCGAGCAGCGCACCAAGCGTGCCGCCTCGGCGACAGACGTTGCGAAGGCCGTCAAAGCGCTCTCCAGCACGATCTCCACCGCCAACGCCGTCGGCGACCTCGCGTCGCTGCAGCGTCGCCTCGAGGCCCTCAGCGGAGCGGTGAACGAACTCACCGAGAAGCAGAACGAGGAATCGAAGGCCGCGGTCGCATCCGCCGTCGCAGAACGCACCGCCCTCGTCGTCGAGGCCGAGACGCTCGCCGCGCAAGACCCGGCGAAGGCGCAGTGGAAGCAGGTGACCGCGTCGATCGACGAGATCTTCGCCCGCTGGCAGAAGCATCAGGCCGACGGACCCCGTCTGCCCAAGAACGAGAGCAACGACCTGTGGAAGCGATTCCGCGCGGCCCGTTCGACGATCGACACCCACCGCAAGGCATTCTTCTCCGAGCTCGACGCGGTGCACCGCGATGCGCGCACCCGCAAGCAGGAGCTCGTCGAGAAGGCGGAGGCCCTCGTCAGCAAGGGAGCCGACGGAATCCCCGCCTACCGCGCACTGCTCGACGAGTGGAAGCTCTCGGGACGCGCCGGCAAGAAGCTCGACGACTCGCTCTGGGCCAAGTTCAAGGCCGCGGGCGACGAGCTCTACTCGGCGAAGTCCGAGATCGAGGCTGTCGACAACGTCGAGTTCGAGGCGAACTACGCGCTCAAGCTCGAACTGCTCGAAGAGGCTGAGCCTCTTCTCACCGCCACAGACCGTGTGAAGGCCAAAGAGACGCTCACATCGGTGCAGCGTCGCTGGGACAAGATCGGCAAGGTTCCCCGCGACAAGGTCAAGAGCGTCGACGACCGCATCCGCAAGGTGGAGGCCGCCGTGCGCAAGCTCGACGACGACCACTGGCAGAAGAGCAACCCCGAGAAGCAGGCCCGCTCCGAGGGACTCGCGAGCCAGCTGCACGACGCGATCGCCAAGCTCGAGCGTGAGCTCGACGACGCGAAGGCGAACGGCGACAAGAAGAAGATCGCCGACGCCCAGGAGGCGCTCGACGCTCGCAAGCTCTGGCTCGGCGCGATCAAGAACTAGCGACTCGCACGACCTCGAACCAGGCGTCACCCGGCCATCGCGCGCGGGGGCGCCTGGTTCGTTTAAGCGGCCACACCCCGTTAACCTCTGCTTCTTCACGACCTGTTAGCCTCCGGGCATCGGCGGCACACCACTGTCGCACGTCGACCGCTGGCGGTCTCGCACACACACGGAGAAGAGCGGCGATGACTGCAGGCGAGCGTCTGCGCCCGGCGCTGGGCACGCCGGCGCCGCTCGAGCCGGCCCGGCGCCGGGCGTTCAGAACCGACATCCAGGGGTTGCGGGCGGTCGCCGTCGTTCTGGTGCTGCTCGACCACGCCGGGGTCCCCCTCTTGCCCGGCGGCTTCGTGGGCGTCGACGTGTTCTTCGTGATCTCCGGCTTCCTGATCAGCGCCCACCTCGTCGAGGGCCTGCACAGAACGGGACGTGTCGATTTCGCCGGGTTCTACGCCGCGAGGACACGCCGCATCCTGCCGGCCGCGTTCGTCACGATCATCGCGACCGCCGCGCTGTCTATCGCCGTCGTCTCGCCGCTCCGCGTCAGAGACATCGTCGACGACGCGATCGCATCCGCGCTCTATGTGCCGAACGTGCTCTTCGCGATCCGCGAGACCGACTATCTCGCCGGCACCGCTCCGTCGCCGTTCCAGCATTTGTGGTCGCTGGGTGTGGAAGAGCAGTTCTACTTCTTCTGGCCCCTGGCGCTTCTCGCGGCGTTCGTCGTGACAAAGCGGTCGCGCCGCGGAATGATGGTGGCGATCGCTGCGATCGGCGCGGTCTCGTTCGCTGCCTCCGTGGCCACAACGGCGGGCTCTCCGTCGCTCGCCTTTTTCTCACCGCACACGCGGGCGTGGGAGTTCGCCGTCGGGGCCGCCATCGCCGGCCTCGGGCCGGCACTGTCCCGAATGCCCGCCGTGGCCGCGCAGGTTCTCTCCTGGACGGGTCTCGGTGCGATCGCCGTCGCCGCGGTCGTGTACTCGTCTGACACCGGCTACCCCGGGGCCGCCGCACTGTTGCCGGTGACGGGTGCGGCCCTCGTGGTCGCGTTCGGCCAACGGGGCACTCGCGGGGCGGTCGCCCTGCTCGGACTGCGCCCGGTGCAGTTCGTCGGCGCGATCTCCTACTCCCTCTACCTCGTGCACTGGCCCGTGCTCGTGCTGGCACACGAGCTCGTCGGGCTCGACAGGCCGCTGCCGGTTCGCATCGCGCTGGTGCTCGCGGTCGGCTCGGTGCCGCTGGCCTGGCTGCTCTACCGCTATGTCGAGACACCCTTCCGCGCCCGACCGGCCGCCGACCCGCGCGGTTCGCGCACCGTTCTGATCGTCGCGGCGGCCTCCGTCGTAGTGCTCGTCGCCGCCCTGCTCGGGGCGGGTGCGGGGGTCGCGCGGCTGCCGCTGACCTCCGACCGCGCCGCGGAGTCGGCTCCGCTGTCGCGGCTGCCCGGCGGCACCGGGTTCGTGCCCCGGAACGTCACGCCGTCGTTGACCGCCGCCACCGGCGACACCGGGGCGATCTACACGGAGAAGTGCCAGCAGGGTCTGAGCGGCGCTGCGGTGCTGACGTGTGTGTTCGGTGCGCCCGATTCCCCTCGCACCATCGCCCTGTTCGGGGACTCCCATGCCGGGCGCTGGTTTCCCGCCCTCGACCGGGCGGCGCAGGAGCTGGGTTTCTCCCTCCACACGTTTACCAAGTCGGGGTGCAGGTCTGAGGAGACGGCCGCTGCGTGGGCGGCGTCGCGCAATGCGAGCTGCTCCGCCTGGCGCGACGACGTCGTCGCACTGCTCAATGACGACCCGCCCGACGTGATCGTGCTCGCCAACCACCTCGGCCCGAGCCCCGCAGCAGACCAGACCCTACTGGAGGCCGAGTGGACCGACGGGCTGTCCCTGCTGCTCGACCGGCTGCCCTCCTCGAGCAGGGTCGTCACCCTCGCCGACTCCCCCGAGTTCGCCAGTTCGCCCGTCGTGTGCCTGTCGTCTCACCTCGACGACGCGGCCGACTGCTCCGTCGACCGTGCCGCGGCGTTCAATCCCGCCATCCGCGCGGCGCAGCAGGCGGCGGCCGCCGGCCACGGCGCGTCCGTTCTCGACCTGACCGACTACTTCTGCAACAGCGCCACCTGCCCAGCCGTCGTCGGCCCGCTCCTGGTCTACTCCGACGAACACCACGTCACCGCCAGCTTCTCGCTCGCCCTCGCCCCCGCGCTGCAGCGGGCGCTCGCGCCGTTGGTCGAGACCCACCGATGAGGCGGCGGACGGTGCGGTCGGGCGTCTGCCTCCTCCTCGCCGCGCTGCTGGTCGCCCTCGGCACGGCCTGGGCCGGCCCGGCTCGCGACTCCGGCGTGACCTTCGTCGACGACATCGACTTCGGCGCACCCGAGGGCATCACCCTCGATGTCTGCGCCCCCGCCGAGCGGCTGCCGGGTTCGCCGGCGATCATCTCCGTGCACGGCGGCGGATGGAGCCACGGCGACAAGCAGCAGCGCCCGTGGCGGGAGTCGTGCCGCTGGCTGGCGTCGGAGGGATTCGTCGTGTTCCAGACCAACTACCGGCTGGCACCGGCCCATCCCTTTCCGGCGGCCATCGACGATGTCGCCGCGGCGGTCGAGTGGATCCGCGACGTCGACCAGGTGGCACGGTTCGGTCACGACCCCGCACGCCTCGGGGCGTTCGGGGACTCCGCAGGCGGCAACATCGTCGCGCTGCTGGGCACGAGGGGCGAGGGCGACACGTCGGCCGGCTCGCGGATCGCCGCGGTGGTCGAGCTGAGCGCGCCGATCGACCTGACGGAGGAGGGCGCCGCGCTGGGAGGCCTCTCGCCAGCATTCCAACGGGTGCAACTGGACTATCTGGGATGCGTGTCGTATCAGGACTGCCCCGACGCCCGAGCGGCGTCTCCGTCGCACCACGTCGATGCGAGCGACCCGGCGTTCTTCATCGCGCATTCCGCGGAGGACTTCATCCCCCACGAGCAGGCCGACGTGTTCGCCGCCGAGCTGGAACGCACCGGGGTCGACGTGACCGTCGTGCGGGCGGAGGGCGACGCTCACGGGCTGGCGCTCCTCGACCCGCCGCTCCGCGACCGGATCACCGACTGGCTCCGGCTGAGGCTGTAGCGCCCAGCACTCGTCGCCCAGCACTCGTCGCCGATCGGCGCGGGATATCCACAACCCGGAGCTGTGCACCGGTTCGCCCGGCGGAGGGTCGTGCCCGACCCACGACCTCAGGATTGTCGTATGGCCAGCCTCGCCCCCGTTCTGCGTGTCGGAGATCTCCCCTTGGCCGAGTTGTGCGCGGCCCGGCTCGACGGCGAGCTCGTGGGTGTCGACGAGTGCTTCGCCCCCATCGACGTGCACGACGGACCGTTCATCAGGGCCCGGGCGCTCACGGGGCTGTGGTCGGCGCGGCTGATCGCCGAACAGCGCACCGCGGCATGGGTCTGGGGCGCGGCCGCAGACGCGCCGGCGCGGCACCAGTTGTGCGCGAGCATCGGTGCCAGGGCACGCGCGATCACCCCGCAACGCAGCGTCGTGCGCGAGGTCGTCATCGACTCCGACGAGATCGCTGTGCTGCAGTCGGTGCGGGTCACCACTCCGCTGCGCACCGTCACCGACCTGGTCCGGTTCAGCGCCCGGTTCGACGACGTCGAGATCCAGATTGTGCGTCAGCTGCTCGAGGGCGCCGAACTCACGCTCGACGACTGCCGCGCGGCCCTCGACCGCAGGCGCAACCTGCCGGCGAAGAAGCGGGCCTGGGCCCGACTGCGACTGACCCTAGACGGCTCTACCCGGAGTTGACGCGGTAGACGTCGTAGACGGCGTCGATGCGGCGCACCGCGTTGAGCACCCGGTCGAGGTGGGTGGTGTCGCCCATCTCGAACACGAACCGCGAGATCGCGAGGCGCTGGTTCGATGTCGACACCGTCGCCGACAGGATGTTCACATGGTTTTCGCTGAGCACCCGGGTGACGTCAGACAGCAGTCCAGAGCGGTCGAGCGCCTCGACCTGGATCTGCACGAGGAAGAGGCTCTTCGACGAGGGCGCCCATTCCACGTCGATCATGCGTTCGGGCTCGGTCATCAGCTCTTTGACGTTCTTGCAGTCTCCCCGGTGCACCGAGACGCCCGCGCCGCGGGTGACGAATCCGACGATGCCGTCGCCGGGCACGGGCGTGCAGCACTTCGCGAGCTTGACGAGGATGTCGGGGGCGCCGCGCACGAGCACGCCGGAGTCGGCGTTGCGCATCTTGCTCGAGCGGCGCTGCGACGCGAAGGTGAGCTCGGAGTCTTCGTTGTCGGCCTCGGTCGCGATGCTCGCGACGACCTTCTCGATCACCGACTGGGTCGAGACGTGGCCCTCGCCGACTGCGGCGTAGAGCGCCGACACGTCTTCGTAGCGCAGCTGCGAGGCCACGTCGTTGAAGGAGTCCTGGCTCATCAGCTTCTGCAGGGGCAGGTTCTGCTTGCGCATGGCGCGGGCGATAGCATCCCGGCCCTGCTCGATGGCCTCGTCGCGGCGTTCCTTGGTGAACCAGCCACGGATCTTGCTGCGGGCGCGCGGCGACTTGACGAAATTCAGCCAGTCCTGGCTGGGCCCGGAGTCGGGGTTCTTCGACGTGAACACCTCGACCGAGTCGCCGCTGGTGAGCTCGCTCTCGAGCGGCACGAGCCTGCCGTTGACCTTGGCCCCCATGGTGCGGTGGCCGATCTCGGTGTGCACGGCGTAGGCGAAGTCGACGGGCGTCGCCCCGGCGGGGAGGCCGATGACCTTTCCCTGCGGGGTGAAGACGTAGACCTCTTTCGCCCCGATCTCGAACCGCAACGAGTCGAGGAACTCGTCGGGGTCGCTCGTCTCGGCTTCCCAGTCGGAGATGTGGGCGAGCCAGGCCATGTCGCCGTCGTCCTGAAGGGAGGTGGAGGCCCCGCGGCCACCGTTGACGCGCTCCTTGTACTTCCAGTGGGCGGCGACACCGAACTCGGCGCGCTGGTGCATCTCCTGCGTGCGGATCTGGATCTCGACGGGTCGCCCCTGCGGACCGATCACCGTGGTGTGCAGCGACTGGTACAGGTTGAACTTCGGGGTCGCGATGTAGTCCTTGAACCGCCCGGGGATCGGATTCCAGCGAGCGTGGATCGATCCCAGAACCGCGTAGCAGTCGCGCACGGAGTTCACGAGAACCCGGATGCCGACGAGGTCGTAGATCTCGTCGAACTCCCGGCCCCGAACGATCATCTTCTGGTAGATCGAGTAGTACTGCTTGGGGCGTCCGGCGACCGAGCCCTTGATCTTGGCGGCCTTGAGGTCGTCGTTGACCGATTCGATGACCTGCTGCACGAACTCCTCGCGCTGCGGAGTGCGCTGCCTGACGAGGCTCTCGATCTCGACGTAGAGCTTCGGGTACAACACCGAGAAGGAGAGGTCTTCGAGCTCCCACTTGATGGTCTGGATTCCGAGGCGGTGCGCGAGGGGCGCGTAGATCTCGAGCGTCTCCTTGGCCTTGCGAGTGGCGGTCTCCTCGCTCACGAAGCCCCACGTGCGGGCGTTGTGCAGGCGGTCGGCGAGCTTGATGACGAGCACCCGGATGTCCTTCGACATCGCGACGACCATCTTGCGCACGGTCTCCGCCTGGGCGCTGTCGCCGTACTTGAGCTTGTCGAGCTTCGTGACGCCGTCGACGAGCATCGCGATCTCGTCACCGAAGTCGTGACGCAGCTGGTCGAGCGCGTAGTCGGTGTCTTCGACAGTGTCGTGCAGGAGAGCGGCGGCGACCGTCTTCGAGCCGATCCCGAGGTCGGCGAGAATCTGCGCGACGGCCACCGGGTGGGTGATGTACGGCTCGCCGCTGCGGCGCTTCTGCCCGCGGTGGGCGAGCTCGGCGGTGGCGTAGGCGCGCTCGATGAGCGCGATGTCGGCCTTGGGGTGGTGCAGCCGCACCGTCTTGATAAGACGGTCGACGGCGCCGGCCGGCTGGGCGCGAGAGAAGATCCGCGGAATCAGGCTGCGGAGAGACGCTGTGGTGTTGGTTGTCTCGGTCATGCGCGCCTCATCCGCCAATTGTAGTCGCGCGTCAGTTGATCGGCTCGGTGACGGCGACCTTCTGGCTCGCCTCGCCGCGGGCGAGCATCAGCCGCTTGGTGCGCTTGAGGATGGCCGGCTCGTTCTCACGCAGCTGCGCGTAGAGCGGCGCGGCGATGAAGATCGTCGAGTAGGTGCCGATGAGGATTCCGATGAACAAAGAGAGTGCGATGTCACGCAGGGTGCCCGCACCGAGCACCACGGCGCCGATGAACAGGATCGCGCCGACGGGCAGCGCGGCCACAACACCGGTGTTGATCGAGCGCACGAGCGTCTGGTTCACCGCGAGGTTCACCGACTCGCCGAAGGTGCGGCTCGAGTTGTCGCCGTCTTCCGAGGTGTTCTCGCGGATCTTGTCGAACACCACCACCGTGTCGTACAGCGAGTAGCCGAGGATCGTGAGGAAGCCGATCACCGCCGACGGCGTGATCTCGAAGCCGAGCAGGCCGTACACGCCGGCGGTGATGATGATGTCGTGCAGCAGCGAGACGATCGCGGCGACAGACATCTTCCAGGTGCGGAAGTACAGCGCCATAACGATGCCGGCGAGGATGATGAAGACGACGAGGGCGCGGATGGCGGACTGCGTGATGTCTGCACCCCACGACGGTCCGATGAACGACGAGGTCACCTGGGTGACGGGAACGTCGAACGTCTCGGCGAGTGCCCCGGCGAGTTCGGTCGACTGCTCCTGGGTGAGCTGCTCGGTCTGCACGCGGATTCCGCTGTCACCGACCGTGGTGACGCGGGGCGAGGCATCCGGGACAACCGAATCGACGGTCTCGGTCGCGACGTTCTGGTTCTGGATCGGGTCGTCGTCGAGGTTCGCGATCTGCGAGACCTGAAACTCAGACCCTCCGCGGAACTCGATGCCGAAGACGAATCCGCCGCGGATGGCGGGGCCGACGACCGAGATGAGGATCGTCACCGCCGCGATGATGTACCAGATGCGACGGTTGCCGACGAAGTTGAACGACCGTGCCCCCGTGTAGAGGTCGTTGCCGAACTTGGCCATGCCGCCCATCAGGAATCCTTCCCGTCAACCTTGGTTGTGCTCGACTGTGTCGTGCTCGTGCCGGCGAGTTCCGCCGCCTTGCGCTCCGCGATCGTCTGGCGGCGAGCCGCCTCTTTGCTCGCACCGCTCTTGGTCGCGACGGTGGGTGTGCGGAACTGCGCGCGCCCACGGTAGACCGCGCCGAGCGCGTTCGGGTCGAGACCGCTGAGTCGGTGTCCGCTGGAGAAGTACTTCGTTGTGGCGAGGAGCTGCAGCACCGGGTGGGTGAAGAGCACCACGATGATGACGTCGATGATGGTCGTGACACCGAGCGTGAGCGCGAAGCCGCGCACGTTGCCGACCGCGAGCACGAACAAAACGATGGCCGAGAGCAGGTTCACCGCCTTCGCGGCGAAGATGGTGCGCAGTGCACGCTTCCAGCCGGCCTCGACGGCGGAGACGAGGGCCCGGCCGTCGCGCAGTTCGTCGCGGATGCGTTCGAAGTAGACGATGAACGAGTCGGCGGTGAATCCGATGGCCACGATCAGTCCGGCCACTCCGGCGAGGGAGAGCCGGTAGCCCTCACGCCACGACAGGATCACGATCACGAAGTAGGTGACGATCGCCGCCACGAAGAGCGATGCGACGGTGACGAGGCCGAGCAGGCGGTATTGGAAGAACGAGTAGATGAAGACGAGGATGAGGCCGATGAGACCGGCGATGATGCCGCTCTGCAGCTGTGCGGAACCCAGCGTCGACGAGATGACCTCGGAGCTCTGCACCTCGAAGCCGATCGGCAGTGCGCCGAACTTCAGCTGGTCGGCGAGGGCCTTGGCTTCTTCCTGCGTGAAACTGCCGCTGATCTGCGGCTTGCCGTCGGTGATCGCCGCGTTCGTCGACGGGGCGGAGATGACCCGGCCGTCGAGCACGATGGCGAACTGGTTGCGGGGGTCGCCCACTCCGTAGCCGAAGAGGCGCGTCGTCACGTCGGAGAACTGCTCGGTGCCCGTGGAGTTGAAGACGATGTTGACGCCCCAGGCGCCCGTGCTCACGCCCTGGCTGTTGAGCACGAGTCCGCTCGTCGCGTCGCTGATGGTCGAGCCGGCGACCTCGGTCGGGCCGAGGATGTACTTGTAGGTGCTCGTCGGGTCGCAGGTGACGAGCGGCTCGTCGGCGGGGGCGACGTTCGCACCCTCGGCGTCGAGGTCGTCGCAGTTGAAGTTGGCGTACTGGTCGGCGAGAGCCGGCGTGATCCAGTTCGCGTCGCTCGCGTCGGTAGGTGCGACACTCGGCGTGGACTCGAGCGGCGGTGCCGCGGGGTCGGTGGGCGCGGGGGTCGCGGTGGTGCCGTCGGCGCCGACGGCACTCGTCGTCGCGGCCTCGGTGGCGAGCACGGGGCGGAACTCGAGCTTCGCAGACGACTGGATGCGGTCGAGCGTGGCCTGGTCGGGCGTGCCGGGGATCGAGACGACGACGTTCTGGTTGCCCTGGGTCGTGATCTCGGCTTCGGACACGCCGCTCGCGTCGATGCGCTGGCGGATGATCGAGACGGCCTGGTCGAGCTGCTCGCTCGAGACCTGCTGGCCGCTCTCGAGCTGGGCGGCGAGAACGATCTGAGTTCCGCCCTCGAGGTCGAGGGCGAGCTTCGGTGTCCACGACCAGCCGGCCGTGGCGACCCCGATGCCGTTGACGCCGATCAATGCAGCGATGAGAACGGCAAGCCAGGCCAGCGAACGCCAGGCCTTCTTTACCGGGGTGGTTCTTGCCACGTACGGACTCAGCTTTCTATGACTGTTCGAGCGCGGTCGCGCCGGACAGGAAGCTGGCGCCCTCGCGGACGCCAGCACCCAAGGCTAGTGGTTACTCGTCGACCTTCTTGGTCGTGCGACGAACGGGCTTCTTGACGGGCTCGTCGGCGACGACCGGGGTGTTTTCTGTCTTGCCGTCGACGACGGTGTCGCCTGCGACGGTCTCGTCGGCGACGGGGGTCGCTGCGAGCTCGCCGAACTCGGGTGCGCCGGCCTTCTCCTTGGCCTCGGCCTCGCGGTTCGCGATCTCCATGGCCTCTTCGACCGAACGGGGGGCGCCTTCGACGGCGTCGGCCTCGGTCACGACCTTGGCGAGGGTCTGGCGGTGCACGCGCACGATGTTGCCCGGCGAGGTCTCGATCTCGGCGACATTGCTGATCTCGTCGACCGACACGAGCGTGCCGAAGAGACCGAAGTTGGTCATGACCTCGACGCCGGGAACGATCTGCGCCTTGAGCTCCGCCTGCTTGGCCTTGGTCTTGCGGCTGTTGCGGAATGCGTAGATGACGAACAGCGCGAGTACAACGACGAGCGCGATGTTTAGAAGGGTGTCGTTCATGAAAAAACCTCTCGGAGTGCGTGGGGGCCGCGTCAGTCTATGCGAGTCGGCTGACTATGCGATGCGCGTGTGTGCGCGAATCCGCGTATGTGTGCGAATCGTAATGGGGCCACTGAGAATTATAGGTCATCCCCGAAGAGCCCCTGGTTGTGCTTTGTGAGGCCGAAGTGCTTCCACGCCTCCCGCGTGGCGACACGGCCGCGCGGAGTGCGGATGAGGAGTCCGATGCGCACGAGGAAGGGCTCGACGACGGCCTCGATCGTCTCGGCTTCTTCACCGACGGATACGGCCAGGGTGTTCAGCCCCACCGGTCCCCCGTCGAAACGGTTCAGCACGATGTTCATCACCGCCCGGTCGAGCCGGTCGAGGCCGAGTTCGTCGACGTCGTAGAGCTCGAGCGCGGCGTTCACGGCCGCGATGCCGGCTCCCTCGCCGGTGACGATGGCGTAGTCGCGCACCCGCCGCAGCAGTCGGTTCGCGATTCGGGGTGTGCCCCGGCTGCGGCCGGCGATCTCGAACAGGGCCGGACGCGCGATGTCGAGCTGCAGCATCGATGCCGCACGAACGAGAACCTGCTCGAGCTCGCTGGTCTCGTAGAACTCGAGGTGCGCGGTGAAGCCGAACCGGTCGCGCAGCGGGTTGGGCAGCATGCCCGAGCGTGTGGTCGCCCCGACGAGGGTGAACGGCGCGAGGTCGAGAGGGATCGACGTGGCGCCGGCGCCCTTGCCCACCATGATGTCGATGCGGAAGTCTTCCATCGCCAGGTACAGCATCTCTTCGGCCGACCGCGCCATGCGGTGGATCTCGTCGATGAAGAGCACTTCGCCCGGGACGAGGGACGAGAGCACTGCGGCGAGGTCGCCGGCGTGCTGGATGGCGGGACCGCTCGACATCCGCAGCGGCCGGCCGCTCTCGTGCGCCACGATCATGGCGAGTGTGGTCTTTCCGAGCCCGGGAGGGCCGGCGAAGAGGATGTGGTCGGCCGTGCGGCCCTGCATCGATGCGGCCGTGAGCAGCAGCTCGAGCTGGCCGCGCACCTTCTGCTGGCCGACGAACTCGGCGAGGGACTGCGGGCGCAGCGCCCCCTCGAAGGCGAGTTCGGCGTCGGACTCGGGTTCGGAGCTCACGATGTCTTCTGCGGCGCTCACTTGCTGTTCACCTGCTGGGGGCCGAGGGCGGCGAGGGCGAGGCGCAGCAGGCTCGGCATGGTCTCGCGTTCGAGATCGGTGGCGGCGGCGAGGGCGTCGTCGACCGCGACGAGGGCGGTGCGCTCCGGCCAGCCGAGTCCCATCAGGGCCATCAGCACGCTGTCGCGCACGGGCGTGGCCGCGGGGCTCGCGGCGGCCCGGGCCACGGGCGACACGGCAAGCTTGCCCGCGAGGGAGACGACGATGAGCTTGGCGGTCTTCGGGCCGATGCCCGACACCTTGCGGAACGCCGCGTCGTCTTCGGACGCGATGGCGCGGGCGACCTCGTCGGGGTCGAGAACCGCGAGCACGCCCATCGCGCTGCGCGGACCCACGCCGGTGACGCTGCGCAGCAGGTCGAACACAACGAGCTCGTCGGCCTCGGCGAAGCCGAAGAGACTGAGGTCGTCTTCACGCACGATGAGCGCTGTGCGCACGAGCGCCTCAGAGCCGACGCGCAGTGTGAGCCCGTGCCGCGGGGTCACCTGCACGGCGAGCCCCACTCCCCCGACCTCGATGACGGCGGTCGAACCCTGGACTGCGAGCACGGTGCCCCGCACGGAAGAAATCATGCACCCAGCCTACGTTTGGCCGCCGACTCGGCCGTGCGCCACGCTTGCTGCGCCGGAGTGAGACCGCTCCCGGGCGCGGTCCCCGATCCCGTCGAGGGTCGAGAGGCCGTGTTGGCCGCCGCGATGCCCCCACGCCACGCGTGGCAGATCGCGAGGGCCAGGGCGTCCGCGGCATCCGCGGGTGTGGGCACTTCGTCGAGACCGAGGATCTTGGCGACCATCGTGCCCACCTGGGCCTTGTCGGCCGCGCCGTACCCGGTGACCGCGGCCTTGACCTCGCTCGGGGTGTGCAACCCCACGGCGAGCCCGCGGGCCGCCGCCATGTGCAGCGTCACCCCGCTCGCCTGGGCCGTTCCCATCACGGTGCGCAGGTTGTGTTGTGCGAAGACACGTTCGAGCGCGACAGCGTGTGGAGCGTGCTCGTCGATCAGGGCGCCGATCTGCTCGCCGATGATCAGCAGGCGCTGTTCGAGCGCCATCTCCGGCGGGGTGCGGATGACCCCGAAGTAGACGAGCGTCGCCTTACGTGTCGACGTGACATCCACCACTCCGACACCGCACCGGGTCAGCCCTGGATCGACACCCAGCACCCGGAGCGACACCGGTTAGTCTTCGTCCAGCTGAGCCTGGACCTCGGGGGTGATCTCGAAGTTCGCGAAGATGTTCTGCACATCGTCGGAGTCTTCGAGGGCATCGATGAGGCGGAAGATCTTGCGCGCGGTCTCGGCGTCGACCTCGATGGTGAGGTTCGGCACGAACTCGAGCTCGGACGAGTCGTAGTCGATGCCGGCCTCCTGCAGGGCCTGGCGGGTGGAGACCAGGTGCGGGGGGTCGGTGATGACCTCGAAGCCGCCACCGTGATTCTTGACCTCTTCGGCGCCGGCGTCGAGCACGGCCTCGAGGATGCCGTCTTCGCTCACGCCGTCGACGGCGGTGATCGAGATGACGCCCTTGCGGTTGAAGTTGTAGGCGACGCTGCCCGGATCGGCCATGGCGGCGCCGTTGCGCGTCATCGTGGCACGCACGTCGGCCGCCGCGCGGTTCTTGTTGTCGGTGAGACACTCGATGAGCATCGCGACACCGCCGGCTGCGTAGCCTTCGTAGATGATCGTCGTGTACTCGACGGACTCACCGCTGAGCCCCGCGCCACGCTTGACGGCGCGGTCGATGTTGTCGTTGGGGACCGAGGTCTTCTTGGCCTTCTGGATGGCGTCGACGAGGGTCGGATTGCCCGAGAGGTCTGCACCGCCCATCTTGGCTGCGACTTCGATGTTCTTGATGAGTTTGGCGAACGACTTTGCACGGCGCGAATCGGTGATCGCCTTCTTGTGCTTGGTGGTTGCCCATTTGGAGTGGCCTGACATGCTGAATATTCTAGCCAACGAGCGCGGCCCGAGCCGCCAGCTTCTCAGGTGAGCCGCACTCCCGCAGACTTGAGTTCGAGTGCCGCGAGGGAGCGCATGACGCCCGCGTCTCCCCGGCGCCACGCCGCCATCGGGTCGCTGTCGACCGTCTGGAGCAGCGGCAGGCGCTGGTTCGAGAGGGCGCGCAGGGCGAGCAGGTCGAGGGCGACGCCCGAGCGCACGAGCGACTGCGCCTGTCCGGCGCGACGCATAAAGCGGATGCGCGGCACGAGCCAGATGACGAGGATCGTGAGCACGGGGACCAGCGCGATGCCCCAGCCGAGGCCCGTGGCCAGATTCGCCACGGCGACCTGCTGGCTCTGTCCCGCCGACTCGAGGGTCGCGCCCGCCGAACTGGCGCTGTCGAAGGGACCGCGTATGCCGCTGCCGATCAGGGGCACACCGCCCAGATCGTCGCCGACGTCGGTCATCGTCGACCGGAAGCCGGCGCCGGCCTGCTCCATCTGCACGCCGAAATCGGTGAGGGAGATCACGAGCGAGTAGACGAAGGCCCCGAGCCAGATCCACGCGGCGATCGCCACGAGGGCGAGAACGTCGACGGTGACCTGGCGGGTGCGGTGGGCGGCAAAGTCTGAGTACGGCTTCATTCCCCCATGATCGCCGGTCAGGACCTGGTGCGCACCTTCTCGAGGAAGTACTCGTGAAAACGGGTCTCCCCCGTGATCTCCGGGTGGAAGGCGGTGCCGAGCAGGTTGCCCTGCTCGATGGCGACGATGCGGCCGTCGTCGAGTGCCGAGAGCACCGTCACACCGTCGCCGACGCGTTCCACGACCGGCGCGCGGATGAACACCGCGTGCACGGGGGGCTCGCCGAGGGCGGGCACGTCGAGGTCGGTCTCGAACGAGTCGAGCTGCGAACCGAAGGCGTTGCGGCGCACGGTCACGTCGAAGCCGCCGAGGGTCTGCTGGCCGTCGATCGAGTCGAGAACCGAGTCGGCGAGCATGATCAGCCCGGCGCAGGTGCCGTAGACGGGCAGCCCGGATGCCACGGCGGCCCTGAGCGGTTCGGCCAGGCCGAAGAGGCGGCTGAGCTTGTCCATCACGCTCGACTCCCCGCCGGGGATGACGAGTCCGCTCACACGCTCGAGGTCCTCGGGCCGACGCACCGTGATGGCGTCGACGCCGAGGCCCGCGAACACCGCCAGGTGCTCGCGAAAATCACCCTGGAGGGCGAGAACCCCGATCGGTCCGGTGGGCAGGCTCCGCGAGCGGTTACCAGCCACGCTCGGCGAGACGGTGCGGAGCGGCGAGGTCGGCGACGTTGATGCCGACCATGGCCTCACCGAGTCCGCGTGATGCCTGGGCGATCACGTCGGCGTCGTCGAAGAACGTGGTGGCCTTCACGATCGCGGCGGCACGCTGTGCCGGGTTGCCCGACTTGAAGATGCCCGATCCGACGAACACTCCGTCGGCGCCGAGCTGCATCATCAGAGCGGCGTCGGCGGGGGTGGCCACGCCGCCCGCGGTGAAGAGCACGACGGGGAGCTTGCCGGTGCGCGCGATCTCGAGCACGAGCTCGTAGGGCGCCTGCAGCTCCTTCGCAGCGACGTAGAGCTCGTCGTGCGTCTTGGCCGAGAGGGCCGCGATCTCGCCCTTGATGGTGCGGATGTGCTTGGTCGCCTCGGAGACGTCGCCGGTGCCGGCCTCGCCCTTCGAGCGGATCATGGCCGCGCCCTCGTTGATGCGACGCAGGGCCTCGCCGAGGTTGGTCGCGCCGCAGACGAAGGGCACGTTCAACTGCCACTTGTCGATGTGGTTGACGTAGTCGGCGGGGCTCAGCACCTCGGACTCGTCGATGTAGTCGACCTTGAGCGACTGCAAGATCTGGGCCTCGACGAAGTGGCCGATGCGCGCCTTCGCCATGACCGGGATCGACACGGCCTCGATGATGCCGTCGATCAGGTCGGGGTCGCTCATGCGCGCCACGCCGCCCTGCGAGCGGATGTCGGCGGGAACGCGCTCGAGCGCCATAACGGCGACCGCTCCGGCATCCTCGGCGATCTTCGCCTGCTCTGCGTTGACGACGTCCATGATGACGCCACCCTTCAGCATTTCGGCCAGTCCACGCTTGACGCGGCTGGTGCCCTGCTGTTCTGTCGTTTCGCTAGTGCTCATGGTTCCTAATTCTACTGGTGCGATGGTGAGGTGGGTGGGGCCGGGCGTTCGTCGGCTCAGGCGGGCCAGGCGGCGGCGACCTCGGCCCGCACGTCGCCGAGCAGGCGCGGCAGGGCCTTGGTGTTCGCGATGATCGGGAAGAAGTTCGAGTCTTGCGACCACCGCGGCACGACGTGCTGGTGCAGGTGGTCGGCGATTCCCGCTCCGGCGACCTCTCCCTGGTTCATCCCGATGTTATAGCCGTGGGCGCCGGAGGTCGCGGTGAGCACACGCATGGCCGTCTGGGTGAGGCTGGCGATCTCCGCCACCTCGTCGTCGGTCGCGCTGTCGTAGGTCGACACGTGGCGGTACGGCACCACGAGCAGGTGCCCGCTGTTGTAGGGGAACAGGTTGAGCAGAACGTAGGCGTGGGTTCCGCGCGCCACGATCAGGGCCTGCTCATCGGTCATCGTCGGTGCGATGCAGAACGGGCACACGTCGGCGCCCGGCTTCTGGCCGGCCTGGATGTAGGCGATGCGGTGCGGGGTCCACAGGCGCTGGAACGCGTCGGGCACCGCCGCGAAGTCGTCGAGAGACTCGACGTTCTCGTACTCTGTTCCGTCGTAGTCCCTCACTAGACCTGCGCCTTCGTCGCGATCGCGTCGAGGATGCGTTCGATCGCCTCGTCGACGGGGATGCCGTTCTCCTGGTGGCCGTCACGGAAGCGGAAGCTCACGGCGTTGCCCGCTCGGTCGTCTTCGCCGGCGATGAGCTGGAACGGGATCTTCTGCAGGGTGGCGTTGCGGATCTTCTTCGGCATACGGTCGCTCGACGAGTCGAGTTCGACCCGCACGCCCTTCGCCTTGAGCTTCGCGAGGATCTCCCAGAGGTAGTCCTCGTACTGCTCGGCGACGGGGATGCCGATGACCTGCACGGGCGACAGCCAGACGGGGAAGGCGCCCGCATAGTGCTCGAGCAGGATGGCGAAGAAGCGCTCGATCGAGCCGAGAAGGGCGCGGTGGATCATCACCGGCTGCTGGCGGGTTCCGTCGGAGGCGGTGAACTCGAGGTCGAACAGCTCGGGCTGGTTGAAGTCGAGCTGCACCGTCGAGAGCTGCCAGGTGCGGCCGATGGCGTCGCGCGCCTGCACGGAGATCTTGGGGCCGTAGAACGCGGCTCCCCCGGGGTCGGCGACGAGCTCGAGCCCTGAGGCCTCTGCCACCTCGCGCAGCGTGTCGGTCGCGGCATCCCACTGCTCGTCGGTGCCCACCGACTTCGCGGGGTCGCGGGTCGACAGTTCGAGGTAGAAGTCGGTGAGGCCGTAGCCGCGCAGCGTCTCGAAGACGAACTCGAGCTGGCTGGCGACCTCCTCTTTCACCTGGTCCTGCGTCACGTAGATGTGGGCGTCGTCCTGGGTGAGGCCGCGCACACGGGTGAGGCCCTGCAGGGTTCCGCTCTTCTCGTAGCGGTACACCGTGCCGAACTCGGCGAGGCGCAGGGGAAGCTCGCGGTAGCTGCGTCCGCGCGCCTTGAAGATGAGGTTGTGCATCGGGCAGTTCATCGGCTTCAGGTAGTAGTCCTGACCCTGCCGCGTGACGTTGCCCTCGGCGTCGACCTCCTCGTCGAGGTGCATGGGCGGAAACATGCCCTCGCGGTACCAGTTGAGATGCTGGCTGGTCTCGAACAGGTGCCCCTTGGTGATGTGGGGGGTGTTGACGAGGTCGTAGCCGTTGGCGAGAAGGCGCTCTCGCATGTAGTTCTCGATCTCGGCGCGGATGATGCCGCCCTTGGGGTGGAAGACCGCGAGGCCGGAACCGATCTCCTCCGGGAAGGAGAAGAGGTCGAGCTCCTGGCCGAGCTTGCGGTGGTCGCGCTTGGCGGCCTCTTCGATGCGCGACTGGTAGGTGCGCAGGTCGTCCTTCGTCGCCCAGGCGGTGCCGTAGATGCGCTGCAGCTGCTTGTTCTTCTCCGAGCCGCGCCAGTAGGCGGCGGCGGTGCGCTGCAGGGCCCAGCCGTTGCCGATCTGGCGGGTGGACGGCAGGTGCGGGCCGCGGCACAGGTCGCTCCAGTAGACCTCGCCGGTCTTCGCGTCGACGTTGTCGTAGATGGTGAGCTCGGCGCCGCCGACCTCGACCGACTCGTTGTCTGTGCCGAGCTCGATCGCCTGGGCCGCACCGTCGGCGCCGCCCTTGAGCCCGATGAGCTCGAGCTTGTACGGCTCGTTCGCGAGTTCGGTTCTCGCCGCATCATCCGTCACCACACGGCGCTGGAAGCGCTGCCCCTGCTTGATGATGCGTTCCATGGCCTTGTCGATGGCCTTGACGTCTTCGGGGGTGAACGGCGTCTCGACGTCGAAGTCGTAGTAGAAGCCGTCGGTGACCGGCGGGCCGATGCCGAGCTTCGCCTCGGGGTTGATCGACTGCACGGCCTGCGCCATCACGTGGGCTGCCGAGTGGCGCAGGATCGCCAGTCCGTCGGGGCTGGAGATCTCGACGGGCTCGACGGTGTCGGTCTCGGTGACGGTGGTGGCCAGGTCCCTCAATTCGCCATTGACGCGCATGGCAACGATGCTGCGCTCGGTGAATAGGTCGAATCCTGTTTTCTGGTCACTCATTCTGACAACTTTAGTGCCGTGGCATGCGGCGCTTTGCCCGTGCGGCGAAAGCGTCGAGTGCCTCGAGCACGTCGGGTGCTTCCCAATAGCGGTTTCGTGATGCGGAGCCGATCTGGCGCAGCAATCCGTCGCTGACGAGACGGTCGATTCCGGCTTGCGCGTTGACGGCCGCGATGCCCAGCGCGGCGGCGGCCGCTGCCGTGTTGATGACGGGCTGCCGCTGCAGCACGTCGAGCAGTCGCCGGCCCGCAGATCCGGAGCGCGCGGAAGTGACCGCATGCCAGCGTGCCGACACCGCCGTCAGGTCGGCGACCAGCTCGCGCCCGTTGCCGACTGCCGCGAACGCGGCCTCGGTGAAGGCTTCGACGATCGGCACGATGTCGCCCGTCCGGTAGGCGTCGAGGGCCGAGAAGTAGCGTCGTGTGTCGGTGAGCAGTCCCGCGGAGACGGGAACCGTGACGTGGCGGGTGAGCCCGTGGCGACGCATCATCGCCTGCACCAGCGCACGGCCGGTGCGCCCGTTGCCGTCGGCGAACGGATGCACGGTCTCGAACTGGGCGTGCGCGATCGCCACCTGCTGCAGCACGGGCAGGTCGGTGCGACGCGCGAACCGCATAACGTCGTCCATCAGCCCGGGCACCCGGTCGGAGTGCGGCGCGATGTAGTCGGCACCGTGCGGACTGTTGCCCGCTCCCCCGATCCAGACCTGTTCGTGACGGAAGTCCCCCGTGGCATCCGCGTCGCTGTTCTCGAGCAGTACCCGCTGCATGTCGACGACCATGCTGGTGTCGAGATCGTCGGAGAGCGCGAGCGCCGCCTCCATCGCGCGCACGTTCGAGACGATGAGGCGGGAGTTCGGGGTGTTTCCCTTCGAGACTTCGGCGAGGGCGATCGCTCGGGCTCCGCTGGTGAGATTCTCGATCTCAGAACTCGACGCGCTCTCGCTGCGCAGCAGGATCGCCGAGAACGGGGCGGCGATCGCCCCTACCTCGGCGTCGAAACGCACGATCTCGTTGGAGGCGTCGTCAGCGGCCGCAGCTATCTCGGCCGGCACGACCGGGGTGAGGCCCGCGATGTCGGCGGGCACCGCGGCCTCGTAGGGCCCGCGGGCGCGCAGCGCCTGGCGCCGAGACGTCGCCCCGGGATCATTCTGCGAGACCCACGGATGCGACTCGACGGTGAGCGCGGGCCAGTCACCACTCGTGTTCATGGTGCCATCTTACCAACGGTTAGAGCCATAACCATAGTTAAGCGTCGCGGGACTTCGTCGCGCAACGGGGCGTCGAGCGGCGATACCCATCCGGAATGACGAACGCTTCACCCTCACTGAAGTCGGTGATTCGCCGTCCGCACGTACCCGGGGATGAGGCACAGGTCGATGATCCACCAGATCATGGCGGCGAATAGCAGGAAGAATCCCACGAGAATCCCGGTCGTCACCCACCCGATCAGCCACAGAAGCAAGAAGCCGATGCCGGCTCCGACGTGGCCGACGTAGAAGTGGTGCGCACCGAACCCGCCGAGCAGGATCGCAAGAAGGTATGCGACTCCCGTGTCCTTCGAACTGCGCACGACCATGTGAGACGGGGCCGCTGCCGCAGGAGCATAGACACCCCACACTGCACCATCCCACCAGCGCTGATGCCCGGTCGCGTCTACGTACCAACCGGGCGCTGGTGTTGGGGCGTGGGCGGGTTCGAGCTCAGACATGAGGCGAGCTTAGATCGCGAGATCCGTGATCACATCACCCAGTTGGAGGGCCCCGAGCCGCGCGAACCGCGCACGCCTGGCCCGCGGCCGCGAGGGCAAAGAAAAAGCCCCCGGCGAACCGGGGGCTTATCTGTGAGCGATACTGGGATCGAACCAGCGACCTCTTCCGTGTCAGGGAAGCGCGCTACCGCTGCGCCAATCGCTCAAACTGTGTTGCACTGCTTATCTTACGAGGTGAAGACGGGATTCGAACCCGTGTAGACGGCTTTGCAGGCCGCTGCCTAGCCTCTCGGCCACTCCACCAGAGGCGGAAGCCTCCGGCGGACCGACTGCTCCCACTCGAGCGGATGACGAGATTCGAACTCGCGACCCCAACCTTGGCAAGGTTGTGCGCTACCACTGCGCCACATCCGCATTTGCGCGCATTTCTGCGTGCTTTGAAACTATAACCAATAGATTCGACGAGGGCGAATCCACGACACGCGTCTGTCTCACGATTATCACCCGGTTCGCCCGTTCTTCGGGCGAATTCGCGGCGAAAAGTCTGCGAAATAAAGTTGTTCCGCTGTCAATCCCCCGATTTCGCCCGCGGTGGGGTAGGCACGCGCGTCGCGGCCGGGGTGCGCTTTCGCCCGCCCGAATCTCCGATATGATCGATTGTCTGCCGGCGTGAGAGCGTCGGTGTCTGAGGGCGATTGGCGCAGTTGGTAGCGCGCTTCGTTCACACCGAAGAGGTCATCGGTTCGAGTCCGGTATCGCCCACACCTCAGTAAAAAGGCCCGAGATCGTCACGATCTCGGGCCTTTCGCATTCTCGCGGCGCCGCACCCTCACCTACGATGAGCGGATGACGCAGCCCACGGTTCGACGCCCCCGTTTTCCCGCCCGGTTCTTCGGCGGCGTGCGTCTGCTCGGGTCTGGGCTCAGAATGTGGATCACCGACCCGCGCATGATGCTCCTCGGCGCGGTGCCCGCCCTGATCGTCACCGCCGTCTACATCGGAGGGGTCGTGCTGCTGGCCAGCCACCTCGACGGCATCGCCGCGGCCGCGACCCCGTTCGCCGACACCTGGGACGAGGGCGCCCGCACCGCCGTGCGCGCCACGGTGACCCTCGCGATGCTCGCCGCCGCCCTTCTCATCTTCGTCTACACGTTCACCACCGTGACGCTGGCGGTCGGCAGCCCGTTCTACGAGCGCATCTCGCGCAAGGTGGAGGCCCGGCTGGGCGGCATCGACTCCCCCGTCGAGCTGCCGTTCTGGCGCGGCGTGGGCCGTGGCATCCTCGACAGCGTCCGTATCCTGATCACCACTCTCGGCGTCGCCGTTCTCCTGTTGCTCTTCGGCTTCATCCCGCTCGTCGGCCAGACCCTCGTGCCGGTCGTCGCGGCGCTGGCCGGCGGCTGGTTTCTGGCTCTGGAGCTCACCGCCTTCGCATTCGAGGCGCGCGGCATCGACGGTTCGTCGAAGCGGCGCGCCCTGTCTGCCGACCGGGCGACGACGCTCGGCCTCGGGGTCGCCACCTACCTCGTGTTCTTCATTCCCTTCGCGGCGGTCATCGTTATGCCCGCCGCGGTGGCCGGCGGCACCCTGCTCGCGCGCCGTGCGGTCGCCGGCACCGCACCGGCGGTCATCCCAGCGGGTTGAGGATGCGGTGCAGAAACTGCTTCGTGCGCTCCTGTGTGGGAGTCACGAGAATCTGAGCGGGCGCCCCGCGCTCGACCACCACTCCGCCGTCCATAAAGACGACCTCCGTCGCCACCTGGCGGGCGAAGGCGAGCTCGTGGGTCACGATGACCATCGTCCAGCCCTCGTCGGCGAGCTCCTTGATCACGGTGAGCACCTCTCCCACGAGTTCGGGGTCGAGCGCCGATGTCGGCTCGTCGAAGAGCAGCAGGTCGGGTTTGAGGGCCAGTGCCCTCACGATCCCCACGCGTTGCTGTTGGCCGCCCGAGAGCTCGAACGGGTAGCTGTCGCGTTTGTCGAGCAGCCCGACCCGGTCGAGCAGGCGCTCCGCGTCGGCTTTCGCCGTGGCGACGTCGACCTTCTGCACCTGCACCGGGCCCTCGATCACGTTCTCGAGCACCGTCTTGTGCGGAAACAGGTTGTAGTGCTGAAACACCATCGCCGAGCGGTCGCGCAGGGCGAGAAGGTCGCGCTTCGACACGGGGCCGGAGAAGTCGATCTCGAGCCCGCTCGCGAACGCGACCGTGCCACCGTCGGGCACCGACAGGCTGTTCAGGCTGCGCAGCACCGTGGTCTTGCCCGAGCCCGACGGGCCGATGAGGGCTACGACCTCGCCGCGACGCACCTCGAAGTCGATTCCCTTGAGAACCTCGTTGTCGCCGAACGACTTGTGCAGCGCCGTGACGACGATCACGGGAGCGGCGGCGGGCTCAGTGGGCGACATAGCGGTCCAATCTCTTCTCGAGAACATTCTGACCGCTCGACAGCGCGAGGCAGATCACCCAGTAGACGAGAGCGGCCTCGAGGTAGAGCAACATGAACTCGTTGCTGAACGTCGCGATCTCCTGCGCCCTGCGGAACAGCTCGGTCACGAGGATGAGAGAGGCGAGCGACGTGTCTTTCACGAGGCTGATGAACGTGTTCGACAGCGGGGGCACAGAGACACGGGCGGCCTGGGGCAGGATGATTCGGCGGAGGGTCTGCGCTCGTGACATTCCGATCGTGTGGCCGGCCTCCCACTGCCCGACGGGCACGCTCAGGATCGCCGCGCGGATGACCTCGGCCGCGTAGCCGCCGACGTTGAGGGCGAAGGCGATGATCGCGCTCGGCCACGGGTCAATGAGCACACCGAGCGACGGCAGCCCGTAGAAGATCACGAAGAGCTGCACGAGCAGCGGGGTGCCGCGGATGATCGAGATGTAGACGCGCGCCGCGGTCGAGACCGCCCTCACCGGCGAGAGGCGGGCGAGGGCGACCCCGAGGGCGATGGCGAGCCCGAGCGCGAAGCTCGTCAGCGCGAGCGGGATGGTGCCGGTGACGGCTCCCGAGACGATCGGCCCGAGCGAGCTCCACAACAGGGCCCACTGGGATTCGGTCACTCGGTGACGTCTTCCCCGAAGTACTTCTCCGAGATCTCGGCGAGGGTGCCGTCGGCGCGCAGTTCGGCGAGGGCGTCGTTGACGGCCGCGATGAGCGCCGTCTCGCCCTTCTTCACCACGAAGGCGTTGCGCGACGGGTCGTCCGTCTCCGCCGCGACCTTGAGGGTGTCGCCGGCGCCGGCCTCCGTGGTCGTGTAGTCGAGGAACGTCAGCTTGTCGTTGAGGGTCGCGTCGACGCGGCCCTGCTCGAGAAGCGCGACCGCCTGGGCCCAGCCCTCCACGGCCTCGACTTTGGCGCCGTTCTCCTGGGCGAGCTCGTACCAGTTGCTCGACAGCGACTGCGCGGTGGTCTTGCCCTCGAGGCTCTCGAGCGAATCGATGTCGGTGTTGTCGCTCTTCACGATCAGCACGCCGGGGCTCACCGTGTAGGGCTCGGAGAGCTCGTACTTCTCTTCACGCTCGTCGGTGATCGAGACCTGGTTGGCGATGATGTCGAAACGTCCGGCGTCGAGGCCCGCGAAGATCGCGTCCCACTGGGTCTCTTCGAACTCGGGCTCGACGCCCAGCTTCTCGGCGACCGCCGTGGCGATCTCGACGTCGTAGCCCGTGAGGTCGCCGGACGCGTCGTGGAAGGTGAAGGGACGGTAGGTGCCCTCGGTGCCGATGGTGATCACGCCGGCGTCCTGCACGTCGCTGAGGCTCGTGTCTGCTCCGGCAGAACCCTGCGAGTCGGGGGCGGCGGCGGACTGGCAGCCGACGAGGGCGATCGAGGCGACTGCTGCGAATGCCACGAGGGCGATGCGGGTGCTTTTCATGGCGGATCCTTCGGTGGTGGGTACGGGCCACGATACGAGCCTGTGTGCCAGGTCGCGAGTTCGTGACCCCGTGTTGCGGCCGCACGCCGGTGCGGTGTGCCGTGCACCACAAAAGGGGCGCCGCCTCCGAAGAAGCGACGCCCCTTTCGAGCGCTGTGATTCTGGGTGTTACCTGGCGTCGGCGAGCACGTAGCCCTCTTCGCCGTGGATGACGGAGTCGACTCCTGCGAGCTCGTCCTCGTTCTTGATGCGGAAGCCCATCGTCTTCTCGATGATGAGGCCGATGACGAAGGCCAGCACGAAGGAGTAGATGAGAACCGAGAACGCGGCGATCGCCTGAACGAGCAGCTGCACTCCGGTGCCTCCGGTGAACAGTCCGACGTCGGTTCCGAAGAAGCCGATGTAGAGGGTTCCGATGAGGCCACCGATGAGGTGGATGCCCACGACGTCGAGCGAGTCGTCGAAGCCGAACTTGAACTTCAGGTCGATCGCGAGAGCACAGACAGCACCGACGACGAGTCCGAGCACGATGGCCCAGAACGGCGTGAGGGCCGCGCAGGCGGGCGTGATCGCGACGAGACCGGCGACGGCGCCCGATGCGGCGCCGACCGAGGTGGGCTTGCCGTCCTTGATCTTCTCGATGAGCAGCCATGCGAGCAGGGCTGCCGCGGGAGCCGCGATGGTGTTGACGAACGCGAGAGCGGCGACACCGTCGGCCGCGAGCTCGGAGCCGGCGTTGAAGCCGAACCAGCCGAACCAGAGGAGGCCGGCGCCGAGGAGCACGAACGGCGGGTTGTGGGGAACGCTGACGCCCTTGGCGAATCCGACGCGCTTGCCGAGAACCAGGGCGAGGGCGAGGGCGGCGGCACCGGCGTTGATGTGCACCGCGGTTCCACCGGCGAAGTCGATCGCTCCGGCTCCGAAGGCTTCCTGCAGGCCGTAGGTGATCCAGCCACCGTCAGAGAAGGAGCCGTCTTCGGCGAGCGTGAAGTTGAAGACCCAGCTGGCGACGGGGAAGTAGACGACGGTCGCCCAGACTCCGGCGAAGACCATCCATGCGCCGAACTTGGCGCGGTCGGCGATCGCTCCGGAGACCAGCGCGACGGTGATGATCGCGAAGGTGGCCTGGAAGGCGGCGAAGGCGAGCGGCGGGAAGGCCGCGCCCTCTGGCGTCTCGAGCAGACCGGTGAGGCCGAGGTTCGCGGTGTCGATGCCCAAGAGGCCGTCGATTCCGATGAATCCGTCAGTTCCACCATTGGAGAACGTGATCGCGTATCCGTACAGGACCCACAGGACTCCGATGAGTCCCATCGCTCCGAAGCTCATCATCATCATGCTGATCACACTCTTGGCCTTGACGAGTCCTCCGTAGAAGAACGCGAGACCGGGAGTCATCAGCAGGACGAGAGCCGCACAGATGAGAATGAAGGCGGTGTTGCCCTGATCCATTGTCATACCTCTCTAACGATTGCAAGGGATGCACCGCAAGGAGGGCCGCTTACGCTAGCGCTCGGGTTCCCCGGGTACGCAGCAAGTTTGTCGCCGACAGGTTTCGGACGCTGTGTAACCGTGTTTCGGTTGTGTTACGCGACCGGATGCAATGTAAACATCGTGTTTCGGCCGGCTAGAGAACCGCCTACATGCCCTCGCCGGAGGTCAGCGCGATGAGACGGGACACGGCGCGGAGGTACTTCTTGCGGTACCCGCCGGAGAGCATGTCGGCCGCGAATACCTGGTCGAGGGGGATGCCGCTCGCGAGCACGGGAACCTGCGCGTCGTACAGGCGGTCGACGAACGCGACGAGGCGCAGTGCGTCGGTCTGGCTCGAGAGCACGTGCACGTCGGTGATGGCGATGGCGTCGAGGCCGTCGAGCAGCTTCACGTAGCGCGAGGGGTGCACCGTGGCGAGGTGGGCGAGGATGTCGTCGAAGCGGTCGACGGTGAGCCGGCCGCTGTAGCGGGAGACCGCGGCCTCGAGAGCGTCGTCGCTGAGCGCGACCGCGTGCCCTTCGACGTCGCGCCGACGGTAGTCGAGGCCGTCGATGCGGATCGTCGTGAACTGCGACGACAGCGCGTCGATCTCGCGCAAGAAGTCCTGGGCTGCGAAACGCCCCTCGCCGAGAGCGTTCGGCGGCGTGTTCGAGGTGGCCGCGATGCGGGTTCCGGTTGCCGCGAGCTCGCCGAGCAGGCGCGACATGATGCGGGTGTCCCCCGGGTCGTCGAGCTCGAACTCGTCGATGCAGATGACCGACGCCCCCTTGAGCACCTTCGCGGCGCCGGCGTAGCCGAGGGCGCCGACGAGCGCCGTGTACTCGATGAACGTGCCGAAGTACTTGCGTCCGGGTGCCGCACGCCAGAGCGATGCGAGCAGGTGGGTCTTGCCGACGCCGAAGCCGCCGTCGAGGTAGAGCCCGGGCAGTATGTCCTTGTTGCGGCGCCGCGAGAACAGTCCGCCCGGCTGCCACGACGACTCGAACGCGAGCACCGCGGCCACGGCGTCGCCCTGCGACGGGTAGTCGAGGTCGGGGCGGTAGCTCTCGACCGTTGCCGTGGCGAACTGACGAGGCGGCACGAGGTGGTCGACCATCTGTTCGCCGGTGAGAGTCGGCTTCCGGTCGGCGAGGTGCTCGTGATTCCGGGTCGCGTCGCTCAACTATGCCGCCCTTGCGTTTCGAAGTCTTACAGTGACCGAGCACCCCGCGGCGCGATTGCGTATCGTCGTGGAGGGGCTGTGGGATTCCAGCCTAGACCGCCCGCCGCACCGCGCCGGGCACCACCACAGGAGGCACCGCATGGCCGTCGAGACCGACACCACACCCAAGTTCGCCGAGTACGCGCACCCCGAGCGGCTCGTCAGCGGCGACTGGGTCGAGGCCAACCTGCACACGCCGGGGGTCGTCATCGTCGAGTCCGACGAAGACGTGCTGCTCTACGAGACTGGGCACATCGAGGGCGCGGTGAAGATCGACTGGCACACCGACCTCAACGACCCGGTGGAGCGCGACTACATCGACGGCGCCGCGTTCGCCGCCCTCCTCGGTTCGAAGGGCATCACGCGCGATTCCACCGTGGTGATCTACGGCGACAAGAACAACTGGTGGGCCGCCTACGCCCTCTGGGTGTTCACCCTCTTCGGCCACAGCGACGTGCGCCTCCTCGACGGCGGTCGCGCCAAGTGGGAGGCCGACGGTCGCGCCTACACGACGGCCCCCGAGTCCGCCGAGACCGTGGACTACCCCGTCGTCGAGCGCGACGACGCCCCCATCCGCGCCTTCAAAGACGACGTGCTCGCGCACTTCGGCAACCCCCTCATCGACGTGCGTTCACCCGAGGAGTTCAGCGGCGACCGCACCACGGCGCCCGCCTACCCCGAAGAGGGCGCCCTGCGCGCCGGGCACATCCCGAGCGCCCAGAACGTTCCGTGGGGAAAGGCGGCGGCCGAGGATGGCACGTTCCGTCCGCTGGACGAGCTGAACGCGCTCTACCGCACGGGTGCCAAACTCGCCGACGGCGACGACGTCATCGCCTACTGCCGCATCGGGGAGCGTTCGAGCCACACCTGGTTCGTGCTCACCCACCTGCTGGGCTTCGAGGGTGTGCGCAACTACGACGGCTCGTGGACCGAGTGGGGCAGCGCGGTGCGGGTTCCCATCGTCAAGGGTTCCGAGCCCGGCGCGGTTCCCGCGACGCGGTAGATTCGAACGATGAACGACACGCTTCCCGAGGCGCTCGCAGAGATCAAGACCGACTTTCGCGAACTCGGGCTCAAGGACCGCCTGCAGCTGCTGCTGGAGTTCGCGAACGAGCTTCCCGAACTGCCGCCCCACTACGCCGAACACCCCGATCTGCTCGAACGCGTCGAGGAGTGCCAGTCGCCCGTCTTCATCTTCGTCGACGTCGATGACGCGCGGCTGGTGCACCTGTATGCGACGGCCCCGCGCGAGTCGCCGACCACGCGCGGCTTCGCGTCCATCCTCGTGCAGGGGTTGGCCGGCCTCACGGTCGAGCAGGTGCTTGCCGTACCCGACGACTATCCCTCCGACCTCGGTCTCACCGAGGCGGTGAGCCCGCTGCGCATCCGCGGCATGACGGCGATGCTCGGCCGCATCAAACGGCAGATCCGGGTGCGGGTCGCCGCCTAGGCCTTCGAGGCCGACTGGGGCAGCACCGCGAGCCAGGCGGCGATGTCGACGGTCCAACGGGCCGCGTCGAAGTTCCACAGCTTGGTGTGGCGCGCGACGGTGAAGGCGTCGAAGGTCACAATGTCGGGCCGCGCCTCGGCGAGGGCGTGCGACGAGGTCGACGGCACATAGCCGTCGTCGTCGCTGTGCATCAGCAGAATCGGCCAGGTGAGCTCGTCGGCGCGCGCCACGAAGTCGAGCCGCGAGAGGTTGATCGACTCCGACTGGCCGGTGAGGCGCTTGCCCCACTTGTTGCCGATCACCGCGAGCACCGCCTTGCTGGCCACGGCGGGAAGCCGCATCTCCGCCCCCTGGAACCCGAGCACGCTGGCCCAGTCGATCACCGGCGAGTCGAGCGCGATACCGGAGATGTACCGTGCGTTCGCCGAGCGAGTGGCCGTCTGCAGCACGATCGCCCCGCCCATCGACCACCCCATCAGCACGATGCTGGTCGCCCCGTGCGCGATCGCATAGGAGATCGCCGCATCCACGTCTTTCCACTCGGAGTCGCCGAGCGAGTAGCGGCCGTCTGCGCTCTGGGGCGCATCCGCGTCGTTGCGGTACGACACCAGCAGAGAGGTGTAGCCGGCCTCGCGGAAGACGGGAACGGCGCGCAGCGGCTCGATGCGGCTCGCCGCCCGGCCGTGGACCGCGATGACCCATTTCTCGCTCGGGGTCTCGGCGGGGATGAGCCACGCCATGGCCTCGCCCAGCTCGGTCTCCACCGCGACGTCGTCGAACGGGTAGGCGAGCTCGGCCGGTCCGAGGTAGAACCAGCCGGTCAGCCGCGCCTTCGCGCCCGCGCCCAGAACTCCGAACTCGACGGAGAGCAGCTCCCGCGTCACCACCGTCGAGGTCTGGGAGAGGATGTCGCCGATGCGTGCGTAGCCGTCGCCCTGGTCGAACCAGAGCCCGTAGCGCCCCGGAAGGAGGGAGTCCTTCGTCGCGCTGAGCGCGATCGTCGTCTCGGCGAGGGAGACGACGGTGATGTCCTCCTCGCGCGCGGTCGGGGGTGTGACCACCTGCCGCGCCACGCGCACAGTGAGCGCGGCCGCGGCCAGGGAGGCGAGCGCCGCGACTCCGACGACCCCCACCGCTGCTCCGCCGACGATGCGACCGGCTATCGAGTCAGGCTGCTGTGACGTGGCGATGGAAAGCTCCTGACGTTTGCAGCCGCGGCGGCGGCGTGCCTCATCCCTAAAAATACCAACAAAGCCTAGTCTTCAGAGGTGCCCGACACACTCTCAGGAACACCGGTCCCGGCGCCCTTCGCGGCAGCCCTCGACGCAGTCCGACGCGCGCAGACGCGCGCGGAGCTCGTTGTGACCGAGATCCCCGCGCCCGCAGGCCTCGCCCCCTGGTCCATCGCCCTCGCCGCCGACGTGCGCCCCACGCAGCACTCGGCCGACTCCGACTACGGAACCGGCCGCTTCGTGCTGCTCTACGACCCGTCGTCGCCCGAGGCCTGGGGCGGCCAGTTCCGGGTGGTCTGCTTCGCCCAGGCTCCGCTCGAGACCGACATCGGGCTCGACCCGTTTCTCGCGAGCGTCACCTGGTCGTGGCTCGTCGACGCCCTCGACTCCCGCGGCGCGCGCTACGACTCCGCTTCCGGCACCGCCACCCGCATTCTGAGCACCGGTTTCGGCGAGCTGGAGGAGCAGGGCGAGGGCGCGCAGATCGAACTCCGCGCCTCGTGGACGCCGCTCGACCACGATGTGACCTCACATGTGGAAGGCTGGAGCGAACTATTGTGCATGCTGGCCGGCTTCCCGCCGACGGCTGAAGGAGTGAGCGTGTTGTCAACTCGTCGAGCGTCGCGTGAGTAGCGATACCCACAACGCCGCACCGCCCACGTCGGATTCGCCCGAACCTGCAGTGCAGGCTCCGCACACGATCGTGCACGTCATCTCCACCCGCGAGGAGTACCTCGAGGCCGTCGACGTGATCGCCGCCGGTCACGGGCCGATCGCGATAGACGCCGAACGTGCGAGCGGCTACCGCTACTCGCAGCGCGCCTACCTCATTCAGATCTACCGCCGCGGGGCGGGCACGTTTCTCTTCGATCCCCCGCCGATCGGCGACTTCAGCGAGCTCAACGAGGCGATCAAAGACGAAGAGTGGATTCTGCACGCGGCGAGCCAGGACCTCACCTGCCTGCGCGAGATCGGCCTGAACCCCACCCGCATCTACGACACCGAGCTCGCCGCCCGGCTCGCCGGGTTGCCCCGCGTCGGCCTGGGCACGGTGGTCGAGGAGCTTCTCGGCATCCATCTCGCCAAAGAGCACTCGGCCGCCGACTGGTCGACCCGCCCGCTCCCCCAGGCCTGGCTGGTCTACGCGGCCCTCGACGTGGAACTGCTCGTCGACCTGCGCGAGAAGATGGGCGAGCTGCTCGAGGCCGACGGCAAGACCTTCATCGCCGACCAGGAGTTCGCCTCCGTGGCCCTGCGCGACTTCACGATCGTGCGCGTCGAGCCGTGGCGCCGTCTGAGCGGCCTCGCCTCGATCCGCGGCCAACGCGGGCTCGCTGTCGCCCGCGAGCTGTGGGAGGCACGCGACGACTACGCCCGGGAGATCGACACGGCCCCCGGCCGTCTGGTTCCGGATGCGGCCCTCACTGCCGCGGCCAAGGCACTTCCCGCGAGCAAGCGTGACCTCTCTGCCATCAAGGAGTTCACGGGTCGCGCCAGCCGTTCGCAGCTCGACCGCTGGTGGGCGGCGATCGAACGCGGCATGGCCACGACCGATCTTCCCGCCACACGCGCTCCCGGCGAGTCGATCCCCGCTCCGCGCATCTGGAGCGACCGCAACCCCGAGGCCGACAAGCGCCTCAAGGCGGCACGCGCCGCGCTCACCGAGCTCAGCGAGTTCTTCCACATCCCGCTCGAGAACCTCCTCACCCCCGACTCGCTCCGCAGACTCGCGTGGTCTCCGCCCGAGCCGCTCACCCTCGACTCCGTTGCGGCGGCGCTCACCGAATACGGCGCCCGGGCCTGGCAGATTGACGCAACCGCACAGAAGATCGTCGATGCGTTTGTCGAAGCCAGCCAAACAACCGTGCAGGGCGACGAACCCGCTTCGTAGAAACAATCAACGGATTCTCCCGCGAAAAACGGCCACCGTAGTATCGACAACACGCTCAATTGTTGGAGGCAAAGTGGCCGAGAAAGCTGAAGTCGTGTTCGTCGACGGGGTCCGTACCCCGTTCGGTCGAGCTGGCGAAAAGGGAATGTACTGGCAGACCCGTGCAGACGACCTCGTGGTGAAAGCCATGATCGGACTCATGGAGAGAAACCCCAGTCTCCCCCCGGAACGCATCGACGACGTGGCGATCGCCGCGACCACGCAGACCGGCGACCAGGGGCTCACCCTCGGCCGCACGGCAGCCCTGCTGGCCGGCCTTCCGAAGTCGGTTCCCGGCTATGCGATCGACCGTATGTGCGCCGGAGCGATGACCTCGGTCACGACCATCGCCGGCGCGATCGCCTTCGGCGCCTACGACGTGGGAATCGCCGGAGGGGTCGAGCACATGGGCCGTCATCCGATGGGCTTCGACGCCGACCCGAACCCCCGGTTCCTGTCGGAGAAGCTGGTGAGCGCCGACGCTCTGAACATGGGCAACACGGCCGAACGCATCCACGACCGCTTCCCCCAGCTCACCAAGGAGCGGTCGGACCGCTACGCGATGCGCAGCCAGCAGAAGGCCTTCGCGGCCTATGAGAACGGCAAGCTGCAGCCAGACCTGATCCCCGTCGCGACGCGCAACGAGACCGGCTGGGGCCTCGCCACCCGCGACGAGGCACTCCGCCCCGAGACCACGATGGAGGGCCTCGCCGCCCTCAAGACCCCCTTCCGCCCGCACGGCCGTGTCACGGCCGGCAACTCCTCCGGTCTCAACGACGGCGCCACCGCGAGCATCCTCGCGAGCGCCGACGCGGCGAAGGAGCTCGGCCTGACCACGAAGATGCGCATGGTGAGCTTCGCGTTCGCCGGCGTCGAGCCGGAGATCATGGGAATCGGCCCCGTCCCGTCGACCGAGAAGGCCCTGCGCAAGGCGGGCCTCACGATCGGCGACATCGGGCTGTTCGAGCTCAACGAGGCATTCGCCGTGCAGGTGCTGTCGCTGCTCGACCACTTCGGCATCGACGACGAGGATCCGCGCGTCAACCAGTGGGGTGGCGCGATCGCGATCGGTCATCCCCTCGCATCATCCGGTGTCCGCCTCATGATCCAGCTCGCCGCACAGTTCGCAGAGCGCCCCGACGTGCAGTACGGCCTCACCGCCATGTGCATCGGTCTCGGCCAGGGCGGTTCCGTCATCTGGGAGAACCCGCACTACACGGGCAAGAAGGGCAAGAAGTAATGGCCTACACGTTCACCGCCAGCGACTTCGACGAGCTCGTGTCCTTCTCGGGCGACGAGGTCGTCACGCACTCCTTCGTGCGCGACGTGCCGATCTCGAACGGCCGGGTGCTCGCCCTCGTCACGCTCGACAACGGACGCGACCACACCCGCCCCAACACCCTCGGGCCGGTCACTCTGCTCGAGTTCGCCGCCGTGCTCGACGAGCAGAAGGCCCGCGCGGCACGCGGCGAGATCGCCGGCCTGGCCGTCACCGGCAAGCCGTTCATCTTCGCGGCCGGAGCCGACCTCTCCAAGGTGAGCGACGTGCCGAGCCGCGCGATCGCGAAGCAGCTCGCCCAGCTGGGCCACTGGTCGCTCGGCAAGCTCAGCGACCTCGGTGTGCCCTCGTTCGTCTTCATCAACGGCCTTGCGCTCGGCGGCGGCGTGGAGATCCCTCTCAACGCCGACTACCGCACGATCGACCGCTCGGTGCCCGCGCTCGCGCTGCCCGAGGTCTTCCTCGGCATGATCCCCGGCTGGGGCGGCTCATGGCTGCTGCCGAACCTCATCGGCATCGAGAACGCCCTCAAGGTCGTCATCGAGAACCCGCTGAAGAACAACCGGATGCTCAAGGGCCAGGAGGCCTTCGACCTCGGTATCGCCGACGCGATCTTCAACCCGGCGACGTTTCTCGAAGACTCGATCCGCTGGGCCGACGGCGTCATCGCCGGTTCGATCAAGGTCAAGCGCCCCAACGAGCCGGGCAAGATCGAGCGCTCGGTCAAGTGGCCCATCGCGATCGACATGGCAGAGAAGATGCTGACGAGCCGCATCGGCAGGGTCGCGAACTCGCCCTACCGCGCGCTCGAGCTGCTCAAGGCCGCCGCCAAGACCGACAAGCACACGGGCTTCGCCGCCGAAGACGACGCCCTCGCCGACCTCGTCAGCGGCGACCAGTTCCAGGCGAGCATCTACGCGTTCAACCTGGTGCAGAAGCGCGCCAAGAAGCCCGCCGGCGCACCCGACAAGGCGATCGCACGCAAGGTCACCAAGGTCGGCATCATCGGCGCGGGGCTGATGGCGAGCCAGTTCGCGCTGCTGTTCGTGCGCCGCCTGCAGGTGCCGGTCGTCATCACCGACCTCGACCAGGGTCGTGTCGACAAGGGCGTCGCCGGAATCCACTCGGAGATCGACACGCTGCTCGGCAAGGGCCGCATCTCGTCTGACGAGTCGAACCGGCTCAAGGCGCTCGTCACCGGAACCACCGACAAGGCACACTTCGCCGACTGCGACTGGGTGATCGAGGCGATCTTCGAAGAGCTCGAGGCCAAGCAAGACGTCTTCGCCGAGATCGAGAAGCACGTGTCGGCCGAGGCGGTCCTGGCGACCAACACGTCGTCGCTCTCCGTCGAACAGATCGGGGCGAAGCTCGCCCATCCCGAGCGCCTCGTCGGCTTCCACTTCTTCAACCCGGTGGCGGTTATGCCCCTCATCGAGGTCGTGAAGACGCCGAAGACGAACGACGAGACACTCTCGACCGCGATGGTCACCGCAGCGAAGCTGCGCAAGAACGCCGTCATCACGAAGGACACCCCCGGCTTCGTCGTCAACCGCATCCTCGCCAAGGTTCTCGGCGAGGCGATGCACGCGGTCGACACCGGCACGCCGTTCGAGGTCGTCGAGAAGTCGACGAAGCCGTTCGGCCTGCCGATGACGCCGTTCGAGCTGCTCGAGCTCGTGGGCCTCAAGGTCGGCGCGCACGTGCTCGACACACACCACGCGGCGTTCCCCGACCGGTTCTTCGACAGCGCCAACCTGCACCGGCTCGCCGAGCTGGGGCACATCTTCGAACGCGACGCCAAGGGAAAGATCAAGGGCGTCGACAAGAAGGCACTCGAGATCGTGAAGGGCGGCACCTCGCCGATGACCGCCGAGCAGCTGCAGGTGCGCATCGAAGACGGGCTCGCCGACGAGATCCACCGCATGCTCGACGACCAGGTCGTGGCCGCGGCCGAGGACATCGACCTCTGCCTCATCCTCGGGGCGGGCTACCCGTTCCAGATGGGCGGCGCGACGCCGTACCTCGACCGCGTGGGCGCGTCGGAGCGGGCCTTCGGCGGCACATTCCACACGCCGCCGATCCGCGGCAACGTCTAGCCCTTCGACAGGCTCAGGGACCGTACGGTCGCTGAGCCTGTCGAAGCGGGTCTAACGGTTCAGCGGTGTCATGTCGGCGTAGCGGTCGCCGACCGGCGCGCTCAGGGCGTCGAGCGCGGCGATCTGCGCCGCGTTCAGCTCGATCGCGTCAGCCGCCACGTTCTCCTCGAGGTAGCTGACGCGCTTGGTGCCGGGAATCGGTGCGATGTCGGATCCCTTGGCCAGGAGCCACGCGAGCGCCACCTGACCGGGCTTCGCCCCGATCTCGTTCGCCACGGCATCCACCTCTTCGACGATGCGGATGTTCGCTCCCAGGTTGTCGCCCTCGAAGCGGGGGTTCTGGCGGCGGAAGTCGCTCTCGTCGAGCTGCTCGACCGAGCGGATCGTGCCGGTGAGAAACCCGCGTCCGAGCGGCGAGTAGGGCACGAACCCGATTCCGAGCTCGCGAACCACGGGCAGGATCTCTGCCTCGGGGTCGCGCGACCACAGCGAGTACTCGGTCTGCAGCGCCGTCACAGGGTGAACGGCGTGGGCACGGCGGATGGTCGCCGGCGCGGCCTCCGACAGCCCGTAGTGGCGCAGCTTGCCCTCCCGGATGAGCTCGGCGAGGGCCCCGACGGTGTCTTCGACCGGGGTGTCCGGATCCATGCGGTGCTGGTAGTAGATGTCGATGTAGTCGGTGCCGAGACGCTGCAGCGATCCCTCGATCGACAGGCGCACGTTCTCGGGGCTGCCGTCGAGCCCGCGCGAGCCGTCGCCGCGGTGCCGGATCGTGCCGAACTTGGTGGCGATCACGGCCTGGTCTCGACGACCGGCCAGCGCCCGACCGAGCAGCTCTTCGTTGGTGTACGGGCCGTAGATCTCCGCGGTGTCGAGCAGGGTGACGCCGAGCTCGAGCGCGCGGTGGATGGTGCGCACCGACGCGGCGTCGTCGGTGCTGTTTCCCGTGTAGAAGGCGCTCATCCCCATCAGCCCGAGGCCGATCCGGCCGATTCGCGGTCCGTGCGTGCCGAGTGTGACTGTCTTCATGATCCGTCTACTTTCATTGTGTAATTGGCGATCTTGAAGTCGATGTGGGCGAGACTCTGCGTCATGGTCTCCACCTGGGCGACCACCGCGATCCGGTGCTCGAGCAGTAGGTCACGCCGCTCCAGGGTGGTGTCGTCGCCGCGGCGCACCAACTGCACGTACTCGCGCATCCGGGCGATCGGCATGGCGGTCGAACGGAGCCTGGTGAGGAAGACGAGCCACCCGACGTCGGCCGCGGAGTACCGTCGGTGCTGCGACGAGGCCCTGTCGACCTCGTGCAGCATGAGCCCCGCGCGTTCGTAGTAGCGCAGGGTGTGGGTGGTGAGCCCGGTGGCCTCCGCGACCTCGGAGATAGAGAGCAGGTCGTGCGTAATCGACATGGCTTCAGGCTAAGACTTAGAGCGCGCTCTAAGTCAAGCGCACCCCGCGGGTGTCGCCGCCGGCCGCTATCGTTCTCGCATGGCTAAGACGATCTACTACGTGGCGAGCAGCCTCGACGGCTTCATCGCCGACGCAGACAACGGCATCGACTGGCTGCTCCGGTTCGGCTTCGAGAACTTCCAGGAGCACTACGACGCCTTCCTCGCGCGTATCGGCGCGATCGTCATGGGGTCGGCCACCTACGAATTTATGCTCGGTGACAGCGCGTCGTCGCCGTGGCCGTATGCCGGAATGCCGACCTGGGTGGTCAGCTCCCGCGAACAGCCGGTGATCGAGGGCGCCGACCTCTCGTTCGTGAGCGGGCCCGTCGCCGGCTTCGACCCGGCGGTGCGTGAGAGCGCCGGCGACCGCGACGTCTGGATCGTCGGCGGCGGCGACCTCGCGGCGCAGTACGCCGACGCCGGCCTCCTCGACGAGATGTTCGTCACGGTGATGCCGATCGTTCTCGGCAGCGGCGTCAGGCTGCTGCCGGTCGCGGCGCACACGGGAGTGCTGACCCTCGAGTCGACGACCCAGTTCGCTCCGGGTGCGGTTGGGCTCGCCTACTCGGTCACCGGCCGGTCGCAGCAGGCGCAGAAGGTGGCGCAGAAGGTCTAGGGCGCCCGCACGGCCGCGACGGCGTACTCGACGGTGACGGCCGCCGGGTCGCGTGTGCAGCCCGCCTCGAGGGCCGCCGCGGTGACGGTGTCGGTGTATTCGATCGTGCCGGTGAGGGTGGATGCCGTGGGCGTGCCGTCGACGTCGGCCGACTCCCCCACGGTGAGGGTCGCCGTCTGCGCGAATTCGAATCCGTCGACGACGAGAACCCCGCCCGTAGTGGCGTTCATGCAGTCGAGGCTGCCGGAGAACGCGTAGCCGAGGCCGCCGTCTGTCTGTGAGAGCTCGGTCTCCTCGCGTCCTTCGAGGGCTGCGCCGCTCGAGACGGTGCCCGCGCAGAGGGCTGTCTTGCACGAGTCACGGTCGATCAGCACGTAGCGCACCGACACCGCGCCGACGACGTGCGCGGGGTTCGAGAGGTCGTTGCTCGTCGCGACCGTGCGGGTGACGACCCATTCGCCAGAGATGTCGGCCTGTTCCGTGGTCACGGCGGGCGTCGAGTCGTCGGGGGAACCCGCGGTGCACGCGCTCAGGGAGATCAGGGCAGTCGCGGCGAGAAGGACGGCGACGACACGGCGGGAAGGCATCTGAGAATCATCTCAGCCGCACGCCGGAGTGACAACTTTGACGAGAGGCCCGACTGGTGCTTACTCTGCGGCTACTCCGCGGCGCGCAGGTCGACGACGGTGGCGCTCCACGGGCAGTAGACGTCGGAGGTCAGTGTGCCGTCTTCGACGAACTGGGGCAGCCCGTCGCACACCTCGATCGTCGCGTCGGCGAACTCGAGCGACTCCGGGTCGATGTGCCACGACCAGGGCGCGTTGACCCCGCCGTCGCCGTCGCGCACGATCCGGCCGACCGGGATGCGCCCCTCTTCGCCGCCGGCCTGCAGCTCGGCGACGTGGGCGATGAGCTCGTCTGTCACCAATTCGATCGAGTACTCGCCCTGGCCCGCTACGTCGAAGGTGACGACCGCCGGCACGCTCGGCAGGTCGGCGGGCGCGGAAGCAGACGGCGAGGGCGACGACGACGGCGTCGAGGGCGACTCGGCGGTGCATCCGACGAGGCAGAGCGCCACCACGGCGAGAAGGCCCGCTGCCGCCCGCATGGCCTAGCTCGGATCCTGTCGCAGTCGAGCGTCGAGCTCGACCTCGTCGGGAAGGGGGCGGGCGACGGGGATCTTGCTCCCGAGCACCTGCGAGACGAGGTCACGTGCGATGTCCTGCGGCGTGAGCCCGACACGTTCGAGAATCTGTTCGCGCGTCCCGTGATCGAGGAACTCGTCGGGGAGTCCGAGCTCGGTGACCGCCGTGTCGACGCCGGCCGCACGCAGATCCTGCCGGATGCGGGTGCCGATGCCGGCGACGCGCACCCCGTCTTCGATCGAGACGACGATGCGGTGCTCGGCCGCAAAGCCGATGATGCTCTCGGGAACAGGGACGACCCAGCGCGGGTCGACCACGGTCGCGCCGATGCCCTGGGCGGCGAGACGCTCTGCGACCTGCAGGCCGAGTTTTGCCATGGGGCCGACGGTGATGATCAGCACGTCTTTGTGGGCGGCCTCGCGCAGCACGTCGACGCCGTCGTCGGTGCGTCGCAGCGCCTCGAACTCGTTGCCCACCGAGCCCTTGGAGAATCGCACCACGGTGGGGCCGTCGTCGACCGCCACGGCCTCCCGCAGCTCTTCACGCAGCCGGGTCGCGTCGCGGGGCGCGGCGATGCGGATGTTCGGGATGACCTGCAGGATCGCGAGGTCCCACATGCCGTGATGGCTCGGCCCGTCGGGTCCGGTCACCCCGGCGCGGTCGAGCACGAAGGTGACGCCGGCCTTGTGCAGTGCCACATCCATCAGCACCTGGTCGAAGGCGCGGTTCACAAAGGTGGCGTACATCGCGACGACGGGGTGCAGCCCACCGAACGCGAGGCCCGCCGCAGAGGTCACGGCGTGCTGTTCGGCGATGCCGACGTCGAGCACGCGCCCCGGAAAACGCTCCGCGAACTTGTGCAGGCCCGTGGGACGCAGCATCGCGGCCGTGATGCCCACGATGCGCGGGTTCACCGCGGCGATGTCGACGATCTCGTCGGCGAAGACCGACGTCCACGACGGCTTGCTGGCCACCTCGGTGGGCTCGCCCGTCTCCGGGTCGATCTGCCCGACGGCGTGGAACTGGTCGGCGGTGTCGGCGAGGGCGGGCAGGTAGCCGCGTCCCTTCTCGGTGATCGCGTGCACGATGACCGGCGCACCGTAGTTCTTCGCCTGCTCGAGCGCCGACTGCATCGCGACGAGGTCGTGCCCGTGGATCGGCCCGATGTACTTGATGTCGAGGTTGGAGTAGAGCGCCTCGTTGTTGGTGAAGCGGCTGAGGAACCCGTGGGTTCCGCCGCGGATGCCGCGGTACAGCGCCCGTCCCGGTGTGCCGAAGCGGCCGAAGAGCTTCTCGCTCGAGCGGTGCAGGTGCCGGTAGGAGCTGCGCGTGCGCACGTCGTTGAGGAAGTGCGCCATGCCGCCGATCGTCGGGGCGTAGGAGCGTCCGTTGTCGTTGATCACGATGACGAGGTTGCGCGAGTTGTCGTCGCTGATGTTGTTGAGGGCTTCCCACGTCATGCCGCCGGTGAGCGATCCGTCGCCGACGACGGCGACCACGTGCCGGTTTTCCTGGCCGGTCATCGTGAAGGCGCGCGAGATTCCGTCGGCCCACGAGAGCGAGCTCGAGGCGTGCGAGCTCTCGACGATGTCGTGCTCCGACTCCGAGCGCTGCGGGTAGCCGGCGAGCCCGTCTTCGAGCCGCAGCCGGCTGAAGTCCTGACGCCCCGTGAGGAGCTTGTGCACGTAGGTCTGGTGGCCGGTGTCGAACACGATCGCGTCACGAGGCGAGTCGAAGACGCGGTGGATGGCGAGGGTGAGTTCGACGACGCCGAGGTTCGGCCCGAGGTGTCCCCCGGTTTTCGACACCTCGGTGACGAGGAACTCGCGGATCTCCGCGGCGAGTTCGACGAGCTGACCGGGCGTCAGCGCGTCGAGATCGCGCGGACCGGTGATCGCGCCCAGCAAACCGATGTTCTCGTGCGCACCCATGTTTCGAGCCTAGACCAGCGACCTCAACACGTACTGCAGGATTCCGCCATTGCGGTAGTAGTCGGCCTCTCCCGGCGTGTCGATCCGCAGCACCGCATCGAACTCGATGGTCTGCTTGCCCGCGGCCGAGTTCTCGGTCGGTTCGGCGACGACGTGCAGGGTCTTGGGCGTGCGGCCCTCGTTGAGCTCTTCGACTCCCGAGACCGAGATCGACTCGGTGCCGTCGAGGCCCAGGCTCTCCCAGGACTCGCCGGCCGGGAACTGCAGCGGGAGCACGCCCATGCCGATGAGGTTGGAGCGGTGGATGCGCTCGAAGCTCTCGGTGATGACCGCCTTGACGCCGAGCAGGCTCGTTCCCTTGGCGGCCCAGTCGCGGCTCGAACCCGAGCCGTACTCCTTGCCGCCGAGGATGACGAGCGGGGTGCCCGCCGCCTGGTAGTTCTGGCTGGCGTCGTAGATGAACGACTGCGGGCCGTCGGGCTGCGTGAAGTCGCGGGTGTAGCCGCCCTCGACGCCGTCGAGCAGCTGGTTGCGCAGGCGGATGTTGGCGAACGTTCCACGGATCATGATCTCGTGGTTGCCGCGGCGCGAGCCGTAGGAGTTGTAGTCCTTGCGGTCGACGCCGTGCTCGTCGAGGTACTTGCCGGCGGGGCTGTCTGCCTTGATGTTTCCGGCGGGGCTGATGTGGTCGGTCGTGACGGAGTCGCCCAGCTTGGCGAGCACGCGTGCTCCGGAGATGGATGTCACGGGGGTGAGTTCCATCGTCATGCCGTCGAAGTACGGGGGCTTACGCACGTAGGTCGACTCCGCATCCCACTCGAAGGTGGCGCCGACGGGCGTGGGGAGGTTCTGCCAGCGCTCGTCGCCGTCGAAGACGCCGGCGTACTCGTGGGTGAACATGCCGGTGTCGATCGACGAGTCGATCGTGGCCTGCACCTCGGCGGAGTCGGGCCAGATGTCCTTCAGGAAGACGTCTTCTCCGTCGGTGCCCGTGCCCAACGCATCCTTTTCGAAGTCGAAGTTCATCGACCCGGCGAGGGCGTAGGCGATCACGAGCGGCGGGCTCGCGAGGTAGTTCATCTTCACGTCGGGGTTGATGCGTCCCTCGAAGTTGCGGTTGCCCGAGAGCACGGCAGTGACGGCGAGGTCGTTCTCGTTGACTGCCGCCGAGATCTCGTCGAGCAGGGGTCCGGAGTTGCCGATGCAGGTCGTGCAGCCGTAGCCGACCGTGTAGAAGCCGAGATCTTCGAGGTATTCGGTGAGACCGGCCTTGGCGTAGTAGTCGGTGACGACCTTGGATCCGGGCGCGAGCGTGGTCTTGACCCACGGCTTCGACTTGAGGCCCTTCTTGCTCGCGTTGCGGGCGAGGAGGCCGGCGGCGAGCATCACCGAGGGGTTCGACGTGTTGGTGCAGGAGGTGATGGCCGCAATGGCGACCGCTCCGTGGTCGAGCGTGAATCCGGTGCCGTCGTCGAGCGAGACGCGGGCGGGGTTGGTGACGGTGGAGGGCGCGTGGCTGGTGTGCACGTGGGCGTGCGCGGTCTCCTCGTCCTGCGGCGTGAGGCCGAGCGGGTCGGACGCCGGGAACGTGCCCTCGAGGGCCTCGTCGACGAGCGAGTGGTCTGCCGACGCGTAGGCGTCGAGGTCGAGGATGAACTGGTCTTTCGCCCGGCTCAGCTCGACGCGGTCCTGCGGGCGCTTGGGGCCGGCGATGGAGGGGACGACGGTGGCGAGGTCGAGTTCGATGTATTCGCTGAACACCGGCTCGACGCTGGCGTCGTGCCAGAGCTTCTGCAGCTTCGAGTACTGCTCGACGAGGGCGACTTGGCTCTCGCTGCGGCCGGTGAGGCGCAGGTAGTCGAGCGTCACGTCGTCGATGGGGAACATCGCGGCGGTGGAACCGAACTCGGGGCTCATGTTGCCGATGGTGGCGCGGTTCGCGAGCGGAACCTGGGCGACGCCCTCGCCGTAGAACTCGACGAACTTGCCGACGACGCCGTGCTTGCGCAGCATCTGGGTGATCGTGAGCACGACGTCGGTCGCGGTGACGCCCGTGGGGATGGCGCCGGAGAGCTTGAAGCCGACGACCTTGGGGATGAGCATGGAGACGGGCTGGCCGAGCATGGCCGCCTCGGCTTCGATTCCGCCGACGCCCCAGCCGAGCACGCCGAGGCCGTTGACCATGGTCGTGTGGGAGTCGGTGCCGACGCAGGTGTCGGGGTAGGCGCGCAGGACGCTCTCGCCGGTCTCCGGGCTCGTCGAGGAGCGGGTGAACGTGACCTGGGCCAGGTATTCGATGTTGACCTGGTGCACGATGCCGGTTCCGGGCGGGACGACCTTGAAGTCGTCGAACGCGGTCTGTCCCCAGCGCAGGAACTGGTAACGCTCGCCGTTGCGCTCGTACTCGAGCTCGACGTTGCGCTCGAGGGCGTTCTCGCTGCCGAACAGGTCGGCGATAACCGAGTGGTCGATGACCATCTCGGCGGGCGACAGCGGGTTGATCTTCTTGGGGTCTCCGCCGAGGTCGACGACGGCCTCGCGCATCGTGGCCAGGTCGACGATGCAGGGCACGCCGGTGAAGTCCTGCATAACCACGCGTGCGGGGCTGAACTGGATCTCGGTGTCGGGGTCGGCCGTCGGAACCCAGGAGCCGAGGGCCTCGATCTGGCTCTTCGTGACGTTGGCGCCGTCTTCGGTGCGGAGCAGGTTCTCGAGCAGCACCTTGAGGCTGAAGGGGAGCTTCTCGTGACAGGCGACGCGGTCGATCCTGAAGACCTCGTAGTCGGTTGACCCGACCGTGAGGGTGTCCTTGGAATTAAAGCTGTTTACTGCGGACATAGTGCCGTCTCCCTTGCTGACCTGACTCCATCCTCGCGGTACACCTGACGGCGTGCCAGCAAGGTAAGCCTAAGCCTGCTCGGCGTGATCGGTCAGGACGCAATAGTGCGAGATGGTCCCAGTATATATCTTGATATCAAGATACTTTTGCACGCCGCGGGAGTCAGGCGGCGGGCGCGGCGGGGGCGGAGTCGCCCTTCGAGTAGACGGCGCGCACGAGGAGCCAGGTGACCCAGAGGGTCGCAGCGTAGAGCGGCAGCCCCATGATGAGCTTCGTCGCGCCGAGCGCCTGCACCTGGCTGGCGAGGTACAACGGCACCTGCACCGCGAGTCGCAGCGCGAACATCCCGGTCCACAACACGGTGGTGACGACCGCGACCCGGAACTTCGCCCTGTCCGACCTCCACGCGGTTCCCTCGCTGCGGAGGAAGCCGACGATGATCCCGATCGCGGGCCAGCGCACCGCGAGCGAGACGAGCAGGGCCACGACGTAGGCGCCGTTGAGCACAAATCCGAGGAGGAAGTTCTCTTCGGCGCGGCCGGAGAAGATCGCCAGGGCGGCCGAGACGGCGATGCCGGCGAGCCCGACGAGGGCGGGCACCACCGGCGTGCGGGTCACGAGGCGCACGAGGACGAAGACCACGGCGATACCCGCGGGCACGAGAACCGAGGGCGCGACCTCCGCGGTGATCGCGAAGACGAGCACAAAGAGGAAGCCGGGCAGCAGCGACTCGATGATGCCGCGCACACCGCCGATCGCGGCGAGGAGCGCGCCGGCGGTCGGGGTCTCCCCCGGGGTCACCTGCCCGAAGCCCGACTTCTGCGCCGCGGCCGAGAACGCCTCGCTGAAGTTCGGTGGTGTCGCGGGGTTCGGAGGGGTCGGCGAATCGCCGCGATCGTCGGACACGGCTCAGGCCCCGGCGGGGGTGCCGGGCGCTTCGCCCGTCGGCGTCGCCGCCGGCATGTTCAGCGGGATCAGGTCGCGGGGAGGCATCGGGGTGTTGCCGCGCACAACGACGATGCTGCGGAAGAGGTCTTCGATCTGCGCGGCCGCGGCCGGCTCGACGGCGCCTTCGCCGGCGATGACGCCGCGCAGGAACCAGCGCGGGCCGTCGACGCCGACAAAGCGGGCGAGACGTGTGCCCGACTGCCCGGCCGTGGTCACGGGGATCTCCGCGAGAACCTCGGGGCCGAAGGGTCCGTCGGAGACGGTGGTCGTGCCGCCCTGCTTGTGGATCTGATCGACGATCTGGGCGCGGATCTCGTTCCAGAGGCCGCTCGTGCGGGGCGCTGCGAACGGCTGCACCTGCAGCGACGAACCGGCGAAGTCGAGGCCGACGGCGACGACGCGCTTGCTGCCCTCCTCGACCTCGAGCCGCAGCTGCAGGTCGGGACGGGGAACGATCTTGACGCCGCCGAGGTCGACGTAGGGGCGCACCGCGTTGGCCTCGCTCTCGTCGAGGGGTCCGTTCGTCTCACGGTCGGCGGGCGCCGACTTTGCATCGTCGTCGACGATTGTTTCGAATTCGTTGTCGCTCACGCGTTGTCTCCTGACTGGATTGCGCTGTACCCGGTCGATCCGAAGCCTGATTCGCCTCGGGCGCTGCCGGGAAGTGTGTGGACCGGTATAAAGCGAGCTCGCGATACCGGCATAACGATGATCTGCGCGATGCGGTCACCGATCGCCACAGAATACGCCACCGAACTGTCTGTATTAAGCAGTGTCACCCGGATTTCGCCCCGGTAGCCGGCATCCACGGTCCCCGGGCTGTTCACAACGGTGATGCCGTGCTTCGACGCGAGGCCGCTGCGGGGCACCACGAACGCGACGTATCCGTCGGGAAGGGCGATCGACACCCCGGTGCCCACCGTGGCCCTCTGGCCCGGCCGGAGCTCGACGGCTTCGGCGGCGAGCAGATCGGCGCCGGCGTCTCCCGGGTGCGAATACTCGGGAACGTGGGCGGATGAAATGAGAACCTCTACGGAATCGGGCACGTCACGAGGGTAGTGCAGAACATCCGGGCATCAGAAAGCCTGATGGAATAGAGGCATGACCACCACATACCGAGAGAGGCTGTGGCCTGCGCCCTGGCTCTTCATCAGCACAGCCCTAGTGATCCCCGCGAGCCTGCTCGTGTTCCTGCCGATCAATACGACAGCCGGGATCGTGGTCGCCATTGTGCTGTATCTCGGATGCGTGGGCCTGCTGGTTCTCGCCGGGCCGGTGATCGAGGTCACCGACACGGAATTCCGTGCGGGAAAGGCGACGCTCCCCTTGTCTATAGCCGGAACCGTCACGGCCCATAAGGGAGAGGATGCTCGTGTCGAGCGAGGAACGGGGCTCGACGCCCGTACGTGGCTGCTCATTCGCGGTTGGATCTCACCACTGGTGAAGATCGAGATTCTCGACGAACGAGACAGCGCTCCGTACTGGGTTGTGTCGACGCGGCATCCGGATGCCGTTGTCGCCGCGATCAACGCGGCGAAGCAACGGGCAGTCGGATAGTTAGGCCGCGCACTCCAGGCAGATCGGTCCGAGCTTTGTCTCGTGATCGATCTGCGAACGGTGCTTCACGAGGAAGCATTCAACACACGTGAACTCGTCGGCTTGTGCTGGAAGCACAACCACGTCGAGGTCGTGCTCGGAGAGGTCCCCACCCTCGAGTTCGAAACTGCCAGGGTTATCGGCGTCATCAACGTCGACTGAGCCAGACATCTTGTCTGGAACGCGCTCCTTGAGGGCCTCGATCGACTCTGTGTCGTCGTCGGTCTTGCGGGGTGCGTCGTAGTCGGTTGCCATGCCCATCCACTTCTTGTATGCGTCTAGTTATCTAAATCGGCGGCCACAGTTTGCATCATTGGTTTGCGAATAGCAAACCCAATTTGACACTTGTCGTCGCGACAGGATTGGTAACTTGCGGCGCGCCCACGGTATTCCCGTACTCTCCGGGAAAAGCGTGGCATCCTTAGCGGGAATATCGAGCGCTGGAGGGTATCTCAGCATGCAAGACCTGCGAGTAATCGGAGTAGAGAACGGGGCACTCCTCGTGTCCTCCGTCGACGGCAACCGCTATCGGATACCGATCGACGAAGTGCTGCAATCGAAACTGCGCCAGGCGGTGCCCGACCCGGGCGCCGGCCGCAAGATCGCGCCACGCGAGATCCAGGCTCAGATCCGCTCGGGCATGTCCGCCACGGACGTGGCCGCCGTCACCGGCGTGCCGCTCGAGTACATCCAGAAGTTCGAGGGCCCCGTGCTCGCCGAACGCGAGTTCGTGGTCGAGACCGCGCTCAACGTCGCCGTGCACACCGCCATCGAGGCCGACCCGATGAGCGTTGGCCGCACGTTCGGCATCGTCATCCGCGAACGACTCGTGGGCCTCGGCGCGCTGAACGAGCGTTGGGCGAGCTGGAAAGACCCCGAGACCGGCTGGATCGTGAAGCTCGCCTTCACCGCCGAGCAGATCGACCACGACGCGCGCTGGCGCTTCGACCCGAAGAAACTCACCCTCGCGCCCCTCAACAACGAGGCCGTCACGCTGTCGCAGCAGGGCGAGTCGCAGGGCGCGCTCATCCCGCGCCTCCGTGCCGTGAACGGCGACGACCGCGAGGCCGACAACTCCCGCTTCGACAGCGGCGCCTTCGACATCGACGACGACAGCCTCAGGCACCCCGACGACGAGCTGCCCACCAACCGTTTCGGTTCGGGCGCCCCCGTCGAGCACGCGCCGCTGCAGGACCACAACCAGACGGCAGACCTCCTCGAGGCCCTGCGTCGTCGGCGCGGTGAACGCGAAGCGGCCTCGTTCGTCGACGACGAGGAGTCGGCGAACCACCCGTCGCGCGCTCAGAACACGCCGGGCGGAATCCGCCTCGTCGACGTGCCGCTCGACGGATTCCTGACGGATGACTCAGACGAGGGCCGCTCGACGGCGCCGCAACCGGTCATCCCGACCAAGCAGGCCGCCCGCAAGGGCCGCACCGCCATGCCCAGCTGGGACGACATCGTCTTCGGCGCCCGCCCCGACGACGACCTGACCTAGCGCGACCTCACGCGCGGGCGAAAGCACCGGCGCGCAACAACGGCACCTGCACCTCGGCGGGCGACCACGAACCGTGGTGACCGACCATGCCGTGGCCCGTGAGCGTGCGGCTGTCGTAGTAGGCGATGCCTTTTCTCGCGGCGACGAGCAGGTCGCCGATGCGCGGCAGCACCTCGGGTCGCACCTCGCCGAACCATCCGGCCTCCACCGCTTCGGATCGAGTCGCGATCCACGACCGCGCGCCCTCGTCGGCGCGCCAGGCCGCGATCGTCGCCTCACGCACACGATCGCTCGCGTCTGCGGCGAAGTGCAGCTGCAGGCAGCGGGGCTCCCCCGCCACAAATCGCACCCCGTCGATGAGCTGTGCGCTCGAGTCGAACAGAACATGGTTGCGCTCGGCGATGTCGACGACGCCGTGGTCGGCGGTGATGAGCAGGCCGTCGTCGGGCCCCAACTGGGCGGTCAGCTCACGCACTGCGCCGTCGAGGATCTCGAGCCAGTTCGTCCACTCCGCCGACTCGGCGCCGACGGCGTGCCCCGCGACATCGAGCTCGGGAACATAGACGTAGGCGATCCCCGTCGTGCCGGGTTCGCGCAGCCACTCGGCGGCGCGTTCGAGCCGGTCGGCTATCGACGTCGCACCGATGTACGCGGCGCCACGCAGCACGGCCTGGCTGAACCCGCTGTCGCGGTAGCGCTCGGGCCCGATGGCGACGGCCGAGTGACCGGCCTGCACCGCCCGCTCGAACACCGTGGGCATCGGCTGCCAGGCGACGGGGTCGATCCTGTCGTCCCAGCCCGACAGCTGCTTGAGCACCCTGTCGTTCGCCGGGTCGAGCACCGTGTAGCCGACCATGCCGTGCTGCCCCGGCGCCGTGCCGGTGGTCAGAGTGGCGAGGGCCGCGGCGGTCGTGGTCGGAAATCCGGAGTCGATGACGGATGACCCGGACATCAGCGACATCAGGGCGCGGGCGTGCCCGGCGCGCGACTTGAGCGCCGCGGCGCCGAGTCCGTCGACGAGCAGCACAACGACGCGGGAGGCACGCGGCAGACCGAGGCGGTTCTCCTGCCCCGAAATTGAAGAGAGACACGCGGGCATTACATCGGCGAGGCTCAGGCGGTCTGTTTTCGGCGCCGGTAACATAGGGGCAATCTTATGGCTACTCCCGTGAATCCCCCTGCCCCCGTGACCTCCGCTACCCAGCCGGGAGAGCACATAGAAGAGGTCGACGTATCCGCCGAGATGCAGGGGTCGTTCCTCGAGTACGCGTACTCGGTGATCTACTCGCGTGCACTTCCCGACGCGCGCGACGGACTGAAGCCCGTGCAGCGGCGCATCCTCTACCAGATGGCCGAGATGGGCCTGCGCCCCGACAAGGGCCACGTGAAGTCGGCCCGCGTCGTCGGCGAGGTGATGGGCAAGCTGCACCCGCACGGCGACGCGTCGATCTACGACGCCATGGTCAGGCTCACCCAGGACTTCATCCTGCGAGTGCCGCTCATCGACGGCCACGGCAACTTCGGCTCGCTCGACGACGGCCCCGCGGCGCCCCGCTACACCGAGGCACGGCTGCACGCCACCGCGCTCGCCATGACCGAGAGCCTCGACGAAGACGTCGTCAACTTCGTACCCAACTACGACAACCAGCTCACCCAGCCCGAGGTGCTGCCCGCCGCGTTCCCGAACCTCCTGGTGAACGGCGCGAGCGGCATCGCGGTGGGCATGGCCACAAACATGGCGCCGCACAACCTCATCGAGGTCATCGGCGCCGCGCGTCATCTCCTCCACAACCCGAACGCGACCCTCGACGACCTGATGGAGTTCGTGCCCGGCCCCGACCTGCCCACGGGCGGAACGATCAGCGGCCTCGCCGGCATCAAAGACGCCTACGCCACCGGCCGCGGCGCCTTCAAGACCCGCGCCAAGGTCACCACCGAGAGCATCTCCGCCCGCAAGACGGGGCTCGTCGTCACCGAGCTGCCCTACATGGTCGGTGCCGAGAAGGTCATCGAGAAGATCAAAGACGGCGTCAACAACAAGAAGCTCAGCGGCATCTCGGATGTCACGGACCTCACCGACCGCAAACACGGACTGCGTCTCGTGGTCGGCATCAAGACCGGCTTCAGCCCCGACGCGGTGCTCGAGCAGCTCTACCGGTACACCCCGCTCGAAGACAGCTTCAACATCAACAACGTCGCCCTCGTCAACGGCGGACCGCAGACCCTCGGCCTGCGGGAGCTGCTGCAGGTCTACGTCGACCACCGCCTCGACGTCGTCACGCGCCGCAGCCGCTACCGACTCGCACGCCGCCTCGAACGCCTCCACCTGGTCGAGGGCCTGCTCATCGCGATCCTCGACATCGACGAGGTCATCCAGGTCATCCGCCAGAGCGACGACTCGGAGGCCGCACGCGCGCGCCTGCGCACCGTATTCGACCTGAGCGAGCTGCAGGCCGAGTACATCCTCGAACTGCGCCTGCGCCGCCTCACCAAGTTCAGCCGCATCGAGCTCGAGAACGAGAAGAACCAGCTGCTGAACGAGATCGCCGAACTGGAGGCGCTGCTCACCAGCCCCGCCCGCCTGCGCGACCTCGTCTCGAGCGAGCTCGAAGACATCTCCGACCGCTTCGGAACCCCGCGTCGCACCCTGCTCACCGAGGCCCGGCCGTCGATCGCCACCTCGGCCTCGTCGCGCAAGAACGCCCCCGTTCTCGAGATCGCCGACACCGCCTGCCGCGTCTACCTCTCCACCACCGGGCGTGCCATCCGCGTCGACATCGCGGAGCCCGTCGAGGGCGAAGAGGCGGGCACGCCTCTTGTTCGCCGTCGCACCAAA